>Ga0187872_10000008_pt1 | contig 274689 bp, 224 predicted proteins | sample June2016WEW_16_4_FD_132973 | JGI IMG/M metagenome (GOLD analysis project Ga0187872, IMG submission 132973) | Peatland microbial communities from SPRUCE experiment site at the Marcell Experimental Forest, Minnesota, USA - June2016WEW_16_40 | ecosystem: Environmental > Terrestrial > Soil >... | reverse complement strand
GACGCCCCGCTCTGGCCGCAAGGATCTCTCCTTCCGGCTGGGGCCTGCTACCGGGCGCTCCGGCGCTTACCCGGACAAGACTTACACTTGTTAGAAGAACGCGTCTTTCAGGACGCACCATGGCGCGATCATAACATCGGCTTTTTGAAGACCCGCCACTATAGCGTCACCATCAAATTTTTCGCTTCCGCAACCTGTTGATTTATTGACTGCTTAGTATGGTGAGCCGGGCGGGGCTCGAACCCGCGACCACCGCATTAAAAGTGCGATGCTCTACCAACTGAGCTACCGGCCCGGAAGCGCTGCGAGGAAGGCAACCACTCTCGCGACTTTCTCAAGATAACATAGCTTTACATCTCCGCAGCCGAATCGCGGTCCCCGCCATGTCACAATAACTAGCATGCGGGTCGGCATCATTGGCACCGGCGCCATCTCTCATAAACACGCGCGTGCGTACGCCAACATCGGCTATGAAGTGGTGGCGTGCACCGACTTTCATGCCGACAGCGCCCGCGCGTTCGCCGAACGCTACGGTTGCGAATACGTCCCCAGTTTCGAGGAACTCTGCCGGCACCCGCGCGTGGATTACGTCGACGTCTGCACCTTCCCCGAATTCCGTCTGGAACCGGTGGAGTGCTGCGCCCAGGCGAAGAAGCACATCCAGGTGCAAAAGCCGATGGCGACAAATCTCGACACCGCCCGGCAGATGATCGAAATCGCTCACCGGTCCGGAATCCAACTGGGCGTGGTGAGCCAGCATCGCTTTGACGATTCCACGCAGTTCCTACATCGCGCCTTATGCGACGGTCGTCTGGGCAAGATCCTGCAAGCCGACGCGTACGTGAAATGGTACCGCTCGCCTGCCTATTATTCCCGCGCCAGCAAAGGAAGCTGGAAAACCGAAGGCGGAGGCGCGCTCATCATTCAAGCCATCCATCAAGTGGACGTGCTGTTGTGGCTGATGGGCGGCGTTCAGGAGCTGTTCGGCTATTGGCAATTGGCGGCGCGGCACAGCATTGAATCGGAAGACGTGCTCGCGGCGGTGATGAAGTATTCGTCTGGCGCAACCGGGGTGATACAAGCTTCCACGGCGTTCTGGCCCGGCCACACCGAACGCATCGAAATCCACGGCACCAAGGGCACCGCCATCATTACCGGCGACAAGCTGACCGCGTGGCAAGTGGAGAACGATTCCGGTGACCCGGCGCCGGTGTCTTATGATTACGCAACCGCCGCCACCGATCCCATGGCAACCGCGCTGGCGCCCTTCGAACGGCAGTTCATCGATTTCGGCGAAGCCATTCGCGCCGGACGCAAGCCGCTGTCGTCGGGCGCGGATGGATACCGCGCGCTGGAAGTGGTGACGGCCATCTATGACTCTTGCCGAAAGGGATCCGTGGTGAGGCTGTAGCGCTGCGCCTCACGCCAGACGATTGCCGAATGCAGGTTCGCGTTCCAGCTTCCAGTGCCAATCTCGGTCCCGGCTTCGACAGCCTCGGTCTGGCGCTCGGGATCTATTTGACGTGCCGGTTCCAGCGCGCCTCGCACTTATCGATTCGCGTGAGCGGCCGCGATGCCGCGCAGATTTCAACCGGCGAAGATAACTTGATCTGGCGCAGCGCGCTGGCGGTGGCTGCCGATGTGGGCGATGCCCTGCCTCAGATCGCCCTTGAAATCGACAACGATATTCCCCTCGGCAAGGGACTCGGTTCCAGCGCCGCCGCGCTCACTGCCGGAGTTGTCATCGCCGACCATTTGCTGGGGCTGCACTGGAAACCTCATCGGATTCTGGATGAAGCCGCCAAGCTGGAGGGGCATCCGGACAACGTCGCCGCGTGCGTGCTGGGTTCTATTGTCGCCAGCGCCACCGATATTGGCGGCGTGGTTCGAGCCGTTCGCGTCGAGCTTCCGCCGAGCTACGGAATCGCCGTCGTAGTCCCGGATTTCGTGCTGCCCACTTCCCAGTCTCGGCACGTGTTGCCGGCCAATTATTCCAAGCAGGACGCCGTTTTCAACGTGCAGCGCAGCGCGTTGTTGATTGCCGCGCTCACCACCGGCACCACTACTGCATTCCCCGCCGCGCTCGAAGACCGCATGCATCAACCGTATCGTTATGCGCTGGTGCCCGGCCTGGAAGAAATGGTCAAGTTGCGCGCTCCAGGACTGTTGGGATGCGCACTCAGTGGCGCCGGCCCCTCCATTCTGGTGTTCTACGAGCGCGGCTCAGAACAAGTGTGCGACCTCGTTCGGCAAATCTTCGCGCTGCACGGCCACAATTCAGAAACACTGTGCGTTCCGATCGCGCGAGACGGTTATGAACTGAGCTAGACAATCAGTAGTAAGTGAGCTCACGCCGATCGATCGCACTACGGCTCGTTTCACCGCTATTTAGAATCGTCTCGGTAGTTCGCTCAATCCAATTCTCATGCTCATCATAGATGTAAGAAAATCGCTGCATCCAACCTCGAGCATCCGTGTTTTCCGTCATTACCCCTGAATTCTGCTGGATGATTTCCTCCGCTTTGTCGCCATGCTCGTTGTAAGCGAAAGCTCGGAGCGCCCCGCCCAAGTCGCCCCACCGCTTATCGGATTCAATCCGGCGGCCTAAGGCATCGTATCGATATACATTGCGAAAGTCGTCCCGAATGGCCCCGCCAATCAATTCGCCTTCTTCAAGCAGCAACCCGCGCTCATCGTAGCGAAACACGACCCGCCGGATCACCCGATCGTCCGCGTCGTAAAGCACCTTGCGGATTGCACGATCGTCGGTATCCAGAAGCGTCATGATGGCGACGGCATCGAGCGATAGATGCAGCATTGACTCCACGGAGATGCTAGTACTCTTTCGCTGCGCTTGATCGAGCGGAATTGGATAGAACGTTTTTGTCTTCGTGCCGTCGGCGGCATATTGGACCGACTCATAGACGCGATCCCCGCTTGCAGGGGAATGCACCATGACGCGTTCTAAACGGCCGAATGTATCGTAGTGGTACGAAAGCCGCTGGTCACCCTGCTCCTTCTCAAGGATCCGCGCGTACTGGTCGTAACGGCAGATGGTGGCCCAGTGCGAGCCATCTGGATTCCGATGTCGTTGTTCCAGCAGATGGCCTTCCGGCAAAAAAGTATCGGTGGTGCGCAGCACCCAGTGGCGATCTCCCGACAGACGATCACACTCGGTACTGCAGATCCTCACTTGACCTCGAAGCCCCGCTTCCTCGCGGTCCGTCATGCCGTTCAGACTCCGCGCCGGTTGCCCCACAAGTCAATATGCAAGCGCGGCGTCATCCGAAAGCCCTCCCGCTTGGCGATGTCCGCAAGCCAGCGGCCCCGCTCCGCCAAAGTTGCGGCATCCACCCCTTCCGGCATCAGGACCACGCGGCCGCGCGATGCCCCGATATCGCCGACAATCGCATTCACCTGCTGCAAATCGCCCGGCTCCGTGATTACGAACTTGAGCTGATAAGGATAAAGCTGGATCAGCCGCCGCAGGATCTCAGGCTGATAGCGCAGCCGTTCGTGTTGATCCGCCCAGCGGCCGTTGTCGCGGGTGTGCGGCGTCGAATTGGCCAGCTTCGGGCTGATGCTCATCAGATCGCAACGTACGTGGGCGTCCACGGTTCCCGCGGTCTCGATGGTGATGTGTTGCTTCAGCCGTTCGGTCAGCTCTTCAATTTGCGGCGCAATCATCGGCTCGCCCCCGGTAATCACGACGTGCGAGGCGCCATAGCCATTCACCTCGTCAACGATAGAACTTACCGTGCGCTCCTCGCCCTCGGGCTGCCACGAAGTATAAGGGGTGTCGCACCACGTGCAGCGCAAATTGCAGCCGCTGGTACGCACGAACACTGACGGCACGCCCAGCAGAGTGCCCTCGCCTTGAATGGAATGGAAAATTTCAGAAATCTTCAATCGAGTACTCGAGGGGGTCTTTGAGACCCGCATCTTCAAAGCCTTTAAGACGCAACCGGCACGAATCGCACAAGCCGCACGAGCGGCCCCGCGTATCGGGATCGTAGCAACTATGGGTCAAACGGAAGTCAACACCCAACCGCGCGCCTAACTTGATGATCTCGCATTTCGAAAGTCGAATCAGCGGCGTGTGAATTTTGAGGTGCGTGCGGCCTTCAATCCCAGACTTCGTCGCCAGGTTGGCCATGCTTTCGAAGGCTGCGATGAACTCGGGCCGACAATCGGGATATCCGGAATAGTCAATCGCGTTCACCCCAATGAAAACATCGGAGCTGGAGAGCACTTCAGCCCAGGCCAGCGCAAGAGACAGAAATACGGTATTGCGCGCGGGAACGTAGGTCACCGGAATGCCTTCACCGAGGCCCGATTTTGGAACGGCGATGTCCGCGGTCAAAGCAGAACCGCCAAACGCACGCAGATCGATGGACACCACGCGGTGCTCCCGGACTCCGAGGCTGGTTGCCACGCGCGCCGCCGCTTGCAATTCAGCGCGATGCCGCTGGCCATAGTCGAAACTCAGCGCATAGCAGCGGTAGCCTTCGCTCCGAGCCCCAGCGAGGCAGGTAGCTGAATCCAGGCCTCCACTCAACAGGCATACTGCGGGCTTCGCTGATGCAACTGGGGATTCCATGCTCAAGAACTTTCATTATAAGGCTCGGCGGTAAGCTGGGGTGATGGATCTACGAACGCATTTTCACATGCTCTCCCGCTACAATCGTATTGCAAACGAGAGACCGTTTGAAACATGCGCACGGTTGGATGTTGCGGAGTATCAAAAACAGCGGCAAGGCTCATTCGGCGGCATTCACGGCCTGTTGAACCACATCCTGCTCGGCGATCAGATATGGATGGCGAGATTTGAGGGAAGCGGTCACAGCACGCCGCGTTTGAATACCGTTCTGGCGGAGGACTTCGCGGACTTGAGGCGCGCCCGGATGGAAGAGGATGCGCGAATCGAAGCGTTCTTTAGCGCCTTGATTGCTGAGTCAGACTCCAGTCCCGCCACCGTCCCTCGATTTGCACCGCATCATAAGTCCGTAGGCCGGGAACAAGAATGGAACTGTGAGCCCACATCCGGGTTACTCTAGACATGCTGCAGATTGCTCTGGCGCACCACCGCGCCGGACGACTGACCGAGGCCGAGGCGATTTATCGCCAGATTCTTGCCATTGACGGCCAGCATGCAGATAGCCTGCATTTGCTCGGGATGATCGAGCATCAGCGTGGCTATCACGACATCGCCGTGGAAATGATCCGCACGGCAATTGCGATCAACCCAAATGAGGCCGCCTATCATTCCAACCTTGGCACCGTCTTTCAGGTACAAGGCAAACTGGACGAAGCCGCCGCGTGTTTTCAGCGGGCCCTGGCTCTCCAGCCGGATTGGGCTGAGCTCCACTGTAACCTAGGCAATGTCTTCGAAACCCAGGGGAATCTGGAGGAAGCCGCGGCATGTCAAGAACGGGCCTTAGCTTTCAAGCCGGAGTGCGCGGAAGCATTCTCCAACCTGGGAAACATCCGCCAGGCGCAAGGCCGGCTGGAGGAGGCGGTGGCGTGTTATAAGCGCGCGCTCGCCATCAAGCCGGACTACGCCGACGCGCACAACAATTTGGGCAATGCGCTGGCAAAGCAAGACAGGATCGACGACGCCGTGGCGCACTACGAACGTGCGCTCGCCCTTAAGCCGGACTGGGCGCATGCCCACAACAATCTGGGCAACGCGCTCGCCGCGCAAAATCGGATGGACGATGCCGTGGCGCATTACGAATGCGCTCTCGTCCTCCAACCGGACTATGTCAATGCCCACAATAATCTGGGCAATATCTTCAAGGAACTGGGCAAGTTCGACGACGCTCTGGCGCACTATGGACGGGCGATCGCCATCCAACCAGACTACTCGGAGGCTCACTTAAATCGCGCCGAGATCAAGTCCTTTGAACGTGGTGACGGCGATCTGGCAACGCTGGAAGCGCTCGCTGAGCGGGATGATTTGTTCGCGGATAAGATGCCGTATATCCATTTTGCCTTGGCCAAGGCGCTCGACGATGTCGGAGAGTACGTGCGCTCCTTCGAACATCTGCGCCAAGGGAACGCCTTGAAACGCCAGTGGATCGATTATCAAGAAGCGGACACTCTGCAACTGTTCCGGCGTATTTCCTCTGTATTCGATCGCAGCCTGTTCCAACGGCTCCCAGGAACGGGCGACCCGTCGCCGGTTCCGATTTTCGTGCTCGGCATGCCGCGTTCCGGCAGCACTCTCATCGAACAGATCCTTGCCAGCCATCCGCAAATCCAGGGCGCCGGTGAACTGACCACGTTGGAGAAGATGGAGGCCGGCTATCCGGAGAGTTATTCCGCGCTGGACGGCCCTGCCTTGCGGCGGCTTGGCGAATCTTATCTTGCCCAGATGCCGTTGCTTGCGAATGGCAAAGTCCGCATCGTCGACAAATTGCCGGGCAATTTCCTGCGTGTCGGGCTGATCCGCTTGATGCTGCCCAACGCCAGAATCATTCACACCACGCGCAACCCCATCGACACTTGCGTGTCCTGCTATTCCAAACTATTCACGGTCGGACTTCCCTTTACGTATGATCTGGGAGAGTTGGGCCGCTACTATCGCGCTTACAGTGAACTGATGGCTCACTGGCGCTCCGTTCTTCCACCCGGCGCAATGCTCGACGTCTCCTATGAGGACGTAATTGACGATCTGGAAGGTCAGGCCCGCCGCTTGATCGATTATTGCGGTCTACCCTGGGACGACCGCTGCATCAGTTTCTATAGAACTATTCGGCCCGTCAAAACTGCCAGTGCTGTCCAGGTCCGTCAACCCCTGTTCCGCAGCTCGCTGCAGCGCTGGCGCCGGTACGAAGCCGGACTCGGCCCGTTGCTCGATGAGTTAGCGCTCATCGAGCCTCGGCCGTGAGGAGGGTGCGATCTTATTCCGGCGGCAGATCGACACCGGCGGCCATATTGCCCCGGTAGACAGTGAGACCGACATGATTCAGGCGGCTGGTGTAATCCACCCAGATTTCGCCGCCCATGTCCGTCCATCGCCGGCAGAAACTAAAATCCTCGCTCAGGTAGAAGCCGGTTACTTTATCGATCATGCAATTGAACAGCGCGGAGCGCCACTGGCTACCGCTCAGCGGATCGCTGGAGCGGTGTTCGTGAGAGTAGCGCAGCTCGGGATAATGTTCGATCATGGCCTCCAGCACGGATCGACGGATCATGAGAAAACCCGTCCCCGCATAACGCGATTTCACGAAGCCGCTACGAATCACCATGTCCGTTCCCGCTTCGCGCTCCACCACGTAAGAGAGGGTTGCGGACTCGAGTGGGCTCCGTCCCGCCTTCACGGCAGCAGCCATTTGCTCCCAGTTGATCTGTTTAACGGGATAGACGGCCGCCGTCACGTCCGCACCGAATTCGAGCAGGCGGAGCACCTGTTCCGGCTCAAACCCGATGTCGGCATCGATAAATAGCAGATGGGTCGCGCTGGGATTATCGAGGAAATGGCAAACGATGGTCTGCCGCGCCCGCGTGACCAATGCGTCCCCAGCCTGCAGCAGGTAGTTCAAGTTCCAGCCGCGCTGCGTAAAGGCCTTTTGCAGCTTGAGGAGCGAAACGGCATACAGCCAGCTCACGTTGCCGCCGAAGCAGGGCGTGCCGATAGTGATCGAAGGAGGAGCGGACGGCGTGCTTGACATGAAAGAGGATGTTCGTATTGTAAGCCAACTGCTTCCATACTTTTGACAAACACTTACAGGCAGCGCTCCGATTTCTGTGGTCTCTATAGATAGGACACGCCGTCGATCTGGCGCGTCAGCAGGGAGAATAAAGATGAAGACTATACGTGCCAGCATGCAATGCATGATTGCACTCGCAGCGCTTACCCTTTGGGTAAGTTTCGCGGCAGATATCGATGGCAAGTGGACCGGCCAAGTGGAAGGGCGAAACGGTCCGCAGACCCAGACCCTCATGCTGAAAGCATCGGGCGGCACTTTAACAGGTACGGTTCAAGGCGGCCGGGGCGGACCGGTCGAGATTTCCAACGGAACCATTGACGGTAACAATGTTTCTTTTAGCGTTGTCCGTGAATTTCGCGATAACAAAATTACTCAGGAGTTCAAGGGCACCGTTTCGGGAGGCGAGCTGAAACTGACTGAATCGGGCGGGCGGGGCGAGCCGAGGGAGATCACCTACAAGAAGGAATAACTGTAAGTTCGTCAGCCAGCTTGTACAATAGAGAGACCGCCCTATTGAATCATGCAGTCTGTGAGTTTATTGAGTGGTCTCTTATTCCTGGTTGTTGCCGGCGCAGCCTCTGAGCCCGCAGCTTCGCAGGATGTCGTGCGTCGGGCCGGCGCACTCTATCAACGCACGGAGTACGAGCAGTCACTCCATGTTTTGGCGGAAGATCCCACGCCCGACGCCGCCAGTTTTCTTCTGAGCGGCAAGAATTATTTCATGCTCGGCGACTACAAGAAAGCCACCGACTTTTTTGACAAGGCTGTCGCGCTTTCTCCCAGTAATTCCGACTGCGAACTTTGGCTCGGACGTGCTTGGGGACGTCGCGCGGAAACCAGCGGCTGGCTGATGGCCGGCGTCCATGCATCGAAAGCTCGCCAGAGTTTCGAGAAGGCGGTGGCCTTGGACCCGCACAACCGCGAAGCCAAAAACGACCTGTTCGACTTTTACCTCAACGCCCCCGGTTTCCTGGGCGGTGGTTTGGAAAAAGCTGAAGCGATCGCCAAGAGTATCGCCCAGGAACGGCCTCCGGAGAGCGAGTTTGAGGAAGCGCAACTCGCCGACCGAAGAAAAGATTACGCCGCCGCGGAGGCGCATCTGCGCCGAGCCATGGAACTGGCGCCCCACGAAGCCGGCCGCATCGTGGATCTCGCGCGATACGTCGCCAAACGCGGGCGTCTCGCGGAAAGCGATGCGCTATTCGAACAGGCCAGAAAACTGGCGCCCCACAAACCTACAGTCGCCCTTGCGGAAGCCAGAGTGGATATCGAGAACCATCGCAATCTGGAACAAGCGCGCGCGCTGCTCGAAGAATATCTGCACGCCAGCCTCACTCCGGACGACCCTCCCCGGCAGGAGGCCGAGAAACTTCTGCGGCGCGCGGGCGGATGACGAATCTGCCCCAGCGCTCCGGCGCTCTTCTGAAAACCTACTCCGTTCTCGTGTTTTTCCTGGCGCTGAAGGCCACCGGAAATTCCGCGATGGCATGGGGCATGAAGCAGGTTCCCGAGCGGATGTCGATGAATCCGGCGTTGTATCTGCACGCCATGCTCAATCCGTTCGTTGCCATGGGAGTCATCGCGCTGATCCTGGCGCTGCTCACTCGCATGGCGTTGTTCAGCCTGGCGGACTTAAGTTTTGTACTTCCCGTTACCGCGGTCGGATATGTGATCGCCGTGTTCCTCGGGAAGGTGTTTCTGCATGAGACAGTCACCCACCAGCGCTGGCTGGGAACGCTGTTGATCTTCGCCGGCGCCGCGTTGGTTGGATCCACTCCGCGCAGCACTACTTCGGAGAATCCGAAATGAAGTGGCTTCTGGTGGCCGCCATGGTGGTCGCCACGGTCCTGGGCGACCTGCTGCAGAGCCATGAAATGAAACGCGCCGGTGAGCAATCGGTCAGCGCCCGCGGTTTCGCGCGATTGCTGCATGTCATTGCCCAGCGCCGCTTGCTGATCCTGGGCATCGCCTGCAACGCAGTGTCGTTCTTCTCGTTTATGGCGTTGGTGCAAACCGAGCCGCTGAGCTTCGCGGTACCGGCCTCCTCGGCGAGTTTCGTCCTGGAGACTCTGCTCGCCAAATTTGTTTTGCATGAGCGGCTGGGCGCGCGAAGAGCTGCGGGCGCATTGGCCGTGCTGGCCGGCGTGGTGCTGGTTGGCGGCTAGTGTCTAGGTCCTCCACCCGCCCGATGCGAACAAGCCATAATGCCACCTGGATCGATATCGATGTGAAGGGTAAGCTCAATCGCCCGACCGCGCCGAAGCCACCGGAACCAGGCGTCCATCCCGGATGTGATAATCGGCGCCGCGCCATCGGATGCTGTTGCGGCCGAAACTAGTCAGCCAGATGGCGAACGCCACGCCGTCCCAAACCGGAATCAGCGGCATTTGTTTCCACAATCCTCGCTGATGCAACCCGTGTATTCCGATGATCCAGGCCATCGCCATGCGCAGAGCAAAATAGCCGCCTAAGTAGCCGACAGCGACCGCAGCAGTTGGATGAACCGCCACCGCCGCGATCGACCAGGGCAAACCTTGCGTCAGCAGCAACCCGAAATGTCCCCACGGGCGCATATGCCGCATCACCACAATCCATCGCAGGCGCTTGTGCAGCAGATCCCCGATCGAGGCGTAATCGCAAACGGTCTCGATGGAGTAGCGGAGCAGGACCACTTCGAAGCCCTGTTCAGCGATCAGCCGGCCCACCAATAAGTCGTCGGCGGGACGATTCTCGAGCTCCGCATAACCGCCGAAACCCGCCAATCGCGCGCGAGTAGTGGCGATGGTGGGTCCCAGCGCGAACTTCACTCCGTCCAATTGCCACGCCACCAAAACTCCGGCATAGAAATCGGACATCATTCCGATGCTCTGTAAGTGGTCCGTCAAAGTAGTCAGCTCGGTTGGGACGTAGAAAGGGGTTACGGCCCCTACTTTCGGGTCGCGTAGCGGACCCACCACCCGGCGGAGATAATCCGGACAGACCCGCACATCGCTATCGCTGATGACCACCACTTCGTACGCCGCGTCATTTACCAGGCGCGCGAGCTTGGCGACCTTGTCGTTGGTCGCGACACGCCCCGAACCGTACAGAACACGGATGCGGCACTGCGGGAAATCGGAAGTCAGTTTTGACAAAACCGAGAGTACCGCTTCATCGTCCGGATCGACACAAAAGACCACTTCGTAATCGGGATAATCCAGGCGGCAAAAGCTGGCCAGATTTTCGCCTGCGTCCGGATCAAGTCCGCGAATCGGTTTCAGAATGCTGACCGGCGGAGTGAAGGACGCATCCGGCGAAGTCACCGGCGCGTTGACCGGTTGCCGGAAATACCGCCATGAACTATAGATCACGATGAAATAGTAGATGAATGGTATAGCCGCAATCGCAAGGAACACTTCGCTCGGGCGCGGCATATTTCCAGGCTACTCGACTACCGGGTGGTTAGTCAGTAACAGCTTTCCTCCACTTTGGGCAGCAACCGTGAACCGCTTGGTATCCACCAGTTTCCTCAGGCGTTCGGCGGATTCCCGGCGAATCACCAGATAATACCGCTCCGGCTTCAGCCATAGCATTTTCCACTGTGCGTCGTCGATGAACACGTTCGGTGCTCCGGGCGCGTAGGAACCGTAAACCAGATTATTGAATCGGCCATTGAGCAGCAATGCGCCGCGGTTGTTCTCCGCATTAGTGTAAAACAAGACCGATGAGAACCAATAATAGTGATGATCCACGATCAGCTTTCCAGAGGGCGAGCGAAGTAGAGTTTCCGCAAGCGGGCGCGAAGAAAGAAACGGATCGAACGCCGCCATCGCGATGCGCGCGGCTTGAAAAAACAAGATAGCCATCAGGGAAATCGCCAGGAACGCCCGCTGTCCCTTGGCTCGAAAAGTCCCCGCGGCTCCCACCAAAAACGCAATCGCCGCCAGCACCAGCGGCAGTCTCAGATAGGCGAACGAAGCGATGGTCAGGTCCTCCATATGGCCAAGCGAAAGTTTGTAAGCGCCCGGATTAGAGCTGAGCGCCGAGCTGATATCACCGGGCGTCGGAAGATTCCACGACAGAAAACATAACGTAAGTACCGCCGCTGCCGCGACGACCAATATTCCACACAGAACACGCGTGCCGTATCGGATCCAGTTGCCGCCCGCGGCCATCGCCGAACCTACTAGCAGCGCCAGCGCCGGGTAACAGGGCATCGAATAATATTCCTGCGTGGTCGAGAACGTGAAAAACACCAGGATAAAACCCGTCCAGCACAGCGCCAATAACCTCGCCTTCCCGGCCCGGTCCAGCGGCCTGAAACTGAGCTTGAATAGCGCTGGCAAATAGACGCTCCAAGGGAACAACCACAGCAGATGGAATCCCCAAAAGTAGAGCCGGGGGACCGTATCGTAGTCCCGCGGGTAGCGCATGTTCAAAAACCGCAGCAGTTGCTCGTTGATGAAATAGAACCACAGGAAACCGTGATATTCGCCCGCCGCGCTCCGCATGGTGAATTCGAAATAAGGCGGATTTCGGAGCGTCGCCAAGATGTGCCACGGCGCGGCGATCAGGAGCGCCACGATCAAACCGCTGAGCGGATGTAATGCCTTCCAAACTTTGGCCTGAAACAACTGTCCAGTGACGCCCAGATAAATCAGCGCCGCGGCCACCGGGAACACCACGCCCACCAGGCTCTTGAACAACAAGCTGGTTCCCAAACTTGCCGCCAGAACAAATGCCCACCAGCGCTGATGCGGCTCCTCTTCGTCGATCGCCCGCAGGAACGCCCACATGGAAAGAGCGATGCTCGCGGTGAGCATCACGTCGGGAATCAGGATACGCGTGAAAAGAAAAAGGCCGAAGCACGTGGATATGCACAGACCCGCGTAGAAACCCGCTTGACGTCCGAACGCCCACATCCCGAACGCGGTAGTCAGCCAGGCCAGCGCCAAAGCCGCCAACACTATGGGAATACGCGCGGCCCAATCCGTAGCCCCGAAGATTTTATACGACCCAGCGATCAGCCAATAAATAAGCGGCGCTTTTTCAAGATAGGGGATTCCGTCCAGCCGGGCGGTGACATAATCGCCGGACGCCAGCATATTGCGCGCGATCTGCGCCTGCACGGCATCTACGTCGTCCATCAACGATGGTGGCGAAATCATGCAGCCCGCATAGACCGCGGCAGCCACAAGCAGAACTATAAGGTAGCAGTGAAAACGTTTTCCATCACCCGGCGTGCCGGCCGCGCCGACGCTCTGGTCTGGATTCCCCATTTTTTCATCCAAAAGAACAGTGTCATCAATCCCCACAGGTGATAACCCAGATTGGCGCGCCGGTCAAGATGGGCCCGCACATCGGCCTCAATCTTCGAGACCTGGAAAAAATCGCCATGTTCGGCCGAAGCGAACGCCACTGCATCTTCGAGCAAAGGCCGCAGCGGCCCTCGGAACCAGTCGTGCGTTGGAATGTCAAAACCGATTTTCGTTCGGTTGAGGATCGCCGGAGGAAGTTTGCCGCGCATCAGGTTCCTCAAAATCACCTTTTGCCGGGCGCCCTGAATCTTCATGCTGGGCGGCAGCGAGTTGGCAAATTCCACAATGCGATGATCCAGGAATGGCGGACGCACTTCTACCGCATGCGCCATGCTGGTATGATCCACCTTGGTCAGAATATTGTCCGGCAGAAAGTATTTTTGGTCGAACCAGAGGTAAGCCGGTAAGTTATCGCCCGCCCCAGCCAGCTCGTGCATGATCGAATCCAGCGCCGGCGGCAGGGCTGGCTGCACCAGTGCCCGTCTGTCCCGATCGTCGAACGTTCCGCTCCAATAAACATGAGCGCGCCCCGCGGGCATCCGGCAGCCTTCCAGGAACCGCTTGAGTTTGTATTCGAATCCGATCTTGTCATTCGATACCGGCCAGCGTTGCGCTAGCGCCAACATCGCCCGCAGCACGGGAGGAGGCAACCGTCGAGCGGTGCGCGCAAGCAAGCTGGCGCGTTGCATCAGGTATCCTCCGAACAATTCGTCGGCGCCTTCTCCACTGAGCGCCACCGTAGCGTTCGCCTTGGTCAGCTTGGAAAGGAACCACACCGGCAACGCGCCTGAATCGGCGTTCGGCTCATCGCAGTAATAAGCCAGCTCCCCGATGGCGCCCGGCAGGTCTTGTTCGGGATTCAGATCCAGCTCGGTATGTTCGGTCCCGTAGCTGTCCGCCACTTGGCGCGCATAGTTCGCTTCGTCAAAGCTGCGGCCGCGAAAGGTGATGGAAAAAGTCTTCAGACGCGAGCCCGATGCTTCGGCCGCATAATGCACCAGGCTGGATGAATCCAGCCCGCCACTCAGCCACACGCCTAATGGAACGTCGGACAACAGATGCTCACGCACCGATTGCTTCAACAGCCGATCCAGCTCCTCTTCGGCCGCTTCCGTTGTCCAGCGTTCTTCCCTGCCCTCCGGCAGCCGCCAATAGCGCTCCGTTCGAATGGCCCCGCGCCGCCACTCCATCCATTGACCTGGAAGCAGTTTCTCAATGCCCTCTACCAGGGTCCACGGCGCCGGCACATAATTCAGCGACAAATAACAATCCAGGCCATCCGGACTCAACCAGCGCTCGATTTCGGGATGCACCAGGATCGCTTTCAGTTCCGAGCCGAAGTACAGGTCATCGCCATGCCGCGCGATGTACAGCGGTTTGATCCCCATGCGATCGCGAGCCAGCACCAGGCGGCGGCCGCTCTCACTCCACAACGCCACGGCGAACATCCCGCGCAGCCGCGAGAAACACTCCGTGTCCCATTCGAGGAACGCATTCAGAACTGTTTCGGTATCGCTGCGGGTACGGAAGCGATGGCCGCGCTGTTCCAGCTCCCGGCGCAATTCCAGATGGTTGTAGATCTCGCCGTTGAAGACGATCACCGTATCGCCATCCTCGGAAATGATGGGTTGATCGCCGCCCTCGATGTCGATAATCTTCAGGCGCGCCGCACCCAGCGAGACGGCGTCGGATTCAAAAACGCCTTGCTGGTTCGGACCCCGATGGATGATGCTCGCAACCGCGTCCTGGATCCGGCCGGGTACCGCAGCGCGACGTCCATGCGTAAAGCCCGCTATGCCGCACAATTCAGCAGTGTCCTTCCATCAGTAGGTCACTTCTCATCAATAAGCTGCTTCTGAGGCCGAAACCGCTGCTGTGACACTCGACCGCGCCGCACGCTCGTTCCGGCCGCTCCGCCATTGAACCTGCGGCATAAACAGCGCAGTGTCGATGCGATCCTGGTAGCGAACAGCGATGTTCATCAGCGAATCGAGCAGCGAGTCCGACAGAAAATGCGGCTGCAAGCCAAGGTCAATCAGCTTGGAGTGTTTGGCGTTGTAGTAATGCTCTTGGGATTCAACGCGCGGCTCCGGAAGGTGATCGATGGTGACGCGCATCCCCAGCTTCCAAGCCGCTGCTTGTACCATTTCCGCGAGTTCGAGTACCGAGAACTGCTCCGTGAACTGGTTAAAAACCCGGCATTCTCCCGGATTCGCTGGATTTAAGCAAGCAATCTCGACGCAGCGCACGGTATCGCGGATATCCAGGAACCCGCGCGTCTGCCCGCCCTTTCCGTACACCGTCAAAGGGTGTCCGGCCGCGGCCTGCACGCAGAACCTGTTCAGGACCGTTCCAAAGACGTCGTCGTAATCGAAGCGGTTGATCAGCACCTCGTCCAACACCACTTCGTCGGTCACGGTTCCGTACACCACTCCCTGATTCAGATCCGTGGCCCTGAGCCCCCAGATCTTGCAGGCGAACATCATGTTGTGGCTGTCATGCACCTTGGAGAGGTGATAGAACGAACCCGGCTGTTTCGGATACGGCAGCAGGTCAGACCGCCCGTTGTGCTCGATCCTTATGTAGCCTTCTTCGATATCGATATTCGGAGTACCGTACTCACCCATGGTGCCAAGCTTCACCAAGTGGCAATCCGGCCGCAGCTCCTGTAGCGCAAACAACAGGTTCAACGTTCCAACCACATTGTTGACCTGCGTATACACCGCATGTTTGCGGTCGATCATGGAATAGGGCGCCGAACGTTGCTCGGCAAAGTGAACCACCGCTTCCGGCTGGAAACTCTCGATGACACCCGACAAGAATTCGTAGTCGTTCACGTCACCAATAAATATCTCAATCGACTTCCCGGTAAGCTCCTGCCAGACCCGCAACCTGTCAGTGAGGGGCTGAATAGGGGTCAGGCTCTGCGCGCCTAACTCAAAGTCCCATTGCCTTCGAACGAAACTATCAACGACAGCCACGGTGTGTCCCTTCCCAGACAAATAGAGCGCTGTCGCCCATCCACAGTAACCATCACCGCCTAAAACACAGATCTTCATTTGGTTCGGTCCACCTGCTCCTTACGTTGAAGCGTTAGTACAATAGTATTTTCACACGCTGAGTCTGCTTTACGCATAACCCCGTTCGAAAGAAATAGATGCGCCTGGATCAAAAATAGGAGCCGACACGTTGGACGCCGTTTTTGTTCCAAACGATCATCCTAGCAGGATCGGGCGGCTAGCTGGTACGGATGGTTCGACGAGTCCGGCGCAGGGGCCGTCTGTCACGCGGTCGCCGTTTCCTTCTCCGCCAGGAACTCGGCGTACGGACCCTTGAAGTCCTCGATCTCCCGGTGATCGAAATTCCAAATCCGGGTGGCCACTTCCTCCACCACATCGTGATCGTGCGTCACCAGCAAAACGGTCCCGTCGTATTTCTGGAGCGCGATGTTCAACGCGTTGATGGATTCCAAATCCAAGTGGTTGGTAGGCTCATCCAGCAGCAGGAAATTGGGTTTTTGCAGCATCAAGCGGCAGAACACGATGCGTGCAGCTTCTCCACCGGAAAGGTTTTCGGTCCGCTTGGTGGCGTCCTCTCCACTGAATAGCATCTGGCCGAGAAGACCGCGCAGCTCTTGCTGCGATGCGCCCGGTTCAAACTCGTGCAGCCATTCCAGCAGCGTTAGGCCCGGCTGAATGGACTCTTTGTGATCTTGCGAAAAATACCCGACGGCTACCTCATGTCCCCACGTCACCACGCCGCTGTCGATCGGAAATTCGCGATCCGGCTCATCCACAAAACCAGTGGCGTTGCGGAGCAGCGATCGTAACATCGTGGTCTTCCCCGCCCCATTGCGCCCCAGCAGCGCGATTTTTTCGCCGCGCGCGATGGACGCACTGAAATTCTCAATCACCCGCAGGCTATCGTACGCCTTGGTCAGCGCCTTAATCTCCAGAGGATGCCGCCCTGAAGGGCGCTTATTCTCAAACCGAATATAGGGGCGCTGGATGTTCGATCTCGCAAGCTCTGAAGTTTGGAGCCGCTCCACTTCCTTCTTGCGCGAGGTGGTTTGCGCGGACCTGGTCCCGGCCGAGAACCTGGCGATAAACTCATTCAACTGTGCGATCTTTTTCTCACGCTGGACATTGCCGGCTTCCACGCGCGCACGGATCTGGGTCTTCGCCAGCACCATCTCGTCATACGCGCCGGTGTAAGTAATGATGCTCTGGTAATCGATATCGGCACAATGGGTGCACACTTCGTTCAGGAAATGGCGGTCATGGGAAATCACGAGCAGGCAGCCCGTGTAGGCCAGCAAGTATTTCTGAAGCCAGTGCACGGACTCCAGATCCAGGTTGTTGGTCGGTTCGTCTAACAGCAATACGGTTGCGTTGCTAAAGAGCGCCTGTGCCAGCAGCACACGCACCTTCTGGCCGCCCTGCAGCTCCGACATCTTACGCTCATGTAGCTCTTCGCCGATGTCCAGACCTTGCAGCAAAGTGGCTGCGTCCGCCTCCGCCGTGTAACCGCCTTGATCGCCGACGATGCCTTCCAACTCGCCCAGGCGCATGCCGTCTTCGTCCGTCCAGTCATTCGGATTGGCGTAAAATTTCTCGCGCTCCTGCAATGCATCCCACAGCGGCGCGTTTCCCATGATCACCGTATCCAGAACGCGATAGGCATCGAACGCGAACTGATCCTGGCGCAGGACGCCCACCTTCTTCGGCCGGGTCACTGTACCCTTCTCGGGTTCAATTTCACCGGTCAGAATTTTCATGAACGTGGATTTGCCCGCGCCATTGGGGCCGGTAATCGCGTAGCGCCGTCCGGGAAGGAACGTGGTGGTAACATCCTCAAACAGGATGCGGGCGCCGAAGCGCATAGTAACGTCGTTGACTGATATCAAGGTAAAAGGTACTTAACTAGGGATTTGCGGATCGAACCAACCTGGGGAATTGAACCGCTTCGAAATCCTATTATAGCGCGCCTGCGTTAGGACCGTCTTTCGACAGCTACTTGCTGGCTGGCGGTGTTGCGGTCGCCGGAGCGGCGGGAGGCGCGGTCAATTGGAGGTTTACCGGTTCCAGGTAGGACGAAACCATGCTCTCATTCCCATCGCGATCTACGGCTTTCACGCCGATGACGACATCGTCGATGGAGAAGTTGGCAATCGTGTAGCTAGTGACGTTGCCCACCCAGATCTCTTTTTTCCAATCCGGCGAAGTCGTCGAGCGGATCACCACGGCATAGCCAGCGATATCGGGCTCTGGGCTGGGTTGCCATCTCATCACCGCGTCGTATCCGGATTTTCCACGGCTCAGCAATGGGAGCCGGTCACCCTTCCGTTCGCCCGATAGGAAAGTCCAATTCAACACAGGCGGCGCGGGAGCTAGCGCCAAGCTCGCCAGCACAGCCGCATTCATCCGTGTCACCCGAGTCGTATAAGGAGCCGAGGTATTCGCAAAGGTGTCCGTGCCGGAATGCTGGTTCTCGAAATTCTCGCTCGGCGTAGTCAGGCGGACGGCAGCATAACCTTGCGTGGTGAAGCTGAGCTGATCCCCTCCCCGATTGAAACGATCGCCTCGGAAGATCGGATCCACCTTCATGGAGGGGACATAAAGTTCCGCCACATGCTTCGCGTATCGCAATAAGGCCCGCGACGGCGAATCTTCCGGTCCCACGGCAAACATCCGTAACGTACTGTTGGATGATCGCCCATTGCCACTCACATCGCTGCCGATAATGTCGTTATTGAGAACGGCCTCAATCTGCATCGACTTATCTTTTGCCGATGTCGCGTAAGCCTTGCTGCCTTCCAGGCCAATTTCTTCGCCCGCAAACGCGACAAAGATCACAGTCTTGTCGAAATGATAGCCGCTCATTACCCGCGCCGTTTCGAGCACGGCCGCCGTTCCACTGCCGTCGTCGGTTACGCCGGGAGCTGCTGGATCGGCCGCCGTACGCTCCGCATCCACTTCACCCAAAGTTTCCTCGGTCGGGAATAGCTGCATGTAGCGTTTGGCTTCGTTCTCTTCCATTCCTCGCTTCACTAAGTCAGCCAATCGCTCGGCTTCCGTGAACTGCGGCTTGCGCTGCAGATGCACGCTATCGTAGTGTCCCGTGATCAGCACAAAGCGGTCCTTGTCGATCGTTCCCGGCAACACCGCCACCACGTTGGACAACTGCACCTCGCGCAACACCTGGCCGCGGCGCGCGCCCTTTTTGATGCGGAAGTTCTGATAACTGACCTCTAAACGCGGACTGTAACTCTGAAATTGGCTATAGAGCCATCGCTTGGCGGCGCCGATGCCGTGCACCGGGTCGTCATCGCTCGAAAGAATGTAGCGCGTTCCAAAACCTTCCAGCTTCTTGAGATTCTCCGCGATTCGCTCTTCAGATATGGCGTCGGTAATCTGCTGGACGGTGGGGTTGAGTCGCGTGGAAGGCGCTTGCGCGGGCAAACTGATGGCTAAGACGCCGGCGCATGCGGCGATTCTCAAAAACATTGGCATCATCGCTTCAGAAGATCAGCTTCATTGCCAATTGTAGCTGTCGCGACGAGCCGGAATCGCCGGTCGGGAATCGTGTGGCCGTCAACAGAGTGAAGGTTGAGCCGCCTAGCGAGTCGGCGGTCGCGCTTGCCCCCGGTTGCGTAAAGTTCGGATGATTCAGCAGATCGAATGCATCGGCGCGGACTTGCCAGGTGATTCGTTCAGTGATCTTTGTGTTCTTCACCAAAGAAAGATCGACGTTCGCAAAGCCTGGACCGATGATCACATTTCGTCCCAGGTTGCCGAACTGCTTCCCCAGCACGCCGGTGCAACTCTGGTTGCCGGCAACTCCGCAGTAAAAGACACTCGGATTCTGGATGTAGTCAACGCGCGTGGCGTTCCCATCGGTAGACGGACTGTAGCCCGCCTGAACCGGATCGCTCACGCTGGGGCGCGGTGTTCCCAGACCCGTAAACGACGTGTTGGTGGTGTGGAAATTAATGGGATTGCCGCTCTGTAACTGCACGATCGTGCCTATCTGCCACCCTTGGACCAGGCGATTCTTGCTCCCGAAAGGCAGATCGTAAATCCCGCTAAACACCCACCGATTACGCGCATCGAAGTCCGACAGCCCGCGGTCGCCACGGATATCGTAACTGTTTTGCGGGCCGGCGGCAGAGCCAATGTTAGTCCGGGAAGAATCGTCAATCGATTTTTGGAAGGCATAGGACGAGGTAAACTCCAGTCCCTTGGCCAAGCGCTTCTGGACGGTAATCCAAAGGCCGTCGTAATCCGAATTGGCCGCGCTTTCGTACGAAATGATGTTCGCTAGCGGCATTCCTGGATCAATGGGGCTGTTCATCAGTATGTTTGTGGACTCAGACAAACAAGGATTAGTTACACATTAATGAGGAACACAAATAGTGTCAATTATAGATTGTGAGCCGACAAGGGTTACGTTTATGATAATTGCCGGCCGGACTGGGACATCACAACGCCCGAACTCAAAGCGGCATGGCAGCAGGGCCGCAAGGAACTGTTCTACCCCTACGGTCAAACGTACGTCCAAACTCTCGGCGAACAGGATTAGTCTGGCCGAGGTAAAATTACCATTCCGATAGGTTCTCACTTCCAGGCTTTCGCTGGGAAATCGGGTAGATCTTGTGTACTCAACTAAGGATCGCTACATGGCAGACACGCAGATTACTCAGAAACAGTTAACCCTGGCCCCACTCATCACTCGGACCGCTGCGCTTGGCGTTGCCATCCTGATGACTGTGGCCGCACCAGCTGTCCGCGCTCAGGACTTCTCGGACGTGAAAACGGCGCTCGTGGATTACTCGAAGGCAGACAGGGAGGCGCGCAAAGGCTGCGAGGAAATGGGTAAGTTCAGGCCGAAGGATATCGTGCAGATCACGGCTGCCGCGGTACCGGCGACCGATGCGGTGCCCGCCTACTGTCGCGTCACCGGCCTGCTCTCTCCCGAGATCGCGTTTGAGGTGAGCCTGCCGGAGAAGTGGAACGGACGCTTTTACATGATCGGGAACGGCGGTTTCGCGGGCGACGCGTTGGATAATCCTGGTCGCGTCGCGCAGCGCAACGAGGCGCTGAAACTCGGGTTTGCTTTCGCGCAGACCAACACGGGCCACGACGCACGCAAGGAACCTGGCGCAACTTTCGTCCTCAGTAGCCCGCAAAAAGCTGTCGATTACGCCTACCGTGCGGTGCATCTGACGGCCAAGACCACCAAAGAGATCGCGAAGGAGTATTACGGCAAGTCGATTTCCCGTGCCTACTGGAACTCCTGCTCCAACGGCGGACGCCAGGGCCTGATAGAGGCGCAGCGGTTCCCCGACGACTTCGATGGCATCGTGGCCAACTCGCCGTGGGTGGACCAGACTGGCTTTACCATCGGCGCGATGTGGAATGAGAAAGCGGTGAGCGCGGTATCTCTTACGCCTGCCAAACTGGCGATGGTGGCCGACAAGGTGATGGAAAAGTGCGATGCCATCGACGGCCTTAAGGATGGGCTGATCAACGATCCGAGGAAATGCAACTTCGATCCGGCGCGCGACGTCCCGGCCTGCGGTGCTGGTTCGGACGGCTCGGATTGCCTAACAGCGCCTCAGGCAGCAGCAATCGCCAAGGTCTATAGCGGACCTGTAAGCAGCGGCAAGCCTTTCTTCCCCGGATTCATGCCGGGCAGCGAAGCAGTGGTGTCGAGTCTTTTTGGCGGCGGCGCCGGTAGCGCCTGGCTGAATGTGATCGTCACAACTCAGCAGGACCGCAAACCGGCCGACTTCAACCTGGCCGAAGGAACGATCCAATATCTGGTCCCCAAGCCTCCGAAGCCCGATTACGATTATCAAACCTTCGACTTCGATCGAGACCTTCACCTACTCGACGACTGGAGCAAGCTGGCGGACGCGAAGAACCCGGACTTGTCGAAGTTCAAGAAGCGTGGGGGAAAGCTGTTGATGACGTATGGATGGGCGGACACGATTCTGCAGCCCATGATGGGTGTGAACTACTACGAACAGGCGGTGGCCAAGAACGGTTCAGACACGACCCAGTTCTTCCGCCTGTTCATGGCGCCGGGTATGGGGCACTGCGGAGGTGGTATCGGACCGGATCGGCACGACGCGATGACGGCAATGATCGACTGGGTGGAGAAGGGCAAAGCACCGGACTCCATGGTGGCGAGCCGGGTGCTGGACAATCGGGTAGTGCGTACGCGCCCACTATGTCCGTATCCACAAGTGGCGCGCTACTCCGGCCAGGGCATTATCGACGACGCGGCCAACTTCCGTTGCGTGGCGCCGTAACTCCCTGGATCGCGTGCAGAACGCCCCTACTGACCGACGAACGAAGAGTCCGAATATCCCGCATTGGTGGTTTGCCGAAGAATCGGCTGTATTCGCGGTTGAATTGGCTGGCACCTTTGTATCGACCTCAAACGCTGCGGTAGCGGCGTCCAGACCGTCCAATAGCATGCGTCCGCGCGCTGCCGGCAGCCGCGGTCAGCGACCGAAAATGGTGATGCAGCTCTGTGCATGAATCAACAGTGCAACAGAAATAGGCAACAAATCGGAAGGATCAGGATACTGCTTCTTGGCCAGCGGACTCTAACCTGAAGATGAGATAAACGATTCAAGGAGAAACAATGCAAAAGCGCAAACTTGGAAAGAGCAACTTGGAAGTTTCGGCTCTCGGGCTCGGCTGCATGGGAATGAGCTTTTCCTACGGTCCGCCCAAAGACAAGCAGGAGATGACCTCTCTTCTTCAGGCAGCCGTCGAACGCGGCATCACATTCTTCGATACTGCTGAAGTCTACGGCCCATTTTTGAACGAAGAGCTTGTGGGCGAAGCTCTCGCTCCCTTCCGCAAGCAAGTGGTGATCGCCACCAAATTCGGATTCGATCTGAGTGGCAGCGATCATCGGCCGGGAGCGGCCGGTCTGAATAGCCGGCCAGAGCACATCAAGCAGGCTGTCGAGGGATCGCTCAAGCGGCTCAAGGTGGATGTCATCGACCTGCTCTATCAGCATCGGGTTGACCCGAACGTGCCAATCGAAGATGTAGCGGGAGCGGTGAAGGATCTGATTCAGGAGGGCAAGGTCAAGCACTTCGGTCTTTCCGAAGCAGGCGTGCAAACCATCCGTCGCGCGCACGCAGTCCAGCCACTCACTGCGCTCCAGAGCGAATACTCGCTTTGGACAAGGACTCCTGAAAAGGAAGTGATACCGACCCTGGAGGAGCTCGGAATCGGGTTTGTCCCGTACAGCCCGCTGGGCAAAGGCTTTCTCACCGGGAAGATCGACGAAAACGCGAAGTTCGCGAGTTCCGACTTCCGCAGCACCCTGCCTCGCTTCACGCCGGAGGCTCTCAAGGCGAATCAAGCGCTCATTGACCTGCTCGCCAGCATCGGGAGACGGAAGAAGGCGACACCGGCTCAGATTGCGCTCGCGTGGCTGCTGGCCCAGAAATCGTGGATGGTTCCGATCCCAGGAACTACAAAGCTGCCTCGCTTGGACGAAAACATCGGGGCAGTCTCAGTCGAGCTCACGCCCGACGATCTGCGTGACATCGATGACGCCGCCTCCAAAATTACGGTGCAAGGGGCGCGCTACCCCGAACGGCTGGAGCAGATGACGGGTCGCTGAGCGACCACCCGAAGGAGTTCAAGAAATGGAAATCAAACGCAGTGGTTCACAGCCCTCCGCCAAGGGACCGTCAGAGTGGTTCACTGGCACAGTGCGTATCGATCCGCTTTTTCAGGCACCCGATCCGGCATTCGTTCAAGGCGCCAGTGTCACGTTCGAGCCCGGCGCTCGGACTGCATGGCACACCCACCCGCTCGGGCAGACTCTGATCGTAACGGCTGGTTGTGGCCGAGCACAGCGCTGGGGAGGGCCAATCGAAGAAATTCGTCCGGGTGACGTCGTCTGGATTCCGCCTGGTGAGAAGCATTGGCACGGCGCCGCACCCACCACGGCGATGACCCATATCGCCATTCAGGAAAAGATGGACGGCAAAGTTGTGGACTGGATGGAGAAGGTCAGCGACGAACAATACCAAGGAGCATAATTTATGTACAAAGCGAAGGCTTACTCCGCCGCCAGTGCGACATCGCCTCTCGATGGCACGACAATCCCGTGGCGCGATCCAACCGCACACGATGTGCAGACTCCGATCTCGATCAAGTCCGTAATGAGTGGAAGAACGTCATGCCTACGGTCTACCCTTGCGTTCCAGGCCATGAGATCGTTGGCCGGGTCACCGGGATCGGCTCGGCAGTCACGAAGTTCAAGCCGGGCGACCTCGCTGCGGTCGGCTGCATGGTCGATTCAGATCGCATTTGCCCCGAGTGACAGGTCGGCTTGGAGTAGTTCTGCCCGAACGGGACCCTCACATACAACGCGCCGGACAAGCATCTTGGAGGCGTCACCTACGGTGGTTATTCCGATAGCATAGTCGTCGATCAGCGCTTTGTCTTGAAGGTCCCTTCGAACCTCAATCTGGCCGGAGCCGCAGCTCTCCTTTGCGCCGGAATTACCACATACTCACCCAGGCGCCACTGGGGCGTCAGCAAAGGCAAGAAAGTCGGCGTAGTGGGTCTCGGCGGGCTGGGCCACATGGCCGCGAAGATCGCTCGCGCGCTAGGAGCGCACCTCGTTGTCTTCACTCCTCACCGGGCAAGAAGGAAGACGCGCGCCGCCTTGGAGCTGATGAAGTCGTCGTTTCGCGGAATGCCGACGAGATGCAGAAGCACGCCGGCAGCTTCGACTTCACCCTCGACGCCGTTTCCGCCGCTCACGACATCGATGCCTACATACAGCTTCTGCGCCGCGACGGGAACATCACAATGGTTGGGGCCCCTGACAAGCCCCTCGCCGTACCCGTCTTCGGCCTTATTTTCAAGCGCCGTAGCCTCTCCGGCTCGCCCATCGGCGGTATTCCCGAAACCCAGGAGATGCTCAACTTTTGCGGCGAACATAACATCACCGTCGATGTCGAAGTCATCCCGATCCAGAAGGTCAACGAAGCCTACGAGAGACTGCTCAAAGCTGATGTGAAGTACCGCTTCTCGATTGATATGGCGTCTCTCAAATCCAACTAAAACAGGGACGAGACTGGTGCGCGTTCACAACGCGGACAGGCGTTATTTCGGAGCCTGCACCGAAAGTATTATTGCAGACGGATACTGCGGACCATGAAGAATCTCCTGGTGAGCAACGACCATGTTGCGCGCGTCACCTAACGGTTCACCACTCCCGGGATTGCGTGCATAACGCGGGTGGGCTCCGCTGGCGACGATAACACGGATGCGATGTCCACGGCGAAATCGATAAGCGGTTGGCCAAAACTCGACATGCACCTGGCGTGAACGCCCGCCGTCAGCCGTCGCTTGCGTTGCGACTGGAAGGTCAGGCCGCAATCGTTTATAGCCATCGCAGACATTGGTGGAATGAGAGTTTGGCGCCACATCGCACAAGCACAGATAGAGATCCGTATACTCCGTATTTGAGCGCAGAAATATTTCGCCGGAAATCGGGCCAATCACGTCCAAGTCCGCTGTCAGTGGTTCACTGCTGAAGATCAGCACGTCGGAGCGGCGCTCCAATTCGGCCATTTCGCCCGAACCGCTTCGGCCTTCCAGCGTCGCCCCATTAAACGATGGCGTAGGCCGAGAGGGATCGTAATCGAATGTGCTCCTGCTTTCCGAGGCGGGCGCGTTGGAAGCGAGGACGCCGCCAGCGTGCAAAAAGTAAGTCTTATCACTGCTGTTCGGAATGGGCCAGGACGGGTATTCACGCCATTCGTTCGCTCCCATCAGGAAGAGCCGAACGCGCGGCTTCGATCTGCTATCGCCCGTCTTATTCGGCCCGATTCCGAATCGTTCCTGAAACAACGCAATACTCTGGCGAAGGGACTCCGCAGCCCCAGCTGTTGCCGCGTGCATCCAAGGACCAATTGCGATGCAAACATCCCGTCCCGCGCGCTGTGCGGTGATGAAATCTTTTAGCTGCCACGGCAGAAAGATGTCATACCAGCCCGCCGTCATCACCGTCGGAGGAATGGTCTCGGCCGCGTTGCCATAATCGATCGCCTCCCACCAGGGGTCACCAGGCTCGGCGTGATCCATCCAATCTTGCCACCAGGAAACACCTTCGGGTGTAAGAACACGGTCTGCCTTGCGCAGCGCAACAGTTTCCATCGCTTGCTGCGTAAGAGCTCTCGTTTTTCGCGCTCTGAGCATCGCGCTAACCACGCTCATCCCGCTGGTCTGGAAAACATTGAGCATCGTGAGCGTCCAGCCGATGGAGGCCTCTAGCGTGAATCCGTCAAAAGCATACGTGCGATCCCGAAAGTTCGTGAGCGTCACGTGAAGGCCAATCGCCTTTACTCGATCCTTGGCGCTCGAATTCGCTACGGCCCAAGCCGTATTGCCCAAATAGCTCCCGCCCCAAAGAGCCAGATCCCCCGTGAACCAGGTCTGGCGGGCGATCCATTCGACGCTGTCCTCGCCGTCGTTCTGCTCGTCGAAAAACGGTCGGAAAGTCCCTTGTGAGCGATCTGTGCCGCGACAGCTTTGAACAACCACCTGCATTCCGCGCTCCGCGAATAGCACGGCGAAGAGTTTGAATAAGGTCCCTCGTCCGTAGCAGCTTCGAATGAGCAAGGTTGGCTGTGCCGGGTTGCGACGGGAATAGTAGCGGTCCGCCAATAACTCCGCACCGTCGCGCATGGGAATTTGGAGTGTCTCGGTGGCGAGGTCGCGAGTGAGAGGGGTGGGCAGCCGCCAGAGGCGGCCAAGCAGGCGACTAACGAGACTCATATTAAGTCAGACTCCCGAGAGAGACTGGGGTGTGTGTGACTCATTGTGTTGGAACATTCTTCTTCAAAAGCGATCGGCTGGACTTGCCCCTAAATTTCCGCACGGTCTGGAAGACCCGCGCGTTAAAGGAATGAGCGCCGATGGTGGGGAATCTGTCTCTCAGACGCCCCATGGCTGCTATTTCTGTGGTGAAGCCAATTCTTTCATCTTGCGTTGAAATTCCGGGTACATAGTCTCGGCTCCGCCTAGCGTTGCGGCCAACGGGATTCCGTATTTTTTCGCAAATTCCGCGACAAATGGATTCTCGCCGGGAAGGAAATTGGGTACGGCGCCGCGCGGCTGGTTCGCAATTTCAACCACAGACTCGCAGGGATACAGCCAGTTTTGTCCTTCTTCCTTGATACGGTGAAAGACTTGGCTTCTCACAAAAGGCTCGGTCAATGTCGCTGGATCGGTTACTTCGCTCACGTGCAACAAATAATCTCCGTGCCGCATGAAGTGCTCTATCAAGGTCGCTTCATCGCTCTCGGGAAGACCGTTGCGTCTTAAGTAGCCCGGCTTCAAGTGCGTTGTATAGACGGTCAGCGTGTTGCCTTCCCATTTGCCCGTGGAAAAGCCCATCCAGGTATGAGCGGCGGCCGCCGGAGGATGCGGCCGATCATCCATCCAGACCGTGCGATTCTGCTCGTACGTGCTGATATACATCCGGATGTCCTCTAGCTTTTGCGACTGATTATCCCGCTCTTCCCAGATTCGCAAGTTGAGAGGCCCGCCTAAGAGGTAGGGAGCAACGTGAACCTGGCATTGATGTTCGGGGACAGTGACCCGGGACGGACTCCACGCCAGTCCCACAGCGCGCGCGCCTTCATTGATCGGAACACCGAGGTAGTCCGCGATTGCGGGGTTTCCGGTACTTTCCTCATGTGGCTCGGGCGCCCAGGCGCCGCTAAGATCGATGCCCGGCTGCGCGCTGAACGAACCGGAAAATTGGGCCAACGCTCCAGGCGATTGCGTCAAGCCCGCAAATATCAAGATCAATAATGAGCTTTGTCTCATAATGCCCGCCTCATCTGCTCGCCGAAGGTATCAGGCTTCGATAAATGGAAGCAACAAAGTTGTCGGCGGTGCCAGGCCCTTCCTTGGCGCTCCAGCGGGCGTCGTAATCCTTAGTGAAGCCCGCGCTCTTGATCTGCTCCAGCGTCAGGCCCTTCTTGATTGCATTCTGAATCCGATCGCGTACGATGGTCACCATATCGCGGTATTCGACGACGTCGAACTCGTCACAGATGCGCCCGTGACCGGGGATGATGTACGTGCCGCCCTCTTCTTCGTGCTTGGGAATCGCGATATCGATGATGTTGTTCAGAGCGTCGATTTCGCCCTGAACACTGCCGCCGCGATCCACGTCGATAAAAGGATAACTGTCCGTATTGAAGATATCGCCGGTTGCCACCACGTCGGAGCGGCGAAAGATCACCAGACTATCGCCATCGGTATGCGCCGCAGGCTGCCAGCGGGCCACAACGGGTTCTTCGTTAAAGAACACTTCCTTTTGACCGGACACATAGGTATCGGTAGGCCAAGCTTCAAACGGCGCCGCCGCCTTTTTGCCCGTGGGCGCGCTCATGCGGTTCAAAACGTTTTCGTGCGCAATGATCTGCGCTCCCTGCCCGGCATCGGCGATATCGCCCGTGACGTTTGCGCCGGTGATAGTCACGCCGATTTTGCGCAAAGCAGCGTTACCGCCCGTCTGGTCCGGATGCGCACATGTGTTGATGATGTATTGCAGGGGCTTATCCGACAGCTTACGAACAGCGGCGATTAGCTTGGCGGAGTCTTGCTCCAACCCAGTATTCACCACCAGAACACCTGTGTCGCCGATCTGGACTGCGACGTTCCCTCCCAGTCCGTGGAGCAGGTACACGTTGCCCTGAACGTGAATCGTCGTGAGGTCGCCCTCGACGCGATAATCGTCCCACGGGAACTGGTTTTTCTGTGCGAATACAAGGCCGCCAATCGCGAAGATTCCAATTGCTGCAACCGTACTTCTGAATATTAGTTTAGCCATTGACTCCCGTAGGCGCGTACCATCTTATATCACCGGGTCCCCTCACCACCTCCCAAGCTTCGTAGCAGCGCGACCGTGCTGTCGTGCGGAACCGGCAGGCCGAAGCTGTCCTTACCCATCGCGATATCGAGAGGCGTAAATCCTGCCTTGGACCTGGCATCCAGTTTCGCACCATGTTCGACCAGGAATTTAACCAACAGATCGGATCCCCGGTTCGCGGCTCCATGCAGCGCCGTCTCGCCTTTCCCATTAGTCTGACTGAGATCGAGCCCCTGATCCATGCACAGACGGAGCGCCTCCAGAGCCTCGGCGTCTGACCCGCGAGTGTTCTTGTCGCGGTAGCCGATGCCGGCCGCGAAGAGCAGCGCGTTATTGCCGTCCTTCGTGACGAGCTTAGGATCTGCTCCGGCTGCGAGCAAAACTCGCATCGTAGCTGCATCGCCCGACCTGGCAGCGCGCATGAACGGCGTGGTTCCTTCGTCCAGCGCCACGTCGCCATAATCCATTCCGCTTCGTCCGGGCAGGTTGTGTGTCAGCTGCGCGTTGAGCTTCGCGCCGTGAGCGAGAATCGCCTTAATCAGTTCCATGCTCGGCAGCGGGTCCTGCTCTTTGCGCATCGGCAAAGCCGACCAGTCCTCGTTGCGCATATCGACGGCGGCGTAGAGCGCGGCGCGCCCCTTGACATCCGTCACGTTCGGGTCTGCGCCGCGATCCAACAGGAACTTGGCGAACGTGTACTGCTTGTTCATGATCGACACAACTAAACCGCTGGTACCGTCGACGTCGGTTTGATTGATATCCACTCCGTGATCCAGCATCACCTTCGCGGTCTCGATGTCGCCCTCGCGTGCCGCAAACAGAAAGGCCGTCAAACCGCCGCGGGATATGGGAGAGATGGAAGAAGCAGTGCTCAGTTTGGGAATCTTCGTTTCGCGGAACGAAGATTGAACCTTCCAGTCGGCGCCGTGCTGCAACAGCAGCTTCACAACCTCGGCATGACGTTCGGCGGCGGCCCACATTAAAGCGGTTTGCCCGCGATACGCTTCCTTGGCGTTCACGTCCGCGCCGTGACCGAGCAGGGCCTTTACGGCGTCCAGGTTTCCGGCGCGTGCGGACGTCATCAGGACGGTCTCCCCATCGGCTGTGGTGCGCGTGTTCGGGTCGGCGCCGGCCTTCAACAGTTGCTCGATGATGGTGGCGTTGCCTAGCGCCGCGGCTTCAGAAAGCGGCGTCGCGCCGTAATGGTTGGCTGCCTTCGCGTCTGCGCCCACCTTGAGCAGCACGCCGACCGTTTCAGAATCGTTCCAATGCGCGGCCCAGTGGAGAGCCGTTGTACCGTCCGGCTGCGCGGCATTTACGGCAGTGTGCTGCTTGAGCAACGCCTGAAGGGTGCCAAAGTCGCGGTTCTGTACCGCATCGGCCACCGGGCTGCTCGCAGCGAACGCCGCAAAACTCGACAACAACAGGATGCAAAGTGTCTTCATTGCCGATCTCCCATCACAACCCACCGATTACAGCTCGGTCAACATCCCGGTACTATCTCCCACTCGGTCCTGTGGCACGCTGGCTTTATCCAAGATGCTCAACAGCAGATTCGCCATCGGGGTGCCGTCCGGATACTTCAGGTGGCGGCCGCCTTTCATTCGCCCAGCCGCTCCGCCGGCGACGAAAACAGGCAGAGGCGCGTGATTATGAACGTTGCTGTTACTCATGCCGCTTCCATAAAGGATCAGCGAATGATCCAACAGATTGCCGTCGCCATCCGGCGTCGCTTTCAACTTGCCCAAGAAGTACGCCATCAAGCTCACATGGTAGGTATTGATCTTCGTCAGGTTCTCCAGACGCTCCGGATTGTTCTGATGGTGGGATGCGGGGTGGAAACCTTCCGAAATTCCGAGCATCGGGAAGGTGCGATAGCTCACTTCGCGAGCCATCATAAATGTCGAGATGCGCGTGATGTTGGCCTGGAAAGCCAGGGTCATCAAGTCGAACATGAGCTTGGTATGTTCCTGGTGATCGTCGGGGATTCCAGTGGGGGAGGCGGGCACGGCAAGCGTGGAGTTGGCGTTTTGCTTTTCGGCGAGCTGTATGCGTCGCTCGATCTCGCGAACCGTGTCCAGGTAGTCGGCGATTCGATTACGGTCGCTGGGGCCCAGGTTCCCTTGCAAATGCTTGACCTGCCCGATTACGGCGTCAAGAATACTGCGCTGTTCATCGATCCGCTGCAAGCGTTCTTCGGCGTTAGCGCCGTCGCCGAACAGCCGGGTGAAGACCACTCGAGGATTGATCTCCATGGGGAGGGGAGTCGTCGGCGTGCGCCACGAAATCGTGTTCATATACGCGCAACTGAAGCCCACATCACACGATCCCACCAGTCCGCTGAAGTCTTCCGTGGCCAATTCCAGCGACGGCAGCGGCGTTTTCTGGCCGATCCGCTGCGCCGCGATCTGATCGATGGTCACACCCGCCTGGATATCGGCGCCGTCGGTGCGTTTGGGATGAACGCCGTTCAAGAAAACCGCAGGGGATCGCGTGTGATCGCCGCCATTGTCTCCCGGGCCGCCAGGCGCGGCCATCTTGTGCGCCAGATTCGTCACCACGACGACCTGGTCCTTGAACGGCTGTATGGGCGCCAGCGTCCGCGAGAGCTGGAAGTCCGCGCCTTCGGCGGCCGGAGTCCAGTTCGCCATCACGGCGCCATGAGGAATGAAGCAAAGCCCCAGTTTGATTTCCGGATTGGCTGCGGTTTTCGCCAAAGGAGTCTGGGCGGGCAGCATCGAATCCAGCAGCGGAAGCGACACCGCCGTTCCCAAACCTCGCAACACGGTTCTGCGCGACATGTGCTTCTTGGTGATGAACTTCATGCTGAAGTCTCCTTAATGGGAACTGTCCGGCGGCGAACTAGCCGTCTTGATTTTCATTTCGAACGGCACGCTTTCTACGGTCGCAAGCACCAAGGACGAAAAGCGGAGGTCATTCGATCCAGCTTGCTGCACGATCTTGCGAACGGCCGGCATGTCGTAATATTGAACGCCTCGACCTAAAGCGTAAGTCAATAACTTTTCGGCCATCACGCCGGCGAATACATCGGGTTGGCTAGCCAGCATCTTCCGCAACGCCACCGGACCATCCACCTTCGCGCCGTTGTAAAGCATGCCTGAGGGATCGATCGTTGAACCGTCGTCCTTGGTGCGCCATTGCCCGACGGCATCAAAATTCTCCAGCGAAAATCCGATCGGATCCATCACTCTATGGCAGCCCGCGCAAACCGGATCGGCGCGGTGTTGTTCCATGCGTTCGCGCAGCGACAGCGGTTTGCCATCTCCATTTTCTTTGAGCGCGGGAACATTGGGCGGCGGCGGAGTGGGCGGAATACCGAGCAGGTTCGTCAGAATCCATTTGCCGCGCTGCACGGGCGAAGTCCGATTGGGGTAGGAGGTTACGGTAAGAATGCTGCCCTGTCCAAGCAAACCGCGTCGGGCGTCGGAGTCAGGGACGGATGTGAGCGCGACGCGGCGGAACTGGCTTCCGTATACGTTTGGAATGCCATAGTGGCGAGCCAGGCGCTCATTGACGAATGTATAGTCCGCGTTCAGCAAGTCCATCACGCTGCGGTCTTCGCGAACGATGCTCTGGAAGAAGAGCTTGGTTTCCTCGCGCATCGCCTGGCGCAGATTGTCATCGAAATCGGGGAAGATCTGCGGATCGGGCGACGAGTTCTTGAGGTTTCGAAGGAACAGCCATTGCTCGGCGAAGTTGTCCACCAACGCGTCGGCGCGAGGGTCGGCCAGCATCCGGATTACCTGCTGTTGCAACACCGCGTGTTGGCGCAATTTCCCTTCGCTTGCCACTTTCAACAGTTCGTCGTCCGGCGGAGCGCTCCACAAGAAGAAGGACAGCCGCGAAGCGAGCGCGATATCGCTGACCTGATACGCCGAGTCTACGGGTAAACCGTTGGGATCGGGTTCAAAACGGAACAGAAACTCGGGGCTCGCCAGGACGAATTGGAGCGCCGATTCGATTCCGGCGTCGAAACTGCCATTGCCGTTACGGCGCCGCTGATAAAAGCTAAGGGGTGTTTCCAGATCGGCATCCTGGATGGGCCGTCGATACGCCCGGCGGACCAGCGCCGCGATGATCTTGCGCGCGCACGGCAGCTCTTCCTTCTCGTTTTGGGGAGTGCAAACGAAAATCTTGGCTCGCGACGGCGTCTGGCCGGAACTTGTCGGATGGAGCGGCCCCTCAACCGTGAGCCGGTCGACCGAAGGATCTCCCATAATGTCCAATCCATCGATCGTGGTGCGGAGAAAAGGCTTGATAAGGTCGTCCTTCTCGGCGTGGCTTCTTAGAATCGTGGACGCGGTGATGACATGCGGACCAGCTTTCAGGGGAAGGCGCACAGTCAGCTGCTTGTCGAGCTCGGCACCGAATGTGCCCGGATTCGCGGTCATCCTGAGAAATTCTTCGTGGCCGCCCGCTGTCACCAGCCTCACCTGGTTTCCGTCTACGCTGATCTCGATCTGATGGGTATCCTCCATGCCGCGCATCAGATCGAACGTATTGCGCCACAGGCGGAGCTTGATCACATATTCGGCGTCCAGCGGAAAGTAGTGATGCACGAGAATGCCGCCACGGGTTCCGAGCGGCAGCCCTTCGATGTGCTGGTCCTGAGAAAGATCGGGGCGAACGCGGTAGGTGGCCGTCTCTGGAGCGATGTTCATGTTCCCCACTGTTTCGCGGCTGATGTTCCAGGAGGCTGAAAGATAGCGCTCCATCAGTGATGGCGACATCCGGAGGACGTCGGCGATATTGTCAAAACCGCTGCTTTCGTCGTCGGGAGGCAACAGAGCGGTCGCATCCACATCCAACGCCAGCAGGTCGCGGATCGCATTGGCATACTCGGAGCGGTTCAGCCGGTGCATGGAAGCGTGGCCGGGATTGGGTTTCGCCGCGGCCGCACGATCGAGCGATGTCTCGAGGAAAGATGCAAGGGCGTTGACCGTTCCTCCATCGGGACGGGGCACTCCCTGCGGCGGCATGGACCCGGTGCGCAGTTTGCGGATGACTTTTTCCCACGTCTCGGCGCCGCCAGGAATGTTGTTCAGGTCGGCATCCTGCAGCGAAAGACCGCCCGTGCGAAGTTTCGCGCTATGGCAGGTAATGCAGTATTCGTTTATGACGGCTTGTTGCGCAACGGGCGTTTCCTGCTGAGCGAAGCCGACTACGGCGCTCCCCAGTACGGCCGCCGTCCACGAGAGTAGATCGCGAAATGTCACATTCCCCTAGCAAACCGATTGTATCGCTGGATTGCATGCAATGCGCGGATCACTTTTGATTTCATCTATCACTGTTCCTGAAACTGCCGGGCGCTGAACCTCCCACCCGTAAAGTTGTGGAGCGCAATATAATTAGGGCAGCCATGAAAAAGATAATGAGTCTCACGTTGGCCGCTTTTGGAATGCTATTTTCGGCATTCCCACTATTCGCTCATCACGCCTTCGCAGCCGAATTCGACGTCAACAAGCCCGTTAAATTACGAGGGACCGTAGTGAAAGTCGAAATGGTCAATCCGCACTCCTGGATTCACGTCGCGGTAAAGAACCCCGATGGAACCACGACGGAATGGATGATCGAAGGGGGCTCGCCGAACGCGCTCATTCGCCATGGATTTACCAAGGCCTCCCTGCCCGTTGGAACGGAAGTCATTTTTGAAGGCTATCAGGCCAAGGATGGATCGCCTCGCGCCAACGGACGCGACATTACGTTCCCCGATGGCAAGAAGATCTTCCTCGGCTCATCCGGTCCGGATGGTCCACCGGAAGGTAAGTAGCAGGAGTGATCCCATGCGCTCAATCCAATCTACAGCAACCCGTATTCTGTTCAGCGGTATCGTTGCGCTGGTGGCGTTCGGCTATGCCGTGAACGCGCAGTTGCCGCCGGTTAAACCCGGACCGACGCCCACCGAGGCGAATTTCTTTATCGCCACTCCGCCAGGCTGGGCGCAGCCGAAGACGCCTTGGGGCGATCCGGACCTGCAAGGAATCTGGCCGATCTCCTACGTCGGCACGGTGTCCCTGCAGCGCTGCGTCCCTGCTTTCGGCGCTCGACCGCCGGCCGGTAGCCCTCCCTGCGATCCGCACAAGGCTTTTCTGACCGCGACGGAATTTGACGCTATCCAGGAAAGGGCCGCCAAGCAGCCCGACCGGTACAAGCAAGACGTCAAGGAGGGTGAAGCGGGCCGGGCGTTCCTGGCCGGCGTCATGGACGTCTTTACCCCACAGCGTCAAACATCGTTAATCATGGATCCGCCCGACGGCAAGCTGCCTGAAATGACTCCCGAAGGCAAGCGGCTCTCCAGCCTGATGAAGAGCAGTTGGCCTCTTCCCGGCGAAAAACCAGTATTCGATTCTTATACCGACTTCGACAGTTGGGATCGCTGCATCACCCGCGGGCTGCCCGCCTCCATGTTCCCGTTCCGCTATAACAACGGGCTACAGATCGTCCAGGCTCCCGGCTACGTGGCTCTCCGCATGGAAATGATCCACGAGTCTCGCATTATCCCGCTCAATGCGCCTCCGGTTTCTCCCGCGATTAAAGAGTGGCTGGGCGTTTCACGCGGGCATTGGGAAGGAAACACTTTGGTGGTCGAAACCACGAACTTCAAGCCGGGCGCATCAGCCACGAACACCGGCGTAGGGGGCTCGCCGCCCGGAAACCGTTTCCCGATCAGCGACCAGATGAAAATGACGGAGCATTTCACGCGCCTGAACAGCGATTTTCTGATCTACACCATCACGGTGGACGACCCCGTGGTGCTTACGCACTCGTGGACGGCACGTTTTCCTTTGAAGCTCGACAACAGTTTCCAGATTCTGGAGTACGCGTGCACCGAGGATAACAACATGATTCCTCATTGGATCAGCACTTCGCGTGCCGAGCGCGCTCAGGAGGCTGCCAAGGCGGCAGCAGCGCAACACGAAAAGGAACAACACTGATGAATACCCGGATCGCGGTCGCCATATCGCTGGCGCTCGCCGCCGTTTCCCCGTTGCCAACGCTGGCCGCGATCTCGGACCCTGTCAAGACCAGCGACGGCAAGATTTCCGGCGTCACTCTCGATTCCGGCGTCCGCACCTTCAAAGGCATTCCGTTTGCAGCGCCGCCGATCGGCAATCTGCGTTGGAAACAGCCGCAGCCGCCCCAGCCCTGGAAAGGCGTTCGTAAAGCCGACGCGTTCGGCAATGTTTGCGTGCAGAACCCGGCGCCCAAGCGCGTCCCAAATAACGTTGCCACCGATCTGCCGGATTCACCCAAGATGAGCGAAGACTGCCTCTACCTGAATGTGTGGACATCGGCGAACCGAGCGAACGCGAAGCTGCCCGTGATGTTCTGGATCTACGGTGGCGCATACACGGAGGGCGCCGGATCCAGCCCGCACAACGATGGAGAAGCGCTTGCGCGCAAAGGCGTGGTGCTGGTCACGTTTAACTACCGGCTCGGGCCTTTCGGATTTTTCTCACATCCCGAGCTGACGAAGGAATCGGGCAGGAATGCATCCGGGAATCAGGCGCTCGGGGATGCTATCGCCGCGCTCCAGTGGGTGCGGCACAACATCGGTGCTTTCGGAGGCGACCCAAACGATGTGACGATTTTCGGTGAGTCGGCCGGCGCCGCGATGGTCGGCGGCTTGGTTGGATCCCCTGTGGCGAAGGGCCTGTTCCATCGCGCAATTTCGGAGAGTGGAACGTGGATGGGTCTCGGCATGGCGCCCATGATTCCGCTCGCGCGAGCCGAGCAGCCTCCGCGGCCGTTCCGTGGACCTCCCGGCGCTGCTCCACCTGCCTCCGATGCCCCTCCAGCAAGCTACCCGCCTTTGGCCGAACTGCGCGCCCGGTCCACCGAGGAAGTCATGAAGACGCTGCGTGGCTCGGGCATGATCATCGACGGCTGGATCGTTCCCGAAGATCTGTCCATCACTTTTGCTCAAGGAAAGCAGAATCCGGTGGATGTGATCGTTGGCTCCAATAAGGACGAGCATTTGGCCATGGGCGGGAAAGTTGCATTCCGGGACACGCTCATGTGGTCGATGCGGCTGTTCGCCGAGCGGCAGACAGCGATCGGGAAACATGCCTATTGGTACTTCTTCACGCACGAGCCGCCAGTGGATCCTGGCGTCCGTAATCTGAAAGCCACGCATGCCGCTGAGATTCCCTATGTGTTCGATAATCTCAGCGCGCCCCGTACCATCCCCGATACCAGTTCGCCCCGGCTGGCTGCGGCGTCAGAGAAGGACCGCGCCGTTGCTGAGATGATCTCGTCGTATTGGGTGAATTTCGCCAAGACCGGTGACCCGAACGGTAAAAATCTTCCAGCGTGGGCTCCGTTCAAGAATTCCGACTCGCCGCATATCCTGGGCGAGGGCACTGCTTGTCCCGGCGATTGTCCCGGCGGCGATGTCTTGAACCCGTATGACGAGCAGTACAAGACGATGCTGTCCAAACTGACTGCGCCGCCGGAGCAGAAGTAAGCCTACTTCGGGTACGGAATTTTCACCAGGCGATCGCCCTGAAATGCGCCCAGGTAGATAGAATCGCCAACTTCCAACGCCACGGAAACACCGCCCATCAGCGGATCGTGGGTGGCGGAATCGAAGATGGCGCGGGCCTGCATTTTCGCCGGGTCGATCTCGGCAACTCCGAAACCTTGGATACAAGGTCTGCCACTGCCTTCAGGACAGTCGCCACGCGCGCCCTTCACGCCCGCCGCCAACAGCCTTCCCTCTTTTGTCCAGGTCAGGTTATCGGGAAGGAAGTCGACCTTCACCGAGCCGATTACTTTCTCATTCTTTAGGTCGTACTTGTATACCTGGCGAGCGGCGAACTCGTTTACGTACATGAAGCGGCCATCATGGCTCACCACCACTCCGTTCGGATATCGAATCCGCGTGCCCATAATTTCTCGCTCGCCCTTGCCTGGGGTCCAACGCGCAACATAGCCCGTCACAGCGCCGCCGAAGGGCCCTCCGGTGCCGCCTGTGGACAGTCCGGTCGGATAAGTGCCGACAAAGCCACCATCCGGAAGGATGGCAACGTCGTTGTAGTCATGCGCTGCAACCTCGCAGCCGCGCCACACCAGCGCCCAACTGCCAGCCGCCGGCTTCAATTCAAACATCTCGATGGACTGCCGTCCGCCATGGTTGACCACGTAAAGCGCCCACGCGCCGCTGCGTCGTTTCGCCAGGGATTCGCCATGCGAGACCAGCGCGTCGCCGATGGGACCGGGACAGGCGGGATCGCCCCAGGATTTGTCCCGTTCATCAGTTACGGTCATTTTGGTGAACGTCTTCTTCGCAAGATCGAAAAGCGCCATGCCGGCGCCCGCGGAACCCGCCCGGCCCATATTGATGAATTGGGTAGCAATTAAGTATTTGCCATCCGGCGCGAGTTCGAGATCTTCCGGCGAGCGTGTTCCGCACAGGACTTCGATGTCACCGTGGGTGCCGCACGCCATCAGCGGCGGTGCGGGAGGCTGAGCCCCGGGCTGCTGGGCCCCAGCCGCGCCCACAAGCGCGAGCACAATCAAAAGGCTGAAGGATATTCTGAATCGCATTGATATCTCGTACGGGCGATTCTATCGCAGCTGAGGTCTCGACAAACTACGGTACAATCCCTTCGAGAAATTCAGGATCGTGCAGTCGCTGTGGAAGCAGGCGGACGGACAGAAGGCGCTCGCTAGCCGGACCAACCGAAGTAAAATAGAGTCCGACGTCGGACGGAATAGCCGGCACGCGGAGTTCAAAGGGGAATTATAGATTGCAGAATCGATTCATCCGTACGATCGTGGCGGCGGCAGCGATACTGTTCACCGGCGGCGTCGCTCAATCGCAGCAACTGGATCGTCCGGCGACTATTTCCGGGCATCCGAACTTCAACGGTATCTGGCAGGCTCTGAACACGGCTTATTGGAATCTGGAGGGCCATTCGGTGGAAGGATTGAGTAAAGACTCTTGGCAGTTCGGCGCGATCGCTGTCATCCCGGCGGGGCAAAGCGTTCTGCGCGGCGGAGGTACGATTCCGTACCTGCCCGAAGCGCTCAAGAAGCGCGACGAAAACCGATCCAAATGGCCTGCGGCCGATCCTGAAGCGAAGTGTTATATGCTGGGCGTGCCCCGCGTCACGTATCAGAATTTTCCGTTCCAGATTTTCCAGGGTGACGGCGATCTTCTCATGGTCTATCCTTTCGCCGCCACGAACCGAATCCTTTATCTGAAGGATCATTCCGACCTGCCGGTGGATTCGTGGATGGGTAAGTCCAACGGAGCTTGGGAAGGCGACGTTCTGGTTGTCACCACCACTTCGCAAAACGGCCAGTCGTGGCTCGATCGCGCTGGAAACTTTGCCACCAACCAGTTGAAGGTCACCGAGCGCTTCAAGCTTCTGGACGTCAACCATATCTGGTATGAGGCCACGCTGGAAGATCCGCAGACGTTCTCCAGGGCCTGGACAATCGAGATGCCGTTATATCGTTTGATCGACAACCATGCGCAACTGCTGGAGCACAAGTGTGTGCCCTATACCGATATGCTGCTCTATCATGACTTGCTTCAGCCGAAACCGGATGCCGTAAAGTAAGGACAAGGAGTCATTCCCAATGCAGAGCACATTACGGAAACTACTATTAAGTACCGGCATGCTAACAGCACTAGCGTTACCCGTAGCAGCGCATCATTCTTTCTCCGCCGAGTTCGATTCCACCAAGCCGATCACGCTGGAGGGTAAAGTCGTCCAGATGGAATGGGTGAATCCGCATTCCTGGTTGACCATCGACGTGACGAAGGCGGACGGCACTGTGGAACGCTGGCGAATTGAAGGCGGATCGCCATCGGTTTTACTCCGCCTGGGTTGGAACAGGAATTCGCTGCCCGCCGGCACCAGGATCAAAGTAGTTGCCTTCCAGGCGAAGGATGGCTCTCTCCGAGGAAGTTCGCGAGATATCCAATTTCCGGACGGCAGGAAAATGGATCTGGGCGGCTCGGGAACTAAGGACGGGCAGGACAAGCAGGAGAAGTAATGGCCAGTCGTCCCTTCAAGGGTGAGGGGTGATCCGTTCAGGGCGGCCGAGCACAGAGTCTACCTGCCAACCATGTGCCCCGGCGCTTTGTTGTTCTCTTCGCAGATGTGCTCGATGAGCTCGTCGTCCGGCACCAGGTGGATTTTGGTCGAAACGGTCCAGGGCTTGGCGTATGCTTTCGGATCGTCGATCGTGAACTGAACGTCCATATGTCCCAGGTCGCGGCGCGTAAAGCGCTCGGTCAGATGCATCGACTCAGTGGCGGGATGGCCGGCCATGTCGAGCCACGTTTTGCCATTGAAGCCCGCGGTTTCAACCACCAGCGTGTCGCCGTCCCAATGCCCAACCGAGTAACCTTGCCAGGTGGGATTTGGATCGAGAGGTAGCGGCCGGCCATCCGTGAAGATCTGGCGATAGATGGTGCGGGATTCGTACAGGAACACGATCAAGTCGGGCGTCTGCACAATTTTGTACGGCGCGGGAACCGTGTCCTTTTCGGGCATGCCGGATGGCAGGCACTGCGCGCCCGGATGATCTTTGCCGTGGGTGGCCTGGCGTTCCTGATAGAGAGCTTCGGCCGAAGGAAGCATTTGGACTTCACCCGGTTTCAGATCGGCCGCAAGGTTCAAGAGCAGTTTGGGAGGAGCAGGGTCCGATTCGCTGTACATTTCCCATACTCCCGAAAGATCGGGCGTACCTTCGCGAGTGCGCGGGGTGGGAGCGTTCAAGTTGACTTTGCCGTCGGCCGTTCGCGGCAGATTTTTCGGGGCGACGCGGGGCCACTGGGCTTGAGAAAGCGCAGCCGACGCGAATAGCGCGAATGCGAGCAAGGACCTACGAGTCATCTTCAATCACTCCGTCCCGGCCAGTATACATCGACCTTGTGTGGCTAACCGGACGCATAGCGTGCAAGCATCTCTTTGTGATCTTCTATATGGGAGGAGACGGGTATGTCCAAAACAATTGTGTTCAGCATCACCGCGTTTTTGGTGGCGCTACTCGGCTTGCCGGCTGTCGCGGCGGAGAACCAAACAGAACGGGAAGTTCATGATCGGGCTCAAATCGAAAAGCTGATGTGGCAATACGTTCGCGCCCTCGACACAGAAAATGCCGATGCTTACGCCGCGGTATTCACAGCGGATGGACAGTTCGGTAGCGGCGCCAATGCAATCAAGGGACGGGATGCGCTCAAGAAGATGATCAACGATTTTCGGCAGCGCGCCGCTGAAAATGAGTCAAAGAGCGGAGAGAAACGGCCAGCCATGTACCACGTGATCGCAAACAGCTATCTGGAATTTCTGGACAAGGATCACGCCCGTTTAGAGGCCTACTGGATGACCGTATTCGCCGCCGCCGGCCCGAAGACCCCCTCGCGCGTGGCTGCCGCCGGACGGGAAGTGGATGAACTGGTTCGCTTGAACGGGCAGTGGCTGATCAAGACGCGCGACGTTGCGCCCACGGACACATTATGAGGATCGCGCTGGCCTTTCGTTTCATTCCGGCGGCTGCAGTAGCTTTCGCCGCCTTGGCGCAAACCGAGTCTCCGGACCAGACCAAGCCCCAGATTCGGAGCCTATCGCACGCCATCCACGCCGTCGAGGATCTGGATACGACGCTCGCCTTTTACCGCGAAGTATTCGGCCTCAACGGCACACCTCAGGATTTTCCAAACCCGGCCGTGCCGCAACTCACCAACGCTCCCGGCGTTACGCTGCGTCTTTCGATGATGCGGCTTCCCGGCGCGATGCTATTCGAGCTCACCCATTTCAAGGGTCTCGAACGCAAACCCGCACGAGCCGCATACACCGATCCCGGCGCTGCCAGTATCGTGCTCTACGTTCGTGACCTGGACGAAGCAGTGGCCAACGCGAAGAAAGTGAATGCGCCCATCGTCACCACCGGCGGCGCGCCGGTCGAGATCGCCACCGCCAGAGGCAAGGCCCGCTCCGTCCTCTTACGCGATCCGGATGGCTTCTTCGTTCAGGTCGTCCAGGAAACGCCCGCGCCCGGTGCGCCGGAAGGAAATGTGCATCGCGTCTCCCTGGCCTATACCATCGAGAGCGCCGAAGGTACGGCCAAGTTCTACAACGGCATGATGGGCCTCGAACTCACCGGCCCTTCGGCGTTCTCGAAAGACCCGGCAATGCTAAGGCTGGTAGGCGCGCCGGAGGGAGCAGAATTTCGAAAACTAACGGGCGTCATTCCCGGCCCCCCCGCCGACGTCGAGTTCACGGAGTTTCGCGGCGTGCCGCGCACCAAGTTTCACTTGCGTGTCCGCGACCCCGGCGCGCCGGCGATGGCGATCCAAGTGATCAACCTGAATGGCATGGTGGCGCAGATGAAGGCCGCGGGTACCAACCTGATTTCCGCCAACGGTCAGATTGTGGACTTCGGCAACGGCACCCACAATATCTTCGTCGAAGATCCGAATGGCATGAAGATTGAATTGTTCGAACGCTTTGGTCCGCCGCCGGGGAGGGGCCCGGCCAAGTAGTAGATTCCACTCGCTGCTTGGGAACGGATATAATTCCCCGCATGGGGAAAGCGTGTGTACTTGCGCTGATTGCGGTGGCGGCGCTGGCCCAAGAGCCGGAGCAATTTTATTCCGCTATCCGTGAAAACAACCTGGCCCAATTGAAGGCCCTGCTCGACCAGAAGGCGAGCGCGAATCTCGCGGACCATCACGGCATCACCCCCTTGATGTATGCCGCTGAAGTTGGATCGGTGGACGCGATGCGCGTCTTGATCGATCACGGAGCGGACGTCAACGCGCAAAATGATTTCGGCTCCACGGCATTGATGTGGTCGACGCCGGACACCGCCAAGGTTCGCCTGCTGTTGGATCATGGCGCGCAGGTCAACCTGATCGCCAAGAGCGGACGGAGCGCGCTGATCATCGCCGCGTTCACCAACCCGTCCGCGGAGGTTGTGCGCCTCCTGCTCGCTAAAGGCGCGAAAGTGGACGTGATGGATCGGCGGCAAGTGACGCCTTTAAATGCGGCGACGTTTGGGAACGATACCACAACCGTCCGGCTGCTGCTCGAAGCCGGCGCCGATATCGACACTCCAGACACCTTCATTGGATTGACCCCGCTGATGAACGCCGCAGGCAACCGGAACCTCGAGGCAGTGAAGTTGCTGTTGGCCAAAGGCGCCAAGCTGAACGCCGTATCTAAAACCGAAGGCCTGCCGAAGATTCAGACCGGCACGGTTGAATTTGGCGGCTGGACTCCTCTGCTGATGGCCTCGGCATTCGGACCTCCGGAAGCGGTGAAGGTGCTGCTGGATGCCGGCGCGAAAATCGATGCGCAGGATTACCGCGGCTTCACGCCCTTGATGCTCGCCGTGGGTACGGACCGATATGACCGGCGGATCGTAAACATGTTGATGGCTCACGGCGCCGACCTTCGCCCGACAAATCACGCCGGAGAGACCGCGCTGGACTGGGCCCGCAAATTCGGGGATCCGGAAGTGATCCGTGCCGTGGGAGGGAACCCGCCAGACCCTGCCAAGCCGGTCCGGTTATCGGAAGAGCTACCCGACACCCGGACCGCCATCACGCGCAGCATTCAGTTACTGGATCGCACCAGCGATCAGTTCTTTCACAAGAGCGGATGTTTCGCCTGATGAACAGCCGGCAGCCGAGTTTGCCACGGCAGCAGCGCGCGCGAAGGGCATTCCGGTGGATGAGAAAGCCTCGCACGAACGAATTCTGCAAATCACCTCCACGATCAACCCCGTCGCACTGGAAGGAGCAGCCGCGTTAGGCGGAGCGGACAACAATTTGTACGCCGTGGAGGCGCTGTTGCGCGCCGGCTATTCGTCGAATCGCATTACCGATTTTCTTGCGGCGAACCTGGCGGCGTCTCAGGGCGGTGACGGTGGATGGCATCTTCCCGGATATTCGCGCTCGCCTCTACAGGACAGCGACTTTTCGCGCACCGCGATGGCTATCCGAGCGTTAAAGACGTACGGAACCCCCGGACGCGCTGACGAAATGAAGCAGCGCATCGAAAGCGGCAAACACTGGCTGCTGCATGCTGAACCCGTGATCCTGGAAGATATGGACATGCGGCTGGTGGGAGTTGCCACAGCGGGTGCCAGTGCCGCCGAACTTCGCAAACTGGCCGAACCAATTTTAGCGCTGCAGCGCTCCGACGGCGGTTGGGCGCAACGCCACGGATTTCCGAGCGATGCGTATGCCACAGGCATGACGTTGTGGGCTCTGCAGGAAGCCGGTGTGATGCGGCCGGATGCCAAGGGCGTCAAGTTCTTGCTCGCCGCACAGGGCTCGGATGGCTCGTGGCACGTCGCTACGCGCGCTACAAAATTTCAACAGTATTTTGAGAGCGGTTTCCCGTACGGTGAGGACCAGTGGATCTCGACGATGGCTACCGGCTGGGCCGCGAATGCCCTGGCGTTGTCGATGGAACGCTAACGACACCGTCGTCTATTTACTCGACAGGTGAGAAATATCCTTTTCGTTATCGGCACAAACAAAATCCAGTAGATCTGTGTCGAGGTCGATGACCTGAGCTATTTTCACCGTCCACGGCTTTGTGTAGGCCTTCGGATCGTCGACAGTAATCTCAATTTCCAAATTGCCAAAGTTGATGCGCCGGAAACGCTCCGTGATCTGGGCTGCGTCTGTCATCGGATTGCCGATGGCATCCAGCCACATGCGGTCGCGAAAACCGTTGGTGTGAACGACCAGTGTATCGCCTTCCCATTTGCCGCTGGAGTAGCCATTCCACGACGGATTCGGATCCGCCGGCAGGGGACGGCCATCGGTGAAGATCTGCCGGAACGTGGTATCGAGCTCATTCATGATGATCAGGAGTCCAGGGGTTTGCACTACTTTTCTCGGTCCGTTCCAGGTGTGCAAGCGGATGGGCCCGATGGGGACACAACGCGACATCGGATCGTTCACACGCTGCTCGGACTGTCGTGCCTTGACCAACTGCGCCGCCCAGGGCTGATAGGGCAAACCGCCCTTGAGGCTCGCAGCGATATTGATAAACTCATCTGAAACGGCCGCACAACCGGGAAAATTCGCGTTGGGTTCACGCTCGGTTGGCACAATCCACAGGCCCGAAAGGTCTGGCTTGCCGTCGGCAGTGCGCGGGCAGGCTGCCGCAAGATCCGGTTTCCCATCCGGCGTCCGAGGAACACCCGCCGTGGGATAGTTTATCCATTGCCCACTCAGGCGCCCGCTGAGAGGACAAAGCAACAGCGGGAGAATCATTGCCGGCAGAGCCACCATCGGAAGCCGCATCCAGTTACCTCAACTACGCAGTATACCCGCCAAGTCCCGCGCCGCGCCTCTAGTGGCCACGATGCGCTTCTTCCACGAAACCCTCTACTTCCAAGTCGCCCAGTACGTCCTTCCTGCTGAACAGGCGAATGTCGGAGTAACGGCCTTCCGCGACTTTCTTCACCCAATCCGGGTCGCCGATGAGGCCACGGCCGACAGACACCAGGTCGAATTCGTTGTTCTGAAATCGTCGCAGTAACTCCTGAAATCCTGCGTCGCCGGTCGACTGGGCTTCCTTTCCAAAGAAGTTCTCCATGACGTCCGTGTCCAGGCCCACGCTTCCCACCGCGATCACCGGGGCGTCTGTGAACGACTTGGTCCAGCCAGCGATTCCGAGGTCCGAACCAGGCCACTCGGGAATCCAGAATCGGCGCGCCGAAGCGTGAAACACATCCACTCCGCTGGCACGCAACACCGATAGCATGGTCTCGAGATCACGCGGCATGGGTGCGATCCTGGCGTCGTAGTCGACTTCTTTCCACTGCGAGAATCGGAAGGAAATGGCAAAATCCGCGCCAACCGCCCTACGCACGGCGGCAACAATTTCCGCGGGGAACCGCACTCGGTCACGAATGTCATCCCCGCCATAGCCGTCGTTTCGCCGATTGGTTCCAGCCCACAGGAACATATCCAGCAGGTAGCCGTGACATGCGTGGATCTCGACACCGTCAGCCCCGATCTGCTGCGCCGCGAGGGCGCCGCGAACAAACGCGTCCCGGATTGCGGCTAGATCCTCAGCCGTCGCTGCTCGACCATTCGACTTCCCTGGGCTAACCAGACCAGAGGGGCTCAGCGATGGATACTGGGCATAAGGGCCGTCACCGCCTTCCTTCCGAATCGCTCCTTCGTGCCAAAGCTGCATGAGCATGTGGCCGCCGACATCTTTGACCGCTTGGAAGCAAGCCGCCCAGGCGTCCACGGTGGCGCCGGTGATGCGCGCAAACATAGGCGTCTGCGTCGAGGAAGGGTGGTCCACCGCACAAGACTCCGTGATGATGAGCCCGACGCCACCTTCGGCGCGGCGCCGATAGTATTCCGCCAAGCGCGGCAGCGGCCGCCCGTTGTCGCACCACTGGCGCTGCATTCCCGGCATCACGAAGCGATTCCGCAGCCTGAGCCCGCGGATGGCAAAGGGCGCAAATAAAGGCGAAAGGTCGACGGGCGCGCGCACAGGTGTCATTCTACTTGAACCAGCTTCAGGCCGAACTGGACTTGGCGCTGCCTACTTCGCCGTCTTATGCGCCCGCTCAAAACGCGACGTCTCGATGTAACCCCGAATGGCCGTATTTCCTTCGTGGCAGGCATATTCGAACATTTGATACTTGTTATCCAACTTCAACGGAAACTCCACCGCCCACGGACTTACCACTACCTCCGGGTCCTCGACCTTCATTTCATAATCGATCGTATCGTCGGCGGTTCGTGTGAAGCGCTCGGTGATCCGCAGGTTCTCCGAAGTCGGGTTTAGCGGAGGAGAACCGGGAACGCCGGCATTGGTCATGTCCGTCTTGCCATTAAAGTTTGTCGTTTCCACCACCAGCGTATTGCCTTCCCAGTGACCGCGCGACTCACCTAACCACTCTCTGATGGACTTGTCCAGCGCCGGGAGACCATCGGTTGGAATGATCCGAACCTCGTGGGCCATTTCGAGCACAATCAGAACATAGCCCGGAGCCTGCATGATGCGGATGCCGTTGTTGTAATTGCGCGGCAACATGGAAACCGGCATGCCGCGCGTGATGCAGCGGTCCCAGCTATCGAAGTCGTCGGGGCTATCGAATACGGTTTGGCCCGGCTTGTAGCTGCCGTGCATCTTGTCGTAAAGCTCCTTGCCCTTTGGCGTAAGCGCGGGGAAGCGCCCATTCGGCGGATCGCTCATCAACGACGTCAGCCGCATCACCTGGGTGCCGGAGTCGGCCTGCGGGATCGCGCCGGACTCGAACCGTTCGTTGCGGGCCTTCGCGCTCTTCTGCGCAGCGGCGAATTCCTCATCGGTCATCAACCGCCGGTCACCGTACTTCTCCGGTCGCTGGAATGGTGTGGCGATCAGATGGTTGAGGGGCCAGATACCTTGCAGGTCAGGCTCTCCCCAAGGGGTTTTGGGCGGCGTCCAGTTCGACTGTTGCGCGGCGGCCGGGTACAGCATCAGGCCGATGCTTATTCCGCCCAGAACCAAAATCCGTTGGATCATCTGAACATTCCTCAATCCGAAACGGCGATCATATCATGATAATCTCGTGCTTCAGCCCTCGACTACCAGGAGATCTATGCGGATCACGCTTGGCTTATTACTTGGCGTCTCAATTCTAGCGGCTCAGGATACCCACAATACTCCAGATGCACACATCGCGGCCGCGAAAGCCGCGGCTGGAGACGATTTTCAGAATCTGTTCCAGTTTCAATGCTACGGGCCTGGCCCTGGAGGTCCACGCGGAGCGGCGGGCGCGGGAGTGCAGCAGCGCGCCGTCGGCCCGAGACCACAGGGACCGCCGGATCGCTCGACGTGGTACGCCGAACCGGTGAAGGTCTTTGACAACCTCTACTTTTTCGGCCAGTCCGAATACGCCGTGTGGGCCATCACGACGTCCGAAGGCATCATCGTCCTCGACACCATCTTTGACTATTCAGTCGAAGAGGAGGTTGCCGGCGGGATGAAGAAGCTGGGTTTGGACCCGGCCAATATCAAGTATGCCATCGTCAGTCATGCTCACCCCGATCACGACGGCGGCGCGCGGTTCCTTCAGGATCATTACGGCACGCGAGTGATCATGTCGCCGGCGGACTGGGATGTGCTCGATAAGAGAACCATCGGCACCAAGCCGAAGCGCGACATGGAGGCCACCGACGGCCAGAAGCTCACGCTCGGCGACACCACATTGACGCTCTATATCACGCCCGGCCATACGCCAGGCACCATCTCCACAGTGTTTCCGGTAAAGGACAATGGGACGCCACACCTTGCGGCTCTGTGGGGCGGAGTGGGGCTCAATCCAGACCGGGAACGCGTTGAGCTTTACATCCGCTCGGCGCAGCGGTTCAGCGCCATCGTGAAGCAGGCGGGAGCGGATATCATCTTCGCCAACCACACCGATTGGGACCGGTCCAAGATCAACCTCCCGCTGCTGGCCAAACGCACGCCCGGCAGTCCGAATCCATATATCGTAGGGAATGCCAAGGTCCTGAACTTTCTAAAGGTCGCTGAAGAATGCGCCACGGCCCGCGTGCAAGGGACGAACTGAAGGGAATAAACCGAAGACCCCCACGACCGCGAACTCAAGAAGTCGGGAGCGCGAGTAATACGAGCGGTACAAAAGCGCTGTTGTTTCAGCGAGAAAGCAGAAACCGCCTCTTGTTGGAAAGACCTTTCCCGTCTAGTAATAACTAGATAACCGAATTCGTTCATTCCGATGAGCGGCTTTTAGCATTTTTTGAGCAAACTGGGCCACGCCGGTCTAGCCAACCGGCCACAACCGCCAAAGGGCCGATCTTTGGCAGCCGATTCTTTCCGAGGACACCATGTTTAGAACGTTGTCATCACTGGTCGTTGTACTTGGCGTAGCCGCTATCCTGTCCGCGCAAGCGATAGACCCGGACACCTACAAAGTGAGTTACTTCTCAAATAACATTCCCGCCAAAGACTATATCCCGGTTGGTACGGTCCGGGTGAGCAACGTTGGGACTTCCGAGGGGGACCTGTGTGCCGATATTTACGTGTTCGATCCAACTCAGGAGTTGAACGAGTGTTGCAGTTGTCTGGTGACTCCCGACGGTCTGCGTACTCTCAGTGTTGCTACGGATCTGACCGGCAACACCCTGACCGGCGGCATAGTCCCGGAGACCGGGGCCATCAAGATCGTCTCTGCTGCAACCACCGGTGGAACTTGCCCCGCCCCGACAGCGCCGAAACCAACTTCTGGGGTTCGTGCGTGGGGAACTCACACTCAGGTCGGTGGCTATGTGACTGAGACGGAATTCTTGGACAGCGGCCTGAGTGCGGTAGAACTGGGCAGGCTGGCAGCGGAGTGCTCCGCAATCCAACTGGTCGGCAGCGGGAAGGGCGTTTGCACTTGCGGTACCGGCGAGATTGTCGGTTGGTAGCATAGCTCCTACAGCGAGAAGTGGTTCAAGATTCGGAATCCTTGGGATATTCACACCGCCTCGCCAGACGCATCAAACACCTGCGAAGTGTGAACGGATGGTCACAGGACTTGTTTGAGGAGCGAGGCGTCCCGCGTGAGCGGGATCTGACTGACCTGCTCTCGATAATTTAGATCAGTTACACTTGAGGATCTTCAGATCGTGACCCGCCCCCAAAAACTCAGCCAAGCGTGACTGGAAATTTCGAGGGGAAAAGATAGCGGCGGTTTGAATAAAGGTTCGGTAAGTTGAAATTAGTGAATGGGACAGAAAAGCCCGGGTTCCGCCCGGACGGAAAAAGGGCGCTCCTTCTGCCGCTTGCGTTCACGGCCGGTCTAGCCACCCTTGCATTGCTTCCTCCGGTCCGCCAAAACCCGAGAGTGCTGATAACATTTCTGGGCGTCGCAGCCGCGCTGTGCGCGTGGAACGCGATCCTGTTCGTCTGGGCCCGGCGCAGCGGTCGGATGCTCACAATCGATGTGGTCCTGCGGAAGCAACACTACCTGCAAGCCTGCGCGCAGTGTTCAGTGTTGTTGTATTGGGGATGGTATTGGCCTCAGGTCTACGCCTCTGGATACCTCATCGTCGCCCAACTCCTGTTCGCGTACGCATTCGACATGCTGCTCTGTTGGTCGCGGCGCACCACCTACACTCTCGGTTTCGCTCCGTTTCCCGTTATTTTTAGCATCAATCTCTTCCTCTGGTTCAAACCGGACTGGTTCTATTTCCAGTTCGCGATGGTGGCGCTTGGCTTGGCCGCGAAAGAGCTGATTCGCTGGAACCGGGAAGGCCGGAGCGTCCATATCTTCAATCCCTCGTCGTTTCCGCTGGCAGTGTTTTCGCTCATCCTGATCGCCACGCATGCGAGCGACCTCACGTGGGGGAAGAGCATTGCGAGTACACAGTTCTATCCGCCGCAGATGTACCTGATGCTTTTTCTCATCGGCCTGCCGGGACAATTCTTTTTCGGCGTGACTTCGATGACGATGTCGGCCGTGGTATCGATGTACCTGTTCGGCCGCATCTATTTCGCCGTAACGGGCATATATTTCTTCTACGATTCGTACATCCCGATTGCCGTGTTCCTCGGGATGCATCTGCTGTTTAACGATCCGTCAACGTCACCCCGCACTGAATCGGGGCGGATCATTTACGGCGCGATTTACGGATTGAGCACCGTCGCGCTGTACGGGCTACTGGGCAGTGCGGGAATGCCGACCTTCTACGACAAACTTCTCCAGGTACCTCTCTTGAACTTATCGGTCAAGGCGATCGATCGCGCCGCGCGGTCGCGGTGGCTCCGTGTTTTCGATCCCGTGGCGCTCGGCCGATCGCTCCTGCCCTGGCAGCGCAACTTGTCGTACATGTCTATCTGGGCGATCGTTTTTGCGGTTATGAGCGCCACACAAGCAGTTGGCGACAGTCATCCTGGCCAGTGGCTTCCGTTTTGGAGGCAGGCCTGCCAGGACGGCCGTCCATATGCCTGCCCCTACCTTGCCGATTTGAGTTTGAGTTACTGCAATCAGGGATCAGGTTGGGCCTGCAATGAAGCCGGCCTCCTTCATATCGCACTCTCCCGGTCGGGCGAAGATCTTCGCAGGCTCGATCCCGCGGGCGCCGCGGAACCTCTCAGCCGCGGCTGCAGGCTCGGATTTGCGGTAGCCTGCCAGAACCTCAACACGTTAACCAGCGGAGCAGGCCGGTTCGCGAGCGCGCCGCCCGCTCTCGATGACTATCCGATTATCCTGCGGGGAAGCAAGGGCGAGATCCGCGAACGGGGGCCAGCCGCATTGTACGCGCTCGCTTGCCATGAGGGCTGGCCGAACACATGCGGGCTTACTGCTGGCGGCGAATAGCCTCCCGCAACGAGTCCACCCGCCCTTCGGCGCTTACGAAGAGATCCTCTGGAAAGTGCCTGTAGGCTAGAAGGCCGGCGTAGATGGCGGCGGCGTCGTCTAGGTTCAGCCCGAGCCCTGCCAGGTACTGCATGCGGAGGTTCCGGTCGCGATTCAGCGGGACGTTTCTCAGCCACTCCGTGAGATCGGATTTCCGGCCCGCATATCTCGCAAACAGATCTACCGGCGAGTTCATGCCGATCTCCGCGAGCGACTGCGCCATTTTGCTGCCACCGCCGCGGTAGCCTATGCGTTGCTCCATCTCATCAAGATCGATCCGCAGCGGTTCCCCTTGCCCCAGAAGCACCATGTCGTGGCCTTGGCCCTGGTACGGGTTGCCCCATATAGTGCCGTTCGGAAATACTTCGAAGAATGTAGCGACCGAGCTCTTGACCGCCTCCAGGTCGGTCTCGAACAACTGGATGTACATCGTGACGATGCCGCCTCGGTTGAGATGTTGTTTCATCACCTCGAGGAATTCCTTTGTGTATAGGTTTGCCGCGCCCTTCACCCACGGATCCAGCGGATCGACAGTGATTCCGTCGAAGCGTTCCCTGGTTGTCATCAGGTAGTGGCGCCCATCGTCGATCCGCACCTGGACCTTAGGGTTGCGGAGGACACCGAAATTCGGTTCGCTAAAGTAGGCGGAAGCGGCCTGCGGCACCAGCGGCTCGATTTCCACTATGGTCTCGCGTTCTACTCTTGGATCGATGGACACCGCGCCTGACGTGATACCCGCGCCGCAGCCTATTACAAGGACCGAGCGAGGGTTGGCCGTCGTCAGAGTGGTGAGGTGCCCCAGCATTCGCTGGAGCCGCATGTCGCGCGGCACGTTCGAAGCCTGGATCTTGCCGGCGACGTGAAAGGTCAGGACCCCGTTTGGAAAACTCGAGACGGCCACCGACGAGTTCATGCCTTCGGCGGCGTAAACGATATCGCCTTTGCCGACCCAGGTGGCCGCGTAGCGGCCGTGCGCGATGAGCACTTTCGCGATGGGTGGGACGGTGAAGAATAAGAAGCCGGCAAGCAGCACGGCTGTTCCGACCAAACTCAGGCCGGACCAACCTAAACCTGCCCAGCCCAAGCTTGCCCAGCGGGGCTTGGAGGGCAGGAGAAGAAGCAGACCGGCAACGATTGATAACCCAATGAGCACTTGTTCCGTGCGCTGCGATCCCACCCAGGCGACCAGGAGCAGACTCGCGCCGAGAGCTCCGACGATGGCCCCGAAGGTGTTGGCGGCGTAGACCCCGGCCATCAGCTTGGCGGCATCCTGTCCTGGGGATGCGGCCGCGGCAAGCGCCAGCGGGAAGCTCGCACCCCAGACGAGCGTCGGAGGTAACAGGGCCCAAAACGCGCGCGCGAGATCCAGCTCGAAGTTGAACCAAACATTTGAGGAAATCGAGGGGTCGATCGGCCAGTATGGGAGCGATGCGCCCAGATTGTACGCAGTCCAGGCGATCGCGCCGGCGGCGAGCCATTGGCACCAGCCTAAGGCTGCGCGCGGAGACACGAGGGTTCGACAGAGTAAAGCTCCGATACCGCTACCGATCCCGAGGCCAACGAGAAAGACCGCGACGATGATGGAAAGCGCGTAAACCGAGGCGCCGAAGAGCAATCCCAGCATGCGCGTCCAGATGGCTTCCGCGGCCAACGCGCACAGCCCCGATAGCGAAATGGCGATGTAAACAGTCGCGGCGCTGTTCCCAGGTACCGCGACAGGTGCTTGTCGTACGTGATCAGTTGGATCTCTCTCGTCCGGAATTACCCCTGCAAGCGCGAGTGCGAGCCCTGCCATCGACAGGTTGATTGCCATGGCGACGTTCGTCGCAGCGTTCACGTCGAACTTGCGCAGTAAGTAGAAACCGGACAGCAGGCATCCCAATACCGCTCCAGCGACATTCGCGCCGTAGAAGAAACCAAGCCACGAGACGCCGTTCTTTGTTGTGTTGATCTGGGTTGTGCTGATCTGGCGTGCCAGGGCAGGAAGTGTCGCGCCCATCAGCAAAGTTGGAGGCAGAAGACACGCGGCCGCGACGGCTCCCCGGAGCAGGAACCCTTTCAGGCCATATCCGCTCCAAGCCGTGTAGACGCCGCCCACCAACGGCACCAGGTGCAACACCAGGATTCCGAGAACACCAATACCGAGCTCGATCAGCGCGTATACGCGCAAGGGATGGCGTTGGGCAGAGACGAGACGGGGCAGTATCACGCTGCCAAGACACAGTCCACCCATGAACGCAGCAAGGAGCATTCCGAGCGAGACGGTTGTCGAACCGATCACCAGCTCGAGGAGCTGGAACCAGACAACCTCGTAGATCAGCGCCGCGACGCCGCTCCCGAACGAGAGCAGGAGGATGAGCGGGAGCTGCGCCAAATGGAATTTACTTCTTCCCAGCCTGCTCTTCCCTACGGGCGCCCACAAGAATGCCCGTCATGCCGTAGTTCCCCTCGTGACAGGCGGAATCGAAGATCATGTGGCGCTGATCAGGGGCCCTCCCCATCTCGATGACAACGCTCCAAGGCTTCGTCCAGGTCTTAGGATCGTCGAAGGTGATTTCGCGCCGCAAAGTTCTTGCGTCAACGCGCGTAAAGCGTTCGATCATCTTGTACGTCTCTATGTTCGATCCCCGAAAGCCTTGCGAAAAGTTCGTTGTTTCGATGACCAGCGTGTTCCCTTCCCAATGGCCACGCGAGTCTCCCAGGTAGAATTTCATTTTCGAAGGAGCGTGTGGGCGACCGTCCATGAAGATGACCCGGTTGCCCCCGCCGGCATGATCGTCCTCCATGTAGATTCCCATGGATTTGGGAGACTGCACCACCTGCATCACCGTGCCTTGAGCAAAGAGCGTATTCAACGGCAGGAAAGGCATCGGAACCCCAAGACAACGCGGTGACTGCGCGATTGTCTCCGGGTTGTCGTTCGCGCCTGCTGACCCTACACCTAAGCCGCCGCCAAAGAGATTTCTGGGTGCCGTTGCTCCTGGGACCAAAGGAGGAATTTTCCCATCCGGCGGATCGATGATCATCGATGTCCGCTTGCCTGTCTTCAAGACCGAATTGAAAACCGCATTGTACGCCCCACCGACGTCCTGCGATTTATCTGCCGATCTGGCATTGCGCCCGGGATTCAACCCTTTCTTCTCATCTGATGCGGCCACTTCCTCGTCGGTCAAGAATTCCTTGCCCGCATTCGCTGCGGAGCGCTCGAGCGGCACCTCCGTCGCCACGAACCAGGTACCGTGTAGATCGGGGTCGCCCCACGGTGTACGAGGCGGGGTTCCCGCGTTCGCTACTCCTGTTGCTTTAGCACCCGCCGGTTTGGCGGTAGACGCGGGAGTCTGACCGCTGATTGAAACCGCTGCCAAGGACACCAGTCCGAGAATGCCCGCTAGTGTACCCAGTGGTATTAGGTATCGGTCGCTCATCGCCGCCTCCAGTCGCCGCCAGGCTACTTCACTGTATCCACACCAGGCCGCTGCACTTCGTAGGGAGCCCCTGTGTTACCCGAAGATCCGAGGAACAGCTTCTGCCCATTGGGCAGCGTGAGGTCACGGCCGTTTGCCCGGTGCGACCCGTCTTTAGACTGATAGCCGTCGACTATGATCTTCTGCCCCACCTTCAGTGTGTCTCGAGTGACGCCGCGCCGCAGCAGGATGTTCGGGCTCCCAGCTTCGATCGCCCAGTTCTCCACCGTGCCGTCGGGCATCTTCACGTCAACATGAATCCAACTGTGGGGATTAATAAATTCGACCTTCGTAACGGTTGCGTCCGTGAAATGGACCGGCTTGTTCGCGTCGAATTCCGCTGCAAACGCGTGATGTGCCGACAGCGGAGGCGCGGACAACAGCAGGGTCATGACAACAACAGCTCCAACAGTTAACTTGGCTCGCATAGGACTGAACTCCCGATTCTTCATTTCAAAACTTCCTTTCATTTCGCTGGCGGCGGGTTCCCCGACACGTAGCGCTCGTAGACAGCCTCGCCGGGCGGGATCTTGCGTGTGATGTCGACATTCATGGTGTTGCCCTCCCAGTGCTTGACGAGCTGCTGTTTCCGGAGATGCCCATACAGGGTCTCTTCCACCATCTCGACACACCGAAAATCGGTTAGCTCGGCATTCGGCTCCAGCCGGCGATAGATGGGCATACTGATCTTCCAGGGACGGGTGAATACCTGTGGGTCTTCAATGGTGGCTTCGTAGTGAATGACGTCCTTACCAGCCGGAGTGTACCGTTCCGTGACATGCAAGGCATCGCTATGAAAATTCCCGGACCGGTCGAACCACGTCGCATCGGTGAAATTCGACGCGCTGACCACCAGTGTATCGCCCTCCCAGTGGCCCACCGAATATCCCATATACGCCACGTTCGGATACGGCTCCATCTTATTGAGATGGATAGTGCGTTCGGCATTCGCAAATTCGAACACCATCATAATCTTAGTGGCACCCTGGATGATCTGAAATGGATGTGGCATGTACATGGCGCGCGGCACCCCGGGCTGGAAGCACTTGATCTCCGGGTCACGGTCCATCCAGTGTTCCAGGTTCTCCTTCTTTCTCGCCGCCGCCCACGGCTTGTAAGGAATCTCTTCGCCCTCCACGATGCCGAGCCCTCCCGGAACCCAACCGATGGCGCCAAGCCCCAGCACAGGCGCTGCGAGAACGACGGAGCCCGGGAGCAGACCGGGCTGGCCAACCATCGGACGCGCCTGGTGAGTCTGAAGGTCCCAGTTCGCAGTGTTGTTGGCTTCCCAAATCCCGTTGAAGTCGGGTTTTCCGGCGACGCGGCCCGGGGAGTCCGAAACGGCGGCGGAGACAGGCGTCACCCTTTGCGTGAACAGCCAGAAAAGACCCGCTGTCACAGCGGCTGCCGACACCGCAATCGCGCAGCTCTTACCAAAATGTCGCATAGGACGTTACCTGGTTCCACATAGTACTACACTTGGTTCCCTTTGGCGACATAGGGAACTGTGATGACCGGATTTTACGGAAAATGGCATCTTGCTTCGATGAAACCCGGCGCATCCGCGAATTCACATCAACCGTGAACGACTCGGGATTTTGGTTATTCCGAGGAGGAAGCATGATGGAGATCGCTACCGAGAAGCCCTCGGGGCCTTGGTTTCGAGTTTCTGGCAGCTTGTCCAGCAATTCGTGAGTTGCTCCGTAGTCGTTGGAAATGCTTCTGGGAGCGATGTCTTACATCCCAGCCGTGTTCACGCCCGCGACAATGTCACCATAATTGGACAGACAATGAGAATCTCTTGCCTTGCACAGGATTCTCAATGTCCGGTTTGCGCGTTATGCAGGACCTATGCATGCGTGCGGGTTAGAATTATTCAAACGCCCATGGTCCTTGCCGCTGGAACCCGCTTTGGTCCCTACGAAATCCTTGCGCCGATCGGTGCTGGCGGCATGGGCGAAGTATATCGCGCCAGAGACACCAAGCTCGATCGCGAAGTGGCAATCAAGGTTTTGCCCGCGGCTCTCGCTCAGGACCCCGAGCGTCTTGCGCGCTTCGAGCGTGAAGCCAAGATCTTGGCCGCGCTGAATCATCCCAACATCGCGCAGATTTACAGCGTGGAAGAGCGTGCGTTGGTGATGGAGTTAGTTCCCGGAGAATCTCTCAAGGGACCGCTCCCGCTTGAGACTGCGCTCAAATACGCCAAACAGATCGCCGATGCACTGGAAGCTGCACACGACAAGGGCATCATCCATCGCGACCTAAAACCCGCCAACATCATGGTCACGCCCCGAGGTGTGGTGAAGGTGCTCGATTTTGGATTGGCCGCCGTTCCGAGCCGCAGTCCTGCAGGAGCGGACCCTGCCAGCTCACTTACCATGACCATCGCCGCCACACAGGCCGGCATGATCATGGGAACGGCGGCTTATATGAGTCCCGAGCAGGCCGCCGGAAAACCGGTTGATAAGCGCGCCGACATCTGGTCGTTTGGCGTCGTGCTCTTCGAGATGCTCACGGGCAAAAGATTGTTCGATGGGGAAACGATCTCGCACACCCTGGCTGCCGTGCTAACCAAAGAGCCAGACCTCAAGCAAGTGCCCGTGAAGGCGCGACGCCTGCTGCAATCGTGCCTGGAGAAAGACCCGAGGCAGAGGCTGCGGGACATCGGCGATATGGGAATGTTGCTGAGCGAGGGCGAGTCCACGGCAACCCCCTCTGGGTCACGGCTCGGTTTGACGGGGCGAATTGCGTTTGGCGCGGCGGTAGTCTTTGCGCTGGGCGCTGCCACGCTAGCCTTCATTCACTTCCGCGAAAAACCCCCGGTGCAGGAGGTTGTGCGCTTCCAGATTCCCGCGCCTGAAGAAAGCGCCTTGAGCCCGGCTGTGACCGTGTCGCCCGACGGCCGCAAGCTGGCATTCATGGCCACTGGTCCGGACAACATTCGCCATCTATGGATTCGCCCTTTGGATTCGCTCGCTGCCCGAATCGTGGCTGACGTCGGCCCCGGCAGCATATTTCCCTTCTGGTCGCCCGACAGCAGCAGCCTCGGGTTCTGGACGCAAGGCAAGCTCAAGAAGGTGGAAGCCTCCGGCGGATCTCCTCAAACCCTCTGCGATGTCCCTGGAAGGTTCTATGGCGGCGCTTGGAGTCCGGACGGCGTCATCATTTTCGGTTATGCTGGCGGTGGCCTCTGGCAGGTATCGGCCGACGGGGGTACTGCTGGTCCGCTCACAAAGCTAGACCCGGCGCGCCGGGAAGACCTACACGCGTTTCCTTCATTTCTGCCTGACGGGCGGCATTTCGTCTACCTCCGCAACTCGACCAATCGAGAAATCAGCGGCATTTTCGTCGGCTCGCTCGACGCCAAACCCGAACAGCAGAGCTCCCGCCAGATCGCCGCCACGCCGAATGAGGCCGTTTATGTGCCGTCCACCGAATCCAGCAAGAACGGCTACCTCCTGTTCACGCGAGAGGAAACACTCGTGGCCCAACCCTTCGACATGGAGCGCATGAATCTAACGGGTAAGACAGTTCCCCTTTTGGGGCAGGTGCAGGTGGGCACAAAGAGCGCCTACGCTTTCTTTTCGGCATCGTCCAATGGTGTCCTGGCCTATCGGAGCGGCATTTTCGCGAACACCCGGCTTACCTGGTACGACCGCCAAGGCGAGGCGGTGGGTATGGTTGGCGAGCCAGGCCAGTACATCCAGATCGCGCTTTCGCCGGATGACACGCGAATAGCAATGGCGCGCAGGGATCCGCTAGCTGTGGACAAAGGCGGCCAGAACGGAAACCTAGACATCTGGTTGCATGAGCTAGCTCGTGGCATCAGCACACGCTTCACTTTCGACCTTGGCGCCGAGCGGATGCCAATATGGTCGCCGGACGGAAGCAGCATCGCCTTTACTTCCAACCGCGACGGCCCTTATAACATCTATCAGAAGCCGTCCAGCGGCGCGGGGAATGATGAAGCGCTCCTTAAGTCGGGCGAGGACAAATTTCTCCAAGATTGGTCTCCGGATGGGCGCTTCCTGCTCTATGCCACCCAGAGTCACGGGACCGGACTCGACTTATGGGCGCTCCCTCTCACTGGAGACAACCACAAGCCTTCGCTGTATCTCAAGACGGAATTGAACGAAGACCACGCACGGTTCTCCCCCGATGGTCGTTTCGTCGCGTACACATCGAGCGAATCCGGTAAGAACGAGATCTACGTGCGGCCGTTCCCCGCACCCTCAGGCGGCAAATGGATGATCTCCACAGACGGCGGCTTCCAGCCCCGGTGGCGGCGCAATGGGAAAGAGCTGTTCTACGTTTCTGCCAACGCCATGTTAATGGCGGTCGAAGTCAACCTGAGCCCGGTCTTCAAAGCCGGCATCCCCAAGGCCTTGTTTCCCGTGTCGTATTATGGCGGCGACAATGGCACAGCGCGCTATGACGTCACCGCCGACGGCCGACGCTTCCTGATCAACAGCATGATCACTGCGCCCACATCGGGCGATCTGACTTCACCGCCCATGACCGTAGTTCTGAACTGGCAGGCTTCCTTGAAGAAGTGAAACGAAGAAGTGAACGCTTGAGCCCGAGGCTCCAGGTCCTGGGTTGGTCCCTGTACGGACAAAGGCCGGAAATGGCTTTGAAGGAAAGATTTACGAGATCCCTACTCCAAAAGCCTTCGTTTGCTTTTCAGTCTTCTGCCAGCCTACCCGTCAACCATGGTGGAGTCCGATGTTCGCCCTTTGCAGCCAATAAGGTAACGACCGTGTGTACGACGAATAGTGGCTAGAAATGGTTCTGCGGGCGATGTCTCGCCGAATTCCGCGAAAGTTTGAAACATCATCCCAGGCGTGTTTACGCCGGTCCTTGCTAAGCATTCGCGAAGTCGTTCGCGTTGATCGACGCTGGCCAGGACCGGATTCTCAATGTACGTATCGCGCATGACCCAGGAGCAATCCGGAGAGAACGTCAGTGCGGGTTGCTTGTGAATTCCTAGCATGCCCGAAGCTGCGTGCATTCAGAAGTGAAGTCAGTTGATCTTGTCCAGACCCTCGGTCAGCTCGATTGAGACTCCCCAAGGGTCGACGATCGTCGCAGTGGCGATGTTGTTCATGGCTGGGTCTCTTTTCTGGTAAGGCCGAATGGCCTGGATGCCCTTCGCTTCGAGCGCCTTCGAGAACGCGTCCAGGTTCTTCACTTCGAATCCCACGTGATCTACAACGCGGCCGGCTGTGGGGACGTGAGTGATGGACTGGTCGCCTTCCCACCGGAAGAAGTTGAGGCTGTATCCGACGCCCGGCAGGTCGGCGCCAATGAAGAAGTCGGTTTGTCCCGGACGCAAAGTCGCATCGAACGCCTTGATGTACCACTGCTGCATCTGGACGTACTGCTTGTTGATGAAGTGGATATGATGCGCCACGATAGGCGGCGCGTCTTTTTCAGCGCTGGTAACGAGCTCGATTTTCGCCCCGTCAGGACCAAGAAAATACGCAAAGCGGCCATACACTGCCGACGTGCCCGATTTCGCCGGGGGTGGGTCACCCGGCTTCGGCTCCCGCCCGGTGGTTTCCTGATATCCCGCGGCTGCCAGCTTAGCCGCCATCGCCGGCACGTCCGGCACTGCGAAGCCGATGTGATCGAAGGCGGTGCCGCGGGTCGGGCCGGCCCACCCTTCGCCCGCTAGTGAGCGGCTGTTCCCGGCGACATCCATTCGGGATCTGTCGATAGGTGTGCCGGTCGGATTCTGCACGCGCAGGAAGATGAACGCGTCGGGAAACTCAATTACATCGATGTCGCCGAACTTCATTGCTTTGCCGCCGAGCGTGTCGGCCCAAAACTTCTTATGGGCTTCGACGCTCGTGACGTTGAGGTGATAGTGGCCGATGCGGACCGGTGCGTCGGGATGACTGACGAGTTGTGCGAAAGCAGGCAGCGCTCCGCATGGCGCCAATGCCGCGAGCGCGAGAATAGCTGTTCTCATTTGATGTCGGCAAGTCCTTCCGTCATTTCGATATTCGTTCCCCAGGGATCTTTGATGAACGCGATCGCGATGCCAAGCTGGGGCACCTTGGTGTAGGGACGGTCCAGTTTGATGCCCTGGGCTTCCAGCTTCTTGGTGAACGCCTCGAGGTCTTTGATCTCGAAGCCGATGTGATCGATCGCCCGGCCGGTGGTGCCGACGGTCGGCGTCGGCGACGGCGAGAAGTTCAGGAAGACGCCGGGCAGTTTATCCTGCACGAACGCGGCCCCCGGATTGGGGGGGACCATCGTCGCGCCGAACGTCTTTGCGTACCAGGCCTGCATTTCAGTATTCATCTGCCCGAAGAAGTGGATGTGATGAAGCTGAATCGGGGCCTTCTGCGATTTGACTTCGACGAGTTCCACTTTGACATCCTCCGGGGCGAGCACAAACGCGATATTCGTCGTCGGACTGTTGGCCGCGATGTCGTCAGTGACCTTCACGTTTGCAGCAACAGACTCGGCGGTGATCATTTTGAAGCCGTTGGCCTTGATCTTGGCCACGACCGGCCTGAGATCGGGAACCGAAAAGCCGATGTGGTTCACCGTCGTGCCGATCGAGCCGCCCGTCGGCGCCTGCATCGGACGGAAAAACATCAGCACATTCGGGAACTCGATGATCTCCTGCTGCCGGTCACCGGAACCGATTTTGACCACTCTGCCGCCGAGCGTGTCGGCATAGAACTTCTTCTGTGCCTCCATGTTCGTGGTGTTCAGATGGTGGTGCCCGTACACCACCGGGCCCTCTCCGGCAACCAGAATCTGCGCACTGGCAACGGCCGGCACGAACAGCAGGATGATTAGCCCGGTTCCAGTCAATAAACGTTTCATGAACACCTCCCTGGCCGCCAAGTCTACACGATATCGCCTTTGTGCTTCACGCGGGCGAGCGTATGGGCCGTGTTCCAGCGTCCGGATAGCGCGTTCTACATTCCCTATCCGCCTCTTGATCGAGTAAACTTAACTGCGTCACTCCTATGCCCCTCTTCGCCAGGAGAGCGTCGTCGCGCCCATGGCGCTGTTGAAGAGTAACGTGACCGGATCGAAGTTCCGGCCAGTCCTGCGCGTGGCCAGCGGCAACTTTCTCGAAGCCTACGATTTTCAGGTGTTCGGCTACTACGCCACCTACATCTCCCGCGCCTTCTTCCCCACCGGCCATGAATTCGCCTCGTTAATGCTAACTTTCATGACCTTCGGTGCGGGATTCCTGATGCGTCCTCTTGGCGCAATAGTCCTGGGGGCTTATATCGATCATCACGGTCGCCGCGCTGGGCTGCTGCTGACGCTCGGTCTGATGGCCGTCGGAACGCTGTCCATCGCTTGTACTCCATCGTTCGCCGCTATCGGAATCCTAGCGCCGGTCCTGGTAGTCGCGGGACGTTTGCTCCAGGGCTTGTCGGCGGGCGTGGAGATCGGCGGTGCTTCCGTGTATCTGGCGGAAATCGCCACACCCGGACACAAAGGGTTTTTCGCTGCATGGCAATCCGGAAGCCAGCAGGTGGCAGTGATCTTCGCCGCTCTGTTCGGACTGGTGTTGACCATGAATCTGTCACAGAATCAGATGGTTCGATGGGGCTGGCGAGTGCCGCTGTGGGCCGGCTGCGCCATCATTCCCCTGTTGCTGATCCTACGGCGCTCGCTCACCGAGACCGACGTTTTCCTGACCCGCAAACACCGGCCTCCGGTACGCGAAATCGTCAGGACGCTCTTCGCCAACTGGTACATCGTGCTCCTCGGAATGATGCTGTCAACGCTAACCACAGTGTCGTTCTACATGATCACGGCGTACACTCCGACGTATGGGAGCACCGTGCTCCACCTGGCCTCCACGGGCAGCTTGACGGTCACGCTCTGCGTCGGGATTTCGAACTTCATTTGGGTGCCGGTAATGGGCGCGTTGTCGGACCGAATCGGGCGTCGGCCGTTGCTGTTCGCGATCGCTCTGCTGGCGCTGATGACGGCTTACCCGGCGCTCGCCTGGATGGTCAGTGCACCTTCGGTGCCGCGCTTGCTGGCTGTGGAATTGTGGTTCTCTTTCCTGTTTGGAAGCTACAGTGGAGGTATGGTGGTGTATCTGATCGAGGTAATGCCCGCGGATGTACGCACCTCGGGCTGGTCGCTATCCTTCAGCCTGGCGACGGCGCTATTCGGCGGATTTACTCCGGCGATTTCCACCTACTTGATCCGCTGGAGCGGAAATGCGGCCATCCCGGGCGTATGGCTATCGTTCACGGCTCTGCTCGGGTTAACGTCGCTGTTGCTGTTGGGCCGCTACTCGGCCCCGGGAGCCGACCAGCAGTGAGCGAGCGGTTCCCGGTTTTCGATGTTCTGGTCGCGGGCGGGGGCAATGCGGCTATGTGCGCGGCGTTGAGCGCTCGCGAGTCAGGCGCAACGGTGGTCGTGGCAGAGTGCGCCCCTCAACATATGCGCGCAGGCAACAGCAGGCACGCGCGCAACTTCCGGTGCATGCACGCTTCGCCCACCAGCGTGTTGACGGACGCTTACACCGAAGAAGAATACTTCCAGGATCTGCTTCAAGTCACCTCAGGCCAGACCGACGAGGAACTAGCGCGACTGGCGATTCGCTCTACGCCCGAGTGCTTCGCGTGGATGACGCAGCACGGTGTGCGATTCCAGCCGTCACTCGCCGGGACGCTGCACCTGGGCCGGACCAACGCCTTCTTCCTCGGTGGCGGCAAGGCGCTGGTGAACACGTACTACGGGATCGCGGAGAAACTCGGCATCCGTGTGCTCTACAACGCTGAAGTGACCGCACTCCGCATGAGCGGCGGACGATTCGAAAGCGCCACCGCCAGTGTTGATGGATCGCCCTTCGAGATTCGCGCCAAGACATTGGTGGCGGCATCGGGCGGCTTTGAAGCCAACATCGAGTGGCTCAGCGAAGCCTGGGGTAACGCGGCGAAGAATTTCATCATTCGCGGCACTCCCTACAACCGGGGTAAGGTGCTGCGTCTGCTTCTGAACCATGGCGCGGACCAGGTGGGCGATCCGTCGCAGTGCCACGCGATCGCGCTGGACGCACGCGCGCCGAAGTTCGATGGCGGGATTGTCACCCGTCTGGACACGCTGCCGCTCGGCATCGTCGTCAATCGATGCGGCCAACGCTTCTATGACGAAGGCGAAGACCTGTGGCCGAAACGCTATGCGATCTGGGGGCGGTTGATCGCTCAGCAACCCGATCAGATTGCGTATTCGATCGTCGATTCGAAGACCGCCGGTATGGTCATGCCTTCGGCGTTTCCGGCCATGGAAGCCGGAACGATCCGCGAACTGGCGGGTTTACTCAAGATGCGCACGGACACGCTCGACGCCACTGTGGACCAGTTCAACCGGAGTGTCGTGGAGGGTTCGTTCGATCACACGCGCCTCGACAACTGCCATACGCGCGGTCTGAGCCCGGATAAAACGCACTGGGCGCTGAAGCTGGATTCGCCGCCGTTCTTCGGTTACCCGCTGCGGCCGGGCATTACCTTCACTTATCTAGGCCTCAAAGTGAATCCCAGTGGTCAGGTAATCCTGAAAGACGGACAGCCCGCGCCTAATGTCTTCGCCGCCGGGGAAATCATGGCGGGGAACATCCTTTGCAAGGGATACTTGGCAGGGATCGGAATGACCATCGGCACAGTGTTCGGACGCATCGCAGGCTGCGGAGCGGCACATGCAAGCCAATAGTCCATTGGTCCAAGAAGGCGAACGCGTGCTGCGTTTATGCAACGCCTGCCGGTATTGCGAGGGCTTCTGCGCCGTGTTCCCCGCGATGGAACGCCGCTCGGTGTTTTCGGCGGCCGACGTGACCTACCTCGCAAATTTGTGCCACAACTGCGGCGAGTGCTACTATGCATGCCCTTATACGCCTCCGCATGAATACGCGCTGAACCTGCCCAAGATCCTCGCGGAAATCCGCGTCGAAAGCTACGCTCAATCCGCGTTTCCCCGGAGCTTCTCGCTTGCGCACCGCAACAGCGCGCGGGCGGTCTCGGCCTTGATTGTCATTGCGGTCGCAGTGACGGCCGCCATGGTTGCCGCATTCGGCAGGTTTGCTGCCAGCGCCGCCGATTTTTACGCGGTGATTCCCCACCGGGCGATGGCCGTAACGCTGGGGCTGGTGTTCATTCTCGCGGTAATCGCGATGATGGTTGCCTTCTTCCGATTCTGGCGCGCCGCGATCGGCGTGCCCATCAAAGCGGGTCCCTTGATCGCCCCATTGATCGCTTCACTCGGCGACACTTTGCGCCTGACGAACCTTGGCGGCCACGGCGCCGGATGCCCGTACCCCCGGGAGAACTTGTCGCAAGCGCGCCGCTGGTTCCACCACGCGACCTTCTACGGTTTCCTGCTATGCTTCGCCTCCACGTGTGTCGCGGCGTTCTATCATTTCGTGCTTGGCTGGCGCGCGCCGTACCCATACTTCAGTGCTCCGGTGGTTCTCGGCACGCTAGGAGGGCTCGGATTACTGGCCGGCCCGGCGGGCTTGTTCTGGCTGCGGCGAAAGCGTGACCCCGCCCTCAACGATCTCAACCCGCGCGATTTCGGCGATAGCTTCATCGTGTTGCTGCTGCTGGCCAGCTTTACGGGATTGCTCCTGCTGGGTCTGCGCGAGACCGCGGCGATGAGTTGGCTGCTGATCGTCCATTTAGGCGTCGTACTGGCGCTGTTTGCCTGGCTTCCATACGGCAAGTTCATGCATGGGAAGTACCGCTTCGCGGCGCTTCTGCGCAATGCATTCGAGCGCTCGCGGAGGGGGCTGACACTTACACGTTGACTGGGCACATTGGCGAGGCCAAGGGCCATGATCAGCAAAATCGATCGATTTTGCGGGGCTGACGAAATGTATGCTGAGGCCGACCCGAATCAGTTTTACGGCCAGGTATATAATCTGTTCCGGTGGAGGAGACGACATGCGAACTATCCGAATTCTGAATTTCATCAGAGTGATGCTCATTGTGATCGCCATCTACGTCTTTGCAATGCACCCTCGCGTGGACGCACAGCAGAGCGCGCCAGTCAAAATCACGACCCACGACATCGGCGGCGTGGTCTCCAGCAGCAAAGGACCCGAGGCCGGCGTCTGGGTGATCGCGGAAACGACCGACCTGCCAACGCGCTACATCAAGGAAGTAGTCACCGACGATCGCGGCCGATACCTGATACCCGATCTGCCCAGAGCCAAATACAGCGTTTGGGCGCGCGGCTACGGATTGGTGGACTCACCTAAGGTCCAGACCGAGCCGGGCAAGCTCGTGGATCTCAAACCTTCCATAGCGCCGGACGCCAAAACCGCGGCGCAATTGTATCCCGCCAGCTATTGGTACGCGATGCTCAAGGTGCCCGAGAAGAACGAATTCCCTGGGACGGGTCCGTCTGGCAACGGCATTTCACCGAATATCAAGAACCAGGGCCAATGGATTCACCTGGTGAAGACCGACAGTTGTGAGTCGTGCCATCAGCTCGGAAACGCATACACTCGCACGATTCCGTCGATGTTCAGCAGCCTCGATTCATCCGCGCAAGCCTGGATGCGCCGCGTGCAATCCGGACAAGCCGGGAACGCGATGGTGGGCGGTCTGAATCAGTTAGGCCCCCAGCGGGCAACGGTGGAATTTGGCGATTGGACCAGCCGCATCGCGCACGGCGAGATTCCCGCGGAGGCTCCTCCACGGCCCCAGGGCATGGAGCGAAACGTGGTGATCACTCAGTGGGACTGGGCCGATCCGAAAGCGTACTTGCATGATGAAATCTCGACCGATAAGCGCAACCCGAACGTCAACGCCAACGGGCTGATCTACGGATCGCCGGAAGAAAGCCGCGATTATCTTCCAGTGCTCGATCCGGTACATAACACCACCGCTCAGGTGAAAACTCCCTATCGCGACGCCAACACGCCAGGCCAACCGGCGCCCCTCGCGGCGTCGCCAATCTGGGGTGATGAGGCGATCTGGGATAGCCATACCACGGTCCACAATCCGATGTTCGATCAGCATGGTCGTTTGTGGTACACCAGCCGCATCCGCGGGATCGATGATCCTCCGTTCTGCAAGGCAGGGTCCAGTCTGCCTTCGGCAATACTTACACCGCTCGACCGGTCAGGCAGACAACTGGCCGTGTACGATCCTGCGACCAAACAAACCTCGATGATCGACACCTGCTTTGGCACGCACCACCTGCTGTTCGCCGAGGACGCCAACAACACGCTATGGACCAGTAGTGGTGGCGGAGGAGGAGTGGTGGGTTGGCTCAACACCAAAACATGGGATGAAACACACGACGCACAGAAGTCGCAAGGGTGGACGGCTCTGGTTCTCGATACCAACGGTAACGGCAAGCGCGACGCCTACGTGGAGGCGGAACAGCGCGTGGCAACGGCGCCCAGCGGCGAGAGCCTGGGCACATCCTCCGCGTTCAACGCCACCACCGACCCGACCAAGGATACACGCATCAATGCCGCGTTCTACGGTCTCGGGATCGGCGCCGACGGGATGATCTGGGGCAGCGTGCTGGGATTTCCAGGCGGAATCGTTCGCCTGAATCCTGGATCGAATCCGCCGGAAACAGCTCTGGCCGAGTATTACGAGGTGCCTTGGAACAATCCGAAGGCGAAGGTGTGGGGATTTTCGCCGCGCGGCATGGATATCGACCGCAACAATGTGGTCTGGGTGGCGCTAGGAAGCGGGCACCTGGCGAGCTTCGACCGGCGCAAGTGCCAAGGTCCGCTTAACGGCCCGACCGCTACTGGTCAGCATTGTCCGGAAGGCTGGACGCTATATCCCACGCCCGGACCGAACTTCAAAAACGTGAAGGACTCGGGCAGCGCCGATTCGCATTACTACGACTGGGTGGATCAGTTCGATACGTTGGGACTTGGCAAGAATACTCCCATCGTCACCGGCAACGGATCGGATTCGCTACTGGCCTTGGTGAACGGGAAGTTCATCGTGATGCGCGTGCCTTATCCGATTGGCTTCTTCGCAAAAGGCATGGACGGCCGCATCGACGATCCAAAGGCCGGCTGGAAAGGGAAAGGAGTCTGGACCACCTGGGGCACGCGCACTCCGTTCCACAGCGAGACCGGAAAAGGCACGTACAGCAAGGTGGTTCATTTCCAAATCCGGCCCGATCCACTCGCGAATTAGAAGCGCTAAAGATCCCGCAGCGACTTGGTTCTGCGACATCCTTGGCAAAAGAGCAAAACGATAGGATTGACTGGTCACGTCCTGGTTTGTCCCCTATCCGGAGAGTGGCGCGGTCGGTGTTGCCGGGGCGGTTCCATCGGATTTGGGATCACGGCGCCGATTATTCACGTTTTGGAGGCCGGCGGAAGACCGACACTGAGACTTTAATCAGCGGCGAGTCTCAGGCCCCCAGTAAATCTTCATCCCCTCGGCGAATGTGTGCGGCCTGTGTGCCGGAATAGGCGGCCTGTGTCCCGGAAGGCGTGGCAATAGCATCTCGCGACGTGCATCTGGATCGACACTTTTGTATGTCTTGCCTCAGGCTTTGAGCGGCTCAATTTCAGGATTAGGCTCCTATCGGATCTTCCTCTTCGGGACTCTCGTAGGTGTTGTCCTCATGTTCGACAGGCAGGTAACGCCAGGCCGGCCGGATGATCTGGCGAACAGCTCGGAGTCTAGGTCACCAGCTTGACCACATATCTCCGGCACTGTCGTATAGCCGAACGACTAGACGGCTAATAACCAACGTGTGCATTCGAAATGAGTCCCACCGATCCTTCGCTATCCGACTCAACATGTCGGCAGCGGACACATGAAGCCGGGCAATGTTGGAACGGTACTCGCATATTCGGATGGCCGCGAAGCGTGATGCTGTGGCGGGCGTTGTCTTGAGGCCGAAGTCCAAAGACGCTAAGAATTCTGACGTAGTTCCTGTGGAAGTCCCTGTAGTGGAGCCGATCGCAGTGATTCAATGAGCGATTTGAGTCGCTCACTAATTGAAAAACTGGAGCCACCCGCCGGGATCGAACCGGCGACCTGCTGATTACGAATCAGCAGGTCAGCCCATTTCTGCATTGATAGCGATTGATATCTATTTGTATTTTCAATCGCTTAACCCCAAACCGCCTCAACCCATATCAACCGCTCTATGCACAGCATGGCCACAAATATGGCCACAGTGCTTTTTCTTTTTTGGCAGGCCGTTTTGGTGTCCTCGACAGGCGCTACCGCGTGGCTTGTCGCGCGTCGTTCAGCTCCCATTTCTGTACTAAATCGCCTCGTTCGATAGCGACTTCGTAGGCGCATCGCTGGATTCGTTCTTGGAGGCGATGCGTTTCAATTGACGGTTCCACTGTAACGAGCAGCTGCTGGCATAGAAGCCTACGACCTTCACCGTATCACAATCGCCTCGTCGTCAACAGGCCTGGCTCGCAACCTCGATCCAGCAACTAGCGATGCCGGCCAAGACTATGAAAGGCGAATTGGAATTCGTATCTCAAACGCCAAGTGTGCCGTCCCACCGAGTTTGATCACGTCCCCATCTCAAGTAAACACTGCCCGCTGGGCAGGACTCATAGCCGGCCCAAATGGCAGACCGCGTGGCCCTCACAGTTCCACTTTCCAAAAAGCGGACTTCCCGAATGGCGGACAGCGGCGGATATCAGCAACGGCCGTTACATAGCCAAGGAGACGCGGGGCGGACTGTCAGAGGACCGAACTACCGGCAAGCTCAAATTCCATGCGGTCGCTTTGACTAGGCGCCCATGACCGGGTTTCCCAATCACAGTGGTGAAGTCTTTCGGTGGACGTTACCCTAGGTGGTTGACGTTCTACCATCGTGGCGTTAGCGCAGGGGGGCAAGTAGTCCTTCACCCAGATCTTAACGCGGGATGTCTGCGGCTTCGAATCGAGCTTTTGAATCAGTTGTCCCGGCAGCGGCGGCAAATCCTCCCAGAGCTACGCGCACGTTTTGGGTGGGTGCCGACGACGAATGGTTGGGAAGCGGACTATGAGGGGTGCCCATCCTGTTTCTCCCATCTCAAAAGAGCGACGGACGCGACGTGCCGCCGAGTAACGAAGTGCTGATATTGGCGACGGTGTGGGTGCCTTCGTGGCCGCCCCAGGAGAAGAGCAGATCGATGAGCGGAAGACCGCCTGCATGCAGAGTGATGCCGGCCGCGTAGCTATGGGCCAGATGGTTAAAGCCAAGATCACCCGGTTTCAAGCCCACGCGGCCTTCGTCGAGCATCAGCTTCACGCCCACGGGGAACTCGCCGATGGAGTGTTCGAAGGTTCCGCGCAGGAGCATCAGATCGGGTCCGCGGAAACGGTAATCGGCGTAGCTGGGGAGCAAGGTGGTGCCGTTGATGTCGGAGCCGCCGAGCGTCGGATCGAGGTAGAACGGCACGCCTGCAGCGCCCGTGTCGAAAGACGACGTATAAAGAAAACGAAGTCCGAAGCTGCCTTCGAGGTTGCGGCTGATAGGCGGGCAGGTGCGACTGCTGGGGTCGCTGGAGCAGTCGTCGGGTCCGTTGAATTCGTGCGGCTGGAGCGAGCGCGTGGAACTGTACAGGGGAAACTGGTGCGACAGATCGGCCGTGAAGCGCTGGAAGGTGTAGCCGGACTGGGTTGCAATCCATTGCTGGAACTTGGCGGTATAAACGAGGCGAACGTAGCCTCGGGCGAAACTCGGGCTTAGGCGGATGCCCTCGCCCAGTTGCGCGTAGCCGGGCTGATTGATCAAGCCCGGAGCGGTTGACTCATTGCCGGTTTGTTCGAGCGAGGGAACAGTGCTGGTCTGGCTGCCGCGCAGAGAAAAGAAGCGGCCGTTCACTTCGCCGAGCAGCGAGAGGTTCAGGGCGTCCCAGAGCGGCCAGACGACGTTGCCTCCCACGATGGACTCCGTCATGCCGAACAGCGATTCGGTGCGGGGCGTGCCTTGTCCCAGTCCATAGAATCCGATTTGGTTGAGCGAAATCCCCTGGCCGTAGACGTGAAACACGGGCATTTCCTGCAGCGCGAGGTTCGAGGGTTTCTTGGTTGCAGGGCCGGTGGTGATGGTAATTTTCTGATGGCGGATCAGGACGCCGGTCATATAGACGCCGGCGCGCCAGGAGCCATTGGGCGAAGCGACGGCGTCGGCGTCCCAATAGAAGCGCCAGTCTTCGTTCGGCGTGTAGTGCGTGACGAAGGCGAGTCCCGAGCCGAAGCCATTGCCGGGCGCGAGACTGCCGACGGCGATGTGGAGTGGATGATCGGTGAACAGCAGGTCGGCGCAGCTACCGATGCTGAACTTGATACAGGATTGATCGAAACGCTCGCCTTCGCCGCGGAAATCGGCGGCCAGCGCGGATTCCTGGGCGCGCAGGGGCACGCTGGCCGCGCTCAGCGCGACCGAAGCCAAGACCGCAACATAAAGTGATTGGCCGTGGATCACGAGGCGGTCCGCACTTTCTGGCCGCCGCTCTCGTGAATGGCGCGAGTGACTTTGCGAATGTAGTCCGCCGCTTGTCCTTCGGTCGCGATTGCGGCGACGTCAACGCCGCTGCGCAGATTCTCCGGCAGGCGCATCTCGGCTTCGTGAAAATGCTGGACCTGGGCCTGGATGAGCGTGTTCTTTTCGAGCGGGCGGTTCGGGTTATATGCAGTGCGCGGAGGCTTCGGGACTTCAATGAAGTTGGGCATGATGGAGAATCCTAGACACCGTTGAAGACCGGGCAATCGTCGTCGGATCGTATGGTGTCGGTGAGCAGATCAAGAAATGTGTCCGAAGCCCGCTCGCGGGCGGTGGCGTCGGCATAGTCGCCGACAAAAAAATTTGTGACGGTGTTGGGGATAGAAGCGTGCTCGAAGGTTCGGCCGTTGGGTTGGTAGGGACCGGGAATGACCTGACCTTTTCGGACCCATGGCGAAATCAGGATCGCGGGAACGCGCACGCCAAGGCGGTCGAAGTTGAACGTAAGGCCGGGGACGCCGGTTTGATCCGGAGTAGCGCTAAATCCGTCCGGCGGGCAGGCGGGGGGCGGAACGTGATCGTAGATGCCGCCGTGCTCGTCATAAACCAGCAGCATGGCGGTGCTCTGCCACAAGTCGGGGTTCTGGCGGATAGCGTTGTAGACGGTGGCGATGAAGACTTCGCCTTGTTGGACGTCGTGGTCGGGGTGCTGATCGGACGCGAGGATTTCGCCGCCTCCGTCTTCGTGGTCGGTGTAGTTGGGTTCGATGAAACAGTATTGCGGGAGATTGCCGCCGGGTTTGCAGTCGTCGAGGAACTGCTGATAGGTGCCGAATAGTTGCGGCTGGTTCTGGAGCAGGTTGACCACTTCGAGCGACGAACTGGCTTCGTCGAAATAGTAGATCTTGGCTGCGTGGCCGGCGTTGACCAGACGCTGGTACACGCTCAGCGGCTGCGGGTGGTAATAGAAGACGTCCATGGAGACCTGGCCGAAGGACGTGCCGTAGTGGGCGAAGGCGCGATTGCAAAGCGTGGGTCCGGGAATGGACGAAAACCAGCCGTTGAAAAGGAGGTAATTTTGCGCAAGTCCGGTGAGAACAGGTAGCTTACCGGGCGCGAAATAGTACATGATCTGGCGCGAATGATTGACATCTTTTTGCTGCTGGAAGTAGTTATTCACGAAGCCGGACATGCTGGCCGGGCCAACGGGTCCGCCATTGAAGAGCTGTTGGTGGACGGCGGGGAAGTGATGATCGGGGTCAGGATCGAGCTGGGACTGCCACTCGGCCAGGGGCTTGACGGGCGCGGGTTCGTTGCTAGTGTCCAGATTGGTCTCATTGCCGTTCAAGCCATCGATCGCGGGGTTGGCGGCTTTTAGTGCGCCGAGCATGTGGTCGAAGGAGCGGTTTTCCATCATGAGGACGACAATGTGCTTGAGGGCTTGGAGACCTTGGGTCATAGAGGGCGACGGGGTTTCAAATTCCGGGCTTTCCGATATGGGAACGCATTTACGGTGAAGGAGTCAAGTGAGAAAGGATACAAATCAACGGTTTTTCGCTCAGACTTCGAGAAATGCGTGCAAGGACATCCTATCAATACGCCGGAAGTAATAGGGATGTGAGGCGGCGCGATGGAGCGGCGGTCCTCAGTCATGCCCTAACGCCACGGCGGAATCCATTTCCTAACTCTTGTCGGCCTACATTAACGTCCCAATCGTCGATGTTACTGCGACTTAACCTTCGAGAAAGAAGCCCCGCGCGGCTAATTTGACGAAGGTCCTCTTAACCTGATCGATGACTAGGATCTGAACCGATCCCTCGGTGGATAACAGCTTCAGCCCTAGTTGCTGACTCACGGCCTCCAGTAACGTCGGCCCGGCTGCAGCATGGTTAGCCGGCGCAACGCGGCGGGCGACTGCTGGCCCAAAAATGATGCCGCGCACAGAACGGATCTCACTTGGAGTACCATCGCGCTCCTACCGTCGGAGGCGCTGGATTCACATGAGTGAGAAGTCGGCATCGCGCGGATTGATAATCGGTCGTTCCACGGGAGATCATCGGCCGTTTCCCGTCAAACTGAATTCTCTGAAGATTCCCATGGGCTGGCCGACTAGGAGGATACTGTTCTTAAAGGCGCCGTCCGGAAACACGGGATTTACCTGTCTTCAATGACGCTTCACGACCTCCAACTGCACTGGTTTCGCGAGAGAGCTCACGTCGGGATCGTAGTATTCATAGACCTTCGAAAGAAACGTTCGAGCGCGAATGGGATACTTCGCCCGCAACCGATAGTGCAGCGTGAGGGAATCGCCGGGAGCGATCGAATCGAAGTAGAGAATCGCTTGGGTCGCCGTCAGATTGAATTTCTCCAAACGTCCACTCTTGCGGCTTGCGCTCTTCTCCTGGTACTCCTGCAAATCCTCCGTCAGCAGATCGAATCCCGGAGGAATTCCTAGATCCACCATAACCATGTTTGCTGTCTTCGGCAGATTGTTCTTGACGCTTGCGGTCGCGGTTGCGATGTCATCCTGCTGTAGGCGCGTGCGGTCATAAGCAACGCTGATGGACAATGCCTCACCCGGAGCCTTCTCGCCCCAGGGAACAAAGTAGCGCCCCACCACTTGGTACGCTAGGCTGCCTTTACCGGTAAACCGAATGTCCACCACGTTCGCGTTCCCGCCGATTTCCTTGAAAACGAACTGGTGGAGCAGATCATTGTTTTCCGACGTCAGCGCCAGCCTCTCGACGGGCTTGCCGTTGATAGCCATCTCGACAGTACCTCGGACATCCTCTGTCCCTTTCTCGGCCCCGAGCAAGAGTGCTCGCAGCGCCATGATCGTCGCCTGTGTGGTGCCCCAGGTTCCTGAAGCGTCCTTCTTTGCCGCGATGAAACTCAGCGCCTTCCGCGCGGTGCCTGAGTCCTGCCCCCACTTGAGCAGTGCCTGTACAGCGAGCCCGGTCGTCTCGACAGTGGCACTTGCGCCTGTGGCGTAGACGCTCGTTTCGTCCGCCGACCACCACGTCTGATCGCTCTTCTCAGTGCGCGCGTCCAGCAAAAGCTGCATTGCGCGATTGGTAAATTCCCGGTCCTTTCCATTGTCAACGGCAAAGTTTGCGAGCACCGCCAGCGTATAGCTGTCCGCCTTGCCGTTCATCTGGGTTTCGACAAACTGCTTCGCTTTTTCGATGGCCGGACCCTGATAGCCCGTATTCTCGAGCGACCAAGCGATATACGAGGTGATCCGGACCAGATCGGAATTGTAGCGGTTCGTCGCGCCCTCGTTGATAAAGGAAGCATCCGGCTTCCAGCTGCCATCGGCTTGCTGCTGGCCTGCCAGCCATTGCTCGGTCCGCTGAATGATCTTCGCATCGACGTCATGAACCTTCGCCATATCGGAGAATTCCATCAGCCCGTAGGCAGTCAGGATCTTATTCGCAGGCGCATTGCCGAACCATGAAAACCCGCCGCCGGAAACTTCGAAAGTGAGCAAGCGTTGATACCCGTTGGCAATAAACCCTTCGGCCTTGGCGTGTACCTCAGGAGTCAGTTTCTGCGTGCGCTTCATGTAGTCGAGCGCTAATACGTTCGGGTAGGTGCTCGAGGATGTCTGCTCGAAGCAGCCACCCGGCATGCGGAGGATCGCGTCCATGCCTTCGATCACCTGGCTCAGCGGACCGGGATACAGCCTAACGAGAATGTTGCTGGCATCCGGCACTGCGGTCGGCGGGAAGCTTAGTTCCTCATGCGCCGCCGATTCAAGCCGGCCATTAAAAACCTGCGTTTGCTCCCGGCCATTGGGAATGACTTCCACTTCGCGTACCACGATGTCGGCGCGATCCACTGAGCCCGTCATGCGGGCGGAAAGCGTGAGTTTGAACTTACCGATGCGCTTTGCCTCCACGGTGAAATGTGACCCGCCTACGCGGTCTGGATCGACTATCAGGGTCTTTTCGGGAACATCATCGGGCAGCGAAAACCATGCATCGGGTTGTAGCTGGAGTTTAACGTCGCCCTTTGTGCCCGCGTAGTTATAAACGGCCACTGGGATATCGACCCGGTCGCCTTGAGTGAGCGTAACGGGCAGATCAAGGTCGACGAAGAAATCTTGAAAGACCTTCAGGCTCGCCGTGCCGCCGCCGAGCGCTCCGTGAGCGGTGGACGCCGTAAGAGCCATGCGCCAGGTGGTGATGGAATCGGCCATCGGGATCGAAATGGTCGCGAGGCCGTTCTGGTCGGTAATGATTTGCGGATTGATGTAGAGGGCTTCTGGGAAATAGGAGCGCACATGTGGTGCTGGTTCTGACGTGACGCGGCCGTTGATGGGGAGGTTGCCGGTGCCGAGAGCTGCTACCAGTGTCCCCGCATTCATCTGGGCTCGCGGCGCGTCGAACATTTTGAACTCAAGGCCCCCGCCGCCCCCGCCTACGCCGCCAGGGACGCCACCGACGACACCGGCAGCCATCACGCCCATGTTGCCACCCACACGAATCCTCCCAAACGCCTTACGTTCTTCGTCAACCACCACGGCCTCAGTGACAGCGCCCACTTCCAGCACCACCGACAGAACGGCGCGATCGCGCGCCGCGAGGGTGAATCGCCGCGATTCGCTCCGAAAACCGGGCGAAGACACTCGGATCTCATAGTCACCCGGCGGAAGTCCCGCCAGATTGAGTTCGCCCGACGCATTGGCGCTGGCGTTCCGCGATGCGCCCGTCGAACGCTCACGGAGCTCCGCCGTTGCTCCCGGAATAACGGCTCCAGTCTGATCCATGATCGTTCCAATGACCTCCGCGCGGGTGTTGAACGGGCCATGGTCATGTTCGATGTTCAGTTCGAATGATTTGAGTTCGGGATGATCTACGATCTTGCGGCTTCGCACCTCGACATAAGCGGCAAGATCGTCACCGGTGCCAAACTGCTTGTCTGGTCCTGCGCTCTGCACCAAGTAATGGGTGTGTTGCGCGTCCCATGGCACGGTCTCGACCCGCAAATTGGTGTCCCACGCATCACGAAGTTTCATCGTGCCGGTCTTGCTGAAATCCTGAGCCTGCGCCTGGCGTAACGCCGCGACAAAACGGGCGTGATACCGCGCGAAGTAGGCCCCGTATTTTTCCTGCGGCAGCACTCGACCGGCTTCCGCCTGGACCGCGTTCGCATTCACAACTTCCGTCGCCGCGAACAATGCCCGAGCAGCTTGGTCACGTTGGAATCCACGCGACTGCTCCACTGGCGCAACCATGTCAGACATCCCGATGGAATGAATTTCATATCTCGGCTTCAGCGCCTCTTGTTCCAGGTAGAAAAAGACTTTGGCGAAGCCCGGCATTTTCTCGGCGAGTGCAAACACCGCCTCATCCACCACCTCTAACCCGAGCGCAGCTTGTACGCCCTCGCCGTGCGCGTTTGTCACACGGAATTGGATGCGCGCGTCTTCGCCGGGCTTGTAGACCGATCCATTCGTCTTCGTATCAATCTTCAGCTCATCGGCCGGCTGGACGAATATCAACCGATGATCGCCGATCTGACGGGCATCGCGTCCAAACTGATAGGCGTTGAAGTCGAGCGTTCCGGCCATATCTGGCGTCGCGGTGAGCGTTAGTTCAGCCTGACCATTCTCGATGTCCAGATCGCGGGTAAGGATGGTTTGTCCTTCCCGCGCGACGTCGACATACGCGGTGCCGCGCGCCTTCGTCGAGAAGACCCGCAGTTCGATGCGGTCGCCGGCGCGATAGATCGCGTGTTCAGCGCGCAACAGGATCTGATCCTCATCTGGACGCACTTGAAGCTGCACGGAGCTCGACACACGGTTGCCTTCCTTGTCACTGGCCTCGATCCTTAGCGGCTTGCCACTAGAATCCGGCTTCAGCCGGATGATGGCCACACCGTCCGAATCCGTAGTGGCGATTTGATCCGCGTTGTTCGCGCTCCAGATCTTCACTTGGGCGCCAGCTGGCTTTCCGTCCGCGTACGAAGTGAGAATGAAAACCTGATTCTCAAGGCCGGGAATTAGCGTGCCGCCTTCGGGAACGGCGGTGACAACGAGTGGCGATTCACTCACAGTAATCGGTTCGCCGTGAGTCTCCGAATGGCCACTGGAATCCTTCGCCGTCGCCTCAAGCAGGACCCGAGTCGCCCCCTGGTTCAGCGGGCGGCCCGCGAAGTAGCTGGGCAGCTTGAAAGCGAAATGGTACGAGCCATCGGCATCCGCTTTTCCTTGGATAGAAGCAACGTCAAACACGGCGACATCCATTCCGGAGGCCTTAATCGCGATCTCGGCGCCATCCACCGGTTTTCCAAAGAAATAGTTGGCTCGGACAGTCCCCGTGACTTCATCGCCCGGACGATATCCATGCCTCTTCTGATCCCGGTCCGCCAAATCGACCGCCACTTTGAATTTCGGAAGCACATACTTCTCGACGTCCAGCGCGAGCTCGGCTGTGTTTGTGCGGGCCCCATCGGCTCCTTCCAGGATGGCGCGAAGGTGATATGTGCCGAGATTCACTTCATCCGCGAGTGCGAACTCGGCGGAAGCAATTCCGAACTTGCTGGTCTGTGTTTCGGCCCTGAATACCTTGTTGCCCCGAGAGTCCTCGACCTCGAACGTCAGTTTGCGACCCGAGGCGGATTCATGATTCGCGCGATCCAGTGCCAATGCGCGCGCATGGATCGTTTGCCCCGGCTGATAGATCGGTTTTTCAGTGGTGAGCAGAATGGACGCTTTATCTTCCAGACGGACCTGCTGGGTAACTTCTGTCGACCCGATGGGAGTATCGACGACGAAATGCAAGGGAAGGGCGCCTGTCAACCCCACGGGAAAGCGGAACTGCGCCTCCGTCGTGCCTCGGCGATTCAGCGGCCCGCTGAACAAAGCTCGGGGCTTATGGTCAGGAGGTGCGAGCTCGATCCTTAGCGAGCTGGGTCCGGCAATGGCTTCGTTGTTCGAATCGGTGACGATGACGCGCACCGCGGCTGCTGCCCCGGTCAGATAGGATCGCTGGCCCAGGACATGAACAACAGGCCTGCGGAGGATCTGAGAGATGGAGTCCGTACCCTCGATAGCGGGCTGCTTGCCCCCGCTATAGACGAACCGATAACGGAGCCGGTGCCATATCAGGTCGTCCGTAGAAAGTGGTTTAGCGAATGGCAGATCAGCCTGCCACGTTCCTCTTGTGCCCTCGATCTCGACTTGCCGTTCAGTTCGGGTCAGGCTTTGGTCTTCGGGATCGACCACCTCGATCGCCAATGTTCCCGCACCGTCATGGGGTGCGGCATAGGGGACCGACACGTGCAGAACGCCTCGCGTGTAAGTCGCCCAAACGGATCCGTGAGTTGGCGTTTGCGGCGCCTGGAAAGAGAGCAGCAAGACCGCAGCCGCGAGGGCAAACAACAAGGTCAACCAAACCACAGCGCGTTTCATGTGAGCTCCTCATCACGCCCAATTTACTACGCGATGAATTGGACGCCGATTTTTCTCAATAGTTCCCGGCCCCGGCTGTTGCCGCAGCCACATATCTGAATGCCGGATGATTAGCAGTCCTTTCAAAGCTCCTCGCTGGTGGAACCCTAAGCGGCCGAGTTCCTCGAGCAGCTGCGTTTGGTGCTTCGCGGGTGTAAGTGCAAGCTGGCTTCCATGCGCGTTCTTCAGACTGCCAAAGGCTTTGCACTGGTGGCCACTGAAGTCATGGATTCACACTGTAGTGAATGCGGCTCCCACTCATACTCGTGACCGATAGACTTCCGACCAGTTCACCGCTGTGTGCAATGGCCCCCGCGTTATCGCCCGCGTGTCCGCTGAGTCAGGCCGGAATCGTTGAGCTTATCTAGCACTCGGTCCGCAACGGCCTCAATCATTTGACGACGTAACGGAACTTTTGCTTGCAGCCGAGACAACGCTCGTAGTTTGAACCGATGCATGGCCAAGCAGGAACTGGATTTACTCCTAAGTTCACAGATGGCTGATACACTTCGAGGTCCTCGCCTTCGCGGCCCCGGTCGGGCAGAGTGATACCGGCATACCTGTAAAAAGGGTCAAACAGAGCATCATCCTCGTTTGGAACCCCTCCAAGAACGAGTCATTCATCGACGAGCCGCCAAAGCAGCCGGCGTGATGCTGCGCCGGGCAAGTTACTCGAACGCCGTTTCCGGCCAATTGCGAGTTCGCTGTGGGCTGCGTGATCAACCCGAGCTTTGTACGAGTCCCCGACAATCCGCCCGCTATTCCGCCAAATTCGCTCGGTCGAGGGCGGTTATGCTGTTGAGGAGCTCTTTGGTTTATGATAGCTTGTCAAATTCTGGCGAAGCTGGTAGCTGACCGTGCCGCCAAGCGCACGCAGGAGTAAAGGGAGAGCTTATGAAGCGGGTTCTGTTAGTAGGCTACGATCCAGAGACTGTGGATTTTTCTGACCCTGCTTTGCCACCGGGTATGACCGTTGAGAAGGTTCACGCCGGCATCGCGGTTGCGTTGAAGCAGTTCGCTGAACGCGGATGGGAGGGCGACGTTGGTTTCATCCGGCCTGATGAAACCGCTGGGCCGACAGTGGAGCGTCAGTTAGCTTCGAAGAGCTACGATTGTGTGGTAATCGGAGCCGGCGTACGCTTGCCGCCACGGGGTCTTGCATTATTCGAAGCTGTCATCAACGCTGTTCATAAGGCTGCTCCAGGCGCGGCGATTGCCTTCAATACAACGCCCCATGACAGCGCCGATGCTGCCGCCCGATGGTTGGTGTCTGGAAGCCGGGAAGTGGACAGGTCCTGAGTGACGCGCATTCTGTAAACGAATTGAAGGATGGCCGACTACTAGAAGGAGACCTACGTGACACGAGAGACGTTCGACCTCCATGTCAATCCTGCCGACGAGACCATCCGTCTCGGGCCGCTTGCGGTACGCTTCCTGCTCACCGGGGACAACTCGGGTGGCAGCATTGCGGCCTTTGAGCTGATTGTGCCGGCCGCGCAGCGCCTGGCAGCTCCAGCCCATAGCCATGACCACTACGAGGAGACCATCTATGGTATCGACGGAGTGTTGACCTGGACTGTGGACGGAAAACAAATTGACGTCGGACCGGGGCAAGCACTGTGCATTCCACGCGGTGCCATTCACAGGTTCGATAACAACGGAAACCAGGACGCGCAGGCGCTCTGTGTGATCACGCCAGCTGCGATCGGTCCGCAGTACTTCCGCGAGGCCGCCGAGGTGATCAACGCAGCGGCCGGCGGGCCGCTGGACCGAGCAAAGATGGCGGAGATCCTGCGCCGCCACGGTCTCACGCCGGCGCCACCTTCGACCCAGATGTAGAGCCGAGGGATGCGTCAGACCATATTCAGCGCATCCAAACTGGCCTTGTGGTTGGATTACGCGCCACTCGTACGAACGTCCGGGCATCTTGGACTCCGACCTCGGTACGAGTCTCTGACAACCCGACCGGAACCCGCAAATCTCATCTGCGTCTAGCCAGAATGAGTTACTCGGGTCTTAGCAACGGGCGTGTGCGAAAAGCTTACCGAAAAAAGATGACTCTTTCGGCGCAGCCGCACTTTTTGACCGTACAATCCCCTGAGGAGCGATTCAAACCCCTAGAGCAGGTGTAGAAAGGGGAGATTCTGGTTGAAACCCCTTTCTCGTGTTCGCTTTTCCCTGCCTTCGTTGCGTAGCTCGACCCTATCCGGCAAATCGTCCAAGAATGCTTTCCACCTGCACCCTTAGCTGGGGTCTCCGGGATGGACCTGCGTTTGCTTTACGTTCAGTATCTCGCGCATGACGATCATCAAAACTTCAACTCCTTATTTCGCCTGCGCCAGCCCCGCAACAACTGCTGCAAATTTATCGAGTACCTGGTTCATGCCCTCTAATTGACCGCTCGTTTTTGCGCTCTCCATGGTTTCGTTTCCAATGAAGGTGAGTTTCGTCTGGCCGTTTCCGAGATCCTCAAAGGTAACCACATCGTGCGCACCGTCGATGGCCTCATGTTCGATTCCATATTGCGCGGGCTCAACCTTGTTTCCCTGCGAGTCGGAAAAGTACATGGAGGAAACGATCTTTTCGTGCAGAACGATCTCGTGGTATTCACCAGCATTCCAGAACTCCTGGCCATCCGGCGCTCTCATGCAGCAGAGAAATTTTCCTCCCACGCGAAAATCCATCTGACAAAAAGGCGAAGTAAAACCCTTCGGGCCCCACCACTGCATCACATATTTCGGGTCCGTCCACGCCTTCCAAACCAATTCGCGCGGGGCATCGAAAACTCTTATGACAGCCATCCGCTCCGTCTCGTTAACCGTGTTTTTTGCCATCTCTGAGCTCCATTTCTTTCATTTGATTCACAACCACATCCAGCTTGTCGAAACTCTCTTCCCAGAACCGGCGATAATAAGCCGCCCAGTCGCTGACTTTCTTGATCGCCTCTGGCCTAAGCGTGCACACACTCTCTCGACCACGCTTCGTCTTAATCACAATCCGAGCCCGCACCAGGTAGGCAACATGTTTTGAAATCATCTGCTGCGAGAGTGCAAACGATTCCGTCAATCCATGCACAGACGCAGGACCATGCGAGAGTCGTTCGATCATCCTCCGCCGGGTTGGATCAGACAAAGCGGCAAATGTAGTCCCCAATTGATCCACAACCATATGGTAGTGGATTATCTGTCAATGTCAAGTGTGAATTTTGAGGCTCCCTGATTTCTGTTCCCTGAAGCCTGACCCTGCGCTAATTTATACTTCCCCATGAGCGGCGTCATCGCATCTGGGTGCATGGTTTAGGAAATAGGCTTCCTCGTGCAATAACTCATTAACCTGACGATTCAAGTGCGCACCGCAACCTGCGCAGGAGCGCGAGCCGGCAGGGTTGAGGCGCCGGCATCAGGGGCCGGGGGAATGCAGATTGCCTCTGGAACGTGTTCTGCATGTATCACGCGCTACCCGGAGACTGGGCTATGCACTTGGCCCAGAAATCCGTTGTCGGCAGTTGATCGGGAGCGAGATTTCTGGCTGATGTCGCGCATTATCGGTCACTGTCCCCGCTGATCGCGGATTTGCCCGAAGCGCCATCACTCGCAAACGAAGCAGCGTCCGGCGACCGATGTGAAACACCCTTGCTTCGAGATCGGCAGAATGAGGCGAAGCTCGCATCGGTACACGCAATAGAGACGACGGGGATATGATATTCAAGGATTCAATGAGGCCCGCCTTCCCGACGAGGTGTAGCACATGAGGCAATGCAGCCGCCGAATATTTTTGAAATGCGGATTGGGCGCTTGCTCCGCTAGCGCCTTAATTCCCCCGCTCTCCGCTCGCCCCGTGATGCCGTACTATAAGGCGGTCTTCGACGAGCGCTTCTCAGATGCTCGTGCGTTTGCCACCCGGGCGACTGCGCGCGCCACGCCAACGGTGGCAATTCGCGGGGACGTCACGAACTTGTTCTTTAGCGACCTTGACCTGCGATGGAAACTGGGGCCCGTTTGGTTGATCGGGTTCACGACCTCGGCGTCACTGTTCTGCCTCCATCTGCTTGCACGCGACCGGGGCATGCGTTTGCGCTTTTGCTGCACGAAGCCCAACATGAAGGCGGTTCTGGGCGTTCTCGACGGCGCGTTGCCACCCTACCAAAGAACGATGCACTCACCGACGAGCGACCCCTCCGATCTCGTCTTATGGATCCTTGCGCCGAGTACCCGCGCCTCAGCCAAGGAGATCGCTAATGCCTAGTCTTCCGCCAGGCGTAAACCGCAAGGACTTTCAGGATGCGATCGCCCAGTTTCAAGCGGCTATCGGCAAGGAATGGGTCTTTACCAGCGACGAGGATGTCGATCTCTATCGCGACTCGTATTCGCCATTCTGGAACGAGCCGGAAGATCCGGTGCCTTCGGCGGCGTTGGCGCCGGATGGCGTCGGACAGGTCCAGCAGATTGTTCGGATTGCGAACAAATACAAGATCCCGCTGTGGACGGTCTCGACCGGCAAGAATCTGGCGTATGGCGGCTCCGCGCCGCGCCTTTCGGGCTCGGTGGTGCTCGACTTAAAGCGCATGAACCGCATTCTAGAGGTGAATGACCGCAACCACTACGCGCTCGTCGAACCCGGCGTGAGTTACTTCGACCTGTACCGGCACACGCAGGAAAAAGGGCTCAACGTGTTCATCGATGCCCCCGATCCGGGCTGGGGGAGCCCGGTGGGGAACACGCTCGACCGCGGCGGCGGGCACACCCCGTTGCGCGATCACTTCTCCACGCTGTGCGGCATGGAGGTGGTGTTGGCCAATGGCGACGTGGTGCGGACCGGAATGGGCGCACTTCCCAACTCACACACCTGGCAGCAATACAAGTATGGCTTCGGGCCGTACGTGGATGGGATTTTCACGCAGTCCAACTACGGAATCGTCACCAAGATGGGTGTGTGGCTTTACCCCATGCCGGAGATGCGCTTCACCGGCATCGTCAGCGTGCCCAAACATGACGATCTGATTCCCATGGTGGACACGCTGTCGTACCTAATGAATTCAAACATTGTGCAAGGTACGACCAGCATCGCCAGTTCGCTAAGAGCGCGTGGGCGCGACCCGGAACTGATTGCGCTGCGCTCGAAACCGGGCGGAGCCGGCATACCGGAGCTGGAAGAATATCTGCGGGGCAAGAACCTTCCCTACTGGAGCATCGAGCTGCCGTTTTACGGTCCCACAGAAGTAGTGCCCGCGCAGTGGGCGTTTGCGAAGAGGAAGTTTTCCGCGATTCCGGGCGTGCAATTTCGCGATGGCGGATCGAATAAGCTACCGCCTAGTCCAGAAGACCTGGCGAAGGTGGCGAACCCAGTTCCGCTCGGCGTGCCTAGCCTGGCTATCTTTTCGGCTCTCGGGACGAATGGCGTGGGCCATATCGATTTGTCCCCGATCACGCCGATGACCGGCGAAGCAGTGTTCGAAATGATGGACGTGTTCGACAAGGTTTTGAACGAAATGGGCGTCGACAATGTACCCTCAGTGATTGCCGGTACATACTATCCGCGCTCGTTCTTCTTCCTGTTCACGCTCCCGATCGTGCACGACGTGGAAAAGAACCGCAAGGCGCGCGCGGCGTTCAAGCGCCTGGTGGAGGTGGGCGCCGAGCATGGCTGGGGTGAATATCGCACCCACCTGGCGTTCATGGACGACGTGGCCAACACCTATTCGTTCAACAATCACGCGCTGCTGCGGTTGCACGAAACACTGAAAGACGCGCTCGATCCCAACGGCATTCTGGCGCCGGGCAAGAGCGGTATATGGCCGAAACATATGCGGAAGACGCGCGCATGAGGAGAGTGTGGTTGATGCTGACTGTGCTCGTGGCGGTCGCCGGTCCTGTATTTGCGCAGAACCAGGCTCCAGCGGGTCAGGGTCGTGAGGTTTATCAAAAGTGGTGCACTCCATGCCACGGAACCGGTCTGGGAAAGCCGGGGACGAGCGCCCTCGCCGCTCATGGGGTGAAGCCCGCAGTGCTGGAACAGCGCACGGATCTGACCCCCAAGATGATTGAAACGGCGGTCCGTCAAGGAGTGTATTTCATGCCGCGATTCCGCAAGACCGAAATCTCGAATGCCGATCTCGCCGCGATCGTCGCCTATCTGGCGCACAAGTAATTCAACAAGGAGAAGTACCAATGGAGATTCGATTTCCCGACATCCCGCTCTACAAAGGATGGGGCCATCCTTACCGCGTCGAGGCCACCATTCAAGGCCTCGAACTAGTCGAAGGACATCTGCCTCCGGAAATCGAAGGAACTTTACTCCGCTGCGGGCCGGACCGCCAGTATCCACCGCGCAATGGTTCTGACGTTTTCATCGATGGCGAAGGCATGGTGCACACCTTTCGTTTCTCAGGCGGACAGGTGGATTACATGAGCCGGTGGGTGCGGACCGAGCGGTTCGTGCTCCAGGAGGAGGCACGGCGCGCGCTGTTTGGACGATATCGGAACCGCTTCACCAATGACCCTGAGGCAGGCGGCGCTCGCATGGGCACCGCCAACACCAACCTGGTGTTTCATGCTGGCAAGCTACTCGCTCTCAAAGAGGACGACTTGCCGTACGAGCTCGATCCGCAGACGCTGGAAACGCGGGGACATTGCGACTTCGCCGGAGCAATCACCAGCGTGAGCTTGAGCGCCCATCCCAAACTCGACCTGGTTCACGATGAAATGCTCACGTTCTCGTATCAGGCAAAAGGCGATGGCACGAAAGACATCGTCTTCTACGCGCTCAATCGCGACGGTCGGGTGGTGGATGAAATCTGGTTCGAAATGCCTTGGCCGGGAATGGTCCACGATTTTGCCGTGACGCCAAATTACGCGGTATTCCCGTTCTTCCCCTTCATCACCGATATGGAAGTGGTCAAGCGCGGCGGCCCGTTCTATCAGTGGCATCCGGATGAGGAAACCCGGGTCGCCATTGTCCCGCGACACGGCGCGGCGCGAGACGTCCGCTGGTTCCGTGGCCCCACTATGAGCGCGGGCCACATGATGAATGCGTATGAGGATGGTTCGAAGCTTCATCTCGACGTCTGTCTCTATAACGGTCCGTGCTTCGACTTTTTCCCCACCCCTTCCGGCGAGTCTCTTCCGACGCCTCCGCCCATCCTCACGCAATTCACCTTCGACCTCTCGGATGGCGACGGATACAAGCTGCGGCCGCTGGCCCGCATTCCCGGAGAACTGCCGCGAACAGACGATCGCTACCAGGGACATGGCTACCAGCACGGCTACATGGTGGCGGGGCGCGGCGCCGACGGCAGTTCTTCCGTCGGCCACGTAGATCACAGCACAGGAAAGATGGAGTGTTGGAGCCCCGGACCGGCGAGCGCCGTTCAGGAATCGCAGTTTGTTCCTCGCCGGCCGGATTCTAAAGAAGGCGACGGCTACCTGCTGACCGTCATCAACCGCCTTGCGGAGAATCATAGCGACCTTGCCGTACTCGATGCGCGCAACGTGAGCGCCGGCCCGGTGGCGCTCTTCCGCATGCCCGTCCGCATCCGGATGGCCTTCCATGGAACTTGGGTTCCGGCCGAGACGTTCCGTACCCGCAGCTACGCCATGGAGATCGCCCCCAGGGAGACGGACCGATGAGCGCCCCGGCGCTGCACGATCCATGGCCGCAGCTTCGGAGCCTCGGATTCGAGCTGACGCCCGATCAAATCCAAGCCACGATCGCGCTGATGGCGCCGCACGCTTGCCGGCCCGGTCCCGACGTCGAAGTGCATCGCGATGTGGCCTACGGACTGGATCCACGGCATCGTCTGGACGTATTCGTCCCGGCCGCCGGAGCCGATCGCGCCCCCGTGCTGGTCTTTGTTCACGGCGGTGGATTCGTTATGGGCGACAAGGGCGCCCCCGACGCGCCTTTCTACAACAATGTCGGGCTATGGGCAGCCCGCTCGGGCTGTATTGGCGTCACCATGACGTACCGCTTGGCCCCCGCCTCACCTTGGCCGGCCGGCAGTGAAGACGTAGGCGCCGCCGTTCAGTTTCTGCATGCCACTGTTGAGCGGTGGGGCGGTGACCCGAAAAACGTCTTTCTGATGGGCCAGTCCGCGGGCGCAGTCCACGTGGCAGGATATATCGCGGAACCGCGGTTGCATGTGGTCCCCCAAAGTGGCATTGCGGGAGGCATTATGATTTCGGGCCTTTTCGATGTGGCTCGCGCCGACCGTAACCCGTTTCAGGCGGCATACTTCGGCGAAGATCCAACGCGCTGGCCCGAGCAATCCACCTTGAGAAGCCTGGCCGAGGCTCCGCTCCGATGCTTCTATAGTGTTTCCGAATTCGATCCGCCCGATTTTCAACGCCAGGCCGCATGGCTGGTGGAAGCGTGTGCCGCCCGCCAGGGACGGTGGCCGCGACTGTTACAGTTAACCGGCCATAACCATCTTTCGAGCGTACTCCAAATCGGGAGTAGCATGGACACGCTGGGGCCCGAATTGCTGCGCTTTATCCACAGAGCTTGAAACGGACGCGCCGCACGATGCCATCTGGAACTAGGGCGTAACCGCGTCCGCCGCCGCGACCCGCTATCGGTCCAAACCGTCTAGACAGACAAAATCATTGGGGCCGCCAGCATCACCCATACGGGTTCCTGAAGGGCAAAAGCCACGGCGGATCTATAACCGGGTAACGGTCGCTTCGTCTGTACCACCGTTACTCGTAGACAAGCTTCCCGCCGGTGGTGCCGATTCCGCCTCTGTCCTTGTCGGGCAATCCACTCGGAGCCCTTGGCAACCGGCGTGAATGTGCATGGATCATTCCTCCCCGATCGGCATCAGAGGACCGTGGTCCCCAACGCGGTCAATTGAAGCTTACAACTGAGTTGTTTAGAGGCAAGCGGCGCAGATGCAGCCTAGCCGCCCTGCCATCGAGGGCTCCCGGCTTGCCCTCAGAGCAGCACCCCTAAGTCCGTGACGGTGCCGGCACTCAGTCGTCTAGTTCTTGATCTTTGCCTAATTTCGATGTGCTGAAACAAGGCGCCGTACTGCATGGGTTTTACTCCACGACTCTATAAAGACGTTCGTCCAGAGGGCTGCCGAGGATCGGCCCAAGGCTGTTTCGGTATTCCTTCGTGTGAGTCGCAGCCGCATGCGTCTCGATTGTTTTCGCGGTCTGCCATTCTTCGATAACCGTGAAATGATTCGCCCGCATCGCGTGCTGTAAGACATCGAACCGGAGATTGCCTTCTTCTTTCCGGCTGGCTTCGGCCAGCTTGCGAAGGAGGTCCGTGGCGCTTGTGCCCTGGGCGCCGATGTCGACGTGTGTGATTACGAATATGCTGTGGCTGCTTCTGTCATCGTGAGCGGTGCCCAACGACAGAGTCTTGTAAGGCCGCTGGTCGTAGTCGCTCAGCCTCATCGAGTCGATCTTATTTCGGAAGTCCTTGGCATTGGCCGATGCGGCACGGGTATCAAGGTCTCGGCCGTTGGCCCACGTTTCAATGATGCAGAAGTGTGCGGGCCGTCCGGCCTGCTCGAAGAACTCGATCCGCTGGAATCCGTCGTCTTTTCGGCTTGCATCCCTGTACTGCTTGATAGCAGTGATCGCTGCGGTTCTGGATGCCGGTAGGATATCGACATAGGCGACAGAATAAGCGGTACTATCCGGCGGCGCCTGCGCGCCGAGAAGTACCGCGCTGATCAGTAATGGGAGCAGTCGTTGCATTTGCGCGTCTCCTTGCGGATGAGACTTGAGAATCGGGAAGCGAGAATTGATTAGATCAGAAACCCAAATCTGACCAATTCTCAATTCTCATCCGAACCGGACAGTCTCTTACCGCAGTGTTGATTTCAACATTTAGCATAAACAAAGGTACGATCCGAAACTACGTAGTCAGTACTCTGACGACAGCGACATCGGTCCAGTCTGGCCTGCGATTCGGATCCGGCGGAGCGGATTACGCGCCATCCGGAGAAAGGTCGGATTTGGGGTGTCAGTCACGGGCCGGAAGTCTCAATCTAGTCCGTAACGTGCGACGACACGGACGCCGGCGACGCACGTCTCCTCCAACGCCGTTTCCGGAGCGGTTCGCTGCCAGTTGTTCTACCAGGGTCCGAACTGAGAGTCGTGGATAGTGATTCCTCGTGCTGACAACTCTTCCAGCAGCGTTGTCACTGCGGGAGACATCTCAGCGTCTCCCGGTACGACGACCGCCCATTCTAAGTTCTCTCGAAATTCGCGGGAGACGATGCTCCAACGATCAAAAGAGAGCGCTGTTGTCGTCCCGACCTGAATGAGGCACCAATGCCGAACGAGCGCGAGTGCTGCTTCGCGGTCCGGCAATGGACCGCGCACGATGAAATGATTGTCGCCATGTGCCAGGATGCCTACCATGGCGATGTCATGCGTCATGTTTGATACTACGGCTTCGTGAACTGACGCGATAATCCGGCACCGGATAACCGATCGCGAAGTGGTACACCACCCGTCCTTGCTCGGCCGTCAAATTCAGGTAACGATGCACCTCTTCATCGTAGAAAGCACCGATACCCGTCGCACCGAGCCCGAGCGCTTCCGCGGCCAGGTACAGGCGGTGGCCTATGGCTCCTGCCTCGAAATGCACATAACGATAACCGCGGTCGCCATGGGCGCGTGTAGCACGATCAAGATCGCCGATCATCGAGAACGCCACGCAGGCATTACCTGCGAGATCCTGCCCGAGGCTGAGGCCCGCGGCTGCGACGCGCTGGTCGCCACTCTTGAGATGTTCCAACCCGGCGCCCTCCGGAGAGAGTCTGTATACGCCGGGTTGCAGCCCGCTCACGCGATGCACGTACAAATAGAGTTGAATGAAACGCCCGGTCGCAAAATCAGCAATCAGCGGCCGGTTTGCTGCAGCAAGAAGTGCCCAGAACTGCGTCAGCGACATTGACTGTGCCCCACCCACGAAGTCGAGCGCCGAACGCCGTCTTCGAACCACTTCGCCAAATGGACGGGTGGACGAAGCTGGCTGGGCCAGCTTGGTCCTGCTGGCGCTAATGGGAACCGGCTCAGAGATCGAGCGCTGGCTGGTCGACCCATCGCCTCTGAATTTCGTGGCTTTGTGGATCTCCTCAATCAGTCTGTAAACGGTGGTTTCTTTCGAGAGCTGATTCGCGTCGCCGCCGTACCAAACGGTCTCGCCGTGGTCGGGTTCTCGCACCGGAATGGACCCGCCACGGAGCTCTATAATGAGCATTGGCCATTCATCCTCGTAAAGGCGACACAACAGTGCGACCTCGTCATCGGGGAATTGGCCGACCGCAAAGGCATCGCATCCGATGGATCTAGCGGCAAGCGCCACAGCTTGCCAGGCATGCCCGATGTCGTGCAAGCAGTAGCGATAGGCCCGGTCGCCGTATTTCCACGCCTCGCGCCACGCAATGCTGGTCAGAACAAATGTAATAGGTGCAGAACCTCCGGCCAATTTCAATTCGAGATCGCCCAACGCGCGTTGTTCGGCCATGTGTGACGAGGGACGATAGTGATACAGCCCATCAGGCCACTCCTTGAGGCCTCGAGTGACGAAGTGAAACTCGGTTGGGTGCAGATTCCCGGAGGACGGATTCACGCGCAAAGCGTAACGGTATCCCGTGGATGGAACGAGCTTGGATGCGCTGATGGAAGCGGAATAGAAGAGCACTTGCGAAAGGAACGTGGGGCCGTCGTTGACAGTTGTGGCTCCAGAGAGTCCTTCAAGCACATCGAGCACCGGTGTTTGCGGGCTGGGTGGATCGGCCGGCAGGTCGAACACCGGCACGCCTTCATAGTGACGGAAGGGGTCGGGCATGTTCACCCAGTCCAGGACGTGCGGCGATTGGCTTAAGGATTCGACGCTGTGCGCCGTAGATTGGTGATACTCGCGCCATGTCATGGTCGGTAAGTAAACGAGCGCCCCTAGATTCCGAGGAAGACGCGAAGTGGCTGCTCGATCTTAACATCCAAACCATAGCGCTTCCGTATCGGATTAAAGACGGTAGCGCTCGTCGCGAACGACCTTTTCGTTCCCGGCGAAGTCCGGCTTACGGCCGCGAGCTCCGCTGTCGAATGGCAGCACCCGGCAATTTAGCCCGAACGCCGTTTCCGGCCAATTGCAAAAGTCGCTCGGGGCTGCGGGATCAATCTGAGCTTTGTACGAGTCCCCGACGATACACCCGAAGGGCTCGCGCTACCTTGAACGATGCGCGCCAGCGAAACACCACCGCTCTATCGGGTAAGCACGGGAATGTAGTGACCTGCCTCGATCCTTTCAGCCAGCGATAACTGAGGATTTCAGGACCTCGGCGATCAGTTCGCGAATAAGGTGCTTATCGCCTTACCGTAATGCTGGTTTGAATATCCAACGGGCCAAACTGATCGATGCCAATGCCCTGGGGGGCGGTCGGGATTACCAGTTTCACCCAGACGGCATCCGGACCCTTGAAATACGAAGTCTCGGTCGCCTTGCGCAGGGCGTCGACGCTGTCCTGCTGCTTCCCGGAGGTCGCGTTGGCGAAACCCGGCAGCTCGAACACGACCCATGAGTCTTTGGCCATTTCGCTCAAGCTGATAGAAACTTCCGGTCTTTCGGTCTTCACACGGATCTCGGTACCGGCGCGCACAGTGCTCTGATTGGCCGTGATCTTGAAGTCCTTGCCATCGCGGCTCAGGGTAATTGGTATTTCAGGAGCGGGCGCCCGCGCAGGACCAGCCGCCCGCGCAGCACCAGCTGACCGCAAAGCAACATCTTTCAGCGCAAGACCAGCACCCCTTGTGGGTCCGGCCCTCCTGATGCGGAACTGAATGCGTCCGATATCACCCTTGCACACTGAGGCGTTCCAGGTGGGATGAATCTCGCAGGTGTCGTCCGTGGCGACGCTGTCGTTCTCGCCGTCCTGGAGCAGAACATAGGAATCAGGGATGCCGGTCGTCGATCCGTCCAGATCGTGGATCGCCGCGGTCCGGTAGGCCGAACCGCTCCGGTTGTCACTGTCGAACCTGGGGTCGATCTTCGGGAAATACACGGGCTTGGCATTGATGTATTTCGCACCCTTGACGGTGTTTTCGGTGGTAACCCCGGCGCCCGTATACAACAGCCAGGTAAGCGCGCCTGATCTGCGCTGTTTGTTGTCCTGGAAATTCACGAAGGTGGTATTCACCACGTCGTGACGGTAATCGTAATACTCGTAAGCGTGGATCGGGTAATCCGGAATCAGGGGTTTCGGCAGGCTGCGGCCGTAGGCCTTTTCTTCCGGCGTTACGGGGTTGCCGATGTTGTCGGTTTCGCCCACGAACAGCGAATCAACCACCAGTGAGGTAAATGTGTCAGCGCCGAAGGAACCCGTTGAACTCGTGAACCCGATGGCATTGTCCGCCGCCTTCATATTCCGGAAGACGTGCAGCTCGCCGCGGCTCCAGAAGCCGCCATTGCGGTTCTTGTAAGCGGTGAGATTCTCGAGCAGCGATTCCACGCTCTTGCTGTTTTCGTCAGCGGGATTTTCCTTGGCAATGTGCGAGGGGCCGGCCAACCCGAAGACGCCTTCCCGATTGATGTTCCGGTCCAGCATGAACCCGTCGAAGTTGGAGTGGGCAACGTTGCCCCTGAATTCCGCCATCCTGGTTCGACGCGGCCAGGTGGCCTTGCTGATCTCCGTACCTTCGAACTTCCCTTGCGGGTGTTCCGGCAACGACCACCAGAAGCCATTCTCATCGGAACCCGCTGCCACGTTGTCGATGAAGACATTGTCCGGATTGGTGATCCAGTAAGCCGTAACCGTGTTGTCCGAAGGCAGCAGGGTGTCCTTGCCGGACATGCTGGCCGCCCTGTAGGTCGCGCGATTCAGCGGATTACTTCCCATGTTCTCTCCGTTTGCGCCGAGATTGGTCGGCGCGCAGGCCTTGGAGGTATGGCACTTGATCTGGATGGCCAGGTTGTGCACGAACTGGTTGCCGTGCTCCGCGCCGTCTTCCAGGAAGAAGCAGTGACCGACGGTGTTGTAGGTCACGTTGTTCTCGACGCGCAGGAAGTTCGTGCCATGCACGGTCACGCAGCGGTTGTAGGTGTCGTGAATGGCGGAGTTCTTGATGTACTGCCCCTGCCCCCCATCGCCGACCAGATGCCAATGGATCGGATACCGGGCGAGAGTCATGTTCTGGCCCATTCGATTGAGCTCGACGCCATCGACATACATCTTGCTCCCGAGCATCGCCATGACGTGGCCGCCAAACAGCGTCTGGTCTGCGTCAGGCGAAGCCTGGACGACGATATTGCGCGACAGCATGCCGACTTCGCCGCGTTCATCCACGTCGAAGGTGATCTTGCCGAAGTGCATGTAGTCGAGCTTCTTGTCGAGCGTGATCGTGTTTCCGCTGATGGCCGCAATGTTGCGCCGTTCTGCCTGCCGGGGATCGAAATCCGTGGATGCGAGAACGATCTCGTCGCCGACGCGCCAGCCGGCAGCGTTCAGGACCTGGATAGAGGTGGCGCCGGCGTTCGCTGTGCTGGACAGCTTCGTCCAGGAATTGGTCCGGTCACCGTGAAGATTGAGGGTTCCGCCCATGAGCATGATCCCGCGGTCACTGCGGTCATTTCCACCCAGCCCGCCAAAATCTTCGTCTTTGACGTTGTCAGTGAGCGTAATGGTCGCCTGGTGCTTGTGGGGTTTGGCTTCCGTGCCAATCTCCAACTCGCCATGCACCATGATCCACTCGGTGGTCAGTTCGAGATCTTTTTTGTCCGCGAAGCTCAGTTTGCCGTTGATCGTCAAACCGTGCAGCGCCGGCGGCGTGACATCCAGGACAACATCCATGTCCCTGTCAATGACGACAGTGGCGTCTCTACCCGGTACCTTGTTGTCAGGCCAGGTAGCTGCATCCGACCAGAGCTTTCCCCTGGCCTTCGTAGTCGTCTGCTGCTGCGCCTTCAGGACAGCATATCCGCCGAGGCCTAAAAAGGCTGGAACCAGCAACGAAAGGAGCAAGAGTGAGTGTTTTCGCATCGTTAAGCCTCCCTGAATGATCATGTTACGCGGACGTATAGCCAGGGACAATTTTACACCTATCGCAGGTCGGACAATGAGGTGGGGGAACCCTCCAGCCTCATTCCATCTCAACGTCGCGAAAGATCGATTTTGAACGGACGATCCGCCGCACAACAAAGCCCCCGGCTCGGCGCCGGGGGCTTTGTTCAGCTCGCGAAACAGATCCTATCTGCTGACCGCTATACTGGCTTGCAGATCCGTTGGACGAACAATCGGCAACGGAGGCTTGGTCACGACCAGTTTAACCCAGAGGGCATCCCCGCCCCTGAAATAAGACGTCGCGTTCGCCTTGCGCAATGCGTCCATGCTGGGCTGTTCCGTTCCGGAGGCTGCTTTGGTGAAACCCGGCAGCTCAAATATGACCCATGACCCCTGGTCCATTTCGGCCAGACTGAGAGAGACTTCCTGTCTTTCGGTCTTCACCAGGATCTCGGTGCCGGCACGCACAGTGCTCTGGTTGCCGGTGATGTGAAATTCCTTGCCATTTCGAACAAGCGCGATGGGCGCCTGCGGAGCAGGACGAGCGGCCGGAGCAGGACGAGCGGCCGGAGCGGCACCAGCGACTCGACGAGGTCTACCGATCGAAGCGAGCAAAGCGAACCGAGCGGTCCGAGTTTCGATATCGACTGTGCCTGGAAGTTCTCCTCTACTGTCCGAGAGATTCAGGCGACCGACATCACCCTTGCACACAGAGGCGTTCCAGGTGGGATGAATCGCACAGCTGTCGTCAGTGACGACGCTGTCGTTCTCGCCGTCGTTGAGCATGATGTGGGAATCGGGGATGCCGGTCACCGAACCGTCCAGGTCGTGGATGGACAGGGTCCGGTAGCCCACGCCACCCCGGTTGTCGTTATCGAATCTGGAATCGATTTTCGGAAAATACACCGGCTTGGCATTGACGAATTTCGCACCGCTGATGGTGCTTCCGGTACTGACCCCCGAGCTCGCGAACATCAGAAAGGACAGCGCTCCCGTTTTTCTCCGATCGTTGTCCTGGAAATTCACGAATGTCGTGTTCACCACATCATCGCGGTAATCATAGTATTCGTAACCGCGGATCGGGAAATCCGGAATTCGCCGCTTCGGGAGGCTGCGGCCATAGGCAACTTCCTCGGGCGTCGTGGGATTGCCGCTATTGTCGGTCTCGCCCACGACCCGCGAATCAACCAGCCGTGATTTAAACCGTGAGCTGCCGATGTCACCAGCGGACGCCGTCATGCCAATGGCATTGTCAGCGAGTTTCAAGTCGCTGAATACGAAGAGGTCGCCCCGGCTCCAGAGACCACCATTGCGGTTCTTGTAGCTGGTCAAGCTCTCGAAGTGCGTCTCCACCACTTCGCTCTCCAGGTCAGCAGGATTTGCCAACGGCAGGAACGGAATGGTGGCCAGACCGAAGGTGTTATCTTCGTAGATGTTCCGGTCGAACATGAACCCGTCGAAGTTGGAATGGGCCACATTGCCTCTGAACGCGCGCAGCGGCGTTCGGCGCGGCCAGATGGTCTTGCTGACGTCCGAATCCTTGAACTTCCCTTGAGGGTGTTCTGGCAGAGACAGCCAGAAACCGTTCTCGTCGGAACCGGCCGCTACATTGTCTATGAAGCTATTGTCCGGGTTGGTGATCCAGTAGGACGCCACCGTGTTGTCCGAAGGCAGCAGGGTGTGCCCGCTGTGGAAGCTCATTTCCCTGTAGGCTATACGATCCGCATACCTAGAGTCTCTCTCTCCGTTGGCGGCGAGATTCGTGGGCACGCATTCCAATGTCGGATGACATTTGGTCTGGATTGCCAGGTTCTTGATGAATTCATTGCCGTGCTCGATCCCGTCTTCCAGGAAGAAGCAGTGACCGACGGTGTTGTAGGTCACGTTGTTCTCGACGCGCAGGAAGTTCGTGCCATGCACGGTCACACAGCGGTTGTAGGTGTCATGGAGCGACGCGTTCTTGATGTACTGCCCCTGCGCGTCGCCTATCAGATGCCAGTGGATCGGATATCGGGCAAGAGTCATGTTCTGGCCCATTCGATTGAATTCGACGCCGTCGACAAACATCTTGCTTCCGACCATCGCCATGACGTGCCCGCCGTAGAAGGACTGTTCCGCGTCGGCCGATGCCTGCAGCTTGATGTTGCGCGTCAGCAAGCCGACTTCGCTGCGTTCATCCACATCGAAGGTGATCTTGCCGAAGTGCATGTAGTCGAGCTTCTTGTCGAGCGTGATCGTGTTTCCGCTGATGGCGGCAATGTTTCGCCGCTCTGCCTGCCGGGGATCGTAATCGGTGGATGCGAGAACGATCTCGTCGCCGACGCGCCAGCCGGCAGCGTTCAGGACCTGGATCGAGGTGGCGCCGGCGTTCGCTGTGCTCGACAGCTTCGTCCAGGAATTGGTCCGGTCACCGTGAAGATTGAGGGTTCCGCCCATGAGCAGGATCCCGCGGTCCACGCGGTCCGTCGTTCCACCCACTCCACTGATGTCTTCGCCTTTGACGTTGTCGGTGAAGGTGATGGTGGCCTTGCGGGTGTGAGGGGCCTTTTCCGTGCCGATCTCCAACTCGCCGTGCAACATGATCCACTCGGTGGTGAGTTCAACGTCTTTATTGTTCGCGAAGCTCAGCTTGCCGTTGATCGTCAGACCGTTCAGCGGCGGGGTGTTGACGTCGAGCACCACTTCTTTGCCGGCGTCAATGGTGACCTTGTCGCCTGCCACGGGCACCTTGCGGTTGGGCCAGGTCGCCGGATCAGACCACTTCGTCGCCTTCGCTGCCGTCGCTGCAGGACTCTGGGCCTGCACGATAGTGAACACGCTGACGAGCAACGATGCTGAAATCAACGACATCAGAAGGAACGAGCGATTCTTCTTCCTCATGACATGAACCTCCGATACTTGAAAAATGACCACGATCTAGCCTACAGGATAGCGTGAACACCGCCGCTAATCCGGCGTTACGTCAACTGCGCCGTCTCTTCCCCTGGTCCCGCCGCTAATGGGGCGTTATGTCAATAGCTTCGGGCGTGTGACGCGCCATTCGGAGAAAGGTCGGATGAATTTGGTTGTCACGGGCCGGAAGTCCGGTTGGGGGACAGCGATGGTCAGGGATCCTCCAGGCCCAGGCTGTCATTGACCGCGTGACGTAGTTTCTGCTTGCAGCCGAGATAACGTTCCGTCGTCTGAACCGATGCGTGCCCAAGTAGGAATTGGATTTGCTCAAGTTCGCCGCCGCTTAAATGACAGAAGCGGGCGCAGCTACGCCTCAAATCATGCGGGGCAAGTTTGTTGATGCCCGCGCGCTTCGCAGCGGCTTTCACCACATGCCAGATCGCTTTCGGCGTGATCCCCGCGCCCCAAATTTTACCCATTCGGTTTACGCGCCGAAAAATCGTTCCGGTGCTGATTTCGGCGGCTGAAGTCCAGTTGTCAACGGCTCGTTTCACCCAAACCGGGACCGGAACCGTGCGGATATGCTTTCCCTTTCCGATCAGGTCCGCGACGACCCAGTGGTCCTCCCGGATCTGGAAATCTTGGGCCGTGAGGGCGACCAGTTCGGCGCGCCGCAAGCCACATCCAATCAAGATTGCGAGAATCGCCCGGTCACGCTTGCCCCGGAGACCCTCGGACGGCTTTTCCTGCAGCAGACCTCTCGCCTACTCGATCGTCAGCCAGTTGCCGATCCTGACGCCTAATCTTTTCGCACCTTTCACGCGGCGGATGCCGGCCGCTAGTTCGGGGCTCAGCAAGCCCGTGTCAGAGGCCTCATATGCGAGCCGTCGCACAGCGGCCAAGCGAACGTTAATCGTTGAGGGCGCAAGGTTCTTCTGCTCCAGGAAGAACCGATAGCGAAGCACAACAGTTCGACTGAAAGACAATCGAGGTTCGGAGCAGTACCAGCCGATGAACTCATCGATCGCATGACCGTATGATTCTTGGGAACTAGCCGCTGCGAGCGAGTTCAAGACCGCATTCTTCGACTGTTCGAGATCGGGCAGCCGAAGTACTGTTTTCGGCTTGCGCCTTTTCACTGTTTTCTGCCGATTCGCCATACCCGCGGCCTCCTATGCCGCGGGGCTAGTATGGCGCTTGTGAACTGGCATTAAGAAGCCGCGAACGCCGTTTATGGACGACAAGGTGTTTAATGCAACCGACGCCTGATGGGATTGAAGCGCGCCGATGACTGCCTGGTCGGGAACGGTCTAAACTTTCCCGAGTTGGACCGACATCCAGCGGCGAGTGATTTCCGCCCACAACTCCGGCGCTTTCCCCAAACCGGGAGTTCAAGCTACTGACAGCGGTCCCCGTTCAAAGGAGAGCAGCAGGTTCCGGTCGAATTTTTGCACATCTGGACGAAGTTTCCCCCCGCCGAGACGGTTCCGCAATTCTGTACAGTTTGGAAAAATTTGCCTGTCGGAAGGCTTTTGCACATCTGCAGCACGCTGCCCACGCAGCGCATCTCTTTTCCCGGATCCGTGCACGGTGTGTTGTCAATGACGTCGGACGAAGCGGTGCGCTCATCGACCGGCGCCGGGTACGTGTAACTCGGAGCCAGGAATTGCGCCGAGTTGGGGTTGAGGCCGGCAGGCAGGTTCGGGTAGTTCGCAACAAACACGTTCACGCGTCCGCAAATTCCCATATGGTTGGCGCTCGCGTAGGGCGGCATGGGTGTACTGCTCTGAGCAATATCGCCCTCCCATCCGGGCAGAGGTGCGATCACGGCCTTCAGTTCGAACCACTTTTGTCCATGGCCGTCGTCGAAGGCTTGCTCGCAGTCCATATCGAGGTCCAGCATCCAGTAGTTTGGACCAAAGGTGTTCTCGTCGGCGATTCCGTAGCCCGCCATCGAAACGTAGGGCTGGCCCGCCCCCTGCGAAACGCTGGTTGTCCACTCCGCCGGAGATCCGCCGCCAATGCCGGCAGGCTGAGCCTGGCCGATTTCGCCCGCGCTCCAGTCCAGATACGCATCACCCCAGCGATACGTGTTGGTTTTCGGGTTCAGCCAGTTGCGATGGCTGATGCGAATCGGCGCACCACTTTGGCTGCCTCCACGCACGAACAGGTCCTGCCCGGGCTGCGTCTGCCCGTAGATAAAAACGACGGTGCGCTGGATATCCCGCGAGGGCGTCGAAGAGGGACCTCCCAAACCGTAAACGACGATCTGGTTGTCGTACGTCGCTTGATAAACACGTCCGTTGGCGACCAGCGGCGGAGCGAACTTCGTCCCCGCGCCAAGGTGATCGTTGGGCTCCGTTTCACTGTCCCAGATGGGCGTCAGCGTTCCGCTCGATACGGCGGAAATATCGTAGGCGCGCAAAATATTAGGTGTCGGCGCTGCGAGCGCGTAGGGGTCGCTCGCAAGGTTGCCGAACGCCTCATTCACCCACAGGATTCCGTTAGAGGTAGTGTTCGCAGAGATTGACAGGATCCCGCCCGCCATTCCCCCCGGGGGCGCCGTGCCGTGAGACGCGGTCGCCGTGCCGCGGGCGGAAGGCGTGGCGCCGAAGTTTCCTCCAGTCTTCGTAAACACTCTTACCTGTTCGTTTTCGCTCTGCACGAACAGCAGTCCGTTCAGGTAGACCGCTCCACCATGGAGGTGCGGAGTCCGGCCCGTGTCCGTCCGTCCGATCTTAAACGGATCGGCCGACGTCACCTGATTCAGATCGTCGAACAGCGAGGTGTGGCCGTTGGCTGGCTGATAATCGAACCCCGCCACGAAGGGAGGTTCCATCAGTTTGGCGAAGTCGCGCTTTCCCATATCGGCCCGGTTTACGTGATAGTAAACGCCGTCCTTGCCTCCGACGATGAGACCGTTCTCGTCGGGCAGTTCAAGGACGCCGCCTGCCGCGAGGTCCTGATCCTGGTGATCCGAGTCTCGGTCCGCATCGACGAAGGGTGTGAACCAGTCTGCCACGGCGAGCGTGGCTGGACTGCCTGGCGTCCAGACCAGCCGCACAACGCTCTCACCCAACTGGTCCACCCCGAAAGACGGAGCGTAGGGGCCATTGCCGGTCACAACGTAGATGTCGCCGTTGGCATCGATGGCGGGCGCCGCGTTGGCCATCCAGATACCTGCGCCTCCTCCGGGCCCGTTGCTGTTGCCAGGGTTGCTACACCATACGGCAGGCGGTTCCGTGCCACTCAGTTTCGCTGTGTCGAATGCGACCACCCATCCGGCGGCTCCTCCCACGTTTTCCTGACCCGTGAAAGCGATGACGATGGCTTTGCTGCCGTCCGGTTTCACAGCCAGCGTCAGCGCTGCGCGCTGGATCTGCCGGTATCGGTCGAACCCGCGCCCGCCTACATTGTAGGAATCGATAATTTTAGAAGAAAACTTCTCTTTGGTAAGGTCCTTGATGTCCAGACCGAACAGCCGGAACGTGGGCCCGCTGGTGCCGTTTTCGTAGCCCCATCGGACGAGGTACATCGTGCCCGTGGACCGGTCGATCGCGGGAGTGCTCACAATCCCCCACTCGTGGTGAATGGTCGCGGGTTTTATCGTGCCGATGTCGTAGCCCGTGACGGGCGCATCCACTTGCCGTGTGGAGAGCTGAGCACCAGTATCCGCGTCGAAAGCAAACACGGTGTTGTGCATGGTCGCGACGTAGATGACGTTGTGGAGGCCACCCGCGACCGTAACTCCCGCAGCATAAAGAGGAGAGCCTTCGATCTTGCCGTCCACTTTCATCAGGAACCGTTTGTGGAACTGGTTGGCGGTCGATGCGACGTTGGCGGGTTTCAGGACCGTTTCGGAGCTATTGACCCCGGTGCGAAAGCGGTCGTAGCCGCGCTGCGACACGTCAGTCTGACCGAAGGCTTTACCGGAGATCGTCGTGGACGCCAGAACGAGCGCGCCACCTAAAGTAAACCAGAAGAGACGCATGGTTTACCCCCCTTTTAGAATTTCATTAGAGCATATGTTCCGGCGTTTCAGCGCATTTTCGAACCAAAACACCCCAAACCATTGATTTGGCTCGACGCGGGCAAGAAGTCTCATTGTGGGAGATCAGACCCTCAAACTTTGGCCTGCGCAGCTTGGAGGTTCAGACCGGGAGTGACAATACAATGATTCAGAGATGGCTGCAGGTGACGCGCAAAGAGTATGGTTTTCGGATGGTTGAGACATTGCGTTCCGAATGGCGTCGGGGGATGTCGTTCGAGGCTATCATCGAACTGCGGGATGAACTGGACGCGATGCTCCAACGAATTCGATCCGAGCGCCACATCCGCACCCCGGTCGTTAAATGTCCGGAGTGTGGCTATGTTGGTGAAGGCGGGCAGCCTCATGTCAGCGTTCGTGCAATGTTCTTGTCGCTCGTATGATTCGGCATCGCCGACGCCGAGCAGATCAGGGCGTTAGAAAAGCGTTGGGCGTTGTACAGGAAGCAGAACAAACTCGATATTTTGGCAAAAGTGAGGACTCACATCTGCCAAGGCGCCGCGATGCTATCATCCACAAGTCCGATAAGGCGACGAGTCGGTAAAGTAGGTTTGAAAACGTATGCCCCCCAATGATGAAAGCGCAGCTTCACGGTGCCGAAGCCCCCGCCGTTTCTTAGTCCGCACGGTGCCGCGACTGACTTGCAGTCCGCTAGTCGTTTGGACATCGCGTCGGCAGTGAAATGCCCCCCTTGCCTGTGCACACGTCGGGTGGAAGATTGATGCAGTGCTGCTCCCCGCCCGTATCTGAAATAAAGCAAGCCGTGGATGCAGTTCCGGCGGCGGTCGTCTGCGCGGAGAGAGTCCTGATTTCCTCCATCTCCGCGGGGGCAAACTTCCGAAGTGACACGATTGCCTTCGCCAAGTGCGGATGAACCGAGATGGTCTTCCTCGCGCCTGCCTTCCTTTTTGCGACTGCTTTCTTCTTCGCAACAGGTTTGTTCTTCGCTACCGCTTTCTTCTTTGCCATAGTCGATCCTCCATTGTTCTAACGCACGCATTACAGGAAAAACGTGACGAGCGCCTCGCCCAGACTATCGCGATTTCGGCGGAGCGCCTTTCGTATTCTTCAGGTTGAAAGTATACTTCAGATTGAACGTGTACTTCACATAATTCTTCAGATTCTTGGGCGGCGCATTTCCCAAATAGTCATCGACAACGGTAAAATCTAGCGACAACTTGGGGCTGATCGGTACAGCAATGCTCCCTGTCCCTCTCACCAGGTAGGCATTGGCGTTACTTAGAACTGGTAGGAAAAACACTCGTTGCCCGACGTTGATGCCGCTCCGCTTAAAGGTGTAGGAGTACTGTTCGGTAAGGCCTGCCCCGGGCGCTGACAACGATTTTGTTGGCCCGTAAAAGTCTTCACTGAGGTAACGGAAATCCGCTGCCAGTGTATAGGAGCTCTGCCCGTGATCGCCATCCCAGCCGATTCCTCCGCCATACGATTGAGCTATGTTCAAGCCCAAGGATAGATTATGGTAATAATTCGCTAACGCGTATAGATACGGACCAGCCTTGGAAAACTTCGCTTCCTTGTCGAAATTCCGGAGGTAAATATTCTGCTGTAGGATGCCGGAATAGAGCTCCGAGATAACGGCAGCGCCGCCAAGTTTTCGCGAGTCTGAATAGTTTACTTCCGTGGCCAAAGTGGTTTCCTGGTGCTTGAACGCTTTCTCGCTGGCCGTCTGAAGCCCTACGTTGAAGGCTCCGGCTAGTGAGACTTGGTCCTGCGTCGCCCTGACCACGGATTCGGGTGAGATTTTCAGTATGCCCCCGGCGGATTTAAAATATCCCTTCGCCGACGGAGCGGGCGGCGACACGGAAACCAGATCCTCAAGGGCGAAGCTTTGAACTTCCTGCGACGCCGCCTTCAGGTGCAGGTCTGTCCCCACAACTTCGATGAGAGGCGCCGTGACAAGAGTGCCGCCGGGATGTTGCTTGCTGACGATCGACATATCACCCGAGGCCAGGCTCAATTCCTGAATGTCTGCCCAGTGCAAAGACACGTTCCCCGTGAAAAGCCCGGAAAAGGTCACTGAGTCCTGAGTTGCGAGTTTGAGACGGCCGGAAATTCGGTCCCCGTTCCGGAATGTTACCGTGTCGTCCCCGCTATCTGCGTTGGCGGCGACCTGCCAGCCCGGCATGAGCAGCAAGAGTCCGGCCCACAAAACGCCGAATCGAAAGTACCCGGCCTCGTTGTGGAAGGAAGGCATCTCTCCGGTATAGGTCTTCATCTTTCATCTCCTCGCTTGCGAACGGCCGAATGTCAGGAATTGTGGCATCGTATCACTTTGGATAGTGGGTAACCGCGGGTGGCGAATATCCGGATCCTACGCGTTGGCGCAACTCACATTGACGGGTAACGGTCGACACGTATATTTGCGCCGGCCTGTGCCACGGCCACCTGCCAATTCGAGCACGGTTGCCAGGATGCTAGCCGACTCCCGTTCGTAATCCGAAGGTTGTCACTTCCGTGGTTTTGCCGACTTATAGTCCAAATGGCTGTGCCCGATCGCTCCAAAGTGACGTGAGCGACGATTAGCGGGAGTGGGAGCTTCAACTCGGCCGCGCGCCAGTTTGTGAAGCACGTCGACCTCTGGCGGGGCACGTCATTGTGGATCTGCCCCTACGCCTTTGGCCGCAGCCGCGTCATCAGCGCGTCCAACGTCACATCCGAAGCAAACGCGATCCCAAACGCGCCGAACAGGTCAGTCCATAATCCTTGATTGGAAGTGATTCCCGCCAGTAGAGAAAAGATCAGGATCAGGCCAACAACCACAGACTGGACGAATTGCGCTAACCGGATCGCCTCAGTGGGAGGCACTGAGAACGGTTTCACGTAGGGCAGCACGGACCCAAGCACGGCAAACCCCGGAACGAAGCCGAATCGCGTGCGCCCTGGTTGGCTCGTGGCCGACCAGCCGATCTCCCGCGGCACGACAGCGGCAGGCGCGCCGCCTCGTGGGGGCCCCAACATGGGCCGTCCTGCCGCGGCCAGAGCCGCCGGAAGTGCCACCGCCAACCTCGCCGCCGCTTTCACAAACTCACGGTTGGTCACCTGCGTTTCCATCTCTGCATCCCGGAGCTGGCCGGCGAAGAATTGCACCCACAGCTCCTGCAATTGACGGAGTCGCAGGCCGGGGATCTCGATCCTCCCAGCAGGAGGTTGCGCCCCTCCGCGAAGAAGTTGCAGCAGACCGTCCCAATTCTGCTGGAGTGTCTGAAAAAAATTAGCGTGCGGAAGGTGATTCTGTACCATAGCCAGCTGGTTGGTAACCTCCTGCCACTCCAGTTCGAGCCGGAGCACCAACGAACCCAGGAGGTCGTTAACAAACCGCAGCTTGGTCTCATAATCCGAGAGCGTCGCTGAGATTGCATCCGAGCCCGGATCGTCGGTCAAACGCCGGATATGTCGCAAGTACTGCGGTGCGCCCCGCAACGCTTCGGCTGTCTGCGCTACCACCCGCGCGGGCAAGCCAGCATTGGCATTGGACAGCAGATCCAACGTCTGCACCACGCGATCCCAATGGTCATAAACTTGACGGATCTGCGTAGCGAGGTGAGCGCGGATCTCGGCCATCTGATCCCGTGCGCCGTCCGAGTCGAACTCCCGGAAGCGGTCTTCGACCGGCCGACCCGCCATGGGCGCGAGCGCCGATTGCGCGAGGCTAATGGCGTTGATAGCGTCCTGCGGAAGATCCCAATCCTGTCCCAGAACCGCCCGCAACTGGTCCCGCGACTTCTGCTCGTTCTGCGTGCGCAGGTCGTGGTCCGCGCTAGCCTCCTTCAGCGCGTCGGCCAGTTGCCCGTGGCGCGTCCGGATGCTGTCCACTTGGGTTTGGTCCCTTGCCGTCCTCAGATTCGCGATCGGCTCGTCAAGGCGGTGGCGAAAAGTCCCGTCATGAACGCGGTCCCAGGCGCTCTGAGCTTGATTCAATAGCTCGCTCGCTTGCAGCTTCGACTGCTGGAGCTCGATGTAGGTGTGCAGCTTTGTCTTAATGAGCCAACTTGCGACCAGCCCTACGACGATCGCAATCAACACATACAGCCAGGGCCATCTAGTCTCAACTTCGACATTGGCGGTCGCCGGCGACGGCAGTTGCGGCGCGCGGAACCGCAGCGTGTGCGTGACCTTGCCTGGCGGGAAATCGTGCAGTCGATACTCTATCACTTCTCCCTGCTTCAACCCTTGGCCGGCCGCAATCTCGGGCAGAGCAAATCCCGAGCCGGCTCGATTTCCGACACCTAGGATCTCCATCCGGCCCTTTGCCGGCGTCGTGTCCCACTGCTCCGCCTCGGTCAGGTTTATCCGGGTGTCTCCCGACCCTTCTCGCAGAACCAGCTCCGGCCGCGCCGGTTGAAAAAAGCCAGGCGTCCAGCGCAATCGCGTGATGGCAAGCGGCAGCACTTCCAGTGTGGCGGGGGCCTGGACCACCTGGAGCTTCCACCGTCCCGCATCCGGCTGACTCAATGGCTGTAGATTCAGCACCACGTTGAACGTACCGGCGCGCTGGATCGTGTCGTCCACAAGAATCTTGACCGCCAGCGCCCTGCAAGGCCCCTGGCCGTTCTTCGGCCGGGCCCGCTCCCAGCTCGCATGAAACGCATCGGCCAGATTCTTGCCGCGCACATTCTGGAAACTGGCTTCGACGACTACGGGCTCTTCCTTCGGCAAGAACTTCTGCGACCCGCTCACGGCAATATAGAGGACGCGCGGATAAACAGGCGGCAGTTGGACCATGTATCCGTTTTCCGGTTCAACCGGCGGCGCCGTGGCGGCCGCTACTATGGCCACACTGCCCAGGAGTCCCCATATCGTTTTCTCCATCGATCAGCCCTCCTCGTGGCGCACGGTCTCGGTGTGTCGCATCAGCACAGGTAACCGATGCTCGCGCTGGCGTCCGCAGCTTTGATCCCCAAGGGCCGACCGGGCGAGCCTATTGCACCGCCAAATCGACATCGCCGTACGCGGTAAACAAGAAACCCAGCGGATTCCCCTCGAAGACCAGTTCCCTCCTGTATCCGGTAACCGCTTGCCCCAACGGCGTCTTGTTCCAGAGCATGGCGGACAAGCTCTTCGCGCACCGGGCTGCAATTCCCGCTCCCACCCTCGCCTCGGTGCCTACAATTGCCGCCGCTCCGGCGGTGTTCCATTGCAGCAGGAAATGGTTCAGGGTGGTCACGTCCACGTCAGCCGAATCGCAGGTCATCTGCAGGACGATCGGTCGCGGGTCATTCCACTCCGGAACTCCGCTCGTAACCTTGTTACTGAGCTCATTCAGCGTAAGCCAGTCCGCGCCCCCCAAAAAAATGCGCACACCTTTGGGCTCACCCGGTTTGTCCTCTTTCTCAAGATGCGCCAGGAAGACCAGGATGGAGGGACGCTGGGAGGGATCAGCCCACAGCAGGTCTAACAGCGGTTTCCCCCCAGCCGGCCCAACCTCCGTCGCGTTTTCGATGCTTTTCAGGTCCGTCTCCAGCCCCGCCGACTCAGTCAAGTTCGAAGCCGCCACGAGCCGTAGCGGCCCCTTAGCCGGGCGTGAAATGCTGGTTGCCTTGCCTCCGCTCTGCTCCAGCAGCTCCTCGGTATAGTGGCGTACGCCCCAGAAACCGCGCACGCAATACACTTGATCCTTGTTGGTGTGGCTGCAGGAAACGGTTGCTCCGGCCGCGTCCACCTCCTGCCCCAGGCAAAGCGGGCGCGGCGGATCGCCTTCCCGTTCGTCGGGTAACGGGAAATCGTAAAGCAGTGTCCATGGAAATACGAAGTGGTCATCGAACCGGATCACCTGGATCTTTTCGTCGCTGGAAGAGGCCACTGTCGCCAAGGCTTTCCGGACAGATCCAGTTTTTGCTGCTGCGTTGAAAAACGCCTTGTAAAGGTTACGGCCGCGGCGGATCAGGTTGCGAAACGCCTCCGCCACATCCGCCGCTGGTTGCTGGCCCGCCAGCACTTTCGGAAAAACCCTTTCGTACCCATACTGGTCGGCAGACAGTCCGTCCAGCTCGTTGCGCAAATCATTCACCTCCGGATCGAACGTCGATGGCAGCAGCGTCAGCTCGCCGCTGGTCTGGGTGCTCTTTAGGATCACCTCGTGTGTCTTGGCGCTCTGGTTGACCCCGAGAGATAGCACGCGTTCCTTCAGCCCTTCCAGATCCCAAGGCCGATCCTTGCTGCGCGAATACTCGAGTCGCGCGCCCAAAACTGTTCCGTTCCGCTGCAGCTCCCAGCCAGCCGGGTCATCCGTACCGGCAATTTCCGCCGCAAGCAAGTACGATTGCACCATTTGATTCCTGTAATAAATGCAGATTCGGAGTTGCGCCCAGCCGTTGTTTCTGGGCGACCGGATGCGGAAATATGCCGGATTCGAGGGACCCACCCGCGGCAGCCGCAACCGCTGCACCCGCTCCGAGACGAGCCGGAAATCCTTGGCGTGAATGGCCAGTTCCAACTCGTGCCCCGATTCGTCGTCGAGGGGCGGAAAGAGCGGAGCGATCGCCGGCTGCGGCCCCGTCACCAAGCTCTGGGCCAGCCTGTCGCCAATGCTGATTCCCAACTCGTATTCGCATTCCGGCTTTAGCGTGCTGCTAGCAGGCACGATGCTCAACCGGGGCTCCGTTTCCAGGCGCCGTAAGGCCACGTTGACTACGCGCTGATCCTCGGACACGGCTACTGTCGAAAGCCGCACGCTGACCGCCGCTTGCGCCGTCACGAACTGACTCGCTTGCAGCAAACCAAGTCTCATGTTCGCCATCGGAACCAGCCCCAACGTTTCTCGCGTGAAGCTCCAGTCCGGAGGTCCTGCCATTGCCGTACGCATTGAGCGCGCCATCTCCGCTGCTCTGGGATGAACCGCCTCCACGCGCGCCACCATCGGATCGATGCGGTCATTCTCATGGCGAAGGGCGAGAAAAGCGTCGAATAACCGAAGAGAGTGATTGGTCAGTGGATCGGCCGTCAGCCGGATAGCCGCGGGAGCCATGTTGATTTCTCGCCGCGCCAGTCGCATGGCCTCGTGCAGTGGCATATCGTGCACGATTTGGTACAGAAACGAACTAACGAAATGAGCACGATGGGTTCGAATACACAGCTCCGCTGTGCCCGCGAGAATGCGCCCGCGCGGCCGGCTGATCTGCCCGCCCCGCGGATCGGGAAGCGGCCAAGGGTCCAAGATCACCAGCAGCCGTGGTTTTCGGCTCTCCGGCAGGCCATATAGCTGTTCGCGGACGTTCAGTCCACGCTCGAAAATCAAAATGTCGGTGCCCGTCGAGCGCAGATATCGAACCAGATCGTCCTTTCTGCGAAGATCCACCCGAATGCCATAGCCCTCCGCCTCTTGGAACCATGGGTTGGTCCTGAAATTGGCAACTGCCATGTCGGCCGCATCCACAGCCAGAATACGCAGGGGAAGTCGAAATGCCGGCCGCCGCACCGGCCGCGCGCGGGATAACAACACCGCCTGCACCTCTGGGAATTCAGTTTGGATCGTGGGATGCTGCGCCAGCCAATCCCAATCCTGGTCCATCCATAGATCTCCGAAATCCAGATACACCGGGACAGACAAAGGATTGCTGCCAGGCAGATGGCGGAGTTTGGAGTTGAGTTCCGTCCGTGTCAGCAAATCGAAGTACGCTTCCTCGGATGTGGCCCCTGGTGACCATGAAGCCCGGTTCTCGGCTCGATGTCCGGAACTGTCCGAGTATTTGACCGTCAGGTATGGAAAGTCGCCACGAAAACGCAGAATTATCCATTGCCGATCCGACATACCGTTTCTTTATTCTATAAGAGCCTTAAGAAGAACATTCGTAATAGCGGAAGAGGTGGAACGTTGCACGCGGACGGAGCTCGCGCTTCGCGTAATCGGGCAGTAGCGCTTTGGTTAAATCGCTGGGTTTTGCAGGAACATGAGGGCACTTCTTCGTTCTGTGCAAGACTGCTTTGCGACGGCGGCCGGTAGCAGTTTCGTCCGGATGTGCCAAAGATCCCAACGGCCCATCTTTCACGGCGGGAAACGGCAATAACCGCCCCGTTACTCCGGCTAAGTCCCGGTCCCATCAACTTGCCGCGAAAGGCCCAAACCATTGATCTGGCTGGCACGCGTTCAGCCTTCGTGGATCGGGAACGATAAACGCGCTAGCATGCTGAGAACCGTCGTTAAGGCGACGCGGGGTAAAGGTTCGGGTTGCAATGCCGACTTCCCATCACTATCCGGTCAAACTTCTTCGAATGCCGTTTCGCGAGGCTAAAGCGCGCCCGCGTGCAGGCTTCGTTCCGCTCGGATCGAACCCCTTAGACAGCGGAGCAGGTCGACTGGGTTGAGCGTAGTGTCCTATTAACACAGGGATGTCTTGTTACTGTGCAGCATCCCGCATCTCGCCGCTCTCAAACGCAAAGTGCGACACCGCTTTCTCCGGTGATTCTTAGTGGTTCCCTGCGTGGCTCGGTAATTCCGACCGCTATAATTTCGCTAGTAAGAATATTGGGTTCTGAGCTATACTCATCCCCACTGAGAGCCACGTCGCAATTTCCTCTCCGCAGGCGTTGCTCTTTCTCCCCCGAGACGGGATCGCTGTACTATGGAATACGAATCAAGAGACGATGCATTCCCTGCAATACTTGCGGAGCTAGACAAATCCAAAGCGCTGGTGCTGAAGTCGCGGGCCGAAGTAGATTGTCTTCTAACGGCGCGAAGCTCGAACAACCGCTCATCAGAGTGCTTCACCATTTTTGAAACTGCGAATCGGATCATGAACGAAGCCACGGCGCGCTATCGCCTTGCCGTCGAATCGTTCAATCACGCTTGCCGAAATCGAACGAACAGGCGCACGGTGATTGATGCGGTAGAAATGCACCTCGCGGACGCTCACGCCACGGCGAGCGCGACTTACACTCTGGCGGTAGACGAGCTAACCGGAAAGGTCTCGAACGAATATTATGAACGGCTCAAGGAACTGGGCTGAAGAGGTGCGTCAGAACACAACGCGCGATTGACCAATATCGATTCGCCACGGGAATCTGAACGCTGCGCGGGCGTAATCCCTCGATGCGATGGGTGCTCATTTTTCTGGGCGGTATTCCGGGTTTCGAAGCAGCAACTCATCTTCGCCTAGGTGCGCGCTTATTTTCCCAGAACGCCGGCAGCACCAAAGCATTGATGACCTCCGGCTTGTCCGGATCTCCAGTGCCGATGAATACCCTTGCGGGCGACCAACTTTTGAGAACGGCGTCGATAATGCATGTTGCCTGGGTGCGAATGCTCGCCCGCGGGCCCACTTCAAACCGTTCGTCTACGCCTTCGCTGTGGTAATGAAGAAACTTGCCTTGGCATAAGTGCAAGGTGGCAAAAAACAAGGTTTCCTTGCGAAGAGAAAACAGGATTGTTATTAATGTCGTTTCCGGGTTGATGTAGATTGCGCAGCTAGAGTGCACCGCCCAACCAGGATCAGTATGACGCGCAACCACGGCAGGCTTCATGGTGCGGCTGTATCCGGCCCCGCAGCAAGTACAATGCTCGACGGGTAGCGGCTCATCGATCATCAGCAACTTGACGTTGGGGCCGACATCCTGGAGCTCCTGCATAACCGCGTCCGTCAACTTGTCGAAATTGCCATCGAGCAGATGATAGGAGCGCGTGTATTCAATGCGCTCATCAAGCCATTGCATGACAAGCTGTAGCGAATGCACTAGCTCTTTTGTTCCATATGCCGTTAGCGTTGCGACCACTTTGGGGAAGGGCTGCCGCGCTTCCTTGACAAAGGCTTCCCAGGATTGTTTGTAATCTCTGATTTGCTCTGGGCTCAATTCCAGATGGTTCACCTGCAACCGATAAGAACCCGGTCGGTGATGCCGGTCGTGATCTTCCACGCACAGGACCGCTAGGTTTTCATCGACCGTGTTCGATGAATCCTCATCAATGTGATGCAGGTGCAGGCCCACTCCCTGCCGCTTACAGACGCAGCAGCGGTTGGCGTTAGCGTTGAGAAGGCGCTTTCTTTGTTGCTGTGCCGGATTGATGCGGCCCATTGGCGGTTCCCTATCGTATCTGCGTCAGCAGTTACGATCTCGCGTCTTGCAGCCGCCAACGCTCTGATATTTTTATGAACAGTTGGCTATCGAACCAAAGCGCTGCGAGTGATCTGCTTTCGAGCACCTCAGAAGTATACCTGTTGCGGGCTCAATGTACGTCAGCCCTTGCATGAGCATCTGTATCTGCGACAAATGCTTCAACGCGTTTTTCAGCGTCCAGAAGATTACTGCTGTGAAACGCGCTAGCATGATGGGAACCGTCATTAAGGCGACACGGGGTAAAGATTCAGGTTGTTAAGCCGACTTCGTATCACCTTTCCGGTCAAATCTTCGAACGCCGTTTGCGGATAACTCCCGGCTTGCCGATGATAAACACATAATCACGCTTTATCGAGCCAAGATTATTCAAGTTGTCAGTGTCGCCCATGAATTGCATAATCGTGATATCCTCATTGGCAATCGCCATTTGTAATAGACGCGGTTGTTTTGGAGCATTTCAATCACATGCTCCTGACAACTGTGTTGGTGAATCGATTCTCTATGAGATTTGATGCGCGTCGAAGGCAGCGACAAGCCGGCAATAAATATCGAATGCCAACAGGCGAGCACATTAGATTGAGAGCCAGCCAGGGATGAGCGAAAAACCCAGGAATTCAGATCATCGCCGGAGCCCTTTTGGATGGTCACTGGCTTTGTGGCTCGTCTTGGCGACCTGGCTGTTCCAGGCAGGCTGCGGGACGAAGACTATCCACACGCCGCCGCCTCCGGCACCCGTCGCCTCGCGTCCGGACCCGTGCGCGGGCTTCACACAAGCCACGGGACTGAGCGCGAGGCTGCTGGCAGGCACGCCTGCGGCCGGTAGGCGCGTCGCCTTTCTAATTAGCGAACAAACGCCACAAGCGCTCAGCGCGGCGCCGCCGCCATACAGCCCTGTTTTTGTGGTCGCGCTTGATCCAATAGATAGCAATCCAGACCGTCAAGCGTGTGGCGTGCTCGATGCGATGACGAAAGCGGCTCCACGCGGACCACCAATAGACATCTGGGCTGACGGCCTAGCCGGATTGGTAGTCCGTGACGCCGTTGAGCGTCTCGCGCGCGGGCGGCCAACCATCGGAAACGCGATCTTCCTTGATACACCTCACCGGGGACGATCGCCCGCAGGTTGGCCGGATTGGGGCGGTGCGCCGCCGCAAGTACCCGACTATGCCGTCACCGGTAGTCGGTTCCTTACAACGCTCAACGCGAGACCCGCGAACGATATTTCAGCCATCCACTTCGTCAATATTTGGAGAGGGCCACCGTCGACTGTGCCTCGGGCGACGGTGATGCAGCTTCCGCGAGCCGCTCTGAACCTTGTCGTTCGCCCAAGCGATTCGGAGTCGATCTGGTCACTTCTCAGCTCGCCTGTGGTCGCCCTTCGACGGACGACAGCGGACGGGCCTCCGCCGCGGCCGCCTGAGAACGGCCCAAGTTTCAGGGAACGCGAGAATAGTCTCTACGGGCCAAAGAAAAGCAGCCCGCAAGACCTGCCGTTGCTCGCGGCCTACCTGGACGGGACGGCGACCGATCCTGATGGCGCATCCCGTTTCTGGATCGAATCCCGCCAGGCCGAGGGTATCAAGCTCGTTGATCCTCTCGAAAGCATCACCGACGCCGTCGCCATTGGTTACGACGCGACGACGCGCTGCCTTGTCATCACCGGCTATGTAGATTATTTTCGGAGCCCGCTGAGGAGCGACTTCTTCTATTCGGCCCTGCGGGCCTACAGGGGCTCCGTTCCCGCGATCAGCATCGATCCCCGCCGACCAGCCGATCCTCCGAACCAGGCGCCTGTTCGTTACGAAGGTCGTATCGATTCCACGCTGCTTGGCGGTGTTCTGTTTGAAGCCGACCGGGCGATGAAGACGCTCGGCCTAGGCAAAGACAACATTTCGTCTGCGCCCGTAGGCTCGGCCGTGGCGGGGCATCGCTCGTTTGGCGAAGCATCAAATACTGGGACCACCGTCCAGACCGTGTGGCGGTTCTGGTTTGAGCCAGAGCGTTGGCACGCCCGCCAGTCAAGTCCGTTGGCCGCGATCATTGAATCCCGGCTGCGGGTCGATTGGCAACGGATGACGGGATTCGCTCCGAGTGAAACCGCATCTGCTTTTGCGCAGAGTCTCTCGCAGAGTTTCTGGCAATACGCTCAAGAACAGCCGGCTTTCGACCAAGCCGACCAGGCCGCGACGCTCGCGGCGATGGCCCGATGGACTTACGAATCCAATCTGGACAGTCCCTACACATGGCCGAACACGATACGGACGCCCCAATTCACACCAACCGTACAAGTAAGGATTGACCACGACGCCGGTCTCTATAGGGTCACCCACATCATGGAGGGCGGCGTCGTTCTGGGACAACAACTTCGCGACGTCCGCGATGACAATGGCAAAGCCGGTGCGCTCCTTGCATACGCGCTCCAGGCAAGACCTCCTACTGCCGTGTCACTGGCAGCTTTCAACGACGGTCAAGATAATTGGAGGTCAATTTTCCTGCCAGCAGGTCCGGCCGATACGAGGCTCGCGACCGGTCATTCTTCCCCGAAGGACAATCTCTCCGATCCAGCAGTTTCCTCCTTGCAATTCATCGAACTGCATTTTCCATACTCTCTGCCATCCATAACGAGTGCAAACATTGACGACGTGGCGAGCCCACCGACACTTGCCCTCGGCGGCTTTGCTTTCGGCAAACGGCCGGGCCGCGCTCTGCTCAACAACGGGGATCTGAAGGTGCTCGGTTGGGCCGATGACAAGGTGACCGTCGCACTGCCGGAAGTCCCCCAGTCAGGCAGGCTGACACTTCGTCAGGGCCAAGTGGAGAGCAATGGCGTGGATCTCACGGTGGTGCCCGGTTACAGAGAGCCGCCGCGAATTACGATTACCAACAATACGCAGTTCCCGATTTCGATAACGACCGTTCCAACCGATTTTGGCACGCAGGTCCAAGTCGATTTGCAACCGGGTGAGAGCCGCAGCGTGCGTGTTCTGCCAGGCTCTTACAGGATTCTCGCTTCTGCGCGCGGGCCGCTCACTGTCGCGGACGACATTTCTGAGACGAGGGCCTTCGAGCGTGGGAACGAGTATTCGCTCACCTACACCTCGACTTCTTTCGCTGTTCGCACACTCACGGTCAACAATCAGACCGGGTCCACGCTCAACATGTCCTTCGGCGGGGGCCGCACTATGACCGTGCCGCCCGGAAGCATCAGCGTGCAAGTGCCGCCCGGCAGCTACACCATCAGCGTTAGCACGCGGTGTGGATCGAGAACAGATTCGTTGACCGATCGGACGGCATCAGTCAGTTATATGTGTGTTCGGCAGTAGGGATCGCCTGCTGCGGAATGCCGTTCAGTATCCTCTCAGCCTCGATCCGCAATCTCGCCGCTCCTTCTTGCCTGCCCAACTGCGCGCAGAAAGCCCTGATGTTGCGTAGGGCCTTCCCAATGCCTTCTCGGTCTCCGTGCCTCAAGGCCGTAGCGAGGGAAAGCTTGAAATAGCCGAGCGCCTCGGCGAACTTTCCCTGTGCCGCCAGTACAGCGCCGATACCGGCCTGAGTGCGTCCGTCACTTACTTTGTCGCCGGTCCTGCCAAAGATTGCGATGGCCTTGCCGTAGTGGGCGCGGGCAGCATCCAGGTCGTTGGCGTAGAAATAGACATCGCCAAGGGCAGCCGTGATTCTGCCCTCCAAGTGGGGGTTGGGATGACGCGCAATCGTCTCAATAATGCGCTGGTAGAAGGCAATGGCGAGGCGATAATAGCGCGCATCTTTGCAGATGGCAGCGATCTCGCTCACGATCGTAGGCACGAGATCCTCCAGGCCGGCGCTCGCGGCAATCTCCCACGCTATGCGCAGGAAATCGAGGGCAATATCGGGCTGTCCCATCGCACGGTGCAGCCGGCCTAGCCGCAACTGCGTGACTGCCTGCTGGCGCGGGCTCCCGCCGACAGCAACGTCGCGGCTCTGTTCGAGGAACCGGCTCGACAAAGGGTAGTCTCCCAGTTCGCATAGAACTTCCCCCACGAATCCCGCCAAATCTCCGACCCGCAAGGGCCAATTGAGGCCGTGAGCAAGGCGATAAGCGGCTCCATACGAATCACGCGAGCGGGGCAAGTCTCCGGCCATAGAGAAGAGATAGCCGAGATTGGCAAATAGCTGGAGCTCCACTTTCATCCTCGACTCGCCCGGTGCGCCGAGCTCCGCGATCGCAAGACCCTTCTCATTCCACTGAATAGTGCGATCGAGCCCGATCAGAGAAGCGCCGCCCACGCCCAGGGCGAAAGGAAATTGCCAGCACATGGCGCTCGCCTCCGGCATCAGTTCGGCGAGCTCGGTTGCTGCGTTCTGGGCGTCCAGGACGTTTGGGACATCCTTGATGATTTCGCTAGGGTCCCCTCCGCCGCTCAGCAGGCGTGCTGCTTCGTCGCAGACCTCCAGGTAGTGCCTGGCGTGGCGCATCCGAATTTCGTTGCGTCCGGGCCTAGTCATCGAGAAGTGACTTTGCGTGCAAAACCAGCAGAGCGTGCATCTGGTACCGGCCTGGTCCTGCCGGCTCCAGCAGGCCGTGATCGATCAATTGCCTGGCAATTCCGGACGGATCATTGACTTCCCACACATCCTTCATCGCCCTGAAGGAGAAGGTTGCTGGCTTTGGCGCAAACCATCCCAGGCACGCGAACCGGTAGCGCAACTCATCGCTGAGAACATCAGTGCTCTTCTTAAAGAGCGCCGAAACTGTCGGGGAAGGCGATCCATCGGGCATCGCCGGGGCCTTTCCGCGAAGCACGGCAGCTGAGCGAAGGTCTACGAGGAGCTGTTCAACGCTGAAGCCCCGATACCATTCAGACTGGATCAGGCGCCCCGCGACATGAAGCGCCAGGGGAAGGCCTTCGAGCTCCTGTACGAGGAGGCGGCATTGATCGAAAAACTTGGCGACAACCTCCGGCGCCAGCTCCTTCAGCAAATCCAAAGATTGCTCCTCGTTTAACACGTCGAGGCAATAGACCTGCTTCGGCTTCAGCCCGAGCTCTTCGGCGACTTTCGTCAGCCTTGTCGTGATAATGGTCGAACAATGAACGCCGCCGACCATGAACGGACGGGCCGCTTCATCAGTCCAGACATCGTCGATGATCAGGAGCATGCGCTTTTCGCGCAACATCGAAGCAACTTCGTTGGAGGCGATACTTAGCTTCTGCCGTTCTAGAAGTGTGCCGCCGAGTTCCCGCGCCCAAATGTCGAGCTGTCCGATGAGATCGGGCTTTTGTCCGATGGAGGCCCACAGAAGCCCGTCGGGAAAGGCGTCGGCGAGGACCTGATCGTGAGCCATTGCCGCCGCAACCGTCGTTTTGCCCACGCCCGGCCATCCTCGGACAGCGGTCACCAATTGAACGTTGCCCTTATTCATGGAGGGCAACAAGCGTTGGCGCAGCTCAGCCACGACCTCGTCGCGTCCGATGAAGAGTCCAGGCGGCGGCGGGGCGCTCCCTGTGGGTCGCGATGCCGCCCTGGCCGCGCGCATCTCCGAAAGCCACGCGTGAATTTCCTTAAGAAGTTCCTGTTGCTGCTTGAGAAGCTGTTCCTGCCGCTGTGCGCTCAACAGCAGCTCTTGGAGACCCTCCGCCAGTGCTTCAAAAAACCGCTGCTGCCAGGCCTTCCACGCACGGTTATTGTGCTCGTTGCGGAGTTCAAGGCTCTGCGCCCGCCGGGCAAAATCCAGCAGGCGCTGAGAAAGGAACTTGTCCAAACGTTCGGGAAGATCAGCAGTCTCGGAGGCAGGCAGGCTGTCGAAATCCCTCTGTTCGTTGGCCCAGCGGACAAGGACGATGCGAAACCGAGGCCACCATATCTCGACGGAAGCGGCCGCGAAGTCAACTGGATCGACGCTGTCATCGGCGTGAAACAGGAGCGCGGTATCGTCCGAGCTTTTCAGCGCCCGGTCCAACCGCGCCTGCCAAAGTGAGAACCACTCGTCGAATGGTTCGGTTAGAAGCTGTGAACCCCCGGAGAGTTCCCGATGCGATTCTGCCAAGGCGGCCCCTATGGAGCTCGCCAAGATGAATTCCAGGTCGTGATTTCCCTGGATCTTCAAAGAGGTAATGGCATGACGCGTTGCGTCTCCCGTCAGGTGCTCGGACACGCCAGCGAGAACCGCGACGATGGCGCCGGCGACAGGGAGGTTGTGGGCCAGCGGGTCCTCGAGCCATTTCGAGGCAACGGCGACCGCCGGCATGATGAACATTCCGGAAGGTCCGGTCAGTGCGCATGCGACGGCTCTCGCAACCTGCCCGATTTTAGAGATTTCGCGGCTGGCCGGCACGAGCGTATTCTACCAGCGCGCTGAGCAAACCGTTGGAGTGATTGACGCCCGAGGCGGCTTGCTTCCTTCTGTCCGCGATCCAGCGATACGAGCTTTGGACATCCGAACTGCGTCGCGGGCCAGAAGTCAGCTTGCAGGAGATCAGACCCTAAACTTTGGGCGCGCCGTTTGGAGGTCCAGACCGGGGTTCACAATACAATGATTCAGAGATGCCTGCAGGTGACGTGCAGAGAGTATGGTTTCCGGAAATGGTTGAGACGTTGCGCTCCCAGTGGCATCATGGGATGTCGTTCGAGGCCACGGTCGAACTGCGGGATGAGCTGGACGCGATGCTCCAACGCATTCGCTCTGAGCGGCACATCCGCACGCCGGTCTTCAAATGTCCGCAGTGTGGGCATGTTGGTGAAGCCGGCGAGCCTCATGTCAGCGTTCGTGCAATGCTCTTGTCGCTCGTGCGATTCGGCATCGCCGACGAAGATCAGGTCAAGAGGCTTGAAAAGCGTTGGGCGGTATTCATGCAGCAGAACAGACTCGATATTTTTGGCAAAAGTGAGGGGCTTCCATCTGCCAAGATCTCTCGCTGCGGTCATCCACAAGTCTGATAAGGCGAATACGCGACAGGGTGACCTCATTGCAAGGGGCCGCGTCGCAACGACTACGACTTAAGCGCTTGACTCACATCAGGGGTCGCATGACGCCAGGAAATCGGTCTCGTTCCAGGGAAATACAAAGAATTGAACCGTCAAAACGGTTCAGCCCTTCGGCCGGGGGCTACGTCACTTGTCAGTCTTATGTGCCTGGGCTGTCAGCATGCCTTCCATGCACGCGACGACGGCGTCGTGGTCGAAGGATAGGTTGCAGGATGATTCGCCGACAACGTGTTGGTAGGCATCAGGCGATCGCGTAAGTGCGAACCAGATGCCAGACCAACGTCGTGCGACCATAAACTGTCCCAATCGAAAAAGCAGACGGGCATCTTCCGGTTCCAGTACATCCGCAAGTGTTGCAGTCCGCTGGAACGCCTCGACGGCTGCGATCAGCTCATCTGAGATCGAGAGACCGTTCTTTCGAGACCCATGCGCAAGCATCTCCAGTCCCTTAGGATTCGCGTCCCTCAACCATGCAGGGTTCCGAAACACGAGCTCGCTGCTGGTGAGAACAAACACGGGAGGTAACTGCGCATCTTTGCTCGGAAAAAACCGGACGCCCGCGTTTGCATAGACGACGTCGGCCGCGCGACTCAGTTGTTGCAACGGGTGAAAACCTGAAGGTACCTCCTCAAAGTCATTCAGCGCACGACTGCCGTCGGACGCCAGGACCAAATCCGCTTGCCACGGGTGCCATTCTTCGGCGTCTGGAATGAAGTCAGGAGGTTTCCGCGAATTCAGGGCCAACATCAAAAGGGTTAAGCCAGTGTTGTCCGTGAGCCCGCCGTCTGCCAAGAGGACACGCCTCTCGATGTTGGGGCGCTCAGTAAGGTTCTCCGACACTGCTCCGAATGCGCCCGGAAAAGCCCCGGATGCGGCCACGAAGTGAGCGAGTGGCTCGGTCCAAACATCCTTGCTCAGGGGAGGGATCCATTCGGACTGGAACATGGAATCCAGAGATTCGCCGCTGATCGATGTCCTCTCATCGAGTGACTGCACGTTATGGGAATACGCGCCGTTCGGGGTGAAGCCCAAGATGCCACCGGTCATCAGATCGCTCGTCACTACCATTAATCGAGGACGATGGTCATCGGCGAGATCACGAAGCCGCCGACCGTGAAGGAACAGGCGATCGAGGAGTTCAGCCTGGGCACCAACCCGTCCGAAGTGCGTTCCTGGAAAGAGTCGAATACTGGTCAGAGGTAGTCGGACCGCGGATGCAAAGAGCAACCGCGGGAACACGTGGAATCGAGTTAACTCGCGTGGAAGGCCAAGGTGCTTCTGCTGTACGATCTTCAGGAATTGTAATGGATCACCGCCGGCGACGTAATAAGATGCCGTGATTGATCCGCCCGAGACAGCGCTCAGACCTGTAATGTGGACCCCGAGGTTCTCGAGTCCAAACAGCACGCCGGCGTGAACAAGCGCCGCACGGTAACCGCCGCCTGATAAAGCCAATGCAACTGAACGATCTGAGAGGAGAGGCATCCTAGTGCTCTTTTGAAAGCGGCCTATATCCGGTACCGGGAACTGCTGGCGTCTTTCCACAACGTCCATCGTCGAACTCGCCCCCCAGAAGGCAACAAACGCGATAATCCCAGCGAAGAAGCCTCTTGGTCCGGCGAATAGTGGGCAGGCTCCGTCGCATCCTGCGGACCACCATCTACGCCACGAGGGCCACGCCAGCAGGTCGGCCAGGATGATCGCGATTAGCAGGCACGCATCTCGTACCGGAGAATAGGTCCCGAAAATCCAAAGCCACGCCAGACTGGCAGTTGTGGACAAGAACACGGGAGCGCCGAGCAGCCGTACTGCCGCGCCTAGCGCGCCGGGGAAGGCGATCAGCACAAGCGTGATCCACAGGAGCGTTTGGATAGGGGTCACGAAGACGGCCAGCCCGAGCAGCCCGAGCGCAACAAGTCCGGCCGTGCGGTGTACACGCGGCGTCACCTGAAACAACAGCTTCCCGCGTTGAATCATCCGGAACCTCCTCCCGGCCGGCCCTGGCCGGGTGACCGATCCGCTAAGGCAGCAGTATACCTGGTTATCTTTAACGCCTCTACGTTCAAAGTCACGTTCAAAGTCACAGGCGTCCCCAGGTTCGCAGACCGAAGTCACCGTGCGCTTGTGGAATTCATCTGGAGGCAAACGCTCGAGACGTAGATTCGCGAGGGCCTGTGGTCACGGCTACCTGCCAAATTCGATCAGGTTGCCAGGATGCTAGCCGACTACCGGGTACTGATCCCGTTCCCAGCCGGCACGAACCCTTCGTCAATCGTCTAGAGCCCGTTGATCCCCTGACTGGAAACGGGCCGATCCGGGGCCTGATTCTGCTTAAGATGTGGCTTATCGGCAAAAGGCACCATTCCGGTCCGGAAGTTTAGCGAATCCGAGGGTGGGTGAAGGGAGTCTACTAGTCGTGTTGCTTTTGAGAGGAGAAGCGTTATGCCGCGTGCGGTGAGATTCGACAAATATGGCGGGCTAGACGTTCTGCAAGTGGTAGAAGTGGACCGCCCAACCCCGGGGCCTGGGAAGGTCCTTGTCCGGGTCAAAGCCGCGGGCATTAATCCGGGCGAGGCCTCGATCCGGAAAGGATTGTTTGCCGACCGTTGGCCTTCCACATTTCCTTCAGGGCAGGGCAGTGATCTCGCCGGCATCGTGGAGGAGGTCGGCCCGGGCGTGGCGAATGTTGCAATGGGTGATGAGGTCATTGGATTCAGCAATGACAGATCAAGCCAAGCTGACTTCGTGGTCGTCGAGTCCAGCAACCTCGTGCCGCGTCCTCGAAACGTGTCGTGGGAGCAAGCCGGTGCCCTGTTTGTGGCCGGCACCACGGCTTACGCGGCTGTGCGGAGCGTCGCTCTGAACGCGGGCGACACAGTCGTCGTCTCCGGTGCCGCAGGTGGAGTGGGCTCGATCGCCGTACAGTTGGCCAGGAATGCCGGGGCCAAAGTTATCGGTTTGTCCAGCGACGCGAATCACAAGTGGCTCGCCGGCCACGGCATAATTCCTCTTACCTATGGCGATATGGTTGAAGATCGGATCCGCGCTGCATCCGGAGGGAAAGTGGATGCCTTCATTGATACATTCGGTGGCGGGTACGTCGACCTTGCGCTGAAGTTGGGCATTGCTAAGAATCGAATCGACACCATCATCGACTTCGCCGCCGCTGCTAAGTATGGTGTGAAGACGGAAGGGAGCTTTGAAGCCGCGACTGCGGACGTGCTCGCGCAACTTGCCGGACTACTGGCCACCGGCCGCCTTGAGATCCCGATAGCTAAAGTCTATCCTCTGGCCGACGTTCGCGATGCTTATCGAGAGCTCGAGCAGCGTCATACACGTGGCAAGATCGTTCTTGTGCCCTAATATAAAGCGCAGAGCAATAATATTGCACAAACCGCCTCACGCGTCGTTCTGTGCTCCGCCCTCACATGGTCACTCGGCCGCAAAACGTCCGACTCGTATATATATGCGGGACGGGTGCATATCCGCACAGGTTGCCGAGATGCTAGCCGACTTGCCATTCTTCCGAACGCCGTTTCCGAGGCGTTACACTATTCGACACCGACGAGTGCGCGACGCAATCGGGTGAGTGCCCACCGTTCAACGCAAATCTCCCAGCGTTCACGCCAGGGCGAGACAAGGAGCATGAGAATGAAATACCGGAAGTTGGGAAACACTGGGCTCATTGTAAGTGAGGTAGCTCTCGGTTCGATGCAGTTCGGCGGCAAGATGAATATGGGTAACCTTGGCCAGGAGCAAACCACGCGAATGGTGCAATTGGCTCTGGACAGAGGCATCAATTTCATTGATACGGCGGATGTCTACAGTCTGGGGGAGAGCGAAACGCTGTTAGGTAACGCCTTGAAAGGCATCCGAGAAGAAATCGTTTTAGGGACCAAAGTCCGGCTGCCCATGGGTGAAAACTTCAATCGGAGTGGCGCTACCCGCGTGAACATCATGCGCGAAGTGGAGGCTAGCCTCCGGCGATTGCAAACCGATTACATCGACCTCTACCAGGTGCACGGATGGGACAGCAACACACCATTGGAGGAAACGCTGCGCACGCTGAACGACCTCGTGCGCCAGGGGAAAGTCCGCTATATCGGGCTCTCCAACCTGATGTCATGGCAGGCTGCGACGGCGGTGATGCTTCAGGAACGCCTCGGCCTTGAAAAATATGTAACGGCACAGATGTACTACAGCCTCGTCGGTCGGGGACTGGAGTACGAATTCCAATCATTCGCCGAGTACCACAACATCGGCATACTGGTTTGGAGCGCGCTGGCAGGCGGATTCCTCAGCGGCAAGTACAGCCGCAACAATCCGGCACCCGACGGGACACGCTACGCAGAGGCCGGTCAGTTCGTGCCTTTCGATAAGGAAAACGGTTACAAGATCGTCGATGTATTGAAAGAAGTCGCCAAACGGAACGACGCGAGCCCTGCCCGAGTGGCCCTCGCGTGGGTGCTGGGACGCCCGGCCGTGAGCAGTGTGATAGTCGCTGCCCGAAAACCTGAGCACTTGGAAGACAACATCCGCGCCGTGGACCTTCGGCTGTCAGCTGAGGATGTTCGGCTGCTCGACGAGGTCTCAGACCCAGGTGTTCCCTATCCAAAGTGGATGGTCCTTCAACTCGACACCGCAGAAGACCCGCGTCCACGAGTGCTACATCCTGAAAGGTACGGGGAGGACGGACGTTGGAAGGACCTCCGCGGCAGCCGGTGGTCCGGCTGAGAGTTAGTTTCGCCGACGGCGTTTGCTCGTGCCTCCGCGCGCCGCCGATATCCGTTATGACGTGCTTCCCCGTAGACGCGCATAGCACAGCCCATTCGGCGCACCGACGTTTTTCCTTCTCCGTCGACATGCCGACTTTTAGATACCGATACGGAGAAATGGCGGTTTTAGAACATTCGGCCCGAATTCCCGAGGTAGACCGCTGGGGCGACCGTTCTGCGGGGCCATTCACGCACCGCAGCACTTCTTATACTTTAGTTTGCTGCCGCAGGGGCACGGATCGTTGCGTCCGATCTTTGCGACTCTTTGGGGCGTCTCGCTTGCATTCAGGTTGATCGGTTGACCTTGTTTTTCAGTACGCTTTCGCAGTTCGGTTATCGCGAGGAGAAATGGACAAAGTTCCACTTCCTTGCGTATATGACGTTCGTCCTCGCTCAAGTTTTCAGGGTCCCTTTGGGTTAACCATAGGAGGTGTTGGCCGAGGATTCTACGTGCAGCCGGCAAATCTCCCGATTCGTATACAACCTGGAACAAGTGCCACGCCGCAGTCAACGTGTGCACATTCGTCTCACCAAAGAGCCGCAGGTTTAATTCAAGCGCTTCCTCCTGAAGCTTTTTGGCTTCTGCCAGATCTCGGCGAGAACGGAGAGTCTCTCCCAAATGTGTCATAGCCGAGAGCGTGGATGGATGCTCGTTTCCGAGTACCTCTCGAAGGCCATCAAGCGCCTTCTTCTGAAGCTCTTTCGCCTTATCGAGATCCCCTTTTTGCCGAAAAGTAGTTCCCAATTGTCCAAGCGTGATCAAGGTTTTTGGGTGATTGGCGCCCCTTAGCTCTTGCTGCTTTGCAAGTACCTCTTCTTGCAAGCGTTGCGCTTCAGAAAGATCTCCCAAATTGCGCACCAGAAGGGAGAAATTGTGTAAAGAGGTCAACGTGTCCGGGTGGTCGTCACCAAGGACGCGGCGGCGGAGTTCAAGTGCCTCTTTGTGCAGTTTGCGAGCGCATTCCCGATCACCGAGTTTTTCAACAGTGATGGCCAAGTTGTTCAATGCCGTCAGCGTCTCGGGATCCTCTGGCCCAAGCGCGCTCCTGTAAAGTGCAAGCGCAGCTCCTTTTAGCTCCCGCGCAGCCTTCAGCTCTCCCAGTTCATCCAGAACAACCCCAAGTCCATTGACTAGCGACAATCCCGCGAACTCCTCAAGTACAAGCACACCGGAGACGACGTGGACGACGCGCTCATAGAGCGCACGAGCTGAACGGAGGTCACCGCGAGAGTAGTCGTAGCCTGCAAGGTTGTTCAGGAGACGGGTTTCGTCTTCGGTGATCGGTGTCTGGACCAACAAGCGAGCGTGAGGGACGAGCAAAGCGAGGTTTCCATGCAGTCTTGGGTCTTCTGCTGCACTGAAAATCTCAGAGTCGATCCCGGTAACCGCCGACGCACGAAGCGCCGCGGCGCGGCCGGGCACTGAACCGTCGTAAAAGCGCATTGTGCGCGAGACCAAGGTATGAACTGCACGCGCTGTTTCGTTCTTTCCAGCGATCTCTGACAAAGATGCGGTTGTTGCGGAATGAAAAGCGATGCGCTGACGACGCTTTGCTGCTTCCTGGCCGATGTGATCGACCGCCTCGAAAACTGCGATCACCAAAGACGCTGGGATTGGTGCCACGGCCAACCCGGAAGCCAATCGCAAGAAATCTTTACCTTCCTCGTCCAGATTGCGAATACTGTTAAGCATTGTTTGAGCGATGCTGGCGCTGTGGCCGGAAGGCAGGAGGTCGGAGAGGTCTTTGGCGAGTTCCAGCGAATCCTCATCTGGATTCTGCAATTCCCCGCGAAAATCCCGATATGGTTCTGCGTCACCATAGGAGACAACTGCGGACGAAGTCACGTCCAGCGCGAGAGGATGAAAGCCAAGGTCTTCGCAAAGCGAGACTGCTTGGGCTTGTTCGGCTGAGTTCGCTGGAACGCGGCGCGATGTGAGGAGACGGTATGACTGATCTGGATCGAGGACTGATAGGTGAACACGCTGAGCCAGTGCATCATACTTGCGCGTGCGGGTGGTCACGAGCGTACTCGCGACGGGATTTGGAGCCAACCATTTGCGAAAAGACTCCGGATCCAAATCGTCCGGCAGATCGTCCACGATCCACAGGCAGCGCTTGGCGCGACGTTCGAGTTCCCTTGCAAGCGCGCCTTCGATTTGTGTCGATTTGAGGCCTTTGACATCAACCCCTAAGCGTTCGGCGATCCCGTGCACCTGCTCCATGCGCATGGTTTCACGTTCTTGCAATCCGAGAGCGGCTTTGGAATCGTCGTTGCCTAAGGCACGAAGCCAAAAAATACCACCTGGGTACGCAGCTCCGAAGCGCAATGCATATTCCTCGGCCAGCAGTGACTTGCCGACCCCGGGGAGACCGCTGACTTGCCCAATTCCGCCCGTGGCAGCCGGTGCTCCGGTTACTTGGGAAACTTCACCCCGATTTAAGAGCGAATGCACTGCCCACATTTCGGCGACGCGTCCGACAAAACCAGTTGACCCAACGGGGTTGGTTCCATACCAGATAGGGGACGTGAGGGGATGAATCTCGGCCAGCGGACCATCGAGCTCAGCGACATGCTTGATGATGGATTGGACGAGATCGCGCATGGCCCTATCATTCTCGATGGGACCAGCACGGAACTTGGCGTCCCGGAGCTCGATGGGATGAATGTGTTCGACTTGTTGCTCGGGGTTGACAACGAGGACACGACGACGCGGGTCGCCTTCGTGCTGCCCGGCAAGAAAAGCGGCGGTCAGTTCCCATTGGCAGGCACGGCGTAGAGGATAGGTCTTTGAATAGTAAGCGAGTAGGACCTTCGACTGGGCCAAGCCTTCAATAACTGCGCGAGTTATGCTGGCAAAATCACCGACCTCGGTTTCGTCGAACCAAACGCGCAATCCAGATTCCCTGAGCGCATTGGCGATTTGACCGGGGCGATCGCCGTCCGCCCAAGCGTGACTGACAAAGACGTCGTACGTAGCTGCCATGGCGCACCAAAAATACCGGCCCAGCACTTTTCATACTACGCCCGAGAACAAGCCGTGTGGAGCTTTAGAAGCCGAAAATCGAGCGGGCCAAACGCGTCAGCATCTGGAGATCGAAAAGTTCTACAAATTCCTGGTTTTGCGTGGCTTGGAGGTCCAACGTCGGATAGGTACCCTGAAACGCCCTAGGGGTCCGCGATCCGAACGCAACACCCGACTGCGCTCGTTTCAGTCTTGATGGCGACAGGTCCTAGTCCGTCGGGCTTCCTCGAACGCCTTTCCGGACCGCGAGCACATCGCTGGGGCGAAGGACTGTTCACGACGGCTATCCTCTAGGCCGCCTGGACTCGTGGGTTGAGCGGCTTAACTTCCGAGTGTCTTCCACCAACTGAGACCTTGGTCGCCTGAACGACTGAGAATCTGTTTCGGGATAATGAGAATATGAGCGGCATCGATCCCTTTAATCTTTCCGAGGCCGAGTTCGACGCTGTGATGACAGAGATCGACGCAGAACTCCGGCGGGACGATGATCGGATCGTCGGAAGGGAGTTGAGAGGCTGGATAAGATATTCTCAAAAATTCAAGATCACTTTGTCGCTCGGTGATCCTCTCGCAACGCGAGTCATCAAATGGTTCGAGGTGCTCTACGGGGAACGACTCCTTTTGGATGCGGATTTCGGCAAATCAATAGCAGTTATACGAGGCGATGTTTATCGCATGATGTGTTTCCGGTTTTACGGTGTGATGTACGTGATTTGTTCCGCCGATGTCGTAGGAAGACGAATGCGTCAAGTCACACCCCAAGGAGTTGAGCGCACTGTTGCGAACATGATTGATGGCAACGTCGAGGGTCTCACTCCAGACTTGGCCAGGCGTTTGTCCCAATTAGAATGCGCCGAGCTTCTGCTCCGATACAGGCGCGCGTTCCGGGCTTTCACAAGCATGGAAGGTGCTCTTTCCGCTCGACACGGCGGGTCTGATGCCCCTTATGTCAAGGAGGCCATGGATGACCTCATCGATGCATCCGAGAGCTTCCTCCTGCGAAAGCCGAACTATGGCCAATCTAATTGGTCGTCTCTTCAGGCGACCGAGAAGGTAATCAAGAGCTATATCCTCGAAAAGGGCGGAGCACACGGTAAGGTCCACTGCCTCAATGAACTTTGCGACGTCGCCTACCAACTCGCTTTGCCACATGTTGACGAGGCTCTCATTGACGCGATTCAGTGCAAGGCTGACGTGCGCTATGAATCGGCATTGGTCTCTAAAGAGAAAGCATTAGCCGCATATGAGGCTGCTCTGATAGTGTGTGCAGTAACGGCCTCGTTCATAAAGAGAAGTACGGCGGAAGTGAGTATCCGAGACATTAACCTCCGAATTGGAAAGAGCATGACTGTCGATGCCCTGATGCTCGGGCACCAACCGCCATCGCCACCGTCCTTCGTTCATCCGCCCGATCACTGAGACGGGCAGACTGCCGGTGGCACAGCTCGGAGTTCCCTATCGGGGCGATGTCCACTCAGTGGGGTCTCCCCTTTTCTGCTGATAACTCTCTTCGGACCACCAAAAGCCCAGGAAGTCTTATTGTGTTCCCTGGCGCCCTGATCCATGCCTGCGCAACCCGTCTCTCCCCCCGCGCCACATTGCCCTTATCATGTGTTACAGAAGACCGAACGATTTTGAGGAGAACTGATCATGCATATTGGTGTTTGCTATTTTCCAACCGACTACGGCATCGACATCCGCCAGCTGGCCCGCGCCGCCGAGGAACGCGGCTTCGATTCGTTGTTGCTCCCGGAGCACACGCACATTCCAAAGTCCCGCCGCACTCCCTTTCCCGGTGGCGGTGAGTTGCCCAAATGCTATTCCCACACGCATGACCCGTTCGTTGCCCTGTCGTTTGCGGCCGCTGCCACCTCGAAAATCCTGCTGGGCACCGGCATTTGCCTGGTCCCTCAACGCGACCCCATCGTGACCGCAAAAAGCATTGCAAGTCTGGACCGCTTGTCGAACGGCCGCTTCCTCTTCGGCATTGGCGGCGGGTGGAATGTCGACGAAATGGAGAACCACGGAGCCCGCTACGAAACGCGTTTCAAGCTGATGCGAGAACGCATCCTGGCGATGAAGGCGCTCTGGACCGAGGAGGAGGCATCCTTCCATGGCGAGATGGTGAACTTCGATCCCGTCTGGCTTTATCCCAAGCCGGCGCAACGCCCCCACCCTCCCATACTCCTCGGCGGTTCGAGCGACCACACCCTGAAGCGCGTCGTGGAATTTTGCGATGGCTGGTTGCCCATCGCCCGAGCGGGCTTCAACGCCAAGGAAGCAGTCGCGCGCTTGCATCAAGCGGCATCGGCGGCCGGGCGCGACTTCTCCACACTGTCGATCCATACGTTCGCGGCGCCGCCGGAAGAGGCAGTTCTCGCCGAATACCGGGAAGCAGGGATTCAACGTTCCTTTCTTGCGATCCCCGATCTGACTCGCGACGAAATCCTGGGAGTCCTCGACCAGTACGCGCGATTGATCGCCTGAGAGTGCACGTGATTAGGTTGCGACCCGCATGTCCAGCGAGAAGCAAAAAATCTCCGGCCCGATCCGGAAAAAGCTAAAGCAGGCCAGAGTTGCCAGGCTTGCGACGTTGGATACCAAGAGCGGACCTCACATCGTTCCGGTCTGTTTTGTTTACGACGGCAAGGCTTTCTATACAGCGATTGACCGGAAACCCAAACGTGTCTCTCCGGACCGGCTCGTACGCATGCAAAACATCCGAGCGGTATCCCGCGTCGCGCTTTTGATCGACGAATACGACGAAGACTGGGCGCGGCTCTGGTATGTCTTAATCCGTGGGAAGGCGGAGTTGATTCCCAACTCGGCTCATCAAGAGCGTGCCTCGGCGATTCGTAAGTTAAGGGCCAAATACCCGCAATATGCCCGCGGAATGCTCGCCGACGATGCCCCGATCATCCGCATCACCCCCGAACGGACCACATGCTGGGGCGAAATCTAGTTGGAAGACGGCTACTACCCCGCGCGCAAAGCGGGTCCGCTCGACAAAATCGGCTCCCCGCGACATTAGCCTCCATCTCGCCGAAGCGACATGTCTACTCGAACGCCGTTTCCGGACCGGGTACTGTAGTGGTCTATTGCCTGGTCACAGGACCATTTGGCTCTTCGCAACCGATCGCCAAGACACAATTCCCGTACAGGGGTCACGTTCAGTCTTCCAAGGGAGGCAATGCCCATTGGAAACCGTGAACTTCCGCTTCGCAAGGAAATCCAATCTCCCGACGCTGATGGCGCTAGTCAACGAGGCTTTTCAAGTCGAGCGCTTTTTCCTCATTGGAAACGACTCGATCCCGAAAGTACGCGCCAACATTTCGAAAAAGGCCACTTTCTGCTCGCCGAAGAAGGGAGCGCGCTTGTTGGATGCGTTTATGTTGAGGTGCATGGCGACCGCGGCTATCTCGGACTTCTATCAGTCGATCCAGCGCGGCAGAAATGCGGCATTGACCGTCAATTGGTCTCGGCGGTGGAGGAGTTCGCCCCACGAAATCCGCGTGCACCACATGGACCTGACGGTCGTGAACCTGCGCAGGGAGCTGCTGCTGTTCTATGAGAAGCTCGGCTATACTGTGACCGGCACCCAGCCTACGCGTGAGGATTTGGCCCGCCGGGTCAACCAGCCTTGTCACCTGATCCGGATGTTCGACCCCTATCGCTGACGGCATCGAAGAGCCATTTCTGAATGCTAAACTCACGACAAATAAAGTGGTAACTCTGCGAATTAAGCACACGGGATCCCGCGTGAAGGCGAGTCTCCGGAGTGATGGACCGCTACAAACCGAGGACCGGCCGTTTTCCTCAACTCTCTCCGCCCAGGAAGCGGAGGATTTCCGCTGGTATTTGGAGGATTACCGGATCTATCCAGTACATCCCGCCCCGACGATCGCCAAGCGTATCGAGCAGCGCATGAGCGAAGTAGGGCGCGAGTTGTTCCGCCAGGTACTGGCCGGCAGTGATGTCTGGTCGAGCATTTGCTGCAAACTCGCTGAGACGCGCATCGAAATCGAAACTGAAGTCGGGGATGCATTGGTCCCCTGGGAACTCATGCGCGATCCTGTGGCCGATCTGCCGCTCGCGCTGGCTGTCCACTCGTTCGTACGCTGTCACGCTAGGCCGGCCCAAGTTCCCAGCCCGCCAGGGCCGGCTGCCGGAAACATCCGCATCTTGCTCGTGATCTGCCGTCTCGACAATGATCCAGTGCCCTTCCGTTCCGTGGCGCGGCAGCTCATTCGCGGACTGAGTGACGCGGCCCGCGGACCGTTCGATCTGGAAGTCCTGCGGCCTCCAACTTTCGAGCAACTCGCCAAGCGGCTTCGCGCAGCCAAAGCGCAAGGCGAGCCGTTTCACGCGGTTCATTTCGATGGCCACGGTGATAAGGGCGTCGTATACTTCGAAAACTCGGTGCTCGGAGCCAGCGGACAGCCAGTGTACGCTAGGCACATCGGCGAGTTGCTGAATGAGACGGGCGTCTCTGTCTTGACACTGAATGCTTGCCGTTCCGCGGATAGCGAACCGCCCGAGCAGCCAGAGGAAGTTGGCGATCTCCACGAGCAGATCCGCCAGTTCGGATCGTTCGCGCATACAGTGATGGACTACGGCGCATCGGGGGTGTTGGCCTGGCGCTATAGCGTCTACGTCAAAACGGCCGCGCGGTACATGGCCGGTCTCTACGGCGCTCTGGCGTCGGGCCTGTCGCTCGGCGAGGCGGCCACGCTGGCCCGCAGGGAGTTGAGCTGCACCGCGACGCCCATTGAGGAGACGCCGATTGAAGATTGGACCGTGCCAGTGGTGTTCGAAGCGGCCCCGTTTCAATTGTTTCCCAAGTCGGAAGAGACGTTGGACCTCAAATTTGAAGCCTCTGCCGCCGAGTCAGGCCTGCCGCACGCCCCCGTCGGGGGCTTCATCGGCCGCGATGAGACCCTTCTCAAGTTAGACCGGACCTTCAATGACGAGAGCATCGTCCTGCTGGAGGCCTACGCCGGCAGCGGCAAGACCAGTGCCGCAGTGGATTTCGCCCGTTGGTACACACAGACGGGCGGCACATCCGGAGATCTGTTCACATCGTTCGAGCAGCACAAGCCGCTGTCGCGTGTGCTGGATGACCTGGGGCGCGTGTTCGAAGGCGTGCTCGAGGAGAACGGGATTAAGTGGCTAACTCTCGATGAACCTCAGCGGCGTGAGGTCGCTCTTCAAGTTCTGCGGCAGTTTCCTGTCCTTTGGATCTGGGATAACGTGGAGCTAATCGCCGGATTCCCAGCGCTCACACCCTCGGCCTGGAGCGCGGTGGAGCAAAACGAACTGGTGGACTTCTTGCGCGACGCGCGGGGAACCAAGGCGAAGTTTCTACTGACCTCGCGGCGTGACGAGCGCGACTGGCTCCTCGATTTACCCGCCCGTATCAAGCTTCCGCCGATGCCGTTCGATGAACGAATCCAGATGACGGAAGAGTTAGCGGAAAGCCTTGGGCGGCGGCTTGAAGAGGTAGAAGATTGGCGTCCACTCCTTCGGTTCACGCAGGGTAATCCCATGACGCTGATGGTGCTGGTTCGGCAGGCTTTGCGCGATCGGCTGAAGAGCCGGGAGCAAATCACCCGTTTCGTGTGCCAGCTCCAGGCAGGCGAGGAGGTTTTCGAGGATGAGGCGAGCGAGGGCCGGACGCGGTCGCTGGCGGCTTCGCTCGCGTACGGTTTTGAGAATGCCTTCACCGAAGCGGAGCAGAAACAACTCGCGCTGCTGCACCTCTTTCAGGGCTTCGTGCATGTCGATGCACTGCGACTTATGGGCCATCCGGAGGCGGAGTGGTGCTTGCCGGAGGTGAAGGATCTCACTCGCGAATCGGGAAACGCACTTTTCGACCGTGCCGCCGAGGTGGGGCTTTTGACTGCCCTGGAGGGAAGTTCCTACAAGGTTCATCCGGCGGTGCCGTGGTTCTTCCGACGTCTCTTCGAGCAATGCTACTCGGAGAGGCGTAACGCCGCTACCCGCGCGTTCGTGGAAGCGATGGGTCGGTTGGGGGAGCACTACCACAGCGAGTACGAAGAAGGGAATCGCAACGTGATCGGGGCTCTCACAGCAGAGGAGGCGAACCTGCTACGCGCCCGAAGTCTGGCTCGATCCAATGGTTGGTGGGACACGGTGATCGGCACGATGCAAGGATTGCGTTCGCTCTATGGTCACGGCGGGCAGACTGCGGAATGGTCGCATTTGGTGGAGGAGATTGTTCCGGACTTCGTCGATCCAGAGACGCTGCGATCGCTGCCTGGGAGAGAGCAGGACTGGGATCTTGTGACTGAGTATCTCGTCCTGCTGTCCGAAGGAGCCAGGCGATGGGAAGATGCGGAGCTCTTGCAAAGAAAGCGGGTCTCCTGGAATCGTGAGCGGACCCTCGTGATTCTGGCGAAGCCACCGTCTGAATGGGACGCCACGGAGAAAGACAAGGTACGCAGCCTTGTAGCTTCGGTGCACGAGCTATCAGATATCCAGCGGGAGCAGGGACGGGCGAACAGCGTAGAGGGATATCTGGAGGCGCTTTCCCTCGCCGAGCAAATCCAGGACTATCAAGCCGCGGCCAGTTGTGCGTTCAACTTGGGACATGCCTACGAGATCCTGGATGAAATCCGCGATCTCCCTCTGGCGGAGCAATGGTACGGTCGCAGCTTGGAGCTGCTCCCGAAGGAAGATAGGCTGGGCCGCGCACAATGCCTTGGTGAGTTGGGCACAGTCGCCTACCGACGATTTCGTGATGCAAGAAAGGCCAAGCAGCCGGACGAGGAGTGCTTACGTCACTTCGCAAACGCGGAAGAATATTACACACTGGCGCTCAAAATGTTCCCTGCAGATGCTGTGCAAGAACTGGCTACTATCCACAACCAACTCGGAGCCCTGTACGCCAACACCGGGCAGATCGACACCGCTCTCCGTCACTATCGCGAGTCGATCACCATTTGCGAAGCTATGAAAGACCGCTTCGGAGCCGGCCAAACGCGCTACAACACCGCCGTCGCACTGGCCCGCGCTGGCCGCTTCGTCGACGCTCGCGAGTGGGCCCAATCCGCGTTGCCCGATTTCCAGGCGTGCGAAAACACGGATCAAGAAATCGTCAAGACCGTGAAGCTTCTGGAAGAGATCGAATCTGCTCTCCAAGCGAGTCCACAGCCGTCGTAAGCACATCCGCACCGACCACATTGATCAGCTCAATCCCCAACAGAAGGGCCTTCACGTTCGGCTCCAGCTCCCGTTTGTCCAAAGCCTCCAGTACCCGGTCCAGCACTCGCTGGTCTTCCTGAGAAACATTTTGCATCAACGCCAGGCAATACGGCGGTAGAGCACTCTTTGCTTTGGCGTAGTCAATGTCCTTCATTGCCTCAACTACGACGTCAGAACGCTTCGCCGCTTGGCTTCGATCCACGCCGCGGTCGGCTGCGGCGAGGAAGATCTGAAGGAACCCGCTGGGACCGACCCCCACGTCGCGATCGCCAGCCCGCACCACGAACAACGAAGTCCGAAAGAACGCCATCGCGCTCACGCCTGCCATCAGGATCTGCGTCCAGTGGGATGAGCCAAACCAGCCATTCGCATGTATCAGGCCGAGTGCGCCGAGTGACGCGGCGCCATTGATCGCAACATAGAAAATCGCCGGCCAGGTTTTCATCGCTGCGCCGGGATTGTCCTTGTAGCGAGAGATCAGCTCGCTGGCGCCGACCACTCCGCCCAATAGCGCGACGGCGGCCCAGTCAAGCCAACTCCAGTCCATGCCTTTGTCTTTTTACGCAGGCCTCGCGAGCTGTACTACTTTTGCACCGCCGTCGGTGAGCTGCACCGCCTGGTCGGGAGCTTCGCCGGCGATCGTGATGTACCCGGCATCTCGCAAGCTCTTTAGTGCCTCGGCATACCGCGAGGCGTCCAATCCGCTCAGCGTTTGCAAATCGAACATGGGGAGCGAATACTGTGCCTGCCGGGCCAGGATTTCGAGCAGCGTAAGCGGGCTCGCCTGTGCACGTTGCCCGAGTTTCTCGCGGTTCGCATACTCAAGGTATGGCAGAAACGTGCCCGGCCTTGGCTTAAAATCCGACATCGCCTCGATTTTATCATAGGGCGATCGGCGAACCATGCTCACTCACGGAAGTCTCTTGGCAGGTTAACAAGACGCACTAACGCACATTTACATGACTCAAGATGTGCGTTAAAAGCGATTTTCAAGCTAATGGTTCCCTCGCATCGGGCTGAGCGCGCTAACCCGAAGGCCTCAGCGTGGCATAAAGAATCACGCAGGAGTATAAAACTCCCGCTGTTTAATATTGACAAATCTATTGAGCTGCTGTTTAATTATGGAGTGAGAACAAAACCGAAAGAAGGCTTCTGGTATAGATGCCCGCACTGCTCACATGAGAGAATTGCCGCTGATGTTGCCAAGGACTTGCCCGATGAAGTGCTTCGGCAAGCCGTGGGACCGGGTGTAGCGCGCCTACGCCGAACACGAGTTGCAGGACCTGGCCGACCAACGGTGGCGCGCTGCCCCGGATGTTCGCAACAGATGTCTTCCGCCGATCTTCGGGAACACCGCATACCTTGCGTCCGCGCCGAACTTGAAAAGTTGCGACGCTGGCCGATCCAGCTTACGCCAAAAGACCCAGACCCTCATCCGAACTTTTATCTTCATCATATTGGTGAAACCGAAGTAGGGTTTGAGAAAGGATCAAACAAGGATCTCCTAACAGTGGACCTACGGAAGATCGCGGACATTACGGTCAACCAAACGGAGCAGATGGCATACATTCGTGTACTCGGCCGAATCGCTTGGCATAGCGATATCAAGCGATGGCGGTTTGATCCCACGTCCGCAGTTGGCAGACCTAGTAAACCCATGGAGGCAAGTGCCTGAACACGGCCGGGCATTCGAGCCTAAACCGTAGCTTGATGACCGAGGCAACGAAAAGTTAGTTTTGAAGAAGGGGAAGGTGTCCGGACTTGAACTGGCAAGGGTTGGATCAATGGCAACAGTGGGCATTAGGAATTGGTGGTAGCCTCCTCGCGGCATGCTTTAGTTGGTTCTGCAAAAGGCTCTTCGGGACGCGTAAGAAAACAGACCAGGGGATTACAATTCAACAGAACGCCTCGCCGACAGTCACGCAGACCTTCCAGCCCACAATCCATATTCATCCTACTGTCGCCGTTCCTGGCCAAGACACGGACACGGCGCTCCGCGAATTCGTGGGGAGAAGTGAGAAAGAGGCGGACAGCCATCTGCACAAACTAAGAACCGAAAGTGAGTTCCAAAACGTGCAAGAGCTCTGGAGACGCATAGTTGCTCTAAAGAACTCCTTTTGGGACATACCCAAGGCTGGAGGGTTCAGCGGCCAACAGCCGGGGGCCCGTGAAAGCGCAGCCTTTGTAAAATGCTACGACGATACCGCGAGATTCTTGAACGAAGAGATCTTGTGCATTCCACAGAAGATCGTCGAGGAGACCCGCGGTTTGCTCGATGTCGCCTTCGATGAGGCGCTCAAAGCGCAGCACTATCCCGATCCGTTCGACGGTTCTGTCAGCGCCCTTCTTGGCGAAAAGGGCTGGAGTGACTTCGTAGATAGTCGGTCTAGCAGTCTCCGCACTTTCAACCTTGGAGCAGAAGAGTTGCTAAACACAATGCGAATGTTTTTAGAAGGAAGCACTGGAACGGCGAACACGGCGGGCAATCGTGAGAATAGCCCGCCAAGCATCGTGCCGGAAGATGGAATGTTGTGGCGCATTACGAACGAGACGCGAACGGGGCCTTACTGTCCCACCTGCTTCGAAGCTGAAGGAAAGACGATTTCACTAGCGCAAGGCGCAACACGAGGCACCTACTTCTGTCCTATCCACGGTACGTCCTTTTGGAGTGCGCAGTTTAGAAAGCGATTCGCGACCTCATTGTGAGATAGGTTTTGAAACGTACCGGACCGCCAGCGGCGATCTTTGGCTGGGTCCACTTCCGGAGTTTAGAGCCCGACCGGTAGATGTCCTCCCAGTCGACGAGAGCCAGTAGTCTTCTTCGTGGGAAGTTTGACGGCTGCGCCCACGAAACGCGTGCTAATGACACGGCACTTGGACCGCACAATACGATTCGTAATCAGGAGGTCGCCGGTTCGATCCCGGCGGGTGGCTCCATTCAAACTCTTCAGTTAGCACAAGATAACACCAACGACAGGGCGGGCTGAAAAACGGGTTTCGGGCTCGTATGCCCAAATCTATGACCACCTTGAACCGACTTTCCAACTGGGTCGATGGCAATGTCTTTGGGGGTAATCTACACTTTGGGTGAGCGACGCCATCGCGTAGCTTCTGAAGGTGAGGATCAATCTTGGCTACCAAATTCGAGGAAATGCGTGCTGCGGCTCGCGACTCTTTAAATAGAAAGGCTGAGTATCAGCAGCGGTGCTTCAGCCACATGCAACGTCTTTACCGTGGCTTCTTGAAGTACTGCGAGATTCCAGAAAACCAAGTTTCCTTCTGGCGTTGGAATGGCTTGGTGGGCGAAGAGGCTGAATTTACTCGTCTCCAGAAGAATGAACCCAACAACGTCCTAACGGCTATGGTTCTTGGCGAAGACGGTTTTTGGCGATTAGGGTTGCGCATCAATCTCATGGCCGGTGCTGTCTTCTTTCCAATCTGGATCAGCGAGCGGGACGGGGCAGCCGTTACCAAGATCGCAGATGAGACCATCTCAATTGACCTGGACAATGAGCGACAGTGCGCGGAGTTCTACGACAAGGTTGTAGATCGGGTGAAAGAAACGTTCAGCGACGGTAAGAAATCAAAGACGCGGGGGTATGGTTTCGCTGTTGATCCGCAACCAGACTCCCCCTAAGTCTCGGGCGTTTGGATTTCCTCTGTGCGCTTGGGTTGATGTTGGACGGCAGTGCCCCGCGCTCGCTCCATTGCTGCCCGCACGTCCGCATCACTCGGGTGGACGTGCCGTTTGGTCGTGTTCATGTCCGTGTGGCCAGCGATTACGTGCAAGGTGTAAGCGTCAACGTGCTTCGCCCAGCGCGTGATGCAGGCGTGGCGCGACCTGACCGGAGGCGAATTCTGGGCGTCGAGGATCTCCTAAAACAATATGCCTGAGCCTGACTCTCGGTACGCGGCCATCGAAGGGTCAATCTGAAAACGGTCTGCTATAGCTGAGATGCGGTTGTCCAGGAAATTGATTGTCTCTTTGGCAATGCCAATTGCAGCGGATGCTTCGCTGAACGTGAAACTCGCAACCCCAGCGTGGACGGCACGGTTGCGCTTGGTTGCGACCTGAGCGTCCCACTTTGCGTGAAGGCTCCCGCCAAGAAAAGGTGCGAACGTCATCGCATTCGCGGCGCAGTAGTCCCGCGTGTGCTCCTCCAGCCTTTTCAGCCGGTTCTTTACGCCTTGATAATTGGGATCGGTTTCGAGCAGCGTCCAAGCGTCAGCCGGAGTGTTGCCATTCAGGATCAGTACTTTGTGCAGTAAGTTCAGAACCTGCACCTCAACAGCCGTCGCAGCATGGACAATCGCGAGTTTGAAATCACGTGCGCTTTGCATGGAACGCAATGCTTCAAGGATGAGGTCGTAGCTGAGGGGTAACTCATATTCTTCCTGTGCAAATTGGCCAAACAGGGAGAGCATAGGTTCTGTCATCTGCGCGCGGGGCAGTAGGTGTTCCAGGTGATTTATACGAAGAACATTCATTGCGCCGAGTCCAAGTTGGGTCCGAAATGTTCGCGGTCTGTCCATTCGAGCGAAGAGTTCTTCGGCGGAGAGGCTAACTTCATCGGGTGTCAAAGGGCTGGTGTGGCACACGGTCACATAGAAATTTCGATCACTGGCGACTCGTCCTACTCGAAAATCCTGCATGAGCAGCCGATACTTGTCCAGGAAAGGGTTGAGAATCGCAGCGACTCGCTCCATTACAAGGTTGCCCGTTCCGATGTGTCCAAGGTCGTCTTCGAGAAACGTCACATGCACTTCCGAGTAGTACTTAACTTCCGCAAAACCACCGTCTGTCCCGCAGTGAATATTAAGAGCCGCCCTTTTCTGGCCGTCATGAAGATTCGCAACCGCAAGGTAGCTGTAGTCCACTCGGGGGCGCTCATATTCCTTGGCAGCCTGCTTCAATTGCTCGAATGTCGTTGGTCCTTGGATAGGCATGTTGCGAAAGAAGGCGCGTGATCCCTCCTTCAATAAAGTCTGGACCGCTGCGACACCTTTCTTGGGGTCGTAGCAAAGGCAGGTTGCGTTAGGTAGCGCGAGAACGAAGGGTATATCCAACAGAGCCGCGACGAAGCCGGGTCCATTTTGCATGCGAAAGGGCTGCTCTTATCATATGCCCACTCGCTCCACAGACAGCGTGTCACTACGCGTCAAGACCTTGCCGGAACCCATTGAAAGTAACCGATCAGAACACTTTGAGACGCGTGGCGTACCCGGGGAATCGGTAGAAGGAGAATGAGGGTACCGCAGGGCGCTATTGAGGAGGGCGATTGAGCGCAGCGAGGTATTCGTCCACGGCTCCGTCGAAGGCTTTGAGCTTCTTCTTCGGCAAGCGCTTTTCGTTCTCGTGGCAGACGTAAACGCCGGTTTTCTGGAAAGCGTAGACCAGGGCGGGGTCGGCCCCAACGTCGGCCATCGCGTGCACGAGAATGTCCCGCACCTCTGCATCGCTCAGGTCCGGCTTCGGCTTATTGCGCTTATTCTTCGGCACCGTGAAAAAAGTATCCCACAAGACGAAGCGAAGCGGGGCCGACGTAAATCTAACGAATCTGATCCCCCTTTTTCATTTCCCTCTGGGGGACGCCGGGGCGGGAATGGTTCCCCCCACGCCGCCAACAACGAGCGTCTCCTCCACAAGAGGGGGATTCAAAACGCTCCGCTGAATCCCCCCCTTGTGCATCCCCCTTTGAATTACGCGATTCCTCGCGGTGAACCGGCGACGGAAGATGCATGCGAAGCCCCATCCGTCTTGGTACGTTAAGAGTTCAAATAATGCCCGACCAGTTGACGGTTCCGCATCCCATACAGCGCCGGTACCTTGCTGAGCAACTTGTTCGTTTGCGCCGCGCGGACGAGCAGCAGCGCTACGCTGCCGCACAGCGGCAAGGCCGCATCGATCCGAATCCACATCAAATAGACGCGGTGATCTTCGCGCTGAAGAGGATTCCCGAAGGCGGATGTATTTTGGCGGACGAAGTCGGACTGGGAAAGACCATCGAAGCTGGTTTGGTGGTTGCGCAGTTACGGTCCGAGGGCTCGGCCTCGCGTGTACTTCTGATCGTGCCAAAGCCGCTCTTAGGCCAATGGCAGGACGAACTGTATCGCCTCTTTGGCATTCAGGCAGTTGAAGGACGTCTGGAAAATGGAGGTTTTTCGGGCCCAGGAGTATTTCTGGTAGGCCGCGAAGTGGCGGGCAGTGATCGGGGCGCGGAAGTTTTGCGCGACAGCGAGGCGTTCGACCTATGCATTATTGATGAGGCACATGAAGTCTTCGCCAACATCTACCGCCGTTTCGACAAACACGGCGATTACCGTGCCGATTCGCCCGAGGCCAGAATAGCGGATCGCGTTCGAAGTTTCCTCCGCAAAAGCCCTGTCTTGCTGCTAACTGCCACCCCCATTCAGAACAATCTCACTGAACTATGGGGGCTGATTCAGTACGTCGAGCCTACCGGAACGTTGCTCGGTAATCTCCGGACATTTCGGGATGTTTTCTGTGATGGTGACGATCGAACCCTTGTGCGGGGACAGGACGATGAGCTGCGCAGACGCATCGAAACCGTCGTTCAGCGAACCCTGCGCCGCCAGGCGCAGGACTTCCTAGAGCGCCCGTTTGTCGCGCGGCACGCGCAAATCTTCGAATATTCGATGACCCCGCGGGAGAAGCTGTTGTACGACCAGGTAACGGCGTACCTGCTCGAACCTCAGCTCTTTGCCTTCCGGGGCAATCAGAGGCGGCTTCTACTGATCGGATTTCACCGCCTCATGGGTTCGTCGATAGCCGCCTTGACAGCGAGTTTGCGGAAGGTCGCTGCGCGGCTCGATCATATGCTGAAAGGTCGTACGCCAGACGACTCCGACACATTTCTGGACGATCTTGAAGACGAAGACCTGCACCTTGAGCCCGCGAAAGAAGAAACCGGCCCCGCCGATGTCCGGCTAATCGAAAAGGAGCTTGAGCGGGTTCTATCCTTTGTATCGCTCGCAGAGGCTCTTCACCGTGACAGCAAAGCGGAGAAGCTTCTTGATGTGATTCGTGTGATTGCCGAACGTCCAGTTGGTCGCCAGCGGGCCGTTATCTTTACCGAATCGCTCGTTACGCAGACGTATCTTCAGGACCTCCTTATCCTGAAAGGAGGGTTACGCCCTGAAGACATCACGCTGTTCAGAGGCACCAACGATTCCCCCCGAGCCGCACAAGCTCTCAAACAATGGCAGGAGGAAATCGGAGATTCGCTGCCACCCCACCAGTTGCCCAGTCGCTCGGTAGCGTTGAGGCTGGCTTTGGTGCACGAATTCAGAACGAAGTCCCGAATCTTCATCTCGACCGAAGCCGGCGCGAAGGGACTGAACCTCCAGTTTTGCGACACCATCGTAAATTACGACCTACCATGGAATCCGCAGCGCATCGAGCAACGGATCGGCAGGTGTCACAGGTATGGTCAAGAGCACGACGTCACCGTTATCAATTTTCTTGCCGCGGATAACGAGGCTCAAAGGCTCACGTTCGAAATACTGAGCCGAAAGTTGGATTTGTTCGGCAAGGTGCTTGACGCCTCGGATGTAGTCCTGCACGAGCCGTCGACCGATACGCCCGAGACGCTGGCGGGAGCCATCGGCAGTGATTTCGAGGGGCGCCTACGGCGAATCTACGAGCGAGCGAGAACGGTTGGCGAGATTGAAGCCGAACTGCGGCGCTTGCGTGAAGAAATGGAGGACGAGCGAAAGCGTTTTGAAGAAACGTGGGCGCGCACGGCGGGGCTCATCGAAACGCGCTTCGACCAACGTGTCAGGCAGGTCTTTCATCGTTTGCAGGCAGATCTCCCACCGAGCTTGGCACGACTGGATAGCGAGATAGACCGTTTAATTACGGGCTTTTTGCTGGCCCTCGGTGTGCATCACCGTCGGATTGCCGCAAACGGAAACATCCGGTTTGAGTTGTCAGCATGTGAGGAACTGCCCGATGGCTGGCGCGATGGCGGAGTCGTTGCCATAGGAGAAGCTCGGAATCTGGAGGACGCCGACCCGCTGCACCTGGGTCATCCACTGGTCCAGGCTGCAGTAGCCGAAGCGCGAGACGCAACGCGTCTTTTGTCGCCCGTGGCCTGGGTTCTCGATACAAGCTCGCCTCGCGAGCTCATGGTCCACAAGGGCAAACGAGGACGACTGGTGCTTATCCAGATTCGCTACGACGGTTTCGAAAAGGTTGACCGATTGATTCCTATTGCAGTGGTTGAAGGAGAATCCTCTCCGCTGGCCATCGACAGCGCCCGCTGGTTGTTAGATCACCAGCCCCATGACAGACCTGAACTTCCACCACTGGAAACCTACCCAGCCGAACTGGACAACTTGATAGAGGAGCAGGTCTTCACCGACCAAATTCAGGTTGCAGGCGAAGAGCAGGTGCCATTCGACCGCCGCATCGAACAGATCGAGCGATACGTCGAGGACCAGCTCATGGTCTTGCGGCGGCGCCTAAACATGGCCAGGGAAGCTTTGCGGACGGCTCAAGACAGGCGGGAATCCGCGTTGGGCGCAGAGGTTAGGAGTCAGGCCGAAGCGCGGGTACGGGCCATCCAGGAAGAGATCGATACCATCGAAACCGAAGTCAGTCGGCTTGAAACGCGGGACGATCCGGAATACCAGCGGTGGCGCGACCGCGTCCAAGAGCGGCGAGACCGGCCGCCTCGGATTACCCGATTACTCGACGTGGAGTTTGTTCTCGAATGACAAAGGCAGAGGAGCAAGACGTGGCGTTGAAGATATTACATACGGCCGACTGGCATCTCGGCTTGCGTTTCCCATCCTTTGGCGAGGAGGACGGAACAAAGCTGACAAGAGCGCGCATTGAAGCGGTAGATAGGCTACTCGGAATCGCGGAGAGCTACACGGTTAATGCAGTTCTTTGCGCTGGGGATATATTCGATACCCCTGCGCCGGAGGAGCACTGGTGGAGGGGCTTGATCCAGCTCTTCCAGCGGCGCAACTGGAGTGACCGCCCGGTGTTTCTGTTGCCGGGAAATCATGATCCGCTCCAGGCCAACTCGGCATGGTCCGAGGAGCACGCCTTTCGGCGAGCCCTGCCTCCGTGGGTGCATGTCGTGGATCGCAACAACTATGAATTTCCATTGTCGGAGGAAGCGGTTCTGTATGCCGAGCCTTGCCGGAGCCAGGCTGGTGCGGACGATCTTTCCTTGCGGCTTCCTCTTCGGGCACCTGGCGATCAGCGGATACGTATCGGTATGGCTCACGGTCAGACGTTTGATATCCCCGGTCACCAGACGAATTTTCCAATCGCTGCGGATGCGGCGCAGCATCGTGGACTTAACTATCTGGCCATCGGCGATACTCACGCATTTCGAGAGTTACCCCCTAAAACAAGCCCCACCGTCTACCCCGGCGCACCAGAAGCAACCAAATTCGGGGAACTCGATACCGGGTTTGTTGTGGTCGTCTTTTTTCCCCGTCATGGCAGGCCGCCGATCATTCAGAGACAGCCAGTTGGCCGATGGCGTTGGAGGGACGAGCTAATCACGAGCCTCGCCACGCTCGAACAGCTACGGTCCGATGAACTCCGGGATTGCGTCGTCAGACTCACACTTGCGATGGATGTCAGCTTTGCCGAATTGGAAAGGGTCGAAAAAATACTCGATGAACTGAAAGGTAACGAAGCTGCCCACGGCAGAGCTGGAGTGCTCCAGGTTCACCGCGGAGACCTGCGACTGGATACCGGCGATGTTTCGGATCTTGAAAACGCTCTACCGGATGTATTGAAATCCGTTGTCCAGCGGCTTCAGGTGGTTGCCGCCTCCCAAGAAGGTGCAGTCGCTAGGCAGGCTCTCTACCATCTATACAGGACAGTGCGCGGCATGCCCAGTCGCCCAGCAACGAACGCGACCACACAGGGGGCTGGTGAGAGGCAATGAAACTGCTTTCACTGAGCGTCGAGCATTTCCGTTGCGTCAGGAAATCGCGAGTCGAGTTCGGGGGCGGCCTAAACGTTCTTCACGGGCCAAACGATCTTGGAAAGTCGACCCTCGCGGCCGCGATTCGGGCGGCGTTGCTGATGCAGACATCATCGAAGGAAGCCGAAGAGTTTATTAATTGGTATGGCAGCGGCGACCCGTACGTCGAACTGGTCTTTGAAAGCGAGCCCCAAAGAATCTGGCGAATACGCAAAACCTTTGGAAATCATCCACAGGCCTTTTTAGAAGAATCCCGCGACGGCGTGGATTTTCATGTCGAAGCACGGGCACGCGAGGTGGACGGCCGGCTAAGCGAGATATTGCGATGGGGCTTGGCTCCACCCGGCGGCAAGGGGCGGCCCAAGGGAATGCCGGTAACATTTCTCTCCACGGCGTTGCTGGCGGAGCAAGACGAAGTAGCCGCAATATTCAACAAAGCGCTGTCGGGGGATTCGGACGAATCCGGGAAGAAGCGCCTGATCGAGGCACTGCAGGCTGCCGCCGAAGACCCTCTCTTTAAATCTGTTCTTCACATCGTTCAGGCAAGGGTCGACGAGGCGTTTGCGTCATCTGGTCAAAGACGCCGAGGAAAAGACTCCCCCTGGATCAAGCTTAGGGAGCAAATTCAGCGAGCTGAAGAAGATGAACGCCAGTGCAGCGAGCAACTGCAGAAGACTACCTCCATCGAAAGTGAACTCCAGGAATTGCTTAACCAGCGGCTTGAATGCGACGCGGTTCTAGGAAAGGCAATGGAAAGCTTGAAATGCGCGGAGGACGAGTACCTTCAAATTAGCCAGCGCACAGAGATCCTTGCGCGTCTTCGGGCAGCACAGTCGCGCGTGGATGAAATCACTTCGGCGATTAGGAAATTTTCCGACGCCAAAGCGCGGCACCTTGAGCTTAGCCAGATCGGCGCCCAGCTCGTCGATAGCGGAAAGGAGGCGCGACTCAGTCTGGCCGCAAGAGCGAGAGACGTAGAAACGGCCAAAGAAGCAGTCAGGGTTCGGAGCGTAGACCAAGCCCAAGAACGGCAACTAAAGAAAAACACCCTGGAGAAAAACCGCGCTGAGCTTCTTTCCGAGCAGGTCAGAAACAGTTCCGCACTGAACCAGGTACGAGCGATTGAGTCAATTGTGGAGCGCACGCGGACAATCGAGACAACCGCCGACGGGCTTACGAAAAAGATCGGCGAACTGACCATCCAGCACGCCGAAGCAGTGAAGGCCTTGCGAGACTTGGACGAACAGGAGAATGCATTAGTTGGTGTAGCTCAGTTGATCCGTGGCAATTTGGCGAAGGCTGGGATCGCGGAAGCGGAGAAGGCGCTCGCTCAGATTGAGACATGGCAAGATCAGGCCCGGCGACACCGGGACCAGGCGATCGCGATGGAAAACATGCTGGACGGGATTACTCTGCCGGCAGCCGCCAACCTCGATGCTCTCAAGCGCCTTGAACATCAACTCCAGATTGCACGGGCAGCGGTTGGCGTCGGTATCCACCTTAGGGTTCGGCCAAAGCGCGAGTTGCATTTGTCCATTCGGCGAGATGAAGGGGAACTTGAACGTAGTGTTGTTAAGGATGGGTTATTCGAGGCGACAGCCAAGGGCGAGATTCGGCTCGATATTGGAGACGTCGCCGAAATCAGTGTGTCTGGCGGTGAGGACAGCGCCCGCGAAGAAGTCGCGCGACTTCAAGTGCGATGGATCGCTGAAGCCGAGCCTGTACTTAAACAAGCAGGGCTCGCAAATCTCGACGACGTTGTTCTGACGGCGAAAAAGCATGCAGCAAATCTCGAGCAGATCCGAGACCTGCGCCAGGCTGCAGCAGCGCTGGATCAACGGCTTTCGGATCAGCGCGACTGGGTGAGCCTTCGTGCCGAACGGCAACGCGAGCTTGTGGCCTCGGAAGAGGCTCTAGCGGGCAAGGATCGTAAGGAACTGGAGACGGTCGCGCTCAAACTGGGAGCCAACGATCCTGCAGCCGTCGAAGCAGGCCTAGGGAAACTCCGTGCGCAACGTCCTAAAATGATCGAGCGCGAGAGGTATCTCGAAGGGGAGCAGAAAACGGCGAGTGCTTTGAGCACCGAGAAACAGAGAGATCTCCTCGCAATCCGTGAAGAGCTCCTTTCCGCGCAGTCGGCGGTTGAGGGGTATTCGGAAGGGCTTTTGACCCAGCTTCAAGATGAGCAATCCCGGCTAGCGGACAGACTGAAGGAGACGGAACGGCAACTGCAGTCCTTGGACGCCGACACTGACAGCACATTGGTAGAGCTGCGAGGCGTTCTCGGAATCGCCGAAAATGAGCACCGTGCTGCTGATGTCCGGCACCGTGCAATCGCGGAAGAATTGCGCAAGTCGGAAGGCGAACGGGCGACGGTTGAGGGAGAACTCAAAGTTCTTGGGGAAGTGGCGGAAAAGCTCGACGAAAGTGCGGCGGTCCAAGATGCCAGCGCCATTGAAGCAGAACTTGCCCGCGCGCCCAAGCCCGACCGTGATGTTACAGAGGAAATGTTGGCCGACGCAAGGGCTGCCGCCAAAACCGCGCAGGATGAACTTAGAGATATCGAGGACGCGATTCAATCCAAACGTGGCGCACTCCAGCACGTTGGTGGGCACGTCGCTAAAGAGCGTGCTGAAGACGCCCGAGAAGCACTGACACTCTTGCGCGAGCAAGAGCGCAATCTGGAAATTGATTACGACGCGTGGGCGCTTCTTCGAGAAACGCTGCTGGAAGCTGAACAGGAGGAAGGGGTGCACCTCGGCCGAGTCCTCGGCGATCCGATCGTTCAACGCTTCGCAGACCTTACGGACGGCCGTTACGGGAAACTTGCGCTGGGTCCTGATCTTGAAACCGACACAATCTCGGTTGCAGGCGAAGGCCGTTCTGTAGGCGCGCTGTCCATCGGCACGCGCGACCAACTCTCAATAATCTTTCGGCTCACGTTGGCCGAACAGTTGCAGAGCGCCGTGGTGCTCGACGATCAGCTCACCCAAAGCGATGCGCAGCGAATGGTTTGGCTCCGCAACCTCATTAAGCAGATGGCGGCGAGGATTCAAATTCTCGTATTCACTTGCAGGCCGACGGACTATCTGGTCCCTTCCGAGTTGAAGGCGGCCAAGAAATCTGACCATTTCAATACCTCGGTTCGATCGGTCGATCTCACGCAAGCCATCGAGAGATCCGGCCCTCCGCCCGCTCTCAAGTGATGTCTGTGCTTTGCGAGACCACGTGATAGCGTCACTTGTTTTCAGTCCTTCGGAATGACTTCTGGGACTTGAAACGTCTCGGATAGCCGCTCGAGCACTGGATTACGATATGGGAGTGGATGCCTGGGCGGCTCTGAGAGCACTTGGTTGGATCGGCGTGCTGGTGGCGACAACGTGCGCGCAAGCAGCCGATTTTGATTGATTGGCCACGTGCAACCTGAGCAACCGCTCCCAGTGTACTTGCAGGGTGCCACCACTCCGTTCAACGCGACTACGGAAGCCGATCTGAACGGGCGGTTTCATTTTCGGACGCTGCTGGCCGGCGCATATGTGCTGATGGTGGGCGGCCTCCAGCGGACTGTGGAAGTGGGGCCGAGCCTGGCGGATTCCAAGGGCCGCTTGCGCGTAACCCTCGATCTGCGGAACGCCAGCGCCGAGCCAGGCTTCGAGCGCCGGGCCAGCGTTTCGGTCCGCGAACTGTCAATCCCTAAAGAGGCGCGGCTTCAGTACGAAGATGCCCAAAAAGCGCTCGCGTGGCGAGATGTGTCTGCCGCTGTCGCGCACCTGAAGCGAGCGGTCGATATTGCGCCTGAGTTCTCGGCCGCATGGAATCATCTTGGAACCATTGCCTGTCAGACTGGCCAGTACGTAGAAGCGGAGGCCGATTTTCGCAAAGGGCTGGTGGCCGACCCCGATGCGTATGCGCCGTTAGTGAATCTGGCGGGCGTGCTCATCAATCTGGGCAAGTGGGACGAGGCTCTCGAATACAACCGGCGGGCTGTGCTCGCCAGCCCCAACGACGCGCTGGCCAACTCGCAGTTAGGCACGGCCTATTTCTATACAGGCGAGATCGACTCGGCCGAGAAATACCTCACGACGGCTAAGGGGATCGATCCGGCGCACTTCTCGCATCCGCAAATACTACTGGCCGAGATCCATCTGCGGAGGAACGAGCAGGAGGCCGCGGCTCAAGAGTTGCAGGACTTGCTCCAGCGGCACCCGGATTTGCAGAACGCCTCCAAGATCAGGGAGGAGGTTGGGCGTCTGAGTGCAGGAACCAGGCGCTGATTCCAACCTGCATTGATCGAGTTTCCGCTGCAGGAATCGGCATCCTGGTTCCCAAAAAGCCCCGGAGTAATCGACAGCAAAGAATGGTTGAACCACGGTACTTCGCTCCGGCCATTTCGGCCGCCCAAAACCATCACGTTTTGGAAGAGATGCTCGTGAGCGTTTTGCCGAAACGGGGGTGTCAGGCTATCTAGCAGCTCCACGTGTTATGTAGCCAGTGCTATGTTCCCGGGGAGGTCCGCTTCCGATTTCCTCGCCCGCTCCACCGCTCAAGGACGCGGCTTGCGAACTCGTTACCTCTGGATTCGACAGAGCAAGAACCAGGTAAGCCACGGACTGCGCTTTCAGCCACCATGTTCGGACGACGTCGGTCCGTCCGTCAGCACTAGACTTTCACCCCGGAGAACCAACCGACCAGCTGCGATTAAAGCGTCTCTTTGGGTGTCTATGACGGTCCTCAGTTCATCCGTCACTCGGCCAAAGCCTAGCAGCCGACATGCCCCATTTGCCACATCGTCCGGATCGACACCGTAACTGTCTTGGGCCACCCGTTCGATGGCCACCCGGATCTCTTCCGGAGCAACATACTCGATCTTCTTCGCTGCTTGCGGAAGATCCGAGCGATCCCTTAAGGCGGGAGCTATCATGTCAGTGCGCCAAAGAAAACCATCGCGTACAGAAAAACGGCCCGCACGAGATCCAGCTAGGTAAGCACGCTGAAAGGCGTCCTGAATGCGGATTCCCAAACGCTGCACTCCCGCCGCGCTCGCCACGCGCCGAGCAGCTTCCAGCCAAAACACTGGGCTCTCAACGGCAACCACCTGTGCAAGCCATTGCGAAAGCTGCCCGAGGTCTACAAGATGGAGCTCCGTCGAATATAGGTTGATATGAAGATCCGCAGCTCGGTATCTCATCACCGTGTCCACGCTACGATTGGTTATCGCGGGTTCGACCTGTGATCGCGGCAAAGGTCCTCCTGACGTAGATCCCGGGATCGCAGCATTAGGCGGCTTTTGAGCCGCAGGCTTACGCGTTTGCTTGGGGGACGCACTCGCCCGCTCGATAGCATCGACGACCTTGTTCAGTTCGCCGACTGGATTTCGAAACCAGTCTGTGGACCAGATGCGGTGAATTTGCCAGTTAAGTCCTTCCAATACCGCTTGTCTCAAACGATCCCGGTCGCGTGCAGACCGGGCATTGTGGTATGCAGCGCCGTCACACTCTATACCAAGCACGTAGCGGCCTGGTCGTTCGCGATCGACAACGGCAAGGTCGAGAAAGAAACCGGCGCAACCAACCTGAGCATGGACGCTGTAACCTCTCCGCGTGAGCGCGTCCAGCACCTGTTCTTCGAAGACTGAATCCTGTGGACGTTGCGTCTGCATAGGAACATCAATTTTGCCAGTTGCAGCATAGGTCAAGAATATCTTTAGGGCCGCGACGCCACCGGAATTGGTTCGGCCCAGATCAATCTCATCCGCACTAAGCGTGGTAAAGACCTCGCAACGTTGGCGCGCGCGGGTGATAAGTACGTTCAGCCTTCTCTCGCCGCCTGCTCGATTCAGGGGACCGAAGCTCATAGCGAGATAGCCATCCGCGGTTCGCCCATATCCTATGCTGATGAACATGACGTCACGCTCATCACCCTGCACATTCTCCAGGTTCTTCACGAAGAACGGTTCATGGGGATGAAAACCGAAGAACTCCTCGCACGAGGGATTCTGTCGCCTTAGAATCTCGACGTGCGCCAAGATAGCATCCATCTGCGCCACGCTGAATGCGGCAACCCCCAAGGTCAATTGCTCTTTTTGAGGCTTACGAAGTTGCTCGCGCGCGTGCGCGATAACCGCTTCGGCAACAACCTTCGCCTCCCCTGGGTTCGTCCGGGTGCGGCTGCGATCATACGGCGCGTTCTCAAGCCGGTGATAAATGAGACCAAGCTGCTTACGCTCGTGATCTGGACTCGGGAAAACAACTAGTCTGTTGTCGTAGAACAGATGATTTGAGACTGTGATCAGAGACTCATGCCGACTGCGGTAATGCCAACGGAGCATCCGCTGATGAGCACCGCGAGAGCAGAAGAGTCCGAGAATGCTCTCGATGTCAGAGGTAGCCAGATCTTCGTCGTCCGCTTCGGTCTCCTGGGCCACAAGCGTGTCAAAGAAGCTGGTCGGCGGCAATTGCTTGCTGTCGCCCACCACTACGACCTGACGTCCTCGGACAATTGCGCCGAGGGCATCAGCAGGTCTGACCTGACTAGCTTCATCAAAGATAACGAGATCGAATTCGAGTGCGCCGGGCGGGACGAAATTGGCGATCGACAGCGGACTCATCATGAAAACCGGCTTGATCGCCTGAATGGCGTTTCCTGCCTTCGCCATCAGTTTCCGCAGGGGCAGAAAGCGTCCCTTTTTTTCGAATTCATGCCACAGCACACCGATCTGGCCATTGCCGGAATTCACGGCTGGTATTCGGCGAGCGTGTTCCAAAGCAACGCGCAAGCGATTCAGTTCGAGGTAGCGGATGTCAAGTTGCCGGAATTGCTCCACTGTTTGGGTTTGTTGAGGACCATCAAACGTCGCCAATGCTGGCCGCTCACGGAATGCCAGTTCCAGCAGATTTGAGATGTGAACTCTATCAAACAGATCCACCAGGCATGTTGCGGCGTTCTCCCAGACGTTAGCGACGCGGACGACTGAATCGAGCGACTCAGCGCCGCACTCGTGGACCGCCTGGTTATACGCGACGAACGAGTCCAACATGTCAATGTCCGCAGCCATCGCCTTCCAGCGCTGTTGAATGTCAATGAGATTGTGTCGCTCGATCGGCGTCGAACTGAGATCGAGGTCGAGCACTTTCACGATCTCGTTCCTATCCCGCTCCTCCTGCTGAAGGGCAGATTCAAGCGCCGACGTATGTTCGCCGAGCGTCGTGCGGTCAAGATCTCGTTTCGCGACATCTAAACACCACTCCGCGACCTCGCCTTTATGAACCGCAGCCACAGCGGACGCAATCCAATCGAACTGCGCAAGCAGCAGGTCCCAATCGGAGTCCTCACCATGCCACACCCCTACAAAAAGCTTGCCCAGGACAGGTGCCATCAAGTCCACTGAAGGTTTGATCTGCCGTGCCTCTAAGATTGCGTCAGTGACTTGGAGCAAATCTGCCAGGCCCATAGGCTGTGGATTGCGTACGAGAATCGAAACTTCTTTCTTTGCTGAACGCCAACGGCCAGATAGAAATCGCCACCAGTGCGAGCCTGTTTCCACGAGGTTTCGTCGCACAGCACCGAGTTCCCGGTCCCACGCGTCCTGCTGCAAACGTGGGTTCCAGGATTCGTGAATCTCGCGAAGGCGCCGTCCTGAAAGAATTGCGGCTCTTATCTCGGGCCCTCGGGCGATCCATTCGGGTGCGTGCACGTCGATTCCTGCGAGCTTCGGAGCCTCCAACACTCTCCGGCAGGTTGCACCTGCAGTGGCGGATTCTACCGGTGAAATCGGTGCCAAACAGCCTACAATCGCCGCGATCTGTTGGTTGGCTAAGCCGAGTTTTCGCACCGAATCGGCACCTCGGAGCAGAAGCTGCTGCATGCTCTCGCGTTGCGTTGGCAGGAACATTCGGAGGTGGCTGCCCCAGAACAAATGCCGGCTAGGCACACCACTCCGACGAACACGATCCTGAAGCGTCGTTACGAGCGCCCGTTTGCGGCGAAGATCGACTTCTGTCCACTCAGTGGACCCCGGAAGATCAAGTTGACACACGGCTACTTGAGTCAATCGCGTCTGAACAGGTAGCAGCCGACCATACAAGGAACATGGTGTTTCAGTCGATTTCCCAACAGGAAGGTTCACCGCTTGGCAGTATTCGTTGAGTCTGCGACGTGATTCTTCGAGCGCAGATAGTTCTGATTCCATGCGCGGCATTTTAGGTTCGCGGATGTGCGCCGTTCTCCTCAACTCTTCGATGACAGCCTTCTTATTACTCTTGTTGCTATGAAGCTCAAGACACGCTGGTCCAAGTCCAACGGCGTTCAAACGGCGCTTCACGACCTCAAGAGCGGCCATCTTTTCCGAAACGAACAGCGCTCTTTTGCCTGCGGCAAGCGCCTCCGCAATGACGTTCACAATGGTCTGTGACTTACCCGTCCCCGGAGGCCCCTGAATGACCATGTGGTGACCATTTGAGACATCGAGGAGCGCGATCGTTTGCGAGCTGTCGGCATCCACGACCTGAAACACGTTCCTATCCGCGAGGTGATTGTCGACAAAATCCGATTCGCCGTAAGCAGATGCATTGCCGCCTAGAGTTCCCGTGCCCAACAGATTGTTGAGCAGATCCTGTCCGAGGAGTGTCTTCTCATCTGGCCAGGTGGACGGGTCCAGGTCGCGGTACATCAGAAATTTCGAGAATGAAAAGAAGCCCAATACAACTGCATCTCGGTCAATGGACCATCGAGTTTGGCTCGCAATTGCCTTTTCAACAGCGTCAAAATATATCGCTACATCGAGATCTTCACTGTCCGGCAATTCAGGAAACCGAATGCCGAAGCTCTGCTTTAGGAATTCGCCAAGCGAGACGTTATCACCTAAGTCTTCGCCGCTGTACTTGAGATGAAACCGCTCCCTGGCGTTTGAGCGCTCCAATTCGACCGGGATCAAAATTAGTGGCGCCCGGTGCGTTTCTTCGGTCGAATCGGTGTCATGCCAGCGCAGCATGCCCAGGGCGAAGAAAAGCGTGTTCACCCCCTGTTCTTCGATCGATGTCCGCGCAGCGTAATATGTGGCGAGCAACCGCGTTTGCAGCTGTTTCGGATTCAACGAGGTACGTAGATGCGTGTCGGCAAAGCGCTTCCCGGAGTCTTCGGATAGCGCGTCGAAATCGGCGACATCATCTAGTGTGCCCTCGTCTGCCGCGCTAAGGCGCGTAACTTGGCTCTCGCTCCGATCATCCAGTGGCGAGAAGGAGAACCGTTTTCCTTCCACGACCAGGAGCCTGAACACGTCAGCTGGGCGTTCATCAACGACTTCGAGCCCTCGGGATTTGAGCAAACGATAATTCAGAAGTGGGTTTCTTAGGCCCAAATCCAGCAACTCTTTCCGTACATCGTTGAGGATTGCGGCCAGTCCTTCAACCCACGGCTGTGTTGATTCACTCATTTATAGAGAGCGACCGAGAATACGAAGATATCATTCGGCGGGCCATCGGATGAAAACACACCTGTTTCAGGCCATTCCTGCTGAGCCATTGTCGCGGGAGACTAGGTTGCAAACGCTCTGCCGGCCGGCCCCAGGAATATTGGAATTGGAATCGAGGCGGAATCGTAATTGGCGGCGACTTCGCCGCAAACCGATGGGACAGACCGACCGGCCAAGCGGCCTGGGACTCCGCTCGAAAGCATCTCGTCGCCGATTGCGAAGCGAGTACACACCGATCTTGGCGGCTTCTCTCGCCTGCCTAATCGTTCGACTTTGTATACGCGACTATGCCTAGCGGCAACATACCGATCAGTTCGTCCAACTCCGAAAGAGCGCCGAGCCCCCACTGGTTTGTGAGTGAATAAGTTCTTCCGCCAACCCTGAACAACTCGTCGTCTTCGCAGAAGTACCTGGCCAAATCGTACCGGCCTCCGAGTTTCGCCTGGAGCGTGGACGCTTTGACCCGGAATTCATCTGAGTTGACCTCCCCTTCAACCGAGAGCCACTTGCGGGGAGGAAACAACGACCCGACCTGTTCGGGCGACAGCCCATTTTGAAGCACCGCCCTCACCACCTCAAGAGCCAGCCCCCGTTTCGTGAGCCCCATCTTAAGGCTTCCGTCCACCGTCAGGTTGTACTTCGAGAAATCGGGATCGAATTTGCGCGCGATCCTGCTCTCTTGAGCTTTCTTCTTCAGTTGGATAGTGATGTCGTTCGCCTCGGGTAACGGAATGATCTGTTGCACGTCAAGAACAACTCTGGAATCCAGAGCGTATGGGCGAAGACGAACGCATCGGATGTCCAAACCGTGGTCATTTAGCCAGATCACGGAAGTTGTGATCTCCTTGGAAAACTCGGCTGAGACGAGCACGAGACGGACGTCCTGGCCAAACGTTTCGTCATTCGCCGTGTCCCAGTTGAGGAATTGCAGGATGGCGCTTTCCGCAACGTCGGTACTACCATTGCTTTCAGATAGCGAGCGTAAACTTCCACAGCCTTCGAAAAAGTCATCGCCGATACCATGGCGGCATACCGGATGGCCTGCAGTTCCATATGTCCACCGTCTTCTGTGCGCTTCAGTTCGATCACGACAAGATTCGCATAGCGGTCCAGCCCTAACAGATCGATTCGCCGCTTGCTTTCATCCCACTCGCAGAACTCTTCGGCGATAATCAAAGTGTCTGGAGCGATGACTTCGATGTGCTGCTTTAGAAGCCGTTGCAGGTCCGCTCGCTCCGTGATCGCCTGGCTGCCAAACGTGGTTTCATCCAGTTTGGTGATTGCAGTCCGCGTTAATTCGTAGAGCGCCAAAAGCCCTCCTCAGTCGAAAGCTGGGTAATTTAGGAGTACACCCTAATGATTATCGTCCGCTGAACAAAATAAAGTTCGGGGTTACGCTTCGAGCACTGGGCGAATCGGGCTCAGGAAGTGTTATGTTGAGCGGAGCTTCTCTGAATGCGTTCGGGCGATGGCAGGGCTGGCCAGGTGGCTGTCAGTACAGGCATGGACAATCAATTCTTCGAGCGGCCGATTCTCAATTCTCCGTATGAGTACCCATCGCGCTACTGGGAGCTCGATGAGCACGGCCAGCCGACGCAGCAGATTATCGAGAGCCGCCGCCGTGCCGAGTTCATCACACCCATTCCCAAACCCCGGAAGCGAAAGAGTGCGACGGAGCAGCAACAGATAGTCTTCGACGAAGGCAAAGGGCTCTCCACGGAGAAGCAACAATACGACCCGACTTCCGCTGTCATCAACGAGCTCCGCCATTACGTTGACCAGTGGCGGGGCCTCTCGAACCCCAACGATTGGAAGGTCACTCCCGACACCCAGCGTCTGCTCCAGCATTGGCGTCATCACAAGTTCAGCGATGTTCGGCCCTTCTTTTGTCAGATCGAAGCTGTGGAAACCGCAATCTGGCTGACCGAGGTTGCCCCGCAAATGGGCAAGACAGGCAAACGGTTTCTGGAGCACCTCGCTGATGCCAACAACGGCGCAAACCCAGAACTGATGCGTCTCGCCCTGAAGCTCGCCACTGGCGCCGGCAAGACGACGGTCATGGCGATGATCATCACCTGGCAGACCATCAATGCCGTCCGCCAGCCCGGCAGCAGCAGGTTCACCCGCGGCTTTCTCGTCGTCACACCCGGCATAACCATCCGTGATCGGCTTCGCGTCCTCCAACCTAATGACCCGGACAGCTATTACAACGACCGGGAGTTGGTTCCCGGCGACATGCTCGGCGAGCTCGATCGCGCCAAGATCGTCATTACCAACTACCACGCGTTCAAGCTTCGTGAGCGCATCGACCTCTCCAAAGGCGGCCGCTCCCTGCTCCAAGGTCGCGGAGAGGAGCTGAACACGCTGGAAACCGAAGGACAAATGATCCAGCGCGTGATGCCCAGCCTGATGGGCCTGAAGAACATCCTCGTGCTCAATGACGAGGCTCATCACTGTTACCGTGCAAAGCCCGAGGTAGACGAGGTAAGCGATCTGAAAGGCGATGACAAGGAGGAAGCCAAGAAAAACAACGAGGCCGCCCGGCTTTGGGTCTCCGGGCTTGAAATCGTCAAGCGCAAGCTTGGCATAACCCGAGTAATGGATCTTTCGGCGACGCCATTCTTTCTGCGTGGCTCGGGCTATGCCGAAGGAACCCTCTTCCCTTGGACGATGAGCGACTTCTCGCTCATGGACGCCATCGAATGCGGCATCGTCAAGTTGCCTCGCGTGCCAGTTGCCGACAACATTCCCGGCGGGGACATGCCGAAATTTCGAAATCTCTGGGAGCACATTCGTACAAAGATGCCCAAGAAAGGGCGTGGCAAAACAGAGCCTCTAGATCCGCTTAAGCTGCCGATGTTGTTGAACACAGCCTTGGAAGCGCTCTATGGGCACTATGAAAAGACTTACGCAGAGTGGATCAAACACGGGATCCGGGTCCCTCCTTGCTTCATCATCGTATGCAACAACACTTCCACATCCAAACTGGTGTACGACTACATCTCTGGCTTCCATCGACCGAACGAGGATGGATCCACCACGCTGGAGAACGGCCGGCTGGCGCTGTTCAGAAACTTCGACGAGCATGGCAATCCGCTCGCCCGGCCTAACACTCTATTGATCGATAGCGAGGAAATCGAGTCTGGCGACGCGCTGGACGACAACTTTCGCGCTATGGCTTCCGACGAGATCGAGCGTTTTCGCCGCGAGATCATCGCGCGGACCGGCGACCGCCAGCAGGCCGAAAACATCACCGACCAGGAACTGCTCCGCGAAGTGATGAACACCGTGGGCAAACAAGGCCGGCTCGGCGAAGCGATCCGGTGCGTAGTCTCTGTCTCCATGCTCACGGAAGGTTGGGACGCCAGCACAGTCACGCATGTCCTCGGCGTGCGAGCTTTCGGCACCCAGCTCCTCTGCGAACAGGTCATTGGCCGGGCGCTTCGTCGCCAGTCCTACGAGCTCAACGAAGACAACAAATTCAACGTGGAATACGCGGACGTGCTTGGCATCCCATTCGATTTCACGGCGAAGCCGGTCATCGCGCCGGTGCAGCCGCCTCGCGAGACCATCCAGGTGAAGGCCGTTCGCCCCGACCGCGACGCGCTCGAAATCCGCTTCCCGCGGGTCGCCGGCTACCGGGTGGAACTCCCCGAGGAGCGCCTCACCGCCACCTTCAATGACGATTCCGTCCTGGAGCTTACCCCCGATCTGGTGGGCCCATCCATCACCAAGAACGAAGGCATCATTGGTGAAGGTGTCGAACTCAGCTTGGAACACCTGGATGACATGCGGATATCCACCGTGCTCTTCCACCTAACCAAACGCCTTGTTTACACCAAGTGGCGCGACGCGGGCGAAGACCCAAAGCTGCACCTGTTCGGGCAACTCAAGCGCATCACGAAGCAATGGCTCGACAGGTGCCTGATCTGCAAGGGTGGCACCAAGCCGGCGCAGCTTCTGTACCCGGACCTGGGAAACATGGCCTGCGAACGGATCACCGCTGCTATCACCCGCTCCCTTGTGGGAACGAGTCCCATCAAGGTGGTGCTCGATCCTTACAACCCCACCGGCTCCACGGCATACGTGAAGTTCAACACGTCGCGAACGGACCGCTGGCAGACTGACGCGCGTCGGTGCCACATCAACTGGGTGATCCTGGATAGTGACTGGGAGTCCGAGTTCTGCCGTGTGGCCGAATCCCATCCACGGGTGAGAGCTTACGTCAAGAATCACAACCTCGGCCTGGAAGTGCCCTATCGCTATGGCTCCGAAATGCGAAGGTATCTGCCCGACTTCATCGTGCTCGTGGACGACGGACATGGTGACTGCGACCTTCTGCACTTGATTGTGGAGATCAAGGGTTACCGGCGCGAAGACGCTAAGGAGAAGAAGGCAACAATGGAAACCTACTGGGTGCCTGGAGTGAACAGCAACGGCCAGTACGGCCGCTGGGCCTTCGCCGAGTTCACCGACGCCTACCAGATCCAAGCCGACTTCGAAGCCAAGGTCGAATCGGAGTTCAATAACATGATCGAGTCCGTTAGTATGCAGCCGGTAGCGTAGGAACAGCATGGCCACGAAAAGCCCGAAGGCAGAGAAAAAGAAGTCGGTCGAGACACTCACCCACGAGGAGGCGTCGCGCAAGAATATTCCTACCGCGGAATTCCAATCCGTGATGCACAAAGAGGAGCAGAGCCCCGTCCGTGTCGCATACGAACGTCGCAACCGCGACCTGGACCCGCAACTGGTCTGGCGCGGCAAGGACGAGCAGGACTGGTCCGATCTGGTAATGCATGCGCCGCCGATTTACATCCAGGAGAAGGTTCATCCGAAGGTCCTAATTGACGACCTGCTGCGCCGCAGCGCGGCAAATCAGAAAACAGAAGAGGACCAGTTTGACCTGTTCGCTGACTTCAACGGAGTGCCCGAAGGGAACGCAAAAACCGAGTTCTACCAACACGATGCAAATTGGAGCAATCGCATGATTCTCGGCGACAGTCTGCAGGTGATGGCGTCGTTGGCTGAGAGGGAGGGGTTGCGCGAACAGGTCCAGTGTATTTATTTCGATCCGCCGTATGGCATCAAATTCCGATCGAATTTTCAGTGGTCGACCACGAGCGCCGTGGTCAGCGAAGCGGACAAAACAACGGAGATGAGCCGCGAACCGGAACAGGTGAAGGCTTTTCGAGATACCTGGCGGGACGGAGTTCACTCTTATCTCACCTACTTGCGAGATCGTTTTACTGTTGCCCGTGATCTCCTTTCTGAGCGTGGTTCAATCTTCGTTCAAATAGGACAGGAAAATGTGCATCGAGTGAGGGTGCTGCTCGATGAGATCTTCGGCGAAGACAATGCCGTAATAGAAATTGTCGTCAAGAAGAAAGGAAGCCAGAAATCGTCACTTCTGGATCCGGTCAATGACTACATCCTTTGGTATTCCAAGACACCCCGAAGCACAGGAGGGCCGAAAAGCCGAGCCCTCTTTGAGGCGAGAGAGCTAGACGCGGAGACAATCGACGAGTTTTCTCGTGTGGAGTTGCCGGACGGGACACAAGTGAATCTTAAGGAATACTGCGACGCAGATGGCGCCAAACTCGATTTCCGGGCCTATCCTAAGCGTATCGAGGCCGAGTTTCCAGGCGGACGCTTGTTTCGCCCGTGGCCGATTACAAATGGGGGCTCCCGGCCGAACCAAATGGACCCTGTTATGTTTCGTGGTGAACCCGTTTTCCCACCCAAGGGCAACTGCTGGCGACACACTTCGAAACCTATCGAAGGTGAGTTGGCGGGCATGGCAAGAAATCTCGTCGCAGACAGGCTCGTGCGATCGAAAAACGCTCTCGACTATAAGCGCTACCTTGACGACTTTCCCTACAAAGCGATTTCGAACTGGTGGGACGGTTTGGGTGGAGCAGCAGATCAAGTCTACGTGGTTCAGACCAACGAACGCATTGTTGAGCGATGCATTCTTATGGCAACCGACCCGGGCGATCTGGTGTTGGACCCAACGTGCGGAAGCGGCACAACGGCCTCCGTCGCGGAACAGTGGGGCCGTCGTTGGATCACTATCGATACATCACGGGTCGCCCTGGCCTTGGCTCGCGCTCGAATCATGGGAACTCGCTACCCTTACTACTTGCTCGCCGACAGTAAAGAGGGTCAAGCGAAGGAGGCGGAGGTCACCCACGCTGTTCCATCCGAGGAGCCGACCCACGGCAGCATTCGCCAGGGATTCGTATACCGGCGGTGCGCGTACATTACCTCAGGCCTGATTGCTAACAACTCTGAGATTGACGTCATCTGGACCAGGTTCCAGAGCGTCCTAGAACCGTTGAGGAAACAGCTAAACGAGCTGTTGAAGCAGAACTGGGAGGAGTGGGAAATCCCACGTTTGGCGCCGGAGAATGATAATGTCTGGCCGCAAGAGGCCAGGAACCTACTTGCCCGCTGGTGGGAGCAACGTAAAGTGCGGCAACGAGAAATTGACTCCTCCATCGCTGCCAGAGCTCATCCGCCTGAATACCTATTTGACAAGCCGTACGAAGACCACAAAAAGGTACGAGTGGCCGGGCCGTTCACAGTCGAAAGCCTTTCTCCGCATCGAGTGCTGGTGGTGGACGAAAACGACGACCTGATCGATAGTAAGGCGAAATCAAAGAGTCGTGATGAGCAGGATTTTGTCCAGATGATCCTGGAAAACCTGAAAACCGCAGGCGTGCAACAAGCGCATAAGGAAGACAAGATCGTCTTCTCTTCAATCACTCCGTGGCCAGGCTACCTCGTCTGCGCTGAGGGGAGATATACAGAGGGCAGCGGTAATGAAAAACGAGCAGCGATTTTTGTTGGCCCAGAGTTCGGAACTGTCGCACGTCCCGATCTGGTGGAGGCCGCGCGCGAAGCTGGAGACGCTGGTTTTGATGTGCTAGTTGCCTGCGCGTTCAACTACGACGCTCGCTCGACCGAATTCGATAAACTGGGCCGCATCCCCGTCCTCAAGGCGCGCATGAATGCGGATCTGCACATGGCTGCCGATCTTAAGAATACCGGTAAAGGTAACCTGTTCGTCATTTTCGGAGAGCCCGATTTAGATATTCTCGACGCCGGGCTTGGACGAATCACAGTCAAAGTGAACGGTGTGGATGTGTTCCATCCTAATACAGGCGAGGTCCGTAGTGACGGTGCCGACGGGATCGCCTGCTGGTTCATCGACACCGACTACAACGAAGAAAGTTTCTTTGTCCGACATGCTTACTTCCTCGGTGCAAACGACCCATTCAAGTCTCTCAAGAGCACACTGAAAGCCGAGATCAACGAGGAAGCTTGGGCGACGCTGAACAGTGACGTGTCTCGGCCTTTCGATAAACCGAAATCTGGACGGATCGCCGTAAAGGTGATCAACCATCTGGGCGACGAAGTGATGAAGGTGTTCCGGGTGGATTGATGTTCCTGCGCTTGAAGGTCGGGGGCGGGCGGGCTTTGATTGTTCCTATTGTGGCGAAGAAGCGGAGGTTCGTGATTACACGATGCGGGCATCGATCATCAACCAATATCCGAAGCTGGATTCAACTGCGAAACGCCTGGCCAGCCTCTTGAATGCCTTCGCGTCTTACCAGACTGCTCAGTTCCGCAGTCTCGTCGCATTCGCAAGCGAAGCGGGTCTTCGTATCGTGGAGCCAAGCCTACGACGCTTTCTTGAGGCTGGACACAGCGTTTTCTGGATAGTCGGCGTGGATCTTGGAGGCACGGGGCGACCCGCATTGGAGTTCCTCTATAGCTTGAAACGCAAGTACCTCAAACAGGTAGACGCTCGTATATTTTCAACCGGAGACAATAAGAGCATTTTCCACCCCAAGGTATACTGGCTCGACTCAAATGACCGCAAGGTGGTTGTCATTGGCTCCGCGAACGCTACTTCAGGTGGGTTGGGGGGGAATTTCGAGGCGTCCTTAGTTCTTGATCTGGAACCTCTAACGGACGCCGACATACTCGAAGAGCTGGATTTCTTATGGATGACGTACACGAGTCCGTTGCCGCCACTCTCGGCTGGAAATCTGATTGATCTCAGCCGATCGCTGATTGATCGCTTTGGTCTGGACCATCCTCCGACCGACAGTCGAGGGAACGAGCCGCATCCTCTTGGGGGGCTGGTCCCTCACCGCCAAAAGCCGTTGTCCACGAAGGTCACCGCGAAGCGACCCGGCAAAGAACTCATCATGGATATTCTCCAGGAGACACGCCAGACTCAGGTTCAATTGCCGGTAGATGTACTCGCGTCCTTTTTCCGCAACGCAGATCGCGTTCGACTTCAGCAAGTCCGCAAAGGTGTTGCTGTAAAGTCGGATGTTAGGCCGATTATCCACCTTGGCAACAACACCCATCGAATCGAATTGGACGCGATCCGCGGCTTGCCTCGGCCGCAGATCGTCCGGTTCTTCCGAACGAGGCATCGGTCAGTCGTCACGTACGAAATTTTTCTAAACGGCACGAGGGAATACGATGAAGCGCAAAAGTTGTTGTCACAACGCGGTCACCAGACTCGTAGTGGGGCCCGCAGATGGTTACTGAAATGATAGCGATCACATGTCGGCAAGGACTAGTCGAATCGGGTTAACGTCGCTGGACATGAAGGCAGCGACACATCGGCCCAAGGTGAGGGAGGTGAGCATCTACGCAAATGGACTTCCGCATCGCAGACACGTTCACGGAAAGCCTCTCCAGGCTTACTGGCGACGAACAGAAGTCCGTAAAGACCACAGCTTTCGATCTCCAGTTGAATCCGGCGCATCCGAGCCTGCAATTCCACAAGCTCGAAAAGGCCAAGGATCGCCGATTCTGGTCGATCCGGGTGAGTAGCGACGTCCGGCTGATCGTGCACAGGACCGATACCAGTCTGCTGCTGTGCTACGTCGGTCACCATGATCAGGCGTATCACTGGGCGGAACGGCGGAAGCTAGAAACGCACCCCAAGACGGGCGCCGCGCAACTCGTGGAAGTTCGGGAGACGGTGCAGGAGATCACGATCCCGAAGTACGTGGAAGTGGCGCAACCGGTTGTTGCTCGGGTCGCGCCGCTGAAGCCACCTTTGTTCGCAGGCGTCTCGGAAGACGAGTTGCTGGGGTATGGCGTTCCCATCGAATGGCTGGCGGATGTGCGCCGCGCCAACGAGGACACCTTGCTGGAACTGGCGGATCACCTGCCGAGCGAGGCGGCCGAGGCGTTGCTTGATCTGGCCACCGGTGTCGAGCCAAAGGTCGCCAAGCCAGTAACCGTTGGAGCCGATCCGTTCGCGCATCCTGACGCCCTGCGTCGGTTCCGCGCGATGGCCAACGTGGAGGAACTGGAGCGTGCGCTCGACTATCCCTGGGACAAATGGACGGTCTTCCTTCATCCAGCGCAGCGCACTTTGGTTGAACGCGATTACAGCGGCCCAGCGAGAGTGGCGGGATCGGCCGGCACAGGCAAGACCATCGTTGCTCTGCATCGCGCCGTCTTCGTGGTTCGGGCGAATCCGAACGCCAGAGTGTTGCTTACGACTTTTTCCGACACGCTGGCGAATGCGCTGAGGGCGAAACTTCGGCGCCTCATCAGCAATGAACCCCGGCTTGGGGAACGCCTTGAGGTCCATTCGATGAACGCGATTGGCCGGCGGCTATATGAAGTGAATATCGGCCACCCGCAGATCGCATCCCGTGAAGTGATACGAGAACTTTTGAGCGAAGCGGCAGGGATGGAAGGACACAAGTTCTCCCTGCAATTCCTGCTGACGGAATGGGAACAGGTGGTGGATGCGTGGCAGTTGGAATCCTGGGAATCCTATCGTGACGTGGTGCGGTTGGGGCGCAAGACGCGGCTAAAGGAAGCTCAGAGGGTTGTGCTTTGGTCGATTTTCGAGCGGGTTCGATCAGCACTCAAGTCGAGAGGTCTAGTCACCTACTCGGATGTGTACAGCCGGGTGGCGCTCAAACTTAGAGAGATCGTCCATCCGCCGTTTGAATTCGCGGTGGTGGACGAGGCTCAGGATGTCAGCGTTCCGCAGTTGCGATTCCTCGCGGCTCTCGGCGCCGGCCGTCCGAACAGCCTGTTCTTCGCGGGTGACCTAGGCCAACGGATTTTTCAGCAGCCGTTCTCGTGGAAAGCGCTCGGCGTCGATGTTCGAGGGCGTTCCTCTACCCTGCGAATCAACTACCGGACGTCGCACCAGATCAGAATGCAAGCCGATCGGTTGCTGGGGCCTGAAGTGTCCGACGTGGACGGCAACAAGGAAGACCGAAGGGGCACGATCTCAACGTTCAACGGTCCACAGCCGGACATCATCGTTCTCGATACTCCCCAGGAAGAGATGAAGGCCGTCAGTCAGTGGCTGGCGAAAAGGACCAACGAGGGCATCGTGCCACACGAAATCGGCGTATTCGTCCGATCCGCGGCCGAGCTGGGCCGGGCTCGTGCGGCGGTGGAGGGTGCGAAGCTCCCCTACAAGGTGCTCGACGATAACGTTGATACCACCAGTGGCTGCGCTTCGATATGCACCATGCATCTCGCCAAAGGTCTGGAGTTTCGAACCGTCGTAGTGATGGCCTGTGACGATGAAATCATTCCGTCGCAGGAGCGGATCGAAACGGTCGTAGACGACGCCGATCTTGAGGAGGTCTACAACACTGAACGGCACCTCCTTTACGTGGCTTGCACGCGCGCTCGGGATCACCTGTTGGTGACGAGCGTCGATCCCGCTTCGGAGTTCCTAGATGATCTGCGGAAGTGAGGCCCATTCAGAGACACAAATCCGCTTGCGACCGTTGATCCGACAGCCATGAAGCCGTGCTGAAGCGACAATAACGCCACGCTGCCACGGATTCGCCGGTCAGCGCGAGTGACGCTACCGTCAGAGTGCTTGTTTTAACCTGCAACGAGACTAAAGAAGAGTTGTGTGCAGTCTGTGTGCCACAACAGGTCCCCAGGAACCAATCTTAAGCCAGCTTGGGAAGTTGGAGACTTATGACAATAACGGCCTGATGCGTCCATGGCGAAGCATTCTGCCCACCTGCGAACCATCGAGAAATCTTCCGTTAGCGCCGAAAGTCCGAAAACGGAGTAAAAGGGGTGTAGTGGACCCCATTTTTTGGACACGAAAATGGCCTTTTCTTTAGATGGTGGGCGGCATTGAAAATAGAGGAGAGCCAATGCCCAAAACCCGCAAGAGTCACCCACCCAGCCTGAAGGCCAAGGTGGCCGTGGAGGCCATCAAGGCGCACAAGACGGCGGCGCAAATCGCGCAGATGTTCGGCGTCCATCCGACCCAAGTCGGAGGTTGGAAGAAACAAGCGCTGGCCGGTTTGCCGGACATCTTCGGCAACGGACGCGAGCAGATGCGCCAGCAGTCCGATACCGAAAAGGACGAACTGTACAAACAGATCGGCCAACTGAAAGTGGAGTTGGATTTTCTCAAAAAAAGAGCTGGCCTCATCGACTGACTACAAACGGCCATGGATCGATCCCGCTCACCCGCGCCTCAGCATCCAACAGCAGTGCGAACTGTTGGGAGTGCCGCGCTCGACCTACTACTACCCGCCGCGGCCGGAGAGCGCGGAGAACCTGCGACTGCTCCGCCAGCTGGACCAACTTTATCTGAAGCGTCCATTTTTCGGAAGCCGCAAAATGGCCGTCGAGTTGGAGGTGAACCGCAAGCGCATCCAACGGCTGATGCGCATCCTGGGCATCGAAGCCCACTATCCCAAACCGAACTTGAGCCGTCCGGCGCCGGGTCACGAAGTGTACCCCTACCTGCTGCGCGGCGTGGCGATCGAGAGGCCCAACCACGTCTGGAGCACCGATATTACTTACCTTCCGATGCATGGTGGTTTCCTGTACCTGGTCGCTGTGATGGACTGGTTCAGCCGCTACGTACTCAGTTGGGAACTCTCCAACACCCTGGAAACCGGTTTCTGCCTGGCGGCTCTGGACGCCGCGTTCCGTTTCGGCCAACCCGAAATCTGGAACTCCGATCAGGGCTCGCAGTTCACCTCGGCCGACTTCCTGGCTCCGCTCAAAAAGCGCGGCATCGCGATCAGCATGGATGGCCGCGGGCGCGCGCTCGACAACGTTTTCATCGAACGGCTGTGGCGCTCGCTCAAGTACGAGCTGATCTATCCCGGCGACTTCGCCAGCGGCCTCGAATTGTTCCCGGCGCTGGAAAACTATTTCCACTTCTACAATCACCAGCGCCCGCACCAGGCGCTCGGCTATCGGACGCCGGCAGATTTGTTCCCGTACCGATTCAACAGGAAGAGGTCATCTTCCTGATGGGGGACGCTGTCCCCCAAACCCCCTGGGATTTATCGCTTTCGTTTTCCAGAATGGATGCTTTTCGCTTTACTGCAAACGGCACCTGCCGTACAATCGAAAGGCTTGCTAGGAGGGTAGGGCAACGCAGGGATGCGACCCGAGCGCCGATTCAAGCCCGGAATGGATGGCGGCCTCACGGCCGCCGTCTTGGTCAGCCCGCTTCACCATCTAAGGACGCCCGAAATTTTGTCCAAACGATGGGGTCCACCTCAGGGATCAAACTCCGAACCTCGTTTTCGACCCCACTCCGCCATCAGGTTGAACCCTCCTCTGGATCGCCCATCGCGCGTTCGCGTAAGCGCCCTATGCGCCTTCAGCTTCGAAATTCCGACGAAAGCGTGGCCTTCGTGGACTGAGGCAAGTGCATAATAGAGAAGTGCCCGCGAATGAGAAGAACGTCAACGACGAATTCATGCTGAAAGAGTACGAGAGCATCGCGGCTGCTCACTTCGATTCGCAGGCCGGACTCAGACAGCAATTCAGATTTTATCTGATCATAGCGGCCGTTCCACTAACAGTACTCGGAGTCGCCTTGAACCGTCCATCAGGATCGGGGTTACAAGTGAAGGAAATCGGTTTGTTGAGCCTTCCGGCACTAGTCAGCGCGGTCTTTGCGGGCATTGGCTTCTTGGGAATGCTGCTTTCTTTGGCGATGATCCACACGGCGTTTGATTCCGTACTTTATGCTCGCACGGTGAATGGAGTGAGGAAGTATTTTACGGATCGAGCCTTGGACTCGGGGGTGGATCTTCAACCCTATTTCGTGATGCCGACAAACAAAGCGAAGCCCCATTATTTTCATTTCCGGGCCTTCTTCTATCAGCATATGCTCATATCATTTGTGAATGCTGCTTATCTCTGGCTCGGAATTGAGAACTTTCACCGCGGCTGGCTTGCCACCGTTGTCTTCTCCGTGCTTTTCGTGGGACAGGTCGGGAGCTATCCCATGTTCGCGAAATTGCGACAACAGAAGCAAATCGCCGACTAACGATTCAGCGGTAAGTTCAGTTCATTCCGAGCGCCGTAAACCTCCAAATACGATCATTGGTCACCGGCGAAGTCTTTCACTGCTGTCGTTTGGCAACTGCGGGGAATCGTATTGCAGGCTTCCTTAAGAAGATCCCGGAGGCGCATTGCGAGCGGCAGGTTGACCTGTTAGGAGAGTTGAGGCTATGCTACCGGAGCAGTAGATCCTGAAGGGCTGACTGATGGACCATCCCTGGGGTGGACTTCGTTACGAGTTCCCGGAAAACCTTCGCGCGCGTGCCCGTGCCCAAGCCTTCATAGGCAAAGCTGTGGACGCCGAAATGTCCAGCAAAGTAGATTGCCAGCTTCAGCATGCCCTCGGTGACTTCCATCTGCTGCCCAAGAGAACCAGACAGTGACCGCAGCTTTTTCGGGTTGAAATTGCTTCCGAAGAACTTCGCTCCGTCAAAGGCATTATGCATGTCGTAGTTGACATCGTTCCGAGCCGTAATCTGCCAGATTCGGTCGCTGTTCACCGGCGCTATCGTCGCTTGAAGCCCGGCGGGAACCCACGGTGAAATGCTATTGCAGCCCTCGTAAAAATAATCCCAAAATACTCTGTGGCTCCCCGTATAGCCGTTGGGGGAACGGGGACGTTTGGTAATCCGCAGGATCTGATTGTTTGGCACACCGTTCTCGACGTCTACCAGTCGCTCATGGTCGAGCCATGTGCCGAACATTCCTAGGATCGCATTGGCACCGAAGAACGAGGAATAATACAAAGTTACGTGAGCCCACGGTGCATTGCTCGGTATGAACATGTCGAGCGCTCGTCTGTAATCTGCGACTCCGAAGAGAATCCACCGTTCTACCGCATTCAGCAGACTTACCCGGTGAATATCGAAGTGTGGCGTCCCTTCATTGAGCCGCGTAGTTCTCGTCGGCAGGCCCCTGTGGAACGCCGACAGGGACTGTCCTGTTCCAGGCAGATGAGCCGTTAGCGGAGTGCAAAAGTGACCCGCTTCGGTAATGTCAAAGAGGTGCATTTTAGGCGAATACCTGGTCCTTCATCGCTTGATAAAGGTCGGTAACGCCGGCCGAGCCTTGCGCGGCACGTACTCTCTCCTCGGAGAGAGTTTCGGGATCAATTTTCTTCAGGTCTTCGAGCAAAGAGAGTGCCGTCAGAGACTCGATATCTTCTTCTTTGATGATGATGTCTGTGAGCACGCGAATGAGGGCCCGCAGAACTCTGGCCTTGTAATAGGTGGAATTCGGATCGCCCCATCCTTGCGGATTCAATGAACGAACAGCGGAGAAGAATCTAATCAGGAGAGATGCGTATTCCTCAAAGGTAGGATCGAGCGCCTTCTTCACCTTGCCAACCAGAGTCTTAAGTTCGGGCGCCAGCGAGCCTTGCTTGATGCTCACGTCCTTCTGTTCTCCCGTGAGGTCAATCGCAAAATAAAATGGGCTCTCCGGGCGGGTTGCCAGTTCAAAAACGAGCTCTGCCGCCGTTACCGCAGCTTCATCACCGGTCGGCCTGACCAATCTCACCAGATCCCAACGAAGGGACGAAGGCACGCGCCTCTGGTTATCGTTGATCTCAAGGAACAACTCCGCCATTTCCTTTTCGGTCTTGCGCAAATGGATGATGCAGGCATACTGGCCGTCGACCTCTGAGAACGTCTGCGCCCAAAGGCGATGCTGACCGTCCACCACCAGGAACTTCACCTTCTTCGGAATAACGATGCCTTTGTCGGATGACTTGAAGTCTTTGAGATCCGTGGCCAGCGTGATCGCGTTAGGGAAGGTCCGCTCCTCATCAAGCACGGTACGGGCTATTTGCCTGGCGCGAGGTTGATTGACGATTCGCTGAAATCCCTTTATGGGATCTCTTATCCTCCACGAAGGGGTTGTATGTTCCAGCAACCATCTGCCTGAGATGACTGTCACGTAGACTGGTGGCGCGGATTGCAGCCGTAGCGCCTGTACTGTCATTTCGCCCGATTCAACGGCACTGTGCTTTAGGGCCATCCGGAGGTCCCTTTCGAAGTTGGTTTTGACAGACAGCCTTAAGTAATTCTCGCCAGAATCTTATCCACCAGCAGTTTGGCGTTGGCTTGGCTCGCACTGCAGTCGTAGATTAAAGCAATCAGTTGCTGGTACGCGCGCCGCTTGGAGGAAGGGATGTCCGAAAGCGCGCTGGCCCTGACGGGCGCGTTAAGAAGTTTACTGATGTCTCGCTCCAGTTTTTCTTTACGCTTCTTGAGCTCAGCCACGACGCGAGCGGGCAAGATCCCCTTCGAGATGATTCCGTTAAGGAGGGCGAGTCCGGCCTTAATCTCCTCCGTCACCTGGTATCTCTTCTGTCGGCTTAGCGCCCCCTGCTTGAAGATCGCCGCCTTTTCCCGAACCGCCGTTTCGCGCAGCTCGAAGTCGCGCGACCATTTCCGCTGAATGCTGCTGGTACGGCACCTGCGCGTAATCTCTCGCGCCACCGGCGCAAGGTGTGTCAGGAGGTTGTGGAAGTGAACGCTTTGCTCAAAATGATCGCGCCTTCCGTTTGGAATGATGCGGGGGTCAATGACGTGAAGCTCGCCGACGCTCCATGCGTTGAAACGCGACTCGGGGAACAGTTCCTCAAACATGCGATCATCCCCGACCTGGATATTCCCGCAGCGCACACGCAGTCCTCGCACGTTGCAAGCAGTGGGCAGAGCGCCTGTATAGCCGTGATGAAGTATCCACCCGACACATGCGGTCTCGCCGTCTATGCCCTCTATGCTCAGGAGTTCCGCTTCCGTGAAGGCGTCGAGAACTCCGACGCCGATTTCCATGGCCCCTGTGTGCGGCCGATAGACCGGAGTGCATTGTTCTCCAACGAAGATCTGGAGATCTCCAAGCCGGACGTGGGAGCCCACATGCCTCAAAACCTTGTCCTTGAACGGAAACTCTTGGCGGAAAGGAACGGGAGCGACCTGGGAGAGATAGTTGCTTATCGCTGAAGCGCTCAGCAACTGATCATTCCGGTGCCGGATGATGCCCCGCATCTCGACCTCGAAGAACCGATCGGGATGGTTGCCGCCAGGGATGCGGCGGAGTTCAACGATCTGGCCCACCGCCTCGCGCAGATCGTGATGTTCTTCGCTGGACCGAAGTATGGTCTTCAGTTTCCGACACTCCCAGCGCATCTCGCTGACTTTCGTCTCGCCGGGCGTCCTCGAACGGAACACAAGCTCCTGGCAGTACCCGATCCCCGCCAGCCTTCCGACACCGCGAAACCCTCGCGCACCCCGCCCACGCTTCTTGCTGGCTCCAAACGCGGCAAGGCGGTCAGCGAACTCTGCCTGCGAGAGGCCAGTGCCGTTGTCGGTAATCTTTACGTCCCGGGCGGAAGTGTCAATGCTGATCGTGACCTTACCCGATTCGCCTGTATCGATCTGGCCCATGGCGCGCGCCTCGTCTATCGAATCCGCCGCATTCTGGACGTACTCGCGGTAGATCGTCATGGGGTCCACATACATGGAACTGCTCAGGAGTTCCAGAATGTCCTTGCCGATGACGATCTCGCTTGCAAGGGTCTGCCACGGTGCTTCTCTCAGCGTGATGGGTACGATATTAGTGCTCATGCGGTAGCCATAGCCCTTTTTCGGCGCACGTTCTTCGTCCGTACCGGAGCCGCGGCCTCCTCATAATTGAGCCCGGCATCTTCAACCCGTTCGTCATCCGGCACGACGATGCTGGGGTCATCCTGCTGTTTCATGGCTCGTTGCTTAGCCCAAATCTCCGCTTCTTCTTCCTTGGCGAGCGGGAGGTAGTGCCTCATGATGGATTTAACCCGACTCGTAGTGGCGAGCCTGAGCTGACCTCGCAATTCGCGCGGGTCAACGGCGGAAATGAGACTAAGCAGTTCGGCTCTCTCTGAGCTGCTCAAATTGTTGAATTCCCGCTGATACTCGCCGAATTGAGCGCGGCCACCGAGCACCTCATACCAGTCGCGGTTAAAGATGAAATGATGCGGTCGAAGCAGAAGGTCGCCAAATTCCTGCGTGGTGTCGCCAAAGGCGCGCTTGAAGAAGGCAGGGTCACCGCTCACCACGCCGTGGGTTGCCTGCAAGATCAATTGCATCGAGCGCAGCTGATAGCGGGTCCACTTCTCCCCCACATGTGAACGGTCCGGCAGCCACGTCGGCTGATACCGCATCGGAAACGACCAGATGCGCAGGCCAAGCTCCTCATTGAGCGTGACATTCAGCCGCATCCGCTCAAACAGGTCGGCGGGAGTATCGTGAAAGTTGTAGAGCATATAGTTCGACATGCTTAACAAGCCGAACTCGTGCGCATACCGGACGGCCCGTTCATATGGACCCTTGAGGCCCAAATGGTCGAATGCGATTCGCAGCGGCTTTAAGCAGATGCTCGCGAGGTCCCGCAGGTATCCGCGGTCCTTGCACAGAATACGCGCATCCACGCCCTGATTGAAGTCCACGCGCCGCTGGACGGGTACGCGCCCGATGCTCAGCTTCGCGTCCGGCAAAAAGCCCAGGTCCCGGATTTCCGCGATAATTTCATGAAAGCGGGAACTCGCGACGATGTTGTTGTCCATCAGGATCAGGTCCTTCTTGGGACCGTAGCGCGCTTCGATATTGCGCACAACAGCCGTGATGGATTCGGAATCTCTCTGATCGCCTTCCAGCTTGGGCACGCCGCAGAACGTGCATTTGCGGATACATCCACGGGAGGCGTATGCGAAATAAGCGTCTCGAACCGGGTATTTGTACTCGATCTGATCGAGGATACTGTAGTCGGGTATGAGGTCTTCAATCGCCGGGCCCTGATGGTCGTCGGAATACAGCTCCTCAGAGTACTCGTCCAGCTGTAAAGCCTTTGCCGGCGAGCCGGTCAGCAGGCCTTGTATGAACCGAATGCCCTGCCAGGACGCACGCGACGCAAACTGCTCGGGCATTAGAGATGCGGCGATCCCGCCGACGAAAATCTTATCCGCGTGCCCATTCGCCACCTTCATGGCGAAGTCGATACTCTGCGCGATGCGTGAGAACTCAAACGAGAAAAGCGTCGTGATGTAGATGCGGTCCCACGCCGTCCCGCAGACCGAAGCATCCTCTCCCTTGATAAACGTAACCCTGTCCCGCTTGCCACGCGGACCATGATATTGAGCGAGTTTCATGAGTCCCAGCGGAGGATATTTATTTTTGTAACCGGGTTCGATAAGGAGAATGTTTTTATTAGCCATGCGAGATTTCTAGCCTGGTCTTCGTACGGATGCCGCGAATGACGGCGAGTGCCGACTTCACGCCTCCTTCACCGCCGAAACCGCTCAGCGGCCCATTGCTGGCCCAGTCCACATCATTGAGAAACTCTCCGAGTCGGTTGATAAAATATCGTTTGTCGACTGCCGCAGGGTTGCCGACCTCAAGGTACAGGTCGGCGGCTATACTCATCAAGGCGTAGACACCAACGCCCTTGTTGATGAGATGCTTGCGCGGATTGTCCCAAGCTTCTTGCAAAACGATCGCGACTGAGGCCCAGAAGTCCAACACGATTCTCGCTGCGACTGTTGCTTGTTGCGCGCGCTGGAGCTTCGTCTGGCTCAGGAATCGTTTGATCGCTTTTTGCATGGTGCGCAAGGAGGCCCGACGCATCAATCCCGAGGTGCTGGCTCCGCCCAGGTCGAGTTGCCGATACCAAGGGGAGTCCGGATTGTCGTTGAGGTGCAGTGCGATTAAGAGTTCGGGGCGTTCGGCGGCGAGATCGGTGGCGAGCGTCGCATCGTGAAAGTCGAGGAGACTGGTGCTGAGGCCTTTGGCCTTGCTATTAATTATGTTGAAGATTTCCATTTCCTCGCGTTCGGACAGTCCCAGGTAGCACATGAAGGGAAGCGAAACGTCCAAATCGTTGAGGTGCCCGAGGCGGTGCTGGCAGTCCACTTGGGCGAGGACCTTCGGTGCGATGCGCGAGATCTCCAGTGTGACAAGCGCGCCCGAGACGGGAATAATCTTCCATGCTTTTCTGGGTTGTGGGCGGAGGTTGAATGTGAGGGGAATCGTGGAGCTGTGCGGGGATTGAATGTACTTGCGAAAGTCTATACTGTGTCGAGGGTTAAAGCGTCGCTGGTAGCCACGTCCCGTGTCCTCATCGAGGATGTCTGCAAAACTTAGTGCATGCAGGACTCGCGCGGGCGCGAACCCCAGAAAGACCTTGCGGTGAGCGGAGAAGTTCACCATTCCATCGAACGTAGCAGGCGCAGCGATTGCAGCTGTCTTGGGCACTATCTTGCAGTCTCTTGCTGCAATTGTCGCTAGATTGCCCTGCAATGTCAATATCCGCTCTGGCTCCAAAGCACGTTCGCAACGGTCCGTCCGGAACAGGCTAGGGCGCAGCTGTACGTCGGGTTGCAGTCGTTATTTTTGGCTGCTGATAGGCTCGTTCCCGGAGCTTTCCATTGCGGGCTTCGACGAGTCCCAAGTTGACGACTTCCAGCAGAGTCTGATCGCTCGTCGGTCGATGAGCAATGTTGGGCTGGTAAATGAAATCCGTGACAAAGTGTATCATCCAAGTGTTCCCCGTACCCGCGTAAATGACCGCGGGCCGGCACTTCACCTTAAAATGTTCCGGCTCGCCGAACTCTCGATAAAAAACATTCATGTAAAGACCCTGGCGTGCCGCGTCAGGGATGTCAGCGTCTCGGTACCAAGCTACGATTCGGTCGATTTGCGAATGAAGCTTCCTATCCACCACGGCACTCTTCAGTCGACTCCCCAGGTCTGCAAGGAACTTGTCCTTCTCCTTCAAAGAGTCGCCATCGCGCAAATGTTGAGTGACGATTAAGAGGAAACTTTGCTCGTAAGCTGCCTGGTTCGCGATCACCTTGCGAAAAGCCCTTGGACGGGAGAGATCCGAGTATAGGAAACCGCCGAAATAGTCGAGGTTGATGAGATCATAGGGCCACTCAGGGGATTTCTGATACAAATCACGACCTCGAAGGAGGATATCGTCAAAGCTACCGTATAGTGCGTGAAGACGGTGTTCTAGGTCTTTCACATTCGCATTCAAGAACATGAGATGCTGCTGGTTTTCCGCTCGCTCGATTCCCGTGAAGCGGCCGAGCATGTGCTGCCAAGCGACGATGTCAAGCATTTGTTGCGCAGGTAAACCCAAGTATTTAAGGGGTCTGCCTATGCTCCGAAACCACTGCTCAATGACCGGCTCGTCGACGGCTCGGCGAACGAATTCCTTATTGGGACTAGAACTGAACGGCTGGTCGGCCTTTTGGTTCTTCACTTCGCTCCCTAGTATTTCTTGCGTAGAGCGCTGTAGATCTTGTCGGCGACGCGATAGTATTCGTCCTTATCCGTGAAGTGCGATTGGAGTACCTCCATAATAATCTCGAACACTTTCTTCGTCTTGGTCGTCATGTTCAACTCAGCAGCGATGTTGACGGTTTTACTCTTTTTTAGATGCTTGGGGTCTTCCAGTTCTTGTTTGACGGTAGAGCCCAACCTCTTGACTTCCTTGATCTGGCCCAGAACATCGGTATCCTTGCACTTGATTTCACGCTTTCGCAGTTGCTCAAGGACCTTTGCGACATCATCAGAATAGGTCTTCAAATCCGCACGATCGATCTGACCGCCGGAAAGTCGTTTCTGGTATTCCTCAAGTTTCGCCTTGACCTTTACCGTGGTATCGAAAGCTTGGCGGTCGTCGCTAATCCGCTGCGCTTCCCGGCTCAATCGGTAGGCAATACCGTCTCGTGCCTCGCTGTACAACTTGTCGCGTGAATCATTCTCAACGAAGTTCGATCGGTCCGTCGTCGGTAGGACTGTCTTATCAACGATATGAATCTCGCCAGTAAACCACTGCGCCCGGGTCTGCGTTGTTGTCCACAGAGTTCGCTGAGGGAGAGTGCGGTCGCCGACGGAAAAACCGAACAGTTTGTAGACCAATCCGGCGAGTCGGTGCTTCTCTTCGGCATCGTCGCCGTCGATTTCAAATATCTTTCCGGAGGGCCGAGTCCGGCCCAGTATCTCTCGCCCCTTGCTTGCATACCAACAGTACGCCATCAACTGCTGTGGCCTGTCGGGATGTCGAACCGGGACGAAATCCGGGGCAGCTAGACTCGTACCATTCGTATACGGCTTGTAGATCCGTATCCGTTCCCCACTGGATGTCGCAAGGAACACTGCTTTAGGCGAATAATCCGGTACGTTCTCCTGGAGTTTCTTCGAGATCAGTGAGCCGTACTGGAATTCGGAATCCGGGGCAAAATCAACTGGAGCAATGTCGGCGATGTATTCCTTGAGCGCGTCGACTTCGAGGATATCCAGGCATGAGGAGCGCACGTCACGCAACTCGACCATAGTGTAATGGGACTCTGGATCAACATCAGTTGTCGACATGCTGGTATGCCTGCTGATGACGGCAGACGCAGGCTCCTGCACTCCGATCTTCTTGTTCTTGCTTACGTCCTCGCGCATATCACCCGCGCGAAATTCGAAATGATGTAACTTCGGGTCGCCGTACGAGGTCGACGACACCTTGAGCTTGTTTGCGACAGCGATTCCGGCCAACCTACCGATACCCTTGTAGCCTGCCTCCTCACCCACTTTTTTTTCGGAATAAGCTATGCGCTTCAGCTTGACCATCTCCTCGCTATCCATGCCTGTACCCGTATCGAAGATGAGCAAGCTCTGGCCCTGGATCGACACTTTTATTACAGGCTCCCACCGGTCTTCCACAACGTCCGATACGAGGCGAAAGTCATCCAAGGCATCGCTGGCATTCTGGATGTATTCGCGAATGACCTCGAGCTTTCGAGGATACAAGTCCTCTGAAAGAATCAGCACGGCAGCCGCGTATACGAGCTCTTCCGACGGCTCGGCCTGAGGCTGCTTCGTAACGTTAGTCATGGTGGTTCCAGAGAGTGGACCGCTTGCTGAAATCGGAGATCTTTAGCGTTCGGCCACGATTCGCTGTAATGAAAAATGCTTCGCCCTGAGGCAGCGATGCGATCGCTTCATGGACTTGGTGGGGTCCTTCATAGTTCGAGCATTTAGCTGCGAGGAATTTGGAAACTTTAAGATCCGGGTCCGCGGTCTGGAAAACCAGCTTGGACGCACTGTTTGCATATGCGGCAGCGCTGAAATCGCCCGGCTGTTGTGAGGCAAATATCAGACCCAACCCGAACTTACGAGCTTCGCGGAGAAGGCTGTCCACTGGCCCGCTATCCCGGAACGACAAATGATGTGCTTCGTCGAGAACGCAATAGAGACGAAGTGGATGTTGTCCTTCGGACTTCAGATAGAAGAATAGATGCCAGAGGAGGAGTTCGACCACGACCTTCTGGGTACGTCCCTCAAGACCGCGAAACTGTAGAATGTGAACTCGGTGTTGCGTGTCGTTGATGAGCCTATTCCACGCCCACGGTGTCCCGTCGGTTTGGAACGAGTTCAGCATAAAGAAAGTCGTCAAGCGAGCGGAGACGGTTTGGGCATTCTTATGAGCAGGATACTGTTTGTCGCCGGCAAGGTGTTCAAGTTCCTGTTGCAAATCACCCAGCGTCGGAGGTGGGGAGTCCCAGCTGCTTGGGTCAGAGACGCGGATGTTGCGGTGCTCGAACAAGTTGACGATGGCATCGACAAGAACCTTGCGCTGGATATCACCCAGGCGATAGACGGCATCAAAAACGTCCGAGATGCGAGTAGCGACCGAGTTCGGGCCCTTGACGTCCCTTGGGAAGATCTCGACAGGATTGATCGCGAGACCATTCTCGCCGATAAGGTATTCCTGTGGTTCGGTGAAGGTTCGGAAGTGGCGATCAAGAGTATCGGTTTCAAACCCCTGCCCATAATCAAAGATCACAGACGGAATCCCAGCTTGAGCCAATTCCGCCACGAGGCATTGTGTCGCATAGGTCTTGCCTGAACCGCTCTCGCCGACAATCATTAGGTGAGGATTTTGGGCAAGCTGAGTATTCCAAGGCACCCAAAACAAAGGGTCCTCGTATTCGGCGTCATCGCCGACATAAATCCCGTTCGCTGCCTCAGCATCCAGAGCTGACTGCTCAGCGCCAGCACTCTGGTCTGCGGCCGGAATAGCCTCTGTCGCCTCCTCGACGGCAGCCATCATCGAAGCAGCCTGCTCGGAGACGTCAGGTTGAAGCCTCGCTGCGTCTGTAATTTGCCGATGGGCGATGATCGCGGCTACCTGCAACCTTTTGAGATTCAGCTCTTGCGCAATCTCTTTGGTCGTCTTCCCCGCATCGTTCAAATGCTCGATCTGAGCGACTAGATCACGGGATATTCTTGGGCTGGGCATGATTCGAGTTCAGCGTCCTCCAAAGCCCCGTGGTTAGAGCAAAGACACAGGCGTAGTCAGATTCTTAAAGATGAATTAAACCACATATTCGGTGCCTTTAGGGCTGGCGTATCGAACGCCCGAACGCTGACCAAACGCGTACCTCGCAATGGATGAGGTGGATGATGTCTTGCTATCATTCAAGGAACGCGCACTATGGGACGATCATTGCCCAATTCGCCCCCGCGAGTGATTCGTCGCTCCGAGCAGTTTGAGACCTTGGTCTTGCACGACGTCGTCTACCCGCCCGCGTTTAAAATCGGTTGGCATTCGCATGAGTTGGCCGCATTCACGTTAACACTCCGTGGCTCTTCAACGGAGTCGTTTTCCTCCAGCCGATTTGATCGCACAGCAGAAGGTCTGCTGCTCCGCCCAGCGGGCGAACGGCATTGGGATTCGATTGGCGAGCAGGGCGCCAAGTGCTTCGTCATGGAACTAAACTCGGGCTGGATCGATGACCTACCTCAAGCCCGGCGAGCCTTCCGACACCCCAGCTTTTACCGGCTTGGGGCGTTGACGATGCTCGCCCAGCGGGCTTACTGGGAATGGCTCCAGGAAGACTCGGCCTCTCAGATTGCCATCCCGGCCTTGGCTCTGGAAATGGCGGCACACCTGATCCGGGAGAGCGAGCCAAGAAAAGCCGGGCAGCCTCCTTCGTGGTTGCGGCGGGTGCGTCAGCGGCTCGATGACGGTTTCGCCGACACGCCGACCTTGGCTGAACTTGCGCGGATCAGTGGTGTCCATCGGACTCACCTGGTCCGTAACTTTCGCCGCCACTACAGCGTAAGCATCGGAGAATATCTTCGAAGACGGCGTGTCGACGCGGCTAGCGCACTGCTAACAAGGCCCGGTATGTCTCTTACGGAGATTGCTTTCGCCACCGGCTTTGCCAATCACGCACACTTTGCCACAGTGTTCAAACGTATCACCGGCTTCACACCTAGTGACTTCAGGAGATCGCGGCGCTCGTGAGTCCTCCTGATGATTCCATGTAAGAATGCGTCGGCGATGAAAGATCGCCGAGCCGCCTATCGTTTATAATCGCTTCGGTTCTCCCCGATCGAGTCCGCAAGGATCCCATGGAAGGCATTACTAGCTCGACACATCTCCGACGGCAGCTGAGCCTTTGGGACGCGTCGTCGCTCGTCGTTGGAACGATCATCGGAGCGGGCATATTTCTTGTGCCCTCCATCATGGCGCGGCACATCCCTTCAGCCTCTGGCATTCTCCTGGTGTGGATCATCGGCGGGACACTTTCGTATTTTGGAGCATTGGCCTATGCCGAGCTCGGAGCAATGTTCCCTGCGACTGGCGGCCAGTATGTCTTTCTGAGAGAAGGATACGGGAGAATGGTGGCATTTCTTTGTGGCTGGGCATTGTTCCTGGTAGTCATGCCCGGCAACATTGCGTTCCTCGCGACGGGTTTCGCAACCTACGTGCGAGCTTTTCTGCCGGCTTCAGCAGCGGCGAATGCGGTTGTATCGCGAGCGATAGCTGTAGGATTTATCGCGGTCATCACGTTCATCAACTATCGGGGAGTGAGGCTGGCAGCAGGTGTCCAAAACCTCTTTACCGCGCTGAAGCTGGCAGGAATAGCGATTCTCGTTTTCGCCGCTTTCGTCAGCGGGCAACCGAGCCAGATGCATCTCTCCTGGTCAGCAGCCGATTTCGATCCGAAACAGCTGGGACTTGCACTCGCAGCCGCCCTGGTCGCGTATGAGGGCTGGAACAACCTGAGCTTCGTCAACGGCGAAATCGTGAATCCGCAGCGGAATGCTCCGCTCGCACTTGGCTTTGGCGTTTTGACTTCTGCCCTCGCATACGTTTTGCTCACGGCAGCCTACCTTCGTGTTCTGCCGGTTGGCGTCGTTGCGGCGTCACCGCGTGTGGGTGGCGATGTGGCGGCTCGCCTGTTTGGGTCGGGCGGCGCGCTTTTCCTTTCGATCATAATTCTCGTCTCTATTGTTGGTTCGGCTAACGGAACTGCCTTTACAGCCGCCCGGCTCTATTTTGCGCAGGCCGCAGACGGCTTATTTTTCAGGCGGTTTGCAACGACACATTCACGGTTTGGAACCCCTTCCTTTTCTGTGCTTATGCAGGGGGCGTGGGCATCCCTCCTAGCACTGACAGGCTCGTACGAACTAGTCGCGACATACGCCATCTTTTGCGCATGGGTTTTCTACCTTCTGGTCGTGGTGGCTCTGATGATCCTGCGCTGGCGTGCGCCGTCCATTCCTCGCCCCTACCGCATGTATGGTTACCCGTTTACCCCGCTGGTGTTTGCCGGCGTCACGGTTTGGTTCCTGATCACTAACATTTCCGGTAATCCGGTGCCATCGCTAAGTGGCATGGCAATTCTCGCCGCTGGTATTCCGGTCTATCTGATTTGGGGGAAGCGACCCCAGGTTTCCCCCGCGGAAACGTCAGTGAATGCGGCCGCAAGGGTATGACCCCCACCGTATCGAATGCGACCGTGGTGCTGAACCGGAGTGACATTCGGTCGTTGATCGACTTCAAGGACTTTTTGCTTGCGATGGAGCAGGTGTTTCGTCTGCACGGCGGTGGACAGACATTATCCACCGGGCTGTTGCACATCGATGCGCTGGATGGAGAGTTTCACGTCAAGGCCGGCGGCATCCGGGAGACTACTGACAATCGCGCATATTTTGGCGTGAAGGTAAACGGCGGTTTCTTTCACAACGAGGAGCGTTACGGCTTACCGAGCATTCAGGGTTGCATCCTCCTATTTGACGCGACAACTGGTTCCCCATTGGCGCTGTTTGATTCGGTAGACATCACTCGACAACGCACGGCCGCCACCACGACGCTCGCAGCCTTGCACCTCGCTAAGAAGCACCCCCAAACGATGACAGTAATAGGAACTGGGCGCCAGGCGCGAGTGCACCTGGAGGGGATGGTCCGGCTGTTGGAACCCCAACGAGTTTACGTGGCGGGCCGTGAGCTGACGAAGTGCCAGCGCTTGGCCGACAAGATGAGTCCGGACCTGAACGTTCCGATTGAGGCCACTACAGACGTGCGCGGCGCGGTTCGTGCAAGCGACATTGTGGTCACTTGCACCGCTTCGCGGGAGCCATTATTTCAATCCGACGACGTCCAGCCGGGTACCTTCATAGCAGCAGTCGGCGCTGATGCACCCGGCAAACAGGAACTTGATCCTGACTTGCTTCGACGGAGTAAGATCGTCGTCGATCTCACAATCCAATGCATCCGGGTGGGGGAACTACAGCATGCTATTGGCGCCGGCCTATTAACGCCGGAGAAGGTTCATGCAGAGTTGGGAGAGATAGTGGCCCGCAGGAAACCGGGACGGCTAAGCGACGACGAAATCATCATCTTCGACTCGACTGGTACAGCATTACAAGATGTGGCGGCCGCGGCTTTGATCGACGAGCGGGCGATTGAGACATCGAGGGGAGAGCGAATCAACCTTTGCTCGTGAACTGGCAGGAACGCGTTATTGGGGCGGCCGAGCGAATTCGCCCACTGGTTCGTGAAACGCCCGTGGAGCTGTCTGCGTTCTCACTGGGAACCTCAACCCAATTGTTCCTGAAACTGGAGCATCTTCAACACACTGGGTCCTTTAAATTCCGCGGAGCTTCGAACAAGATTTCCCTCCTTACGCCAAACGAAGCCGCCGTGGGGGTCATTACAGCATCGAATGGCAATCATGGCCTCGCGGTCGCCGCCGCAGCCAGCGCAAAAGGCATCGACGCTGAGGTCTATGTCTCTTCTAAAGTGTCCCGTTCTAAGCTCCACCGAATCCAGCAATATGGCGCGTCGATTCAAGAGATCGGTGACGATCCTCTTGATGCTGAGCTGGCGGCGCGCGAGGCCGCGGTTAGCTCCGGAAGAGTTTTCATATCTCCATACAACGACCCGGACGTGATCGCCGGTCAGGGCACTATCGCTGTTGAGCTGCATCGACAGTTGCGTGACATTGACGCTATCTTTGTCGCCGCCGGAGGCGGAGGCTTGATCGGGGGGATTGGAGCCTACATGAAGGCTGCGTCACCTAAGACGGAGATCGTTGGTTGTTGGCCGGAGAATTCCCCGGTGCTGTGTCGATGCCTCGAAGCCGGTCGCATCCTCGACGTGCCAGAACAACCAACACTCTCTGAAAGTACGGCAGGTGGTTTGGAGCCGGGGTCGATTACTCTCGATCTCTGCAGAGCTGTTGTGGATCGCGCTGTCCTGCTCTCTGAAAGCGAGATTCTGGCGGCGATGCGCCGGAGCTTGGAGGAAGACCATTGGCTGATCGAAGGTGCGGCAGGCGTTGCGCTGGCGGCTTACCTCCGAGAAGCGAAACAATATGCCGACAAGACCGCCGTCGTCGTGATTTGCGGCCGCAATCTATCGAATGAAGTCCTACACAGGCTCTTATGACACCTATTTATTCCCGCACTGATCTTCTTGAAGTGATTCATCCCGCCGAGGTCATCCGTGCAGTTGAGGAGGGTTTTGTCGCTTACTCGCGCGGAGAAGTCGTCGTGCCGCCGGTGGGGCACCTGAAATTCGAGCATCCTCCTGGAGACGCCCACATTAAGTATGGCTACATCCGCGGAGACAACACGTTCACGGTAAAACTGGCGACAGGTTTCTATGAGAATCCTCGCCGAGGTCTGCCGTCGAGCAACGGCGTCATGCTCGTATGGAGCAGTCACACTGGTGAATTGTTAGCGATTCTCCAGGATCAGGGATTGCTCACGGATCTGCGCACCGCCGCCGCCGGCGCGGTGGCCGCAAAGTTCTTGGCCCCGACGAAGGTCGATTGCATCGGTATCATAGGCACCGGGACACAGGCCAAGCTGCAGTTGGAGTACTTGAAGCACGTGATGTCCTGCCGGACCGCGGTTGTCTGGGGACGATCTCCAGAACGCGCCGCCGCGTTCGACGTGGAAGGGTTTCATATCGGGGTCGCGTCGACGGTTCATGAACTTGCTTCGTGCTGCCAGTTGATTGTCACCACGACACCATCGCGCGAACCGCTACTGGGTGTCGGCGATGTCCGGCTTGGGACGCACATCACGGCGGTCGGCGCGGACGGCGGTGGCAAGCAGGAGTTAGACCCGCGGCTGTTCGCGATCGCCGAGGTCTGTGCTGTCGATAGTCGAAAGCAGTGCATGGAATTCGGAGATTCTTCTCAAGCGTTCAAGGCTGGGCTGATTGCGATGGAACATCTGGTGGAACTCGGACAGATTATTCAGGACCGGAACATGGGACGTAACTGCGAAACGGACATTACCATCGCCGATCTGACCGGGGTGGCCGTGCAGGACATTCAAATTGCCAAGCTGGTTCTGGGAGCCCTCAGCGTAACGGCTTGACGGAGAGAAGACGAATGCCGACTTTCAGACAAACGACACTAGCGATCGCCTTTGCAGCGGCATGCGCCGGCCCGGTTCCGGGTGAATGGTTTCAGGGCACGACTCACACCCACACCCTGAATAGCGACGGCGACTCGACACCAGACACCGTCGCCCGGTGGTATCGGGAGCATGGCTACGATTTCATTTTCATTACCGATCACGCCATGATCACGGATGTTGCGCCGTTGAACGCGCTGTTTGGGGGCGGCGGGCAGTTCCTGGTGATGCCGGGAGAAGAAGTGACCTCGAACTCGAGATCTCCTGAACTTCACGTTCACGCTAACGCGCTCAACCCGCACGCTAAGATTGAAGCGAAAATCGGCTCTGGCGCACGCGACACTCTTCAAATGGACCTCGTCGCGATCGCTGCCAGCGGCGGCCTAGCGCAAATTAACCATCCGAATTTCTTTTGGCAATTGAACGCCGACGATATCGCGAGCACGAAAGGCGGCACTTTCATGGAAATCGCGAATATGCAACCGGACGTAAACAGCGCAGGCGCAGGGCCCGGCGCTCCTAGTACCGAAGAGATTTGGGATCGGGTACTCTCGCGCGGCAAGGCGATCTGGGGCACCGCCTCCGACGACGCACACGATTTCAAAGACAAGATGCCGCCTGATCCCAAGTGGCCGCTTGCCAAACCGGGCGGAGGATGGATCATGGTTCGTGCTGAGCATCTGACAGTAGACGAGATCATGAGGTCGCTTCGCGCCGGAGATTTTTATGCATCGACGGGAGTTGTACTGAAGGAATACCACGCCAATCGAGACAAGATCGTGATTCAGATCGAACCCAGAGAGGCGTACAAGGAAAGGTACCGGATACAGTTCATTGGTAACAACGGACGAGTCCTCCAGGATGCAACAGCAACCTCGGCTAGTTACGCGATCAAAGGCGACGAAGGCTATGTGCGAGTGAGAATCAAAAGTTCCAATGGACAGACAGCGTGGACACAGCCAATCTTCACCGACGGAAGAAAGCTCCCTTAGAACACAGCAGTTTCAGGAGAATCCGTTTGTTTCACATTGCTTCTCCGGCAGTGGTAACTCTGCACGTGGATGACATTGACACGGCGCGCCGGCAGAAAGCAGACTGTTACTGTCGCGGGCGTGGTAAGCAATTTGCCAGCCTCTTGAGGCTCAATCGTTATCGCGGGGCAGGCGCTGGCAAGCCGTCGGCGCTCCAGCAGGGCCAGCCAGGGCCGTGGGCACTGAGTGCCGTGACGTCCGCCTCAGGCAATCCTGTCGTTGAAGCTGTACCCGAATCCGCGGTGAGTCAGAATAAACAGCGGTTTCGAGGGCTCCGGTTCAATCTTTCTGCGCAGCCTCAGAACTCTCACATCCACGTTATGATCTGCGATGTTATGGTTGTTGCCCCAAACGGCGCTGACAAGGCTATACCTATCGTAAATGACGCCCCTGTGGCTCATCAGAAAGTCTAATAACCGGAACTCAATCGCGGTTGCCGGGACTTCTCGGCCGCGCACTCGCACCTTACAAGTGGCGCGGTCAATTTCCAGAGCCCCTGCGGAAAGAATGGGGGCATGAGACACAATGTGAAACTGAACGCCGCATGCTCCGCAGACGTAGTCTGTGTTTGGCAGTTGCTCTACGGCACGGGAACCGCAGTACGGGCAATAGGAGGCTGAGGCGCGATCCAAGTTATGCCCCAACCGGCCGTCCTTGTCCGCATTCGTTCCGTTTGCAAGCATCTTGAAGCTCAGTCGTCGTCGCTCGTCAGACGTTGGCAAGAGATCGGAGATCCGATGGTCGTATGGCAGTGCTCGATGAGCTGTAGGAGCACCCTTCGAACGAACACTTCCGCCTCATAAGGTAAGAACGGATGGACGGGAAGTGTATTACCGTCACCGTCCTGGCGGAATTGCAGAACGGTCTTGAGAAATCGGTCATCCTCTTCTTCCTCTATCCATCCCTGCTGAACCATCCATTCTTTTGTGCCGCAGCCGGCAGCGTAGCTTGGGAAGCTGCGGTTCATGATCTCATGACAAACGGCTTCGTAGGCATCGAATAAACCTACGGCACCACCTGCAGCGTACGAGAGTAGCGCCTTGCGGATCTGATCCCGCTTACTCGCGACATTAAGGATCTGGGAGAGAGTCGGTCGATCAGTGGATAGGGCCGCACGGGAAAGGGCCTCCCCTGCATAGTCCTCGACCGGCGTCAGTTGGATTGGGCTTAGGATTCCGAACCTCAGACGAGCGGCCGCCGCCGTGAGTCTTGCGAACTCGTAGGTTTTCCATTCCGTAGCAGTTGGCGAGCTCACGCTGTTCAGCGGCTCGAGACAGAACGACCCCTCATGGAGCATGACTTTGAGCTCGACTCCGGTGAGTTCGGTGGCGATCTTCTGGATATCGGAAGGTGATCCTAGGAGCCGGACACCCCGGCCGCCAGTTCGACCGATCATCGCCTGCTGCATATATAACTCTCGCGTGATCACAAGGATATCATAGCTCCAGCTAATCTGCTCGTGGTGTTTTTGCTCGTGACAGCTTACAAACCAATTTGGCTGCGAAACATCCACGGAAGAAGAAACTTCCTCCGAAGCATCACTACCCAGAGTTCTTCGCGGAGCTGGGCAAGAAACTACGCGCCCTTCGTGAAGAGCGCGGCTACAGTCAAGAGGACATGATCTCTCTCGACTTCAGCGCCCGGCATTGGCAGGGGATGGAGCGTGGGCGTCCCATGACAGCAACCACGTTGGTTCGCATTTGCCTAGCATTCGAGATATCGCTGGAGACTCTGGTAAAAGGCATAACACTGCCCGAGAAGGCACGCATTGGCTAACAGCGCATAAGCGATCACGCGCCTCGGCGCCACAAAGCTAATCTGCTCGTGGTGTTTCTGCTCGTAAGAGTTTACAAAGCAATTGGTGGCTGCGGAATACCAAGAGTTCTTCGAAGCGCTGGGGAAGCGAGTTCGATCTCTCCGTGAAAAGCATAGCCACACGCAGGAGGATATGATCTCTTTCGGCTTCTCCGCAAGACATTGGCAACAGATCGAAGCAGGCCGTCCCATCACACTGACGACTCTGCTTCGCATCTGCACGGTCTTCAAGACGCCAATGGCAGCTCTCGTGAAAGGTCTCGGGCCGCGCTAACTCGACTAGAAGCTGAACCGAAGCGCCAGTTGAATCTGGCGGGATGTTCCCATCCCCAACGTCCGGCCGATTGTATTAAAGATCTGGCCGAAACTCGGGCTCCCGAACGTCGTATTCGGCTGGGCGAAATTTGGGTGATTGAAGAGGTTGAAAACTTCGGCTCGAAACTGAAGTCGCGTGTTGTCTGAAATCGGCGTGTCTTTGGAAACCGAGAAATCGACTTGTACCAGTCCAGGCCCAAAGATCGTATCCCTCCCGAGATTACCGAACGTGCCGGCGGGGGGAAGTGAAAATGCAGCCGGATTGAGCCAATGATTGACGGTCTGGTTCTGCGGATAAGGATCGACACCGGCTTCGGCGTTCGGCCGCTGATTAACGAAGTCTCCATTGCCAAACGTATTCGTGCCGAGAACAACCGTGTCGGCGACCCCAGTGTGCAGGATGCCCAGGCTGGCGATCTGCCATGCTCCGAGTCGCCCCTTTCCTAATGGCAACTGATAAACCGTATCGTAGGAGAAGCTGTGCCGAATATCGCCTGAGCCGTTGCCCCGCTCGGCCCGAAGATCATTGTTGTTCTGCGGCTCAATGGCGAACAGACCGGGATCTCCGACGTCATCGATGGCGTGTCCCCAGGTGTAGTTGAGATCCAACAGCAGGCCACGCTTGAATCGCCGCCGGAAGGAGACTTGTAGCGCATCGTAAATGCTCTGTCCCGTGTTGCCTTGGATGGTTATGTCCGCAAAGTTTGGATTGGGGCGCCGGCCGAGAGCCGGATCAAAGAGGTTGACGTTCACATCCTGCTGCAGGTTCACCCCATGGTTTCCAACGTACGCCAACTCCAAAGCGCTGCCGTTGGCCACGTTGTAAACAGTTGTGACGTTCCACTGCTGCACGTAGGTGTCGGGCTTCACCAAATCGAACCCGGTGACTGATGGCAGCGGCGTGGTTCCTTGTCCTAAAAACGGACCCAAAGGATAGCCGAGATCCGGCACTTGCTGTTGAAGAAGCGTGGTACTTCCAGGAATGTTGTTCAGCGGAATCGCGTACGCGCCATTGCCGACCGGATAGGTCTGCCAGAAGATGCCGTAGCCGCCGCGAATCACCAGCCGCTTCGAAGCTGCCCAAGCGGCGGCGAACCTCGGACCAAAATCGCGCGTATTCGCTCGGAAGAATGCCCCGCCGGGAGGTGCCAGCGTTCCGGTTAAAGTATCAAAGGTCTGGGCACGATTCGCCGGATCGAAGGGCGGCGTTTCGAAATCGTAGCGGAGACCATAGTCGACGGTGAGCCCGGGACGTGCTTGCCATGTGTCTTGGATGTAGCCGCCGGCTTGGTAAGCGCGCGTGGCGCTTTCTGGATTGCCGACGGTAACCGATGCTTGAGCAGCACTGTTGTCGATGAAGCTCTGAAGAGACGTATAGATGATGCTGGACAAGTTCGATGTGTGTATATCCACTTGAATCTGGTACGCCGTCGCGCCCCATTTCAAGCTATGGGTTCCAAGTTGCCAGTTCATCGAGTCACCGATCTGACAACTCGTGTTGTTGTCCTTGGATCGCCCGTATGAGCCGGGCGCAATCGTCAACGGCGTGACAATGACTAATGGGTACGGTTCATCCGAATTGATCTGGCTCCCCACGCGCTGCATACCCGCGAGAAACTCGTTCAACAACTGGGGGCTGAAGATGTGCTCGTGATGAATCGCTACGTTGGTGGAGCGCACCGGTACATTTTGAAAATCGGAAACGCCCAGGGCGCCGGGATTGATGGCAAACAGCGGGCCGAAGACATGCGTGTCATTGACGTTCACGCGCACGAACAGGAAATCGTTGTCGGCGAAGTAATGATCGATCCTCACGCTGCCCGTGTCTTCACGGACCTGGGATACGGCGACAGTCGTGTAGTTATCGATCAACGGATTTGAGGTCGGGCTGTTGCCCATCGGGAACTGTCCAAGAATCGGCGCCAACACAGGCGACGTTTGAAGCACCTCCTGGCGGAAAAGAGCGCTCGGCGTCGTACCGCTGCCGGTGATGCCGATGCGCTGGCGCGACCCCTCATAGTTTACAAAGTAGAACGTCTTCTCGCGCCGAATCGGACCTGCCACATTCGCGCCGAAATCGTTGTACCTAAACTCCGCCGCCGGGGCTGGCACGGTATTAAAGAAATTGCGTGCGTCCAAGGCGTCGCTCCGAAAATATTCGAAGAGCGATCCGTGGAGTTGATTGCTCCCGCTCTTCGTCGCGATGTTCACGTAGGACCCGGCCGCTCGGCCGTACTGTGCCTGGTAGTCGGAAGTCTGCACCCGGAATTCACTGATGGTTTCCAAACTCCCCGTCAGCAGGCGCGCTCCACGCTCCGATCCGTTCGCGATGTAGGCCTGATCCACGCGCGTGGCGTCGATGCCATCGATCGCAAACTGGTTATGATCGGTGTGCAGTCCATCGAACGTAAGGTCGGCAATCAGATTCGTGCGCGGTACGGCGCCGAGCGCCAGCAGGGTGAATCTGCCGTAGTCGCGCCCGTTGATTGGCAGATCCTCGATCTGGACATCTTGAAAATTCTCCCCGGCGGAAGTGTTGATGGCAGTCACCTCGCCCTGGACCTGTACCACCTCTTTCAAGTCTCCGAGCGATAAAACGAAATCCACGATATCGTCCTCGGTGAGCCCGACGGTAACGCCCGACTGCTCCACGGTTTTGAAACCCATATGCCGTGCCCGCACTGCGTAGGTCCCGACTGGAAGATCCGGAATCGAGTAGTAGCCGAGTTCGTCGGCAAGCGCTTCCCTTTTCTGGCCAGTAGCGGAATTCTCGGCGGTCACCGTGGCGCGAGGGATGGAGGCGTGTGAGCTATCGAGAACGTGACCAGAAATACGTCCACTGTTTTGGGCAAGAAGCGCGCTCAAACCGACTGCGGAAAGCAGCGAGAATCGCCGGAGTTGTCCCATCCGGACTGGCATATCAAGCGAGCGCGAGATGTAAACAGCCTACTCGAAAGGGGATAACGGCACAACACTATCCACAAGGATAGTCGGACTATCCGAAAGGATAACGCTAATAACTCGACAGCAAATATCTGCTTATACTTTGCTTTTTCTCAGCGTGACGTAAGCACGGCGGTGACCAAACAACTTGAAGTCCACCGAATAAGCGCCCGGGCCCGTCAACGTCAGCGTCCCGAAAAAAACCACGCCCCAAACCGCGTTCTCCCACGGACCGCTTAGCGAGGCGTAGATTGGATCGGTAGCGGCTCGCTGGATCATTTCCAAAACGAGCACCGAAGTCAGCAATCCGCTGACAAGCGGCGTGGCGAAGCCGGCGATGAGGAGTAATCCGCTGAGGATTTCGAGAAGGCGAGGGAGCTCGGAACCACCTGAAACAGGATTGCTCGCAAGAGGATTAAACATGCCGAAACGAGTGAGCAAAATGCAACCAATGACTAGCCGGGCGGCGAGCAGTCCGAGGCCTGGACCGCCGATCGGGTAGGACTTTACAAAGCTCCTCAAGAGAGCGGCGGGCGTCCGATGCAACCGGAGGTAAGAGACCGAGATCAAAAATAGGATGCCCGCAATCGCGCAGGACCAGGCGAACGACCGCGTCTGTAAGAAAGCAGGCTCTACGATGAATGCGAGCGGTCCGGCCGCTTCGTTCCACAGGCCATCGTTGTTGCATGCCTTCACGTGAAATCGATAGAAGCCCGGCCGCAGGTTGCCATAGAATGCCTGGCGGCGCGTGCCCGCGTCCACCCAGTCGCGGTCATAGCCATCCAGCTTATACTGGAAGAAGACACGGTCTGGATCGGTAAGGCTCAGCGCCGTGTAGTCGATTTGAAGGCGAGTCAGCGTCGGCGCGAGCCTCGGCGCAGAATTCAGGTTGACGGCTTTCCCATCCACCGTCATTCGTTCGATGTGTACGGGCGGCTTTACGTTATTGATCCTTAGGCTCCGGGGATCGAGGACCGCGATGCCCTCCCCGCCGATGAACCAAAGCCGGCCGTCGGTGGTTTTCGTGGCGCGGGGCGTGGTGCCGAGCGGCCGCGTTGTGGGTTGGAATCCGTCCGAAGCGCCGAAGAGTTTGTACTCGATCGGGCTGGGTGGGCTCACGGATGCGCTCATCAGGTCAGACAGCTTCGCGCGAATCAAGCCGCAGCTTGTGCGGAACCAAAGAGAACCGATATCGTCTTCGAGGATGTCTTGGATCGAGTCGCAAGGCAGGCCATTCTTCATTGTCAGCGTTACGAACTTGCCGTCGGCATAGCGGCTGAGACCGTGTTCGGTGGCAACCCAGATGGTTCCGGAGTGGTCTTCGAACACAGACGACAGGCGATCGCTGGCCAAGCCATCGGCAGACGAGAAAGAATGGAACGCCCCATCTTGATAGACCGAAAGCGGGCCCGGATTCAACGCGATCCAAAGCCTTCCTTTTCGGTCCCCCAGCAGGTACGAAAAGGGTTTCGACGCAAAACGCTCCGCAGCTACGGAGCTGAGCTGACCGTCGTGGAGCCGGAATAGGCCCCGTTGAAAGTCGCCGAACCAGAGATTGTGGTCGCGATCTTCAGCAATAGAAGAGACTCGATCCAGGTCACTCGCAAGCGTACGAACGCCTTTGGGGCTCAATGTGAAAACCCCTCCTGTCGTAGCAACCGTGACTAGGCCAAGGTGGTCCTGAAACATCGCGGATGTTGAGGTACTTTTCAAGCGATGAAGGTGGCCGCCCGGGAAACAAAAGATGCCGACAGTTTGGATACCGGCGCAAAGGTTTCCATCCGGCTCGCCGAGGATAGAAGAAACGTTGCCAGCGGGAAGCTCTTCGCGTCTGGACCAAGTCGCTACGTTGTATTCCCGGAATCGATCGATTCCGTTCGCGGTGCCCGCCCAGATGTTTCTTTCACGATCCTCGAACAGCGCTAAGATCGTGTCACCCGACAAGCCATCGGCGCGGGTCATTCGCTCCACCCGTCCTCTGCTGAGATGAAACAATCCCTGGCCACGAGTTCCCACCCACAGAGCTCCATCGCGATCTACGAGGACACGCCAGACTTTTATTTCGAGATGACCAGGCAGGAGTGAGTGGGCTTGGATGTGTCCCCTCGAATAGCTGAGAAGCCCACGGTTGCTTCCCAACCAAAGGCGTCCGTCCGCGTCTTCTGCCATCGAATAGATCTCGACAGTAGAGGTCTCTTCAACTGGATGCGGCGCTTTCGGCGTCCAAAGCTTGAGACCGCCTTGGCCTCCAGTCCACAGACGTCCTTCGCGGTTTCGGAGAACATCGTACACGCCTCCAGCGGGCGACTCGGGTGCTCGAACGAACGCCTGAACGCGGTCATGCTCGATTCGTGAGAGCCCGCCGGATTGGTAGCCATACGTACCCACCCAGATTGCGCCGTCGCGATCCTCATGGATTGCAGTCACGGCACCGGCATTCAGGCCATCATGGGTCGTGAAGACTTTCAGCTCTCCATTCTTTTCGAATGCGAGGCCGCCACTAGTTCCGATCCACAGTCCGCCACTTTGCTCCCCGCGAAGCGATACGATGCCCGCACCGGGTAGCACTTGGCCAGGACTACCTTCCCAGCGGCTGAAATGTTGGCCGTCAAAGCGTACTAGCCCCGCTTCTTCGGTGCCCAGCCAGAGATAGCCGTCCTCCGTTTGTGCGAGAGCATTGACAGGAGTGCTCTGGATCGCGCCCAGTTGGATCCACGAGGTATGGGAATATTGCGTTACCAATTGCGCGGGGTCCAGCGCCAACGCGGGCCAGGTAGAAATCAGATAAGTTGCTGCCAGCGAACGCACGATGGCACCGGCGATCGGGGGAGTATGCGACAAAGCCGTGCAAACTATTGTCGCAAGTTTACGGCGATTAGGTGGCCCATTACTTGGTCCGGGCCACCCTAACCGTCCTACATTCTAGGAAGACCACTTAGTCTCTTGCAAACTCGTCCGGTTGCGACTGGATCTCCGAGTAAACGTCGCCACCATAGCTCCCAAAGCCAAGAACAACGTCACTGGCCTCGCCGATGTGCTGCAATTCAGGGGTCTGATACAAGTGTCTTTCACCTCCTCTCTGCGTTTAGCGAGCTGGGAATTGCAGCCGGGGGGGAATCGTGCCGCCTCGTCAGGCCGCCGCCTGGCGAAGTTGCTCCGGACGTGAACGCAGCCATTGCTCCAAAAGAACGATCTGGCGCAATTGCGGTTCGTTACAGCTCAAAGATTGAGTTATGCGCTCCAAACGCTCACGGACCTCAGAGGCATTGACATAGCCGAATTCTGCAAGGAGGAGCGGATCGGATTTGACCAGCAGCGCTTTCGCCGCCGGTCGAACGGAATCGAGGAATGTTCCAGTAAAGGACGCCTTGCAGTGCCGCTTCACCACTTCGGGTGGCAAGAGCTCTTGAAACGCCCGGCGCATCAGACGGCGCTGTTCGCCAGGCCGACAAAGTACGTGGGCGGGGATGGCGAGTAAGAATTCGACCAGCGGCCGGTGGATATAGGGATGCGAACGGTATAAATGTTGAAGCTGTTCGGGTGGACGAAAAAAACCCGATTCTAGATTTTTTGCGAGAGCCTTGAAATGTTTGCGACGTTCCGGTGGCGCCTGCTTCCACCGATCGGACCAGTTCCAATCTGGGTTGGACAAGCCGATTTTCGCTTTGAACCGCGGCATCAGGGAATAGCCGTAGCGCTCGCGAACGGCAGAACTCGCGAGGATTTCATATCGCGATGAGATGCACCAATCCGCAGGAAGATTGGCGAGCGAGCCACGCAAGAGCAACGCGTGAACAGGTACTCGTGTGGCCTTGCTCCAACCGACGGCCTCTCGAAGCGCGGTCGCAAGCTTTCCCTGGCGTAACGGAACTGCGAGCTGCTCGCTGTCGTCGACGAAGTTGCCCATCATCAAGTCGCCTCCCAGACCCGTGAGATAGACCCGCATGTCCATTTGCTTCGTGCGCTGTGCAAGTTCCTCGAAGAGGGCGCCCCACGCTGCAGGCGAAGCCTGATCGAGGTGGTCCGTGCTCAAATAAGGGAAATCATCTGTGTTGACGTAGACGCCCTCGATGCCGCAGAAACGCTGCACGGCGGTGTAGAACTTTTCGTCGGCCGCTCCCGGCGAGCCGAAGCTGATGCTGGTTAAGTTCGGCGCTTGGGCGTCACCGCTTGCGATCAGATGGCTCGCCATGCAAACGATGGACGACGAATCCTGGCCGCCACTCAGTTCCGAGCAAACGGGATGGTTCGTGCGCAGCCGAGCACGGACAGACTCGCGGAACAAGACTCGTAAGCGCTCGTCGTACTGGCGCTCGTCCTCATACCGAATCTGGTCATGAACGGGAAGCTCCCAGAATTCGTGCGATTGAACGCCGCTTGAGTTGATGCGCAGGGCGTGACCGGGAGGCACAAACAAGATACCGCGGTAGGGAGTGCGAGCGGGAGAACCATGGCCCGTGAGAAATCCTGCAACAAAATGATCGTCGAGTTCGGCAGCGCCAGTGATAGCGACGAGAGGCTTCAGATAAGACGACCAGACGGCGCGCTCCTGATTGGCGTAGTAGTAGAGCGGCCGCACGCCGGCAAAATCGCTCGCCAGGATCACGCTATGCGTAGAGGGTTCCAAGATCGCGATGCTCCAATCGCCGACCAGAGAGCCGAAGCCGTCGAGACCCCAAGCTTCATAGGCGGCCAGAGCGAGAGCGCAGTCAGTTCGCTGGCCGCGCAAGCGCTCCCGTAGCCGTAGCAGCAGGTCCTCGCGGTTATCCAGACGGCCATCGAATGTGATTGTGTTTCGCAGAACCGAAGTTTGCGGTTGCTGTTCGCGTGCCGCAATCTCGTCGATCCAAGTGGCCGCGTGGGCCATGAACAGGCCAGCGTCTGAGTATTCACCACGCGCGTCGGTGTCACGTTCCGCTAGCGCGCTCTTAAGCCGTGCACTCATCTGCTCGTGCATGGGCCGCTGATCGAAGTAGAAAATTCCCGCCTGGCTGCTCATAGGTCAGTTGCTCCTATACACGCTCGAGAACCAGCAGTTTCTGTTGATAGGCTGGGGAATCGTTGACGATGCGGCCGTTCACCTCCACCCAAGCGTGGGAGAAGAACGGTGAGGGACGGTAGCCGATGACCATTTGCGCTTGAACTCCGAATTTTCGGAGTAGCCGCGTGGTGACAACGGCCCGAGGTAGGCACAACACTGGTTTCCAGTAGAAGCAAGATGCCAGAGTCACTGCATCGCAGATGCGGCGCACAATCCCATCGCCTCCGGCGCTCGGTGAAACAGGTGTTGTTTTCACGCTGGTGTGCACGCTTCGAAAGCCGCCGACCGCGTTGACGACGTCATAACGGATCAACTCGACGAGTACTCGTAGGAGAAATAGCATGGAGTTGAAGTAAGAATAGTCTAAGTGCGCAGCAAGCCTCCGGCTTTCAGACTTCCCACGAAGCGATCCAGATCGGCCCGAACTCGTTCCAGCGGCGCATCGAATTCTGCTTTGATTCGATCCGCGATATCGTGCAAGTTCGTCTCCTCCTCCAAGAGCGCTAAGATGCGTGCGCCAACCTTGTTGGTTGAATAGAGCTGACCTCCGTGAATGTCTAAAATCACCGCGCCCTCATCGTGGGCAGATACACGTAGCCCAGGCGCGAGAACGAGTCTCGCATCGATAATGTTCATGTGCCCAGCCAGTCGGTGAGTCTACCGATACTTCGCGGATCGCCGGACTAGCGACCGAAAAATATATGTTATAGACTATAGAGTTGCAATAGAATTACAAGATAATGACAATGCGGTGACGAGAGCGTTTTACATACTCTCTCACTTTCTTGACATGTGCTGCAGACGCTTCTGTCATTCTCGATGCGGACCCATGAAATCTTGCGGTTTGGGGAGCCTCTCATGCGAGAATACAGCTTCGGCGATGGGGTAAAAGGCTAGAAGTGTTTTCTTTGCTCCGAGCGGTACGAGCCATTTCGACACGTAGGAAAGTTGCGGCCAGTTCTGCGCAAACTGTGCAGCGGGACGCTGCGGGGATACCCTTCGCGATCGAGCACACGGCTGCTTCTTACGCCATATTTAAACCCGGTACGGGGATCCGGTTTCTTCAGGTTGCCACTTCGCTGGGCCCAGTTGACATCGAGCTGTCAACGCGATTATTCGACGGCTGGGGTTCCGTGCAGCACGGAGTCGTGGCAATCACCAAGGGTTTCGCATCAAGCGGCGCGGATGTAAGTGGTGCTTTAGGCTCTCTGCTCGAGGACCTGCTGGCGATCCTTTCACTCAGCAGCAACGCCTGGGTCGGATTGTTTAGAGCGGGTTGCGATGACGATTGGGAAAAGGACCCGTCGGTGGGTCATGCGAGGCTTGACGACGCTGCTGCTGCGGTGGAACTAAGAGAACTGCATGAGGTTGCAACAGGCGCGCTGCTTGATCGGATCGCAGCACATCCCTGCGCGAAGGAGCTCTGGAAAGTCGCGCGCAGTTATCGACAGGCGCTGGCCCATTGGACGGCGGAACAGCAGTCAATTGCTCTCGCCCATCTCCACGAAGGGTTCTTAACCATGTCTGACGTGCTGATCCGCTTTTTGTGCGAAGCTCGCGGTTTGACCAGAGCGAACCTTGCCGATGAATACAGAGTACGCATGGAAGGATTGTCAACACACGTGCTTCAGACCGAGCTTTATCAGGATGACGTTGTGTGTTTCCAGGCAACTGAAGCCGCATGGCGTCGCGCGAACTCCGACAATCAGCAGGTTATGGAAGGCGATGACTTTGCTCCTGACGACGTCCATGTCACTGCTGCCCGATATCTTCGTTCTTCCGTCATCCGAGTCGCGGAGCTGGAGGACCGGTATCGGTCCATCCTGCTAACGAGCCCCTATGACGTTCCACTTGGTGCAAACCATGAGACAGAGCGGCAGCTAGCTCAGTGGGAACCTGGCTCGCGAAGCCGGGCCTTTGCGAGAGGACCCCACGGCCAGCTTGAGCGAGGTTCACAAATCTGAAGGTCAGATGGAGCGTGAGCTCATGTGCCGCGCGAATCAAGAACGGCAACAGCGACATCGAGTGTAAGCTCGAAGCAGAGCGAACTGAATGGATCCAACTCAGTTGGCTTAGCGGTTCGATACGCTCGCGTCCCCTTCCAGCTTGCTAAGAAATTCTGGCGCTCGGCCCTGGTTTGATCCGCGTAAAGTTCCAGTTCATAGACCAGGTCCGCAATTGGGTAGCGCAGCAGTTCCTCGCATGTCTCCCTGTGAATCCGCGCCAGCGCTTGGCTTACTACCTCGGAGGGAAACTTTCTCGACAGATTAGGATGGTGGTACTTGCCTGTGTTGTTGTCTCTCAGGGTGGACAACAGAATAAGCTTGGACAAACAAGTCTGAGAGACCCAGGAGACTTCGTGCACGGCCTGAGATAGCACCAACGAATCGACTCCGTCGTCGGTTTTCCCGAAAGCCTCTACTCGATCCCATCGTTTGCGCTGGGCTTCAATGGAGCTGACCTCGACGTCTAGCTTGTTACCGATCCTTTGGACCGAGCGCATAACCGAAAGGACTCCGACCATGGCCATATCGTCAAGCCACCGAAGTTTTTCGGTGGGTAGGAGGACCAAGGCAAAGCGAAATAGTCGGCAACTAATTCCTAAGAGAGTCGCGCGAAATAAGAGTACGGCTCTTCGTCGATCGATGGCAGGATCCCCTGCGTCGGCCCCTAGCACTCTTCGACACGAGGACAACAGGCGTGCTCCAGCCAGTGTGAGCGCAGATTGAACGAGCGATCTTCTCCTACGCCGATATGGCCTTTCAAATCTTGGGTACCGCTCGCCGATCTCGCCGCACCTTACCTGCGTTGTGTCAAGCTGCACGCGGAGCGTTTCGAGCGGGATCTTTAAGAAATCAGACAAGCTCTGCAGCTCTGGCATGAAGAGTGAATTCCCAGAGGTGAACGGCCGAAACCCGCTAAATACAAAGCCAACTAGTCTTCCGAGCAGAGACCGCACGGCCTGCAACGCTGCGGGGCGGAGCGAGCGGAACTGCACCCATCCATGTTCGCTCACAACGAAGGGGCAAAGCAATCAGTGCGCTAAATCTGTGCGCCTGGGCTTCGGCTAACAGCCGTGCTCGGCTCTGTGCTGGTTGAGAGCCTCTAAAGTAACGTCACAGGCGGCGCGCGTTGTCTTAGTCGCTTCCCGCCACGCTTCGCTCTTGCTGTTTAGAATATGTGCGCCAGCCATCACATTCTTACGAATGGCATCAAGGTAGACCTTTTCGAGCCGCTTCCGCTCTTCGCATGGCACGGGACTTGAGTATACGCTCATGGTCGTAGTAGTCAAGCGATCCTAACTGCAATAACAGCGGCGATTCTGGTCGGGCTGGGCTATATTTCTTGCACTTTCGCCGTATTGTGTCATCAGCGACACGCGAATATTGCCTCGGTGCGCTCGGTCTGGCCCGATCTAGTGTGATTGGACGAGTGATCAATTTTTGGCGGCTCCTAAGTTTTCAGAACTGAGCGCGGCAGAGGAATAACATGCATGACTCGAAGACGGGGACCGCGAGAAGATCGACGATGCCAACCGAAGTAGAAGTAAACCAAACACCTGGAGCAGAAATCCGTCGATTGCGCGAGGAGAAAGGTATACGCGCAGTCGACATCCAGCGCATTAGCGAGACAATCAAGCTTCGAAAGAAGTGCACGGACTTTGGGATCACTCACGCCACGCTGAACGACATCGAAAACGAGCATTCCGTACCCAACGTGCGCAAGATGTTCAGTTTGGCTGCGAGTCTCGAGGTGCCATTGGAATCCATCTTGGCGTTGTATGGCGTTGCGCCGGCCGAAGTCAAAGAATACTACGACCATCCGCATGCCCAAGAGACTGGGATTGAGGTCTTGAATCCGTTCTTTGCGGTACCGTTCGACATACCTTTCGATTTTCGCCGTACGGGGCCGATAGCCATTGACGTCTCCCACTGGCCAACATTGCCGGAACCTATCCGAGGCCGGATGGACCCATCGAGGTACAGCTACGCATGGGTTGGCATTGAAGACACCGGCATGGGAGATTTGGTTCCCGCCGGTTCTCTCATCGAAGTCGACCGCAGCCAATCTAGAATTGAAGTCTCAACGTGGTCAACGATTCGAGAGCGTCCCATCTACTTTTGCTGGACCAAAGATGGTCATCGCTGCTCCTGGTGCGAAGAAGTTCCGAACGAAGTGGTGCTGGTTCCACATCCGGCCTCACAGGTGCCCATTAGGTGCTATCGCACTCCGCGCGATGCGAGGGTTATCGGACGTGTGACGTACGCGTGGGTGCCGTTTACGCGATTTGAAGCGCCACCGTCTCCCCGTGGCTAAAGTCGCGCCCGGCCTGACACTTGAAGCGCCTTGGAGGTACGCTGATTGCAAATCGGTTAATTGTCTATAGAATGTATTATATGGTTTCCGTGGCTAGATGGAAGGCGCCGAATCAATGTCGATGACGCCAGTCGGCAGTCTGAAGACAAAGGCCGTCGCAGTGGCTGCACTCGAAGCAATCCGGGAAAGGATCCTCCGAGGCGAACTCGCGGAAGGCGCGCAGATAAGACAGGAAGTCGTCGCGGCGGAGTTTGGAATCAGTGCCATTCCCGTTCGCGAGGCCCTGCGTCATCTCGAGGCCGAGGGTCTCGTGACGTTCCAGACTAATCGTGGCGCCGTCGTTTCGAGCCTCTCGCTTGAAGAGATCGAGGAGGTTTACGACATCCGCGCGCTTCTTGAGCCAGATTTGCTCCGGCGATCCATCCCGTTGCTCTCTGCCGACCATCTGCATGCCGCTCGCGGATACCTAGAAGAGTATGACGCGGCCTTGCTCGATGGCGAGCTTGGTGGGTGGAACGAGTGGCATTGGAAATTTCATTCCACGCTCTATCAACCTGGAAACCGGCCCATTTCGATTGGGATCGTTCGCAACCTCAACTACAAGACCGACCGCTATGCGCGGATGCGAATGTCCCTGACAGGCTGGCAGCAGGCGCCTGAGGAAGGGCACGCGGCGATTCTCGATCGTTGTGCCCAAAAGGACATCGAACTAGCTTGCGTACTGCTCAGGAGGCATATCACCTACTCTGGAGTGGCTCTGGTGGACTTCCTGCGAGGGCAAAACCACAAATAGAGGTCCGGTCGGTACGGCGACTGGAAAAGCGGCGCTTTGGGTCCGGCGCGAAGCGAGACGCATGAGGATTAGATCAGTTTCTGTCGGAATTCCGCACTGAAGAGGAGAATCGTCCGTATCTTTGCGTTTACTGCTGCAATTGAGAAATGGTGAACGCTGCAGCAGCGATTCCAGAGTCAGTGCACAGTGGTACGGCGTGGGGCCGGATGCTTTCTCCAATCGACCCAGCAGTCTTTCTTGACGAGCACTTTGGTGAGAAGCCTCTCCACGTTCCTGGCCGGCCGGGCAAGCTTGCTGATTTGTTCTCCTGGCAAGATCTCAATACAATCCTCGAACAGGACATGCTTTCCTATCCTCAGCTGCGGCTGGTGCGTGGTGGAGACCTTGATCCGAAGTTGTACTTCAACCAACATGACGGTCGCCGGCGAGTAGACGCTGCGATTTTACTGAAAGAGATGTCGGACGGCGCCACGTTAATTCTCAGATACTGCGACCGTCTAGTCCCGAGACTGCGCGAGTTTGCCTGCAGCTTGGAACGAGAGCTGGGCGTTAGTGTACACGTCGACATGTTGGCCGGCTGCTCGCGCGTAAACGCACTCGGAACCCATTGGGACGAATTCGAATGCTTTAACGTCCAACTGTCCGGCGTCAAGTATTGGAAGGTTTATAGGCCGCAACGACTTTATCCACAAAGAAGGACCTTCACGTTCCCTCTTCGAGACGATGTTGGCGATTCACCCGCCCTGGCCCCGGAAGCTTCGCCGGCTTGGGAAGGGCCTCTCAGAGCGGGAGATCTCATTTACGTGCCCCGCGGCTGGTGGCACCAGGTAACGCCAGAGGAATTGCCCAGCCTCCACCTCAGCATCGCTGTTGAGCCTCCTGCGGGAAGCGACTTTCTTCATTGGCTCGCAGATCGGCTCAAGTCCGACGAACTCGTTCGGATGAACATCCCGTATTGGAACGTGGCGAAGCGTCGCGCGTTTCTGGACAGACTTCATGCGGCCGCAGAGAGCCAAGTTAACGAGGGGGTCTTAGCTGAGTATCTTTGCCACTCTGACGAAACAGCGGTGCAGCGGCCAGCGCTCGGTTTACCTCAGTCGGCCAGTGCAGTGGCGCCGAGCCTGCGAGCTTCAACCCGAGTTCGTCTCCAGTGCCCGCGCAAGTTCATTGTTGAAGAGGACTCATCGCGTGGGACTTTTCGTTTTCGCTGCAAGGGACAGTTCTTCGAATTCGGCTCCTTCTTGCTGCCAGCGTTTCAAACCTTGAACGGAGGCGGCCCGCAAACCATGCAGCGGCTCAGCGAAGGCATTCCGTCAATCGCTGTACAAGCATTGGTTCTTGCCCTGTGGACGGCCGGCCTTGTCTCGATTGGCGAGGATGGGACGCTCTGAAAGACGCTGTTCCCACTGCGATACCTGAAGCAGTTCAACGAAACCACCTTCTGATTCTCTCGCCCGATCGCTCGGGGCTTCTGGTCAAGATGCACGCCAATCTGGGGTATTTGCTCCCCACACTGGTCACCGCCGTGGGTAGGAAGGTGCTTCCTTTGGTAAAGGACCATCTAGACCAGCTCAGAATCCAGCCCAGCTCAATTGTCTCACTCGCAAGCCGTGACTCCACGCCCGAAGGATGCTTCGATACCGCGCACCTCATCGAGACGCGATCGACGAGTTCCGTCGGCAATGAACTGGAATGGAAGATCATTCCTGACCTTCTCAAAACGCCGGCGCTGTGGAGCGTCCAGCGTGATTTCCTCTATGAGTACGCTAGCATCGCCGCTTCATTGTCTGTACCATCCTCGCCGCGTTTCATCGGGTATCACGGCTGGACCACCGATTTGCGGAATTGGGCAGGAGCCGCGGCGATCAAAGCCGGGCTTGGTGCCATCAAGGGCTTTGTGCCTTTCCGCGCCTCCCGCGTAGAGGCTGTCGTAGTGTTCCAGACCGACGCGCGCCGGAGCATCTATGTGAAATGCTTTGCGCCGCTGCCGTTCACGGAAGCATTGGTAACTCGCGCTTTAGGCGAGCTATATCCGGAATGCGTAGCCAAGACGCTCGACTACTGTGCCGAGCGAGGATGGTGGGCCGCCGAGGAGGTCATCGGTCCTTCGCTGGGAGAGCACCTGACCATGGAAGATTGTCTAGGCGCGATAGGTCGGTTCACTCGAATGCAGAAGGAGCTGGCCGGCTGCCATGCCATCTTTGCCGAGATGGGATTGCGCCAGCTTCGGCTACGGGAAATCGACCGAGAGATCGACGCAACGGTCGCCGGGCTTGATGAAGTGAGTGCCCTTTCCTTCAGCGAGCTTTCCGGTCTCTCGTCTCTTCTTTCCAAAGCTACGGCCGCCCTCGCGGAACTGGACTTCCCGGAATCTCTGATCCACGGTGACCTAACACCTTGGAACATCAAGATGTCCGGACAGGGCCCGGTCTTTCTTGACTGGGAGGACGCAGCCTGGGGGCCCGCTATCGTGAGCCTGGAAATCTTCCTCGCCGCACTCCGCAACCCCCAAATGCAACTCCGTGATTCTGGCTGGTTGGAGCGCATTCGTGACTCTTACCTCGCAGCATGGGGGCCCATCGATCCTCGGTGGGAAGATCCCAAGGTGAGCCGCTACTCCCGAACCCTCGCTCTTTTCTGTCAGCTGAGAGGTTACCTGCGCTGTTGGCGAGACGAGCCGGATGTACTTCGAGGAAGGGACAATGTGGTTCAGGCCGCCCGCAGGCTTCATCAGCTCCTATAACTCCTATCTACTGAAACCCAAATTTCATTTGACTCACAGGTCGTAATTCTATAATCTATAGAATCTTCGGTCGGCAAACCGACCGAACATCCCAAACCACGTCGGTTTAAGGACCCGGAGGGTTGAATGAAAGGTGCCTCGGAGAACATACGCTTGAGCTGCGCGCTCATGCCGAGGATTGGTTCTATAGGTGGACTTGTCCTTCTGATCGCGATTCCTGGCCTAGCCCAGCAAGCACAGCTTTCCGGGGTCATCGAGGACCCCAGCGGGGGGCGGGTTGATAAAGCGGCGATCAAAGTCATCAGTGAGGATACTCAGGCGACCCGCAGGACCGAGTCAAATTCGTCCGGGTTCTATAGCGTTCCCGATCTGCCCCCTGGGCATTATCGCTTGGAGGTGGATGCCCAAGGATTCCAAAAGCTCAATCGCGCGGGAATCGTTCTCGAAGTCACGCAGGCCGCGCGCTTGGACTTTCGTTTGGAAGTATCGACGACGGCGGCCACAGTGAACGTGACCGCAGACGCGTCGCCAATCAACACTACAGATGCATCGGTCAGCATGACCGTTGATCGCGATTTGGTGGAAAACTTGCCTCTCAACGGCCGCAGCTTCCAGCAACTGATCACTTTGGCGCCCGGTGTCAATCTTTCAGGTGGCCAAAACCTCGGTGACTGGGGGGAATTCAGCGTAAATGGTCAGCGACCCACTTCGAATTACTTCACTGTTGATGGCGTCAATGCGAATCTAGGGTCGACGCTGGGCGCAACGAACGGCAGCGGTGAAACGCTGAACGCCGCTGGCGGGACAAACTCTCTGGTTTCGGTGGATGCGCTCCAGGAGTTCAGAATTCTCACGAGCTCTTTCGCTCCAGAGTTTGGACGGACACCGGGGGGCCAAGTGATTCTTCTCACCCGCTCGGGAACGAACGACTTTCACGGGACCTTGTTCGAGTATCTCCGGAACGATGTTCTGGACGCCAACGATTGGTTTGCAAACCGCGCGGGCGCGGAACGTGCAGCTCTGCGTTTCAACGATTTCGGCGGCACGCTCGGCGGCCCGATCAACAAAGACAAAACCTTCTTTTTCTTTTCCTATGAGGGAGAACTTCTGAGGCAGCCCCAGTTCTCCATCACCTCTGTTCCTGATCTAGCCTCCCGGCAGGCGGCTCCGGCCGCAGTTCAACCGCTCCTGAATGGATTTCCGGTTCCAAACGGTCCTGAACTCGGCAATGGGCTGGCCGAGTTTTCCGCAGGTTACTCGAATCCGATCCACGCGAATGCAACAAGCCTTCGCGTGGATCACATCTTCGGTCCAAACCTGACCGGATTTGGCCGGTACAGCTACGCGCCATCTTCCAGCGCAATTCGCGGAGGCGACGAACAGGCTTTATCTGGTGTGTATCGGACATCGTTTTTGGCACAATCGATTACGGGGGGACTAACTTACAGTATTAGTCCGAGACTAGTTAACGAGACGAGAGTCAATTGGAGCGAGAACTTAACCCAAGTGAACTCCACGCTCGACAATTTTGGGGGGGCCACACCTCCTTCCAATTCCACTCTCTTTCTGCCTCCCTACTCACCTTCAAATTTACTTGCCACGGTTAGCGTTGGCTATCCTCTGGAATACCTGGTCGGCTACTCCGGTGGAAATAAGCCGAGGCAGGTCAACATCTTGGACGGTCTGTCCTTCTCCATCGGGGCCCATCAACTTAAGGTTGGCGTGGATTACCTTCGTTCCTTGCCCATAGATGCCCCTAATCCAGAGCTTTTGTATAGTTTCAACAACGTAGCAAGTGCAGTCAACAATCAAATGTTGTTTTATAGTAGCTATGCTGCAACCGTTCGCGCCGATGCCACAGAGTTTTCTTCTTATGGCCAGGACACATGGAAAATCAATAGTCGCCTGACACTAACCTATGGCCTACGTTGGGACATCAACCCGCCGCCCCATGATCGATACCCGAACAATGGCAACTACGTTCCCCTCATGGGGAACTATGTCACTGGCGATGTCTCCGTGGGTGCAGCAGGCAGCTCGCTTTGGAGCACCAAGTATACAAATTTTGCCCCACGCTTTGGCTCGGCATATCAGCTCCGTCAAGTGCCTGGCTGGGAAACCGTGTTAAGAGCTGGCGGGGGGCTCTTCTATGACGTCGCGACGGAAGGGGCCACAGCATTGCCAATCCAAGACGGCTTTCCCAATTTAGGATATGTTTTGGTGCCCGTCACGTCATTCCCGGTGAGTCCTTCGATAGCAGTTCCACCGCCTGTTTCGTTGACGAGTCCGGCGCCTGGTAGTGCTTTTTATGTGTATCCGAGAGATTTAGCGGCTCCTCGAAGCTGGCAATGGAATGTGTCCCTACAGCAGGGATTAGGTTCAGCTCAAACCTTGACGGTCTCATATGTTGCTGCCCTCGGTCGAGATCTGCTGTATGGACAGTTCTACCCCAGTGTGGGTCCCAATGATTATCAGGTCTATTTCACCGACAACTCCAGCAGGTCGAACTATCAGGCCTTGCAGGTGCAGTATCAACGGAGGCTCCGGCACGATCTAACTGCTACAGCCACGTACACCTGGAGTCATTCACTCGATGATGCGTCCAGTGACATTGCAGAACTTCTTCCTGGGACTATCCTCTCGGCGGGTAGCAATTGGGGACCATCAGACTTCGACATCCGGCATAGCTTCAAGGCGGCAGTTTCGTGGAGCTTACCAACACCTGTGGGAGCAGAGTGGGTCAAAGCCGTGACCGAAGGCTGGGGACTGGACGCCTTCGTCACGGCACGTTCCGCGTTACCAGTCGACATTGGTTCGTACAATAACAATCTCTCGGGAGGATATTACTTCTTTCTTCGCCCCGATGTAGTATCGGGGTACCCCGAGTACTTGTACGGATCACAATATCCTGGTGGGAAAGCATTCAATCCAGCCGCATTTGTGATCAATCCCAATGCCCAGGGAAACCTGGGGCGCAATGCTTTGCGGGGGTTCGACTTGATGGAGACGGACCTTTCGGCGCGGCGCACATTCCATGTCAGCGAGCGCTTCAAATTGCTCGTTCGCATTGATCTATTCAACCTCTTCAATCACCCTAACTTCGCCAATCCCAATCCCACCATAGGTAATGGGACGTTTGGGCAGTCCATTGGAATGGCGAACGGCAGTTTGGGAGGTACCCTTGGCGGGGGCTCATCCCTAAACTCGGTTTTTCAGACTGGTGGCCCAAGGACCATCCAACTCTCCCTCAAGCTGCAATTTTGATTTCCATGAGACTCAAGCTATTATTGACTCTTACCCCACTTATCACGCTGGCTGCAGAACCTGCTCCGCCTATCGCGGCGCCCCTGCCTGGCCTGGAGCTTTCACCAACGCTTCCCAGGCAGGCTAGTAGTCACGCCGTCACGATTCAAGATCTCCTGAAGTTGCGTAGGATCGGCGGCCTCTCAATCTCACCCGATGGCCGATGGGTAGCATTCACGTTGCGCCAGCCCGATCTGGCGGCGAACGGATATCGCACTGCGCTGTTCGTGACTGAAACCAGCGGCCGTGGCCCCCTGCGCAACCTTGGTAGCCTAGGTCCCGTGCAATTCGACGATCCGAGCTACCCTGTACCGATTGATCCAGTATGGTCGCAGGACAGCAGCGGTATTCTGTACCCAATGCCTGAAGTAGACCGCAGTGGCCAATTCGGCACGCGCCAAGTCTTCCGCTGGTCGCGGGATGGCGGACGGCCGGTACAGCTTACTCAATCACAGACGGATGTCCTTTACGTGGTCTCCCTTCCAGACAGACCATTGCTCTATTCGACTTTAGGGAAGCGGCCGGATCTTGAAGCGCTCTCCCGCATGTACTTCGACCACGGCATTTGGTATTTCGATTTGGACAGCCGCCCAAATTCGTTAGGCTCCATTTCGCCATCCTGGACCCGTCGTGGAACCGACATACTTGATCAGGCTCTTCATCACATGCGGATGATATATGAACCCGCTACCGGGCAGTGGCTGGACGATGTGCCCTACGCGGTACACACGCTTGACCAGTCCGGCAAGGACCGAAACGCTACCAGCGAAGAAGCGGCTCTCTACACGAAGTTGGCGGAATCACATAACATCGTGGCTGACTGGAGAACGAGCTTGAGTGACTCGAGCAGGGTCTGGATGTCTGGCCCAGCCGGTGCTGAAGTGTCCTTTGAAGAGAGATCCCACAATGGAATCGACCACTCAACGCCCTCGAATCTAAAGGGGCATTTGCTCATCTACGCCGTGTCCAGAGATGGATCAAATGTGACACAGGTCTCGCCGAGTTCGGACTATTCATACTCCGGCTGTTCCTATAGCGCCGTCGCCAGACGATTCGCCTGCATCCGAGAAAATCCACAACATCCACCGGAAATCGTTTCATTCAGCTCGGACGCCTCTGGCGAAAGAGTCCTGACGGACCTGAACCCGGAAGTTCGAAACTGGAAGCTGCCCACTGTCGAGTTGATTGAGTGGACCGACTCCCTCGGGAATCCGGGCTTTGGATACCTGTACAAACCTGCTGGATCCAACGGAGGACCATATCCGACAATTGTGTTGCCCTACTACAGCGCCACTTATGACTTTACGGAGACGGCAGTCGTGTCCAACGAGTATCCAACCTATGCATTCACATCGCGCGGTTATGCGGTACTCAGACCGGATATGCGCTTTTACATGGTCCCCAACACTAGCGGACCCTCCAAGAAGCTATGGATGAACGACGGTAGTCTCTCCTCGATACTGGCCGGCCTTGATCGCTTAGTCAACGCTGGGGTCACCGACCGTGCGAGGGTTGGGATCGCCGGGCTAAGCCAGGGGGCGAAGTATGCGTCCTACGCAATTGCCCATTCACACGCTTTTGCAGCCGCTTCGGTGCCCGTTACCGTTCCTTCTCCCATGAATTCAGGGGGGGCTTACTATGCGTTCCCTCAAGAAGCCCGCGACATGAACAACCATGACGATCAGGGGCGAATAGTCGACGGTCTTGCGCGGGCGCACGCGGAGGAATCACAAGTGAGCGATTGGGCCGACGCTGTCTCTACTCCTCTGCTGGTGGATGCGAGTGACGGCGAATGGGTCTTGAGCGTTCAGCCGGCAATCGCCCTGAGGACGAGAGACAAACCGGTGGAGATGGTGGTGTTCCCGGATGCTCGTCACATCAAGAAGTGGCCGCGTCAAATCCTTAACGATTGGGAGCTCAACCTAGATTGGTTCGATTTCTGGCTGCGAGACTCACACGATAGTGATCCGGAGAAGCGAGAGCAATACCAGCGCTGGGAAAAGCTGAAGACGCCCCCCACCCAAATCGGAAGGAAGTTAGTGAACTGATGAACGGACCGCAAGTATGAGTGCGACGTATGAATCCTCTAACGTCTAGGCAAAATAGGCCAGCGGACTTGCAACCGACGACTATTGCACGAATTCGAACGATGTATGGAACTCATGCTTACTCCGTTTTCATTTGGTCCGGTTAGGGAGGCCAAGAATCAAAACGACAGCGACTCCCACTAAGTTCAGGGTTGGCTTAGTGTGTTCGGTATACACCATTTCGTTTTTTGCTCACCTTCATGGTTAATATAGTTCGGCTACCTTTTTCCGGAGCTTAAGAGCTGCGGGCTATCAGCAAACAAACAAAGTGCAAGAAACAAGGATCCTGTCCACCTGCGCGCGATTGTTGGGGCAGCAGCAAGGAGCGAATCCCGCACGGTGGTGTGACCCGACGTGCGGGACTCCTCACCTAAGGAATACAGCCCTTGAGGCGACTACTCCTCAAATTCAAAGGATGCATTGGCCCTGCTGTGGCCGGTGTCGCCGGCCCCGGGCTTGTACATGCCGAGAACCAGGCCCTCGGCAACGCCCATTACATTCAATTCGGGCTTCGTATATTCCATTTCGAATCACCTCCTTTCATAGCTAGCTCAACAAGCTCTTTCTCCGCCGCAGTTGCAGGTCGGAATTGTCGTTCCGCAGCGTACGATTGCCGAGAGGCTGCACGGGTTCGAAACCAAAGTTCCAACGTCAACGTTTGCATGAGGTGCTCCCGGTCATAATCGGTTGATTGGGGATTCTGCACTACTCGCTGGAAGTTGCCCCTATCGAGATACCCTCGTGACTCCACTTGGAGCGATTCGCGAGAAAGAGCTGGCAGGATTTCCAGTATGCTTTTGTCCGTCGCCGATCCTACCAATGCTTTAGACCGACGCTCACGAACTGCCGGAGGCAAGAGGCCGGCGAAAGCTCGCCGCATAAGACTTCGGGGACGCCCAGGAGCGCACAGCTGACTGCGTGGAATCGCCGCGACGAACTCGACAAGCGGACGGTGGCAATAGGGATGTGTCGATCTTACTGGTTCGAATTGCTGTTGCCTTACGGTGAGCGGGCGGGTTACCTGATAACCTGCTATCGCATGAAGGAACGCGCGCTGGCTCGGTACCGCCCGGCGGTACTCCAAGTAGTAGGGCGGGAGATCCCGTTCCAAGTAGCGGTCGATAAACCTTTGATCCAGGATACCGATCTTTGTCAAGTGACCGTAGGCTTGTCCCTGGAGTTTACTTTTCTGTGCCCAAAGTTTCGTCTGCCTTGACTCGGATAGCAGCGGGATCAGCCCCGTTCTTAGGATCGACCCGATCGGTATTCTTGTGGCCCTGCTCCAGGCGTATGCCTCCTTCAAAAAGCGAATCCAAGCTCCCTGGCGTAAGGCGTCTGCTAATTGATCCGCATCGTCCAGGGTGTTGCCCATAACTAGATCACCACCAAGGCCTGTTAGGTGTGAACGAATCGATCGACTACGGAGGGCTTCTCCCCAATCTCCGCGCAAAAGGTCGCTGCGAATGGGCATCGGCGAGCTCGGCGCATCCAGCGACCACAATTGGGAGAACGGCACGTGAATTGCGGCGCTTTGGCAATATTGTTCGACGATCTCTGTGTATCGTTCATCGTCCATATCTGGGTCCATCAGCGAGAACGTAACCAGTTGCTTGGGCGGAGCCGCTCCGGTTTGCATTAGGTGATGAACCATGCATGTGACGGACGAGGAATCTAGGCCACCGCTAAGGTCCGAACAGACGCCCTGATCCGTGCGTAGACGGCTTAACACCGCCACTCGGAAGTGGTGCATTAAGTTCTCCTCGTAGTCGCTGTCCGTTTTGTAGCGAATGCAACTGCCGATCGGAGGATGCCAGAATGGCGTCTTCGAGAGATTTCTCTCCCTTGCTCGCAACGAATGTGCACAGGGCACAAAGGAGATCGTCCGGTATATGGTCCGATCGTAACTCGGAGACCAAGTAAGAAAAGCTGCAATGTAGTGATGGTCCAGATCGTCCTCGACGCCAAACCAGGAGACCAGTAAGTTCAAATCAGACGACCAGGCGATGCGATTGGCGTCGGCGTAGTAATACAGTGGACGGACGCCTAGGTAATCGCTAGCTAGAATGATTGATTTACTGGACGCTTCCCATAGGGCCAGGCTCCAATCCCCAATCAAGCGATTGAAGCCCGACTCGCCCCACTTCTCGTAGGCCGCCATCGCTAGGGCGACATCGGTGGTGTCGTCTTGCAAGTGATCCTTGACGAGAAGGAGCAGATCGTCGCGGTTGTCCAGCCGGCCATCGAAGGTGCTCCAATTGCCACCGGGAGAACAATAGGGCTGACGTTCCTGGCGTGAGAGCGGATCGAATGTGAAAGCGCGATACACCATTAGCAGGCCCTCGCCAAGGTGCTCGCTGCCGCCGTCCGGGCCTTGCCGGTGTAGCCCAGCCCCGAGCCGGTCCGCGAGGCTGCGGTCGATGGGTCGATGGTCGTAATAATAGATGCCAGCCTGTCCGCTCATCGCGTCTTTCCCTTTTTCAGATTCTTGCTTTCTTCAAATTCTTTCGAGCACCTGCAGCTTGCGCTTATAACCCGGCTTGTCGTTGACGATCTGGTTGTCCACTTCCACCCAGGCGTGTGACAGGAACGGCAACGGGCGCGACGCGATGATCAGCTCCGCTTTGACTCCGCTCTTCCGCATCAGACGGACCGCGGCGAACGAGCGATGCAGGCACATGACGCGCTTATAGTAGAAGACACTCGCGATGTCCACGGCGTCCACGACGCGTTTGACCGTCTCCGTTGGCGCTTCCAGTTCCTTGCGACTCGTGCGAACGACATATGACCGAACGCGCTTGAATCCGCCACACTTGGTCAAAACGTCGTAGAAGATCAGCTCTTTGAATGCACGCAACACAAGCAGAGTCATTGTTTCTCTCAAGTCTTTCCCTAAGTTTGGAATCACCTTTCGCAAAGCAACAAGCGTCGCGCTTTTGGTGGGTTCGGTAGCACCGATAGACTTCGAAACTCTGGCCGCAGAGCGCGAATGAAGTGGTCGAGATCATACCAACCGTTCGCATCAGGCCGGCTGTTGCGGTCATAGGGACAATCCTCGCTATCCAGCGGGACGAATTCCACCAACAGCGCGCGTCGGGTGAAGCTAGCCAATGAGCGAACCACCTGATCAAACCCCAGCCGGAACCCGGCCAGCACAAGGTGATGAGTCACAGCCAGTGCCAGCACGAGATCCGACTGGAGCCGCTCGGTCGCCGGTGGGAACCAATGATTGTCCACGCCATAGCCAGGCGACGGATCGTTCAGGTCCAACACCAGCGGTAAGACGCGCGCGTTCTCGTGACGCAAACCCCGATACAGCCGGTTCACACAGGTTTCATCGATGTCGGCGGAAATTACTTCCGCGCCTTCCAGCGCCGCCAGCCGCGCATACCAGCCCAGGTTGCCGGCCAAGTCCAGGACCGTTCGCGGCTGCAGTTCCTTGAAGACGCGATGTACCGCCCACTGCTTGTGGCCCCAGCGATCGCAAGGCTTCAGCGGCCAGTCGCGATGATATTCGGACCAACTCGTCTCCGGCTCCGGGACAGTCACCTCTTCCACGTCATCGCGCAATTGCATGAGGACCTGCTGCGGTGAGGATGTCCCTAGCTCCGCGAGCCACTTTTGTTCCATCTCAGCCAACTCTGGAAATTCCTCCGGGCGAGCGCCGTGGATCGGGTCGCGGAGCACTGCACGAGCTAGCCGGCTATTGCCTCTCTGGCACAGTCGCAACGGATAAACGAAGCTTCGGCACAGCCTCTTGACCGCGGTTTCAAACGCCTCCGAGGCCATGGGCGCGATGGTGCCAGCGTTCACATAAACGGGATGGGGCCCGTCGAATAGAACGTTAAAAGGATGCGGAACCCGCAGTGTCAAATTGTGCTCGCAAAGCTCGATCATTAGATCAATGACGCGCAAGGCAGCCGCTTTCCACATTTGCCCGCACCACTCATACGTGTACGACACCGTAGGCGTGCAATCGAGCTTGAGCGCGAACTGATAGCCCGCCTTGCACGGCTTCGCCGGCGCCAATAAACCTCGATCGATCAACTTGGAAATCAGCCCATCTTTCCAAAGCTGAGCGACCAGTTTGGCTCGGTCACCCATCACCCCGCAGAAGAGGTCCCCATCCTCGAAGAACAAATGCGCCACCGAGCTGGCGAACGTAAGGGCGTACATTTGACGCCCCGCCGAATCTGGCGTGTAGGTTTTCGGAGCTGTGGCAAGCGCTGACATTGAGGACCTCTGACGGAGAAGGATCTACTTTTCCACAATGAGACCGCCGGTCTTTAGGCTCTGGACGTATTCCTGCACGTCGGCCTCCACCTGCTCGCGCGGCGCATTGAACTCGGCGGCGATCTCGTCGACGATCTTCGAGAGCGGCGAACCCGCTTGGAGCTTGATCCAAACGCGAGACCCGACCGGGTTAGAGTGAAAGATTTTGCCGGAAGAGACGTCCAGAAGGACGACGCCTTCGTCAGTTACAGTCGAACGAACGTTAGTAGATGCAGTCATTGAGAAACTCCTTAGATTTCTTGCAATCGATCTTGGCGGCTTGCGCCGTTAGGCTATGGGTACGCCGAACCCGTCTGCCTGTGTAAGCCTGGCGTATTCATCCGTATAACCCACCATTCCGAAATAGACTGGCGAGGCACTCTGTTGGAAACCGGCGACCAGACTTGGCTCACTTTCCGCAGCCTCTCTGATAACCTTCATCGCAATCTCCCCTAAGCGACTAGTTCCTGCGCAGCAGGCGTCTTGACCAACACCTTGCGATTCATCACCAGCACGTCGAGCGCGGAATTTGCGTACATATCCATCGCTTGGTCTGGAGTCTCGACAATCGGTGTCCGCCGCTTGTTGAACGACGTGTTCAGCAGGACACCCAAACCAGTAATTCGCTTGAACTCTTGAAGGAGCTGATAGAAGGCCGGGTTCGACCTGGCGCTGACGGTTTGTATCCGTGCTGAATTATCTTCGTGCACGACGCTCGGGATCACATCTCGCCATTCCGGCCGGACGGGCGCCACTAGCAGCATGTACGGGCTCTTGTAGTCGCAATCAAAGTAGACGCTGGCCTCCTCTTCGAGCACCGCGGGCGCGAATGGTCGGAAGTCCTCCCGATTCTTGATATGACGATTGATGAAGTCTCGCACTTCACGCCGGCGCGGATCAGCGAGAATGCTGCGGTTCCCAAGCGCACGCGGACCGAACTCGGCGCCTCCTTGAAACCATCCGACGATTTTGCCGGCCGCTAGGAGTTCCGCAGTCTCACGGATGTAGTCGTCAGTACACGAGGCGGCCGCGATTTCCGGGTAGCGGTCAACAACAGCACCTACAGCCTCGTCCGGATAGCTGGCTCCAAAGCAGGTTGACCCGTCGTGCATCACTCGCTCCTGCTTTAGTACTTCGAGCCACCCGTAGTAGGCGCATCCCACAGCCAGACCGTTGTCGGCCGCAGCCGGCTGGATGTAAACATTTTCAAATGGTCCTTCTGTGAGAATTCGGCGATTCGCGACGGCATTCAAAGCGACCCCACCGGAGTAGCAAAGGTTCTTGTGAGGAGCGAGGCGGTATCGATGCTCGATCACATAGAGAATCGCCCTCTCCACTTCCCGTTGGACCCAATAAGCGATGTCGGAGTAGTACTGGAAGTTCGCCTTGAACTGCTCATAGCTTCGGCACGGCTGGCGGAATTGGTCCATCCAGTCGTATTGGACAAATGCCCGCCCATCAACTAGGTCGAAAATTGGAAAGTCGTAGATCCCAGGCCGCCCATAGGGCGCGAGCCCCATCAGCTTCCCTGGGTCTTCCATGCCGCTGAAAACATACACACTTGCGCCCAGGTAGAGACCTCCGATGGAGTGCCGCGTGGTATTAGGAAACATGGGTTGATCTTTGAGGCCCATGCCCCACATCGAAAAATCCTTGTATCGGGATAGCATCCGATTGTTCGCAAACGTGTAGTAGCTGTCCTTTTCGAAGTAGAGCGGGCGAAGCTCCTCCGGCGGATTCTCGGTAACGATGGAATCGGACAGATCAATGCAATCGTCCAGCGCGTTGCCACAGCCGTCAATCACAAGCACGGCCGACTCTTCAAACGGACTCGTGCCGATCGCGCTGTAAGCGTGTGCCAGGTGATGAGAGATCGTTACAACAGGAACGCCGTTGCCTAGAATGCGCGGCCCATGGAACCAATCACTGCCGCTCTTGAGCATGCTGAAATTGGCGTTCTGGACTACTAGATCCAGGTCCCTGAGCTGGATGCCCGCGGCATCGAGGCAATAAACGATGGCCGCCGAATCATTCAGTCCATCGTGCTTGACTCGAGTGATCCGTTCCTTTTCTATCGCGACGCAAATTCGTCCATCCTTCAATAGGCAAGCGGATCCGTCATGAGACAGGCCAGTTCCTAGGACGTATGTCGGTTTGCTCATGCTTCTACCCACAGCACGCCACCCATCGCAAGCGCCGTCAGGAAAATCTTCAGCTTGGGGACGGCTTGGGAAGTTGGCAGCATCGAACAGAGGTCACGTACTGAACAAGCGTTATTGTGGCTGAGCGCGCGAAGAGCCGGCACGATCTCTGCTGAACACTGCCATTGGGTATCGTTGGCGCGGAACGACACGGTTTGCGCTCCGTTCAGAGCCCCAAACCAAAGACGACGGCCTACAGCGAGCCGGATCTGCGAATCTGGACCGATCGTTACATTCCCTCGTATAGCCCCTTCTGGTAATCGGACGTGAGGGCGCGCCGATGCTTTGGCATCTAGGTCCGCGAGGAATTGATCCAGGAGATCATCACTCCAGCTTTCGATGAGCAAAGAACGGAGGCGGCCCAGGTAGCGCTGTTGCTCCTCGGCGTCGGCGAGGTGAGGCACGTCCATGCGTACTTCAGGATGTTTCTTTAGTTGCTCGACGAACCACTTCAGCAACTGACTGCCGTGTGCCGGCACGATCGTCACTGTGAGATGCAGACTTGGCTCGTTCAGCGGGTAAGCCAGGTGCCACCATCCGCGTGGCATGTAGATCATCTCGCCATTTTCGAGAATGCCGTCCCACACGGGATCTTCCTTGGGCTCTGATGGCTTCTCAACGTCTTGTTTTAAGGGATGCAGACGCGTTGGCCGATACACTTTCCAGTGCTTGCGCCCGTCAAGCTGCAGGATGATCGTGTCCTGACTATCCCAATGCAGATCAAAACCCTTTTGTGTGCGCCAGCCAGCATAGAGGTTCACCGAGGTGTAAATGCGCAACACATCTTCGAAGTCATCGGCAAGCTCGCGAACACGAGGCGCGAGTTCGTCAACCTGATCCAGGACTAACGTCGCGCCGCCAGAGAGGCAGTTCATCAGATCAGCAGATTTGAGTGAGCCTTGAGAGGCTTCCCCACGGTAGGACAAGTATCGGCTTGGTTCTACAGGCTTACCATCCTGAAAGAGTCGGAATCGCGGCGGTTGAAGCCGATGCCGCTCGAGAATCTCGTTGAGTTGGCTCCACGGGAGAAGGGATTCGAATCGTCTTGGCCGTCCGAGAAGGCGGACGAAGGACTTGCCCCAGTGGTTTGTTAGAAAGTCCTCGCGGGTCAACGGGGAGATTACTTCGTCAAATCCTGGAAACAGGCTCTGCTCTCGAAGATCGAACGGCGCGGTTTGGATTGCAGTCATCTTCGCCCTCTAAACCAGAACGGAACTCGGAACTCGAAAGTCGATTATCGTGCGGGAGGTGGATGAATACAATTGAATTAAATTGTCAGAATTTCGTTTTCTCGATGACTCACTCAACGTACCCTGAGCAGTGACGCGAAAGATGCTCGGAACAACGTGCAAGATGCCCTTGAAGTCGCGATCGAAGCCACTCAGGCTCCGATATCCAACGTCATAGGCCACCTCGGAAACTGATTTTCCAGGCTCAGCCAGCAACCCCAATGCTTTTCGAACGCGCAGGTAACGCAGATATTTCCGAAACGAGTAACCAACGGCTTGCTTAAAGAGCGTGCCCAGACGGGCGGGCGATATTCCACATCGTCGGCCCAGGGTTCGGAGACTTAGTCCTGGCTGACCATAGAGCTCCTCTAATTCCACCAGTACCCTATTAACCGCCGGTTCAACGATTGCATGCCAAGCGCTGTCGCTATCCGTTGAGGCCGAACACTCTTCCGGGGAAATTGAACTGTCGCTGCATTGTCTGGCTGAAAAAAGGAGCAATCGTGTTAGGTGCTTAATCGGTGGCCGCCCAGCTTTGGCCCGCTGCGATCGTGGAGAACACATCTCGCTCGGCGTCATCGGTTCTCTTTTTTGCATGCTTCCATAGACCGGCATATCGTCCGTCCTTTCTAAGTAGCTCCGAGTGACTTCCTTGTTCCACGATCCGACCTTGCTCCACTACGACCACACGATCTGCGAGCGGAGCACTCGCAAGTCGATGACTGACGATGAGGAGGATGCGATGGCGCGCATATTCCCGGATGTTGTCCAGAACGCGTGCTTCGGTTTGTGCGTCAAGGGCAGACGTGGCTTCATCCAGCACTAAAATCGGCCGTTCTTGAAGGAGGGCTCTTGCCAGTGCAACTCGCTGACGTTCTCCCCCCGAGAGGCGCGACCCAAGTGGCCCCAGTACCTCATCCCAGCCACGGGGCAGCCCCTCGATCACGTCGTCAAGACATGCGGCCTTCGCCGCGGAGAACAGTTGTTCTTCGGTTGCGCCTGGGCTGGCGAGCAATAGGTTGTCTCGAAGGCTCGCCGAGAACAAGACCGGCTCCTGCGGAACAGCCGATATGCTGCTCCGCAGACTTGCCAGCGTCACTCGACGGATGTCGGTTCCGTTCAGGTCAATTGAGCCGTTAGCCACGTCATGCAAACGGCAAAGCAGCCTAACAAGGGTACTCTTACCGCTACCACTTGGCCCGACGAAGAAAACAACCTCGCCCGACCTTATCCACAGGGTGGCGTCTTCGATCGCCGGCAGGCCGGCTTCGTAACTGAAGCAAACGTTGCGGTACGAAAGATGATGCCTGGCGTTCGCTTCCAGTGGGACTGCACCGGCGACGTCTTTCACCTCAGGGTCCATAGTCCGGAGGGCCCTGAGACGCCGAAGGCTAGCCCGAATTCGATGCAACCTCGCAAACAGCTCTATGGCAGTACTCAATGGTTCGAAGAGGCGAAGCACATAACTGTAGAACGCCACCAGACCTCCAACGGTAAGGAGACCCTGGATCACCAGATACCCACCGTAGCCGAGAATCGTCATGCCGCCGGTGGTGACGACGAGCATCGAAACGAAACTAAACTCCATTTCCGTGACCCGTCTGCGAGAGACTGCTCGAATCGTGTTTGCCAAGCCACGCATGTAGCGGCGGGTGATTTGTCGTTCACAACGGAGCAGTTGAATCTGCACCATCGCTCCAAGGAATTCAGTCAACACGTTGCTCTGCTGTCCGGCAACATCCCGGACCTCGTCGGCTGCGCGTTGCAGTGGTCCTCTGAACCGATATCGGACAAGTAGAAATAACGGCAGCAACGGAAGTAGTGGTGCTGCCAGCCGCCAGCTCAACGTGAACATGGTTAGGATCACCAGCACCAGAACGAGCACCATCCTCAGTAGAGCTGGAACGAGATCGGTTCCCTGTTCACAAATGACGTCAACGTCTCGATCGAGTCTCTGAACCAGATCGCCGATGGGGTTATCCCTGTAAAAACGCGCCGTCAGACGCTCGAGATGAACAAAAAGCTCGATTCGGAGCTTAAGCGCTAGCTTCTGCCCGACGCCAAAGGTACACAGTGTGGCCCAGTTCTGAAATAAGACGCGTCCGACGTACGCGCCCAAAGCTGCTGCGACGACCAGCCCAAGATACAAAAGATTCTTGTGGGGAAGGACGCTGTCGATCAGCCACTTCATTAATAAGGGGTCGAGCAGTGACAAGGTGCTGGCGATGGCCACGCAAGCGATTCCTACGAGCTGCAACTTCCACAAAGCTCTTAGGCGCCGCAACAGCCACTTCCAATCCGACAGGCCTTCGTTCTTAGTACGCATTGTCTGGTGCTCTTGCTCGTTATGGCTCGCAATTTGGCTCAGGTTCTCCAGTACGCAGAACACCAGCCTGAACAAACTTCCCGTGAAGAGACTCGACCACGCTGACACTTGTTGCGAGGTCCCCACGGCTTCCCGCAATTTCGCGTGCAATGTCTGCAATAGGTATACCCTCAGACAGACGCAGCCAAATGAAGGTCGCCCGGCGATCTAGTCGGTAACAGAGCTGGCGCTCCGCATTGATCAACACAGCCCCGTCATCCAGAATGGTTGCCTGCACTTCGGCGATCGGTCTTCCGGGAAGCGACAATTGCATGGGTGCCCTACCACTTTCTAAACCGATGCATGGCGCCCGCCGTCTGAGCAACTAGCAACGAGCCGTCCGATCGCTCCGGGTCTGTCGATGCTCTTTAGTTGCTTTGCCGTCGTGTCGGTCAAGGGAGCGCAAATCAAGCTGCGACACCTTAGCTTCGCCATGGCATTTCCAGCAGGGTTGTCTAATTACAGCGACAGCAGAATTTGAGGAACTCTCTGCTGAATTGGCAGGGAAAGGCGATACAGCAAGGACGAGCGGCCACGTGCTGATGTTCATAGCAACGGCTTACCAACTCAACCTCCACATGCTACAGGTGTCTTTACCGAGCGATTACAGCATGAGCAGTAAGACGGGAATCCGACACGAGATGTCGCGGCAGCCGGCAGCGAGAGTCAAAGCAGCATCGAGCGATTCTGATTACTAGTCAGAGCTCCACGGCTCACAGATCCGATCTCGCTAAGCCGTTGCTCGTCTGCCGACCGACGTTGAGAAGTCCAGTTGCAGACACGAATTCACTGGCGTTCGCGCAAGCCAGCCCGTGCCAAGACGGAAGGATTACCTTGACCTATTTACTTCTTCGCCGCTGTTTTCTTGCGCTTGGCCCAATAAGCCTTCATCCGCTGGGACTGGGCTTTTCGCGCGGCAGCGGTCCTCCCGCTACCTCGTCCATTGGCGCTTAGAGCCGGCGCAGCAATTTGAGCTGCTACCGTCGCCAAGTTCTTTGGAGGGCGGCCCCTTCTCCTCGCGGGCCCCTGGAGCGCTTCAATCGCGCGATTAAGTTTGTCTCGCTCAGCAACCAAGAGAGCGACAATTTGTTCTGTCGGCATACGCCCAAATCGTAACACAAGGTTTGTGTTCTAAAATCTAGCCAAATCAAATCAATGCGTAAACGCGGAATCTCCGGCCCTCACCGGTGATTTGTTTGCACAAACGATCGATCAGCTACGTCTTGGGTATTGGGAATCTGGTCAATCAATTTCGGAGCCGTTCGGCGAAGTGTTATTCATATACCTGAAGGCCTGGGATCGGAGGAATGATGAGGTTACTGCTCACCTTCACGCTGGCTGTTGCTTCTGCCCTCGGCCAAAGTCCCCTGGTCCACCTCACGAACGTGTCCCACCCTGGCAGCGATTTTCAGATCGGTGATCGCTTTGAGATCGTCATTGCCGGTGCTGCCAGCCAACCTGTCAGCGTCCGAACGACAATGCACAGACGAACGGACTGGGGGCCCATCATTGCTTGGACCGACAATAGCGGCCATTGGTCGACAGCCGGGCAGTTTGAGAAGAGCGATTTTGGGGATTGGAGCGAGGTCTGGACCGTCGGCGGCAAGCTGGCTAATCCCGTCGTTCATTTTTCGGTGGGCGCGCCATGTCTGAGGGGCGGCCAGGGTTTCGCGGCATCGACCGGCTGTTGCACGGCCGTGACCTGCGAGACCGCCATGGGGCGCCAAACGTTCTCAACTCCATCCGACCCCGATTCGTTTCGGACTCCAGACGGTAGATTAATCCCTGGCCGCGTGCGTTCGAACATGACCGCCGAGCAATATCACGGGGAGATCATGCAATCTCTTATCGTGAGCCGCGGAAGCCAAATGCAGTCGGGCCAGCTTGGCGACGAAGCTGCCGCTCTAATCACCAACATAATCGGTGTTAACGCACTAAGCGAAGAAGAGACGCGAAATGTGCTCTCCGTTATCCGTACAGCTTTCGCAAAGCCGGACCGCATCCCGCAGGAAGCGAAGGACCCATCCCAAACCCTGCTGTTGCTTCGAAAGCTTGCAGATTCTGCAGATCAGGAGGACCTAAAGCGTGAGATCGCCGCAACCATGGGGTTTGTTCAGTCCAGTTCAGTCCCAATGACAGCTAGAACAGGGCATTTAGAGCGATAATAGTCTTATCTGTGAAGGCCCAAGTTCTGATTCTGTCCGTCGGCCTTTTGTTATTTGGCGTTGGTGCATCCGCAGAGCAGGCGAGCCTGGCGGGCAGCGTTGTTGACGCGGTCACGCACAAAACATTAGGTGTCGTCCACGTCAGGCTGGTTATCCGATATCAAAAGATGCCGGACAGCTCGGAACATATCGTATCCGTCCCTGATATCCTCCAGGCTACTAAGGCAGCCGACGGTGCGGGAACAGGAGTAAGTGGCACGGTCGGAAAACCGAACCTATATTTCCCAACGCCATCACGCCGTCAGATTCACTGCCGTCAGATCAGAAAATTGAGACTGGTCACTCAATCCACCGGTCATCAGGGAATATGGTGTCTCGGGTAACAGCATTTTCTCATTGAAGAATGAGCCTGAAGGCGGGGAGTGAAGCGATCCGCGGCCAGGGTCTCCTTTCTTGAGTTTGGGTTTGAACATTTTCGGATACAAAGTCCGCCGGGGCGGTGGGAATGTGGGAATCGCGCAGCGATTTCCAAGGGCAGTGGGAAACGAAGGGAAACCTGGGTTCGGTTTTCCTCGTTTTCCAAGCGCCCGTCATTTCCACGGTCCTGCCCGGTTTTATTTACGCGCTCCTCTTGTGCTGGAAGCGGGCGAACAATTTGCGCTTGGCTTCTCGCATTTCCAGGGCGGCCTGAGTGTCGGATTTCGCCCCGGCGGTTTGCTGCAACTGATCAACGGTCAGCTCCCCGCGCAGGAATCCGGCCAAGCTGGGCAACTGCCGCAAGATCTCCCACGGCGTTGCGTACCAGCGGTAAACGCGCTTCTGCTTGCGTTTGGCCGTCACGCTCACTTCGGGCACTCCGCACGGCCGGTGAAAGTTCAGATACGGATTGAAGTGCTCGCGGTAGAACTCATCGAAGGCCTCCGCATGTGCCGAGCTAATGTGACCGTAGCCGATGTGCTTGCGGATCACCCACCGTTTTTGGTTTCCGCCAGTCCGTTGTCGTTGCTATGACGCGGGCGCGACTTGGTCTGCTCCACCAGCAGCTTGTTGAGCATCTGCGCCACGGTGTGATTGATGAACTCGCTGCCGTTGTCGGAGTGAAAGCCCCGAATGTGGAACGGAAACTGTGCCAGCATCGCTTCTAACACCGGCATCAGCCAAGCTTCCGAGATCTGCGCCGTGGCGCCCACCACTTGCCATTGCGTCACTTCATCCACTGCGTTGATGTGATACAGACCCTTGACTCCATCCAAATCTCCTTGATGCACGGTATCCACGCGCAGATATCCCGGCCGCCCTTGCGGATCGGGCTTGCGCCGTTCTCCGATCGCCACCTGCGTGGGCCGGGTGGGTTGATAGGCGACCCGGCGGTGGCGGTAGGTCCCGCTCTTTCGCAGCCGATAGAGCTGCGCCACGGACAGACGCGCCAGCCGTTCGCACTGCGCGTCGTGATACTCATGCCAGGCCCGTTGCAAAATCTTCTGTGTGGCCGGCCCGCTCAGAGTTTCGTGGGCCTCGTCCACCGCGGCGAGCAGCTCGATGTCGGCCCGCGTGTAGCGATTCCCAAATCGATGCCGCTGATACGCTCGCGGCCTCACTTCGCCACCTCCCTGGTAGCACCGAATCAAGCGTGCCGCCTGGGCACGGCTCAACCCGGTCATCTTGGAAATGTAGCGCCGCACCAGTCCCTTGCCTACACGTTTCAGCCGGCCGTAATCCTGCTGGCGCAACGTCCGGTTGACCCACTCGTACCGCTCCCCTCGGTCCCGGCAGTGGAACCGTACCTCCTCGCTGGCCTCGACCAAGGCCCGGATCTGCTCCAGGCTCAGTCTTTCTCCATCTTCCATGCTGATGATCAATCCCCAGCATGCGGAATCTCCCCTTCAGGCTCATCTTGTGTGAGAAACAAGTTCCGGCTTCAGGCTCATCTTGCATGAGACAAGACTGTAACTCGAATGTAATGGTCTTGGGGAGTATTATTGCAAGAAGGGGCTGGAGAGTGCCCCAGGCAGACGTTAACATTTCGAGAAGGGCTGCATCGATTTATTCCGGCTTAGGCCTTCATGTCATCGCCCAACGCAGCGTCGGCATTCTGCGTCGCTGTCACACGAAAGCTCAGCGAAGGGAAGCCTGATGATTAAAGCACATCACTTGCGTGAGACCGAAATCGCGCTGGGCGCCGAGTCGCGCGAGCAGGCGGAGACCGAACGGAAGAATGTAACCTCCGACCACTTGGCCGTCACCGTTACTGAGTTCATCGAATGGCGAGCGTTTTCGTATTGGCTCCGTCTCATTGTGGACAATGTTGGGTTTGTGCCGGACGAGGTGGCCGAGATGCTTCAAGAGCGCTGCCCTGGCTTTCTAGAATACGCAGTGGCATACGCCAGACAACATCCGAATGAGCAGGAGTTTCTCTGGCTTCGCTTTCTGGAGTGGACGGACGAAAACCTATTTCAAGCTCCTATAGCTGAGCGCTGGCGGCACGTGCTCGGTTACGATGCGACACGAGATCCTCGGATGGATCAACTGCGGACGTACTGGAAGCAGTGCCGCGAGACCTGGAAGCTTCAGCTGCCTGCACGCCTCCCCAGCTTCGAGAGTTGGCGCGCGTCCGCGTTCCAGATCCACTGACTCTCATCCTCTCCGCTTCCAGGAGCTCGGATACCCAGAACGTTGTGTCCTCATCGAGCAGCGGCCAGTTTATTCGCTCGGGGTGGTTGTAAAGGAAGCATTGCAACGAATCTTCTGAGATCCGACCGTTCCTCTTCTTGTGAAGCAGGCCGGCTTGGATCCACCCCCGAATGCTCGGTCGCCGGACGTGTATCTTGGCAGAAAGCTCGCGGACACCGTACCCATCTTCGAATCTAGCAGGGATTCCACGATGCCCAAGCATGTCCCAAACTGCTTTCTCAGAGCGTTCGAGTTCGTCGGCGATGTCCCTGACGCTCAAGTGGTTGACGGACTCGATCGCAAAGCGGAAGTCGGCCATTGTCCAGCGTCGGCGATCGCTTACCAACTGCATAGGCAGTCCTAACTTGTGAGCCCGCCGCAGAATTGCCCTTCGTGGCCAATCAGTGAGATTCTGGATTTCCGATACGGACGCGCTCAGGCCAGCCTCTCGGTAAACCCGGCTTAGACGCTCGTCCAATTCGTTCGTCCACGGGAGTGGCCCGATCGCCTTCCGTCGGTCCCGCAGCCGTCGAAGGCGCGCCCAAATCGCGCCGATTCGAAGTTCGGAGAACTCGCCCAAGACCTTGTCAACGGCCGCGCGTTCGCATTGATTCGCTTTGAAGATTCCTCCGAGCAGGATGGGATCGATCGCCTTCCAAACGTTCGGAGCGTTTGAGCAACCGAAGCAGGTAGACGTCTCTTTTATCGCAGAGCCGACTTCGCGGCCAACGCTTGTCGCTCCTCCGACGGCGTCTGCGAACAAAGCAGCTGTCGGCGCACCGTTTCGCCGATTTCGCAACGCTCGAACTCGCGCCCACACAGCTCCAATCTGTAGCCCTGAGTAGCTCTTCAAGACCCTATCGACCGCCTCGCTCCGGAAGCGGTTCGCGCGGTCAATGCCAACCTGCAGAATGGGATCGACCTCCGCTGCCCAGAAATCGCTTTGGAGCCACTGCGGCAAGCCGGCTCGGGCGACCTCCTCCATGCGGTCGCGGAGCCACGGCGGGGAGAGCTTTGCCCAAACGGCGTGGATACGGTCTACCGCGCTGGATTTCGATCCATTCCGGCCAAAGATCGCTTGGACAAGCACATTATCAATTTCCTGCTGCCAAAACTCCAGGGTCAGCCAAGGCTGCACACGATCCGCTGATCGGTTCTCGAATACTTTACGGAGGCGCTTCTCAAAGTCGGTCGAATGGTGATCTTTTCCCTCGCAAAGAGGATGCAGAGCCCTCAGGCGTGCTTCAGCCAGTCTTTTTCCTCGTTCGTTGGCTTCGATGCCATCGAGCAAGACGACTGAAGAATCAATTGTCCAGACGGCGCTGATCCGTGCGCCGTGTCTCGCACCCATGAGAGGACTCCTCGATTTCGACGCCGAGCGTTCCTGTTGGCGCCAAGCGTCACGCTGAAAAAAGGCTCCTATATAAAATTGCGCTCAGGAAGGCAGATTTCGCCGGTCAGAAGTATTTTTTTGAGCAATGCTTGGGCGGCAAGGAATCTACGTGCGAATCGACTGAATTGTGACGCAACGGTAACGGCGCTTCGGCGACCGTGCGATATGAATGGTTGAATTAACGCTCTTTTGAAGTACAATATTGCATTTCTGATCTGGAGCTGTTAATGCCGATCAAACCTCCCCCACGCACGATTTCGGCCTCGGAGGGACTGTCGTTCGAAAGGTTTTCGGGCGTCTCGCGCCATGCCAAAGAGACCGTGAAGCGTCTGCGAAGCTACCTCAGAGGTCGCCACAGCGTCGATCCTAAGTCGCTGGTAGCTGATGCTCAGACGCTAACTATCAGAGAGTGGAATGCAGCCCTTACCGAGAAGCCGAATACCAGAAAGCTTGTTTATCTCGAACCGTGGTCGCTGGAACAACGTTCTTACAGCCGGGAAGATCCGTTCGAGACGGTCTACGGTCGGGAACTGCTCTCGCGTTTGGTGGCCGAGATCCCACCTGAGCAGGTGCCATACCTGGATGCATTTCTCGCCGGCGAAAAACCCAAAGAGATCGCCCAGCGTTTGGGAATCTCTGCCAAAGCCGCTTCAGCCCGAATGAGGCGGTTCAAGGCGAAGGTTGCAGACTTGTACGCAGCCTTACCCAATAAATTAGGAGTCATGCCGACTCGGGATGAGGCATAATATCGAATCGAATGGACCTCGAACGCGTCCGCAAGGAACTACAAGCGGCCGCCCTTAGGGAGTTCCCCAACCCTGAACGCATTGGCTGCCCCGAACTTGGCGTGTTGGATGACATGTCCCGGCGAAAAATAGAAATGACGCAGGCACAACTGCATCACATCACTCATTGTTCGCCTTGCTTCCAGACGTTTCTTTCGATCCGTGAGGAGATCAGGAGGAGACGAGCCGTCCGATTTCGAATCGCCGCGGCGGCGGGCGCCGCTGTCATCGCAGTTGGAGCGTTTGTCTATTGGACAGCCGTCCGGTCCACTGCCCCACATGAGCGAGTGGCCACCACGTCAGCTACGCTCGACCTCCGTCTCCTGAGCGAAAACCGCGGAGCAGGCTCGAGCCGTGCCAGTGAGGCGAGGCCGGCGCTGATTCTGCCGAGGAAGCATTTGCACCTGACTCTATATTTCCCCGCTGGAGCCGACGAGGGCCAGTACACGTTGCAATTGCTTGACGGACAGAGGCGCACATTGCTGAAACAAAGCTTGAGCTCGAGCCTTCAGAATCACGTCGTGACGGCAAGCGCCGAGCTGGATTTGCGATCCTTTTCCCCCGGTGTCCATACGCTTGCTATTGAGAAGACCGGCGGAGAGCGGCGCACGTATTCTGTTTTGCTGCAATAAGACCCACTGCATTTTCGCGATGTCCATTGCCCTCTGCAACCTGTAAACCGCAGTCACTGCGCATCGCTGAGACGGGGATAGGCTCCCCCGCATATGGCGCGACTCCTCTATCCTCCGGGAAGTTGCTATTCGAGGTGTATTAGTCTGCGACCGTAAGCGCGACCCGGTGGGCGTGAGAATTCCCCTTACCTTTCAGCACTTTCCTCCTGTGGATGCCCTTCTCCAGTCACACCACGAACTCCGCGCCGCCGTTCGCCTAGCCGGATAGAAGATCGTCAAACTCAACTTCGGGCGGCGAAACGATCCGGTGTTGGAATTCTTGCGGCGCGCCTTGCGGGAAGCGCGAGCCGTAGCGAAGGCCGCGCAAGAGCAGCCGAGGCAGAACTAAGGCCGCTCTCGCGCTCATTCAGCGGCCGCGCGTCCACTTGACACCGATCCTGGCCAGCGGTATCTACTGTGTGGAGGTATCCCCATGCTTCACACCCTGGTGGCAAACTGGTGGGCGCTGGCTCTTCGTGGACTCGCGGCCGTGGTATTCGGATTGTTAACGTTCTTCCTTCCAGGCATAACGCTCGTGACCCTAGTCTTGTTATTTGGCGCCTACGCCCTTGTTGACGGCATCTTCAACCTCATCGCGTTCTTTCGGGTCGCTTCACATCAGTGGGCGTTGCTCATTGAGGGCGTGATCGGCATTATCGCGGGTGTGATTACCTTCGCTTGGCCGGCCATCACCGCGATCGTCTTGCTGTACGTGATCGCGTTCTGGGCGATTCTTACGGGCATCTTTGAAATCATCGCCGGCATTCGCCTCCGCAAAGTCATTACAAACGAATGGATTTTGCTTGTGATGGGCGTCGTGTCCTTTCTGTTCGGTTTGTTGATTCTGTTTGCCCCTGGCGCCGGGGCATTGGCGATCGTGTTGTGGATCGGAGCCTATGCGCTGGTGTTCGGAATCTTTCTTCTAGCCCTGGCATTCCGCCTACGATGGCACCGCCGACTCATCGCGCAGCCGACATAATCTGAGCGGGCCACCGTCATAGCCTCGCTTGCAGCCTCTCCCGAATGCGCATGCAGTCTTGAATCGCGATTCCTGGACCTTCCGCCCAACTTCCAGAAGCTCGATCTTCCCGTTTGATGCTCAGAATGATGCGAACAGCGGAGCGTAACCCAATCTGCAGCGGCCCGAGCAAGAATTCTTCATCCCGGTACTTTCCGACGAATGAACCCCCTTCAATCCGAATGGAGGGCTTTTCATTGAGACGCGCCACAATGGCACCAAGGTCAAGTCCGTGGTGCAGCTCAAAGGCACGAGGTCCCAGCTTATGGTAGGAGTCGCGACCAGTTCGGTGATGTCGAGCGCACAGAGGAATGGCGGAGGTGTCAGGCGATTTCTGCCCCATGCCATGAGGTCCAGTGTGAGCAGCCTCGATGCCTCCAGTTCTTCCGCAGACCACGCACGGTTGGGTTCTGATCCACGCGAGATATTTCAGATTGCGAGCTGGTTTCAACGGTAACGCCTCCTTCTGAGAATCTGCTTGAGTAATTTGGCGTCTAATCCTTTTGTTTGGCGACGGTCTAGCGCGACAGTGATGCACCGCCTTCAAGATTCAGTTCCTGGTTTCGGTAGCGTACAAATTTCTGGGCCGCTCCCGGCGCGCCATCCTGGAAGCCATGATCGGAGGCGAGACGGATCCACATGCGCTGGCCGAGTTGTCGAAAGCACAACTGCACTGCAGATCAAGATGTGGCTGAAGCTTCCGAGGCTTGCTCGAAGGCAGCACTGAAAACGTGAAGGTATGTATAAACTTCGGCTTTCAATCCGCACGCTCCCGAACTTCCTTTTTGCGATGTTTCTTTTCTGTGCCTTTCTGATCAGCTTCCTTCTGGAGTTTCTGTTTGATCCGCTCCGCTTCGATCAGTACGTCATTGGGGTCCTTGAATTTCTTCTCCCACTCAAGGAGCAGGCGCCCGAAGCGAGCCCAGTCTTCCTCCGCGCGTTGGTAGATAGCCTCGGTGACTTCAAAGATGGCCCAGGCCCGCATTTCCTCGATGGTCAGCCGGCAGGTCTTGGCGAATCGACTCGAAAACTCGCCGCGAAAGAAGCCAAGCTGTTTTAGCCGTTCGACATCGGCAAGAACATGGTCGAATCCTCGGTTCAGATCGGCAATGGCCTCGAAGACACGGACGTGACGAGAAGGCGGTTGAGAAGTTCCGGAGGGGGGCACTTCCGGGGGAAGTTGCGTGGTGCGGCGCGAGCCGCTAACTTTAGTGACAGCCATAGTTTGCCTGCTCCTCAGGCGACTTTGGTTAGGGGCGCGTTCGGTGTTTCAGCACCGGCGCGTCCCGGTTTCGGGTTTAGCTCTCCTTCTTCTTTCGTTGCTTCTGCTTCTTCTGCTCTCCCTCCCGCTGCTTCTTATAGCGGGTCTTTCTGCCGTTCTTGATCTTGGGCAATAGCTTACGGACACGCCCTATGTCGTCCTCCGTCCAAATATGCAGGGTGGTCCCACCGCTCGTAACTGATCTTGGAGCCGGCACTTTCTTGGCCGCAATATAGCGGCTCAGAGTAGTGGCGTCTATGCCCAACATCTTAGCGGCCTGACGCGTAGAGAAGGTCGCCATTCCGCTACAGTGTAGCAGATAGGTTTGAGATGTCAAGCCCAAGTTCTTGCCTCAAGAACGCGGCCCCATTGAAGCGATTGTACACGCGATAATCAACGTCCACCAGGGCAACTTCCACTTCGTGGTGTTCCGATCATGTAAACGCGTTTATCGATACTGATCTGCGGCAGAACGGGCATGTGGTTCCCGGGTGTGCTGTCAGCTGGGGCGCCGCGAGAAGCCGAATCCATTTTCCGGACGGACAGTCGGATATACTACGCTCATCCATGGAATCGAATGAGCCGCCATCTCTGCCCACCATTATGGCTTCGCTGCAAGCACGCGTGACGGAAGCACTCCACGCCAACGGGCTGTATAAGATCACGGCCTATGGCTGGCGTGATGCGGAAACCGTCGATTCGGAGTTCGTCGGGCACGCCCTTTGGCAAACCGATCCGCCTTTCGAAGCCGACTGGACGGCGATGTTCAGCGGCGGCGTGCCCCAGCGCACGCCAACCGACAGAGACGAGCAGTTGATGATGAACGGCGACGACTTCACGGGAGCAATGCTTTTTGCCTGGCAGGCATTCGGCTTGGCATTGTGTACTGCTTGGAGCAACAACGTTACAGACGATGAAGCGGGCGGGTTTTGGTTCTATGTCGCTACAAGCCTCCTGTGGCTCGGGATCGCAAGTGATCGAATACGTGAGTACTTCCTAGTCGCCATGTTTTCTATGGGGAGCAGCGGCTACTTCAGCAACCACTCAAGCCAACAGTGGGCTTCACCGTTTACTGAAGCGTGCACTGATGCCAGGAATGCAGCGGAAGAGATCCTACTCGCAGCACTGGAGCCCTTAGGACGCTTGATGCAGGAGCACCGCAAAAAGCGCCACAAGATCATACACCAGATGGCAACACATGCAGCTTCACGCAACCGAGAAATCCTACGCGACCAACGACAGCATGGTACTGCGCAGGTTCCGTTCCCTAACCCCGACGACCTTCCGTTTGAGGACCTCATCGCCGCACGCCCGGCCGACGTCGAACAGGACGAGCGACAATCCGTAATCGAGCAAACGAAGCTCTGGTACGACTGTCTCGCACAGGCAAGCAACATCATCTTTCAGATCGAGCACGCCCGTCGGAAATCACCGCGGCAGGGGACTTGAAAGCGATCACGACCGGAGTTCTCGTGCAGGGCAAGATCAAGTTCTTACCTCGACATCCTGCGGACGGCCAGCAATCCGGGTTGGCCCATGTGCGCTCTGCAGTGTCGTGCCCAGGTCAGGAATGACTAGGTCGGCCAGCGTTCCGGAAACTTCCTCGAACCGGACTTCTGGCACGGCGCCGTCAAGTCGCTCCGACAACTTCCGGTCCGCAATCCAGGCGGCATGAGTCTGAAGAGCCACAATCACCTCTCATCAACGGGATCTCCCGATCAAGCTACAGCCAAACTTGTTCCTTTCACAACTTCTGTTTCAGTTGCAGAGGAATCGGAACGCCGCGGGACCCCGGCGTTTCACTCCTTCGCCATGAAGGTGCCGGGAGACTTTTTCTATTCGAGATATCATGGCTAGCCTGCCACCTGGCGCGAGACCTTTGGTGCGAAGTAATCGGCCAGATCTTGTTTCAGAATCTCAAATGTACAGAGGTTCTTTGTTAGGGGTGAGAAAAACAGAGGTTCGCGGCCTCCGACTCGGCGGCTTTCGGCTTCGATCGTGACGAGATCACTTTGGAACTTACTCTTCAGTTCTTCGTTCTGGGTCAAATGGGCGGCAATCATGCCCCAGGCCAGGTGGAGCATCGCGCTCGAAATCTCACGCTTGGGTTTTGCGCCCGGACGAGTCATTTCCTCTAGAGCCTTGATGAACCACGGCGCTGGATCTCCATGACCGCTTTCCTTCAGAGCGAAACCAATCGAACACCACGCGTAGTAGTTGCGCGACGTTATGCTGTCAGCAAGCTTAAACTCTTCGATTGCTGCCGTGTATTCTTTGGCGTGATGATGCAAGTTTCCGAGAAGAAGGTGGACCCGCCCGAGGAGTGCGACTTGATTTGAGTTGAGTCCTTTTGATTCCTGGAGGATGGTCAAACGCGCAATCTGGTCCTTCAGTCTCTCGGCAGTCGCAGCCCGATTCTGCTCGACATAAGAAAGAACCTCACAGTAGGTGATCGGCGTTAGGAACTCTCCGGGAACGTCACTCAAAATCTGGGATGCCTCCTCTAGATAGCGTTTTGCCTCCGCAAGGTTTGCTTCTAGGGCGCGGCCTTCCTTTAGCCAGTTCTTCTCGATTAGCCCACAATAATGAGCGCAGAAAGCACGGGGGAAAAGATCTTCCGGTCTTGATGCATTCTCTTTATAAACAAGTTGAGCCCGGTGAAGCAAGCGCTCTGCGGCGTTGATATCGTTAGAGTAGAATGCGCTCACGCCCAATAGCTGGCAAACCTGCGCAAACTGGTAGCGATCCTTCTTCGTTAGTTCAGCAAACATTGATTCGGGAATGGATCTGAAATCTCTCCGAGCCCCGGCAGTCAGAGCCAGCTCATGATCCGTCAGGCTCGTCCACTGCATTCGCGAAAGATTCTTAAGGGACAGAATGGCAGTACAGGCATCCTCGTACTGGCCTTGAAAGTGTTGTTTGAAACCGGCGACTGCCGTAGTGATGGTTTCAATGTCTTTGTGCTCGTTCAATTGCATATCGAACGTCTTCTTAACTAAGTCGATAACACCACCGAGTTTTGAAATGCTCTCAATCTGTCTTGCAAGCATTTCGTCGGATCGAGCAAGGATTTGGTTGCCGAGCTGCTGCTGCTGGAAGGCCTCTACGTCTTTGATGTTATCCATCGATTTCATTCGGCGTTCGTAGAACTCTCTTTCGTGTTGGTAGTCCTTGCGGCTGGTATGCCAAGAAAGGAAGACAAAAATCCCTCCTAGAAGACTACCTATGCCCCCGAGAATGCCAAACCATGAGATAAAATGCTCCGTCGATTTGCTGGCGGCATCGAAGCTCCGACTCGTAACGTCCCGCTCTGCTTCGATCTGTTTGCTCATAGTTTGCCATTGGAGATCTATCCGTTTCTCGAGATCGTCCAGACGCTGTCGATCTCCACTTGGCCCTGCTGCACTTTGGGGGACCGGGGTTGGCGCGGAAGGCTGGCCCAGGCATCCGGCGCACAGGATCACGATCAGCGCCGCAACTCGCAATTGACTAGAAGCCGCTAAAGAACGAAAAGAAGGCCTTCGGTTGGAATTCATAGACCTTTTCTCCTTGCCCAATATTCTGGCGAGAGCCGCAGGTTAAGCCTTTAGGTGCGAGGTCCTTAATCGCGTGGGCAAGTATATCAGAGCGGGATCTCCGAGATCGTCGGGCACTCGGAACAATCCACTTGGTGCCCCGGATTACAGCGTTCTGGAGATTCCTCCCCGTAGATCGCCGGTGTGGAACTTGGTTGCATCGGGGAAAGCCATCGAAAGGCAGCCACGCTGGCCCCAAAGTCGCCTTCTGGGAGATCTCGCCGGATTATTGTCGCGGTAGGGACGACCATCACTGATCGCCCCCCGCACAGAACCGTACGTGCGCGTCTACGCATACGGCTCCCACCTTGGATGAGTGGCGACAAAACGGTCAGTAGGATAAGGGTGCAAGACGCGGGGTACCGGAATCCAGCGGTCCAGGAGCGGGTTAAGCCGATCCCAAGTTGCCCGGCTCCGTTGACTGCGGCGGATCAGAATGAGGCGCCACAGCCTTCGCAACCGATGCATGAAAACCCTAAGATGATCAAGGTTGCCCGGAACAGCGTGGTATTGGTAATAGCCCAAGGTCACCTTCTGCAACCACTCACCGACCGACGCTACCGGCTCATGCAGGCGGCGGCGCAATGCTGCTTTAATTGCGTGCAGTTTGGCCACCAGCCGCTTCTTCGCCGTTTCCCGCCAGACGATGAAGGTTCCATTGCTCCGGCGCTTCCCACAGTAATGTGTGAAACCCAGGAACGTGAAGGTCTCGGGTTTTCCCTCGCCCCGCTGTTTCCGATCACGAGCGGCGAACCGCCCGAACTCAATCAACCGCGTCTTCTCCGCATGTAATTCCAAGCCGAACTTGGCCAGCCGCTCCCGGAACTCCTCCAGAAACCGCTGGGCTTCCGCCCGGTTTTCGAAACCCACCACAAGGTCATCGGCGTATCGGACGACAACCATATCGCCCTTGGCCAGTTTCTTGCGCCAGGCTTCTACCCATAGGTCGAATACATAGTGCAGGTACACGTTGGCGAGCAGTGGGGAAACCACCGCCCCTTGCGGAGTCCCTAGCTTAGATTCCGACCATTGGCCATCTTCCGATACACCCGCCTTCAACCATTTCTGGATCAGGCGGAGTATCCGGGGATCGGCCACGCGGTGCTCGACAAACTTTATTGCCCATTCGTGCGACAAATTGTCGAAAAAGCTTCGAATGTCTGCGTCGAGCACCCAGTTCACTCGCTTCTTCTGGATTCCCACGGTCAGCGCATCCAGCGCTTGATGCGGGTTGCGACCCGGCCGGAACCCATACGAGAAGCCTCTGAAGTCCACCTCGTAAATCTGATTGAGAATGGTCACCACAGCCTGTTGAACAATCTTGTCTTCCAGTGCCGCGATGCCCAACGGACGTTGCCGCCCATCGGTCTTCGGAATATAGACTCTTCGTGATGGTTGTGCCTGATACGCTCCACAATGTACTCGGCTGTGCAGATCGGCGATCCGATCCTCCAATCCGATCTCATACTCCTTCCACGTCACACCATCCACTCCCGGAGCAGCTTGCCGCTTCAGAGCGTAAAAGCTGTCCCGGAGCAGACCAACGTTCACGTGGTGAAGCAGAGCGGTGAACTGTTCCTGTCTCTTTTCCTTTGCTGCTTGTCGCACACCGCTCAATCCCTGGGACACTCGTTCCCCGCTCTGTGTCGGGCTCGTGTTGGACGGAACGATGTTCTCCTTGGCCTGCGCCCTTCCCTCCCCAACCTCCGCTGAAGAATGCTCCTCTTTGTTCGGCTGGTTCATCGGTAATACGGCGCAGTCCGACTCCTCCGGTGCGTGCATGTCGGCCTTGTGGCTTTGGGCCTTCGCCGACCGGTCTCGATCCTGATTGGACCGAGACGCCCCGGAGGTCTCCCGGTTCTCGTGCATGTTGTTTCTCAGCGTGCGCGGGTTCTTAGACTACGCAGGGCCGACCGACCAGTCGCGACATAACGCAGCCGGCCATTTTGCCTTCCTCCCACTCGAGACCGAGTCGGCACCCTGTTCAAGCGTTTTTCGAAGCTCAATAGCCCGGCCCACCGATACCCCCGACCTACGCTTCGATCAACACCTCGCGATGTCGACCGCAAGATTAGGGGCCAAGATGGATTCGCTGCTCCTTTCTTGTACGACTCTTTCATTCGCTACAACATGCCGGTTTAACCCGGCGCACCCCGTGAAACGCTAGGACTCTATCCGAAGTGACCCGGCCGTCAAGCTCCCGTAACGCTCCAGCTCTCCTGCGCCGGCTCACTCCAGATAGAGTCGTGGCGTTTATCGGTCCTGATCCTGCGAGCAGCAAGAAAAACGGCACTTGGAAACAAAGGATTTAGCGTTTCCAGGGTCATCGTCCTAGCAATTATGAATTCCCACTTTAACTCCTTGCTGCTCAGCTCAGATCGAGGACGGCATTCCCACTAGAGAAAAGTCACCATGACCTCATTTGGGAACGTCTTGCCGTGGCGTTTCTTGCCATCGGTTTTCGTCTCGGAAACCTTCAGTCTCCCTGGCTCTGATTCGAGCTGCTTCAATGCCTCACCCATGTGCTTTCGCAGGTAGGCGGTGTGGTCTTGGACGTACGTTTCGACCTTCTTCACTGGAATCTGTCCTGCGCCCCGGAATTTGGCCGAGATGTCTGCGATGAGCGGGGCCATAGATGGATCGAGGTTGAACAGAAGCGTCTGGTTTGGGTCGGTTGAATCTGAAAAACTAAAGTCTCCCATGGGGTCGACCTTCCACATGGCCTCCTTCATCTTCAGGTGGCCCGTAGAGTTGTTGGACGCGAAAAAGAGGTAGTAGACCAGTCGGTGATCCCGGTCGCGCATTTCAAAGTAGCGTACGAACTTGGCGGCTTTGTTGAGCTGCCGGTGGTAGAGATTTTTTAGCTCTGTAACGCGGTCGCCCGTTCCTTCCGCAATTCTGGTGGCCTCGTCGGTTCCGAACGTCTCCACGATATGCGCTTTGACGTTCTCGTCGGGATGCTCAAGCCACCGATTGATCGAGTCCACCATGACCGTAACGAGAACTTCGCATTTGTTCTTCGACAGTAGCCGCTGGATCAGCGTATAGGGAATGCCGGAAAAACCAAACGGGTCGATTAGGGCGAACGTCGGCGCGATCTGGCTGCTGGTACTGTCGAGCTCATCGAGCATTTTGCCGAGTTTGTCGGCGAAGGTGCCGCGCTCAACTTGGACCTTGAACGCAGGGGTGAGCTGGAGCTTGGCGATCTCGCCCTCAAGATGATCGGCCCTGTCTGCGTCTTTCTCGATGAACAGGAATACAAGCTCGCCGGGCAACTTGGCTTGGTGGGTGAGAGCGGCTTCGAGCGCGACTATAGGCGAGCCGGGTTCGCCTCCAGTGTAGCGGCCGGGGCCTGCGAAGCCGTCCACGTAGACGACCCGCTTGTTGTAGGTACCGAGAATCGGGAGCCACGCGTCCAAATATTTGCGAAGGATTTGATGCTTCGCGGACGTGTGGGGCTCTATCGCCCAGAGCGTGTCTTTGGGAACTGCCACGGTAATTCATTAAAACAAATACAATGATTCTTGTGTGGAGGCAAAGCTTTGGATAGAGTTCTCATTTAAGGACCGAATAGCGCTATGGCCACGAATTCCCCCATCGAATGGACCGACGCGACATGGAACCCCGTAACCGGCTGCTCTAAGATCAGTCCCGGTTGCAAGCATTGCTACGCCGAAAAAATGGCGAGCCGCCTGAAGGCCATGGGCCAGGCGAACTACAGAAACGGCTTTGAGCTCACCCTTCAGCCGCAAATGTTGGAGCTGCCGTTGCACTGGAAGACTCCGAAGCGGATCTTCGTGAATTCCATGAGCGACCTCTTCCATGTGGACGTGCCGCTCTCCTACATAGAGGATGTATTCGATGTGATGCGGCGGGCCTACTGGCATCAATTTCAGGTGCTCACCAAGCGGGCTGAGCGGATCGAAGAATTGAGCACGAAGCTGAAATGGAAGCCGAATATATGGATGGGCGTGAGTGTAGAGAGCGAAAAGTACGCTTACCGCATCAACCACCTGCGAAAGACGGCGGCGCATGTGAAATTTCTTTCCATCGAGCCGCTCATCGGTTCGGTGGGAAAACTGAACCTGCGCGGCATTGACTGGGTTATCGTCGGCGGGGAATCGGGGCCCGGAGCGCGCCCAATGGACTCGGACTGGGTCATGGGAATTCGCGACCAATGCCTGAAGGCCGGCGTGGCATTCTTCTTTAAACAATGGGGCGGCGTCCAAAAGAAGAAAACTGGCCGTACTCTTGAAGGCCGGACGTGGGACGAAATGCCGACCGAGTCAGCCCTAGTGACGCTCTGATGTTCTGAGCTCTCCGGTGTTCATACGAACGCCGACTGCGCGATCATCCCCAAAGCTCGATCATCGCGAAATCCTTCTCGTTGGTGACTTCTAGTTCTTAGCCGATATCTTCTCGGTACCATGTCTGAATGATTTTCCGTTGCTCATTTTCGAACTAGTCATTCGTTGAAACGCCCGCGCTCATGATTGTGACGGTGTGGCCAGATGCGAGCCAACTTTTAACTCGCTCGGCCATTTTCGGGATGGGAGCGCCAATGCCGCCATCTTTGGGCCCCCCTCTGTAGTGTGCAAGAGTACCATCGAGATCAACGCCAATCCAGCCGGAACCACTCATGAAAGTTGAGGGTATAGGCGGGGCGTCAGCTGTCCAGATAAAATAGTCGGTCATGGCCGATCCAGCCGAGTTGCTGAAACGCATTACGTGGCTACACCACTTCACCGACACCCGAAACCTTCCAAAGATCAAGGAACTGGGTGGGCTTTACTCCCGTCACAAACTTAAGAAGATGGGCGTGGACGGATATAAGCCGGGCGGAAACCAATGGAGCCTCGACGCAGACGAGCTCATCGGAATGGAAAAGTACGTGCATTTGTGTTTGCGGACGAACCACCCCTTGGAGCATCTGGCGACACAGGACGGTCGAATCGAAAAAACGGCGTGGCTCTATATCGATGCGGCAAGCGTCTTCAAGCACGAAGGCGTGCTCTACTCGTATGGGGTGTCCAATAAATCGGGAATCAAGATCGTGCCGATTGAGGAAGCGGCCACGGACATCGATTTCCAGGTCCTGTACACCCGCACGGATTGGCACGACCCGGAAGTCAGTGCAAGGTTGCGGCATGCTGAGCTTTGCGAAATTCTTGTGCCGAAGCACGTTCCTCTGGAATACTTTGAGAAGTACTTCCCCAATGGCTGAGCGTCCAATTTTCGTGTCCAGACCCGAGAGCGATGAGCTGGTGAAGGAAATCTTTTTCCAGATCAAGTGGCACTCGGGGTTTGCACTTGTCCAAAAAGAGAAGAACATCGAGGAGCTGCATAAAGCAGCCGGCCAAGCCGGATACCGAAACCTCTTGGAGATTTCCAGCAAGTCCAAAAGCGAACGCGGACGCCACCTGAGCGCGTTTCACATGACGGCGGACACAAAGGAATTCGGAACGATCAAGCTGGAGCTGGCGTTTCAGGGGAGCAAGGTCTTCGAGCGGGGCGGACCATTCACGGATCTCTACCGGAAGGGCGATAAGGAAATCGGCGAAGCGAAGCGCGATCCGCGGTTGAAGAATTCCGGCGCGTTGATTGGGTTCCGGTTTGAGGGATTCGATTTCCCGTTGGAGCCGAAGACCGCCTTTTACGACTGGCTATATATCAGCTTCCTTAAGAAGTTCACGGATTGGGCCCCAAAGCTTCATGACTATGGAGGATTCACCGACGTTGAGTTCAATCCCCATCGCTCCATAAACTGCCAAGCGCGGTCCTGTGCGCTGTTCCTGAGCCTCATGAAGCGGAACCTTCTGGAGGACGCCACCAAGAGCCCCCAGGACTTCATTGCGCTGCTTCTGGGCCTCGATTACCGTCCTCAGCTGCGGGCGGAACGCGGTTGGGAGCAACCGCTGTTTGCCGAGCACCAAAAGGTCGTGCAACGCCGATAGAGCGAAGCTCTATCCGTAGGCGTCTCCTCTCCTTTTTACTTCCCCCGCTGAGAGCTCCCCCCTGGCCCCTCCAGATCCCCGGTTTTAGTAGTGCGAAGTCGGCTAGTATCCCGGCAACCTGGTCGAATTGGTACTTGGCCGTGGCACAGGCCCGCGCAAATCTACGCGTCGGGCGTGATAGGTCAAAGTGCACTGTTTGCCGAATATCATCGAACCACGTAGCCAGATGCCGACATCTCGGGGTGGCGAACGCTGATGACGCCACCGATGGCGGATATACTGAGTCCGTGAGCGGAAGCGGGGGTGACACAGGGTACGACTATCAGGCAAACACGATAGCCTACATCACTGCCCATGCCCTCGCCGGACAACCCCTCGGGTGGTTTGATGGTCACAAGGACATTCCCGACGTTTGGCTGGCTGAAACAGGCGGCCCAGGAGACGATATTAGCGTCATTAGCACAGAAAAGCTGCAAATCGAGATCCAGGCAAAACATGGTCTTCAGCGGGGCGAGGAGTATGACGACACATTCCGCAAACTGATCAACGGATTGCAGTCCTCTCCGGAGCTCCGTGCGGTTCTCGTTGTGGACCGCCAGGCGAGCCGCATAATTCAGGATGATTTAAAACATGACATCGAGCGCCTAGGGCAAGGACGTACCGACGGGATCAAGCCAATCACGAACGATTTGCTGGATGACTTGCAGAAGCACGGCCACATAGATACGGCTGTCTTCGCCCGCCTTCGAATCGTCGTGATAGATCTTGACGCGGGCGCAGACGGCGTTTCCGCGGCGCAAGCGCTACTGTCGCGGGTCGTGCCGCCGCACAAGAGCGTCGCCGCCTACACACTACTGGGCAAGCGCGGCCATCACCTGATTAAGAACCGCGGACAGGACGACGTCATCGCATGCACGCGGTTTCTTGATTCCGAAGTGGGTTTGTCCGCTTCGGCGTCTTCGCCTGCCAAGTCAATCATCGAATTCGGGAAGTGGATGCGTTCGACCAACTCAAGCTTCTATTCACCTGCGATGCAGCGGAATTATCCGATCAACAATGCCTGGAGCCAGGTGGCACCTATGGAAGAGCACTCGGCATTTGAGGCATCAATCAAAGGCCCCTCAGCGCTCGATATTCAAATCAAGCGATACCAGGAGTGGTTGGGGCTGGTGCACCGACGGCGCGGTGACGATGTACTTTCCGCCGAATTCTTCGTAGATTCGCACCGCCTTTCGGTGATTGTAGGTGGGCCGGGTTCGGGCAAGAGTACGCTCAGTAAGCGATTGGCTTTTCTTGCTGCCGACGAGAGAATGGCCGTCCGGGTCCGGTTGCCGACGGTAGCGGCATCTCTAGAGAACGGCAACACATTCGAAAGAGCCTTGGTCGACGCCGCTATTGATAGCTCGGGCTGCACCGATGCGGATGGCCAGCGAATAGTTGGCCTGGCCGATGTTTTGATTGCTGATGGGCTCGATGAATGCGATCCGCATCGAGCCGACGTTGCCAGTGCTCTAGCGCGGTGGGCGAACGGCCACACGCGCGCGTCAATCTGTGTGCTGACCCGGCCCATCGGGCACGCCCCCGAGTTGCTGCCGGGGTTCGCGCATGCCGAATTGGTGCCCCTTGATACCCCCGACATCCGCACGCTCGCCGGGTGGATGGTCTCACAGACCTCTGAGCCTAAATCCCCCACAACGCTCCTCGACGATTTCATGGTCGCTTTGGGCAATGACGGGGATGGCAGCAATGTGAAATCGATTGCGGCGCGAAACCCACTGCTCCTGAGCTTTTTGGTCCGCCTCTTTCTGGACGGTGAATCGCTTGACGGAAAGCGATCGGCACTATTCGAGAGAATAGTCGAATTGATTCGGAAGTCAGCACCGCTCTCCCGAACGGCTGCGGGGCAGCCGCTAGACAGAAAGACCGCGTGGGCCGCTGCCGAAATTGCTGGATGGAGTTGCAACGACCAACCGAACAGATCGGTAGCCGGTGTCTGCGAGCTGGTTGCCAGCCAACTGGGAGGCGGAATAGAAGCTGCGCGCCAAGCCGAGGCGGCCATTCGTCAATGGACGGAACATGGTCTGCTCGAACAGCTGACCGTGGGATCACGGGACGCGCTCGTGTTTATTCACTTGGCTCTTGGAGAATACCTGGCGGGTCGGCATCTGGCCCAACTCGACACGGAGTCACTGGCGTTGGAGATTGGAAGGTGTCGGCGAAAGGTGAAATGGCGTGAACCCATAGTGCTCGCTGCAGGCTCAGGCGCGGCCGAACGGATCGTACCGCTACTTCTGTCGCTCGACTCACCAGATGACCCGGAGTCGGCGGAGGGCGTACTCGCGGCGGCGGCACTGGCCGAATGCGATGTTGGAACCGTCTCTATTGAGACGGTTCAGAGCGTATTGGAGAAGCTTAAATCGCGACTGAATTCGCCGGTACCCCTGATAGCAATCGAGGCCGGGCTCGGTTTAGTGGATTTAGCTGGCTGGATGCCGGAGGCCGTGGCCTCAATTGCCGTTGAGCTGTGGAACCACCAACAGGAATGGACACGTTTGGCCGCATCGTGCGCTGGTCTGTCCACCGGGTCTAAAGTGATTCCTATAGAAGAGGTGACCGAGTGGGTTGAACAATTCAGACCCCAATTGCTGTTTTCAACGCCGTCCAAACCTGAGAAGTGGCCAGCCGGAGCCAATCGGTTGCATAAGGTCGCGCTTCCGAAAGCACTCAGGCGCGTGGCAGAGGACCTCCCTCAAGAGACCGCTAAGCCTCTCATCGCGGCGGCTCTTGAGCATGTTTCTATAGCGATGTTCGATGCCGTAAAGTCTGAATTGAGCGAGGAACCGTATAAAACCTGGATTAATCAGATTGCGACTAGGGCCCTGGAGGGCTCCGCTTCGTTAATGGATTCCTACGATGGTATTTCACAAAACGCCGAAGTGCGTCGATTCGGGCTAGTGAAGGCAGCCAAGTGCATTCTGGCTCTGTGCGGGACAACTCACGACACGACTGCGCGAGAGCCTTCTGAGTACCTACTTCTGGGCCGACTCTTCAGCTCCATGGGCTACTGGGATATGACTCCTAGGGATCTCGCACGGCTCGAACGGGATGATGCCGATTCCGTACTCATGGTCGTCTTGCGAGGAATGATCGCTGGGCTTCGACTGGACCGCGTTAGGCTTGGCATCGAAGCCAATGCATGGCTGAATCGCCTTCTAACGCCTCCCAAGGAGCTTTGGCCGCCGGAGGGCGGCAAGCACGAGCTCGATGGCGATGCGCCCGTCGGCGCTGAGCTCGACTTGAACGGCCTTGCCAATGCCTTGCTGTATCCATCCTGGTTCGTCGCGTGGAATGCGTCCAAGCTGTTCGAACTCTATGGCTCCGGTCCGGATAGGCAGGAGCTTCTGAAGACGGTCCTAAACACCGGCGTCGATCGGGCGCTCTACTTGGCCGGAGTTTTGGCTGATACTATCTGGGGCAGCCAAGCGTTTGAGCTTCTTTACAACCGACTTGGTGAGAGACTATCCGATGGCTGCGAGCATCTTTACAGCCCAATGTTAAAGACCGCGAAATCTCCAGAACAACTCGCCCGTGCCGTCTCCAGGACGCTGGACGCGGTGGAGGAACCTCGACTCGCAGTGTCGGCGGCGGAAGCCTTACGTTCCGTGGACACGGACGTCCTAGCTCTCTACGCGAGCCGACTAAGAGCACTTCTCGATGGCTGGAGGCGCAGGACGATTTTGTGTGAGCAGTGTGGCAAACCCGTGACTGCAACCTCGTGCGAAACGTGCCACGTCGTTCCCCCAACGCCGCTGAAGGATCTCGTTTACCTGCTTTCCAAGGCTGGAGCATTGTCAACCGAGGAACTCGTGGAGTTCGCCAAGCACAAAGACCATGGCGCTCAAGAAGAGGCGCGGAAGGCGCTTGTTCGCTTAGCTTTTGAGAAACCCAGCGTTCTGGGTCAGGTCCTAGCGGAGATCAAGGCCGGTGTTGCTCCCTTGAGTCTGCTGTTGGAAATACTCAGCCAGCCTGTAGATCAATTGAAGCGAGTCGCCGATCAAATTCGGGCACTGCTGCAATCGTCATCTCCGCCGGTCCGCGAGCGAGTCATCCGGTCCCTCGATTCTGGATGGCTCACGAATGAAGCGGCCCGCGAGCTAGCACGAAAGGCGTTATCAGATGACGCACCCTCGGTTCGATCGGCAGCGGTGGAAGTACTCAGGCGACAATCCCAGGTGCGATAGGCGTCCAAGGCGAAGGGAGCTGCTGCTGCTGGCCTTCGATTCTCGCGATATCGCTCGTGGAGCCCCACCTTGAGAAGGACTTGGCTGCATCGGTGGCTTATCGGCCTGGTGGATGACCGCAGCAAGGCATCTTGACAGATGGAAGCCCCTCACCTTTGCCAAAAATATCGAGTTTGTTCTGCTGCCTGTACAACGCCCAATGCTTTTCAAGCGTCTTGACCTGCTCGGCGCCGGCGATGCCGAATCGCATGAGCGACAAGAGCATTGCACGAACGCTGACATGAGGCAGTGCGCCTTCACCAACATGCCCACACTGCGGACATTTAAAGACCGGGGTGCGAATGTGCCGCTCGGATCGAATTCGTTGGAGCATCGCGTCCAGGCCATCTCGCAGTTCGATGGTAGCCTCGAACGACATCCCGTGATGCCACTCGGAGCGCAATGTCTCAACCATTTCCGGAAACCATACTCTTTGCGCGTCACCCGCAGCCATCTCTGAATCATTGTATTGTCAATCCCGGTCTGAACCTCCCAACGGCGCGGCCAAAGTGTAGGATCTGATCTCCCACAATCAGACTTCGAGGGAGCGTGCGCTGACGGGTTTCCAGCACGAGATCTATAAGGAAGGAATCAGCGAAGACTTACCGCAGTCAGGGAGCAACACCGAGGAGCTGCGCGCGTATCAACGCGTCCAATTCTTGCGATTCCCTTCGGAGCTGATCCTTTTCGTTCTCGCTGAGAAACCGGACGCCGTCCTGGAAGAATACGATATCGAGGCCTTTCACCATTGTAGGGACAATGTGTCCGCCGGTGAGAATAATGTGGGCAGCCAGGAGAGCTAACCTGCCTACTGGGAGGTTCGGCTGAAAATAATTCTCAAAAAACCGGGCGCTGTTCCCGATCCCGCCTGCGACCGTAATGCCAGTCACTTGCTTCGCCGTTATCGATGGCGAGATTCTCAATCTCCACAACTGCGGTACTGTCAATTGACTGCCATGAAAGACCATGAGGATCGTGCGTTCTGTGACTTCCTTCGGCACGACGCTCTCTTTTCGGATCTCTGTTACGGCTTGGTCCACCATCTTTTGCAAGCACTCCGAGATATTTGAAAGCCGCAAGCCACCTTCGTCCAAATATTTGTGCATCTTGTATCCAATTTCATCCGTTAGTTCGTCTCCCGCGACTGCGTAGGAGATGCCGTGCTGCTCAAGATGAAATATCTTCCGTCCTAGCATCTGGTCGTCGAACGTATTCTCAGATTCTGCTTGAAGCGTCCTGCTCTGATCCGCAGCAAGGACGATGCCATCCCGACCGATCATTCCAACAAGTAAGGTCATTCGACGGAGCTATCTGCGCGCGAGTGCAAAGGAGTCTCCTCAGTAGTATACGCGCGTTCCTCCACGACGCGTCATGCCTCTGGAAGCCCGAGCAGAGGGCCGTTCCTGCGCGAGATTGAGTCCATTGCTTTCGACAAACCGCTGCCAACCTGAATAAACTTTCTCTATGCAGGGTTGGCGAAGTTGCCACCTGCTGTTCGGCGCCTAAAACGACGTTCGAAGAAGTTTGACCGGACAGGTGATAGGAAGTGGACATAGCAACCTGAATCTCACTCCGCGGCGAATTAACGATGGTTCCCAGCATGCGATCGCGTTTATCGTTCCTGAATGATTCCGTTAGCCCGGTGTCTTGAAGCTACTCGTGATCGAAGTGGGTACACCGATACATCAGCTGCTAATCAGGTTCGCCAGGCGCTCGTCCGGCTCATTACTCTGCAGGTACGGGGCTTCTTGGCCCGATTCCTGAAGTCACCATCGTGGCCGCACTGAATGTGACAGTCCCAACAGACATCACGTTCCGGATAATCATGAGCTTAGTTCGTGTTCGGCTGCTGCATAGAATGCAACGGAATCAGGATTCCGTATGCGGCCGGCCCCCGCCTAACAGCCTGCACTCGCCATGGGGCCGCAGGAAGATGCCCTTGGCCCGAGACTTCCCATGCGGATTGGTTCTCATCAGCGGACCATTCTCTGCCCAGTGGATCAGTGAACGCCCGGCTCAGAACTGATGACGACGGCACGCGCATGTTTTTGCGAAGCTGGCAATCGGGGTTCTGAGTTCTCTCATTCGCGATAACTGTCTGCACGCGCAACGCGCGTCCTGTTCCGTTCGTCTTGGTTCCCATTTCCGCTGTCAAAAAAACCGCCGATTGAGGCCAGAGCCGAATCGCAGCTAAACTCGCAGCATATAAACTCGCACCGGGAGCCACCGTGGCAGCCGCTCGTTCGATACCTTCGAATCTCAGGCTGGTTCCGACCATCTCCTGGAGTGCGGGCCCAAAGATCGGAGCCCAAAACGCGAGCAGTCCCGCGATCTGGTCAACAGCCGACTCCAAGGGATCTTTGTGCTTGACATCTTGCACCGGCGCTCGCCGAAATCCCTCGAGCAATAGTTGCTGCGGCGGGTACAGCAGAAGGTGAGCCAACTCATGCCAAGCGGTGAAGTACGCCCTTGCGCTGCGTGGACCGCGTGCATCAATCACAGCCAAGTATCGCCGGCCCCCATTTTGCGGCTGTGGGTTGTCAATCAACAGCCCTTCCGTGCTGCCGGTTAGAAACTCGGCGTGGAGGAGTTTTCGAAAGCGCGTCAGGAAATGCCGATATTCTCTCGCGATTCGATCAACGTCCTCATCGGTTCGCAGGAATTCGAGCTTGACGGACAACCGGTCGGCAACCAGGAGGCGGAGTTCCTCGATCGTCTCGATGCCAGACCATTCGGCCAGCATTTGCCGGACCGTGGCAATCGCGTGGTCCTGCAGTTCACGAAGACTGTCACCGGAGTCGGGAATATGCAGATTCCGCGCGAGCTGTCGCAGCTTTGGGTGATGTGCGAGATTCATTGCCCGTACAACCTCCGATACAAATCGACCCAATCCTGTGCCGAATAAACTTCGGGAACTTCGGTGCCATCAGGGCCGCGGCGTGCACGAATGAGTTGCCGAGCTTGTAGTAGGTTAGCCGTTTCCGGATACGTCCACCCGTGCTGCTGCGCCACTTGGTCGAGGTCTGGCGGAATCTCGACGGAACGCCGTTCCCGAACTGGCATCTCGACACCCCGCATCAGGTAGTCGAGGGAGGCCCCCAACTCATCGGCGATTCGCAAGAGCTTAGCAGAACTGACGTTCCGGTCCTTTCCACTTTCGATTTCGCTCAGATACGTCACGCTGAACCCTGCTCTGTCGGCCAGTTTCTTTTGAGTCCATCCCTTCTGCTCCCGTAATTGAGCGATCCGCTCGCCCAGCCCCGACGGAGTCTCTGAAGCACCGTGTTGACTCATAAGCGATGATGTAATATACTTACACTATAGTTTAGGCCAAATGCCTTTCTTGATGTAACCATCAAAGAAGTAGAATACACTCCCTGCACGGGTGGTGTCAACCGTTTCAGCGTTGCCGTCATCCGCCAGCGGAAAGCAGGAGACGTAATGCACAAACTCACATTCTTTCCTCTTGGGAACGCTGACTGTTGCCGGTTAGACCTGAACGGTGGCAAGAAGCTTCTCTTCGATTACGCGGCCAAACGCGATGAAAGCGACTCAACCGATCGTCGCATCGACCTGCCCCATGAGCTTCGCGCTGACCTTAAGAGGTCGAATCGCAGCGATTACGATGTGGTGGCTTTTTCGCATCTCGACGACGATCACATCCATGGTGCCTCAGATTTCCTCTGGCTCGAGCATCATAAGAAATTTCAAGGCGCCGACCGGGTGGTGATGAACACGATGTGGGTTCCTGCCGCAGTCATTATTGAGGACGGCTGTGAAGACGAGGCGAGAATTATTCAAGCCGAAGCCCGTCATCGGCTAAAGCTGGGCACCGGAATTCGAGTCTTCTCGCGGCCCGATCAGTTGTCGGATTGGCTGAAAAAGCAGAACCTGACCTTGGCAGAACGTCAGCACCTGATTACCGATGCAGGCCAGATCGTACCCGGTTTCAGTCTCAGTTCTGAAGGTGTTGAGTTCTTCGTTCACTCTCCATTTGGTAGCCGATTGGACGACGGGACTCTGGTGGACAGGAATACTGACTCATTGGTCCTGCAAGCAACTTTCATTGTTGACGGCGTGCGGACAAAGCTGATTTTGAGTGCAGACGTCGATCATGTCGCGCTGACCGAAATCGTCAGGGTGACGAAATATAAGAAGCGCCCAGAGCGGTTGGAATGGGACGTATTCAAGCTACCGCACCATTGCAGTTACAAATCCCTCGGTCCGGATAAGGGAAAGGACAAAACAAAACCGGTTCCGGAGGTCGAGTGGCTATTTGAAGAACAGGGTCAGGATGCGGCAATGGTCGTCTCTACCAGCAAACCCATTCCTGCCAACGATGACGACGACCAGCCGCCACACCGTCAGGCCGCCAACTACCACAAGGGCCATACTGCCGAACGCAACGGGCAGTTCATTGTGACGATGGAACACCCCAGCATGCGATCACCCGAGCCGCTGATTATCGAAATCGGTGTTACAAAGGCGAAGGTGAAAAAACGGTATAGCGGTGGAGCTGCAGCAGCGCTTGGCGCGCCCGCTCCGCGAGTGGGATGAATAGAGAGATCAAATTCTTGCAGCTTGTTGCAGGTGAAGCGATCTCGCCGGAGCGATTGGCTGTTCCTCGCGCCCGTCAACTCGCTAGTTTCCTCTCGTCTGAGGCGGTACTCTATTCTGAATTGCGGTCGGCATTCCGTATGGACGGAAACCGCGAAGCAGTGGTGTTTGACGTGGAGGCGGAAGTTGGCCAGTCACCCCTCGCGGATATCCTGCCTCGTGAGAGGGTAGCCGCGGTTTTCGATCCAGCCGATGACCACTTCCCGGAGGTTCTCGCTCTCCGTGCTAACTTTCCCCACGTTCCGCACCTTAATCTTCGGTTGGAGGAGTTTCCCAGAAGTCTCTGCCTTTATGAACAAAGTTGGCAGGAGGTGCGTGTTCGTTGGACGGCAGCGAGCTTCGTGGAGCGTATTCGCGAATGGCTCTCGCGCACATCCGAAGGCAGACTCCACACCGAAGATCAGCCGTTAGAACCCCTTCTCATCGGTCCGGTGGAACAACTGGTGATTCCGTCAGATTTGTTCGTGAGTCCCCAATCGGCGGAAAAGCTGATCGTTTACCGCCACGGCGCCGACCCTCGTGGTGGCGTTTACACGGCGCGCAGGCCGGGGGCGGTTCCAGCAACTTTGCCGTATGCGCTACCGCAGTTCGTTAGCACCGCTTTTTCCTGCCAGCCAAGGGAACACGGGATCATCCGCGTGCAACCACGGACAATCGCGGAACTGCACAATCTCGTGGCAGAAGCCGGCCTTGATTTGGTTGCCTCGCTCAAAGAAAGAATTGCGTCGTGGCAAAGCGATCGCCAAATTCTGTCTTCCCTGTTGATCATCATCGTGTTTTTCCCGAAAACGCGAAACCTGAATTCCGCCGTGGAGGCAATCGAAACATGGGCTTTCATAACAGCGAGACAGGTCGCGGACATCGGAATATCGCTCGGCATATTTGGGAGTCACAACGGAGTCGTGGTTCCTGTTATCGGTGTGGCTGCCGCGGCAGACTCGACAATCCAATCCATGGGCAACGACATTCCGATCAGCGTTTTGAATCCGACTCCCGCTCTTTCCCGTGGCGTGGCTGCCAGACTGAATGGGCTCCAATTCGAAAAGGCGACAGCCATAACTGCAATCGGCATTGGGGCGCTCGGTTCTCAGTTGATACCACTTCTCGTTCGGTCCGGTTACGGAAAGTGGACGCTGATCGACGATGATGTCTTGCTGCCGCACAACGTAGCGAGACACGAACTGACGGCCGATGCAGTCGGGTTCCGTAAGGCCGAAGCCACGTCCATGTGGCTCAACACGATTCTTGAAGAGCGGGATGTCGCTCGTTCTATCAGTGCGAATGTGCTGACCCCGGGTGAAAAGGCGGATGAGGTCGACAGCGTGCTTAGAGAGTCCGAAATTATCGTCGATTTGTCGGCATCGCTGGCCGTAAGTCGTGCATTGGCGACCGCAGAGCGGTGGCCAGGCCGCCGGATTTCACTCTTCCTTAATCCCAGCGGCTCAGATCTGGTCTTGCTGGCTGAAGACATCAAGCGCAATCTGACGCTGGACTTTCTAGAGATGGTCTACTATCGCGAGGTCGTGCGCAATTCACAGCTCGCATTACACCTCCATAATCCTTCAGGCCCCATCCGGTACGCCCAGTCGTGCCGTGACCTGACGCGTGTTGTGCCGGGCGAGTTGGTTGCGATGCACGCGGCAATTGGTAGCCGGGCGCTACGCGATGCTATCGACAATGATGATCCTTCGATTCGGATCTGGCTCGCAGCGCCAGATTTGAGCGTTTCCTCGATCTCAATATCGTGCCCGGAGCCGCTGCGAATCCCTTGTGGAGAGTGGACACTCATCTCAGATGACTACGTTCTCGCCAAGATCTCTTCGATGCGGGCCGGGCGCCTGCCCAATGAAACTGGCGGGGTTTTGATTGGGCACTTTGATGTCGAACGACGAGCTGTGTATGTCGTTGATGCGCTGGGTTCGCCGCCCGACAGCAAGGAGTGGCCAACGGTGTACATCCGCGGTGCGGAGGGTCTAAGTGATGCCGTGACTGATATCCAGCGGCGGACAGGAACGATGCTTCAATACGTCGGAGAGTGGCATTCCCATCCCGATGGCTATTCATGTGCTCCGAGTAGTGATGACAAACGCGCATTTGCTTGGCTCGTGGGACTTATGGAGATGGACGGATATCCGGGGTTAATGCTGATAGCGGGCGGCGACGCCCATGCGTGGTATCTCGGAGCGATGGAGTGAATACAGTACAACAGAATCGCCTTAGTCAGCGTGCATGGTGCCCGCGGCTGAGACAGACGGCGTAGGTATGGGAAACCCAACTATCCTGGATGTGAAGGACAGCTACAATCGCCGGGCACGGCTGCAGCCGGCATTTATTGTCGTGCTCCCAGTCGGGCTAGCGATCCTCGCTTGGTCTCCCGACGGGGTTAAACGCTGGACCGTTCTCTGGACTCTATTTGTCTGGGCTGGAGGCACGGCTTTATTGGCGCAGCTGGCACGGGACCTCGGGAAGCGTAAAGAGCCGTCATTGTTCGAAAGTTGGGGCGGCAAACCAAGCACCCGCATCCTGCGCTTTGCGGCCTGCGAAAACCCCGTGCTCGTTACACGGAGGCATGAGAGTCTGCAGAAAGCGCTCCCGGACCTTAGAGTTCCTACGCAAGCCGAGGAGTTCTCCGACCCGAAGCACAGCGACGACATCTATGATGCGTGCGTAAGATGGCTGCTCGAGAAGACGCGAGATAAAAAGAAGTTCTCGCTCGTTTTTGAGGAGAACTGCAACTACGGGTTTCGACGAAATCTCTGGGGTATGCGGGCGTGGGCCATCCTGGTGTCTGCCATCAGCCTGTTATTCGGGATCGCAGGACTAGCATTCCATCCCAAAAGCACCGCCGTGCCTTTCGTTTCCTATGGCGCGATCGGGTGCATCGCCTGCCTGCTGTTCTTTTGGCTGTTCGTCTGCGGCGCGGACTGGGTCAAACTTCCAGCTGACGCGTTTGCCGAACGTCTGCTCGCGTGCGCGGAAGTTATCGATGGGCCGGGGAAGCAGAGCGCAAGGGAAGCACAGCGGAAGGTGCGCCGGCAAGCAAAGCAAAAGATGGAGGGTCGCAGAAAGAGTGATGATAGCGGAGAAACGCCGTGAGAGTGACGTATTCAGCTCATCGATGCCTCAACTGTCCGGATTCAATGTCATGCCTCCGCCGTAAATAGAGAGGCGGGAGTACTCAACTCAGCGGGACCGACAGGATTCAACCGACCAAATAACGCATGCGGCAAGAAAATCGGCCGAAGGGCCGCCCGATGCTCGAGGAACTAAGCTGTCGCGGGGTGAGCGGCAGCCTTCAAAAGGCGAATCGGCGCGGCCGGGGGCTGGCGGGTGAAGACATCTTGACCGATGGTTGTTGAGGCCCAGTCGGAATCTCGTTCGGTTTCCTCCGTTAACAGCCATGTTGTAAGGATGACTTCATCGCCTTGGTCATTTGTTTGCACCTGTCCCGACCATGAAGTGACAGCAGGCGTGTTTTTCGAGCCATTCTGCCATGTGACCACAAAACCAATGGCCTGGCTCTCTTCACCCGATGGATCCCACCTGCCGACGAGAGGATATTCACCTGATGCATCGCCTACGCCCGTATTATATGTGCCGGTAAAGCCGCTACCATCCACGGTGAGCACCATTTTCGATTTCAATTCGTTATACCAATCGCCGGAAATGTCCATGAAGCGTCCTCTACGTATCAGAATCGGGCTTTGCTGCAACGTTAATTCTGACACGATCAGGATCTAGAATGTCAAGCGCTGCGCTGGGCCACCGCGAGCTTATTGAATGGTGGCCTTCGACGCAGGCTCACTATCCAAGCGCTCAGCAAGCCGAAGTCATCGAAGGTTGCAAGGATACGCAGACTCCGCGACATCAATGCCGACTTGGATGCCTTGTGCGTCCAGATTGGCGGTGAGCCTAGTCGATGTCGGAGCTTCAGGCCAACGTGCGAGATCGACCTACGGGCGTTGCATACCTGGGCAGAAACACCATGTCAGGTCGCAAGCCCGTTATCGACAGGAATATCCAGCGCCTTCCGCGAGCCGCGAGTTTCCGGTTTGAGGGTTGCGTCCAAGTCATCGGGCACCCGTCGAAAGAGCCCAACGGGGTAGGTTGATCGTGTCTTGTGTGGGCCGACTCGTCAGTGTGCGTCATCAAAACGATCGACGAACGCGTTATACAAGAGATTGGTTGCCGCCGGAAACAGGGGAATTGCTTTGAGGAAGTCCAGCAGCGACCCTCGCTGCCGCCTGCGCAGTACCGCCTCGGTGCAAAACATTACGCTCAGTATGTCCGGCTCGACCGGGTGGAACGGCAGGATCATCATGCCCCAGTGAAAGCTGTTGTTGAACGCTCTCGCTACCGCCGAGCTATACGCCACGAGGAACGGCAGCGCCGCCGCTTCGATGTGGGGCCCGCCCTTCCCGTCACGTTCCAGAGCAACGGCCAGATCGACATAGGCGCCCACAGGCAGCCCCAGAATCCCAATTGGCGAAGCGTTCGCGCTAGCCAGTTCCTCCAGCCTCTCCGTACGCAGTTCGCGACCGCTGGCTGCCTCTGCCAGAAGCTGGTAAGCTCCCTGCGTCCGATCCCGGGCTGGCCGGTCGAACGGCACGTTGTCGACCAGCGCCCCCGGATCCCGGCTGAAGGAAAACATCATCAACCCATACGGAATGCCCAGGACATGGTACACGTTGCCCGCACTTTCGAACATCTCTCGGGCCTGTTTCCATTCGCTCAGCAGGATCGAATGCGCGCCAGCCCGGCGATACTCGGTCGCTGAGGCCAGCAGTCGCGTGAACCGGGCGTCGCCCCTCGGAGTATCTTCCGCCCGCCGTTGGTGCGCCCGTGCGAGCCCCATCGAAACTTCGCGGTCCGTAACGATCAATTCCGGATCGAGCGCGAAGTCCCTCAATAAATCCCGCAATGGCATGGTTAAACCAAAAAGCCGCGAAGATTGTTGTAATCATCCGCGTTCACGAAATTCGGATTCGGGCGGGTGCGTAAGGGTGCCGGAAGTTGACCGTTGTTCCAAGCTTTCCGGGCATCGGAGAGCGACCAAAACTCGGCGCGTTCAATCTGCGCCGTCGGAATTACCAGCTTCGCGGTGATTTCACCTTCCGGGTGAACCGGCGAGAAGCCCGTATAAATGTTCAGTTCGCGCAGTTCTTCGGAGAACGCTTCCATGGCGGTTGCCCGCTTGCCAATTAGAAAAAGATTGCAATAGAAGAGCCATCCATCCGCCTTCCAACGGTTCGTGGCGAAGTAGAGGCCCATCTTCCACGCCGGCGTGATGGTGTTCGTCCGGTTCGCAACGTCGCGATCTACGGTCCCTGCTGTGGTCGAAATGAACGGTGTATTCAGGCTGAAGATCTGACCGTTCTCCTGCGGATCCGGCTTATTGAACGAGTTCTGGTGCCTGTCCAAATTCGGGTCGGTCAGCTTGTCGGGAACCTTAGGTTGAAGCAGTTGTCCTTGTGTACGCCACCAGTTACACAAAATCCCTGTCCGGAAAATGTCATCCACGTCCCGGTCGGCGAGACCGCTAATGCCCTTAATGACCCGCTGAATGATCACAACTACCGCATCATATCAAAACACCTGTCGTGATGCTGCCGCGAGCTGGGCCTGATATCATTCACCAAAAGAGGTGCATTATGGCCGAAAAGCAAAAGGATGTCGCCTACCGCCACGCGCTGTATTACCCATACATTCACATCCGGGACGAGAATTGGCTGAAGGGTACCCTTCTTGGGTTTCAGCAGGTCCGTCGCATTGTGCCGAATCAGTTCACTTTAAAGGACCAGGCGATTACAAAACCGTACGAAGAACTTAAGGGCCCCGACGGTCAGCCGCTGCTTCAGCCCGTTTTGATTGATTCCTATCAGATCCGCGAATCTCAGGAGTGGCTGCGGCATAAGATCCTGACGCGGATCGATCTACTCGTCGCTCTCTATTCCGAAGCGAGCACTCCGGTGAACTGGCAAGGCGGACCGGAGGCTTTTGAAATGCACGTTGGCAAAATCCTTTACCCGGAGCTATTGGAGTTGCTGACTACTAAATCCCTCGCCTGGTACAGCCGGGAACCCGGGGAACAGGATTCCCCCAATTGGGTCACTATGCACCCAAAGTTCGGGTCCGCGGTCATGTCGATCCTCGCCTTGTCCATCGCCCGTCTGGAAGGTCTCAGCGTAGTCACTCCGTCCGGCCACGCCCATCACGAACTGCTCGCCAACCGGGAAGAACAGGTCTTTGAGAAGCTCCTTGACGTTCCGCTCGCGCCCGGAGCCGCGCCGGACGCCGACGTCACCGTCGAGGAACTTGCCCATGTCGTAATCACCACCGGCTTCGATCTCACTCGCCTCACCCCGGCACAAATCAGCGAGTTGCTCAAAGATGGGAAGGATCTCCGCGCGTTCCATGGGGCGCTTGCGGATTTCGTGTCCCGCATCCCCCCTGGAATGGGTCCCGAGGAGCGAACTGCCCAACTCAAGAAGGAAGCGCAATTGGTGCTGGACGAATGGGCAAAGTATACGGCGCTGCTTCCCCACTTTGCCAAAGAAGCTCTCGTCGATTCCGCTCTGGACAAAGCGCCCGACGTGATCAAAGAAGGAATCACCGTTGGTGTACTCGCTACCGTCTTGTCGTGGCCCACACTCCTGATTTCGGTCGGCGTCGCGGCAGGCATCAAGATGTTCCGAAAGCACGACACACCGCTCCGCTTTCTCAGCCGCGTGGACAAAGCCGTTGACCGGAGCATCGGTTCTATCTATGTCCCGCAATGGACCAAACTCGGCGGCCAATCAGCGATTTAGGCGACACTCTCATAGGTCATTGACGTGCCTGACTACGATGTCTCCCGGTCAATCTCCACTAGCCCCGCCCTTTCGATCAAAGGATGCAACGAGGGGATCATCCCGGAGCTAACCGATTGGGACCGCGTTTCGAGACCGATAAAGAACTATAAACGAGCTGCAACTCTTTGGGCGTCGCGTGGTTGCATAGTCGGCGGGTCACTGAATTGCTTTCCGCGTCCGGCCTCATGGAATTCCTGTCAGTAACAGCCCGTCCCACTACTTGATCAGCACGAGGTCCAGAACAGCATTCGAGGAAGTTGGACAAATGCTTGCCTCGAAGCGGCCGCGTCTTAAAGTGAAAGCGACCTAACTGAGCGCCCACCATTTGAATTCAGAACAGTGACAATTGGCAGTCGGTTTCGGCAACGGGCTCCGGAACGGCTGGCTTTCGACGCGGTGATTCCTTGGGTATTAGTGAGCCGAACACCAAGCCGTTCGCTGTGCCATTGACCCCAACGCGTTCTGGGGCTAGCGGAGCGACATGCTCTGCGTCGTCGAGCGTTGAAGAAGGCGGCAGCAGTCGCGCGTGCTGCTCCTGAACTGCTTTCCAGACGGCACTTGCTGAATCCCCTACACCCTTCTGGGTAACGAGTTCTCGCGCCATCGCAGTAAGCACGTCGTCATCGTCTTCTAAACCTTGGAGACCCTCGTTCGAGAATTTCCCCTCCATCGCCAGCGAGACCAATAGCTTCTTGCCCATCAAGCGCAGACAGGACGTCTGCATCGTCTCGTTATACGAAAGGAAGCGAACGACGACATTGGATCGCTGTCCGATCCGCCAGGATCGCCGACTCGCCTGTCGCAGCGTATAAATCGAATAGCCCGTCTGAACAAAATATATGGAGGGCGCCCACAGCAGATCCATCCCGACTGAAACCAGACGGGGGTGAGCCACGCACACCTGCATCCCGTTCCTCAGTTGGCGTTCGTACCACGCTTCGCGCTGATCGGGAGGCACCTGGGTCGTGAGCACAGAGACCCGAATGCCTTCTTTCGACAGAATCCGTTCCAACCTTCCAGTTACGTCTCTCTTACCCGTGTAGACGGCATAGACTTGGCACTTTCTGCCGCGTGAGAGATCTTCCTTGATGTGCTCGACCAGTTTGCGCTCTTTGGCGTAAACCACATCCTCGCCGAGGTCCTGCGTGTGAGCGATCAGGAACGGCACGCGCCGATGCGACTCCGGGTCGTACTCGGTCCCGATCAGATCACCGAAGCCGTAGGGCCGATCCGGATAGGCGAGTAGTGCATTCAGGGCTGTGCTGATTACGGAGTGGTTCCCTCGATGCTCTTCGAGCGCCTCCTTGATCTGCTTCTCCAGATCCATATATGCCTTAGCTAGCGGTTCGTCCATGTCCACGCCGATGACTTCCTCGCGATAGGCTGGCAATTCACCGGAGATGTCTTCGAGCGAAACGAACGCGCCCAGTTCCATGAGGAACTTGCCGAACAGCAGTGGCGACGCTCCCGGCTTGCGTTTGACCTGCTTGGTTACCTTCGCCTTCGAACAGGCATTCTCCTCCGGCGGGATGATGGTTACTCGCTCGAGTACGCCGTAGCTTTCGGCGAAGTTGCGGATCCCTGCCTCGCCCCATTCGTAACCTTCGGCGACCATTTTGTGCGGTTCAAGCCGGTAGAGGACATTGAAAAGATCATCCGCGTAACCGCCCATCAGCGTCCCGGTCAGTACCGCGATCTTATCCACCGAACGCGCGAGCGTGCCGAGCGCGTTACCCTGTGCCGTGTCATTCGATAGCTCATGCACTTCATCCGCGATGCCGTACTCAAAGAAACCGGGCATGTAGCGCCCAATGAACTCGATCGGCGCAAAGCGCCGAATTCGGCTCCCGTCGGCTTGCCACAACGGGCTGTACAGCTCGCGGCGATCTTTCCCGGCACGCTCATGCGGGCCCGCGCTTCCGAGGATTTCGCTGCGCCGCGCATTCTCGAATTCACTGGCAAGTACACGCTCGTCGTTGACCAGGATGGGTACTCCCGTCTCTGGATTCACTACGGTCCCTAGGTATGGGCCCGATTGCGCCAGGCGGTATGAGTGCTTCCAAAAGAACGATAGTTTTGCTCTGTCTCGGCCAACGACCCAGAAGGAAGGACCTGGGCAGATTTTCTTCCAGCGCGCCCGGGCCGATTCCGAGTTCCTGCTCAGCCGAAGCTCAGTCAGCGTTGTCTGAAGCCCTTCGCGTACAATTCGGCCCTTTCGATAGCGGACCTCGTTTACTCCGTTTGGAGTATTCGATCCTCCGGGCGTTCGCAACCCGTCGACCAAGAAGACACGCGCTCCGGGGATGGTAATCAGGACCTCTCGGCACCACTTCCCGACAATATTTGGCGGCGCCATTACCAGAGCGGCGTACGGTCTGCCGGCGGAGTGCACGTGGATTGCGGAAAGCGCCATGAGCGTCTTGCCGGTCCCGCATTCTGCAATTACCGCGGCTGCTCTGGCTCGTTGCCAGCGTTTTACGATTCCCATCGCGGCCAGACGCTGGGCCGCGAAAGGGGTTCGTAAGAGGCTTTCAAACCGCTCCGATACAGGATCGTCGGGGGCCTGGAGTGCGGGGTAGACGTGTAGAATTCTATCCCCCAATTCCGGTGAGAAACGGTTCAAGTATTCGGCGATCGTAGAAGGGATGGTCATGAGGTCTCTCTCCTCCGGTGCGGTTGAGGCGATATATCTAGGCGAACAAAGGGCGAAGTTGGTTGGTATACTTTGAGGCGTGATCGGGACTCGCTGCCGTGTTACCTACCTGGATTCCGGGAACGTCGAGCACGTCCTGGAGGTCACCGCGGATTCGCTATTTGAGGCCGCTGCGGCCGCGGTTAAAGCGTTCCGGGAAGGTGCTTTACTAGACGAGTTGCCAGTCCCGGGGACGGAGCTACGGATTACCGTACTTCCGCTCCCGGTCGAGCATCGAGTCCGTCTACAGCGCGTGGAACAGTGGGCTCAGACCGGTACGGTGAAGAGCCCGGTGGAGAAACTTCGGCGAGACCGGGTGCGCGAGCTGTTGGGATTGAAGAACGAATCCGTCAACTGAGCGTTACGGTATTGAGCGGCCCCCACGGAATCAGACCGGTCTCGTCAGGAATGGTGAGAGCCTCTGCCTTCAAAGCTGTTCCGATCCACTCGAGAAACTCCTCTTTGCCCCCAACCACCGCGATCGGCCGATATCCAAGACCGTCCAACGGCTGAACGCGCCCCTTCTCTTGCAACGTGGTCCAAAACCAAGTCGCCCACGAGGGATGAACAGGTAAACCCAGCCGTTGCGAGATCTGGTACAGCACAAACTCTGGATTGTCGCGGCACAGGATTGTCCTTCCCACGTCGGTGTCCTCCGCCAATTGGGCGGAGAGCGCGACCAGGTGGCGGACGCGGCGGCTCCGCCCTGCCACGGCTATCGTGCCACGGAAGATACGTGGGTCTTTCCCCAATGTCACCCGTCGCTCCGAAACCTCCGGGCGCGATATGGTGAACCATTCCTGGCCTTCGATCGCCGCCCAGATGGCGCCAATGTCAACGTCGCTCCCGACTACTGACACGAGATGACAAGTACCGGAAGCTTCCTTGTCTTCCGCTGTTTCTCCGATGAATTGGTTCAATGCAACTCGGATTCGCGTTCTGGTGTCTCTCAGCTGTTTTTCAAACTCCAGCCAGCCAAAGCGTTCGTGGGCGTTCTTCACAATTACGGCTCTCCTTGCGCCATCGACTCGCGGCCCTACTATTCGAGCGTGCCTGTGTCGCCAGATGCGAAGACGACGGAAAGCTCCTGAACGAAGCGCTCCCTCTCGCGAATCACCGTTGTCCCATCAGGTTCTTCTTCCGTCGTCTTTGTGGTCATTTTCTTGCTCTTCCAAGCAGCGATGTGGCGCTCCTCACCGGAGCCGAAGATCCCATTGATCAGTCCGGAACAGGCGACCTGGCCTACCTGGCCGGCGTGCAACGGAGTGAGCGGTCTTCCTCTGATCAAAGTGGGTTCGGGAGCAAGAATTCGAGCGGCTTGCCGGTATGCCTGCGAGTTCGGGAGCGAGTCTTCTACTTCGTCCAGTGGCAGACCTTTGAAAGTCAGCGTCGCGGGGCCGGTTGGCGGAATATCGTATGGGTCATCGCAGATTTCTCGTAACTCCGGCATTCGATCGTATTCGCGCCCGAGACCAGCAAACCGGTAGCGGGCTTCGCTGATTTCCCGATCGCGCGCCTTGTCGCGCTCGCGGCGCGTTCTTCGCACTCCCGCGATTAGGACCTGACGATACCGGACCGATTCAGGATCGGATAGCCGAAAAGCTCGAACCTGTTTGAAGTGTGACGCCAGGATCTGCGAGCAATCCGCGGCGCGCTCAGCGGGAATTACAAACAGCAGGACTCCCCCTGGAATCAACCATCGGAAGGTGTGATTCAAGAAGACTGGCTCAAGGCGTTCCCGCGTACCACCGGCGAGCGCCCAATCGTACGGAGGATTCAGATAAATGCACGAAAAGGACTCGACCGGGCAATGGGTCTCGAGACAGTTGCCTTGGATGATCCGAGTGAGAGAGGGTGCCGCTTGTTCAGCACGATACGCATCCAATTCAATCCCATATCGCCTCCCGCCGGCATCTTTAAGAATCGCCGCGAATGCCATTCCTTCACCGACGCAAGGGTCCAGTGCCGAGAATGGCTCGCCGGGAAATCGCAGGAGGTTTCGGATTCTTCCCGCTTCACCGAGCGGCAGAGGGTAGAAATTGCAGCGAAGTTTGGCATTGAAGCGGGACATGCGAGAACTCCTATCCTTTGGATTCGGGTGTAACAGCAACGGGGATGCCCTGACAACTGGAAATGACGGCCAGATCTATCGAAAAAGGCGGCGTTCGGGGTTCGGCGTGGTCCCGGAGGACTGCGGCGCTGCGTCATTTCCGATAGAGATCTAACGTTTTCGATCCACGTTCTGACCCCTGATAAGCCAGGGTCCTCGCGACTGCACCCGAAAACGTACTGCATGCGAGATGAGAACTGGCAGGTGCGGGACTAGGAAGTCAGCTCCGGGAAAATGTGGTAGGATTTCCTCGATATGGGGCGCGCCAATCGGGCGTGCGGAGCCAGCCCCCAAGTTCAATAAGTTATCAATTTCGCTGTGGAGGTACGCTTCGCAAATTACTCCACCTGGGCACGAAGCCTCCGTTAGATGGTTTGGGAGCAACGTGGACGAACAACACATAGCTTGCGCTCACGATAATCGTAGATTGTTGGATAAGGTCATTGGCGAACTCAACGAGTCGGGCGGCCCGTGGCAATTCAGGTGCCATTATTACTCGGATGACGAGGTTATCCGAAACGTCTTAGGCAAGGATTTCGGGATGCTCTGTCCTCGTTCGGCACTTTCTCTTCAGAAGCTCGAAGAGGACTGGCAGGAACGCCGAGGCCCAACGGACTACTCAATTTTTGCGGACCAAGTGTCTTTCGGTCTGACGCCAGTCGTGTTCTTCATGAGTCACAGGCTTGCGGATGATATGGATGTCTTGGAGACACCTTTTGGATGGAGAACGCTTACAGACCTGATCAAAAAGGATAAACCCATCCGCATCAGACACGCTGCATTCAGCAAAACGGACGGAACCGCCGTATCAATCGCGCAGCAACTAGTTTTCCAACACCTGAATATCGAGCAGGACGCCGAATCGGTCGCGCAATCCGTGCGTGCTCTTGAGCGACAGGTAGAGGAATATGGCCCAACCGACGATGAGGTCTTGCACAGGGCAGTTGGAGACGGCATCTGGAACGCCGATCTTGTTATCGCGCAGGAACGATCAATCATAGCAGCTGCCGAGCAAATACCGAACCTAATCGGCACCATCGTGTATCCGCACGACGGAGCCTTGGGCATCCCAAATGCGGCCGCAAGGATAGCTGAATGGCGTCGGCCCGGAATTGACGAAGCGTTTCATGAATTTTCGCACAGACTATCAGCGTTAACGGACCAAGAGCTCCATCACAACGGTCTTCACGCCAGCGCGGAAGAACTTTCTTCTCGTGGTTCCATCGTGGAGTTCGCAGCAGCTCAATCGGCTCCAGTGCGAGACCAGCTTCGTTGGGCGCCTCACGCCGGCACCACACCGTTGGTGTTGCCAGCGCGTCGCGTAGTCCAGGGCATTCGGAGTATGGCTGCGGCGACAAAGCGGGGTGTAGATGTCTGCCTGCTTTTCGACATATCGGGAAGCATGGGGGAGGGCAACAAACTTGAAGAAGCTTCACGTGGAGTGGAAGCCTTCCTTCAACTGTTACAAGGAGCGAGCTCGCGAGCCTGCTTGATCACCTTTCAGAGCCGCGCCAATGTCGTTACATCGCTGAGCCCGAACTTTCGATCAGGATACCCCTTGAGATCGCTCCGCGCTGATGGCGGGACGGCTCTCCTGGATGCCGTTGATCTCGGAGTCAAGACACTTGAGCGAGACGGAGATCAGGACCACATCTGGGCTATCGTTGGATTCACGGATGGGATCGAAAATGCGTCCTCGACCCGTGAAGCCGACGTAGTCCAAAGGTTAATATCCTCTAGTCGCATACGATTTTATGGCATCGCATATGGATCTGATGCCGATTTCACCATCCTTGCGGCAATGGCCTCAGCCAGCGGGGGGTTCGTCGTTCGCGGTGACCCCGGCCAGATTAAGGCGATCTATGAACGACTCTCGACATACGTGTAAGGAGGGTTAGGAGCGACTACATGCCTGAAGACATGGGGAGCTTTTATGCGGAAGATCGGCGTGAATGGGAGCCTGCGCATAGTTACGACTGGTTAAAGGCAGATCCGCTTTTGGCAGCGCTCGCACGAATCGAAATCGGTACGCAGAGTGCGGAAACCGAGACTTTATCGTTTCACTACGCCTGGATGCGATCGCCGGCGCCCGTGCGCGCACAGTTCTTCAGAGAAAGGGAGATAGCAGCGACTCTGGTACAGCTACTGCCCGAATGGCGCTCCTCTATTCCAGGTTTGTATTCAGTAGGGGTTGGCATGAGGAGCATTCCCGATCCTAGACTTGTTGCCGTGCTGACGTTAGAGCAACCTTTGAGTACCGGAGAATGGTATGGCATTCGGCAGCGCTGGGCCCGTAGTGCTCGCATTCCCTCCCGAGTGCCCGAATTCGATAGCAACAACCCAGACCAATCTGTTCCGATTGTTTCCGATCTTCGTCCCGCGCCAACGCTACTTGGGCAGGTTCAGAGTGGCGCGTTCCTACTTGGCAATCCTGATCCTCCTCCAGCCGGCGCCCCTGTTGTCCAGAACGGCGATCGGATCGGATCCGAGTCGCCGATTGGAATCCGCGAGTTTGGAACGCTCACGTGCATCGTAAGCGAGGCCGGGTCGATTGAACCCCTAGTACTGGGATCAGGTCATGTTCTCCGTCAGGCTAACTTTCATCTTCTAAGTGCGAACAGTGCGACTGTTCGAGTCGGTACGGTGAAGAAGGTTGTTCGATCCGATGCAGCCCTAGCGAACCTAAATTCTCCGTACCTTTGCGATTACCGATTGAAGGGGATAAACCTCGTACCTGGAGCCCCCATTTTGGCGACAGCCGATTTACCAGTGCAGATGTATGGAGCGAAATCACGCTATCAAACGGGCTACTTGTCCAAGGTGAATCAAATCCCCGCCAACGCCACCAACATAGGAATGTTCCCGCTGTTCACAGCTGACATTCCGTGTGCACATGAGGATTCGGGTGCCCTCCTAGTGACAGGTCGCGGAACGGATCCGCCGGTGCCAAAGTGGCAGGCGAAACAGATGAACGCTTCTTACCTGGAGAACATGACCTGTGCCATGCTCGGTATGCTGAACGCCGGCCCACCTCCTGGCGCCGACCCGAGTCTCCGCCCAGAGGCTTATTTTACTCCCATTCTTCAAGTGTTCAGTGATTTAGGTGTTGAGGCCTGGGTGCGGTGACATTTGTTTTCGAATAGTGTTAAAATCGGTTGACTTATGTGGGCTGGTATTGGATAAGACGAAGGAAGGTGAAGAGAAATGGCGGAAGAGACCACCGATGCTTCTACATCTAGCGATACGATATTCGTACTCATCGACGAGCCTGGTGATGTGGAGAAGTTTGGGGGAGCCAAGGAAATCGACGCAGACAAACTCGGTGAGCAACTGAGAAGATTCAGTGATGCGATTGGCCGTGCGCTCCAGCAATGTAAGCGACTATCCGGAGAGTTCGAGCTAAACGAGATTTCGCTTGAGGCCAGGCTCACGGCAGAGTTCGGCTTCGTGTTGGTATCGAAGGCGGGAGTGGAAGGCGCGGTGACATTGAAGTTTTCTCGTATCCCCCGACCCCAAACGGCTGGGACCTAAAGGGTCACGGCTGAGGGGCTTTGCCTTCGTCTCTTCGTGGCGATCTGCTGGAATCGACGCGATGCCCAAGTCTCATTCTGGAAAATAGGATCGACGGATCACGTTAGATCCCGACAAACGCCGTCCAAGGAAGCCACATGGGTGAGAAGTAGGCTTCCGTTGATGTGCGCGCCGTGCTGTCGTGCTTAGCCCTTGAGGAAAGCCGACAGGAATCCGGACCCGATTTCTCCCCTCTCGAATCCACCTTCCGCCACGTTTTCCTTGCGTTTTGACAACGCTGTCATCACTGGGCGCTGTCGCCGGGAACTTTTCCCCATTGTCGGTGTGGTCACGTCGTCGTTTTGAGGATGGTCGTCTCGCCGACGACAGCGCGGCGATAAAATAAATCGTGGTTGTGGTCATGCTGCGGCTGTCCTTTCTTCCGCTACCTGGCCGCATTCGATCAAGGTCGATCTTTCCAGTGAGATGGCCATGTCCGATCGTGATCTAATTCGCGCTTCCGAAATCGCAGATTGGTGCTTCTGCAAAAGATCCTGGTATTTGAACGATCGAGATGTTAGGCCGAGCCTTGTGCAGGTTGAAAAGAGAGACGCCGGCATCCACTATCACCGGCAGCACGCCCGGACGGTGAAGCGGGCGCGAACGACCATGAGCACCGCAACTTACGCTCTTCTGCTCGTACTTCTTGTTGCCGCGGCCTATTGGTTCTGGACGAAAGCTCGCTGAGGGACAGTCACGATGTTTTTGCTAGTCGCCCTCATCATTCTCATCGGCGCGGTTTTGGCGTGGCTCGTTGGACGGCACCTGTTGGCGCGCACTGGTCTGCCCGTTCGCAACATTCTTTACGCCGACGTCGGCAGCACCTTTCCGCAATCGGAACCCCTCACATCCCTACGTTATGGTCTCATCGGCAAGCCCGACTACCTGGTTCGGCTCACAGAGGGAATTGCTCCAATTGAGGTGAAGTCCTGCCGGGCTCCCGCTTCGGGACGCCCTTACGAAGGCCACCTCTTCCAGCTCGCCGTCTACTGCTTGCTCGTGGAAGACGTTTTCGGCGTCCATGTCCCGCACGGGCTCGTCAACTACGAAGACCGCAGCATTCAGGTCGATTTCACTCCGTCGTTACGCGCAAGTTTGCTTGCGCTTCTCGATGAGATGCGTGCGGCCAAGGGTGGCGAGGAGCTCCACATCGACCACAATCGTCCCGGAAAATGCCGGTCGTGCGGTTTCCGTACTGTCTGCGGAGAAAGCGTGGTGTGAGCGGACACGTCACGAAGCAGCGCGTGGATTTTAAGCTGGACGGCGCCCTTGTTCGCTTCCCCGGTCTCCTCAAAGACACTGTTGCCGCCAACCCGGAGCTTTTCCTGCCCGTATTCTTGCTGTTGGTATGGCAGGCTTCGGCAATCTCCGTGAAGCCGACGACCCTTGGACTGGCCCTTGTACTGACCTTCGTCCTCCTGATCTATGCGTATCGCGTCCTTGGTACGACGCCTTGGCTGTGCCGTCTGGGCTGGGTGGTCCCGCGTAAAGGGTTCTGGCTCCATGGCGTCGTTGCAGGCGGTGTCGCAAGCGTTGCCGTATGGGGGATTGCCCGACTATCTCATCTGTCGCTCGGCGGCGTTCCACGGCCAAATATTGCTGCTCGCGAGCTCATCCGGCCCAATCTTGGAGGAGCTGCTCTTTCGAGGTCTCTTGTTCTGGGTGAACTTCGAGTTTCTCGGCCGCCGTGGTGTTTCCAAATCCGTCGCAAGTGTCACAGCGGTCCTGCTCACCTCTGTTTGCTTCGCTCTGGCTCACACTGACAGAATTGGGATTAGATTCTTCGCAACAATTCTCACCGGCATTGCGTTTGGGTGGATGCGCGTACAATCCGGATCCACAGCCGCCGCGGCAGTCATGCACGCCGTTTACAATTTCGTGCTCTGCTGGATTATCACGCTCTACTAGCATAATGAGGGTATGCTGATGGTTCTGAGCACCCGGCTCGAAACGCGACTAGTTTGGACTTCGACTGTCAATGTCGTTCGTAGAAGACAACTCTTCCCGATGGGTCCAACTGCTGTAAGAAGTCGAAGTCATCAATATTGCGCGTAAGCACCGCCATTCCGTGTTTCCGCGCCGTGGCAAAGACTAGAGCGTCATTCAACACTCGCCGCCGGTCGGCGCGTCCATAGCCTTGGAGACGCGCCAGAATCCCTGAGAGAACGCCAGCAACTAACCAGGTCTCTCGGTCCGGCGCGATGGTGCGGTGCGCCGGCCGGCGTTCGATGACCGCGATGATCTGTCTTGTCGTCTCAACTGTGCTTGGATGACCGGGATTCAGGAAACCGCACGGTGCGATCAATTCGGCTTCGGTAACCGTGGAATGCCACGCATCTGCGGCTCGAATTGCAACGTCGCCGGCTTCAGGAAAACGGCCCTGCAGGATGTCCACGTAAACGGTCGTGTCGTAAAGCAGTGTACGAGGTAGATCGGATGCGCGTTCTAAGAAAGGAAGCGCTGATACGCTCCGGCGGGTCAGTGGCCCCCGTCGCTTCTCCGGCTTCAGGCGACGCAGGATACCACGAGCACTGACGCTAGAAGTCAAGATCGACTTCTTTCCCTACCGTCCCCTTCTGCGACAGCAGCCAGTCTGGATACTGGTCTGCAACGGCGAGATTTGCTAGCGCCATCTCGATAAGCTCGGTATCGGAACGCGCTCCAGAAGTCGCCTTCGCCTTCCGAACCAGCGCCTTCGGCATGCGCCCCCGGATAACCTCCGTTTTTGCTCCGCGCAAAAGACCGGCCTGCTGCGCGATCGTCAGCGCGTCGTGAAACCGGCCGGATCGCACTGGTTTCTTTTTCAGGGGTGAGTGCACGTCAAGCCTCCTGTAGCACAGAACTCGATCAATTGTAGCACACACCTCCGATGCTGCAAACCTACACCTCAATCTTCAACCCGGCGATCTTCGCTGGAATCAGGTACGGTCTCTTAACCCGTGACCGACAACATCCGCACCGTGCCGGCGGCTTGCTATTTTCATCCCGGACTCCCTGGGGCCGTATCGAGCGCCCACAGTAAGTCCAATACACTCCCCAGTGGCTGGCATAGATTGCGTGATAGCGGGTGTAGTGTTCAAACTTGATCCATCGAAGAGGCCCGTCTATCCCGGCACATTCGATCGATTCCTTGGTTTCCCTCATTGCCTACCTCGTGCGGCAGCGACAGATGGCGTTATGGACTTCAGGTTCTTCACTACACAGCGCTCAACGCGAACCGGCAGGCTACATGCACGTGCCGACCGGTTCAACAAGTCGCCGACTACAGGTCGGAGTGCCTCCGACTTCAGTGAACGGCGTTTCACAAGACTTACCGGTACGGCACCGGAAAACTTCTCCAGACCGGACTTTTGGATCGCTTCGGCCACTCCTCCGCCAGGGCGCTATGCGATCTGACGGACAGCGGAAGTTCCGGACAATCCGTCAATTGGGTCTCGAGCCAAACGGTGTCGAATTCCAGAGCGGAGCTGGCCCTGCGGCGCCCCAAGGCCGAAGGGGATACAATGCTGCCTGTGCCAACCCAAAAACATACGTTGTATCGGTTCGCTTACTACAATTTACCGAGACACAAGAATGAGGACGCACTAATCCACCAGCTTCGTGACGGTGATGCGGCGCTTGAGCTTGTCGCGTATCTATTGAAGCTGAAGACCGGTTACACCTATGGCGGATTGCTGCTAAACTACCCCCGTTCGCTCTTGGTTGATCGTTCTGCAGTATGGCCGAGAAAAGTGGACGACACTTTCATCAACAAGGGTGACTTGATTGTCATTGCGGGCCGGCCGCCGCTTAGCGATCACTTTCCCAGCAAACGTAGGGGGAAGATACCCACCTTCAAACATACGAAGAGTCGGATACAACGTAGCTGCACGACACTAGAAGAAAAGGTCTTCCGGTTTTTTGCAACATATTTTGATCATTGCTCTCGGACGGAGGTCCGTCTGAACAAGAGCGTTATCCTCCCGCCTAATCACGAGGACAAGCGGAATATGGAATTCCGTCAAAACCTTGGGGCGACGTTTATCGCGCACGGGCGTGAAAAGAAGCAGCATGGGGTCCGGCGTACGGCTCTGTTTCTAATCCATTCTTCGGAAGCATGGCCTAACGGCCCCGGCATTCTGTGTGCATTTGGAATGAGCGGCCCGGAGACGCTGCAGTGGTCATACCTGCTTCGGACGAGATACACCTATTTACTTGACCGGACGGGGTTTGTTCTTGCTGAAGCGCCTGAGTTTCCTGCCCTGGTTCCGGCGGACGATCTCTCCTATGTTAATGCCTGCGATATCGATATAATTGTTGCCCCCGATGCAGTCCCCGATGTCGGCGTCGAGCATTGTTGACATACGGGCCGTAATCGTTCTTGCCATTCTGGTCCACTCGATGCAGGATAATTGTGGAGAGATCTTATGCATCCGCGACTTGGTTTCGACTCTTACTCGCGTTCGCAACAGCCACAGTTCAGTGGGCTGGGTGCGCTGTGTGCGCTCGCCGCTCTAGGTTTGATTTATGCGGCCTCGACGGCGAGCACTTCGACAAGGCCGCTGGCGTTCGTCGGTGGCTTGCTGGTCGCGGCGATAACTGCTTTCTGCAATGTCGCCGCTTGTTATTTCACTTCCGCTGCCATGGGCCGCGTGATGAGGCAGCCGATGCGCTATAACCGGGCATGGTTGGTTCTCATGCTGCTTGGGGACATGGGCCTGTTTTGGGGGTTTCATAGGCTCGCTCCATCGAATTCTGTGGGTTGGTTGTGGATTGCGGTAGGTGCGGTGGCATTACTCTTGGGCCTGTTTCTTATAGTCATCACATCGACCGTAAATGCGGAGTCACGGCGGTCCATAGATGCGCTCTACTGACCGTTAGAGCCTTTTGAATCATTACGACGGATTCTGCCACTGGCCGCGAAACACAGGCCACAATGCACAAGTGTTGTCTTGGTCATCATAAATGGCGCATGACATGTTGCACGATCCAGTCTCTGATAGGATCTAATGCTAGGTCTTACTTCTAAAGTCCCGGCGAGGAGGTTCGAATATGGCGTTATTGTCACCATTGACTTCGGGGGCTACAAACCAAGTGGGCTTAAAATGCTTTGCCATACTACTTGCCGTTGCCTGCGGCGTGTTGGCTCAGATCCCTCCTCAAGGCCCGATCAGCGGGCCTGCGCTGGCTTGGATTGATAGCCAAGTTCAGGCCGACCGGCTCGCCTTCTACGTTTACAAAGACGCGGATTCTGGTTTTAATCATGGATTCCCGTCAGGTTGGTTTCCGAACAACTCCACGGATTTAAGCAAGCTACATATCGACACGGCTTGCGTCTACGATTCGACCTCCCCCAACGGCTGCGCCACCGACACGACAAAGTTGGACTCCACTCGAGGGACAGTCCTGCGAGTTACTTTCGATCCACTAGGACCCGCCGGTTCCGGTTTGTTCGTTGGATTTCAGTTCGAGGAGCCACAGGGCTACATTGTCAACTACGAGCCAACTACGAATACCTATCCCTGCACTGGAGTCTATAACACGCCGAATTGCCCGCCACGCGGCTACAACCTCAAAGGGGCGACGCAGGTCTGCTTCGATGTCCTGGCGATAGCTCCAACCTCCCAGAGTTTCCAGGTTCTCTTCGGCGTCAACAATAAGGCGTACATGCAGAACGGCGCCCAGCAGTTTTTGTCGTTCACAAATCAGTGGGCACATCAGTGTCTTGATTTGTCGGCATTTGGTCTGGCGCAGTCGGACCTGCAGAGCGTTCACTACCTCTTCATGGTCGAAGCCAATGACGTGAACGCTCCGGCTGGCGGCACGATCCTGCTTGACAACATCCAGTTTTTGCCCTTGCCGGCAAGCCAGATGTCGGCTGTATCTTTCCCTCAAGCCAATCAGGTTTTTGGCGTCGTGCATGCCTCCGATGCACTTCCTGAGCGCGTGCCGATCCCGATCGATCAAGTTGTTGCGAACGTAACAACGGTCTACGAATCTTCATTGGCAACGCTGGCGTTGCTGGCGGGTGGCTTTCCGAGCGATGCACAACTTGTCGCAAACGCATTCGTCGCCGCGGTAGGAAGCGACAATCAGGGCGACGCGCTGCCTGTCGCACAAGATGGTTCAACGGGCCTCCACAGCGGCATGTTTTCTGGCGATCTTCTTCTCTATAACGATCAGACCCCAGGGGGGCTGCAGGGACAAGTGCGTTTGCCTGGCTTCAGCCTCGCCCTGATGGCGGACGGCACATACTCGAATTTGTGCGGCCCTAGTCATTTCTGCTTGGTTGAGGACGGAGCCACCGGAGGGAACAATGCCTTCGCTATGCTTGCGCTCGTGGAGGCCTACCGCCAGTTCAACGATCCGCGATATCTGAATGCCGCCCGAACCATCGGGCACTGGATTCACGGCGTTCTTCTAGACCAGCGAACCGGTTCGTTCGGCGGATATTACGCGGGTATCGGCGGCTACGCCGACGTTCCCGTCAGAATGCTTCAAACTGGAAAGTCGATCGAGAACAACGCCGACATTTTCAAAGCGTTCTCGGCTCTGGCCGATATCGTGGAAGAGCAGGGCTTGGTCGACGAGGCCGCGATGTGGAATATGTGGGCTAAGATCGCCGGCGACTTCGTCATCCAGATGTACGATCCAGCTACCGGGCACTTTTTTGCCGGAACGGCGCCTTATGGGATATCACCCAGCCCCGGTATTCAACCTGAAGATCCGACGCAGATGCCCGAGACCAGGAACATCTTTCCATTTCTCGACGCACAGACGTTCGTTACTCTGGCGATGGCCGATTCTGCCTTGTACCGCAACTCTATTGACTGGCGCGCGCCGATGCAGTGGATGCTGGACAATTTCGCCGTTTCCGTTACCACGTCTCCTGCGGTGCCAGGAGGAAGTCAGACGTTTCAGGGCTTGAACCTTGTTGAAACCCCAACGGCAGGCCCGAACGGTGTGGCATATGAATTCACAGGGCAAGCCGTCGTTGCGTTGCGCTTCGTAGACCGGCTTTACAACGAAACACGATTTGAAGCCCAAGCGCAAAACCTTCTCCAGCAGATCCAGCACGCACAGAAATCCGCTCCTTTCGGCAACGGCCAAGGCCTAGTCGCGGCCGTGATGGATCAAGGCGACGCTCTTCCTCCTTATCAACAATGTGTGACCACTCCGTTCCAATGCATTGCCGAACGTGTGGGTTTAGCGGCAACGGAGTGGGCGACCTTCGCTGAACTGAATCTCAACCCATTCAATCCGATCCCAGCAGCAAACTCCCCGCAGCCGCAGATCATCGTGGACGCTGCCGCGTTCCAGCCTGGACTCAGCCCGGGCGCCCTGTTCTCCATCCTCGGTACGAATCTCGCCACCACCCAGCAACAGGCTGGATCGCCGCCATTGCCGACGACTCTGGGCGAACTCAATGTGACGATCAACGGCTCACTGGTCCCGCTTCTGTACGTCGCCCCCGATCAGATCAATGGTCAGATTCCGTATGAGACTGCGACGGGAACCGCGTCACTGCAGATCACAGGCGATAGCGCCTCCAGTGGGCCTCTTTCCTTCACGTTAAACTCTGTGGCACCGCGTGTCTTCGTTGGACAAGAGAATGCGTGTATCGCCCAGAACGAAGACGGAACATTCAACTCCTCTGGCAGCCCCGCCAAAGCTGGCCACTACATCGTGGCTTACCTTACTGGCTTGGGCACGGTGAACCCACCCATAGCTACCGGAGCCGCTGCACCAACCAATCCTTTCTCGTATCCGCCCGGTCCGGCGAGCGTGACATTGGGATCTGAGAGCATCCAGCCAACCTACCTCGGTATGACACCAGAATCGGTCGGAGTCGGACAGGCGAATGTCTTAATCCCGGCGAGTTTCACGTCCGGGGTGGTGAGTTTTTCGGTAACGGTCGGGGGCGTGACGAGCAACGCCTGTCTGGTCGCGGTGGGCAACCAGGCGGTGACTGCGGCGAAGCCAACCATTGTGGGAGTAAGTCCATCTTCAGGTTCACTAGCCGGCGGTACCAAAGTCACCATTACCGGTTCTGGCTTCTTGCCCGGTTTAACAGTAACTTTCGGAACAACCCAAGCCGTCAACGCGATTACCACCGTCACGAGTACCAACACGATCAACCTGACAACTCCCCTAGGAACGGGGACCGTTTCCGTGACTGTGACCAACCCGGATGGGCAATCCGCGACGTTAGCGAACGCATTCACATACCTAAATCCGCCGCCGAAAATCACAAGCATAACGCCAGCCACTGGGCCTTCCAACGGCGGTACCGTTGTCACCCTAGCAGGATCTGGCTTTCAGAGCGGCATGACTGTGGCCTTTGGCGCGACGCCGGCGACGAATATCCAAGTCAGCAATGGGGGCAGCGCTCTAGCAACGGCGCCTCCTGGTTCGGGAACAGTCAGTGTGACGGTTGAAAACCCGGATGGACAATCGAGCACTCTCGCCGCCGCCTTCACTTACCAAGCATCACCGGCGATCAGCAGCGTAATGCCAAACCCTGTCAACTTCGCTGGAGGCACCACAATCACGATCACAGGATCGGGATTCGTGAACGGATTAACAGTGATGTTCGGATCGACTATGGCGCTGGCCTCGACGGTTCAAGTGTTAAGCTCGAACAGCGTTCAGGTAGTGACGCCCGCAAGCCCCGTTGGGACGGTCGCAATCACAATAATCAATCCTAACGGACAGACTGCCGCCTTCAACGGCTTTAGCTTCGCAGCGCCCGATGCTATTCATGCGATTGTCAGCGCACAAATCCAAGCGTGTTCAGTCGGCGGTTCAGTGACTCAAGCCGTCATTCCTGACGCGTTCAAGATTGTCATTTACGCACTCACTAATCAGTACTACGTCCAACCCTGCACCACACAAGTGCTAAACCCGATCAATCCAGATGGATCTTGGGGACCGGTCTCGTCGCACAGCGGGACCATCTATGTACTACTAGTTAGCTCAAGTTACAGTCCTCCAGCGACCACATTGTTCCTACCATCAGTGGATGGCGTCAACGTGTTTGCGATGACGGGACCCGTCGGGACGCTGGTCAGTTGTGACGTTTCTGCTTGTCCGGCACAATAGTTCAAACAGAATCGCCAGCCGCGCGAGGGTGCACGTGGGCATCGATTTTGACGGCTCGTCCAAGTAAGTTCTTCGTGCTGTTCTCGGACTCAGGACTTCTAGGTTGGAATTGACACCTGGTCTTGAGAGTCGCTGCCGAAAGCTTATGGGGGTAGGCGCACGCTGGCGGGCTCAACCGTTCAAAGCGCTGCAGCGCCACCGACGCGCACGCCGGCCGCTTCAACGAGTCGCCGACAAAACCAGCCAAGTGCTTTCCGTGACCGCCGTTTCACAGGCCAATCGTGAGCGTGGATGGAAACTGGGAGACCAGCGGTACTCTGGATTGCAGCAACGCATTCGTACAGTCTGCGTTGGCGGAGGTGGTCATGCTTGTATTTCAGTTCATAGCAGTCCTTGCGGCAACGCTTTTTACTGGTGCAGCGATTTACATCAACGTCGCAGAGCACCCTGCACGAATGGAATGCGGCACGGCCGTGGCAGCCACAGTATTTGGCCCAAGCTATCGGCGGGCTGCGGTAATGCAAGCAGTGCTAGCCTTAGTTTCCACGGCCAGTGCCATCGGCGCCTGGTTCACGGGCGCTGCAGTGGCATGGCTCATCGGGGCGGTGTTGATATTCTCCGTCGTCCCGTTCACGTTGCTCGTGATCAGACCGACCAACAAAAAGCTTCTCGATCCGGCAATCGATCGTTCTTCTGATACAGTTCACAGTCTGCTGCAACACTGGGGAAGACTTCACGCGGTTCGCACCGTTCTCGCTCTGGCGTCCTCGATCGTTTTCCTCGCTTCGCTAGTGTCTTCGCCCTCAAAACCGTGACGAGTGGAGTGCGGATCCACTGGACAGATTCCTGCGAAGTCCGGTTCCCGGAAACTGGCGGTCATCGGTCGCGGGATAAACATAGATCTCGCCTTGTTGGCATGTAGCGATCCAAAGGCGACGCCTGGTTGGCGGAACCATCAACAATCAAACGCTTTCTGAGGTTGGTGCCACGGATCAGCTTGCAACTGGCACGCTCGTGCGGCAACGATTTTCGAGTTGTCCGCTCCGCGAGCTTCATGCATTCAAATGAGCCTCATGCCATGTCTAGCGAGAAGCAGCTGAACACGATCGCGCATCTCGCGTTCGTCGGCCGTGATTACGGCGCCCTCCGCTTGCCAGCGGAACGTCGCACCCGCGGGATACAGGTTGAGTTTGGCGTCGAGATCGGCCAGGCTATCCACTTCGTGACTGGAGAGCCAGACGCCGCGGTGCCCGGCGAAATCAAACATATGCAGTGTGTAGGGCGGTTCCGATTCTCGCCGCACACGCGCGATTTCCTGGCAAACGGGCGTTCCAGCACAGCTTTTCTCGAGCCGGGAATAATCGTCCGCTTTTAAGACCCAATTCCGCCCCTGCAGGATGGCCGCGATGATCTCCTGTTGCGATCCGGGCGTTTCATCCAACGTCTGAAGCAATTCGGCGAGCGACCCCGGTGCGCCCGCCACGCTGAGCGCACGCAACGCTTCCGACCGAATGTTTGGTTGTGTGCTCCTGGTGTCCCGAATCAACTGCCGCTCCAGACCGGGACTCATGAGTGCGCGCTCCAGTTCGTAAAAGTGTAGCGCCATGCAATTCTGCTCTCCGCCCTTTCTCGCTTCCGCGACGCGGCGCGCGGCCTCCACCCGATCGACCCGAAAGAAATAGGCCAGAATCGGCGACGCGCATTGCGGCCCGGGATTCGGTGCACCTCTGTTGTTGTACGCGTTCCAAAATTCATCCTTCGCGGCGGGGCTGGCGAAGCGGGCGATTCGCGCCTCCACCTCCATCCCTTGCCGGTATTGCGACAGCAGAGCCTCATCCAATTGCGAAGAGGGTGGAACGGAAAATTCCAGCAACTGCGCATCGCCAACAGAAAGGTTCCCGGAAAGCAGCGCATCCCGCGCCAGATCGTTCGCTGAGGTTGGGTCGAACTCGGCCAAACGAAGGAGCGCCACACCGCCGATGCTCGGGCTGATTTGCGGCCACTGGCGGCTGACAGCTTGTTTTAGAAACGGTTGTAGAGCTGGGTCCCGGATCTCGCTCCAATTATTGGAAAGGAGGACTTCGATGGTGTATGGCGATGCGGTGGGAAGCGATTCCACCAGCAGCCGGCGCATGGCCGGCGTGTGCCGGTACGAGCTGGAGCCGGTTTCGAATAAATAGAAATAAGTATCGGCCTTCGCTTGCGGCGTTTTTGTGGCGGCCGTCTCAAACACGCGCTTGTTGATGGCTTCGTCGAGCGCGTTCCAGTCGGTAGTGGAGAGCGCATGTCCGGTGGCCTTTTCTTGGATACGCGCCTTCAATTCGGTCAATGCGACGAGATAGGTCTGGGTGAGCGTCAGATCGGGATCAGACATTCGCCGCTCCAGTTCAGCGACGATTGCCGCGCGATGCTGGGAAGCGTACAGTGCGTATTCGATATCGCGATCGGTGTGGCGACTCTGTCCAAAGATGGAAGCCAGATAAGTGACGGCCGCTTCGGTATCGAGAGAGCGCAAGGTATTCACCGCATCGGCTTGCGCCTTCTCTTTGTCCATGTACATCACTCGCTCCGGCTCCTTGGGCGGCTTGCCGGTTTCGAGCGTCGCGCGCGCGGTGGCGAATTGGCGGGCGTCTTCCGCTTCATCGCGAGGAAGAATGTCGAGAGCAAGACTGCTTGATTCCAGACTCGCGCCATCGGTCGCGATCCGGCGGCTGGACGTGCAGCGAACGACATAATGACCGGGCACGCGAAAAACAATAAATTCGTTCAGGCTTCGCGCGATGAAGACCGGGTGAGTAGCGTTCAGCGTCGCTCTGCCCGGCATGAACGAACTGACGCCGGCCTCCGCGGTCCATTGCAGATCTTGGAGTGGATCTACCCAGCCCGTCGCCGGTTCGGCTGAAAATTGATCCGGCATCTGCGGCCTGATGCGGCGGGGCGTCACGCCGGTGAGAACCGAATCATTCGTCGCCTTGTCAGATTCAAAGGTGAGAACGATCGGAATCGATTGCCCGATACGAAACTGCGTTTGACCATTTGCGGTATTCAGGCGCAGGCGAAGTTGGTTCCCACCCGCGCGCTGCTGCGCTCCGGCGCAAAGAGTTAGGACAAAGAAGACAACGAAGCGGTGCATAAGAATACGCGACATCATTGCCTGGCGAGCGAATACCCCTCAGATCGCACGATTTGTTCGGCCTTATCGACGGCGGCCCGAAACCGGCTGTCGCCCTGCACGAAGGGAGCGATCCGAAAAACTGTGCCCGCGGGAAATTGGCGGATTTTCCGGCGCATTTGTTCTTCCGATTGATAATCATATTGCGCAATGGACGCGTGGAACTCGTCCGAACCAGACACCAGCCGAATCGCGACTGGTTGTGAGGCCACCGGAAGCCAGTCCCTGACATCTTGCTTGCACCAAACGCTGCTACAAAGGTCGAGGATTCGGTTCAAGCCATCCTCTCGCAGCGTCCAACCATCGGCCTGAGCCAGTGCGATTCGCAGCGCCCGTTCCAGCAGCAGGCCCTCCTGGCCAATTGGTTCTTTCAATTGTTCCTCGCGGCCCTTCCACCAGGAGCGAAAATACTCGAGAGTGCCCCAAAGCGGTTTCTCGGCGGCAGGCGAACCGTATTTGCCGAGCACTTCAGCGGCGCCGCGCTTCACGGGCACCGCGGGGCTGGCGAGAAACTCGATGGCCAGCCGTTCGAGCGCGGGACTATACGCGTTGCCATCAAGCGATGAAAACTGGAACCCGATGTCGTAACAGGCCGGCGGCGCGGATGGTTGAGCAATATCTTTGCGCAACTCGCGCTCGCCAAATGCGGGATCGTACTTCAGGAAGTAAAAAATAAGTGGGCCGCCGCAATGCAGCAGTTTCTGGCGATCATACTCCGCATTGCGCCTCAGATACGCCTGCTCCACTCGCCCGACGATGTCGCCGGTTGCGTATCGCAGGATGAGCATGTCGGCAGACTGGCTCGCTTCCACCCGGCTGGCCAACTCGTCGTTCAACTCGGGAAGACTCCGGTCCGGTAGGGTCACGAGGGTCGAGATCGAAAGTTCGCTGTAGGGCTGGGCAATCTGGGAGAGTATGATGCGGCGGCCCTCGTCGGGTGCAAGATCGTAGATGCGGCGGACCGCCATGTCTCTGGCCGCCTGTTCTGAGGGATGAGCATAGATTTCGCGAAGAAGCGGCAGCATGGCGGGACTTCCGATGATGTTCCAACGAGCTGCCAGAAGATTGATCTGCGTTCTGGAAGAAAGACTGCGAAAGTCGGCGACGATGGAAGCGGCCACCGCGGGAAGCCAAGCTGAGTCGGTACGTCCGTCGCGGCCGGCGGAATCGATCAGCGTATTCATCGAAATGACGCGGGCCTCGGGCTGCTTTGAGGGCAGAGAGGCGATCAGGCGCGCTGCGTATTCTTTTCGCTTGCTTGCGCCGAGTTCCGCGCGCCGGCGGGCTTCTTCCTGCCAGCCGCTTTGGAGCGCTGGATTTTTCGGGAAGGAATCCATGGGCCCCCCGGATGCCACGAGCTCGGACAAATGCGAGAGTGTGTCGAGATAGCGGTCCCATACCGGCTGATCGGGAGCAATGAGTCGCGCTTCGATCACGGGCAGGAGTTGCTTGCGATACGGCGACCCGAGCACTCCCATGTGGAGGGACCAGGAATCCGCGTCGTTTCCAGAGCCTAAGCGCTTCGCTAACTCGATCGCCGCCTCGGGACTGTCAAGAAAACGGAGCGTTTGTCCCGCCTTGAGACGCCGCTCGCGCGCCTCTCCGTTCGGATCCACCGGGGTGTCCAATATCTTGACAGATACGGCGATTTGCTGCTTCATCCAGTCCGTCGGAGCGGGAAGGATATCGAGCGTGAGGATATTCGAAATCAGTTCAACCTGTGCGCCGAGAACGGAAATCTGTTCCGCTTTTGCGGGGTCGGCAATTTGAACGACTCTGTGGCTCACGATCGCGACCCGGTATTTGCCCGGCTTTCGAAAACGGATCCACTCGTTCAAAAGCTTCTCGAAAGTACACGGCTTCGCGGAGAGCACGATTGGGCCTCCGGAGAGCCCACCCATGCCTCCACCCTCGCCGGGAAGTCCGCTCAAAGGATCTTCGGTGAGCGCGACGGGATCGACGAGAAATTCCTCGATGCCGTTCATCCGTCCGACGCGATCCTGCATGCGCGAGCTCGCGCGAAAACCGTTGGGCTGGGTGGACGTGAAGGAAAGCTGCAAAGGGATCAGCTCACCCAAGTAGAACTCGCTCTTAGCCGCCGAAATCTCGAAAGTCACGCTGGGGGCAACTTCGCACGCAATTCCTGCCAGTGCGCGAGATATGCGTCCTGCGCCCACGCATCGCAACAAAGCAAGATGGGGATCGCCGCCAACACCTGTGACCGCGGGGCCCAGTGATTCACGCGCAACCGCCTTCCTTTTGTTCAGACACCATCAAACTGTCCAGGGTTCCGCGAAACCGAAGCAATGCGGTGGCCAGCTCTGGTCTCAGGTCGACCCACTTCCTCTTAAATCGACCAGCTGCCTGGACCGACCGGTCAGTGAACTATTCGGATCATATAGATAACGACGCCGAGCGTTGGCATTTTGTCGTCCCGCAAACGAGGAAAGTGATGCGTGTTCTCGCATCCTAAGAGGTCAGCCGGAGAGCAGAAGGCTAAATTGTGGGCCGGTGAGTTCCGCGATTCAAACTACGGAGCCACTCTAGCCTCACGTAAGGCGAGATGTTAATCGTAAGCGGGAACGGGCCGAGAATCGCTTCTCCCAAGCGAGGGGATAACCGCCCACTCCGCTGATCAGGCAGAGATGGATTTCGGGTCGCTGGGCTACGGGCCACTCGGAAGCCGAGTCTTACCGCGGACATTTGAATGTTCCGCTCGAAGATTCCGGTTTCCGTCAAATGCGCCCGACCCGGCGCGCCTCGGAGTCGAATTCCGTAATCGCCGGCTTTGGGACCTGAATTCTGCCGCACTAAACCGCTGGCACCTCGGCACATAGCCGACTTCCCGCTCATATGTGTATTAGGTCCAGGTGGCGATCCTGGAGTTGGCTGCCTCCGCTCTACAGTGTGTTGGCGGGTAATCATGCAGACCCGGCCTGAGCAGAGCCCCAAGAGGCTGAACACTCTTGACAAGTCACATTTTTACCCGGATAATACAATTACATCCGGGTACAATGAGGCGCTTAGTGACCGAGTCTCCCACTACGTGCTGCACCGCATTTGTTGGGACCAAGCGTATCGCTTCCGGTGACCTGCTACGAGTTGCACTGAAGGCGAAGGCAGTAATGGATCGCGACAAGTGGGCGCAGATCCTGATTTTCGATGACGTG
>Ga0187872_10000007_pt1 | contig 277379 bp, 257 predicted proteins | sample June2016WEW_16_4_FD_132973 | JGI IMG/M metagenome (GOLD analysis project Ga0187872, IMG submission 132973) | Peatland microbial communities from SPRUCE experiment site at the Marcell Experimental Forest, Minnesota, USA - June2016WEW_16_40 | ecosystem: Environmental > Terrestrial > Soil >... | reverse complement strand
TGCTCCACGCTTCCTTCAGACCCCATCTCACGACGACGCCCTTGCGCTTCGCTATGACTTCACCTCCATCAGGTTGTCAAACGGACTTTCACCCTCGAGCTGTCGAACATGCTCGGCACACAATGGAAAAGGGCGCCGGTGTTATCGTGCGCCCTTCGCCGCGTCGTTCGGAATCGACCCTGGAGTTATGACTTCTTGGTCCCCTTCTGATCGGGGTTCCACAGCCAGCCGAACAAAGCTACCTCACCCGAGGTTATCACGAAATTTTCTCGGCGATCGACTTGGCCTGCAAAAACTGCAGCAGGTAATCCGGTCCACCGGCCTTCGAGTCCGTACCGGACATATTGAACCCGCCAAAAGGATGCGCACCCACCATCGCTCCCGTACATTTGCGATTAATGTAGAGGTTCCCTACGAAAAACTGCTCGCGAGCCTTGCGGATCTTTTCGCGATTGTTGGTGTACACAGCGCCCGTTAGCCCATATTCGGAATCGTTCGCCAACTCCAGGGCATGATCGAAATCGCGCGCCTTCGCCACCGCCAGCACGGGTCCAAAAATCTCTTCCTGAAAGATGCGCGCCTTTGAATCTACGTCGGCGATCACGGTGGGCTGCACGAAATAGCCGTCGCCCGGAGCCTTGCCGCCACCGGCGACCAGCCGGCCTTCTTTCTTGCCGACCTCCACGTATTCCAAAATCGATTTCATCGCGCCTTCGTTGATCACCGGACCCATATAGTTTCCGGAATCGTCCGACGGCCCCACCTTCAACCCCGCCACCTCGGCCTTCAGCTTCTCCACGAACTCGTCGTAGATGGCCGCGTCTACAATGGCGCGCGAGCAGGCCGAGCACTTCTGGCCCTGGTAACCGAACGCCGACCACAATACGCCTTTCACCGCGCTATCGATATCGGCCTCCCGATCCACCACGATCGCGTCCTTGCCACCCATCTCGGCGATCACGCGCTTAATCCAGAGCTGTCCCTTGCGCGGCTTGGCGGCCAGCTCGTTGATGCGCAGCCCCACTTCTTTGGACCCCGTGAACGCGATGAAGCGCGTCAGCGGATGCTCCACCAGGACATCGCCCACCACAGCGCCGCTGCCCACCAGCATCGAAAACGATTGCGGCGGGAACCCGGCATCCAGCAGCACTTCGGCGAACTTGGCAGCAATGGTCGGCGAATCGCTCGATGGCTTGATCACCACCGTGTTCCCCGCCACCAGCGCGGCGGTGGTCATCCCCACCATGATGGCCAGCGGAAAATTCCACGGCGGAACGATCACGCCCACGCCCAAGGGCAGATAGAACAATTCGTCCGTCTCGCCCTGCAACTGCACCAACGGGTCCGGCTTGGCCAGGCGTTGCATCTGGCGCGCGTAGTACTCGCAGAAATCGATGGCCTCGGAAACATCGGCGTCGGCCTCGGGCCATGTTTTGCCCGCTTCAAAAACGAGCCAGGCGTCGAACTCAAACTTCCGCTCGCGGAACAGCTCGGCCACGCGCAGCAGAATCCGCGCACGGGTTTCCGCTGGAACAGCTCCCCACTGGGGAAAGTACGCGTGAGCCGCTTCCACGGCTTCCTTGGCTTGAGCCGCCGTGGCCTTGTTATGAATTCCAACGATCTCGCTCGGCTGGGAAGGATTCAGCGACTTCAACAAATCCCCAGTCTTCTCGCGGCGCCCCGCGATCAGCAGATCGTACTCGCGCCCCAACTGCGAGCGTACCTCGCGCAATGCACGCTCCATCGCCTCACGATTGTCCGGTTTGGAAAAATCGGCCACCGGCTCGTTGGAAAATGGCTTCGGTTGCGGCTGCGCCTGGAGCGGCTCGGCAATCGTACTGCTCATCTCAATTTATCCCTTCAAATTAGATGCTGTGCTCTCCACAATTTTGCGGCCGCGTTCGAACATATCCGCCGCTTCATCCGCCAGCTTGCGCCCACGCTCGTACATTTCCCGGCCGCGATCCAGCAGGTCGCCCCCGGAATCGGCCAGCGCGTCCCGGCCCTTTTGAGCCTTCCGTGAGAGCTGCCGCCGGGTATCTTCCCCGGTCGCCGGAGCATAGAGCAATGCAACCGTTGCGCCAATCGCTATTCCCGCCATGAACCACACCGCTTTGCTGCCGTATTCTTCTGCCATGGACCCTCCATACTTTATTCTAACGCCCATAGGAGTCTCCGATCCTTTAGAATCAAATCGTGCCTCCAAAACCAAATCGGCCTCCGAAACCAAATCAGGAAGACGAACTGGATCTGATTACGGTGTATCGCTCCATGGATGCGGAAGCCAAGGAAGACTCCGAAAACATCGTTGAGGTGTTGACCGACGCGGGAATTCAAGCCGTTTTACTGGATGATTCCGCGCCCGGCGTTCCCGAAGGTGTTTTCGAAGTGCAGGTACCGCCGCGCGATGCCGCCCGCGCCGAAGAGCTGATCGCGGAGAATCCGCCGCCCGATGAGGGTGAAGAAGTGGACCACTCATCCGCGCTCGACCTGGAGACCATAGCCAGCGCCACCAGCGAAATGGAAGCCATCGGTATCAAGAATCTCTTGGACTCAAACGGCATTGCGACCGTATTGGTCGGCGATTCGGTTCTTCCCAACTTCCCCTTCGAGGTCCGCGTGGCTCACGATCAAGCCGACCGTGCTCGCGTATTAATAGCCGATGCGGAATCCAAAGGGCCCGCAGCCGCCGAAGAAGCCGAACTGGAATCAGAATCCGGCGCGTAATCCTACAACGCCGGCTCGTTGGCGTGCAGGAACCAACGGTCGATTACGACATCGCGCACAAACCATCGCGCCCTCAGCAGGCGTCTTCCCAATGCGCCTATCCAGGCTGACGGTAGATGCTCACCAAACCGCGAGGCCCAGTCTTGCCCTGATGTCCCGAATCGCGCTGCCAGCAGCTTTCCATAGGCGCCCAGCGACTCCCGTGAATAATTCCCTTGCGCCGCCAAGATAGCCTGCGCTGCCAGGAGCCCCGATTCGATGGCCGGCCGGATCCCTTCGCCACTTTGCTTATACGCCAAGCCTGCGGCATCGCCGATCAGTAAAACGCCGTCGTCGCAGACCTTGCGCTCCGAGACACCAAACAGCAGATACGCGTGGCCCAGCAATGCGGAGGGAACTTCGAATGAAATTCGCCCAGCCGATTTCAAAAACCGCACGAACCCGGCCACGTGTTCCGACAACCGGTGTTGATCCATTCGGCCGAGACCGATGTTCAAATAGTTATTTTTGCGAAAGCACCAGCCGTAGCCTTTCATGTCCGCACAGAAATAGAGCTCCGGCGTATCCGCACGAACGCGGCACCCCGCTTGCTGCGCCTCGTCCATTTCGAACTCGGCTTCTTGCGCCACCACGGCGTTTTCGCGCGGCGGCTTGGCGCCCGTCAGCTTGGCTACCGGACAAAAGTGTCCACCCGCGCCCACCAGTAGACGCGCCTGTGTCCGCCCGTTGACACTCCAGCCATCTTTTCCATTCAAATTCGCGCGCTGCAAGCTCGTGAGCGCAAGGCCTTCCAGAAGCCGCGCGCCCGAGCGCCGCAAGAGATAATCGTCGAACTCCCGCCTCCGGATCCCGTAGCTCACCGTTCGGTTGTAATGAGTGTCGATGGCCGGTCCGCCGATGTAGCCAGTGCGAAATCCAGTGATCGGCTGCAGCATTCGGTGCCGGCCGTATTCCGCCGGATCGATTCCCAGCTCGCTCAAAACCTGGGGCGTGATCCACCCGCCGCAGATTTTATCGCGCGGGAAGGTTTGGCGATCGAGAACGGCAACATCGAGCCCGGCCCCCCGCAGCCCCCACGCGCAGGACGAGCCGGCCGGCCCGCCGCCCACGATCAGGACATCGCATGCGTCCATCGGACCTTCTCGCGGACCTGCTCGCGGACCTGCTCGACCACCGGCTTTGGATCGGTATACAAGGCATCGCGCGTCCAGAAAATCGGCTCTCGCTGGGAACCGGCAAAAACAATCTGGAACAACTGCAAGTGGCCGACTCGGAAAGCGGCGATCGATCCAGCCAAGTAGAGACGCCACGCACGCACGAAGCGGGAGTCGTACATCGCGGTCACTTGGTGTTTGGACTTATCAAAGCGCTCCAGCCAATGTTCCAGCGTCCTGGCGTAATGCATGCGCAGGTTTTCCACGTCCAGAACGGCGTAGTTCTTGGGCTCCAGCACCCGCAGGGATTGCCGCAGCGACGGAACAAATCCGCCGGGGAAAATGTGCTTCCGAATCCAGCGGCTGAAAACCGCGGGATAGTTCCGCCCGATGAAGTGCAGCAGGCCGCGGCCCGTGTCGCCGATGCTCCGGTGGATGGTCTCGGAAAACTCCTGGAAGTGATCCAATCCTACGTGCTCCAGCATTCCCACCGAAACGAATACGTCGAATTTTCCCGAGATGGCCCGGTAGTCGTCTTCGATGTATTCCACGCGGTCCCCCATACCCTCCGCCCTGGCTCGCTCGCGCGCAAAAGCAATCTGCTCGTGAGAAACGTTATACGCCTTCACCGACACGCCATACTCGCGGGCCATGTGAAGCGCCAGCGCTCCCCACCCGCAACCCGCTTCCACCACCGTCTCACCGGGTTGCAAACTCAGCTTGCGGCACACGTGTTCCATCTTGGCGATTTGCGCGTGTTCCAACGTCGAGGACGGTGTCGGGAAGTAGGCGCAGGTGTAAAGGAGCTGCTCGTCCAGCCACAGTTTATAAAAGTCGTTCCCCAGATCGTAATGGCGGTGGATGTTGGTGCGCGATCCATGACGCGAGTTGTCCTGCGATAAGTCCATGCACTTGGACGCCAGCGTGGAATACCACTTGCCGACACTGGAGCAACGTTCCATCGCCAGGTAGATGGCTTCCAGAAAACGCACCAGATCGCCCTCCACCTCGATCCGGCCGTCTATGTAGGCATCCCCGAAGCTCACCTCAGGGTCGCGCAGCAATGCCGCCAGGGTTCCGCGATCCTGAATCACCATCGTGGCAACCGGGGAACCCCCGGGTGGCACAACTTCAGCGCCCCCTTTCACTAGAAGGCGAACCGGGGCCGACCCGGTAGCTTCAAGAATTCGTGACAGCAGCCATCGATCAGCGAAGCGTGGCAGAATCGCCATGTGCTCTGGTCCTCCGATTAGGGGTGCGCCGAGTAATCTCGGCTCTATTTAGATGATGTTACTACTCGCGCTAACATTTTGGGAACCCGTCTCAACCTCTAGGGTCTTTCACCAAGTTCTGAAAGTAAGACGACGGGAGTCAATTAGTTGACACTGAAAGTTTTTCTGGACAGCACGCGTAGTAACTCCAACCCCGATCCATCACTTCGCTGGCAGTCATTTTTTCAGGGAAATGTGAAATTTACTCCACCTTCTGTGTCAGTGCCCTCAGCCAACAGTGTGCCCTCACGCAGTTTTGCCGTCTAACTTGCAGGAATTGCGGCCTAAGGCGAGCAAGAACCGTCGTTTGTCGATGGTGTCACAAATGCTGAGACAGAAGTCGGGTAGTCTTAAGCAAATACGACCTTAGTGGTTAAACCTTTTGCTGAATGCTGCCGTTAAGTACGGTTACAGGAGCCAGCTAACAATGCCTGCGCAAGTTCTCCCAAACGAAGGTTTCGTCACTTCCCAGGATCCGGTCGAATCCGCGGATAACCCGGTAGGTTCGCTCGCCCGTTTTGCCGCTAGTACTGGCGCCAGTTTAACCGGCGATTTGCTGAGCTATGGAAAAAATATTCCGCGGGCGAAGTGTCTGCTCCAGGAGTCGCTCCGGAAGGGCGATGGCGTGGGTCCCGTTGTGGCTCTGGACGAGTATTGCGCCAAATTGCTGGTGGTCACGCTCGGGATCACAGATGTCGTGGAACGTACCGGACTAACCGTTTCTGTGTGGGGTTCTTCAGATCAAAACGACTGGGGTAATAACCCTCTGCTCACCTTCCGCCAACGCCAATACTGCGGCGTCTATTCGGTCCTGCTCAATTTGGCCCGGCACAGTGATGTCCGCTACTTGCGCGTCCAATGGAATATGAACCGGTGGGGGAGAGGCGAACGGACTCCCCTGTTCGGTTTTGAAGTGTTCCTGGAAGAATCGGGCGCACGAGTCAGCGGCTCGGCTGTCGCCTAGCTCAAAAGTCAAACGCATCCCCAGCCGAAATGGCGGCGCAGCCCCAAGCAGACATGCTCCTGTAACGGATTCGCGTCTGGCGAATCTCACTAGTAGGTAGAGATAGGTCGAAGTGCGGGGCGATGGACACAATAGAAGTATTTCTGGTCGAGGATAATCCTGCCGATGTGCTGCTGGTGCGGGTGGCCTTATCTCAGGTTCCCTTCCCGCTGAAACTCCTCGTAGCGAAAGACGGCGAGCAAGCCTTGAAGATGCTCAGCTCACCGGAATTTCAACCTCAGTTGATCATTCTGGATCTGAACATGCCGCGCGTGGACGGCCAAACTGTGTTGCAGCAATATCAGCAGAAGAAAATCCCCGTGGTGATTTTCAGCTCGACGCAGAACAAGGTGGAAGTACAGAAAGCGCTGGCGCTGGGCGCGCGCGAATACGTTCAGAAGCCCATCGGATTTGAGCCTTACGCGGACGCTGTCCGTGGGATTGTCAAGCGATGGATCATATTGCCTCCCGATATGCCAGCCCTACCGGTTAACTCACTGTAACAGCGCCAAACGGACGCCCGCGTTCGCGCTGAACCCTGGTCCAGGTCATCAAATCAAAATCCGAGGATATAATTTCGTCGCAATCGCGATTAACGCCGCCAACGCCAGTGCCATCATTCCCAGATCCACACCCAATCCAAAAACGCTGTGCCCTCCCCGCACCATCAGCGCGCGCAGCCAGTCCACTTGGTAACTGAGTGGGTTGATCTTCGCTAACAGGCGCAGCCAGTCTGGCATCATGCTCAACGGATAGATCGCATTGCTGGCAAAAAACAGCGGCATGGTCAGCACCTGGCCGATTCCCATAAACCGTTCGCGGGATTTGACGATGCAAGCCGCGACCAGTGAGAAAGTCGAGAAGATGGCCGCGCCAAACATCACCCCGATCAACACGCCTCCGATACACCAAGGTTCAAATCGCAGTTGCACGCCCATGAAGAAAGCGATGATGTAGACCAGCACGGCCTGAAACACTCCCCGAATGGTGGAGGACAGCGCGCGGCCCATCACCAGAGCGGCCCTCGGCGCGGGACTCACCATAAACTTGTGCAGCACGCCCTGGTCCCGCTCCCAGATCAACGAAATGCCGTAAAAGATTGCGCCGAACATCACGCTTTGCGCGAGAATTCCCGGCGCCATGAAGTCCAGGTATTTCAAATCGCCCGTCGGGATAGCGCGCGTTCGCGAAAACACCGGCGCGAACACCACCAGCCACAACACCGGCTGTAGCATCCGCGTGAAAAGCTCCGCCGGATCGTGCAGCAGCTTGCGCACGTCGGCTTCCGCCACCACCATCATTTGCAGTACGAACGCCACCGGAGGCGGCGTGTCACTCCAAGCGCCGTGCCGTGCGGCGAGTTCTTGCGACATCGCGGTAAGCTCCTCCTTCTTCCATTCCACCCTCAATCGATGCGCCCGTGGAGCGAATGAACACGTCGTCCAGCGTAGCTTCGGGACCAACCTCGGCCTTCAGCGCGGCGGGCGATCCCAGCGAAGCGATATGCCCCTGATGCATGATCGCCACCGTATCGCACAAGCCATCCGCTTCCTCCATATCGTGCGTCGTCATGAGAATCGTGGTGCCGAACTGCTGCCGCAACTCGCGAATGCGCTCCCACACCGAGCGCTTGGCCACCGGATCAAGACCTATTGTTGGTTCGTCCAAGAAAAGCACGTCCGGCCGATGCAGCATGGATTGCGCGATCTCCAGCCGCCGGATCATCCCGCCCGAATAATGTTTCACCCGCTTTTCGGCCGCCTCGCTGAGATCCATAAACTCGAATGCCTCTCCGATGCGTCTCTCGCGTTCCTTTCCGTGGATGCCATATAGTTTGGCCGAAATCAGCAGGTTCTCGTAGCCCGTTAAGTCGCCATCCGCCGACAGCATCTGCGACACATATCCGATGTTGCGCCGCACATCCGCCGGCTTCTTGACGATGTCGAACCCCGCCACCAGAGCCGTCCCGCTGGTGGGCGGCAAAAGCGTGGTGAGCATCTTGATGAGCGTGCTCTTGCCCGCGCCGTTTGGCCCCAACAGCCCGAAGATGGAGCCCGAAGCCGCGCTGAATTCCAGACGATCGACTGCTACCAACGAATCGTAACGACGAGTCAGCTGGATGGTCTGAATCGCGGTCTCCATGCGATCAGAGTAACGCACGCGCCGAAACCTTCCCTGCGAGCTTCCGTGATATTTTGAATTTGCCCTGCCTCGCACCGTGCAACCTGCCGTCCCCGCTGCCCCTACCGGCCCACTCGCTTGGGTTTCCGAGCCGCGCGGCCTGGCGCTGTGGGCGGCCATGGCGGGCTTCGTGCTGGATTCTTACGACGTCCTGCTCTATGTTTTCGTGGTCCAAACCCTGCGCGCCGAATTTCATTGGTCGGCAGCCACCGCTGGGCTGGTCAGTTCAGCCACTTTGATCACTTCCGCGCTGGGCGGCATCGGCGCGGGCTTTCTTTCGGACCGTATCGGACGGCGGCGAACCCTGGTCTTGACGATACTGGTCTATTCCATCGGCTCCGGCGGATCGGCCTTGGCCACCGGTCTAACCACGCTCATCTTTTGGAGATCCATCGTCGGATTCGGACTGGGCGGCGAATGGTCGGCCGGCGCGGTGCTGGTAGCTGAAAGCTGGCCAGCTAAACATCGCGCCAAAGCCATCGCGTTGATGCAGTCCGGCTGGGCGCTCGGCTATATGCTGGCCGCCGCGAGCACCGCCTTCATCCTGCCGCGCTTTGGCTGGCGCGTGCTCTTTCTCACGGGACTCTTTCCCGCTCTGCTCACCATCTGGATCCAGCGCAAAGTGAAGGAGCCGCCATTGTGGAAAGAGAAACCCGCCGCCAGTCCGTGGCTGGATCTTTTTCGCCCGCCTCTCGCCAAGCGAACGTTTCTCACCACCGCGCTCGCCACGTGCATGCTCTTCGCCTACTGGGGACTCAACACCTGGCTCCCTGGATTTCTCTCCGCTCCCCGATCGCAGGGCGGCGCCGGGCTGAACGTCCTCCAAACCAGCGCGTGGATTTTCATTATGCAGTTCGGCACCTTCCTGGGCTACGCCAGCTTTGGCTGGCTGGCTGATTGGTGGGGACGCCGGCCGGCTTTCTTCGTCTACGTGATCATCGCCGCCGTGCTCACGCCCATCTACGGACTCACGCCCGTCTGGGCCGGCCCATCGTCGGAATTCTGGTTGCTGGCCCTGGGGCCGCTGGTCGGATTCTTCGGCACCGGCTTTTTCTCGTTATTCGGCACCATGCTCGCCGAACTCTATCCCACTTCTATCCGAGGCTCCGCGCAAGGCTTTGTGTATAACACCGGCCGCGCCGCCAGCGCGCTTGCGCCTTTCGCCATTGGAGCCATCGCCGACCGCCACGGCCTGGGCTACGGGCTCGCGCTCAACTCCGCATTTTTCCTGATTGGCGCCGCCCTGATCTTCACGCTCCCCGAAACCCGTGGCACCGACCTGGCATAAGTGGGGCGGATGCCCCGTTCGCGCTGCACCCCTGGTCCGGCTAGAACTTAAACCGATACCGCACCTCCCCATAAATCTCCCGAGGATTGATATAGTGCGTTCCTCCAAACGTATTGCTGGTGTCCAGCAGGTACCGCGTATTCGCGATGTTCACCGCGTTTGCCGACACCGTCCATCCCTCGCCGAACTTCTTGCCGATCGATAGATCGAAAGTCGAGTGCGGCGGCAGATGCGCGGGCCCGTTGCCATTCATAAAGCCCGATCCGAATTGATAGGCGGGCGTCATCCACATGCGCTTCGGCAGCGTCAGCGATAAAACGGCAGTCGCGGTATTCCGCTGGTCGTGATCCAGCAGAAAATTGCCAGTGCCGATAAATTCGAGCAGCCCGCCCGTCACCGGGGCGATCCCTTGTGCGATCTGATTCGAATAGGCAAGGCGCAGCTCAGCTCTGCGGAACAGGCGAGGCGACCGCACGGAAACCTCCGTGCCGCTGATGATCGCCCCTAGATCCGTTAGCGGAATAAAAATGCCCGAGTTCCCAACGACATCGTGATCCAGGAAATTGCGCGCGCTGGTATGAAAGTTGTCCACTTCGAGCGACCATGCGCGCACTGGAATCGCGATGCCAACATCATGTTGGATATCGCGCTCGCCCGCCAGCGGAATGAATCCGTAACCCTGCGCCAGCGCGAATTGAAGCAACGGACCCGACAAGCTATCGAGCGGCGGCGGCTGATAGTAATACGCGTAGTAGCCGTGCAGAACCCAGTTGATGCGCGGGATCCGAATTGCCCCGCCCACTCGTGGATCGGCGGCATTCTCGTTCACCAGGCCATCGTAATGCGTTAGCCGCAGCCCCAGATCCAGCGTCAGCCACGATGTCAGCCGATATTGGTCCTCGATGAACAGCGCATTCGAGTTCGCCCAATGCGCCACTTGCTGCTGGAGCGATCCTCCCGCGGGATTCCCAACCAAGCCAAAGAAGCTGTTGTCGTGCTGCCACCAAACATCCAATCCGATACGCGCGTTGTGCTTTCCTTTTTGGATCTGCAACACCGGGCGCGCGCCAAAATAGTTTGACCGGCTATGGTCATCCAAAATGAACGGCGTGTCCTGCGGTCCGCCCACGTAGTGCGCGTCGTTGAAATGGAAATACGGCGAAACGGTGAACAGCACACCGCCGGAAAAGGTATGCATCCAATAGAAGCCGGCCAAATAGTCGCGCTCCAGGTCCAGATCGCGAATTCCCGCGTCCTGCTGATCCTGCGTGTTCGGAATCTGGTAATGGCTTTCCCGCAGCGACACGATCCACCGAAGCTGATCTTTCGGCGTCGCGTTGTACATCAGCGAAAGAAGGCCGCCCGCGCCGCTCGATTGATCGTGAATCACCTGCGACACTGGTGTCGCCAAACCCAACTCAGACCGGTTCGCGTCCACGCTCGCATAATAGGCGAAGCGCTGCGTATGGCTTCCGATGTTGAACTGATCGTCGGTGGTCCAAAACGTTCCGAGCGACGCCACCAGCTCGGCTTCGTTATTGCGCTCGAATCCGGAGGGGGTCACCACGTTGAACACGCCATAGGTTCGATCGCCGTATTGGGACGAATAGCCGCCCCGCTCCACTTCCAGCTCGTCCACGTCCTTCGGATTCACCAGTGGCGCCACGTTCGCCGCGATGCTCGTGTTGACCAGGGGAATGCCGTCCAAGAACCAGTTCACCTGATGGCCGCCGCGCATGTGCAGCATGTCGTGGACCATATACGCGCCCGGCGTAAAGTCGGTGATCATCGTCAAGCTATTACTCTGATCGGCGCCCGGCGTCTGGATGATCTCTTCGGGCGTTACGCTGGTCTGCACCGTCGACTCCAGCGTGTTCAATTTACTGAGGGCGCCCGGCACTTCCACCGTCTGATTCACGGGCGCCAGGTCCAGTTGCAGATGCAGCACCGGCGTCTTGTCGTGCGTCACGATGATTCGTTGCTCATACGGGGCGAAGCCTGGCGCGCTCACACGCAGCGTGGCCTGCCCCTCCGCAACATCGTTGATGGTAAATTCTCCATCCGAATCCGACTGCGCAGTCCTCGTCCCCAACGTCACCGTGGCGTTTTCAAGCGGGCGATGTTGCGGATCGTGCACAATTCCGCGCACCGTTCCCAAAGTTTGTGCGCTTAAGAGTCCAAACACAAAAAGCATACAGCTCCAACGCATGGAGTTCTCCTTCCTCGTTTTCTAGCTCTGTCTCGGGAAAGTCAGGCAGAAGGAGGAGGACGTTCGAACAGAATCGCATCGTGGTGAGCGGACGGAATCCAACACATCCGCCTGAGCGGCGATGCCAGAGTGGGGGTCGGTTCCGCACTCGGCCTGGCGGGTGCAACGGTCTCGGCAACGGATCGACTCTTGCGAACCGAAACCTGGCACTGTCCGCAACAGTCCCGAGAGGAAAAAGCCGGTCCCGAGGTGTCGCTCTGTGCGGTATGCCCATGCGATCTCCGGCGGCAGCACGCGTTCTTATCTTTGCAGCAGCACGGCGCGGCGCTCGAATCCGCCGCGAACGCCAGGATGGGAATCGGCTGGGCGAATAGAAATGCCACCAGCGCAATCGCAAACCAGCGGGCCGTCCGCAAGGGCATTACGTTTAGTATACGTTCGAACGGCTCTAAAACTTCCGTCTTAAGCTCCAAGCCGCGGCAAAATACCTCTTCAACCTAAAGATTCCAAAGCTTTACGACGATAATGCCAATAAGCTCAGTAGAACTAAGAGAAGCCTCTGAGGAGCAGGCCAGACGAATGGCATGAGCAAGCATCCGGACGTAGCCGCATCGCCCGTGTTGCCCCGGCAGAACGCCCAAGACCATCTGCGTTGGCGTTTTGGCGCTATCGTCACGTTTGGAGTCGCCCTCGGCGAATTGCTGACCAGCCTGGTTCTCCAGCATCTGGCGGGATGGTTGGTTCATGCCGTTTCGTTCGCCGTTCTCACGGTGGTGGCGGCGTTGCTGTTTGTCTGGTCCCGGCGGCGCCGCACGGAGCGCGTGGCCATGCAGGATGGGGCTGAACACCTGCTCTCGGCTGAAATCGACAACCGGCGCCGCACCGAACACGTGCTGCGGGAGCGTACGGAGCTGCTGGACACCTTGATCCAAACTAGCCCGGTAGGCATCATTGTGCACAATCAGTACCGGGTAGTGACGCTCGCCAACCCGGCCTTCTGCGAAATCTTTGGTTACACCGAGCAGGAGTGCATCGGGCGCAACCTGGAGGCATTGATCGTACAGCCGGGCGCTGAAGAAGCGTTCCTGGCGAATATCCAGCGCATCGCCGAAGGCGCCGTGCTGCAAGGATCGATAAAGCGGAAAAGAAAAGACGGACTCCTGGTGGACGTGGAAGTTCAAGCCAAGCGGCTGCTTGCCGACGGCAGCTATTGCGGCGCATTCGCTCTTTTCCAGGACATCACCAAACGCGTGGAAGCGGAAACTGCGCTGCGCCAAAGCGAGGAAGTCTTCCGCACGCTCTGTGCCGCTGCTCCAGTGGGGGTCTTCCGGATCGATGAAAAAGGCACCATGCTGTACGCCAATGAAAGACTCCTGGAAATCCACGGCCTCAGCATGGAACAGGTTCAGGGGTCCGATTTCCGTGCGGGCATACATCCCGAGGACGTCGGCAGGGTCATGGCCGCGAGGAACGTGAATCTAGAGCGCGAAGAACGCTTCTTCGATCAATATCGCTACGTGAAGCCCACCGGAGAAGTGGTCTGGCTAGGCGTCCATGGCGGTCCGGTTTGCGCGCCCGGCGGGAGTCCGCAAGGATTTGTCGGCGTAATCGAAGACATCACGTCCGTGCGCGAAGCGCACGAGCGAATGAGGGAAGCCAAAGAAGCCGCCGATGCCGCCAGCCGGGCGAAGTCGGAGTTCCTGGCCAACATGAGCCACGAGATCCGCACGCCCATGAACGGCATCATTGGGATGACCGAGCTGGCTCTGGATACCGAATTGGAGCCTTCCCAGAGAGAATATCTGAACGCGGTGAAATATTCAGCCGACTCGTTGCTCACCGTCATCAACGACATTCTGGACTTCTCCAAGATTGAAGTAGGTAAGCTGAGCCTCGATCCCATCGAGTTCAATCTGCGCGACCACCTTGGGCAGGCGATGAAAATCCTGGCCGGGCGCGCTCATGAGAAGGGCCTGGAATTGGCTTGCTTTGTACCGCCAGACCTGCGGGAGTTCGTGGTGGGCGACCCCGTCCGCCTCCGCCAGGTCATCCTGAACCTGGTTGGAAACGCCATCAAGTTCACCGAAAAAGGCGAAGTGGTTTTGCGAGTGGAGGTGGAATCGCCTAACCCGGGGAGCCTCGAGAACACGGAGCAAGACGCCGACATATCGTTGCACTTCGCCGTCTCGGACACCGGCATCGGCATTCCTCCCGAAAAGCAGGAACTCATCTTTGAACCCTTTTCGCAGGCCGATACCTCCACCACGCGCCGCTACGGAGGTACCGGCCTGGGACTCTCCATCTCTTCGCGCTTGATCGATATGATGCACGGGCGCATGTGGCTGGAGAGTGAAGCAGGACGGGGAAGCACCTTTCACTTCACCGCCCGATTCGGAGCGGCTAGTGCGCTGAACTGCAATATCGCGAATGCCGATCCAGCCATTCTTCAAAACCTGCGCGTCCTGATTGTCGATGACAATGCCACCAACCGCCAGATTCTGGAGAAGACCCTGGGCTATTGGCACATGCGGCCCACCTCGGCGGAACGGGCCGAAGCGGGCTTAGCGTTGCTCCAGGAAGCGCAGCGCAGCGGAGATCCCTTCGGCCTGATGGTTGTCGACTGCCATATGCCCGACATGGATGGCTTCATGCTGGTGGAGGAACTTCGGAAGTTGCCCAAACTCCAAGGCTTGGTCGCTGTCATGCTCACCTCAGGTGGCCGCCGGGGAGATGGCCAGCGTTGCAAGGAACTGGGGATTGCAGCCTATCTGATCAAACCTGTTCTGCAGTCGGACCTGCTGGAGGCTTTATTGCGCGTGATCGGCCCACGTCCCGACGTAGCGCAGCCCTTGCAGGTGGTCACTCGCCACACCCTCCGCGAATCCCGCACGCCGTTGCGTGTTTTACTCGCCGAAGATAACGTGGTGAACCAGCGCCTGGCCGTGCGCTTGCTCGAAAAGGAAGGCCACACTGTAGTGGTGGCAGGCGACGGCGCCAAGGCTCTAGAGGCTCTGGAGAGACAGGCCTTCGATCTCATTCTCATGGACGTGCAGATGCCAATCATGGACGGTGTGGAGACCACCGCCGCGATTCGCAAACTTGAGCAAAGCAACGGCGCGCATATTCCCATCGTTGCCATGACCGCCCACGCCATGGCGGGCGACCGCCAGAAGTTCTTGTCGCTGGGCATGGACGGGTATGTATCGAAGCCCATCCATTCGGCGGATCTGTTCGATACCATCGAGAACGTGTTCGCATCCAGCCGCGTCAGCTAATCTGGCGCGCTCTGTAGAATAGGAGCAACATCGTCCGATGTCGCTCAAAGAGTACAGCCGCAAGCGGTCTTTCGACAAAACGCCTGAGCCTAAACCCGCACCCGCACCGTCGGCGACGCCTGGAAATTACTTCTGCGTGCAGCGCCACGATGCCACGCGCCTGCACTACGATTTCCGCCTGGAAGTGGACGGAACGCTCAAGTCCTGGGCCGTCCCCAAAGGTCCCAGCCTGGAGCCGCTGGCCAAACATCTGGCGATGCACGTGGAAGACCATCCGCTCGATTACGGCAGCTTTGAAGGCAACATTCCGAAAGGCGAGTACGGCGGAGGCAGCGTCATGCTGTGGGATCGCGGCAGCTATGAACTGCTGGGCGACGCGCCTGCGCTCGCACAAATCGAGCGGGGAGACTTCAAATTTCGTTTGCATGGCGAAAAGCTGCGGGGCGAATTCGCGCTGGTGCTGATGCGCGGCCGGGGCAAGGGCAACGAATGGCTGCTCATCAAGAAAAAGGACGCCGAAGCCCAGCCGGGCTGGAAGATCGAGGATCACGCGCGCAGCGTCCTCACCGGCCGAACTCAGCAAGAGATCGCCGAAAACCTCCCTCCAGCCACCAACCGCCAGCCACCAGCCTCCAACCTCGAAGCTCTCACAGGAGCCGTGCAATCGCCGATGCCCAAAGCAATCTCCCCCATGCTGGCCACTCTCGCCACCCGTCCGCCTTCGGGAAATTCCTGGCTCTACGAAGTGAAATGGGATGGCGTTCGAGCGCTGTGCTTCATAGAGGATGCCCAGCTTCGTATTCTTTCGCGCTCTGGAAAACGCTGCGAACAGCAGTATCCCGAGCTGAGCGTACTGCCGCGCCACGTCAAAGCCGCGCAGGCCATCCTGGACGGCGAGATTGCGGTGCTGGATGACAAAGGCCGCTCCAGCTTCAGCCTGATCCAGCCGCGCATATCGGTGACCGACGCGAATGCCGTAGCGCATCTCTCCCGATCAACCCCCGCGAATCTCTTCCTGTTCGATCTGCTGTATCTCGATGGCTACGATCTGCGCGGCGTGCCGCTTGAAGAACGCAAGCGCCTGCTCTCGGAGATTGTCACGCCCTCCGAGCGTATCCATGTCTCCGACTTCTTCACCGTGGATGGCGCAGCGATGCTCGAAGCCGCGCGTGCCAACGGCTTGGAAGGCATCGTGGCCAAGACGCGCGAGAGCAAATACGAAGGACGCCGCAGCCGCGAATGGATCAAAGTAAAAGTAATCTCGTCCGATGATTTTGTCATCGGAGGGTTCACGCACGGCGAGCGCGACTACTTCAGCTCACTGGTGCTCGGCCTCTACGACGGCCAAAAACTAACGCACGCCGGGCAAGTGGGCACCGGATTCAACGAGAAGTCGCTCAAAGAAATCTACAGCAAAATCGAACCGCTCATCACCAAGAAGAGCCCATTCACCGGAACGGTAAAGGCTCTCCGCGATGTCACCTGGGTACAGCCCGAGCTGGTGGCCGAGATCAAGTATCTGGAAGTGACGCCAGACGGCTTGCTGCGCGCGCCCGTTTTTGTCGCGCTTCGTCCCGACAAGGATCCGAAAGAGTGCGTGCGAGAAGCCCTGACGCCCGACGCCCCAACCCCAACCGAGGAAAAGACCGGCCCGCTCATTCCACCGGACTCGCCCGCCGAAGTGACGCTCGACATCGAGGGCCATCGCCTCAAGCTCACCAATCTCCCCAAGGTCTTCTACCCGGGCGAAGGCATCACCAAGCGCGATGTCATCAATTACTACGACGCGGTGGCGCCGTTGATCCTTCCGCACCTGCGCGACCGTCCGCTATCGCTGAAGCGCTATCCGAACGGCATCCATGAGCAGTTCTTTTTTCAAAAGGACGCTGAAGGTAAGGTGCCCGATTGGGTGCGCCTGGAGCCGATTTTCTCCGAGCATAATCAGGACAAGATTCATTACATCATCTGCAACAACCGCGCTACCCTGATCTATCTCGCCAACCTCGCCTCCATCGATCAGAATCCCTGGATGAGCCGCGTGGGTTCGCTCGACAATCCGGATTTCGCGCTGATCGATCTGGATCCAACCGAAGGTTGTCCCTACAACCAAATCGTCGAAGCGGCGCAGTTGGTAAAGAAAACGCTCGACGCCGTCGGGCTCGCGGGCTATCCAAAAACCACCGGCGGCGACGGCATGCACATCTATATTCCGCTTGAACCTGTCTATACTTACGAACAAGTCCGTTCCTTCGCGGAGCTGCTTTCCATCCTGGTGATCAACCAAAAGCCCGATCTGTTCACCACGCCGCGCGCCGTTTCACGCCGCAAGAAGGCCAAAGTCTATTTCGATTACCTGCAGATTTCGAGCGCCAAAACAATCGCCGCACCTTATGTTCTGCGGGCACATCCCGGCGCTCCCGTTTCCACACCGCTGGATTGGTCTGAGGTCAAGGCCGGTCTCGACCCCGCGCAGTTCAACATTCACAATGCGATGGCTCGCTTCGAGCGCACCGGCGATCTCTTTGAGCCGGTCCTTACGAAGCCGCAGAGGCTGGAACCGGCTCTGGCGAAGGTGGCCGCGAATAGCGCTTCACCAGCGCCACACCCGCGAAAATGATCAGCATCGCGATCACTTCTTGCACTCCAAAATGCTCGCGGAAAAAGATCCAACCCAGAAACACAGCAATGATCGGGTTGATGTAATTGTAGATGCTGACCACCGAGATAGGCAGACGATCCAGCACAAAAATGTAGGCGCTGTACCCCACGATGGAACCGAACACGATCAGATAGGCAACCGCGCTCACACTGCGCATGCTCCAGGTGGTGGGATGAGGTTTCGCAAGCAGCGCGGGCACGGCGAAGGCCAGGCCTGTGGCCAGTTGTTGCACCGCTCCGCTCACCACGGGATGCGCCTTGGTTTGATGACGGCGTTGCAGGATGGAGCCGAGCGCCCAGCCCGCGCAGCCGATTTGTAGCAGCAGGAAGCCCCGCAGCAACGGGCCACCGAAGCCTTCTTGCATGGCCTCAGGAGCAACCAGCAAGACGGCGCCAACGAGGCCCACAAACATAGCCACCATGGTGGGTCCATGCAAGCGCGCGCCGCCCGGGATAAGCGCTTCCACGCCGACCATCCAGAAGGGCGACACAGTGATGAAAACCGATGCCAGGCCGCTCGGCACCCACTGTTCGGCGAACACCAAACATCCCGTGCCCGTGCCGATGATGATGACGCCATACAGCGTCGTGTACCAGAGTTCGCGCCCGGTGGGAAGATGCACTTTCGAAAAATATGCGACGGCTAGCAGGATAATTCCGGAAATAGTGTAACGGGCAGCCATCAGCACGGCTGGCGCCATGGATTCCAGCGCGATCCGGATGCCCAGGTACGTTGTGCCCCAGAAGAAGCAGACCGCGGCCAGCGCCAGATACGCCTGAAAGTGAGGATGGCGCGGCAAAATTCAGGGTAACATTGAGTGTTGATACTCACCGTCACGATCAACCCTTCGGTGGATCGCAATATTGAAGTAGACAGGCTGGTTTTCGAAGATCGCGCCTATATCCTTTCGCGGAGCGACTCGGCTGGCGGCCGCGGCATGAACGCCTCCCGCGTACTGCATTCATTCGGAGCGAAGACGCTCGCCATCGTCACTTCGGGCGGAGTGAACGGGCCGCGTCTTGAAAAACTGGCGGCGAAATCCGGATTCCCCGTCAAAACGGTGCCAATTCATAACGAGATTCGTGTCAATCTCACGATCACCGATAAGCAGGGCCTTGCGATCCGGCTGAACGAGCGCGGCCCCAAAATCACGCCCGAGGAACTGGCGCGCGTGGAGAAGGTAGTTGCGAATCGCCTGGAAACGGCTTCCTGGCTGATGTTGTGCGGCAGCATTCCGCCAGGCGTGTCCACGGATTTCTACACCAAACTGATTCGCATGGCGCGCGAGCGGAAGGTGAAAACGATGCTGGACACGGACGGCGACGCGTTGTTGCACGGCATCGAAGCAGGACCAACGATTGTGAGCCCCAATCAGCCCGAAGCGGAACGCCTGCTAAATCGCGCGCTCATCACCCGGGCGCAATTCCTGGAAGCGGCCACCCGCATCAAAGCCATGGGTCCTGAAGCCGTGATGCTATCGCTGGGCGGACGTGGTGTTGTAGCGGTGAATGAGAATCAATTGCTGGAAGTGATCCCCCCGAGAACCGACGCGGTTTCTCCTTTGGGCGCGGGCGATGCGTTGGCGGCAGCCTATGTGTGGGCTGCCACGAAAAAACGGGATTTCGCCGAATGCGTGCGCTGGGCGGTGGCTGCGGGAACGGCGTCTGCCATGCAGCCGGGGCTGGTATTCGCCAGCCTGGAACAGACCAAAGAAGTGCATAAGTCCGTGGAAGTCCGCCGCGCTTAACTCACTCCGCTTCGCCATCCGGCTTGCGGCTGGGACGCTTGGCCGTGTTGATCAGCACCACGAACAACAGCAGCAGGCAGAGCAGCGTAGCCACGCAGCCGATGACCAGGGCGTCCGTTGATTTATGCGGCCCCGGCATCACGTTCCACAGAATGGCGACGGTGACGCCGAATATCATCACCATTCCAAGTGCGAGCGCCAGTGTCCGATTCATCTGTTGCTACAATTCATCAGTCGTATTTTTCGAAAATAATCTGCTTGCGATCGAATCCCAACCCTTTGAGGATAGCGCGTACGTCGTCCACCATTGCCTTGAGCCCGCAGATGTAGACGTCCAGATCGCGCCGCTCGCCGATAGCCTCCAGCAAATGCGCTTGCACGTGCCCCGTGCGGCCGGTCCAGGAGGATTCGGCGCGGCTGAGCGTCGGCCAAAAACGGAAATTCGGGTGCCGGCGGGCCTGCGCTTCGAAATCGTCGCGATAATAAATGGTTTGCTCGTGGCGTACCCCGAACAGAAGTGTCAGTTGCTGGGCGTGCGGATGCGAGAGATAATCCGGCGTCATGGCTCGAAACGGAGCGATGCCCGTACCAGTGGCGATGAATACGGCTTCCTTATCGGGATTGCGAATCACGAAGAATCCCAGCGGCGCCGACATCTCAATGGAATCGCCCGGCTTCATAGAGAACAAGTGCGGCGTGAATACGCCGTCATGGACCAGATTGAGGCAGAGCTCGAAGCGATTGCCATCGGGGAGGGAAACGATGGAATAGGGCCGCGTGATCTTCTTGCCGTTGACCATTTCATTGAATGAAACGAATTGGCCGGCCTTGAAATGGAGTTGCTGTATTTCGGGGACTTCGAATACGAAGTGTCGGACTTCGGGCGCGATGTCGCGAAACTCCAAGACGGTGGCTTTCATCGAGCGCCCAATGCTTCTGTTGCTCGATCGAGCAGCGCTTGAACCAACGCCGGATGGCCGTCGAGCGGTGCCGTGATCCGCATTTCGATATCGCCGTGAGCGCGTGACGCCTCGCGGGCCAGGCGCGGCAGGTCGCGCTGCATGTGCGTACCGAGCGTCAGGAAATAGGGGATCACCACGATGCGCTGGGCGCCCCTGGCGATCAGCAGCTTCGTAGCGCCGGCCAGATCCGGTGCGCCGAGTTCCAAAAACGCGGCCTCCACAGCATGCTGGCCGGAAGCAGCCATCTGCACGACGACATCGCGCACGGCTTGATTGGCGCTTTCTATGCGCGAGCCATGGGCGAACACGATAAACCCGGTCATACCTGAATTAATGGCGACGCCGGTGCGATACCTTGCTCCACCTGCGGGAAATATTCGCGCAGATAGTCGATGAACGCCCGCCCGCGCGGACGTCCGTTATTTTCGTGCAGCTCCACTCGCTCCAGAAACACGAGCGTCCCCAGGATCTCGACGTCGCGGAGTGGCATCGCATTCTTCTCGGCCAGCTCTTTTCGCAGACCTTCGATGGCTTCCTGCATCCGCCGATGAATGGCGGCTGCGATCAGGTTGGTCGGCTGCGTTTCATAATACAGTCCACTTTGCAGCGTGCGATAAGTGCGAATGAGAGATTCCAGCGCCTCCCGCACATCGGAATCCACCGCGCCGGAGGCTGCCAGCGAAGCTTCCAGCAGCCGCGAGCCCAAGAACACTAACAGCGGTTCATGTTCGCGCAGGAATTCTTCGGTCACCTGAATGTCCCGGTTGGGAACTTCGTCGGGATTCAGTTCGTGCGGCTTTTCATGCCGCCGCGCTTCCACCAGATAAGGGCAATCCAGCGGGCAACTGACCGTGACTTCGCGCTCGTTTCCGCAGCAAATGGAGCAGATTTCGGCGTTGACACCGGAGCAGTGGCGGCGCGGTTTGCGCGTGTCGCAGATCTGGCATTTCATGGCGGGGCTACGTAATTCAATCATAGCATTGCGTTTGTGGCCATGTTCTCAAGGTGCCGGGTTAGTATTTATCCGAAATATTGACAAATATCTATTCATACGTATAATTGAAACGAACGTATGACTACCAAGGATCGCATCCTGGATACCGCCGAACGCCTTTTCGCTCGTGACGGATTCGAGGCCACTTCGCTCCGCTCCATCACCACGGAAGCCAATGTAAACCTGGCGGCCGTGAACTATCATTTCCAGTCTAAGGAAGCGTTGGTTCAGGCCGTCATCGGGCGGCGCATGGGCCCCCTAAACGCTCAGCGGCTCGCTCTACTCGACGCTTACGAAGCCGAAGCCGGCGGCGCACCCGTGCCACTCGAAAAGACTATGGACGCCTTCTTGCGCCCCATCGTCGAACTGGTCGGCAGCCACGCCCACGAATTCGTTCCCCTGATCGGGCGGCTCTACACGGAACCGGGCGAATTTGCAGTCCGGCTTTTTGAGCAGCAATTCGAGCACATGACTCGACGTTTTGTGCCCGCCCTGCAACGCGCACTCCCGGAGCTGCCCCGGGTCGAGCTGGCGTGGCGGCTTCACTTCGCCATCGGAGCGTTGGCTCACACCATGGCAGCATCCAAAATGCTCGAAATGATGTCGGGCGGAGGTTGCGAAATCTCCGATGTCGAAGGAACCCTGGCGCGCTTGAAAGCGTTCACCTTAGCTGGATTCATCGCCCCAGTAACTACCGAGGTTTACCATGCCGCGCACTAAACTCCTGCTTGTTATTGCGGCCGCCGCGCCGCTCCTGGCTCAAGACGGCAACCAGCAGTTGCTCACCCGTCCGCCAGTCCTTCAACTCAGCCTCAAGCAAGCCGTTCAACTGGCGCTCGCCCCCGAAGGAAGCACCCGAGTCAAACTCGCCGAAGAGGACCTGAAGCAGGCCGAGTCGCGCGCCAATCAGTCCCGCGCCGCTTTGCTGCCCGACTTCGAGGGCTATGTTCAGTATCAGAACGAGACCGCCGACCTCGCAGCCTTCGGCTTCAATTTCAAAAACATCTTTAAGGACATCCCGATCCCCGGCTTCGTCATTCCCACCTTCGTCGGACCCTTTAGCGTTCTCGACGCCCGCGCCTCCGTCGACCAGACCGTCTTCGACTTCAGCACCATTCGGCGCTATCAAGCCTCTAAAGTCGCCGTTGAAGCCACCAAAGCCGACAACCAGGGCACGCACGATCAAGTCACCGATCAAGTGGCCCGCGCCTACCTCGCCGGGCTCCGCGCACAAGCCTCGCTGGACACCCAGCATGCCAACGTCGAGCTCTCGGAGTCGCTCCTTCGCTTGGCCCAGCAGCAGAAAACCGCGGGCACCGGCACTGGCATCGAAATCACGCGCGCTGAAGTGCAACTCGCGAACGATCGTCAGGCTCTGCTGGTGGCCGAAAACGATTTGGACCGCACGCGCCTGCAACTGCTCAAAGTAATCGGCCTCAAGCTCGACAACCCAGTGGAACTCGTCGATCGTCTCAGCTACATCCGGATGGACAGCGTTGATCCCGCGCAAGCGCTCGCCACAGCCAATCAGCACCGCGCCGAGCTGCGCGCCCAGCAGCGCCGCGAAGAGAATGCCCGGCTCAACTTCAGCGCCACCAAGCTGGAACGATTGCCGTCAGTGAGCGCCTTCGCCAACTATGGCGACATCGGAACCAGCGTCTATAGCGCGCTTCCCACGCGCAGCATCGGAGCATCCGTCAAAATCCCGATCTTCGATGGTGGACGTCGCGACGCTCGCCGCGTCGAAAGCGCTTCTCTCTTTCGATCGGAGTCCATTCGCACCGCCGATCTGCGCGATCAAATCGAATTGGATGTGCGCGTCGCCATCGATAGCTTGCACTCCGCCGACGCGCAGGTGAAGGCCTCCGAAGAAGGTTTAACGCTCGCTGAAAACGAAGTGGCGCAGGCCGAGCGCCGGTACAAAGCGGGTGTCTCGAATAGCGTGGAAGTCACCGACGCCCAAACGCGCCTGGCTCGCGCGCGCGACAACCGCGTCAACGCGCTTTACAACTACAATCTGGCTCGCATCGACCTCGGCACCGCCACCGGGACGATAGAGAGCATGATCCAGTGAGGACCTCTGTCATGAAAAGACTCATTCTTCCAATTGTTTTGCTCGTCGCCGTCGCCGCCGTGGCGGGATATTACATCTATGGCCACCTGCACCCGGCCAACACCAACACGCTCAGCGTTTCCGGCAATCTCGAATTAACCCAGGTGGACATCTCCTTCAAAGTTCCCGGCAAGCTGATCCAGTTGAATGTAGACGAGGGTACGTATGTCAAAAAGGGAATGGTGATCGCGCGCATCGATCGCGATCAGGTAGAGAGCCAGCGCACCCGCGACGAAGCCAGCCTCGACAATTCGAAATTCCAATACGATCAAATGGAAACCTCGGTTCAATGGCAGCGCCGCACGCTCGAAAGCGATGTGGCCTTGCGCACCGCCGAGCTTCGCGCTTCACAGGCTCGCTTGGCTGCTCTGGTAGCCGGGTCGCGCCCGCAGGAAATCCAGGAATCCCGCGCAGCAGTGGCCGACGCAAAGGCTCAACATGATCAGGCTCAAGCGGATTGGGATCGCGCGCAGGGTCTTTTCAAGGACGACGACATTTCGAAACAACAGTACGACCAATACCGGATGCGATTGGACAGCACCGCCGCCGTGCTGCGCCAGTCCGATGAGCGTCTTGCCCTCGTGGTGGAAGGTCCGCGCAAGGAGGATATCGACGCCGCCCGCGCCGATGTGGTGCGCGCGGAAGCCGCGCTGCAGTCCAGCCAAGCCAATCAGTTTGAGTTGAAGCGCCGCGAGCAGGATGTTCTCGCGCACCGCGCCGATGTGTCGCGAGCCCGCGCACAAGTCGCCATCACCGACACCCAGATCAACGATACCGTGGTCAGCGCGCCCATCGATGGCGTGGTTCTGGTGAAGTCGGCTGAGGTCGGAGAAGTGCTGGCGGCCGGCACAACGGTTGTCACCATCGGCGACATCGATCATCCCTGGTTGCGCGCCTACATCAACGAGACCGACCTTGGACGCGTGAAGTATGGTGGCCCTGCCACGCTAACCACCGATTCGTTCCCCGGCAAATCGTATCCGGGCCGCATTTCCTTCATTGCTTCAGAGGCTGAGTTCACACCCAAGCAGATTCAAACCCACGAAGAGCGCGTGAAGCTGGTTTATCGCATCAAGATTGACGTCGACAACCGAAGTCACGATCTGAAATCCAACATGCCCGTCGACGCGGAGATCCAAGTGAATGACTCCCGTACCTAGCTCTGCATCTGATAAAGCCCCGATCATCCGCGCCGTCAACCTCACGCGGCGCTTCGATGCCATGGTGGCTGTCGATCATCTCAACATCGAAATCGCTCGCGGCGAAATCTTTGGCTTAGTGGGCCCCGACGGCGCCGGAAAAACCACCACGCTCCGATTGCTGTGCGGCCTGCTCGACGCCACCGAGGGCGAAGCCTGGGTGGCCGGCCATAACGTCGCGCGCGAGTTAGACGCCGTCAAGGACCAGATCGGATATATGGCCCAGCGCTTCGGTCTCTATGGAGATCTCACCGTCGACGAGAATATGTTTTTCTACGCCGATCTGTTCGGCCTTTCAAAAGTCGAGCGCGAGCCGCTGATCCAGCGCCTGCTCCGCATGACCCGCATGGAGCCCTTCCGCGCGCGCCGCGCCGCCAATCTCTCGGGTGGCATGAAACAGAAGCTCGCGCTCACGTGCACGCTCCTGCATCATCCCCAGGTGTTGTTTCTCGATGAGCCCACCAACGGCGTCGACCCCGTTTCGCGCCGCGATTTCTGGGCCATTCTCTATCAACTAGTCCGCGACGGTCTCACCGTTTTCGTCACCACGGCCTACTTGGATGAAGCTGAGCGTTGCAATCGCGTCGGCCTGATGAACCAGGGGCGCATGATCCGCTGCGAGTCCCCGCAGGCCCTCAAACACACGCTCCAAGAAGTTTGCTATGAAATCGAAACTCCCGATCCCCGCGCCGCCAGAGCCTTGCTCGCCTCACAGCCCGGCGTACTTTCGGTGGAACCTTACGGCGCGAAACTCCATCTATTTCTCGCGCCCGGCCAATGGCCCGACGCGCTCCAAGCGATGCTGAACCAACCAGCCACTTTCCGCGTCATCGTGCCTTCGCTCGAAGACGTCTTCATCGGCTTGGTAAGAAAGTCCCAAAATGACGGGAAGTCGCAAAATGCCGCCTGAATCCACCGCCGTCGAAATTCGCGACCTCGTCAAACGCTTCGGCGCCTTCATCGCCGTCGATGATGTGAATCTCGAAGTCCGCCGGGGCGAAATCTTCGGATTCCTGGGGCCCAACGGCGCGGGAAAATCCACCACCATCCGTGTGCTTTGCGGCCTGCTGCAACCAACCTCGGGAAGCGCCACCGTCGGCGGCCTCGACGTCGCCACGCAGTCGGAAGCCATCAAACAGAAAATCGGCTACATGTCGCAGCGCTTTTCTCTCTATGACGATCTGTCGGTCGAAGAGAATATCGATTTCTTCAGCGGCATCTACAGCGTCCCTCGTAACCGCCGCGCCGAGCGCAAGGATTATGTTCTGCGCATGGCGGGGCTGGAAGAGCGCCGCTCCAGCCTCACAGGCCTGCTCTCCGGCGGCTGGAAACAACGCCTGGCGCTGGGTTGCGCCATTCTACATGAACCCTCCATTTTGTTTTTGGATGAACCCACTTCGGGCGTCGATCCCATCGCGCGCCGCACCTTCTGGGATTTGATTTATCAGCTCTCCGCTGCCGGCCACACCATCTTCGTGAGTACTCACTACATGGACGAAGCTGAATATTGTCATCGCCTTGCTCTCATGTATCGCGGAAAAGTGATCGCACTTGGCACTCCAGCCGAGCTGAAGAACTCGCTCTCCAGTCACAATCTCTTTCATCTCGAAGTCTCGGATCTGCTGGGCGGCATGAATGCTCTGGAGAAAATTCCGGGCCTTTCGGAAATCGCCGTCTTCGGTGGAGGACTGCACGTTACCGCAGCCGACGCCACGCGCGCCGTTCCCGAAATCCGATCCGTCCTGGAACACGCCGGCATCTCGGTCCCGCTGATCGAAGCCATTCAGCCCTCCATGGAAGACGTTTTCGTCGCCATGATCGAGGAAGAGGAAAGGAGAATCCCGTGAACTTCCGCAGGTTGAAGGCCGTCACCAAGAAAGAGCTGCTGCACATCGTCCGCGATGCGCGCAGTCTGGCTCTCGCTCTCGCCCTTCCGCTGGTGATGCTCTTGCTGTTCGGCTATGCACTGACGCTCGACGTCGATCGCATCCCCACCTACGTTTACGATCAGGACCACACTCCCGAAAGCCGTGAGTTGATCGATCAATTTCGAGGTTCACGCTATTTTCAAATCCAGGAAGCGATCTCCAGTTACCAGGCGGCCGACCGCGGCATCGACAAAAGCGCCGTCCTGCTCAGCCTCGTCGTGCCGCGCTACTACTCGCGTCATTTGCTGGCGGGCGATGAAGCCGATGTGCAGCTCCTGGTGGATGGCAGCGATTCCAACACCGCATCCATTGCGCTCGGATATGCCGACGCCGTGGTCGAAAGCTACTCCGCGCAACTGCGCTCGGATGCCCAGGTCCAGCGTGGCGGCCAGCCCCTCCGCGTTCCCGTGGATCCCCGCATCCGCGTCTGGTACAACACCGATCTCAAATCCAAGAACTTCATCGTTCCCGGATTGATCGCCGTCACCATGATGATCATCGCGTCGATGCTGAGTTCATTGACTATCGCGCGCGAATGGGAAAACGGCACCATGGAGCAATTGCTCTCCACGCCCGTGCGCCCCAGCGAATTGGTCCTTGGCAAACTGCTCGCCTACTTTACGCTCGGCCTCGCCGACATGGCGATCTCCATCGTCGTCGGTGTGTTCATCTTTCAAGTTCCCTTCCGCGGCAACGCCTGGTTCCTGCTTTTCACCAGTTGCCTGTTCCTGTTCGGCGCGCTCTCGTGGGGCATCTTTCTTTCGGCCAGCTCGCGTTCCCAATTAATGGCATTCCAGATGGGAATGCTCAGCTCGTTCCTTCCCGGCTATCTGCTTTCGGGCTTCATTTATTCCATTCATAACATGCCCAGGATCATCCAGCTCGTCAGTTACATTGTGCCCGCGCGCTATTTCGTCACCATCTTGAATGGCGTGTTTCTGAAAGGCGTTGGATTTCGCATTCTGTGGCTCGAAGTCCTGATGCTGGCCATTTACGCAGGCTTGGTGTTTTTGGGCGCGTCCCGCAAAATGCGTCTGAAGGTGGCTTAGCAAACTGGATTAGACCCATGCGAGACCGATTGCTCTGCATCATCCGCAAAGAATTCCGCCAGGCTTTTCGCGAGCCGCGCATGCGCAGCATGCTCTTCATCCCGCCGCTCGTTCAACTATTCGTTTTTGGGTTCGCAGTGAATCTGGACGTCGATCACGCCAACCTGGCCTGGATGGACGGCGATCGAACTTACCAGAGCCGCGAACTGCTCGCCGCGTTCCAAGGCTCCGGACGTTTCGACGTGGTGGCCACACCGGGCAACGATCGCGAAGTCCAGCAACTCCTCGATTCGAGCCAGGCAGACCTGGTGGTCCGCGTGCTCCCTGGCTTCGAGCGCGACCTGGATCGCGGCCGCAACACCTCGGTGCAAGTCCTGATCAACGGCAGCAACTCCAACACCGCGTCCATCGTCTCCAGCTACGCTTCATCCATCGTCACTAGCTTCGCGGCGGAGGTGATGCAGGAGCGAAATCGTAATCTGTTGTCCGCACGCCAGGCTCCCACTCCCGTTTCGTTCCACGTGCCGCGGCTCACAATGCAGAGCCGTGTCTGGTTCAACCCGAATCTGCTCAGCCGAAATTACTTTGTCCCGGGCATCGTGGTCAATATCATCATGCTGATCACGCTGATGCTTACTGCCATGGCCATCGTTCGCGAAAAAGAAATCGGAACCATGGAGCAGCTCATGGTCACGCCCATCCGGCCCATCGAACTGATGCTCGGCAAGACCCTGCCGTTTGCCCTGGTGGGCTTAGTGGACACAGCTCTCGTGGTGATTGCGGCCCTGTTGCTGTTCCACGTTCCCTTCCTCGGCAGCGCGCTGCTGCTATTCTTCTGTTCCGTTCTGTTCCTGATGACCTCGCTCGGCGCCGGTATCTTCATCTCCACTATTTCCGAGACGCAGCAGCAAGCCATGATGACCACCTTCCTGTTCTTCCAGCCCTGTTTCCTGCTGAGCGGCTTCGCCTTCCCGATCCAAAACATGCCGGATGCGATTCAATACCTGACGTTCCTCAATCCCGTGCGCTACTTCATGGAAATCGTCCGCGGCCTGTTCTTGAAAGGCAGCGGCGTTTCGGTCCTGTGGCCGCAGATGCTGGCCTTGGCGATATTCGGCGTCGTCATTCTCACGCTCAGCTCGCTACGTTTCCGCAAACGTCTGGACTAACCTGGCGGATCGACTCCAGCACTTCGTCCACCGTGATCTCCTTGAGCTCACTGCTCATCACCGAGGCCCGCTCTCCTCTTGGCGCCCACACTGCCGGATCGCTCGGCCCGAAGATCGCCACCACTGGCACCCCGACGGCAGCCGCCAAATGCGTGATTCCAGAATCGTTGCCGATGTAAACGCGCGCACTCGCAAGCCAACACGCCAGTTCATATAAATTTTCGAACCGCACCGCATGCTCGATCGCCTCCTCGGGGCCCGCGCACCATCGCACCGGGATCGATAGCCGCGCCGCCACTTCGCGAAAACGCTCCATCGGCCAGTTCTTGCGCGCGCTCCCTGAAAACGGATGGATCACCGCGAAATCAGCGGCCGTTTCTCGCTCGCAATCGATCCTCGGAACGGCAACGCCCTCGCCACCCGCCTGCTTTAGAAAGAAATCCGCCGCGTGGATCTTCGCGCTTGGCTCGGGCAAAGCATCCAGAAATCGAAATGGCAATCCCAGCGCTGCCATCTGCTCGCGGAACTCCGCGCGATTCGCGCCGTACCAGGAAACAATCGAATCGAAGGATCGCAACTTCGCAATCAAATCCGCGGGCGGATCCACTCCAGGCAATCCAAGTAAATCGATCCCCGTCGACGCAATCGCCCGCGCGTCCGCAAAACGAATCAGCGGCACGATCGCCGACGGAACCCAGACTTCCGTGTATTCGGATCGTAGGAACTCGATCGCGGGCAGCGACAGGATACAATCGCCGATGCCTCCGGGTCGAATGATCAGGCGGCGCGAGGGCACCTTAGTGGATGCTGTGGCTGGTCTCCCACAGCGGACCATTCACGTCCTGAATACTCACGTGCACCGCTTTGGACTTTTCCAGATCCGCATCGCTCACCTCAAAATGCGCGGCCACCATGCGATCCACGGTGGCGTGCGGTGCAATCGCATCCTGTAACCCCAACCCTTCGTTATATTGGTCGCCCAAGAAACGATTGTATTGGAACAGTTGCTTCAGATCGCTCTTCGATATCGTGACGCCCTCTTCCATGTCGCCATTCGCCTTTTCGAGGGAGATCTGCACATCGCGTACGGTGAAGGGCAAATCGGAAGGATTCTTCACGCGAAAATCCATCACCGCGATGCTATTCCCTTCGCCCAGCGCTCCCGTGCGCACCTTCAGGATTTTGCCCTGAAGTTCAAGATGCGACCCTTTGTTGGCGCTCAGGATCACAACCACCGCGATGGCCATCGCAACCACACCGATGCCAAAAAAGATCAAAAGACGTTTGCTCATGAGCAACGAGGCCCGCTAATCTCCCAGTAATCTGCCGTAGCCGTGCAGGCTGGTGACATTATCGCAGACGGCCTTAATGCCCGCCGTGATGGGAATGGCCAACAGCAGTCCAATGCCGCCCCAAATGGTGCCCCAGAACATGAGCGCCACTGTCACCACCAGCGGATTCAGATGCACGCGCGACCCCACCACCTTGGGATAGAGCAGGTTCATTGCGATCAGGTGCAGCACCGCCACCACCACCGCGATCATCACGTAAATCGCCGGCTGATTGTACACGATCAATCCCGCCGCCAGGGCCGGTATCATCGCTAGCGGCAGACCGACATACGGCACCAAACTAAGAAAACCGCTCAACGGTCCCACAAGCGGCCAATAGGGAAGGCGAATGGCGAAGAAGAACGAGCAACTGATGGTAGCTAGTATCAATCCGAGAATAAAATTCCCGATTACATAAGCCCGCACCATATCGGCCACTCCCTGCCAGCTTTTTCCTACCACCTGCCGCTCGGATCCGCTAAAGAGGTACAGAAAACTGCGCCGCATGTGATCGCGCCAGCTCAGCATGAAATACACCAGGAATGGGACGAAGCTGGCCATAAGAAGTACGTCATAGAATGACCGGACGTACCCATACACATAGGTCAGCAGCGGCGTCGGTTCGCTATGAATGCGAACCTCGGGAATCTGCGCCGGTACAGGCGGCGCTTCCACAATCTTGCTTCCCCGCCTCCTTCGCGCCGTATCAGGCGCGGGATTTCCTGGCAACGGCTGAGTATCCTGAAAACGCTTCGGGATCATTACCTGGTAGGTTCGTTTCTCCACATCGTCCACCCGCGCGGCCGCGTTATCCACCAGCTCGTTCATCCGCTGGCTGAACGTCGGAAGTTCTTGCTCAAATCCCGCCACCTGCGTATAGAGCCCCAGCCCAAACAGATACAAAACCAGTAGTGCGACGCTACAAACGATAAAACTGGCCACAGCGCGGGGCATACGAAGCTTCAGCAGCGGCGTCAATAACGGGTCCAGTAGGAAGGCGATAGTAGCTGCCACCACCATGGTGATGAAAAATACCCGGCCGTAATACAGCAGCGCCACGGTTGCGGCCACCGCCAAGATGGTCACGCCAGCTTGCGATTGTCGCTGAACCGGCAACTTAGGTGTGGGCGTCGGCGTGAGGGTAGACATTCGAACCCCGGGGTCCCCTTCTATGGCTTCTTTGTGACCTGCTTCTATGATGAAATGAAATCGGCAGAAACAGCAATCGAAATCATCCCCGCCGAGCACCTTTCGGCGAGGTTGCAGCGATTCTTGGCGATTCTTAATGACTTCAGGCAGAATCTTGGCCCTCGATCTGGGCAAACGGCGCATTGGGCTGGCGCTGAGCGACGAGCTCGGCGTCACCGCCCAGGGCCTGGAAACCCTGCAACGCACCAACATCCGCGAGGATCTGGCGCGCCTGGCGAAACTGGCCTCAGACCGCAACGTCACACTGATATTGATGGGAAACCCATTGCACATGAGCGGGCACGAAGGACGCGGCACCGAACTTGCCCGCGATTTCGGGGCGCGCCTTCAGGCCGTCACCGCCATTCCGGTTCAACTCTGGGACGAACGCCTTACTACCGTCCAAGCCCAGCGCGTGCTTCGCGAAAGCGGCGTCAGCATTGAAAAACGAGCCAAGGCGGTCGATCGCCTGGCTGCGGTTATTCTACTCGAAAGCTACCTCGATTCCCGCCAACCATGAAGCGTCTGCTGCTGGCAGTGATTATCCTGGGCGCAATCGCAGCCGGATTGGCCTACTTGTCGCTCAACGTTACTTACCAAGGTTTTCGCGACCAGGTGATCCTCGATTTTCCGAAGGGAACCAGCACGCAGGCCATGGCGGAAGAACTGGCGCAGAACGGCGTTATCCGTTATTCGTGGCAATTCCTGCTGCTCCGGGCCATTGATCCCGCCAAAAAGCTGCAAGCCGGCGAATACCGCTTCGCGCGGCCCGATACCCCTGCCGGCGTCCTGAATCGCATCGCGCGCGGCGACGTTTTCTTCTACGAGCTCATCGTGCCCGAAGGCAGCAACATTTTCGACATTGCGGCCAGCGTAGGCCGTTTCGATTTCCTGAAAGGCTCCGACTTTCTGCGGGCCGCCCGCAATCCATCGCTTATCCGCGATCTGGCGCCCAGCGCACCCACGCTCGAGGGCTACCTGTTCCCAGCCACTTACCGCATCACGCGATCCACCACAGTCCAGCAGCTTTGTGTGATGATGACGGGCCAGTTCCGCAAGCAGTGGCGCGAGTTGCAGGATTCGGTGCATGCCAAACCGGTGAACGAAATCGTGACCTTGGCCTCGCTGGTCGAAAAGGAAACCGGCCGTCCCGAGGATCGGCCGATCGTCGCGTCTGTCTATGAGAACCGGCTGCGCAAGGGAATGGCGCTGGATTGTGATCCAACCACGATCTATGCAGCGCTGCTGGACGCTCGCTATCGGGGGACCATCTATCGATCCGATCTGAATAACGACAATGCGTATAACACTTATCGCCATCCAGGCCTGCCTCCCGGCCCGATCGCGAATCCCGGCCTGGCCTCGCTCAAAGCCGCGCTTACACCGGCCGACACAGATTATCTCTATTTCGTCGCCAAGCCCGATGGTTCTGGCGGCCATCAGTTCTCGGAAACCATAGAGCAGCACAATGTAGCGGTTCAGCAATACCGGCGCGCCGCCAAGCCGTGACACCCCCGGTGCCGTGACGCATGCTGCCCTTCCAACTCGTCTATCATCCGCGCTACGACCTCAACCTCGGCGACCATATATTTCCGGCCCGCAAGTACCGTCTCATTCATGACCGGCTGCTGGAAGAGCGCCTCGCCGAACCAGCCGATTTCGTCGAGCCACAGCCCGTCTCCGATGACGATGTTCTGCGCGTTCACGATCCCGGCTGGGTGCAGCGCCTCAAGACGGGGACCTTGACCGAGGCCGAAATCATCAAGCTTGAGATCCCCTATTCGCGCGAAATGGTGGAGGGCTTTTGGCTTGCCACAGGCGGCACCATCCTGGCCGCCCACAACGCTCTGCGCGATCGCATCGGATTCAACATTGGCGGAGGATTTCACCACGCTTTTCCGGCATATGGCGAAGGTTTTTGTGCCATCCACGACGTCGCCATTGCTGTCCGTGCCCTACAGCATGAGCAAACCATCGAGAAAGCGCTGATCGTCGATTGCGACGTTCACCACGGCAACGGAACGGCCGCGATCTTCGCCGGCGACCGCAGCGTGCTCACCCTTTCGATTCATCAGTTCAACAACTACCCGAGCGTGAAACCGCCGTCGGTGATTGACATCGATCTCCGCGCTGGCATCGAGGACGCTGAATACCTGGATCGTCTCGGCGGCGCGCTGAAAGTCGCACTGAGCTTCGTACCCGATTTGCTGATCTATGTCGCCGGAGCAGACCCCTACCGCGAAGACCAGCTTGGCGGGCTGACGCTGACCATCGAGGGACTCAAAAGCCGCGACCGGCTAGTGTTCGAAACTGCGCTGGCCCAATCCGTCCCAGTGGCGGTGGTGCTCGCCGGAGGCTACGCCCGCGATACCAACGATACCGTAACCATCCACTGCAACACTGCCAAAGCGGCCCGCGACGTGCTTATGCAAGAATCAAGACAGCCTTAGAATGATCACCGCGAAAGCGCTGGATATCCATGTGGAACAGTTGTTTACGCTCTTGGCTCGTCTGCATTCCGCGTTAGCGAGTGCGGGAATCGAATATCGCGTGATCGGAGGATTGGCCGTATTCTTCCAGGTCAGCGCGCGAGACCATGATGCAGCGCGAGTTACGAGAGACGTGGATATCGCTGTCGATCGTAGCGACCTGGACCGCATCTCTAGAGCGGCCGAAACTTTCGGTTTTCGCCATCGGCACGTCGCGGGCATAGATATGTTGGTGAACGCCGAAAGTCCCAAGGCAAAAAGCGCGATTCACCTGGTTTTCGTTCGCGAGAAGGTTCGCCCAGGAGATTTGTCGGCCATTCCAGGCTTTTCTGAACCCACGAAGACCATTGAGGGGTTCCTTCTCGCGCCAGTCCCCGATCTGGTGCGTATGAAGCTGACCAGTTTTCGGCTGAAGGATAAAATCCATATTCTCGATATGGACTCAGTTGGATTGATCACGCCTGAAATTGAAGCATCTCTCCCGGAACCCCTGCGCGGGCGCCTCCGCCAAGTGCGCGCCGAGGAAGCTCAATCCACCGGCGGTTAGCCTTCAGTTTCGAAAACTTCTACCAGCGGAACTTCGACGTTTGGATCTTTAGTGCGCAGCGTTCCATCCAGCACTTCATGCATCTCGCCTGGCGTGTAGCAAAACGCGCGGCGAGTTAACGGATCGAGTACCCAAACGTAGCGAACGCCCATTTGGAAATAATCGGACAGGCGTTCATTCAGCCGCGAGACTCTGTCTTCAGACGAAAGAATCTCAATGCAGAGGAAAGGTGCCTGCCGCACAATGGGATCGCGAGGAGCGGACGCCGGGAGCACGCATAGATCCGGCCACGCGAAAGCGAGTCGGACTGACCTGAACGCGCTGCTCTGTCAATACGCGGATCCCCCACTGAGCTCTCCTGTTAAAGAGAAAAGCACCCAAACTAGTCTGCGTCAAGCTGTGTGGCTGCTCGCCCAAGTTGCGCTCCTGGAGCTCGCCGTCCACGTAATCCCGATCCGGATCGAAGCTCGCGGCGAGATATTCTTGGACGGTTACCATCAATCCACGGGAGCGGAATAAGCCGAGGCCGGCGCCGAGGCAATCATCGCGTCCTCAAAGGAATAATCGGGTTTGGGGAACTTGTGCCGCACGTACCAGCGGTAGGTTTCCTTCAATCCGGCATTGAATTCCACCGGCTTAAATTTTAAGATGCGCTGGGCTTTGTTCACCACCACGGTGATCGCCGGCAGATCGAAATAGACTCCGAAATACATCTTGGGGCCCATCGGATGGCCGCCTGCGCGCAGAATCCGCTCGCGTGGCAGACGCACGAAAGTCGGTTCTTTTCCGGAGGCTCGCGCGAACGCCTCCACCGCTTCCACCTGCGTCAAAGGCCGGGGATTTGCGATGTTAAACGCGTGGCCGTCGATATCGGGAGTGTCGATCACTTTCACACAGGCGGCCACCAGATCGCCGATATGCACGAATTGCATCAGCCGCCGCCCATCGCCTGGCAGGATCAAGGGACGCCCGTCTCGTAAACGGTCCCAAAAGAAAGCCTCGCGGTAAAAAGGGTTGCCCGGACCATACACAAACGGAGGACGCAAAGTTACTACGGGAAATCCGTTGCGCTGCCGCATGCGGAACAGCGCCCGCTCGCTCATGGCCTTATTGCGAACGTAGCGGTCGGGATGATCGTCCGGCGCTAGCGCATCGCCTTCATGATGATTCAGGCCGTCGCCATACGCGCCCACGCTCGACATGAAAACGTAGCGGTGCAGATTGTTTCCGCAGGCCCGCGCCGTGGCTTCCACTTGCGCGGCCGTGGTGCCGTGCTCCCAGTCGTACACGTTGTCGTAGACTACATCGAAACTTTTGCCCGCCAGCACCCGCTTCACGGCATCCGGATCGTTGCGGTCGGCGACAATATTTCCGACTTTTTTTCCCAGCTTATGGCGCGGCTTGCGATGCAGAACCGTCACCTCGTGCCCGGCGTGAAGCAACTGTTTCACCAGCGTCTGGCCGATGAACAGAGTGCCGCCGATTACCAGCACTTTTCGCTTGGCCGGGTCCTGGCGCTTGGATCCGTTAGTCGTAGTACTCGAGCCCAAGGTGTGTAATCAGGTCCTCTCCGCGCATCCAACGCAGGGTGTTCTTCAACTTCATCAACTGAATGAAAATGTCGTGCTCGGGATACAATCCGGGAGCCGTCATCGGAGCTTTGAAGTAGAAGGACAACCACTCTTGGATGCCTTTCATGCCGGCCCGCTGCGCCAGATCCATGAACAGAACAAGATCCAACACCAGAGGAGCGGCCAGGATGGAATCGCGGCATAAGAAGTTGATTTTGATCTGCATGGGATAACCCAGCCATCCGAAGATGTCGATGTTGTCCCAACCTTCCTTGGCGTCACCACGGGGCGGATAGTAATTGATGCGAACTGCGTGATAGAGGTCCTTATAAAGTAGCGGGTACAGTTCGGGCTGCAAGATCTGCTGGAGCACGCTGAGCTTGGTCTCTTCCTTGGATTTGAACGAGCCCGGATCTTCCAGCACTTCGCCGTCACGATTCCCCAGGATGTTGGTGGAGAACCAGCCCGACATCCCCAGCATGCGCGCCTTCAACCCGGGCGCCACCAGAGTCTTCATGAAGGTCTGCCCGGTCTTGAAATCCTTGCCGCAGATTGGAATCTGGCGATCGCGAGCCAGCTCCTGCAGGGCCGGCATGTCAGTGGTCAGATTCGGCGCGCCATTAGCGTATGGCACTCCACTCTTCAACGCGGCATAAGCATAGATCTGGCTGGGCGCGATGTCGGGGTCGTTCTTCTGCAAGCCGCACTCGAAATCCTTCAGCGTCTGATGCACTGCTCCCGGTCTGTGAAACACTTCGGTGGACCCGCACCAGATCATCACGGTTCGGTCCACATGGTTGGTGGCGCGAAACTGCCGGATATCTTCCATCAGCATTTCCGCCTTGTCCATCTTCGAACCGGCCTGCTTCACGTTCGGCCCGTTCAAGCGGCGCACATACTCCTGATCGAATACCGCCGGCATCGGCTTAATGGCGCTCAGCGGCTCGCGGACTTTCTCGAGCAGCGGCGCGTCCAAAACAGCGGCGTGGGCCGCCGATTCGTACGCCGTGTCGTTGAAAATATCCCACCCTCCAAAAACCAGGTCGTTCAAACTGGCCAGGGGAACAAAATCCTTAATGTACGGGCTGCGTCCCTCGGTGCGCTTCCCGAGGCGGACGGTCCCCAGCTGAGTGAGCGATCCGATGGGCTGGCCGAGGCCGCGTTTTACCGCTTCGACCCCCGCCATGAACGTGGTGCTCACCGCTCCGATGCCGGGGATCAGGACCCCCAGCTTACCTTCCGCGGGCGCAATCCGGGTATTTCCTATGGTGGACAACTGCGAATCTCCTTGAATGGTACGAGGATGCTCAAATGTACCCTCGAACAGGGCTGCCGACGCCTATCCTTCGGTATTCTAACATTTTGTAGCAAACCGCGCGATGTCCAAAAGAAAACCGTAAGCTATACTAAGAACGGCTGATGACTGAGCGCGCTACCAGCACCCTTTCCGCCATTCTCATTGATGATGAGCAGCTGGCGCGTGAGGAACTGTCCTACCTGTTGAAGGAGTTCCCCGACGTCGAGATCCTGGCCACCGGCCGCAATGGACTTGAGGCGGTGAAACTCATCGAAAACCTGGAACCGGACGTGGTCTTCCTGGACGTCCAGATGCCCGGACTGGATGGTTTCGGAGTGATCCAGAATCTCCGTGAAAAGAACATTCCCCTACCGCACTTTATTCTCGCTACAGCGTACGATCAATACGCCATCCAGGCCTTCCGCTGGGAAGCACTCGATTATCTGCTGAAGCCCATCGAAAAAGACCGCTTGATGATGGCCGTGGAGCGCGCCCGGAAAGCGGTTACGGAGAAATCGAAGGCCACGCCGCAGCCGGAGCTGATGCCATTGAAGGCGACGCCGCAGCGCACGAAGCTGCTGGTGAAGAACAACAACCGCAACTTCATTGTCGACGCGCAGGATGTGGTTTACGCCACTATCGACGACGGACTCATCACGGTGGTGGCCACAAACGTGGAAGGCGAATCGAATTACCGCACCATCGAAGAGCTGCAATCCAACCTTGATCCCGATACTTTCTGGCGCGTTCACCGCTCGTTTCTGGTAAACATTCATCGCATCAAGGAAGTGATTCCCTGGTTCAAGTCAAGCTTCCAGCTCCGCATGGATGACAAGAAGCAAACGGAAGTGCCTGTCAGCCGGGTGCAAACCAAGCGATTGCGCGCGCTGCTGAAGCTTTAAACACAAATTCGGAAGCTTATGTCCACTGCCGCTCCCAGCCGCGCCACGATTAGCATTCGCCGGGCCAAGCCCGAGGATGCGGCCACATGCGGGCAAATCTGCTTCGAAGCATTTCACAAGATCAATACGGATCACAATTTCCCGCCCGATGTTCCAGAGCCGGCCCGGGGCGTGGGATTGATGACCAGTGTGTTTTCGCATCCCGGCTTCTACTGTGTGGTAGCCGAAGTCGACGGCCGAATCGTGGGAAGCAACTGCCTGGACGAACGCGACGCCATTGCGGGCCTCGGACCCATCACGATCGATCCGAGGATACAGAATCGGGGCGTTGGACGCAAGCTGATGGATGCCGTGCTCGACCGCGCGCGCGAGCGCAAGTTGGTGGGAGTCCGGCTGGTTCAGGCCGCCTTTCATAATCGGTCGCTTTCGCTCTATACGACGCTGGGCTTCGACGTTCGGGAACCGCTGTCTGTGTTCCAAGGACCAGCCATTGGGAAAACCTTCGACGGATTCATGGTTCGCGCAACGCAGCTCTCCGATCTGGAAGCGTGCAATGGAGTGGCGCTGCGCGTTCACGGGCAGCACCGCGGCGGAGAACTCGGCGATGCGATCAAGCAAGGCACCGCGACGGTTGTGGAACGCCACGGCCGAATCACCGGATATGCCAGTTCGCTGGCGTTTTCCGGGCATGCCGTCGCGGAAACCAACCTGGACCTCCAGGCGATCATCGCGGCTGCGGACGGATTCGGCGGCCCCGGAATATTGGTGCCATCCCGCAATGCGGAACTCTTCCGTTGGTGCCTGGCCAACGGGATGCGTGTCGTGGAGCCCATGACTCTGATGTCGCTTGGCCTGTACAACGAACCGAAGGGCGCGTTCCTGCCCTCGATACTCTATTGAACACAGTTTCAGTGTAGAGGCGAGAGTGGAGATTCCCGCTCGGAAAAAGCTGCCTCCGCTTGCTTTGCGCGCGGCTCAGTTGGTTCCGGTTCTCCGAACGTTGTTCCGATTCTGTGACTTGTCATCGGACGTCGGAGGAATTAACAACCTGAACGGTAGCCCCACTCGCGAGCGAATCCGGCGGATTGGAAATCACCAGATCGTTTTCGCCGATACCGGAGACTACTTCCACTTCGTTGCCGTAATCCTTGCCGAGGATCACCGGAACCAATTCGGCTTTGTTGCCGTCGCGGACCACGCCGACGCGCAAACCCTCACTACGGAATATCAGCGCGCTCACGGGCAAAATCAGCGAGCGTGAGCCTTCGGGAATCATGAAATGGACTTCGGCATAAGCGCCGGGGCGAAGCTCGCCCGATGCGTTATCGACATCCACTTCCGTAAGCAGGGTTCGGGTTGCGGGATCGATGGCGCCGGCAGTACGAACCAGCTCGCCGGGAAAATGGCGACCGGGAAATTCCGATAGCGTGAGATACGATTTTATGCCGGGAGTAGCCGCGCGAGAATCGGCCTGCGGCACGCTTACGTAGACGCGTAGCTTCGCGGTGGCCGCCATATGAAACAGCTCCTGAGCGGCTCCGCCGTTGCCGGCATTAATGAGAGCACCGATGTCAATATTGCGGGCGGTTACGATACCGTCGAAGGGAGCTCTGACGATTTCGTAGCCTTGCATCTCTTGCAGCCGGCCGAGATTGGCTTCGGCCACGGCAATATTGCTGCGGGCTGCCGCAATGGCTTGTTCGAGCGCATTCAGATTGGCCACTTGCGCTTGATATTGAGCCTGATACTGATCGTTCTCCTGCTTGGATACCGCACCTTTCTGTACCAGGTTCTGCCAGCGCTGGGCGGTAACGCGAGCGATCTCTTCATTGGCCTTGCCTTGCTGTTCATTGGCAATGGCTTGATCCAGGGACGCCTGGGTCTGTTGGATCGTCGCTTTGGCCTGACGCACCTGCTGATCGAGCTCGGGCGCCTCGATGGTCGCCAATACTTGTCCCGCTTTTACATGTCCGCCGATGTCGACATTCCATTGCTTCAAGTAGCCGCTGGAGCGCGCGTAAATGGGAGAGTCGGTAAAGGCCTGGATGTTGCCGGGCAGCACAACTTCGTCCTTCATGGCGCCCGGCTTCGGATGGATCACGGCGACGGCTGGAATGGCGAGCTCCCGCGTGGTTTCTTTTACCGCCGAGGCAGTCTGAATGCGAGCGTTGATGCCCCAGAAAACGATGCCCGCCACGATCAGAACGGCCAGCACAAGCAAAACCACCACGCGCAGCGTTCGCGGGCCCGTGGGGGGCCGGCTGGGCTGCGGCAAGCCGGGGGGCAAAATCGGATGGCCGGCGTGCTTATGGGAGATGGGGGTCTCGAGCATAGGCTCACTATCTAGCATCGGCCGGCACTCTCTTTCTATGTAACATGCTGAATACAGTGGGTACAAAAAATAAGGTGGCGATGGTGGCGCAGATCAGCCCGCCGATCACGGCCCGTCCGAGCGGGGCGTTTTGTTCACCGCCTTCACCCAAGCCCATGGCCATCGGGATCATGCCGATGATCATGGCAAGGGCGGTCATGAGAACGGGGCGAAAACGTGTAAAGCCAGCCTCCAGAGCGGCACGCGTCGGATCGCCCTCCGACTGCAAATGATCCTTGGCGAAGCTGATCACCAGGATGCTGTTGGCGGTGGCCACGCCCACGCTCATGATGGCCCCCATTAACGCGGGGACGCTCAGCGTGGTGCGCGAGATAAAGAGAAAGATTACGATTCCGGCCATGGCGGCGGGAAGCGCGGTGATGATGATGAATGGATCGAGCCAGGATTGAAAGTTAATCACGATGAGAAAGTAGACCAGGATGATGGAAAGTATCAAGCCGCCGAGCAGCCCACGGAACGACGACTGCATGGTGTCGATCTGGCCGCGGACGATCAACTGAGATCCGCGCGGCAGCTTTTCGCGCGCCTTGGCGACAATGCGATCGATGTCGGTGGCGACGCCACCCAAATCGCGATCCTGCACGTTGCCGAAGATGTCGATGGCGCGCTGGAGGTTGTAGTGCGAAACGACAGCCATTTCCGCCCGGCGGCTGGTGCTGACTACGTCGCCCATGATTTCGGGGTGATGCACACCGTCGCTGGTGATGGGAACGTTATTCAGATCGCCAATGGAGGTCATGTCGTACTGCGGGGTCTGGGCTACCAGGTTGTAGGTAACCCCACTCTTGGGATCGAGCCAATAAGACGGCTGAGTTTGAGAGCTTCCGCTGAGGGAAATCAGCAAACTGTTAGCGACATCGAGCGGCGAATAACCGCTCTCGATGGCCTTGGTACGGTCGACATTCACTTGAATTCGGGGCAGGTCGAAAAGCTGATGGACGCGCAGATCCACGGCGCCGGGGACAGTGCGGAGCTGGGCCAGGAGGTTCGTGGCGAAGATGTGGTTGGCGTTCAGATTCGGACCGGAGACTTGAATGTCGATGGGCGCCGGAAGGCCGAAGTTTAAGATCTGGCTCACGATGTCGGCGGGCAGGAAATAGAAGGCCACGCCCGGAAACTCGCGCGGCAGTTTTTGCCGCAGCTCATGGACATAAAAGTCCGATGGGCGGTGGCCCGGCTTCAAGGTGACCATCACATCGGCATCCATGGTGCCGATCGGCGCCGAGTTGCTGTACGCCGTATTGATGGAACTATACGGCAGCCCGATATTGTCGATGATGCTGGCCAGCTCGGACTCTGGAATGGTCTCGCGCATTGACGTTTCGATCAAGTCGCCCAGACGGGCAGTTTCTTCAATGCGAGTGCCGGTTTTCGCGCGGAAGTGCAGATTGAACTGGCCGGCGTCGGTGACCGGGAAGAAATCGCGCCCAAGCCATGGGATCAGGAGAAACGCAGCGGCGCAGAGTCCAAGGAATATCGGAACGAAAAGCCGGCGACGGCGGATGCACGTTTCCAGCATCCGGAGATAACCCATGCGCGCCGCTTCAAAACCACGCTCGAATGCGCGCTGGAAACGTGCGGCAATGTTCCATGATTTCGGCTCGGAGGCATGATGCCCATGGACCTTGAGCAAGTACATGGCAAGCGTTGGAACCAATGTGCGCGACAGAACGTACGACGCCAGCATGGCGAATACAACTGCTTCCGCCAGCGGGACGAAGAGGTAGCGCGCGACACCGGTGAGGAAAAACATCGGGATGAAGACGATGCAGATGCACAGCGTGGAAACCAGTGCCGGGACGGCGATTTGGGCCGCGCCGTCCAGGATGCCGGTGTGTAAGTCCTTGCCTTCGTCGAAATTGCGATCGATGTTTTCGATGGTGACTGTAGCGTCGTCCACCAGGATGCCCACCGCCAGAGCCAGACCGCCGAGCGTCATGATGTTGATGGTTTCGCCCAGCGCGCTTAGCACGCAAATGGAGCACAGGATCGATAAAGGAATCGATATCGCGATGATCAGCGTGCTGCGCCAGCTTCCGAGGAAGAGCAGGATCATGATGGCCGTAAGACAGGCGGCGATGATGGCTTCACGAATCACCCCACTGATGGCTGCGCGAACAAATAATGACTGGTCGGAGATGGGCTCAATCTTGAGTTGGGGCGGAAGCGTGGTGGCAATTTGGGGCAACATGCCGCGCACCTGCTTGACGATGTCGAGCGTGGAGGTGTCGCCAACTTTCAGAATGCTGAGCAGGGCGCTGCGTTGACCGTTGCGGCGTACGATATTGGTTTGCGGAGAGAAGCCATCGCGCACGTGCGCAACGTCGTGTACATAGATGGTGCTATTGCCAACCGCCTTCACGGGAAGATCGTTGAGCTCCTGAACCGTCTCCGGGCTGGCATTGAGACCGATGTCATATTCGAACTGGCCGATCTTGGAAGTGCCGGTGGGCAGGATCAGGTTCTGGGTGTTAATCGCGTTTACGAGGTCGGCCGGCGATAGCCCTTTCGATTGGAGGAGCGCAGGCTGGAGATCGATCATCACTTGGCGCTGCTTTCCGCCGTAGGGCCACGGGATGGCCGCGCCCTGCACCGTGGCGAGCTGAGTACGGATGAAGTTGGCGGCGTAATCGAACAGTTGCTGCTCCGAGAGTCCCTGGCCGGACAGCGCCAGTTGGAGGATGGGGACGCTGGAGGCGCTGTAGACCAGCATGTAGGGCGACTGCGATCCGGGCGGCATTTGATGGATCGAGTTCTGCGCGACGGCGGTCATCTGCGCCATCGCCATGTCGGCGCGCGTGCCTGGATGGAAGTAGACCTTGGTGATGCTACGGCCGTTCACGGTCTGCGATTCTATGTGATCGATATCGGTGACAACTGTGGTGAGCGAGCGCTCATAAGGGGATGCAACACGTTCCTCCATCTCTTCGGCGCTCAGACCTTGATAATTCCAGAGCGCGGCGATGACGGGGATGTCGACGTTCGGAAAAATGTCGGTGGGGGTTCGCAGAATGACCAGCGGGCTAACGAGCAGGATGAGAAGCGCCATGACAATAAAGGTGTACGGGCGCTTCAGCGCTATATTAACGATCCACACTGGGCAGAAAACTCCTAAAGACTAGGCGACGGTTCATCAAACGCGCGTTACTGGCCCTTTTGACTACTTAGGCGCCAGCCGGCGACGGATCAGGGGTACTTTTGTGCGTAGTGACGCATTTTTTTGATGTGTGGAGGTGGCACAGCGATGCGCTTTTCCACACTAGCGCTGACTTTGATTCCATTGTACCTTATGGGTCAAAAGATGCTTGCTGTATCGTACGATATAGCGTAAGATTGTTTTGTCGATATACATCGAAAGATAGAGCTTTCGATGTATCGGAAGAAAGGATGCTGTATGCGACACGGTTCGGGTGATTGGGGAAGAAGCTGGGCTTATATTCCACCCTGGGGTCCGCGAGGACGTTTTTTTGGCACCGGAGAAGTGCGGATTGCAATCTTGTCGCTGCTATCCGACAAGCCGAGACACGGCTATGACTTGATGAAGGAGCTGGAGGCCAGATCGGGCGGAAGCTACCGGGTGAGTGCGGGCACGATGTACCCGTCGCTGCAGCAATTGGAAGACGAGGGAATGATCGTCTCAGAAACGAAGGACGGCAAGCGGGTGTACCGGCTCACCGATTTGGGCAAAAAGGAACTGGAGCGCGAGAGCGCGACGGCGGACAACATCTGGCAGCGGACGTCAGACTGGGGCGATTGGGGGCAGTGGATCGGACAGAGCGCGCTGGGTCCGATGATGAAGGCTACCATTCGTGCGATGAAACACGCTACGCGCGACCCCGCGATGCGGGCCCGCGTGGAAGAGATCCTGGACCGGGCACGGCGGGAACTGGAAGATTTGTGAGTGCTTCGTTGGAGGACTATCGGCGCTTCTATGCCGAGGAAATTGCGGCAGTAACTGCGATGCGATCAGCCGCGCTGGTGGAAGCCTTCGCGAAGGTACCGCGTGAGCGTTTTCTTGGGCCCGGGCCGTGGGAGATCGGCGGACCGGATTTTGCCATGGGTAGTCAACCGCAGTATCGCGAGACCCAGGATGCGGATCCGCGCCGGCTGTGTCACAACATCGTTGTGGTGATTGACCGGCAGCGGAACCTGAACAACGGGCATCCAAGCACGCTGGCGGCTTGGTTGGACCGGTTGGACATTGCATCGGGCGACAACGTTTTTCATCTCGGAGCGGGCCTGGGATATTACACCGCGATCCTGAGTGAGTTGGCGGGCGCGACGGGGCGTGTGACCGCGATTGAAGTACACGAAAATCTGGCAATCCGGGCGCGGGAGAACCTGACGCCCTGGCCGAATGTCGAGCTGCATGGCGGAGACGGCGGCAACTTTGATCCCGGACCGGTGGATGCGATCTTCGTGAATGCTGGCGTGACGCATCCGCATCCGCTGTGGCTGGATCGGCTCAAAGACGGTGGACGATTGCTGGTTCCGCTGACGTTCGATGTGGGCGGTGGGATCGGCAAGGGCGTGATGATGCTCATCCGGCGCCAGGGCGACAGATACGCGGCCCGGTTCCTGACGCTGGTAATGATTTACTCGTCAACCAGTGTGCGCGATACGGAGCTGAACGGGATGCTGATGAGGCAACTCGGTTCGCCCAAGTTGTTCCAGGTGCGATCGCTGTGCAGGGACGTGCACGAGGCGGAAGAGACGTGCTGGTTGCACGGCAAGGACTTCTGTTTATCGGAGCGCCCTCCAGCGTAGCTATTTCGCCGGCTCGCCATCGGAAGGAAATTCAAACACTTCCCCGCCGGTGTGAACAACCAACGTTCCCGCGCCGAGCAGATGCCCGTTGCTGGGGAAAAAGATAGCGCCATCCGTGGATTCTCCAGACCCTAGCTTGGTGGGAACCAGAGCCAGGGCGGAGGCCGCGGCGCCCGCTTTCAGGCGCGCCGAGACACCTTCGGCGAGCGCGCTTTGACGGCGCGCCTCATACCCATTGGTGGTCTGCATATGTTCGTTGCCGTAAACGCCGCGTTCGTACGTGGTGACCAGCTTGATAACATCGTGGCGGCCCGCCTTGGCGAGCAGATTATTCACGACCGACAGCGCGGGCGAGGCTTGCAGCACCGTTCCGTCCGGCTGGCGATAGCTGAAATCCTCCGGCTTCACCGTCCAGGAAATGGGCGATCCATTGGCGAGCGAGACCTGCATGATCGAATATTCCTTCAAGTGCGCCGGCAAATAGGCGAACATGACGGTGACGCCTCCCTTGGTGAGCGTCTTGTAAAGCAGCCCGTTGGATTCAAACGGGATAATCTGCGCGGACATGATTTGTCCGAACAACGCCGCGCAGGCCGCCAAGCGGGCGGCGAGGAGGAACCTCATCTTTCCATAATAGATGCAGAACAGACTGATTTCTTACAAATTTACGTGTAGTGACAGACCAGTTTGGTCTTGAGCGCCTATTCGTATTTCAGCGCCACCATAGGATCGATGCACATGGCCCGGCGCGCCGGGATGTAGCAAGCGGCGAGCGCGATCAAGGTGAGCAGAACTACGACGGCGGCAAACGTGAAAGGATCGCGGGCGCTGATATCGAAGAGAAAACTGGCCATCAACCGCGTCAGGGCCAGGGCCGCCAGCACGCCAACGATAATGCCAAAGACGGTCAGCCGCGCGCCCTCTCCTAAAACCAGCCGCAAGACGTCCTTGGGCTGGGCCCCCAGCGCCATGCGGGTACCAATTTCATGGGTTCGCCGGGCCACCGAGTATGCCATGACACCGTAAATGCCGATGGCGGCCAGTACCAGAGCGAGCGTTGCGAATCCGGCCAGGAGCAAGGTACTGACGCGCCGCAACGCAACGGACTGGATGGCCAGGGTGTCCATCAGGAGCGATTTGAAGATGGGCTGATCTTGGTCTACGTCCCAAACTGCCTGTTCCGCGGATTTGAGGAGTGCGGTGGGATCGCCGGCGGTGCGAATCGTAAATGCGAGAAGCGCCCACGGATGCTGCTCGAACGGACGGTAGACGGTCGGGAGATCCGGGCGTTCCAGTCCGAACGCCTTGACATTGTCGACCTCACCAACTACATCCCACCATTCGGGCTTTTCCGGGGTTCCCAAGTTCAATCGCTTTCCTACGGGGCTGCCGCCTAGGTATCGTCGCGCAAGGGTCTCGTCGACGATGGCCACGCGCCGGCCGCCGTCGCGATCCGCGGCGGTGAAGTCGCGTCCGCCGAGCAGCGGAATGCGCAATGTGGAGAAATAACCGGGGGTAATGAATCGATTATCGGCATTCGGCACTTCGCCCGGTTTTGGTATCGGGCGGCCTTCCAGATAGAAATCTGTTTCACCCCAAAAGCCAGTGAGCGGAAGAGTGTTTGCGGTACCCACGGAGACAACGCCCGGCAAGGACTTCATCCGCTCAAGAACATCCCGGACGAAAGCGCGTTGTTTGTCCGGCTGGTTGGGTGGGTAATGGTTCGCTGCCAGGAACACTTCCACTCCGAGCACGTGGTCCGGCTGGAAGCCCAGACTGCCGCGAGCGACGCGTTCGAAACTCTCGATCAACAATCCGGCGCCCGCGAGCAATACGAGCGATAACGCGATCTGAGCGACAACAAACAGGCGGCGAAGCCGAGCCGAGCGCGTACCCGCGGTTGCCCCTCGGCTGGATTCCTTGAGCACATCGGCCGCATTGGCGCGAGCCGATTGCATGGCGGGCACCACGCCGAATAGCAATCCTGTAAGGAGCGTGGCAGCCAGGGCAAAGAGAAGTACGGGCACATTGGTGGGAATACTTTCGACTTGGGGAATACTCAGATTTGCAATGTCGTTGGGAAAGATGGAGACCAAAAATTTCGTGCACGACAGAGCCAAGGCAATCCCGAGCGCCCCGCCCCCCAGAGACAACAGAAGGCTTTCGGTGAGAAATTGGCGCAGCAAACGTGCGCGACTGGCGCCCAGGGCGGCACAAGCGGCGATTTCTTTGTGGCGCGTGGTGGCGCGGGCCAGCAGCAAGCTGGCTACATTGGCGCAGGCGATCAGAAGGACAAATCCAACTGCTCCCAGGAGCACTAACAGTGGCGTCTGAACGTCGCCGGCCAACTGCCGCCGTAGCGGTTTGATGTTGACGCCATTCCCCGTGTCCGTGACGGGATGTTCCGCGCCCATCTGGAGCGCGAGAGCGGTCATTTGGGTCTGGGCTTGCTCGTCGGACATACCCTGCTTCAGGCGGCCCATGACACGGATGTAGCGGTGCTGGTAATCACCCACCGCGGACTGGGGCAGCGCGATCGGCATCCAGATTTGCACCTTGGTTGGAAAATCAAAAGCGGCGGGCATTACGCCGATCACAGTGTAAGGCTCGCCATTCAGGGTGATGGCTCTTCCGAGTATTCCAGGGTCAGCAAGGAAGGTGGCGCGCCAGAGCTTATCGCTCAAGACCACGACTTTGGGAGCGCCGGGGCGGTCTTCCTCGGCGCTGAAGGTCCGGCCGAGTTCGGGGGAGACCCCGAGTATGGAGAAATAGTTCGCGGAGAAGGCGTAGCCAAAGAGGAATTGAGGATTTCCAACTCCGGTGAGGGTCATCTGGTTATCGTAAGAAGGAGCAATGTCCTGAAATACCGTGTTCTTCTGCTTCCATTCGAAGAAGTCGCCGGGAGACACCGGCGTCTGGTTGACCCCACGGCGGGTATTCGTGCCCCAGATCATTGCGAGACGGCCGGGGTCCGGGTAAGGGAGATGTTGGAGCAGCACCGCGTTCACGACCGAAAATATAGACGTGCTCGCGCCGATGCCGAGCGCCAGCGTGAGAATAGCGACGACGGTGAAGCCGGGGGATTTGCGCAGCCTGCGCAGGCCCAGCTGCGTGTCCCGCAGCAGTTGCTCTAACCAAACGCTCCACACATCCCGTGTCTCTTCCTTCACCCGCGTCACATTGCCGAACTTGCGCACTGCCGCAAGACGCGCTTCCCTGGGAGGCATGCCGCGCGCTATGTTGTCCTCGGTCTCACTCTCGATGTGGTCGCGAATGTCCTGATCGATCTGCTCTAACATGCGCTTACGTCGCCACATGATTAACCCTCCTGGTGCGTTAGCCTTCCTGCTTCGCGGGCGCGAGAATCCGCGCGATGGCCCCCGCCAGCTTGTCCCACTTGTGGGTCTCCACTGCCAGTTGCCGGCGGCCCGCGGCTGTCAACCGGTAAAACTTGGCCCGTCGATTGTTCTCCGACGTACCCTCCTCCGATGAGATCCATCCCCGCTTGATGAGCCGGTGCAGCGCCGGGTAGAGCGACCCTTGCTCGACCTGCAGCACCTGGTCGGAATTGAATTCGATGGCCTTGGCGATCGCGTGGCCGTGCACGGGGCCCAGCAAGAGCGTGCGGAGAATCAGCAAATCCAGCGTGCCTTGCAGCAGCTCGACCCGGTCGCTTTGGTCTTTAGTAGACATTCTAGGTAATGGTACAAAGCTTCCAGTAGAATGTCAAGGTGAGGTGAGCGCGCGTCTCAGTTGTTCACCTTAGGTCGCAAACGAGAGGAGCTTCGGTTCTAAGGTGATGCTGGAACAAAACTAGTGCCAGAAACTAATTGTTGATACCGTGTTTGAGCCTTAGTCTACATTTAGGAGTTTCCCGCGATGCTTAGAGGCATAATTATCTGTCCCGATGTAGACTTGAACGAACGTCTAGAAGCAATACTCACAGAGATCGGGATCGTGAGCATCACGCGGACACTCGACCGGTATCCCAACGGCCTTGAACTGCTACGTTTTCTGCGCGCGCATGCGCCGCAAGTGGTTTTCGTCAGCACCGAATCCACGACCAAGGCGATGGAGATCGCGCGCGAGGTAGAGAAGAACACGCCGGGCGTTCAGATTGTCGCAGTCAGCCGCTTCGTGGACCCGCAGATTTTGCTGGAAGTGATGCGAGCCGGTATTCGCGAGTTTGCATCGCTGCCCTTCGATCGCCAGACCCTGGTGGATGCCTTAGTACGAATCAAGGACGCAGTTCAGGCGCGGCCGCCGGCTATTGAGGCGACAAATCAGGTCTACAGTTTCCTTCCATCCAAGGCGGGTGTGGGGACATCCACGGTGGCGATGAACACAGCGGTGGCGATGTCGCGCGTGGCGGACGCCTCGGTCCTGCTTTCCGATTTCGACCTGAATTCGGGCATGCTCCGGTTCCTGCTGAAGCTGGATAGCGCCTACTGCGTCACGGATGCGGCTGAACATGCGCTGGAGATGGACGAGAGTTTGTGGCCCACCATGGTGAGCACGGTGGACAAACTCGACGTGCTGCATGCGGGCAAGCTCAATCCGGATTTCCGCATCGAGCCGACGCAGATCCGCCATCTGATGGAGTTTATGCGGCGGAATTACACGGCGCTGTGCTTTGACATGTCGGGCAACCTGGAGCGGTATTCGCTCGAGATCATGCACGAATCGAAGCGCATCTTTCTAGTGTGCACTCCGGAGATCCCCTCGCTGCACCTAGCGCGCGAGAAGTATCTTTACCTGAAACAGCTGGACCTGGGAGAGCGTGTCAGCGTAATTCTGAATCGCTGCCCGAAACGCTCGCTGATCTCGCCACAACAAATAGAGCAACTGCTGGGCGTTCCGATCTACATGACCTTCCCGAACGACTATCAGGGCGTGCAACGCGCCATGACGGCGGGCCGGTGGGTGGATTCCAGCAGCGAACTCGGCCGCCAATTTACTTCCCTGGCACAATGCATGCTGGAAGCCAAAGCAGTCCCGGCGCCCGAGCCGAAGAAGCGCTTCATCGAGTTCTTCTCGGTAGTTCCCGGTAAGGCTATCGCCCCAGCCAGGAAAACAGCGGGATAGCTCATGTAGCGTTCACAGGACTGTGAACGCGGCACGCAAGAGTGCGTGCGCCACAAACTCGGCTATTATCGTCAGTTGGAAAGCGCCGTCCTTCAGTGGGTCGCAACCTACGGCTATTTCGCCATTTTCGGACTACTGGTGTTCGGGATTGTCGGTATACCCGTTCCCGATGAGTTCCTGCTCACCGGCTGCGGCTTTCTTATCTATCGAGGCAGCCTGCATCCCATTCCAGCGTTCGCCAGCGCGCTGGGGGGAAGCATGTGCGGCATCACATGCAGCTACATCATCGGACGGACGTTGGGATGGAAGTTCCTGCATTCGCGCGCGGGCCGGATGCTGCACATTCGCGACGAACAGATCCGCTGGGTACACGACTGGTTCAACCGCATCGGGCATTGGGCGCTGATGATCGGCTATTTTGTCCCTGGCGTGCGGCACTTCACGGCGATTGTAGCGGGCACGTCCAAGCTGGAATACCCCGGGTTCGCGGCTTTCGCTTATGCGGGCGCGGTGTTGTGGGTGAGCACGTTTCTCTTCATCGGATACCATTTCGGAGAGCGCTGGGAGCAGATCCTGCGGGTGATTGAACACAATCTGAAGTACGCCTCCGTTGTGGCCGGCGTGCTGATTGTGGCGTACGCCGCGTACGTGTTGGTGCGGCGGAGGCGTTAGGCGCTCATTTAATATGGGAACGGATGGGTTCCGCGGTAGTTCCTCAACATTTCTACAGCTCGACGACGGGGAAAAAGGCAGCAATGGCCGTGAGCGGCTGCATCCTGTTTCTGTTCGTGGTAGGACATCTGATCGGCAATTTGCAGATCTATGAAGGCCATGACAAACTGAATCGCTACGCGGTGTTGCTGCGTACGGAACCGGCGCTGCTGTGGGCGGTGCGGATCGTGCTGCTCGGGATGGTGGCGCTCCACATCTGGTCGTCCATCCAACTGGCGGTGCGAAATGTCTGTGCGAGGCCGGAGGGGTATAGCAAGAAGAAAGCAACCGGGTCGTCGTATGCGTCGCGGACTATGTATTGGAGCGGCCCGATTATTCTGGCGTTCGTGATTTACCATCTGCTCGACTTCACCTTTGGCAAAGTGAATCCACACTTCGAGCCGGGCAACGTATACGGCAACGTGGTGGCGAGCTTCCAGGTGATTCCGGTAGCGGCGTTCTATATCATCGCGATGCTGCTGTTGTGCCTGCACCTGTATCACGGGTTGTGGAGCATGTTTCAATCGCTCGGGATCGCGCATCCACGCTACACGCCGATGTTGCGGCGAGGCGCGGCGGTGGTGGCGACACTGATCGCGGTAGGGAACATTTCGATTCCGTTGGCGGTTCTATTGGGATGGGTGAGGTAACGATGCTACTGGACGCGCGCGTTCCATTGGGCGAGATCGGGAAACTGTGGGATCAGGCCCGCTTCGAAATGAAGCTGGTGAACCCGGCGAACAAGCGCAAACATACCATTCTGGTGGTGGGCTCGGGATTGGCGGGAGCGTCGGCGGCGGCCACCTTGGGCGAACTGGGCTATAACGTGAAGTGCTTCTGCTTTCAGGATTCACCCCGGCGCGCGCATAGCATCGCGGCGCAAGGGGGGATCAACGCAGCGAAGAATTATCACGGCGACGGCGACAGCGTGTTCAGGTTGTTTTACGACACGGTGAAGGGCGGCGATTTCCGGTCGCGCGAGGCGAACGTGTACCGGCTGGCGCAGATCAGCGTAGAGATTATCGATCAGTGCGTGGCGCAGGGTGTACCGTTCGCACGCGAGTATGGCGGGACGCTGGCCAACCGCAGCTTTGGGGGCGCGCAAGTGTCGCGGACGTTTTATGCGAGGGGGCAGACGGGACAGCAGTTGCTGCTGGGCGCCTACCAAGCGCTGGAACGACAAGTGCAAGAAGGCCGCGTGACGATGTTCCCGCGCACCGAGATGCTCGACCTAGTGGTGATCGACGGGCGGGCGCGCGGCATCGTGACGCGGAACCTGGTGACGGGGCGCATCGAATCGCACGTGGGAGATGCGGTGGTGCTGGGAACGGGCGGCTACGGTAACGTCTATTATCTTTCGACCAACGCGAAAGGATCGAACTGCACTGCCATCTGGCGGGCGTATAAGCGCGGCGCTCTGTTTGCCAATCCTTGTTTCACGCAGATTCATCCGACGTGTATTCCGGTGTCGGGCGATTATCAATCGAAACTGACGCTGATGAGCGAATCGCTGCGCAACGACGGACGCATCTGGGTGCCGTTAAAGGCGGAGGACAAACGCGCGCCCAATCAGATCCCGGAACCAGAGCGCGATTACTATCTGGAGCGGCGCTATCCGAGCTTCGGGAACCTGGTGCCGCGCGATGTGGCGTCGAGGAATGCGAAGGCGGTGTGCGACGAAGGCCGGGGAGTGGGCGAGACAGGGCTGGGCGTCTATTTAGATTTTTCCGATGCCATCCAGCGGCTGGGCGTGGATGTCATTCGCGAGCGATACGGGAATTTGTTCGAGATGTACCAGCGGATCACGGACGAGGATCCGTATCAGGTTCCCATGCGCATCTATCCGGCGATTCACTACACCATGGGCGGATTGTGGGTGGATTACTACCTGATGAGCACCATCCCGGGATTGTTCGTGATCGGCGAGGCGAATTTTTCCGATCATGGCGCGAATCGATTGGGCGCGAGCGCCTTGATGCAGGGGCTATCGGACGGATATTTCATTCTGCCTTACACGGTGGGCGATTACATCGCGAAGACCAAGCTGGAAAAGATTGACGCCAGTGCAGCGGAGTTTCGCAGCGCGGAGGCGGGAGTCGCGGAGCTGACGAAGAAGCTGCTCGGGATACACGGACACCACACGGTGGATGCGTTTCATCGGCAACTAGGGAAGATCGTTTGGGATTTTTGCGGGATGTCGCGGACGGGCGCCGGACTAGATGAGGCGATCGTTAAGATCCGGACGCTGCGCGAGCAGTTTTGGCGCGATGTGAACGTTCCTGGCAGCGCGGACGATCTGAATCAATCGCTCGAAAAGGCCGGACGCGTGGCGGATTTCTTCGAACTGGCGGAACTGATGTGCATCGACGCGAGGCATCGCGAGGAAAGCTGCGGCGGACATTTTCGAGAGGAGTATCAGACGCCGGATGGCGAAGCGCAGCGCAACGACGATGGGTGCGCTTACACGGCTGCCTGGGAGTACACGGGCGTTGGGCACGCGCCGGAGTTGCATAGAGAGCCGCTCTCTTTCGAGTACGTGCATCCCAGCCAGCGGAGTTATAAATAATGCGGTTGATGTTAGAGGTATGGCGCCAGAAAAACGCCGCTGCGAAGGGACGCATGGTGCGCTATGAAGCCAACGATGTGAATCCCGACATGTCGATGCTGGAGTTGCTGGATGTGGTGAACGAAGGTTTGATTTTGAAAGGCGAAGAGCCGATCGCCTTCGAGCATGATTGCCGGGAGGGCATCTGCGGATCGTGCGGGTTCATGATCAACGGCATCGCACACGGGCCGCTGCCCGCCACGACGGTGTGCCAGCTCAGCATGCGGCACTTCAAAGATGGCCAGAAGCTGGTGCTGGAGCCATGGCGCGCCAAGGCGTTTCCGGTGCTTAAAGATTTGGTGGTGGATCGCAGCGCGTTCGATCGAATTATCGCGGCGGCGGGATACATCAGCGTGCCGACGGGCAGCGCGCCGGATGGAAATACGATCCTGGTTCCGAAAGAGAATGCGGATCGTGCGATGGATGCGGCGGCGTGTATCGGTTGCGGAGCGTGCGTGGCGGCGTGTCCGAACGCATCGGCGGCATTGTTCACGGGCGCGAAGATTGCGCATTTGGGTTTGCTCCCGCAGGGTCAGCCGGAGCGGCATCACCGGGCGTTGAGCATGGTGCGCCAGTATAACGGAGAAGGATTCGGAAGCTGCACCAATATCGGAGAGTGCGAGGCGGCGTGTCCCAAAGAGATCTCGCTCGAAGTGATCGCACGCATGAATCGGGATTTTATCGGCGCGAGTTTCACTCGAAGGTAGCCGGGCTATTCTTCGATCTCGATGGATGGGCCTTTTTTTCCGCTCTCTTCGGCGGCGCGACGCTGCACCTGGCGCGCAATGGCGACAAATGGCGCGCCGGCATCCCCCAACGTAATGGGCATACCGGAATCGCCGCCAATGCGCACCGCGGGGTCGAGCGGTAACTCACCGAGAAATGGAACGCCCATGGTTTCGGCGGTTTTCCTGCCGCCGCCGTGGCTGAAAACGTCGATGCGTTCGCTGCAGTGGGGGCATTGCAGGTAGCTCATGTTTTCCACCAGGCCGAGAATGGGCACGCGCACTTGCTGGAACATATGGATGGCTTTGCGCGCGTCTTCAAGCGAAACTTCCGATGGCGTGGTGACGACGACGGCGCCCGTGAGAGGCGCGGTTTGAATTAACGAGAGCTGCACGTCACCGGTTCCTGGCGGAAGATCGACGATCAGATAATCGAGCTGGCCCCAATCCACGCCGCGCAGAAATTGCTGGATCACGCTGTGCAGCATGGGTCCGCGCCAGACCAGCGGCTTGTCGCCGGGATTCAAAAATCCCATGGACATGATGCGCACGCCGTCTTTTTCGAGCGGCTGAATGCGTTCGCCGATAGCGTGGGGCTGGGCGCGCACGCCCATCATGAGCGGCACGTTGGGGCCGTAGACATCGGCGTCCAAGAGGCCCACCTTGTGGCCCAGTCGCGATAGCGCAACCGCGAGATTGACGGAAACCGTGGTTTTTCCTACGCCGCCTTTGCCCGATCCGACGGCGATCAAATTCTGGACGCCGGCAATCGGGACTTTCGGCTGTTCGGCTTGCGCTGTGTTGGGACCCATGATTTCGATGGTAACAGGGCATTCCGCTTTCCTCTGGTCGCGGCTCGGCTGGGAGTTAGGCCAGCGCGAGGTTGGCTTGGGCGCGTAGGGAGAAGTCGGCGAACTTTCCGGCGCGAAGTCTTGGAAATGCGGCGGCGGCAATCATGGCGGCGTTGTCGGTGGAGAGCGCGGGAGTGGGGAAGTAGACGGGACAGGCGAGTTTGGCAGCGTGCGCGGCGGCACGCAGACCGGCGTTGGAAGCCACCCCGCCGGAAACGATGAGCGATCGCGCGCCGATTTCTTCGATGGATCGAGCGGCACGGCGAAGCAGCTCTTCGATGACGGTGTGTTGAAAAGAGGCGAGCAGGTCGAGCGTGGGCTGGGGCGTGAGCGCCAGATAATCCTGAGCGGAGGCGCTCTGCGACTTGCGGCGGGCCTCGATCTCAGCGGTCATGTCGTGCTGCTCCACCCAACGCAGCACGGCTGTTTTCAATCCGCTGAAGCTGAAGTCGAGCGTGTTGCCTTTCATGCGTGCGAGCGTGAATTTGACGGCGTGCGGATCGCCATGGGGCGCGAGTTGATCGATGATAGGGCCGCCAGGATAGCCGAAGCCCAGGAGCTTGGCTACTTTATCGTAAGCTTCGCCGGCGGCATCGTCCCGAGTTTTGCCGAGCAGCCGGTAGACGAACCCCTCGCACACTTCGAACAGGTGCGTGTGGCCGCCGCTGACCACCAGCGCGAGCGCGGGATACTCGATGCTCGAGCCGGCCTCTAGGATCACGGCATGAATGTGGCCTTCGATGTGGTTGACCGCGATCAGCGGCAGATTACGAGCGAAGCAAAGAGATTTGGCATAGGTGATGCCGACCAGCAGCGAACCGACCAGGCCCGGACCTTCGGTGACGGCGATGGCGGCCAGGTCGTCGAAACTCGCGCCAGCTTGCTCAAGCGCCAGGCGCACCACGGGCACGATGGCGCGCAAGTGCTCGCGCGAAGCGAGTTCAGGAACCACGCCGCCGTATCTTCCATGCGCGAGTTGGGAGGCCACCACGGAAGAACGAATCGTGACGCCGTCCTCCACCACGGCTGCGGCAGTTTCGTCGCACGATGTTTCGATACCGAGTATTCGCACTGTAAAGTGTGATTTGGACCTTTCGCAATTTCATTATCACTTGCCCGAGTCGTCGATCGCGCAAGTGCCGCTCGCTGATCGCGCGGCATCGCGAATGCTGGTGCTCTATCGCGCGCAGCAACGCTGGGAGGATCGGGCGTTCCGCGAATTCCCGCAATTTCTGCACGCGGGCGATTGCCTGGTGTTGAACGATTCGAAAGTTTTTCCATCGCGATTGTACGGGACGCGAGTTGGATTTTCGGGCGCGGTAGAAGTGCTGCTGGTGCATCCCGCGAGTGATGACGCAAAGACTTGGACCGCGCTGGTGCATCCGGGGCGCAAGATGCGTACGCGCGAACGTGTATCGTTTGACGGCGTAGAGGCGGAGGTGATTGGACGGGGCGAATACGGCGAGCGGCTGTTGCGGTTTCATTACGACGGCGATCTCTACGAGTGGCTGAATAGGATTGGCCACGTACCGCTGCCGCCGTATATCAAGCGGGCTGATACGGTGGAGGATCGGGATCGATACCAGACGGTATTTGCCCACGAGACCGGGTCGGTGGCCGCGCCGACAGCCGGGCTGCATTTCACGGGCGAGATTTTGGATGCGTGTCAAAATGCTGGGGCTGAGATTGCGTACGTGACGCTGCACGTGGGGCTGGGAACGTTTCAGCCGGTACGTGGAGACTCGCTCCATGCCGAACGGTTCCAAGTTTCCCAAGAGAGCGCGGCGAAGATTCGAGCGGCGCAGCGCGTGGTGTGTGCCGGAACCACCAGTGTACGAGCAGTAGAGAGCATGTTCTTAGGCAAGAGCGGCGAAACAGATTTGTTCATCCGTCCGGGATTTTCATTTCAACGTACGAACGCCATGCTGACGAATTTTCATTTGCCCGAATCGAGCCTGCTGATGCTGGTGTGCGCATTCGCCGGGCGCGAGTTCGTATTGTCGGCGTATGAGCACGCAGTGCAGGCAGGATACCGATTTTATTCGTACGGCGATTGCATGCTGATCGTTTAATTAGTGAGGAAGCTTTGCCAGGATTTCAGGCCCTCAGTATTGTGGTCTTGCAAAGCCTCCAGGCCTTCCTGGGGCGCGTAAGGATCGGTGAGTAAATAGCGGCCCACGCGGGCGATGTCGAGCACGTCGTCCATCATGGCTTTCCAATGCTCGGGCGCCCAATCGATGGCGTGAGAAACGACCGAGGGTACGCCTTCTGCGACGCCATCGGCCGTCACCATGTTGAATGATTCGGTGTAGCTGGGTTGCAGCAACAGATGCATGTGCGCGACGCTTTGGCGGAATTTGGGCCAGCTCTGCCATCCATTTTCGACGAGTTTGACGTTGGGGAGACCATCCAGCATGGCGCGCGCGGAGCGGAGGATGGTGTCGCCGCCGCCTTCGGTGCGTCCCGCCGAAAGCCACAATTCGAGATTGGCTTTGTAGCGGTGCGTGATTTCGAGTGCGGCACCTGCGGCGCTCATGAAGTTCTTCAAGGGGCGGGTGGCTCCGAACGCGCCGATGCGCAGCGTGCCACCGGTATAGAGAGGACGCCAGGGAAGGAAGTCGTTATCCAGATAGTAGAGGTTGGGCAGATAGGTGCAAGGGCGCGTGTAGGCGGAGCGAATCCACTTGCAAAACTTGATGCTGTTGCCAGCCAGGTGGAAATTGTGGGAAGCCGCCTCCACTTCCATGGCCTCGCGAACCAGGCGTACGCCGTTGGAATCGGCTTGGAGAAATCCGACGTTGGAGTGGCAATTGACGGCGAAGCGGGTGGAGGAGTGCGCGGTAACGAGAGCCTGAATGTCCGTCGACGGTATCCAGGGCGCGGAGACGACGACATGAGTGGCGGGATCGAGCTGCAATCGACTGCTAAAGTCTTTGGCATTGATCACCGGCCAAACGTCGGCGACGATGCCGCCCCGGCGCAGCACCTTGCAGGTATTCAGGGCCGAGACGCCAAGTCCGATATGGCTGATGTTTTGGTGGGCGGCGAAGTTCTTGTAGGCGAGGACCAGTCGTTGCATTAAATACTCTTGGATGCCCCGAGCCTACAGCATGGCCACGGACATCCCGCAGCGCGAATGTTTCAAGCTTTTGAAAAGCGGTCAGAAGAAAATCGCTGAAAGCTGTGACGGATGCAAGACAGCCCAATATCCGGGACCGACCCGGAACTGGCCGTTCAAAGCCACCGGGGTGAGGACGTATAGCATTCCGGAGAGTATGGCCTGCGTCACTCCGAGAACCGGTACGCTGGGGCGGGATTCGAACAAGCGGGTGGAAACAGTTCCCCAAAGAAATGTAGCCGGTACCAGAATGGGGTTAGGGACGTGCGCTGCCGCGAACATCGCGCCAGCGATGGTGGAGGTTTTCCAAGACGCGCCCATCCCATCGCGCAGCCGGCGGTAAGCCATGTTTTGAAATAAGAGCTGTTGTAGGATGCACCAGCAGGCGTAACCGCACCAGCGATAGATCTGATGCGCGGACGCCGTGGTCTCAAACCAAGAGAGCACGATCAGGGAAGCGGCGCAGCTTGCCAGGTACCATCGCCATGCGGCAACGGCACCCAGGAACGCGCGGAGGCTCATGCCCAGGGACTCGGCGGTCTCCGAATGCCAGACAAAGGAAACCACAACCATCGCCAAGGGAATGAGCAGACTCCAGGACCACCACAGCGGGCGGACCCAGATGTAGGCGACAGACGCGAACGCGAAGATAAAGGCTTCGGCGAGACGCCACCTCATGATTCCTTATGATAGGCACGGATGGCAGCGCACCTCAATAAGGTAAACTAATTTTTTGACCCCATGAAAATTCACGAGTATCAGGCCAAGGCGATCTTGGCCAAGTACGGAGTCCCTGTGCCTCGGGGCGAAGTTGCTTTTACGGTGGATGAGGCGGAAGCGGCGGCGAAAAAGATCGGCGGCAGCGTAGTTGTCAAAGCGCAGATTCATGCCGGCGGGCGCGGCAAAGGCGGCGGCGTCAAGGTAGCAAAGGACGCAGCGGAGGCGGTGGAGATCGCGAAAAAGATCCTGGGCATGCGGCTGGTAACTCATCAGACCGGGCCCGAGGGCCGCATTGTTCAGCGCTTGCTGGTGGAAGAGACGCTGCCGATTGCAAGAGAGCTGTATCTCGGCATCGTGCTGGATCGCGCGCAAGGCAAGCCGGTGTTCATGGCGTCCGCGGCGGGCGGCATGGAAATCGAGGAGGTAGCGGCGAAATCGCCCGAGCTGATTTTGAAGGAAGCACTGGAGCCGGGCTACGGGCTGGCGCCGTTTCAGGCCCGGAGCATGGCGTTTGGAATGGGCGTGGAATCGGAAAGCGCCAGTGGCGCGGTGGCCGCCATGATCGCGCTCGCGAAGGCGTATGAGGCGATGGATGCTTCGCTTGCCGAGATCAATCCATTCATTGTTTGCGAGGACGGCATGGTGTATGCGCTGGATGCCAAGTTTACCCTGGACGACAACGCGTTGTACCGGCACAAAGATTTACTCGACCTCCGCGATCTGAACGAAGAAGATCCGCTGGAAGTGGAAGCGTCCAGGTTCAGCCTGAATTACATCAAGCTGGATGGCGATATCGCGTGCATGGTGAATGGCGCTGGTCTTGCGATGGCGACCATGGATATCGTGAAATACGCCGGAGGTAGTCCCGCGAACTTCCTGGATGTGGGCGGGGGCGCGAATGCGGAGCAGATCAAAAACGCGTTCCGTATTCTGCTGTCGGACGCGGGAGTGAAAGCGGTACTGATCAATATTTTCGGCGGCATTCTGCGGTGCGACGTGCTGGCAACTGGAGTAGTGAACGCGGCGCGCGAGTTGAACGTCAAGGCGCCCATTGTGGTTCGCATGGAAGGCACTAACGTCGAAAAGGGGCAAGAGATCTTGAAGGCGTCGGGCTTCAACTTCACTGTCGCGGACGGCATGCGCGACGCGGCCGAGAAGGTGGTCCGCGCGGCCAAGGGAGTGAAGGCATGAGCGTTCTGGTAGACCAAAACACGCGGGTTCTGTTCCAGGGTTTCACCGGACGCGAGGCCAGTTTTCACGCGCAGGCATCCATCGATTACGGAACCAAAGTGGTGGGCGGCGTCACGCCTGGCAAAGGCGGCCTGCTGCATCTGGGGCTGCCGGTGTTCAACACCATGGCCGATGCGGTGAAGCAGACCGGAGCGAACGCTTCCGTGATTTTCGTTCCTCCGCCGTACGCCGCGGACGCGATCATGGAAGCGGTGGACGCTGGCGTCCCGCTGGTGGTGTGCATCACCGAAGGGATTCCGACGGCCGATATGGTGCAGGCCCGCGAATTCATGAAGGGCTCACCCGCGCGTCTGATCGGGCCGAATTGTCCGGGCATCATCTCACCGGGCAAATGCAAAATCGGAATCATGCCCGCGTCCATTCACAAGCAGGGCAACGTGGGCGTGGTTTCGCGCTCCGGCACGCTGACGTATGAAGCGGTGGGACAACTAACGAAGCTAGGGATCGGACAATCGACGTGCATTGGGATCGGCGGCGATCCCATTATCGGCACGACGTTTCTGGACGCGATCCAGCTATTCAACGAAGACAAGGATACGCACGCCATCGTGATGATCGGCGAGATCGGCGGCAACGCCGAGGAGACGGCTGCGGAGTACATCAGGGCGCACGTGAAGAAACCAGTGGTGGGGTTCATCGCCGGACAGACCGCGCCGCCCGGACGCCGCATGGGGCATGCCGGGGCCATCATTTCGGGTGGATCGGGAAAAGCGGAAGACAAAATGAAAGCGATGAAGGACGCGGGCATTACGGTTTGCGCCACTCCCGCCGAAATTGGAGAAAAGGTCAAGAGCCGTCTGTAGCGGCGGCGATATCAAACATGGCAATCGAACAGACATTTGCAATCATCAAGCCGGATGCGGTAGCGGCGGGTCACGCGGGCCAGATCCTCGCGATGATCGAGAAGAGCGGGTTCCGCATTCGCGGCATGAGAATGACACGGATATCCAAGCAGCAAGCGGAAGGCTTCTACGACGTTCACCGCGAGCGGCCCTTTTTCAGCGGCCTGGTGAATTTCATGACGGAAGGCCCGGTAGTGGTGCTGGTGCTGGAGCGCGAAAATGCGATCAAACACTGGCGCGACGTGATGGGCGCGACGAATCCGGAGAAGGCGGCGGAGGGCACGGTGCGCAAGCACTTCGCGAAAAACATCGAACGCAACGCGGTGCACGGATCGGATGCGCCGGAAACCGCGGCGGTGGAGATTCCGTTCTTTTTCACCATGGCGGAGTTGCTGTAGCGGCAAAGGCTGGTTGAGAAAGCGGGGACTCTCGCTCTAGGCTTATCTGCCGATAAGTTCACCGAGATGAGCGAAGCCCCAACTGACAACGATACAATCTTCGTAAGCCCGAACTTGAAATTCGGCCAGGCACCAGTGGACAGCAGACCAGCCAAAATCAAGCGGAACGATCATCCGCTCCAATCGGTGCTCTTCACGAACGGCACATCGAAGCGGGTGAAGGTTCGAAAGCCGTCGCTTTCCATGGAGGACAATACACCGGAAGGGTTGCAAGCTCTTCTCAAAGCTAACCGCTACTACCGCGAGGTGGCATGGCCCGAGCCTTATGATCGAACTAGCCACCGAGTGCATCTGGGTGATGCGCGTGATCTATCCTGGCTGCCGGATCGTTCTGTGCACCTAGTGGTTACATCACCTCCCTATTGGACGCTAAAAGAATACGCGCACGGCAACGAGAGCCAAATGGGCCACTTCGAGGATTACGAGCATTTCCTGGAGGAGTTGGATCGCGTCTGGAGGGAGTGCGCGCGTGTGCTGGTCGGTGGGGGCCGGATTTGTTGTGTCGTAGGCGACGTTTGCATCCCGCGCAAGAAAGGCGGACGCCATTACCTGGTACCGCTTCACGCGGACATTCAGGTACGAGCACGCAGGCTTGGCCTGGATTGCTTGATGCCCATCCTTTGGCACAAGATCTCTAACGGCGTAACTGAAGCCCAGGGTAATGGTGCTGGATTCTATGGCAAGCCGTATCAGCCGGGCGGCATCATCAAGAACGATGTCGAGTACATTCTGTTCTTGCGCAAGGGCGGCGAATGTCGATCCGTTCCTATGATGCAGAAAGCACTTTCGATGCTCACGCGCGAGGAAATGCAAACTTGGCAGCGCTCTATCTGGACCGATCTTCGAGGCACCTCTACTCGGGGCGGACACCCGGCGCCTTATCCCATTGAACTGGCCGAGCGACTCATTAAATTGTTTTCGTTCGCAGGTGACACGGTGCTTGATCCGTTCGCCGGCACGGGGTCGACGTCTCAAGCTGCTATCATCGCGGGAAGGAATTCGATAGCCAACGAAATCGAACCTTCCTACGTTGAGCTAGCGCGGCGGCGGATTATAAGCACCGCTCGCGCGCCTCGTCTGGTGGGTGGAATCGAGGCCAAAGTCACAATTGACGCAGACGCCCCAACAAAGCGAGTACCGGCTGCTCACCGAGTTTCGGCGCCTGTTTGAAGGAAGGATCTACAAACATCGATCGTCAAATCAAGGCGACTTCGTGGCGATGCATCTCTACGAAGACCTCCTCGCAGTTCAACGGTCTTCGAAGCTAATAGATGCGGTGATCCTTCGTAAGGATCGCGTGTTGAATGTTCAGAATCGACGTCGAGGCATAGACGCTCGCCGCGGCGATGGGACATTTGGCGAGATTATTCCTGGCGAAATGGCGATTTTCGATCCAGGCTATCAAGTTGGAAGAGGACCAATTGCCACCGTCGAGATTGGCGTAGAAGTGAAGATTCTCGCGAAGGCCATGATCAAGCAGATCGATCGCGTGATCAACGATCTGAGGAACCAGGTAGCTCAATTCCGCCGCGGAGGCGGACGCCCAATCTGTATCGCTATCGTTGGCATCAACCAGGCCGAGAGCACAGTGGGTTTCGAAGGCGATCGACCCTATCCGACGACTGGCAAGGGTGGCTTTCTGCATCCAATCCAGAGGCTGCCGAGGCCGACCGTCGGCTGCGCGTGCTAGCTGCGCCAGAGTTCGATGAGTTCCTCATATTACGATTTAAGGCTACTAACGCATCAGACTATCCTTTCGATTGGGCTAATTACAACGAGACGCGTTTGGATTACGCAGCTGCTCTTACCAGGATTAGTGCGCGCTATCAGCAGCGTTTCTAAGATGGAGAGAACGTAACCGAGCGCCACGGTCCAAAATGCGGTATATGCGGCGGGAGCAAACGACACCATGGCGGAGTTGCTGTAGCGTTCAGGCTACAAAGCTCGGACCGGCGCCGGAGCTTCGTGGGTTTCTCCTGAATCGAATATTTTCGACACGGCGAGAGCAACCACAATCACCACCACACAGCCGATCACGTTGTACCAGAGGAATGAAATACTGGTGAACAGGTTGGCGGCGAAGATGGCTGCTTCACCCGCCAGCACGCCGAAAAACGCGCCGTTGGCTCCCACGCTGCGGAAGAAGAACGCCAGCACGAACACGCCAAGCAGCCCGCCATAAAACAGCGACCCGATCACATTCACAGCCTGGATCAACGCGCCGAAGTTTTTTCCGTATTGCGCGAACCCCATGGCAAAACAGCCCCAAAAGACAGTGGCGATGCGCGAGGCGACCAAATAATGACGGTCGGAAGCGTCGCGCTTGATGTGACGCCGGTAAATGTCGATCACAGTGACGGCGGAGAGCGAATTGATCTCGCCCGAAGTAGACGACATGGCCGCTGAAAAAATGACGGCGACAATCAGCCCAACCACGCCCGCAGGCAGGTATTTCGTCACAAACGAAAGAAAGATGTAATTGGTGTCGTCGAATTCTTTTCCCACCAGACGCTCGCCGGCGGCGTGAGCGTCGTTCAATTCTTGCTGCGCATTGCGATAGCGTTGGATGCTGGCCGCGCGCGCGGCACGGTCAGTGGATCGGTTCGCTTGCAGAAATTGGTCCGCTGCATCGCGGCGATGCGCGTAGGCTTCCTGATAGCGCCGCTCCACCGCCGGGAATCGCGCATCGTGCTGGACGTTCTTCAGCTCCACGGGCTGGAACAGCATGGGCGGTCTTTCAAAATTGAAGAACACAAACACCATCGCGCCGATGAAGAGGATGAAGAATTGCATTGGGATCTTGGCCATGGCGTTGAGCAGCAGGCTAAGACGGCTGTGCGCCACCGATTTTCCGGTGAGATACCGCTGTACCTGCGATTGGTCGCATCCGAAGTAAGCGAGCGCCAAAAACATTCCGCCAATCACACCGCTCCAGATGTTGTAACGGTCGTTCCAATCGAAGTTGAGAGTAACGGCATTGAGCCGGCCCGCCGCACCGGCCAGCGAGACGGCGTCGCCGAAGGAAACATTGTGCGGCAAAAGGTGGATGGCCAGCACCAACGCTAGCACCAGCCCGCAGAGGATGAGCGACATCTGCTGGACGTCGGCCCAAGTAACCGCTTTGATGCCGCCGAAAGAGATGTACGTCATGATGAGGACCCCCATCACGATGGTGGTTGTCCGGTCGGGCCATCCCAGGATCACGGAGAGCACCACTGCGGGCGCATAGAGCGAAAGCCCGGAGGCAAGGCCACGTTGGATGAGAAAAATAAGGCTCACCAAGGAGCGTGTCTTGGAATCGAAGCGGTGTTCCAGGTATTCGTACGCGGTGTAGACATTGGCGCGATGAAAAATCGGAACGGCCGTTGCGCACAGGATCACCATCGCGATGGGCAGTCCGAAATAAAACTGCACGAAGCGCATGCCATCGGTGTAGCTTTGGCCGGTGGTGGAGATGAAGGTGATGGCGCTGGCTTGCGTCGCCATGATGGAGAGCCCCATGGCGTACCACGGCATGGATTTGCCGGCCAAAAGGTATTTGTTCATGGTGCTGCTGCCGCGGCCGCGGTAGAGACCATAGCTGACGATGAAGGCCAGCCACGCGAACATCACCACCCAATCGAGTGGCCTCATGAAGCAAAAACTTTAGTAAAGAAGTAGAACCCAACGATGAGGAGCGCGAGGTAACAAAGAATAATGATGTAAATTCGCCGCCACGTGCCCAGAAGCGGCGGTGGTTCGTCTTCGCCCGTGCGCAGTATTTTGTGCGGCTCGCCGCTCACTGCGTCTTTCCGGCGCTCAACAGGTTCGCGAAAATCCGAAATGCGCCCGGTACCCCGGCAGGCAACTCGCGAAACCAGGAAAACGAAGTGAACACATACGCGCCCTTGCCGTAGCGCGTGTAGAGCGTGCTGCCGGTCTGGGGCTTCTCCATCGGGTCATGTGTTTCAAACAGCGGCTGGTAGTGTTCGTCCCATTTCGATGCGAAATAGAGGCCGCGTTCTTGAATCCAGCCGTCGAAGTCACGCGCGGTAATTTCGTTGGGCTCGTGCAGTAGCGGGCTCCCGGGATTCAGGAACTGGACCGGCGCTTCTTCCACGGTGACGCGCTCGGAGCCAGTGGTGATGGGGTAGGGACCGATATTCGCCAGCAAGCTGGTCTCACCGCCGAATGGATTGCGGCCGTCGGCGACGTTGTACTGCACCAGCAGAGTCCCACCGTTCTTCACGTAGTCGAGCAGGCGATTCTGGTTGGCGCGCAAATCCGCACGCACGTTGTAGGCGCGCACGCCGGTCACGATAGCGTCGAATCGGCTGAGATTGCCGCCGGCAAGATCGTCAGCGCTCAGGAGCATGACGTCGGCGCCCAATTGCTGCAGCGCCTGCGGGACTTCATCACCCGCGCCCATGACATATCCGATCGTCTTCGCTAACAAGCGCACATCGGCGCGCACCAGCTTAGCCGTAGCCGGAGGAAACAGAACCTGCGCTGGGATGTGCGGGTAATTAATGGTCTCCATCGATGTGGCGACGCTTTGATCGCCGGCCTGCGCGCTGGCAGCCAGGACACCCTGAGCGTCGTTAAACGGAGGAGTGAGTTCGAACGATACCTCGCTCTGCTCGCCGGGCGACGTGAGATGGAAATCGCCGGAGTCGGTGGAGATGCGCCAACCAAGCGGCGTTTGGATCTGAACTTTTCCCGCCGCCTTCGCGATGTTGGCCTGCACCTGCAACTCAACGGTTTTCACTGAGCGGTTCGGGAACAAGATGGCAGATTGAGACCACTGCAACGCCACCGGAGGCTCAACGACAACGGGGCGTGTCAGCTCACCTTGCGCGCGCTCGATGTATCGGTAAGCCACGGGGCGCACTACCTCGATATCCTCCGACTCGATCCGTAAGTGAAAATGCGCCTCGAACAGCGGCGGGTTTTCAGGGAGACCGACATCGAGCTGATTCGGGATGGTGTAAGTGTCGCCTTGCTTGGGCTGCACCAGCCAGTAGGGCTGCGACGGCGCTTCGTGCTCGGGAATGGTGGTGTTTAATGCATAGACTTGCGGCTCGTTGAACGAGAGAACGCCGCCGAATTTGTCCTTCGTGGTGGCGGCTGAAATGCCTTCGATGTCCACCGATTTTACCTGCACCGCCAAATGATCGCGGCTGAGCGCAGTAGCATCGAACTTGAGTGATCCTCCCGGTGTGACGGCATACTTGTCGGAAGCCGCATCCAGCCACAGTCCGGAGCAAAGCACAATGGCCTCACTCAGTTCATGCTGCTTGAGAGCGACATATGGCTCGCGCAGCGTCGCCATCAGTTTTTCCGCTTTCAGCAGCAGTGGAACAATGCGATCGGGATTTTCCGGATCGAAAGTGCGGGCGGCTTCGGCGATAGTCTGGCCCACCGGCGCGCCTCCGGAAATACGGTTCCAGGAAATGTCGATGCCGTCGAAGATATCTTTCGTTGCCACGGGACCCGACTGGGTTACCAAAAAGTCCTTGGCCGATCCTTTGCGCTCAGCCGCGCCCATGCCCTGGCTGCGATGCATGCTGCGCGACATGCCGGCAATTTCGGCATAAGAATGGCCCAGCACGGGATCGTAATCGCCCGGATCGACGCTGATGCGGTTGGGCATTTTCTCAACTTCTTCGCGCTGCTCTTTGGTGAAGGCTCCGGGATTCCACATCAGGCGCTTGGCTTGCCACGGCTGCACCCATTGCAACTGCTCCGGAAACCGCTTGGGATCGGCGGCGGCGGTGAATGCTTCGCGGCCCAGAATCGCCGATGCTTGATGCTGTCCATGGCCATCGCGCGGTGTGCCGCTGAAACGCAGGATGATTACGTCGGGACGGAAGCGGCGGATCACCCAGACGACATCGCTGAGGATTTTGTCGTGGCCCCATTTCTCGAAACACTCCTGCGGCGTTTTGGTGAAGCCGAAATCGATGGCGCGGGTGAAGAACTGCTCAGCGCCATCAATGCGCCGGGCCGCCAGCAACTCCTGGGTGCGAATGATGCCGAGCTCGTCTCCCTGCTCGGGGCCGATGAGATTTTGACCGCCTTCACCTCGCGTCAGCGAAAGGTAGCCGGTGCGCACCTTGCGGCCACGAGCCAAATAGGCCAGCAGCGCAGTGTTCTCGTCATCGGGATGCGCCGCGATCATCAGAACGCTGCCAACCACGTTGAGGCGATCGAGCGACTGGCGGGCCCGCGCCGATCCCGAAAGCTCGCGTTGCGCGAAGGCCGGCGTAAGACACGCGGCCATGAGAACGGCTAGGATAGACGTGCGCGCAAAGTCCAAACAAATATGATACGGGACAGGGGATGGGGTTGGGGATTGGGGGTTGAGAGCTTGCGGCGCGGCTCCGTCTGTGTTTACCTGTCGCTGCTCGCGGTGGTGGTTCTGTTTTTCCACAAGCCGCTGTTTAATGCGGCGTACACTTTCCCCTGGGATTTTCGCGGCGTTCAACTTCCCCTGATTACGTTCCTGCGAGACGAGTTGCGAGAGAATCGCTTCGCGCTTTGGAACCCGTACAACTACGGCGGATATCCGATCTACGCGAATATCCAGGCCTGTTTCTTTCATCCGCTGGTGTTTGCGAGCGCGTTCATCAGCAGCAGGCTGTCCTGGTACAGCCTGCCGATGTTGCTCGAATGGGTGGTCGTGCTTCAGGTTTGGATCGGTGGCGTGGCGGCCTATCATTTGTTCCGGGCACTCGGAGTGGACGCCGCACCGGCCTGGACCGGCGCGGTGATGTTTGAAACCGGCAGTTATTTTGCATCGCGCGCCGAACATATCGATTCGATGATGGCCGCGGCGTGGATGCCATTGGCGTGGCTGGCAGTTTGGAGATTGGCAGCTCAAAAACCGGGCGAGAAGGTGCGCCTGGATTGGGTCGCGGTGCTGGCTGCCGCGCTGGGCCTGTCGGTTTGGGGTGGATTTCCCCAAGCAACAGTCGCGGTGTTCGGTTCCACGGTCATGTTCGCGGCGCTTCTGGCAGCGCTGCGGATGGCGCGTCCTCGAGTGATGGTGTGGGCGGTGTTCGGTTGCGCGCTCGGCATCCTGCTCGCCGCGGTTCCCTTCATTCCAACCACGCAGCTGACCGAATATAGCGTGGCGAAGTATCGCGTGGACTGGCTAGGCACCGGCGGCGGGCTCTATTGGCAAAGCCTGGTATCGCTGGTAGCGCCGAATCACTACAACATATTCGATATGAGCCGTTTTAGCGGCCCGTGGGACCCAACGTTCCTCTATCTGTACAGCAGCATCGGAGGATTGCTGCTGGCGATTTTCGCGCTGGTCTTCGCAGTGGTGAAACGCCGCAACCGGACCACGGCACTGTTCGCGCTTATGCTGCTGTTTGGGATGTTTTGGATGCTGGGCGACAAGACCCTGGTGTGGCGAACGTTCTTTCCTCTTTTGCCCGAGCAGGTGCGAATCGGAATCCATCCAGAGTACACATACTGCATCTTCAGCTTGGCCATTGCGGGACTGGCGGCAATTGGACTGAATTCCTTGCGCGTGGGAAATGCTGTGCGCTGGGCTATTGCGGCGATCATTGCGGTGGATCTGTTCCTGGTGGGATCCGGGCGGCCGATGAACGTTTCATCTCTCAAAGTGGACCCTGGCGTGACGCGTTATGCGTTCGATGGCAGCACCGTGCTGCTGAACGAAGTGCGGAGCTATGTCAATCAAAATGTCCCGCCGTGGCGGTTTGACACGGTGGACGCGAGCCATGAATGGACCTACGGCGCGCCGATTTTGCGGATCACCTCAGCGGCGGGGATCAGCCCGCTCGCGCTTGAGAACTCAGTTCAACTTCGGCTGTTTCTGCACGACGGGGTTCGCTGGGGCTGGAATTATCCGCTCGAACATTTGGATTCGCCCATTGTCGATTTGATGAACGTGCGGTATATCATCACGCGCGGCGAGGACATTCCCCGCTTGACCGCGCTTGAGAAATTCCGCCACATCGCGAGCCTGCCAGGCAACGAACTTTTTGAAAACACAACCGTGTTTCCGCGCTTTTTCCTGGTTCATCAAGTTCGTGTGGCGGCGTCGATCCAGGCGGCGCGGGAGCTGATTCAAGACCATCTAGTCGACTTGCGCGAGACGGCACTCACCGAAACCACCGTGGATCTTCCATCGAATAGCGGGGATGCGGGCCTCGCGGACCAAGTGAAAACTCTGAAGTACGAACCAAAGGCGATTGAAGTTTCCACGCAATCGTCGCGCGGGTCGTTACTGGTGTTGTCGGAAACTTATTATCCCGGATGGAAGGCCTGGCTGGACGATCGACCAACGCCCATCTACTCTACGGACATTGCGTTGCGCGGAATAATCGTCCCGGCGGGCGTCCATCGCGTTCGCATGGAGTTCCGGCCGCTGATTTTTCCTATCGCGCTCGGGATCTCGGTGGCAACGGCGGTTCTATTGGCGATCTTAGGCTTTTGGATGCGCCCGGTCGTACACCGCCATCAAATCCGCTAGCGACACCTGCGTGTACTTCTGCGTGGTGGATAGCCGGGCATGGCCGAGCAATTCCTGAATCGCCCGAAGGTCGGCGCCATCGCTCAACAGATGCGTGGCGTAGGCATGTCGCAGGCTATGGGGATGGATAGAGGAATCGCCGGTGATCATTCGCGCGTAAAACTTCACGATGCCTCGCGCGCCGCGGTCGGTCAGCCGGCCGCCGCGATGATTCAGAAATAAGGCTTGTTCGCTGCCAGCCCTGGGCTGTCGCAGCGTGAGATAGCGCTCCACCGACGCTGACGCCTTGCCCGCGTACGGCACCTGTCGTTCCTTCTTGCCTTTGCCACGCACGCGGATCCAGCGTTCGTTGAAATCGAAATCATCCAGGTTCAGGCCAACCAACTCGCTGATACGCAGCCCGCAGCCGTAGAGCAGCTCGAAAATCGCCAGGTCGCGCGCCGGGTAGGGCCGCTCGAATTTATCCGCCGCCGGAGTTACGCCGTCCACCAGCGTGTTGGTTTGTTCGGCTGTCATCACCACCGGCAGGGTCTTGGGCGCTTTCGGCGTGCGCACCATACGCGCCACGTTTTTCTCCACCAACCCTTCGCGCAACAAGAACTTGAAGAAGGACCGCACGGCGGCCAGCTTCCGGCGCATGCTTACTGCCGTAAGCTGCTGCTCATACAAATGTCCGAGCCATTCCCGAATGGCCAGCGCATCGATCTGTTGCACTGTTGTCTTCGCCTCGCCGGGTATCGCGAAGTACGCTAATAACTGATCGAGATCGGACGCGTAGTTTCGCACCGTGTGTTCAGACGCATTCTGACGCCGAAGTTCATCCAAAAAGAGCTCGATATGAGCGGACAAATCAGGCATAAATGGAACGATATTCGTCCAACTTTTCGATCGCCCGACGGCAGACCTCGGCGTGGCGAGCTTTCTTGTCGTGGCGAAAGCGGAGCCGTGTCGGTTCGTCTAGCGTCGGCAGCAAATCGAATGTGATATTCGCCGGCTGGTAGTTGCGAGGATCGGCGCCGGAGACATACGCACACAGTGATCCGATCGCGGTCTCGCGCGGGAAAACCCGAATTTCAGCGTTGGAAACCAACTCCACTGCGTGTCTACCCGCAACCAATCCCGTGGCGATCGATTCCACGTAGCCTTCCACGCCTGAAATCTGGCCGGCAAAGAACACGCGTGGATGAGTCCGCAGCTGCAGCATCGAAGTGAGCAACGCGGGTGCATTGATATATGTGTTGCGGTGAATTTGCCCGTAGCGCAGAAATTCGGCGCGCCCGAGACCCGGAATCATGCGAAATACACGCGCCTGTTCGGGGAAACGCATGTGATTTTGAAAGCCCACGAGGTTGTAGCTATCCGCTCGCAGATTTTCCTGGCGCAACTGCACTACGGCATAAGGGCGGCGGCCGGTACGTGGGTCGATCAATCCCATCGGCTTCATCGGACCGAACCGCAAGGTCTCGCGCCCACGCCGTGCCAACTCTTCGATGGGCAGGCAGGCTTCGAAGAAGCTCGTGTCGTCTTCCGCAATGTGTGAAGGAACAGCTTCTGCTTCGAAGATTGCGTCCACGAACCGCTCGTACTGCTCCCGATCGAAGGGGCAGTTCACGTAGTCGTCCGTGCCGTCGAGCGACTTGCCGTAACGCGACGCGCGGAAAGCAATCGACAGATCGATCGAGTCCGCTTCCACGATGGGACTGATCGAGTCATAGAAGAATAACCGTCCCACGCCGGTCAGCCGGCCGATCTCATCCGCTAGCGCTCCACTGGTCAGCGGGCCAGTGGCGATGATAGTGATGGCGTCTTCCGCGATCGAGGTCGCCTCTTCGCGCCGCAATTCAATGCGAGGGTTCTCTTCGATGGCTCGGGAAACCTCTTGAGCGAATACTTCACGATCCACCGTGAGCGCATGCCCGCCAGGAACGCGCGCCTGTTGAGCGGCATGCAGCAGCAGCGAGTCAAGCTTACGAAGTTCTTCCTTCAATAGCCACGGCGCGGTGTTCTCCGATTCGCTCTTGAGCGAATTACTGCAAACCAGCTCCGCCAGCCGGTCCGTTTTGTGTGCCGGAGTCGGCCGTACCGGGCGCATTTCGAACAGCACACAATCATACCCGGCGCGCGCAATCTGCCATGCCGCCTCGCAGCCCGCCAAACCGCCGCCCAGAATGTGAATCGGAGTCACTAAGCTCAGGATACAGCGAGGGGACGCGAGTTATCCTTCGATTATGAAAATCGCATTCATCGGACTGGGGAAAATGGGCGCTGGGATGGCGCGCAATCTGCTTCGCGCCGGCCACGCGGTGAACGTGTACAATCGCAGCCGCGATAAAGCCGAGCCGCTCGTCCAGGAAGGCGCGCGCGTGTCCGATTCACCGGCCGCTGCCTGCCGCGACGCGGAAGCCGTCCTCACCATGGTTGCCGACGATGCAGCTCTCGAACATATCGTCTTCGGCAAAGACGGAATCCTGTCGGTTCCACAGAACGGGCTCATTCATGTTTCCCACAGCACCATCAGTACGGCTCTGGCGCGGCGTTTAGCTGCCGAACACGCTCATCACAATCAGGGATACCTCAGCGTTCCTGTTTTTGGGCGACCCGACGCGGCGGAGAGCAAAAAGTTGGTGGTGGTGGCGGCCGGAGCCAGCGAGTGGATCGATCATTGCCGCCCTTTGTTTGACGCCGTCGGCCGCCAGACCTTCGTGGTCGGCTCCGAAGCCTGGCAAGCAAACGCGGTCAAAGTCTGCGGCAATTTCATGATCATTAGCATGATCGAGGCGTTCGGGGAAGCCTATGCCACCTTGCGCAAAGCGGGCGTGGCGCCATTGAGCTTCCTCGAAATCATGAATACGCTGCTTGGATCGGCAGTAGTGGCTAACTATGGGCGTACCATCGCCGAAGATAAATTCGAACCGGCCGGATTCGCTCTTCGGCTGGGGCTGAAAGATGTTCGCTTGACGCTGGCCACGGCTGAAGAGTGCAGTTCGCCGATGCCGCTGGCCAGCCTGGTCCATGACCAGCTACTTTCGGCGCTCGCGCAGGGACAGGGCGAATTAGACTGGTCCAGCGTAGCGCGGGTAGCGGCGCGCAATGCCGGGCTATAATCAACTTAGTGAACCCGATTATCAACCAATGGGGACCCGTCGCTGTTATCGTCGGCGGCTACCTGCTGGGAGTTTTTTTCCAGAACCGGCGCATCGACGACCTTCGCGATTCCATGAACAGACGTTTTGACGATCTGCGCGAAACAATGAACAAACGCTTCGACGACTTGCACGACCTGTTACGGTCTGAGGTCAAGCGTATCGAAGACCGCCTCGAGCGTTTAGAACATCCCGTCGTCCGACAGTCCTAAGCGTTATCTCACTCACAGAGCACCGTCACATACAATTTCGTCCGCCTGGGCTATAATCAACTGGACCGCTACTTGCAAACCGGTCCTTTCAACATGCGCGGTATTTTTTTGTCTGCACTCATGCTCGCGTCCGGGGCCTTCGCCGAAGGACCTGTAGCGCCCGTCACTTCCGACACTTTGGTCATTAAATCTGTTCGCGTTCTGGGCACCAAGTCGGCCGTGGATTTAAAGACACAGGTGGGCCAGATCTTCGACGCTACCAACATCCAGGACGACGTACACCGGCTGTGGGCCACTGGCCGTTTCGACGATATTCGCGTGGAAACGTCGCCGGAAAATGAAGGCACGGCGGTGATTTTCCACGTCGTGGAGATGCCTCAGCTCCAGCTCCACCAGTTGCGCGTTGAGCCTTCCACTTTCGGACTGCAGATGAACCTGCCCGAAGGTACCCCCATGAGCCGGCTGCGTGCGCATCAGATCGCCAACCAAGCCCAGCAGGACCTTCGCTCGGACGGCTTCCGCACCGCCACCGTGGATTACGACCTGGTTCCGTTCATCGGCAACAAAGTGGACCTGCACCTGAATATCGACGCCGGCGAGCGCATCCGCGTCAAGAAGGTGGAGTTCACCGGCGACACCGAGTTCGATTCTAAAGATCTTCAGAGCACTCTGCGGTCGCTCAAAATTCGACGGGTGACACCGCCCATCCCCGGCATTTGGAACGGCTGGCGTCTCTATCCGGGATACAGCCCGGAAGGAGTGCAAGGCGATCTGGCTTTGCTTCGCTCCTATTACATATCGAGGGGTTATTTTGACGCCGCAGTGAAGCTGGACGACGTGCAAGTAGCCCAAAAGGCGGCCCACGTCAGCATTCAGGTGCAAGCCGGACAGCTTTATCACGTGCCCACCTGGCAAGTATCAGGCAACGGAGTGAGGCCGAAAGTGGTGCATCCGTTGAATAGCTTGATGCGCTACCAGAACTTCTGCTCAACCTTGTTTGTCGCTCGCCGCGACGCCGAACATGACGGCATCCTGGACTTCACCGTCAACTTGCAGGTGCAGCCCACCCAAGCCAGCACCAAAGAAGCGCCCGAAGCGAACTTGGCCGCGACCGTGGATCGGGGCACTCCGTTTCACATCGGCCGCATCGAGTTCACAGGAAACCGCCACTTCTCCGAAGCCGCCGTCCGCAGCAATTTCCTGCTGGACGAAGGCGACTTGCTGGACGAGCACCTGCTGCGCAAAAGCATGGCGCGGCTGAACGAGGCGAACTATTTCGAGCCCATCAACGAGCACACCACCATCATCCATACCGATCCGAAGACCGGCATCGCCGATATCGACATCCGAGTGATGGAGCGCAAGCGCGGCTCCTGGAATCTATCGGGGCCCGTTGGGCCGGCCAGTATTGCCGGACCGGTGGAAGCCTCTATTCGGACGCGCCTGCCGGCCTGGGGATCGGGTCTGCTGGAGGCGTCGACATACACGGTCTCGTTAAGTATGTTCGCCTTCATGCATTCTTTCCTTCCCATCGGCTTCCCGAACATACCGTTGATTCCCATTGCCGCTCTGAGCCGGCCCTATACGCCTGGCGCAGGTTGGAAGTCCGGATTTATGATCGTTCCCGAGCTCGGATGGCAATACATGGTGCTGGGCTACGGAGTGTCGCAGTTGCAGCATCGCTTGCTTCCGGTATTGCAGGGCGATCGCGGCCTGGAGCCGGAGCTTCCCGTCAGTGTGGAAACCCCCAACAGCCGGGCCACGATGTTCTGCGAACCGCCTGCGCCGCGCTTTTCACCGGTGCGGAACGCCCTTGCCATGGGCTTACGCTTTATCGGATCGATGGCCGGAATCTAGCGCCGGTTCATCAGCCACAACACCAGCGACAGAATCACGCTGATCAGCAGGCACGTTGCCAGCGGAAAGTAGAACACCGAGTGCTTGCCCCGGATGATGATGTCGCCCGGCAGACGTCCCAATCGTATTGGAAGCCTCTCGCCGAGGGATATGATCACGCCCAGCGCCGCCACCAGCAGACCAAGGGCAATCAGCATGCGTCCCAAGCTCATCTATTCTCATGTTAGATCCTCGGCTTCGATCCTAGGCCGCCCCGCTGCGGTAAAGTGAATGTGCGGCCGGAGGAACCGAATGAACAAACTGGCACTCGCCCTCTTAGCAGCTTCTCTGCCACTCTTCGGCGCCGACGAAGCGCTCCCTAGCGTTGAGACGGTCTACAACCACTTCATCGCCGCCACCGGCGGAAGGGCTGCCTATGAAGCCCGCCACAGTTTGGTGGAGCACGCCACGATCGATTTCTCGAAGCAGGGTCTGAAGGGCTCGCTCACCATCTATGAGGCCGCACCCGACGAATACCTCGGCCTCACCGAACTGCCCGGCATTGGGAAAATAGCTACCGGCAGTAATGGCGAAGTCGCTTGGGAAAACACCGCGCTCCAGGGCCCTCGCATCAAGCAAGGTGTGGAACGGGACGACGCGCTCCGGGAAGGCGCCTTCAACGCCCCGCTCTATTGGCAAAAGCTGTACGCGAAGGCCGAAACGGCGGGCTCGGGAATCGTAGAAGGTCATGACTGCTACAAGGTGGTTCTCACGCCCAAAGAAGGCAAGCCGATAACGGAGTTTTACGACAAGAAGTCGGGGCTGATGATCAAGACCATGGCCACGGTCACCTCGCAGATGGGCGACGTCAACGCCGAAATTCTTTACGACGATTACCGCAAGGATGGCGATGTCCTCTCGCCGCATCGCATGGTCAACCGCGCGGCGCAGCAGGAATTCGTGATTCAGATCGATAGCGTGGAAATGAATCCCGATCTACCGAAGGACCGCTTCGATCTGCCCCCCGAAGTCCAAGCCCTTTTGAAGAAGAGCGCACCCGCGGAAACGAAACCCGTTCCTTTACCGGCCAATCACGGCAAGGCTGAGGCGATGCCGCCCGATCATGGCAAGCTCGCCATCTACATGGCGGGCAATCAGGTGGCAACCGAAACGTATACGTTGAAGAAGTCGGATAGCGGGTTCGAGATCGATGGCTCCGGCTCGGCCAGCCTGGGCACCATGAAAATCGACATCGAGCGGTTCGACGTGCTAACCAACGCCAAGTATGAGCCCGTTCAAGCGATTGCGAAAGCCAAACTTGGTCAGATTCAGATGAACGTGAACGCGACGTTTGCCGATGGCCAGGCCAAGAACGAAATCGATACGGGCCAAGGTCCGCAAACCAAGCTCATTCCGGTTCCCTCCGATGCGATCGTGGTGAACTCCAATCTGCCGCTTTATCCCTGGACCGTGCTTGCCATGCGGGCCAGCTTCGATAACCAGCAGCCCCAGCTGTTTCCCGTTTACGTGCTCGGACAAGCCGAAGTAAACGCCACCCTTATTTTCAAGGGGCGCGAGCCTGTGGAATTCGCCGGAAAGTCGGTGGAACTGAATCACCTCACCGTCACGGGCTCCACTCCGCAGGGCCAGCCCATCAGTCTCGACTTCTGGGTGGATGACAATCGCAAGCTGATCAAAATCGCCGTTCCGTCGCAGGGCGTGGAGGCGTACCAGGAAGGCTTTGAACCGGCCGTGCGTACCACGGCATCTCAATGAACCGTACTAAATTGCAATGACCACCGCGCTGGAGTGCTATCTTTGCTCCATCCTGGAAATTGCGGAGACCATCGAAGCGATTTCGCCAGACATCGGCTCCACTTTCCGTGAACCGTTAATGTCGCTACGGTCCCGCTTGTCGGCTGATCCCACTCCCGAAGCGCTCCAAGAAAGCCGCGCTGCCCTGCACGAAATCCTGCAAGGCTTTGCCGATAAAGCTCGACTCCAGAATCAGGCTCTGGCCCGCGATCTGAACCAGACGCTCAGCATGGTAACCCGAACCGAAGACTCGAGCGCGGGCCGCAACGTCCAGTATGTCGAGCGGCTGGTGGATTTCGTGGACCGCCTGGAATCCGCCGTTCGATCGGCCGATCTGCCCCGGCTCGCCACCCAGACTTCGGATTTGCGGGATTTCGCCGAATCCATCGAACTCGACAGCCGGGACGACTTCGCACGGCTGCGGCAAAAGATGACCGAGATTCAGCGCCGTTTGCATGAGGTGGAATTGCTTGCCACGCTGGATCCGTTAACGGGGGTCGCCAACCGCCGGGACCTGGATCGCGAACTCGCGGCGCGCATCGCAGCCCGTCAGGAATTCTGCGTTCTGCTCTTCGATCTCAATGGCTTCAAGGAAATCAACGATCGTTTCGGGCATCTCCATGGAGACGAGGTATTGAAGCAGGTCGGCGCCCGCCTGAGCAGCCAAGTGCGCACCCGCGATTATGTCTGCCGCTGGGGCGGCGATGAGTTCGTCGCAATCCTAGCCTGCGATCTCGCCATCGCCGAGTCGCGCTCCCTCCAAATCGCCCAGCGCCTCAACGGCGCTTACCACGTCCTGGGACCGGGGCGCGAAGTTCGCGTCGACGTCACCGTCACGGTAGGACGCGCCCAGTATTGTTCCGGCGAGTCACCTGAGCAGCTCTTCCGCCGCGTCGACGAATCCATGTACCGGGAGAAGCATTTGTAGTCTCCCGGCGGCTAACGTTTTGCCGGGCCGTCGTGTATCATCGGGAACAAGCAGGAACCAGTAGCTGGAGGGAACGATGAGATTCTGTCTGGGGTTTTTGTGTGCAATTTCGACGGTCTGGGCGGGCGATGCCTCGACGGCAACCATTCGCGATGCCGCTACCAAAGCGGTCGCGCTCATACAGAAGAGCCAAGAGAGCTGGCATTCCAAGCAGAGTTGCTATTCTTGCCACCAGCAGGTGTTGCCGGCGCTGGCCTTCCGAGCGGCTCGCGAGCATGGCATCCCGGTGGACGAACCGGCCGCGCATGCCGACGCGACATTCGCATTCGGATTCTACGCCAACTTTGATAGGGCGGTTCAATATACGCACATCATCGATCCCGCCATGGACGACGGCTATGGCTTGATGGCGGCAGACGCGGCCGGCCTGCGCCCGAGCCTGGTTACCGCGGTTTACGCCCGCTTGATCGCGGCGCGCCAGGAAGCGGACGGACATTGGGAAGCGGCTGACGAACGGCCGCCCCAATCATACAGCCCGTTCACCGCGACGGCGATCTCCGTTGCTGCAATCCAGCGACATAGCCACTCGATCTTGCGGGCGGACATGCAAGCGCGAGTCGCGCGAGCCCGGGCCTGGCTTCTGTCGCACAAGCCGGGGAATACGGAAGAGCGCGCATATCAAATGTTCGGAGCGTGTGTGACCGGCGAGGACGCAGCCATTATGGCCAAGCTGGTTCGCGAACTGAAAGCTACCCAGCAGTCCGATGGCGGTTGGGCTTCGCTCGATGGCCGTGCCAGCGACGCCTATTCCACCGGCGAGGCGATGTGGGCGCTGCACGATTCGGCTGGCGTTCCTACGTCCGACGCGGCTTGGCGGCGCGGAGCCAATTACCTGCTGAAGACCCAAGCGAAGGACGGATCCTGGCATGTGGCGTCACGCTTGCATCCGCCCGCGCCCGTCAGTCCACCGTATTTTGAGACCGGTCACCCGTACGGTCACGATCAGTTCATCTCCACGATGGGCGAGAGTTGGGCCGTTATCGCCTTGGCGCAGGCGCTCCCGGCGGTGAAATCGAAGGCTCCCGCTCTGAAAGAAGCGGAACCCCAGGGCATCGAGCCCTGGGCTGAAACCGTGTTGTTTGGCAGCGCGGCCGATGTGAAGCGCCTTCTGGACAACGGATTCGATCCCAATTCGGCGACGAAATCAGGTGGCACCACCGCGCTGATGCTGGCGGCGCCCGATGTCAGCAAAATGAAGCTGCTGCTCGAGCGCGGAGCCAACGCCGATGCGCGCGCCAAGAACCGATACTCGGCATTGTTGGTTGCGGCCAACTACCCGGGGTCGAGCGCAGCCATGAACCTGTTGCTCGACCACGGCGCTACCGTTCGTCTCCCAAAGGGTCAAGGCGCGCCGCTGTTCAACGCGCAATCGATGTTGTTGGCCGCCTTCGCGGGCAATGCCGATATGGTCGACCGCCTGCACAAAGCGGGCGAACGCGTCGACGACAAAATGAACTTGCTCGGCATGTTCCCTGAGACGCCTCTACTGATGTTGGCTACCACGCACCGAACGGATGCGGTACGCGCCCTGCTGGATGCTGGAGCGCGCGTCGACGAAGCCGATGACGACGGCATCACCGTACTTTCCTGGGCGGCCATCGCGAACCGCGTCGATATAGCCCGCTTATTGATCCAGCGCGGCGCCGATGTGAATCATGTCGACAAGAAAGGCATGACTCCCCTGCTCTACGCGGCTTCCATCGACTTTGGCGATTCGACTATGATCGATCTGCTGCTCAAATCCGGCGCACAACCCAGCGCGCGCACCAAGGAAGGGCTGACCGCCCTCGATTTGGCGCACAAATATAATCACAACCATTTGTTAACGAGTCTGGAAGGGCCCAGGGCCGCAAGGTAGTCCTCAGTTCTGAGCAGTAGCGCGCAACCGTGCCCGCGTTGTACTAACGTGGATTGGAAGGTATCAGCACGGTGGAAACTCTTACCAACGCCGGTGTGCTCGTCACGGGAGCCGGACGCGGCATCGGCAAGCGGCTGGCGATTGGATTTGCGACCGCCGGAAATCGCGTGGCGCTGCTGGCGCGCAGCAAAGCCGAATTGGACTTGGCGCATCTGGAGATCGAACACGCCGGCGGCAACGCGCTCCGCATTCGCGCCGATGTCACCGATTTCGAGCAGGTCAATGCCGCGGTCGACCGGGTGCGCGTGCATTACGGTGAAGTGAATGTTCTGATCTGTGCCGCTGCGATTCCCGGTCCCATCGGGCCGTTTGTGGAGCAATCGCCCAAGGCGTGGGTCGACACGATCCATACCAACCTGCTCGGCGTGATGAACGCCTGCAAAGCGGTTCTTCCGCACATGATCGCGCGCAGGGAAGGCAAGATCATCGTACTCAGCGGGCCGGGAGCAACCATGGCGCGCCCCAATCTGTCGGCTTACGCCGCCACCAAAGCCGCGGTCGTGCGGCTGGTGGAAACCGTCGCCGAGGAGGTTCGGGAACACAATGTCCAAATCAATTGTATGGGACCGGGCGGCACCTACACGCACATGACCGACGAGATCCTGCGCGCCGGTGAACGCGCGGGTTGGAAGGAAACCGAAGATGCGTTGCAGGTCCGGCAGACCGGCGGCGTCGCCCCCGAGAAACAGATTCAACTGGCGCTGTTCCTGGCGTCGGAGCAGTCCAATCACATCAGCGGGAAGCTGATTCACGTCAGTGACGATTGGAAGAAGCTGCGCTCGGAGAACATCCACCCGGAGATTTATACTTTGCGGAGACTGCAGAAAGTGAATTCTTAGCCGCCGATGAACGCGGATGAACGCCGATCAGCACAAATAACGCGCTTCCACTCGACTTTAGGTTTCTGAAAGTTGACCAGAAGACAAATTGGCATGCCGGAAGCGCGAAGATAATTCAGACACTGCGCCAAGTGTTCATTTGCTAAGCGGTCAACACATTTCAGCTCGATCACCAGAACATCTTCTACGACGATGTCGGCGAAATACTCTCCAACCGAATGGCCTTTGTAAGTTACGGCAAATGACCTTTGAGAAGAAGCCCGGATTCCTCTCATGGTTAATTCCTTGAGGAGTGCCCGCTCGTAAACCTTTTCGAGGAACCCAGAGCCGAGCGTGTTGGAAACTTCAAAGACTGCGCTAAGCACGCGGGCTGTTAGTAAATCCCATCTGTGTTCATCGGCGTTCATCTGCGGCCAATACAAATGTGCCGTTTTTCTGTGGGACTTCTCGCTTCAGCTGTCCGCACGCCGCGAAAATATCCCGCCCTCGAGGCTTGCGGATAAAGCACGGCATGGACCGTCTCACGATGCCTTGAAACGCGTGTACGCGTTCGGGATCGGGCGTCTCAAAAGCGATCCCCGGCCCTGGATTCAGCGCAATCAGATTCACCTTCGCATTCAAATGCGCCAGCAACTGCACCACGCGCCGCGCGTCGGCGTCGGTATCGTTCACACCTTTGAGCAGCACATACTCAAACGACAGCTTCTCCCACGGCCGCAGCGGATACGCCTTGCACGCGGCGAGAAGGTCCTTCAGCGAATACTTGCGCGTGATCGGCATCAGCTCGCGCCGCTGGTCTTCGTAAGACGCATTCAATGAAATCGCTAGCTTCGGCCGCACCGGCTCGCGCCCCAGCTCGGCGATCTTCGGTATGATGCCGGCCGTGGATAGCGTGATCCGCTTCTGCGAGAGCCCGATGCCCGCCGGATCGGTCAAAATCCGCGTCGCTTTGATCACGTTGGGCAAGTTGAGCAAAGGCTCGCCCATGCCCATCATCACGATGTTCAATCGATCGGTCTCGGTGGAAATGTTGTGCGCCTGCATCACGAACAGAACTTGGCCCACGATCTCGCCCGCAGTCAGGTTCCGCTCCAGGCCCATCAGCGCGGTCAGGCAGAACTGGCAGTTTACCGGGCATCCCACTTGGCTCGAGATGCAAATCGTGTCCCGGCCTTCTTCCGGCATCAGAACCGTCTCAATGGTCCTGCGATCCTCCATTTCCAGCAGATAGCGGCGGGTTCCATCGGTACTTTTGTATTCTGCCGCAGGCGCAGGCAAGCCCACCGCCAGCTTCGAAGCCAATTCTTTTCTTAGGGTTACCGGAAAACTGGTGATTTGAGCCAGCTCGGCTACCCTTTGCCGATACACGGCGTCGTACAATTGGCGGGCCCGAAAAGCGGGCTGTTCTGGTCCCAGAAAGGCTTGTAGATCCGGAAGTTCAAGGCCTACAATAGCTTGCGCCATATCTTCAGTATAGGGCACGGCGCGTTCCAGCACTATATTTGAAGCTATTCGAACTCGGCCAGATACCAATCCGCGATAAAATGAAGGCAGGCAAAATGGCTAACGCAGTTCAAACCGTCCGCGATATTGAGGTTGCAACCCTGAAGAACGGGGTTCGGGTAATCAGCGAGGAGATGGGCCACGTCCGGTCGGTCTCCCTGGGCGTTTGGATTCGCACCGGCTCCCGCCGGGAAACCTCCGAAGAAAACGGGATCTCGCATTTCATCGAGCACATGCTGTTCAAGGGCACCAAGAACCGCTCGGCGGAAGAGATCGCGCGGTCGGTGGATTCCATCGGCGGCGGCCTGGACGCCTTCACCGCCAAGGAGATGGTGAGTTACAACACCAAAGTCTTGGATGAACACCTGCCCATTGCGTTCGACGTGCTGGCAGACATGGTCCGCAATCCGTTATTCCGCGAAGAGGACATCGAGAAGGAGAAGGGAGTGATCCTCGAAGAGCTGAAGATGGATGTGGACAACCCCGAATATCTTCTGCACGATATCTTCTCCAGCAACTTTTACAAAGACCATCCGCTGGGCAAGCCCATCATCGGCAGCAAGGACACCATTCGCGCGTTCGATCGAGGAATGATCGATTCTTATTTCCAGCGCTACTACTCACCGTCGAATATTTTGATCACCGCCGCCGGAAACTTGAATCACGCGCAGCTGGTGGATCTGGCGCGCGAACATTTCGAAGACCTGCCGGTGAACGGACAGTTGGCTCCCGAAGTTGCGCCGGTGCCACATGCCCGTCTGGTGTTTCGTAATAAGACTTCGCTTGAGCAGACTCATCTTTACATGGGCGTGCCGGGTTATCCTTTCCCGCATGAGCTGCGCTTCGCCTGCTATACGTTGAATACAATTCTGGGCGGCGGCATGAGCTCGCGCCTGTTTCAGAACATCCGTGAAAAGCAGGGCTTGGCCTACGCTGTTTACTCGGAGCTTTCGATGTACCGCGACACCGGCTGCATGGCGATCTATGCGGGCACGGCTGTGGAAACCGCGGGGAAGGTGATCGACTCCATCGTCAAAGAGTTTCGCGAGATCAAAGAGAACCTGGTGCCGGCCGAGGAGTTACGCCGCGCCAAGGACAACCTGAAAGGCTCTTTCATGCTGGGCCTGGAATCCACCTCCAGCAGGATGGGCAATCTGGCGCGGCAGGATCTGTATTTCAAGCGCTTCTTCACTCTGGATGAAATGCTGGAGAGCATCGAATCCGTTACCGCCGAGCAAGTGCAGCAGATCGCTCAGGAGTTCTTCAATCCCAAGCACATCACGCTCGCGGTGCTCGGGAACTTAGGCGACTTTCGCATTAAACGCGAGGACCTCGACTGCTAAATCCATCACTGGGCAAACTGACGCGAGCCGCGCTGGTTCTGTGCGCTCTGGGTGGCGCGTCGCTATTTGCCCCGCTCGTTGCACTGGATCTGAAATCGCTCAAGCCGCAAGGCTATGTCAGCGACTTCGCGAATGTTCTCGATTCGCAATCGCGCGCCCAGCTGGAAGCTTACGCGGGGCAAGTGGAGCAAGCCACGGGCGTACAAATGGCGCTAGTCACGTTGCAGTCGCTGGATGGCGAGCAGATCGAAGACGTCACCAACACGCTCTACCGGCAATGGGGCGTCGGCAAGAAGGGCAAGGACGAGGGGATCATGCTGCTTCTCGCCGTCCAGGATCATCGCGACCGCATCGAAGTGGGCTACGGGTTGGAACCGATCCTTCCCGATGGATTCGACGGCAGTATTTTGCGCGGCATTCAGCCGTTGTTGCGCCAAGGCGCTTATGGACAGGCGCTGATTTCGGGTGCGGTTCAGATAGGCTCCGCGATTGCCCGCGCCAAAGGCGTCCAACTCTCGCCTGACGAGCGTGAGCGCGTCCGCCAAGCTCCAGGCGGCCGAGGTCTTCCCTGGCCCGTAATCTTGATCGGCATTTTCGTTTTGCTTTTACTCTTCCGGGGTGGCGGAAGTGGTGGAGGTCTGCTGACCGGTCTGATTCTCGGTAACCTATTAGGGCGCGGTGGCCGAGGCGGAGGAGACTGGGGTGGTGGAGGTTTTGGCGGCGGCGGTGGAGGCGGAGGCTTTGGCGGTTTTGGCGGCGGGGATTCTGGTGGAGGCGGAGCGTCGGGGAGTTGGTAGCGGCTTAATATGGAAGACAAACTCCTAGAACTGGTGGATCGTCTGAAGCAGGCCGAACGCGAACGCTTGCGATCGGTAATCTTGTATGGTTCCGCGGCGGCCGGCGAACACAACGAGCACTTCTCCGATTTAAATGTTTTGTGCGTGCTCACTCGCGTCACGCCTGCCGAGCTGGCCGACGTAGAACCGATCTTCAAATGGTGGCGCGGACTGGGCAATCCGTCGCCACTCTTGTTAACCGAAGAAGAGTTGCGAACGTCCACCGACTGCTTCCCTATCGAGTTTCACGACATCCAGGAACGCCGGCGGGTACTGTTCGGAACCGATCCGATCCAAAACATGGTGATCGAGAAGGTTTTCTATCGCGCGCAAGTTGAAATGGAACTGAGGGCCAAGCTTTTGCGCTTACGCACAAAAGCGGCCGAAGTGTTGTTCGACAAACCGGCGCTCCTGCGGCTGATGATTGATTCTGTTCCGAATTTCCTGGTGCTCGCGCGCCATGCTCTGCTGCTTTCCGGATTGCCGTCCGGATGGCGCAAGCGGGAAATCGCGCGGCATATGCCGGACATGGGCGCGGAGAGCACGCCGTTCGATACACTGCTCGACCTGCGGGATCAAAGCAAGCTGGCCAGGGACGTGGACGCGGAAGCGCTGTTTGCGAGCTATCTGAAACAGATCGAGGCATTGGTCGGTCATGTTGACCGTCTTGAGAAATGAGAGGGATTCGATGAAGATCGCATTGGTGGTAATTGGGGTAATCGTTTTGGCCGCTCTCGCGGTGTTCGGCTGGGCCGCAGGATCGCGGAACACGCTGGTTACCGAGCGCGAAGCGGTGAACGCGGCTTGGTCCCAGGTGGACGTCGCGCTGCAGCGCCGCGCCGATTTGATTCCGAATCTAGTGGAAACCGTCAAAGGTTTCGCCAAGCAAGAGCAAGCCGTGATCAAGGAAGTCACCGACGCTCGCGCGGCCTTGGGTGGCGCCCGCACGCCAGCGGACAAGATCGCGGCCAATTCCCAGTTGGACGGGGCACTCAGTAGGCTTTTGGTCGTTGTAGAGAATTATCCGCAGCTGAAATCGAACGAAAATTTCCTTCGTTTACAAGACGAGTTGGCCGGCACTGAGAACCGCATCGCCGTGGAGCGCCGGAAGTACAACGAAACGGTACAGCGCTACAACACGGATATCGAATTGTTCCCCAACAACATCGCCGCTTCGATGTTCGGCTTTCAGCGTAATGATGCTTACTTCAAGACCGAGCCTGGTGCGCGGAACGCCCCCAAGGTGTCGTTCTAGCAACGTTGGCACTGCGCGTGCTCACCCATATAACTGGAGGTGCCCATGCGCCGTTTCTCGTTTGTTTCTGTACTGCTGCTGGTAGCGCTGGTGGGCTGCACTAAGACCCAGACCGAATCCGCACAGCCAGCGGACGTAAATAATTCCGGTGGTGATCCCGCCAACGGCAACCTCGCCTCGGCCGATCAGTCCGTCGCGGCGGAGCCTCAAGCGCCGGCGCCAGCACCCCAGTACACCCCCGAGTACACACAAGATTCCTCCTACAATCAACCCGTCGAAGCGTCGGAGCCTCCTCCTCCGCTGCCGGAATACGATCAGCCTCCCGCTCCCGGCGACGATTACATTTGGACGCCCGGCTACTGGGGCTATGCAAGCTCCGGTTATTACTGGGTTCCCGGCGCTTGGATCGTGGCCCCTTATGTGGGCGCGCTCTGGACGCCGCCCTGGTGGGGTTACGATAGTGGCGCCTACCATTGGCACGGTGGCTATTGGGGTCCGCACATCGGATACTATGGCGGCATCGATTACGGTAATGGATATACGGGCCGCGGCTACTACGGCGCTTATTGGAACAACGGCCGAGTGGAATATAACCGTGCGGTAACGAATGTGGATCCGGCCAGAGTTCACCATGTTTACAACTACCAGGTGCCGAACAGCCGAGGGAATCGGGTCAGCTACAACGGCGGCCGAGGTGGAATCGAGGCTCGGCCTACGCCTCAGGAGCAAGCTGTGGTTCGCGATCCCAGGACACCTCCGGTGGGAGCGCAGGTGCAACATGCGCGTGAAGCGTCCACGAACCGCGCGCAGTTTGCGACCTCAGGCGGAGGCGGTCATCCTGCCGCGCTGGTAGCCTCCCGTCCGCTTCCCACTACGTACAAAGCTCCCGCCGCGCGCCCGCCGGCTGCCGCTGTGCGAACGGCAGCGCCGTCCGCTACCGAACCACCTGCGCGTGCGCAGCCGAATGAGCGTCCGCCAACGCAAGCTACTCGAGTTCCTGAAAGCAGACCGGCGCCACAACAATTGCAACGCCCGGAAGCGCGGCCGATTCCCGAAGCCCGGCCACCGGTCCCCGAGAACCGGACCACGGCGCAGCGCCCCACGCCCGCTCCGATACCCGAGAATCGTCCGGCACCAGTGACTCGTCCGGAAATTCGTCCTGCTCCCCCTCGCCCTGCGCCACAGGCTCGTCCCGAGCCCATACCAACAGCTCCGCCTCGTCCAGCGCCACAGGCTCGTCCGCAGGCACCTCCTCGGGAGGCGCGGCCGGCTCCACCGCCATCGCGTCCAGCACCGCAAGCTCGTCCGGAAGCGCGTCCCCCGGAGGCTCGGCCCGCAGCTCCTCCGCCACCACGCGCAGCGCCGCAAGCTCGTCCGCAACCGCAAGCCAAGCCTGCGGCTCCTCCGCCACGGCCGCAGCAAAAGCCGAAGGAAGAAGAACACAAATAACCGAACGGTCGCTATAAAATAGGACTAGCGCGCCCATTTCTCCCCGTAGGAGTGTTCCGATGCGAAGTCCTATTCTTAGCTCCCTCGTACTTCTTGGCGCTTCGCTCTGCTGGGCGCAAACTGCATCTCCGTCTCCGGCATTTGTGGGCGCCGGTTTTACCAATCCGTTTCCGATTGCGGTTGCACCCGGCCTGTTGCTCACGCTGTTCGTGCAGCCAGGCGCGGGGTACAATCCGTCGACGCCCCTGCCAACCGTCTCCGCGACCTTCTGGAATGGAGCGGCGAATGAAACCATGCCCGTCCTACAAGCCGTCCAGGCAACGGCGCCGTGCAGCGTTGCCCCCAGCCCCGTGGTATGCAATAACGTGCTGGCTGTCACGGTTCAAATCCCGTTAGACGCTCCCATCAGCACTGCGATTGTCGTGAGGCTCCCGGGCGCCGTTGCTGTCTCCGTGAACGGCGTGGCGACTCCCTATATCGCCGCGCAAGCGTGGCCGGACCATCTTCATATTCTGACCGCGTGCGACGTCATCGTCTCGCCAACGGCTGCCCCGAACTTCCTGCAAATACCCTGCGCGCCAATGATCACGCACGCCGATGGAACGTCTGTCTCGGTCAGCAGTCCGGCTGTGGCCGGCGAAGAACTGGTGGCTTATGCTACGGGCCTGGGACAAACTAATCCGCCGCTCATCACGGGCCAGCCCGCGGCGGCAAGCAGCCCGACCGTCTCCACCTTCAACTTGGATTTCAACTATCGACCCAACGCGTTGGCTACCAGCCCTCTCCCTACCGCTGCCGTTGCGCCATTCGCCGGCGCGACTCAAGACTATATCGGCCTCTATCAAATCAATTTCGTGGTGCCGCCGCCTCCCGTGGGATTGCAACCGTGCACCTCCTTCGCCGGAATCGTAGCCTCAGGCCTCCTTAAGAGCGTATACTCCAACCTGACCGTCAGCGTCGGTTCGTTCTATTCTTTCGATGGCGCGGGAATTTGCGTCATGCCGAGTGGCTCCTGATGGGAAAACGTCTGCTGCTGATCGGCGCCACTACCGGCTATCAAACGCGCGCCTTCTCGGGCGCGGCCGAGCGCTTAGGCTACGAACTGGTTCTGGCCACCGATCGCTGTCATGTGCTGGACGATCCGTGGGGCGATCACGCCATCGCGCTGCGTTTTGAAGATCCGCCAGGAGCCGCCGCAACGCTCGCGACCCAGGCGAACGTGGACGGCATCGTCGCGGTGGGCGACCGTCCGGCTTACATCGCGGCGCTCGCGGCCGAGCGCATGGGGATCCTCTACAACTCGCCGGCCTCGGTGGCCGCCAGCCGCAACAAGTTTCTGGCGCGCGAGCGATTTCTCGCCGCTGCGTTACTGGTTCCCGAGTTTCATCGCGTGGCTTTGTCCGGCGGCCCCGACCGCGCGGCACAGGAGGCTCTCTATCCCTGCGTGCTCAAACCGCTGGGGCTTTCCGCCAGCCGGGGCGTGATTCGCGCCAATAGTCGCCGGGAGTTCATTGCGGCCTTCCGCCGCATCGAGAGCCTGCTGGCCGATCCGGACATCGCGCGGCTGCACGAAGAGCAGGACCGCTTTCTGCAAGTGGAATCCTTCATCGAAGGCCGCGAGTTTGCGCTGGAAGGCATCCTCACGGATGGGCAACTTCGCGTGCTCGCGCTGTTCGACAAGCCCGATCCGCTGGATGGTCCGTTCTTTGAAGAGACTATCTACGTCACTCCATCGCGTGAAGATCCATCCACGCAGAAAGCAATCCTACGCACCGCGCAGGTTGCCGTGAACGCTCTTGGCCTTACGCAGGGTCCCGTGCACGCTGAAATGCGCGTGAATCGACGCGGCGTCTGGATGCTGGAAGTGGCCGCGCGGCCCATCGGCGGACTGTGCGCTCGGGTTTTGCCTGGATTGGAAGAGCTGATTCTACAGCACGCCGCTGGCGTTGACGCCGGCGACCTTGCGATGTCTACGCCCGCCGCTGGCGTAATGATGATCCCGATCCCCCGTGAAGGAATTTACGTCGATGTCGAAGGGCTGGAGCGCGCACGTTCCCAACCCGCTATAGAGGAAGTAATCGTCACAGCGAAACAGGGACAAAAGCTGGTCCCGTTGCCCGAAGGCGCAAGCTACCTGGGTTTTATCTTCGCGCGCGCTGAAACTCCCGCTGCCGTGGAGGACGCGCTGCGAAATTCCCATCGGCAATTACGCTTTGAAATCGCGACTGCGCTGCCGGTGGTCTAGAGGTCAGTTCTTAGTCTGCGGAGGCACGTAACCCGGCGGCAACGCGGCGCCCGCGCCGAAGAAATAATCTTCCATTTGCTTGAGCAGAAATTCCTGCGCTTCCTGCGTGCCCAAATTGAGCCGGTACTCGTTCATGATCATCTTCATCTGCTCCAGCCACATCTTCCAGGCTTCCTTGGATACATTCTCATAGATGCGCTGTCCGAGCGGATGATTGTCGAAAGGGGCTTCGTCGAGTCCCGGCATTTCCTTCTGGAACTTGACGCAAAAAACTGTCCGGCCGGTAGTTCCGCTTGCACTCATTGCTCTTAGAATAGCAAGACCGTAGGACAGCAAAGGGTACAAGGACTGGTTCTTAGGGGATGTTACCCCACGTGCTCGGGCGAGGTAGCAGGTGTCGATGTGGGTGGGCTGACCGCACCTTTCTTTCCACTGAGATACTCGGAGAGACGAAGGGGCTTAGGAGCGCCTTTTTCCATGGCTCGTTGCACTGCCTTTTGGTAGCGGCGCAAGGTTTCGCGCTTAACGGGTTCGCGGACTTGGCACGCCTCGATATCCAGCAGGATCTCTATCTCCCAGGGCTGGAACGTGTTACGGTTCATATTGCCACGGATCAGCTCCTGCATCAGGCGGTTAAAGCGGTTCAGCCGAGCTTCGCTGTCAATGGTCTCCACCGGGGTCTCCGCGGGCATATCTTGTCTTCAGTACCTTATCGGCAGCCTCGTCGGGAAACTTGAACAAATAGTTGCCAGGGGCAGACAATGGGAACCGGGGAGCCATCCGTGCCCAATACAGAGCGGGACCAACCAAAGTTCGACGAACCGCGCTTGGCGCTGAACCGCATCTACACCAAGACCGGCGATCAAGGCCAAACCCACTTGGCGGGCGGACAGCGCGTTCCGAAAGACGCTGCGCGTATTGACTGCTATGGGACGATCGACGAACTGAACGCTTTCGTCGGGATGGCCACCATCGCCGCCAATGAGCAGGTCCCCCTGCTAGCGCCGATTTTGCGGCGGGTACAGCACGAGTTGTTCAACCTCGGCTCCATTCTGGCCACCCAGCCCGAAGACGTGCATCCGAAGCAAGCTCGCATCACCGCAGCGGAAATCCACCAGCTGGAAATCGAGATAGACCGCATGAACGCCGATCTCGCGCCGCTGCGCTCCTTCGTACTCCCCGGCGGAACGCGATTGAACACCGAGCTGCACGTCTGCCGTACCATTTGCCGGCGTGCCGAGCGGCTGGCGGTGCGCCTGGGGCGCGAAGAACAAATCCCTGCGGAAACCATCCAATATTTGAATCGACTGAGCGACGCCTTCTTCGTCTGGAGCCGCTGGGTGAATCACACGCTGGGTGTTCCCGAGGTCCTGTGGGAGCCGAACAAGTCCGCTTCCGGCCTCGCCTAGCGATATCCGATCTCGTGGCGCTCGTACGCCTCCCGCATTCGACGTAACTCCCCTAAATCGTTCCACAGCGCGTCCCGCTCGCCGCCCCGCAAATGGTTGTCATCCAGCACACGCTGAATGGCCCCAATAGCGCCGTCCAGATTACCCTTGTCGAATCTGCCGTCGCGCCAATGCCTGGCGAAATCCCGAAGCTGGCGTTCGGCGCGCGTCAGCCGGTCGCGATCGCCATGCCTGAGATGCCATACCCCGTAGCCGCGGTTGAGATCTACATGGACGCGGTCAATCAGGGCGGAAACCGATTCCGGCCTGTAGCGGCCGCCCGGCGGCCCAAACTGCGCCTGGGCCATGCTTGCCAGTGTTACGAAAGTTAGCCCCGTAAGTAACATCCCCAAGAGTTTTTTCATCTCTTCCTGAACCTCCTGCCCACCATACCGCACACCACCGTGAGGATGCCAAAAAAGTCGCGCACGAGATTCCCCGCTGTCGAGAATTGGGCTATCCTTGTAGGAATCAGATCAGGTTCATCAACCTGCAATTTGTTCGTGCTATCTAAAGACATTACTCGATCGTGCTGAGGGTGTCTCTCAATGCCAGCGCCTCGTATGCGTGCCGATGGCTACAAACAGCTGGACGTCTCGGGAACACGCTTCCCTTGTAGCCAATTTTCCGTTTGCGATCAGTAACTGCCGCGCAAGCTGTCCGCGCGGTGGAATTCTACGAGGAGGATTCTATATGACCAGCTGCCTGCGCTTTCTACGACCAACCTTCATGGCCGCCGCTCTTCTGGCGTTGACCGTTGCCATACATGTGCCATCCCGCGCTCAACAGATTTTCGGCACCATCACGGGAACCGTGCGGGACGCCTCGGGAGCCTCGGTCGAAGCCGTCACCGCTACGGCGCGCAACGTCGCCACCAATCTGACGATCACCGCGCGGTCCGCGTCCACCGGATCTTATTCAATTTCGAACCTCCCGGCGGGGACCTATGAACTCACTTTTACTAAAGAAGGGTTCGACGCCGAGCGCCACACCGAGGTGTTGGTCAATGGCGATCGCACCACCACGGTGGACGCCGATCTCAAAGTGGGAACCGTTGCTACCAAGGTGGACGTGCTTGGTACGCCGCTGATGAACCAGGTGGACGCCACCACGGGCTATGTAGTGGAACAAGCCACCATCGAGCAGACTCCCCTCGGCACCGGAAGCTTCACGCAACTCGCCATCATGAGCCCCGGCGTTCACGCGGACTTTCTGGCAGGCGCGGGCACCAACGCGGGACTGGGCAATCAAGCGATCTTCGCGAACGGCCAGCGCGACACCAGCAATAGCTTTTCGGTCAATGGCATCAGTACCAACAACATGTTTAATGGAAACTCCGCGAGCGGGGTAGGCGAGAACCGCTTTATCTTGAACACTGGAGAGAGGTTTGGAGCGGGCGGCGAAATTCAGACCAGTACTTCGGTGTATTCAGCCATTGGACAGTCGCTGCCCACTCCGCCTCCAGAGGCGATCCAGGAGGTGGCCGTCAACTCCGCCATGTACGACGCCACGCAGGGCGCCAACAGCGGCGCGCACATCAGCATCCTCACCAAATCGGGCGGTAACGAACTGCATGGCGAAGTTTACGAAAAGTACCAAAGCAACATTTTTAACGCCGCGCCGTTCTTCTACAACAACGATCCCGCCATCACGCAGAAGGTGCCATTCTTAAATCGCCATCAATACGGCGCTACCCTGGGCGGTCCCATCAAGAAGGACAAACTGTTCTACTTTCTCTCCTACCAAGGCGTCCGGATCGCCGATGCGGCCGACGCCACCAGTGAGAACACTGTTCCGCTGACGCTCACCAACGACCGCAGCGCACAAGGCATCATCAACGCCATCCAGGGCGCTTACGGCACAACTATCGCCGCCAGCCAGATCAGCCCGGTAGCGGCTGCCCTTCTCAACGCCAAGGCCCCTAACGGTCAATATTTCATTCCCTCTCCGCAGATCACCGATCCCACGTTGGCCACTTTTCTTGGCTACGATCAAGTGCTGCAAGGAGCCAACGCACACGCGAACGTCGATCAAGGAATCGCCAACGTCGATTATGTCGTGAGCGAGAAGGATCGCATTGGTTTCAAATACTACGTTCAAGATAATCCCACGTCCAGTCCGTTCGGATCTAGTGGGTCGCTGCTGGGATTTCCGCAGGAACTTGCGGCCGGCAGCCAAGTGGGATCCATCAACAATACGGTGGTTCTGAGTCCCAACTTAACTTGGGAGCAGCGCGTGGGATTCACGCGCTTGCGGGCTTTCGCCAGCAGTACCCAGGCGTACACTCCGAGCCAGTTTGGGATGAACCTGCTCGGTTCGAACGTGTTCCCTCAAATTGAGATCACCGAGGCAGACCCCACCATCGCCAACAAGCTGCAGTTCGGCGGCGACGCTAGCTTCGGTAATGCCGGCATGTACCAAAACCAGTGGGAATATGGAACCACATTGCATTGGGTGAAGGGACGCCACACGCTTTCCTTCGGCATGTTGTGGGATCACACCCAGCTCAATATCATCAACCACAACACAAACACGGACGTGATCGACTTCTCCACCTTTCAAACCTTCGTGGAAGGTAATGTGAAACCGGGCGTGGCTAGCGATGCAATCATCGGCTCGGCGAATCGCTACTACCGCTCCGACACGGCGGGTGCGTTTGTCAACGACAACTACAAAATGCGCAGCAATCTGACTGTTACGCTCGGTCTGCGCTGGGATTTCGACGGACCTTTGTCCGAAAAGTACGGCAGACTGACGGCGTTTAACGGCAATCAGTATGCCTACAACGCGGCCACCGATACCATCACGAATTCGGGACTGGAAATTGCCGGCAACAATCCCACCGCCGCCACGCCCGGCGCGAGCGACTCGCTGATGAAGAACCATCAGTGGGGCTTTGCGCCGCGCATCGGCATAGCTTGGAATCCGCTTCCGAAGCTGACCGTTCGCACTGGATTCGGCATCTACTATGACCGCGGCGAATTCTTCAGCTATCTATCGCCCAGCGCAGGCGGCGGTTTCAACGGACCGTTCGGCGTGACTCTCGAACCCCCTTTCGTTCAGCCCATCGTGGCCCAATCGGGCGCCACGTTCTCCACGCCATTTGGCACTGCCGCACCGCCCCAACCGTCCGGTACGGCAGCCTCCTTCCAGGCTCTGCTTCCAAATCTCTCGCAGACCATTAACGGAAACTATCCCACGGGCAATGGATTCGGCCCGTTCCTGTTCGGCGGCTATGACATCAACAACAAGCTCCCCTATACGGAGAACTGGACGTTCGATCTTCAATACCAAGCTGCGAACGACTGGCTGTTCACGGCCGGTTACGTAGGCAACCATGGCGTACATGAGATTCTGCCGATCGCGTTTAACCAGCCCGGTATAGCCACGCCGCAGAATCCGATTAACGGCCAGATCTATTCCTACGGCGGCGTGAGCCCGAACTACAACCTCGACCTGGAACCGATTTCCACTGGTGAGTATGCAGGAAATGCTCCGGTTCGTGTGCCCTACATCGGGTACGACATGAATTCGGTGCTGTTCAAGGCCGAGGGAATTTCCAATTACAACGCGCTTCAATTGCAGGCGCGCAAACGCCTCTCGAATGGACTGCAATTCACCGCGTCTTATACCTGGTCGCACGCACTGGACGAACAAAGCGGCTTGGGACTGTTCTTCACCGGCAACAATCCTTTGCAGCCCAAGCAAAGCTACGCGTCGTCTGATTTCGACCAGACCCATGTGTTTCTGATCAACTACAGCTACACCATCCCGAAAGTGACCTCGAACAAGGCGCTGGGCGCAGCGGTCAACAGCTGGACCATCGGCGGACAAACGGTGGCGCAGAGCGGGCAGCCATATAGCATCTACGATTTTTCCGGTTCGGTGGGGAGCTTGTATTTTGGTACGTCCAACTACATTGGCAATCCAATTGTCCCTCTTAAACCCGGCGTTACCGTGCAACAGGCCCAATTGCAAGGCACCACGGGCGTGAATGCGGGCAAGCCGGTCTTGGATGTCAACGCATTCGCTCCGCAGTTCGTCGCCCCGGGAACCAACGGCGTGCCGCCTTGCGATGCTACCGGATGCGACTATTATGAATCGCTCTATGGCGACTCCGGACGGAACATCTTCCGGGGTCCATTCCAAGTGCGCTTCGATATGTCCTTGGGGAAAGAATTTGCGCTGAACGAGCGTTTCCGTTTGCGCTTTAACGTTGATGCGTTCAACATCTTCAATCACCCGGATTTCGACACACCGAACAATAACGTAACGTTCTTCCCGAACTTCAGCGGTCCGCCTTCGATTCCGCCGGTGGGCAGCTTGGGGATCATTCAGCACACGTTAGGCAGCTCGCGATTCATGCAGTTCTCGATGCACCTGCGGTTCTGATCGACTTACGCTCTTGTGCCGGGCGGCGATCCTGCGATCACCTGCGCATGATTCAGCGCCGAGACCAGCGCGACGCCGCCCAGCACGTTCCCGATCAAGGTGGGAACCATATAGCCGCCTGCGAACGACAGCCAGGTTTTCGCGCCGGTCATCACTAGAAACAGCACTTCCACCGATCCGGCCACGATATGCGTGAGCCCGGCCAGGCCGACTATGTAAGTCATCAGTATGATGATCGGAATCCTGTTGGAATCCGTGGCGGCGAGCATCCAAACCACCATCGCGATCAGCCATCCGGCGAAGATGCCGCGCAGGATAGCGTTGCCAAACGAAACGTCGGCTGCTTCCGTGGCGAGTTGCCCCAAGGCTAGATGAAACTTCGGATGCAATACCGGCGTGTTGCCAATCACCCAGGCGAAAATATGAGCACCCGTGATGTTCGCTACAAGAACCACGCTCCACAAGCGCAGCACTTGCCAGAAGGTGGCGAGATTGCGGCGGGCCAGCAGCGGGATGATGGCGGTCAGCGTGTTCTCGGTGAAAAGCTGCTGCCGTCCCACGATCGCGATCAGAAAGCCCAGCGGATAACCTAGATTGGTGATCAATGGACGCCACAGAACGGCGGGTGAGTACGTGCGGAACAATGCTTCGGCGACAAGTGAGAAGCCCATCGAAAGTCCGGCGGCAAGCCCGGACCACGCCAGCGCCGATATGGGCCGGCGCAACTCTTCGTCGCCGTCTTTGCGAATGGCTTCGTGTACCACCAGCGCGCTGACATTGGTGCGGTCTTCGGCCTCTTGTTCCTACCGCTCGGTGAGCTGCGGCATGGCCGGCGCGTCGGTGATGGTGTTGCCGTTTTCGTCGACAATCACAGGAAGTCCCGACTACTAGACCCGGCTGCCGCGAAACGGTTTCCTGAACAGCGCTGCGCGGCCTTGTTACTCTCAGTGGAGTGAAACTGCTGATCTTCTCCGACATTCACGGCGACAAGGCGGCGCTGGAAAAGCTGATGGCCATCGAAGCGGATTACTACTTCGCCGCCGGAGATCTGGCGAATTTTGGACGGGGATTGGATGCCATGGGGCCGATCTTGAAGAAGCGCGCGGAACGAATGTATGTGCTGCCGGGCAACCATGAATCCGAGGCCGATATCGCTCGCTTCTGCCTAGAGTTTGGCTTTCACGATTTTCACGGGCGGAGGATGGAGATTGCCGGCTACCACGTGGCGGGACTCGGCTACTCGAACCCGACGCCCTTCGACACACCGGGCGAGTACAGCGAGCAGGAATTGAGGGAGCGGCTCAACCGATTCACGGGACTGGATCCCTTGGTTTTGATTTGCCACACCCCACCGAAGGGCACCGTGCTCGATCGCGCGGCTGAAGGCAAGCACTTCGGCAGTGACGCGATCCGCGAATTTATCGAACGGGAGCAGCCGAGGTATTTTTATTGCGGGCACATCCACGAAGCCGCCGGACAGCACGCCACCCTGGGCCGCACCGAGGGCTGGAACGTCGGAAAGCGAGGCCAGTTGCTGGAGTTGACGCCCCTGGTAATATGAAGATTCTATGACCCTCGAAGAACACGAAAGAGAGTACGCTTCGCTCCGCCAGCAAGCTGACGCTGTGCGGAGCTATCTTTGACTCCTCCAACAAGAAGCTGCAGTTAGCGAAGATCGAACAGCAGATCTCGGATTCCGATTTCTGGAATCAGGCCCCGGAAAAAAGTCAGAAAACCATGCAGGAGCGCAAGCGCCTGGAGCAGGCCATTGCGGACGAAGCCGAGGTGGCGCGCCTGACATCGGATCTGGACACCCTGTTTGAACTGGGCCGCGAAGGCGAAAACGTCGGCGCCGACCTGGACCGGGAGATCCAGCACTTTTCCGAGCGTTTGGAAGTGCTCGAAACCGGGATGCTGCTGAACGGCCCCAACGATGGGAAGAGCGCCATCATGGCGATCCATCCGGGGGCGGGCGGTACCGAAAGCCAGGACTGGGCCGAGATGCTGCTCCGTATGTATTTGCGCTGGGCGGAGCGGCACAACATGCAAGCCGTTGTGACGGATCGTCTGGAAGGCGAAGGCGCGGGCATTAAATCGGCCACGCTCGAGATCGAAGGCGAAAACGCGTACGGGTTGCTGCAATCGGAGATTGGCGTACACCGCCTGGTGCGGATCTCACCGTTCGATGCAAACGCGCGACGTCATACTTCGTTTGCGTCGGTGTTTGTCTATCCGCTGATCGACGACGAAATTAATATCGATATCAAGCCGGAGGATCTGCGCGTGGATGTGTTTCGGGCGTCTGGAGCCGGCGGCCAGCACGTGAACCGGACCGAATCGGCCGTGCGCATGACGCACATTCCCACGGGCCTGGTGGTGCAGTGCCAGAACGAGCGATCGCAGCACAAAAACCGGGCCAGTGCGATGAAGCAAATGCGCGCACGGCTGTATGAATACGAGATGGAGAAGAAGCAGGCAGCGAACAAGAAAGTGGAAGACGCGAAGCTCGAGATCAATTTCGGCAGCCAGATCCGCAGCTATGTGCTGGCTCCCTATCGCATGGTGAAGGATCATCGCACTAAGCTTTCCATCGGCGACGTGGATCGGGTTTTAGACGGCGACCTGGATCGCATGATGCACGCATTCCTGGTTTTCAAGCATACGGGGAAGATTGCGGGCGACGGGAAAGAGGATCTGCCTGAGTGAGGTTGCCCGTGCGGCGGAGTTAATCCGCGAGGGCGAACTGGTGGCGTTTCCTACTGAGACGGTGTATGGGCTGGGGGCCAATGCGCTCGATCCGTTGGCGATCGACAAAATCTATGCCGCGAAGGGCCGGCCGCCGTCGAGTCCGCTCATCGTTCACGTGAGTTCCATCGAAATGGCGCGTGGCTTGGTGCGCGAATGGCCGGAGCGCGCCGAGAAACTGGCTCGGAAGTTTTGGCCGGGGCCGTTGACATTGGTTTTGCCAAAACAGCCGCACGTGCCCGATCGGTTGACGGCCGGATTGGACACGGTGGGAGTTCGAATGCCCGCGAATCCCATCGCGCTGGCGCTGATTGGCGAGGCTGGAGTTCCTATTGCCGCGCCGAGCGCTAATCTCTTCACGGAACTTTCGCCGACTACGGCGCAACACGTGCGCGATAGCTTGGGCGACCGTGTCGCAATGGTGCTGGATGGCGGACGAACGACCGTAGGAATTGAATCTACTGTCTTGTCGCTCGCGGATTCTAATGCTGTATTGTTGAGGCCGGGCATGATAACGCGCCAGGAGATCGAAGCGGTGATTGGACCGATCCAGGAGCTAGGACCGATGAAGGAAGGCGCCCATGCCTCGCCGGGACTTCATCGCCGCCACTACAGCCCGAAGACCCCGCTGATTTTAATCGAGCCTGGAAAACTTCCCCAGTTTTCAATGCCCGGCCGAGGAATCTGCATTCAGATGCCCACCGATCCGCACGAGTACGCCGCGGTGCTGTATGAAAGCTTGCACGCAGCGGACGCCCAAGGCTGGGACTGGATCGCCATCGAGCAGCCGCCTGCGGGCGACGAGTGGTCGGCGATACGCGATCGGCTGGAGAGAGCAGCAACCAGGTGACGAGCGACTTGATTCGCGAAATCGACGCCACCGAAGGCGATTCGCCCGCGCTGTGGTGGCTGGGGCATTGCGGTTTCGCGGTGAAGTACCAGGGCATCGTCTTCTACGTGGACCCCTGTCTTTCTACACCCGATGGCCGAACGCGGACCCTGGCTGCGCCTCTCGCCGCCGAAGAAATAACCAATGCCGACATGGTCCTGTGCACCCATACGCACGCATCGCACATGGACCCAGGCGCGTTACCAGACATCCTGAAGGCTTCGCCGCGCGCGAAGGTGGTGTTGCCGAAGAGCACCGCGGAACATGCTTGTTCCATTGGCATTCCTCTGGATCGCATGACGACAACCGACGCCGACTTGCGCGTGGAGTATTTCAAGAACGGGCCATACGGGAGAGTGTACTCCGTGCCATCCGCGCATCCCGAATTAAACTGGACACCGCTCGGCGGCTATCCGCATCTCGGCTATCTGATCCGTTTTGGCTCCTGGACGATTTATCACGCGGGCGGCTGCCAATGGTACGAAGGCATTGTGGGACGGCTGAGGCCGTACAACGTCACCGCCGCGCTGCTTCCCATCGAAGGCGCGGGCAACTTCGACATCGCGCAGGCCGCCCAACTGGCCGAGGACATCCGCGCGCGCTGGCTGATTCCGATGCACTACGGAACGTTTGCCGATCAAAGCGCCGACGCGGGCCGCTTTGTGGATCACATGCTGGGGTTCCGGCCCTCGATAGGGTTCAAAGTTTTTGAACCCGGCGAGAGATGGATGATTCCGTAGCAACTATCGGTCGTAACAGGCGGACGGCTTCCAACCCGTTGCATCGGGCTGCTTGCGGAAGTGCGTGCTGGTGATCATGGTGCGGAACAGATACGTCGGATCGGAGACGATGGTCTTCACCACGATCCAGTTGGCTTCGGGCTCGCGGATCACGTCGTAAAATTCCTGGACCGTAGTCTTATCGCTGTACGGCACTCCGTTACGGCGCAGATAACCGGGTGCGAGATGGCTGGTGTTCACTTCGAGCGAACCGCCCTTGGTGGGATCGAAGGCCGCTCCGAAATAACCGACGCCACCAAACGATCCGTGCCATTCAGCCGCCGAATAACCTTGCAGGGTCGGCGGACCGCTGGGTGGTTGGGGAGGGCCGAAGTGCAGGAGACGTGTTTGCGTGCCGGCGTCCGTTTCGATCTTGAGAGTGTTGTCGTCCTGCCAGGTGATGTGCAGGCGCGTGGGTATGCGCATCAAACCAGCCGCGCCGTAAGCCTTGCACTGATTGCCGGCGGCTTCGTCCTTGGCCGGATCCCATTCCTTGGCGACCTTCTGGCCTGCTGGATTCAAGGGCACTCCCGCGAAATCGCCCTTGGGCGCGGCGATCATGCGGAAGCGCCAGTCTTCGGTGACGATGGCGACCCAGTAGCCGGTGAGATCGATCGGCGCGACTTCTTTGGCGGGCTTGGGCGGACCGGGAGGCGGTCCACCGGGAAATTGCGCGAACAGAGCGGGTGCAATGGCCAGGATCGCTAAAGCGTGGATTTTCATTTCTCACCTTTTAGGCTTTTGTAAACTGCTTCGACGAATTTGTCGGTGGTCCAGAAACCGGTGCTGGATCCGTAAAGGGGATCGTAATCCTGCGTTGGCCGGGCAGCCTTCACTTGTTCCAGCGTCATGCCTTTCTTGATCATGTCCTGAACGCGATCGCGAATGATGATGGTCATTTCGCGGAAATTCAGCACGTCGCCGAAATCGCACAAGCGGCCGTGGCCGGGGACAATCATGGTGCCGCCTTCCTGGCCGTAAACAGGGATGATCATGTCGACAATCTTCTGCAGCGCATCGATGGTGCCCTGGATGCTGCCGCCGGCAGCGAGATCGATGATGGGGTAATTGGTTGTGGTGAAGATGTCGCCGGTGCTGATGACATCGGAGCGGCGGAAGAACACGATGCTATCGCCGTCGGTATGGGCTGCGGGCTGATGGAGGATGTCGATGCCTTCGCCATTGAAGTAGAGCTTCTTTTGATCGCTCAAGAACGTGCTGGTGGGCCAGCCACCCTCTGGTGACGGCGCTTGCTGACCGGTGGGCGCACTCATCCGATTCAAAACGTTGATGTGCGAAAGAATGGCAGCGCCTACGCCAGCGTCTTTGATATCGCCCGTGACATTGGCGCCGACGATGGTGCTACCGGCCAAGCGGATCTTCTCGTTACCGCCAGTATGATCCGCATGATAATGCGTGTTGATGATGTACCGGATCGGTCCGTTGGAGAGCGTTTTGATGGCGGCAAGAACCTTGTCGGCCATCGGAGCCAGTCCAGTATCCACCACCAGCACGCCATCTTTGCCGGTTTGGACGGTGATGTTACCGCCCGCGCCGACAATCATGTAGATGTTGCCTTGCACCGGCCAAACATGGACTTCGGAATCTTGAGCTTGCGCGGAGGCCAGGCTGGCGGCTGCCAACAGGCCGGCGGTTAACGACAAGAGAGTTCGGCTTTTCATTTTGCGTCCGCCTTCGCCGCCGGAGTGGCCGTGCGGATCTTGTCTTGATATTCGGGATATATGGTGTCGGCGCCACCGCGCGCGGCTTCGGGTGGGATTCCGTGGGCGGCCGGAAACTCGCCGAGGAACGTATTCGTGCCGGGCAGGTGATGCGGGATTTTACCTTTGGGACGGATGACTTCTTCAACGCTCTCACAAGGATAGGGTGCAATCTGGCCGCCGATTTCATAGACGTAGTCACGGGTCCGAATCATAGGCTCGGTGAGATAAGCGGGATCGCGGATTACGGTCATGAGCGTGAGGTTATCGCCATGGCGGATGAAATGTTCGGTAAACGTGGCACGATCGCTGCGAGGTAGTCCATTGCGGCGAATCCAGCCTTCTTTTAAGTGCGTGGTGTAGACAGCCAGGACATCGCCCTCCCATTTGCCGGTGGAAAAGCCCATGGCGGTGTGCAGCGCATATTCGGGAGGATGCGGACGGCCATCCATCCAGATGGTGCGCTCAGTGTTCCAGGCGAAGTGATGGATGTGAATGGCGATGAGCTGCTGCGTATCCTTGTCGTACTCGTCCCACATTCGAATGCTCGCGAAACTGGGGGAGTAATCGGACGGGTGAACGCGGCACTGGTATTCGGGGAGCGTGATGAGCGATGCATCCCAGGCATCGGCGCGATAGCGCGCGGCGGCATTGATGGGGACACCGAGATAATCGCCGAGTTCGGGCCCAGGAAGGCGTTCGGGCTCATCTTCGTGGAGTATTTGCAGATTGTTCCACACGCCGGCGAGATTGACTTGGCCGAAAGCCGGTGCATGGCCGAGCGTGAGCAGCACGGGGAACAGCCAGATAGGGCTGGCCATTCGGAGGATTTTTTCCATTGAACCTTCCTATGGTTGAGGCCCCGGCGATCAAGCCGGGCCAGGTATTAGAGCGTGACTCACCTGATTGTATACAGGTCGAGGCGGTTTGTCGATTGGGGCGGCTTGGGGGTTGGGGATCAGGGATTCGTGGCGCGGACAAGGGCATCGCGCGCGGAGGCATTCGCCCTACTTCAGCGCGTTACTTCCAAACGGGCCGTGCCGCCTTTGGGATCGGCAAATTCGTAAACTTCCGGGACGGTGGAGACTTGCTTGACGGTGGCCTGGCGCCAGGGGAGCTTGGGATCGGCCGCGCCTTCCTGGTACCAGCCGCTCAGGATATATTGGGCGACTTCGGTGGACCCCCACGTATAGCAGGAGCTCAGGGGCAGCATGGCGTGGGCGGATGGCTGTACATTGGCGGTGGACCACACATCGCGCCAGCCGGCTTTTTCCCGATGCAGGCACTTCCCCTTCACATCCACTTCGCACTTTTCATCCTGATAGCGGCTCAGGACGAATTCGCGCGCCCAGGCACCCGGCGAATAAATCACTTGGAACCGAACCAGGTCTTCGGGCGCTCCATAGCCGTCGCACTGGAGGCGGCTGTGCAATTTGGCGCTTTTGGAGGGGTCGACGGGATCCTGCTTGGGATGCCCCAGCCCGAAGATCAGAAGGAATGCGAGAAAATAGCTGCTCACTCTTTCATACTAAGCGATAAGCTACCCACCAACTCAGGACTGCGATGGGAATGGTGGCGCCAAGCGCCCACCAGAGCGGAAGAAAGTAATCGGCCACCAGTCCGAGGACGATAAAGATGAGCCAGAAGATCTTTCGCTCCATGGGCCCAGTCTAACAACTGGGGCTGGTGGCTGGGGAGCAATAGGTAGAATTGTTGATCGATGACGTTTGAGTCGATTCGGAAGATGGCGATGGCCCTCGACAACGTCGAGGAGGGCACCTCTTACGGGACGCCGGCGTTCAAGGTGGGCGGCGCGTTGTTTGCGCGGTTACGGGACGATCTGGGCGCACTGGTGGTGCGAATGAGCATCGAGGATCGCCAGGAATTAATGGCGGCGGATCCGGAGACTTACTTCATCACGGATCACTACCTCCAGTACCCGTGGATACTCGTTCGGCTATCGCGCGTAAAGCCGGACGCGATGCGGGACTTGCTGCGCGGTGCATGGAAGTCGGCGAATCGGACGGAATAAGCGATTAGTGTTCTCGGTATTCGCCGAAGACCGCCCGGAGACGGTCGGAGATTTCGCCAACTGTGGCGTAAGCCTCGGCGCATTGCATGATGTGTGGCATCAAATTGTCGCTCGAACGAGCGGCATTTTCGAGAGCGCAGAGGCTGGAGTCCACCGTGCGGGCGTCGCGCGAGGCGCGCAAGCCGGCTAGCCGCGAGACCTGCTGTTTTTCGACCTCGGGATCGAGACGGAAGGTTATGGGCGGTTCCTTCTCGTCCTGGTGGAACCTATTCACGCCGACTACGACAGCGTCACCGCGTTCCACTTTCTGCTGATAGGCATAGGCGGCGTTTTGAATCTCGCTTTGAATGAATCCCTTTTCGATGGCGGCCAGTGTGCCGCCCATGGCGTCGATACGCTGGATGTATTCCTCGGCGCCGCGTTCGATTTCGTCCGTAAGATGCTCGATGAAGACACTGCCGCCGACGGGATCGGCGGTATTGGTTACTTCGGTCTCGTGCGCGATGATCTGCTGCGTCCGAAGGGCCAGACGCGCGGCTTCTTCGGTGGGAAGGCCGAGCGCTTCGTCCTTGGCGTTGGTGTGCAGGGATTGCGCGCCGCCAAGCACCGCCGCGAGGGCTTGCAGTGAGACACGTACCACGTTGACGTCGGGCTGCTGGGCGGTGAGCGTGGAGCCGGCGGTCTGGACATGAAAGCGCAGCATCATTGAGCGGGGATTGCGGGCGCCGAAGCGCTCGCTCATAATCTTCGCGTACAGCCGTCGAGATGCACGGAACTTGGCGATTTCTTCCAGGAAATCACTATGGGAATTGAAGAAAAAGGAAAGCCGCGGGGCGAAGGTATCGACATCCAGTCCGGCTTCGATGGCGGCGCTGACGTAGGCAATGGCGTTGGCCAGGGTGAAGGCGACTTCCTGAATCGCGGTGGACCCGGCTTCACGAATGTGATAACCGCTGATGGAGATGGTGTTCCATTCCGGCAGTTCGCGAGCGGACCAGGCGAACAGGTCCGTGATGATGCGCATGGCGGGGCGGGGAGGATAGATGTAGGTGCCCCGCGCGATGTATTCCTTCAGGATGTCGTTCTGGATGGTACCGGAGATTTTGGAGAGGTCGGCGCCCTGGCTCTTGGCGACGAGCGCGTAGAAGCACAGCAGAATGGCAGCCGTGGAATTGATGGTCATCGACGTGGTGATGCCGTCCAGCCGGATACCTTCAAATAGCCGCTGCATGTCGGCCAGGGAGCAGATGGCGACGCCCACACGTCCCACTTCGCCGGCGGCGAGAGGGTGATCGGAATCCATCCCCATTTGAGTGGGCAGATCGAAGGCGACCGAAAGTCCAGTGATGCCTTGCGATAGGAGATAGCGGTAACGGTGGTTGCTTTCTTCGGCGGTTCCAAAGCCGGCGTACTGGCGCATGGTCCAGAGGCGGCTGCGATACATGTCCGGATAGATGCCTCGGGTGAAAGGGTACTGGCCGGGCAGGTCGTCGTTCATTGCATTGGGTTCATGATTTGGAGATTTTGCGCGCTCGACGGAAGGAGTCAACGCCGAAGCCGAGCATCACCAGGCTGAAGGATGCATAAACGACCAAGCGGAAGCCGGAGCCATCCTGCCAGGCGCGCAGGATGTATTGCGCGGGCAAAATTGCCAAGACGATGAAAAAAAAGCCGATCACTTGATTCCATAGAATGTGGATCGGGCGGACTACCCCCGGAACCACATGATGGACAAACTTCTTTGCCATTGAAAACATAGGCTAGTACCAGTGTACCGAAGGCGGGAAGACTCGCTACTGATAACACGGGAACGGGCCGATAGAGGAAATAGAAGAGCGAAACCAGGAAGCCGGCACACTTACCTTTTGTTTGAAACTGTACTTGCCTCGGGAACATCAAGAAGGTAGAGTGTTATTCTTAGAAGGAGCCCGCTGCAAAGAAAGGGGCAATGCGTGGAAGAGAAACTCAAAGAGTTGATGCAAGAGCTTGGCAACGCGATCAATGAATCGCTGTCCGACTCCGATCGCATTGCCGCCGCCATCGGGGAGATCAAGCGGGCCGGGTACGATGTTTTCCTGGTTCTGGAAGCGACCATTGGGTTCAATAAGCGCGAAGAAAACGGCGACGAATCCGAGGACGGCGAAGGCGGAACGTTGGAGTCCGAAGCGCCGCCCAAGCGGAAATTCGAATCCACCGGCAAGATAAAATTGACCTCGCAGGACCAAAAGTTCCTCAAAGCTTTGAAGATCGCGATCGACGAAGAGAAAAGCTAACCTAGCAACTCCTGGTATACCTTCCAGGTTGCCACTACCGATTTTTCCCAAGTAAACTCTCTGGCCCGCGCGACACCGGCACGGACCAGTGTGTCTCGTAACGCCGAGTTTGTGGCTAGCCGGTGGAGTCCATCGGCGATGGACTGGACATCGGACGGGTCGACGAGCAGGGCAGCATCGCCAGCAATTTCGGGCATTGCGGAGACATTGGATGTCAGCACGGGCAGACCTCGCGCCATGGCATCAATCACAGGCATACCGAAACCTTCATCGAGCGAGGGAAATGCCAGGATGGATGCCCGCTGGTACAGCTCTTCGAGCTGGGAATCGGCGACGTAACCAAGTACCTGGATATCCTGTTTCCGAGGACTACGCTCCATGCGTTGGAGCGCCGCTTCGGAATCGAAGCCGAAGGATCCGGCGAGAACCAGCTTCCATTCGGGACCGAGCTGTTCGAAAGCTTCGATCAGGCGCACGGTATTCTTGCGACGCTGAATAGCGCCGACGCTCAAAATGATCGGCTCCTTCGGGATGGGAACTTCCGATGATGGAGCGGGGCGGACGCCGTGATGAATAACGCGGATCCTGGACGGGTCGACGTGCAGCAGTTGCTCCACTTGGCGGGCGGTGAATGCAGAGACCGTAATGATCAAATCGGAACGCTGGGCGGCGTCGCGGGCTTGCGTCGTGAAGCGGTCGCGGAACTCAGGCGCGGAATAGTCGCCAGAGATTACGAACAGATCGTGAAAAGTTGTGATGCTGCGGCGGTAGCGGGCTGTCCCCAGGCGCTGGTTCAATCCGTGGAACAGGGCGGCGGCTGGCGCGCGATTCTCCCAGAACAGAAGCCGCGCGGCATTAGCGGGAAGGCGATCGGAGAACGATCGCAGGTAGCGATGCGGGCGATAGCCGAACAGGAAGCGGGCCTCGGGGTGAACGCGGGCGAGACCGAACAGGATTTCGCGGGAATACACGCCGACGCCCGAGAGATTGCGGCCCAGGCTGTAGGTGGCGTCGAGGGCGATCTTCAATCAGCCAGCATAGCGATTTTCGCGCGAAGAGGTAGTTCGCGCTCGTCCGTGTCCGCCAATTCTTCGAGACTTGTTATGAAAAATTGCAGCGCGCCGTTAGTGAGTTCGGCGGCGCGATGCAGGGCGGCTTCCGGCGCAAGCACGCACAACCGGCGCTGGTCCCAGCGTCCGAGGACGGCCGGTGCTTCAAAGACGCCACGCAGCGCCTCAGCGGCCTGAATCAGCAGCGGGTCCAGAGTTTCACGGCTCGCCGGGATTTCCACCAGAGCCAGCAGGTCCTCGCGGCCGCGGTACGCACTGACGTTGAGAAAAGCGTCGCACGTGAGGAGGCCGGTAAGAGGATCGATGAGCGCCGCGGCGTGCACGGCACTCACTCTGCGCTGCCGCTCGATAGCGTATCGGATGGCGCGCGCAAGCGGGACACATTCCATCTCGGACTTCACCAGAACGTCCTGAGCGCCTTCCCGCAACAATCGATTTGCCAGGTTTTCATCCGGCTCGTCGGCCAGAACCAGGATGGGAGCGCCTGCGGCACAGGCGCTGACTTCGAGGAATGAATCCAGCAGCGCGGGACTATCGGGCAGGCTGAGGTTGAGAAGTATGGCGTCGAAAGGCTGACGCCGCAAGCAATCCAGGGCATCGGCGAGCCGATCTATGGGCACAACGGAGGAAGAGCACCGGTTACACCACTGTCGAGTTTCTTCGATCTCGATCAAGGCTTCGCACAGGAGTTGCTCGTCTTCAGGCGAATCCTCCACCAGCAGAAGCTTGAGGGTTTTCGAATCCGTCACTCGGGGTAGTGACCGGTGGAGGAACTTTTTATCAGGTTTATTGGGACGGATGCCGTTCTTAGACTGCGAGTTGATACTCCTTGAGCTTGCGGTAAAGCGTGGTGCGCCCGATACCCAGCAAATTCGCGGCGATGGCGCGATCGCCCTTAGTGTACGCGAGCGCCTCCAGGATGGCCTGCCGCTCCATCTGGGTCAAAGGAATGATGGGCGAACGCGCGCCCTCGGGAGCGCCGCGGTGTTCATGGGAGGGCGCTTCTCCGGGCGGCTTGGGCACGGCTTGGAAGCCGACTGCGACCGAGAGAGACTGCGCCTTCTTTGCCAGCACATCATTCTGCAGCATGGAAGGCAGCTCGGCGGCGTGCAACAATGGGCCGGTGTTGATGGCGACCATGTGCTGGATGCAATTCTCGAGCTCGCGCACGTTGCCGGGCCAATCATAGGAAAGCATGGCCTCGAATGTTTCCTGAGTCAGGGTGTGCCCTTTGCCATGGCGCATCAGGAAATGTGCGATCAGGGCCGGGATGTCTTCTTTGCGATCGCGAAGGGGGGCGAGGCGAAGATTGACTACGTTGAGCCGGTAGAACAGATCGCGGCGGAAAGTTCCCTTTTCCACTTCCTTGGCGAGGTCGCGGTTGGTGGCGGCAATGACGCGGAAGTCCGAGCGGCGATGGGTGAGCGAACCCACCGGGCGGAACTCCTTCTCCTGCAAAACGCGGAGGAGCTTGGCCTGAAGATCGAGCGGCAGCTCGCCAATCTCGTCAAAGAAAGCCGTGCCACCGTTGGCGACTTCGATCAGGCCGGTCTTGGGAACGACGGCGCCGGTGAACGCCCCTTTGACGTGACCGAACAGCTCGCTCTCCATCAGCGGGCCGACCAGGGAGGAACAATCGATGGTAACGAATGGTCCTACGGGTTGGACCTTATGTATGGAACGTGCGACCACTTCCTTACCAGTACCCGTCTCGCCGAGCAACAAGACGGGCCAACGGCAACGTCCCAGCTTTTCCACCATCCGCAAGACGTTCCTGATGCGCGGCGACTGGCCGACCAGTAGAGGAGCGGATTCTTCAGCTTGCGCTAGCATTCATGAGCCCCGAATCTGAGTTGTTAGAGAAGATAGTGCCTGAGTCCTTCATAAACTCTACGGGGACTTTAGGATTTGGACAACACCCCAGGGTATTAGATCGGGAGATCATTTGGGGTGGAGGCATCACCTCATTTGGGGGGACCTCCTTAGTACTCTCAGCTAATGCGTGATGCCGCTGGTGTCGGGACCAGGAGCGGAAGGATCAAGACGTACTACAAAGGCTGTACCCGATTCCTGCCGGACTCTCTCGGCCAGGGCTGCGGCGGCTTCTTCGGAGGGGACGCGTCCCACCACCACGCGCCAGAAAGACGGGCTATCGGCGCGCTGCACCAGATGCGCGGGACCGAAGTCCCGATCCAGAGACGCTCGAAGGCGTTCGGCGCGATCGCAATCGAGGAACGCGCCGGCTTGCACCGCGTACCAGTTGTCGGCGGAGGCAGTGGCGGGAACGGAGAGAATGTCGAGGCGGACACGCGCCACGCCGGGTCCGATGAGAGCGATGGCAACGGCCGCCGCATGCGAGAGATCGATGACGCGGTTCTCGACGAACGGGCCGCGATCGATGATGCGGACGTCGACGGTTTTGTCGTTGCCGAGATTGACCACGCGGACCCAGGTTCCGAAGGGCAGCGTGCGGTGCGCGGCGGTGAACTTTTCCATATCGTAGATCTCGCCGTCGGCGGCGGGGCGGCCGTGATAGGGATGGCCATACCAGCTGGCGAGTCCGATTTCACCATTGTTAATGCGTGGTGGAGCAGGTGTGGCGATGGTGTGGTGCTTCTTCGCGCAGCCGGCGAGCGCCAGGCCTGCCACGATCAGCGCGGAGACCGAGGCCGACATTGCAATGGATCGGCGAGAGGCCACTTGGTCCGATCGTAACGCGCGCCGCGCGGCACGGGCAAGAACAAAATGGGGCGTTCGTGGCGCGGCGGGATGAGAAACCGTGAAGAACAATTCATGAACGAAATGGTTTTGAGCGGGAGAGGGCGCGAGGAGGTCCGGCGCGCGGGGCCCGATTCGCATTTTTTTCTTGACTTTCGCCTCAAAGAACCTTATATATGAATCACACTGCGATCTAAGATCGCAAATCTGATGTTAGGGAGAATCAATCGATGAAGAACGCAACTAAGAAGGCTGCGAAGAAGGCCGCTAAGAAAGCGCCCGCCAAGAAGAAGAAGTAAACCCTTGGCGCCCCGAGAGGGCTCGCAGTTGTTAGGGTTCATGCAAACGGCCCCGAGAGATCGGGGCCTTTTTTATTGCCTGCACGTTGTTCCAGCCCGCTAGCGCACTCCCAGCCTCCACGCCTCGACTGGCTCCGCGCCCTTGTTCAGCCAGTAGATGACGTGGCCTCCTTCATCGACCGGATGGATCCACATCACCTCCGCGGCCGCCTGTACCGAGAGTTCCGCCCGTGCCCTGGCATCCAGGGAGATCACGATCTTGTCGGTTGCGAGAGCCGCTTCGATGAGGTGGAGATCCTTCTGAGCGGAGACCGTTCCGGGAGCCTCGGCCCGTAGGTCCTCATTCGGAATGTCCGCGATGGCTTCCACCTTTGCTTTGCTGGTCATCTCCGCTAACCACAGACGCGCAAAAAGGGATTGATGCCGATTCCATTCCTCTCTGAGCAGAGGCGTCATCGTTGCGCGGTGGCTGATGCGAAGCACGGCTTGAAGAAATTCGCGACATCTGCGAGAGTCGGGATTCATCGAGAGGCCGGCAGCGGAGGCGATGGAGGCGTCGATTACCAACCGCCTGGAGACCGTCGCCATTCAATGGGTAAGACGATCCTCGACGGCATCGAGGTATTCTTGCTCCGACCGGAGAGCGACGTCTCCAAAATCTACCGGCCAATCGCCAAATGCACCGTTGGCGTCCGGCTTGGCGCTGCTCACCTGCGTGACACCGCCGGCATCCCTGGTGAACCAGTGCAAGCGCACCAGCTCTGGGTCAAGATCACCTTTTGCCACGAGCGTTTGTACGGCCCTGAGCAGGAGCGAACTATGTGTCTCTGCGACAACGCGGACACCGCGCTTGGCGGCATCGGCCAGGATGTCCGCAAGTTTGGCCTGGGCGCGTGGGTGAAGGTGGATCTCGGGTTCTTCGAGATAGACCAGGCGACCTGGGTCGGCGGCGCGCAGTGCTACGAGCGCCGGAAGGACTTGGGATACGCCGAAACCCACATCAGCGATATTGTCCAGCCGCTGTGGGTCATTATTCCCGATTCCTACTTGAAGTTCTATCGCCACATCGGTGATCCGGCGCGCGTGCACAATCTGGGCCAAGTCCAGACGCTGCAGGTCAAGATTAAGTGCCTCATATCGCCGTCTCCGATCCTTTTCCCAGGCCAGGATCACACTGGCTACGTAATTGTCGAAGGTCCCTGGAAAGACCTCCGTCACGTGCGCGGCAGAATATGTCCTCAACGGGTTTCCCCGCAGGCCCGGGACGTGAATAACGTCTTCGATTCCAAGGTCGGGATAGGGAATGCGATTGGGCGGACTCGCCCGATCCGTGAACGCTAGAAAAAAACGATAAGCGTCAATCGAAAGCTGATCAGCCTCCTCTTTCCACGGGTCGGGCAGCGCGTTCGTGATCTCTTGCTGCGACATTACGGGCCGCAATGTAACCTTAGCTCCCCCTGGGACGGTGTAGGTCTCCTCTTGCACCTTCAGGGGCTCACCCTTGACGAAAGTGATGCTGAATTCGGCTCCCTCCGTGTTAATCCCGATGCGTAACAACCGCCGAGGGGACAGCCCTATCTTTGAAAGGAACTGATCGCTTGAAGTGAACCTAACGTTTGCGCCATCGATTTTCACCGGCCCGGGATCGTAGGGCGCCTCGAGCGTCTGCTTCAACATCAACAGTGGCTGCATGATGCTCGACTTACCTGAGCTGTTCGCGCCCGCGAGGATGGTCAGCGGGGCGATTTCGATCTCCTGCCGCTTGGCGATCGATTTGAAGCCTTCGACGGCTATGCGGGTAATCCCGTCGGCCATGACCTAGCCTACCTGATTCAGCTCTATTTTATTCAAAGCCGCGCGCAGTTCATCGAGGGTCATTGCGCCCGGATGATACACGCGCACGATGCCGTGGCGATCGACTAAGACCAGGGTCGGGGTGGTGCTGGCGCCATAGTTGCGGAAGTTGGCTTCGCTCACGGGAGCGGGCACGGCAAGCAGGTCGGAATAATACTGATGGCGGATCTTTTCGATGTACTTGAGCTCGTCGGCGGGTCCGGCCTCCTCGCCGTTCGCGACATAGCCGTAGCGTTGCGTGGGGGCGATCATCACCAAGCCCTTCGGACCGTACTCGCGAGCGAGCTGGGCCAGGATGTGCTCCTCCTGCTTGCAGTCCGGACACCAGTGTGCCCAGAAGAACAGCAGCACAGGTTTGCCGCGCAGCGACAGCAAAGGGACGGGCTTAGTACCCAGAAACTCGCGCTCTTCGAGAGCGGGCGCGGGCTTGCCTTCGAGCGTCAGCAGGTTGATGTTCTTCTGGATCCGAGTGCGAATGGAAGTGCCGCGGTACGTGAGGAGATCTTTACGGAGGAGGGTGAGAGCGCCGGCGCGGTCGCCATTCGCGGTCAGGACTTGCGCTTCCACTTCGATGGCAGCTCCGAGGGCCAGGGGCAGATGCGGCTCTGCGTCCAAAGGACGCGCGGCAAGGGATTGCACGGCAAGTTTTTCGGTCTCTTTCGCGTTGGCATCGGCCTTATCGAACTGGCGCGTGATCAAGTCGCCCCGCGCGAGCCAGGAGAGCGCTTCCAGGTACTCGGGCGTCACACCCCGTTGCGAACGATAGCTTTGAAGCATCGCCTCGGCCAGCGGGAAATTGCCGCGCGACATCGCGGTCTGGATGTCGGTGACCAAGGCGGCGAACGCAGAAAAGGCAATGAGGGCCGCAGGGATCAGCTTACGTAGCATCTACATCGAGGATAACAAGCGCCCGCCGTCGACGACGATGGTCTGGCCGGTGAGGTAAGACGCGCCATCGCTCGCCAGCATCAGGGCGATCTCGGCGATCTCGATCGGCTGGCCGAGGTGCTTGATGGGCTGTCGTTCCATCAAAGGCTGGCGGCGCGTGTCGTCTTTCCAGTAGTACTCGCTCAGGGTTGTTTCAACCAGGCCCGGAGCAATGGCGTTCACCCGCACGCCCTGGGGGCCGAGCTCCAGCGCGTAAGATTGCGTCAGCATGATTAGCGCGGCCTTGGTCATGCTGTAGAGCAAGCTTTGGAATTGGGGACGAATGCCGGCGATGGACGCGATGTTGACGATAGATCCCGACCCACGCTGGCACATGCCCGGCGCAACCAGCCGCGTGAGCCGGTAAGCGCTCTTGAGATTGACCTCGACCATTTTGTCGAACTGGGCATCGGTCATTTCGAGGGCTGGACCTTGCGCGATGTTGGTACCAGCGTTGTTGACCAGGATGTCGATCTTGCCGAATTCGCGCGAAGTGCGATCCACCAGGCGTTCGAGATCTTCGAGCCGTCCGACGTGGCAGGCGATGGGGGCGATGCGGCCCGCTGCGTTATCGGCTAGTTCATGCGCGACCTGATCGAGCGATTCCTGCTTGCGGCCGCAGATGACTACCGACGCGCCTTCACGGGTGAACAGCTCCGCGATGGCTCGCCCGATGCCACGGCTGGCGCCGGTAACGATCGCAACTTTGTTTTGGAGGCGGCTCACAGTTTCAGCGTCTTCAGATACTCGCGGAACGGACCGCCCAAGTCGTGGCGATGCAGGGCAAACTCCACCGTGGCTTTCAGGAAGCCCAGCTTATCGCCGGCATCGTAACGCGTGCCTTCAAACCGGTAGCCATAGATGGGCCGGTTGCGGAGCAGGTGCTTCAGCGCGTCTGTGAGCTGGATTTCGCCGCCACTTCCCGGTTCGATAGCTTCGATCGATTCAAAGACTTCGGGCGTTAGCACGTAGCGGCCGATGATGGCGAGATTGGAAGGGGCTTCGGAAGCCTTGGGTTTCTCCACCATGTTGCGGATGCGGAACAAACGGTCTTTGCCGGAATTGTGCGAGACAGGCTCGGCGTCCACCGCGCCGTAGGCCGAGATGTCGTCGCCCGGCACTTCCATCAGCGCGACCACGGATGCGCCGTAGAACTCATAGACGTCGAGAAGTTGACGAATGCAGGGGATCTCGGAATCGATTACGTCGTCGGAGAGCACCACGGCGAAGGGCTCGTTCCCCACTAGTTCCTTGGCCCGGTGCACGGCATGGCCGAGACCGAGCGCTTCCTTCTGGCGCACGTAGGAGACGTCGATCATGTCGGAAACGTCGCGAACAATCTTCAGGAGTTCCTTCTTGCCCTTGGCTTCCAGGGCGTGCTCCAGCTCAAAAGCGACGTCAAAGTGATCTTCGATGGCGGTCTTTCCGCGGCCGGTGACGATGATGATGTTCTGAATGCCGGAATGGATGGCTTCCTCGACCCCGTATTGGATGAGGGGCTTGTCCACCAGCGGTAGCATCTCTTTGGGTTGAGCCTTGGTGGCGGGTAAAAATCGCGTGCCCAGTCCCGCGGCGGGGAAGACTGCTTTGCGCACTTTGGGAATCATGGTTCTGGCTTCTCTCTTCTTGTTTTGGGTACTTGTTTAGAGATCGGAAAATAAGACGCTGGGCGTTAGTTCGAAGGGATAATCTGCGAGAGCGAGGGAAGAGACGTTCTGGAGCCCTATGGCGGTGTAATGCGACAGGCGCTTCGCGAGTGGATCGACCACCCAGATGTTGGGAACACCCCAGACACGATATTCTTCGAGCTTTTCCATGAGGTCGTGATGGCGGTCGTCTTTGGACAAGATCTCAATCACGAGCAAAGGAGGCGTGGAAGGCACGCTCTCAGACGGGGGCTGTCCGCCGAAGACGGAGATATCTGGAATGCGGAAGACCCTCGGCTCCAACCGCAAACGGAGCTCGGGGCGAGGGAACAGAGGATGTGTTCGGATCAGACGTCCGATCGCCATCAGAATCAGGAACTGGATAAGTGAATGGACGTTGTCTGGCATGCTGCGCTCGACGATCTCGCCGCGAACGTACTCGGCGTCATGTTCGAACGTCATGTGGAGGTACTGTTCGGCCGTGATCTGCGCTTTGGTGGCCATCTGTGGGAAGCATAGCATGGCGCGCCGCCCCCGGATTTCTTCCATCTGGCGCGGAAATCGAGCCTTTCGACTCGTTCCGCGCGGGAAAAACCGGCCTCACGCTATAATGATGGTTACCCCACGCGCAGCTAGCTTTTATCGCCTGCGCCCTGGAGACACAATGGCTTACGTTATTGCAGAACCTTGCATCGGTGTAAAGGACACGGCCTGTATCGATGCGTGTCCGGTCGATTGCATCCACCCCAAGAAGGACGAGCCCAACTTCGCCGAGCACAACATGATCTACATCGATCCCGTGGAGTGCATCGATTGCGGAGCCTGCGTGCCGGTTTGCCCGGTTTCGGCGATTTTCGCGCTGGACGATCTTCCGGAAAAGTGGGGGAGCTTTACGAAACTCAACGCAGATTATTTCGGACGGTAGACCCCTCCCCACGGTCGGGTTCAGTCACTAGGGGCGGTAGATGGCCGAGCTGGTGTCCGTTTCCCATACCTGGATCGCGGAGATGCGCACGGGTACCTCGTTCTTGAGGCCAACGCTGACTTTGTCGTAGAAATACTTCGCGATGTTCTCGGCCGAAGGGTTGAGCTCATCGAACGGGGGCAGGTCATTGATGAAGCGATGATCCAAATACCCCACCGCTCCGGTAATCAGGCGGTTCACCTCCAGGAAATCCACCAGCAGGCCGGTTGAGTCGAGTTGCTGGCCTTCCACGGTTACGCGCACGCGATAGTTGTGCCCATGCACCTCTTCGGATTTGCCATGGTAGTTGCGCAAGGCATGACCGGCGGCGAAAGTCTGTTCCACGGTAACTTCAAACATTGAAAAATTTCTCCACGGCGTTGAGTTCGGTACTGAAGGCATAAGGCGGCAAGCTATCGAAGAACACCTGGCCGTACCGCTGCTTCGTAATACGATTATCCAGCAAGACGAGGACGCCGCGGTCGGTCTTGCTGCGGATGAGGCGGCCGAAACCTTGCTTGAGCGCGAGCGCGGCCTGCGGGATCTGGTACTCGTAAAACGGATTGCCGCCCTCCTCGCGGACGCGTTCGATGCGCGCTTCCACCACCGGGTCGCTGGGGACCGCGAACGGCAGCTTATCGATGATGACGCAGCTCAACTGATCGCCCTGCACATCGACGCCTTGCCAGAACGATGACGTGGCGAACAACACGCAGTGCGGAGTGGCGCGGAACTCGTCGAGCAGCGCGTTGCGCGGACCGGTGCCTTGCATCAGCGTGGGATAGTCAATCTCGAGCGACACCCGATCGTACACCATGCGCATCTGCTGATAGCTGGTGAAGAGGACGAACGCGCGGCCTCTGCTGTGGCGCAGGATGCGCGTGATTTCCTCGGCGGCAGAACGCGTGAAGGCAGGAGATCGCGGGTCGGGCAAGTGCTGGGGCACGTAGAGCAGCGCTTGTTTCGCGTATTCGAAGTGGCTGGGAACCACCAGCGATCGGGTGTGGTGAATTCCGAGGCGGCGCTCGGCGAATTCGAATGTTTCACCCACTGCGAGCGTGGCGGAGGTGAGGATCACGGTGTCGAGCTTGTCGAACAGTTTTTCTTCGAGCAGGGACGATACATCGATAGGCGTGGCTTGCAAGAAACATCCGCGGCCCCGGCGCTCCACCCAATAGACGTAGGATCGGTCAGCGCCCTTGCGCCAGAATTCCAGGCGCTGCTGCAATTCCTGGACACGGCGGTAGAGCGGGATCACTTCCTCGGGCGCATTCTTGACCAGTTGCAGGTGCGAACCGATCAGTTCCAGGGCGCGCACCAGATCTTCCAGGGCCTCGCCATGCTGATCGAAGAAGGCCGCGTGTCCCTTGAACGCGATGCGTCCCTCGGTTTCGCCGAAGAGCAGGAAGAATTGCTGGGCGCAGTCATCCAGCGTGTCGAGAGTACGATCCAGCTCGCCGGAGCCGAACTGCTTGGCGCGAGAGACGGCCGCGATGTCGCGCACCAGTTCCTGGAATTGATAATTGCTGACGCCGACGCCGAAGTACTTGCCCGCGACGTCCTCTATTTCATGGGCTTCGTCGAAGACCACGGCGGCGTACTCGGGTATGATGCCGCCGAAATCGTCATCCTTCACCGCCAGGTCGGCGAAGAACAGGTGATGATTGACGATGATGATGTCGCTCTCGTGCGCGCGGCGGTGCATTTCGGTCAGGAAACAGCGCTCGAATTGCTGGCATTTCTGGCCGGTGCAAAGATCGCGGCGGGCGTCGATTTTTTGCCAGGCGGAGCTGGACTCGGGCAGCGTCTTGATCTCAGACCGATCCCCGGTGCTGGTGGTCTTTTCCCATTCGCGGATGATTTGGAAGTCGGCGATTTCTTCCAGGCCGTTCAAAATCGGTTCGCGATCGGCGTCGTAGATCTTCTGACGGCAAGCAAAGTTGGCGCGGCCCTTCATGTAGCAAACCTGGAGAGGGCGGTCGAAATGCTGCTGGAGAAACGGAATGTCTTTGTAGAAGAGCTGCTCTTGCAGGTTCTTGGTGCCGGTGGAAACGACAACGCGCTTTCCGGAGAGCAATGCGGGAACCAGATACGCGAGCGTTTTCCCGGTGCCCGTGCCCGCGTCCACCAATAGATGCTTTTTCTCGGCTAATGCCGCTTCGACAGCTTCGGCCATCTCGAGCTGGCCGGGACGAAACTCGTAGCGCGGGTGCCATTTCGACAGCACTCCCTGCCGGGAAAAAAACTGGCGGGCGGTGAGTGCTTTCGCGGCGGCGGACATCCTTTCTGATTCTTACATGCGGCAAGCCGGGGACGTGCCAAGATAGAAGGACGCGAACATGCCCGATTACAAAGCACTCGAAAATCAATTTCAACGAATTCTCAATTTGAGCCGGCGGCCGGTGGCCGTGGCTTTCCCGGTGGAAGTACCCGCAGGCGTAGCGAAGTTCTCAGGCTCTGAACCGGCCGGGTGCAGCTTCTGGAGATTGGCGGCGGAAGGCCGGACATTTTCTACCGCGCCATCGGATCATTACAACTGTCCGGTGGGTTCCTACACGCACCACATTGACTTGCCAGCGGAGCGGGCGCAGGAGCTTCCGTCCATCCTGGGGACCATGACCAACCTGGGGTACTTGAAAATGGAAGAAGTTCCGGGGATTCCGGTTCTGCCTGAGGCCCCCACGAATATTCTCTACGCACCGCTGGGCGACACGCCGGTGGATCCGGAGGTTGTGCTCATGGTGGCGACGCCGGCCAAGATGATGCTTCTGCAAGAAGCGGCGCTGCGCGCGGGTGTGGCGTCCACGCTGCCGTTTCTGGCTCGGCCCACCTGCATGGCAATCCCCGCAGCGATGGCGCACGGCGTAGTGACGAGCGGGGGCTGTATCGGGAATCGCGTCTACACCAATATCGGAGACGAGGAGCTGTACGCCGCAATTCCGGGGCCCGCTTTGGAACTGGTGGCGCGGGAGCTGGAAACCATTGCGTCGGCTAACGCCGCCCTGGCGGAGCATCACCGCGGGCGGCAGCACCAGCTGTCCACTGCGTAGATAAGTCCGAGCGCAGGCAGCACGGTAGAATCGAAGTATTGATGCGAAGCAAATTGTGCTGTGCGTTGCTACTGGGGGCCGCATTGTTCGCGCGGCAGCCGGAACATGCCAGACACGCGATGGTTGTTACCCAGGAGCCTCTGGCGGCCGACGTTGGCCTTCGAGTGCTGAAGTCCGGAGGGAACGCAATCGACGCCGCAGTAGCGATTGGATTCGCCCTGGCTGTGACGTATCCATACGCGGGCAACATCGGCGGCGGCGGATTCTTGTTGGCGCGTTTCGCGGATGGCCGGGCGACATTCATCGACTTTCGGGAAAAAGCGCCATTGGCAGCCACGCGCAACATGTATCTGGATTCAAGAGGGAACGTCACCGAGGATAGCCTGGTTGGATGGCGCGCGGCGGGAGTGCCAGGAACCGTGCGTGGCCTGGAGCTGGCGCATCGGAAATACGGGCGCAAGCCGTGGGCCGAATTGCTGGATCCGGCGATCCAGTTCGCGAGCGAAGGGTATGCCGTTTCCTACAGCATGGATAAGTCCCTGCACAATGAGGACGCCACCCAGTTGCTGACCCGGTTTCCGGATTCGAAACGGATCTTTTTGAGTGTTCATTATGGCGAGAAGTTAGTTCAGCCCGAACTGGCCGCGACGCTGAAGCGGATCCGCGATCGGGGTGCAAACGACTTTTACGACGGCGAAACCGCGCAGAAGCTGGCTGCCGCGATGGCGGCCCATGGCGGGTTGATCACGCTGGCGGATTTGAAAGCGTACCAAGCGGAGGAAAGCGCACCGCTGCACGGGCACTATCATGGCGACGAGATCGTCACTGCGCCTCCGCCCAGCGCGGGCGGAGTGGGATTGCTGCAAATGCTCGGGATGCTGGAAGGCTCGGGATACGAGAAAACGGGCGCGGGATCGGCGGCATCCATTCACTATGTCGCTGAGGTGATGCGCCGGTCTTATGCCGACCGCAGCGAATACTTCGGCGATCCCGATTTCTACCAGGTGCCCGTCAGCAAATTGCTGGACCCGAAATACATCGCTGGCCGCCGCCGCAGCATCGATCCGCTGCACGCCACGCCTAGCGATCAGATTCGTCCAGGCATTTCCGTCCGTGAAGGCACGGAGACGACCCACTTCAACATCGTGGACAGCGACGGGAACGCAGTAGCAGTAACCTACACGTTGAACAATGGATATGGCAGCGGCGTTACCGTGCCCGGCTTAGGGTTTCTGTTGAACGATGAAATGGACGACTTCGCCGCCAAGCCTGGCTCAGAGAATCTGTTCCATCTGATCCAGGGGGAAAATAACGCGATTCAGCCCGGCAGGCGGCCCGTTTCATCGATGACTCCGACTATCGTGCTGCGCGATGGCAAGTTCTTTCTGATGCTGGGAGCGCCCGGCGGATCGCGTATCATTAACGGCGTACTACAGGTGTTGCTGAATGTTGTCGATTTCCATATGAACGTTCAGGATGCGGTGGACTGGCCGCGCTTTCATCATCAGTGGATGCCGGACGTCCTTTATGTCGAGAAGGGTATTTCTCCCGATACAGTGAGAATCCTGCGAGGCATGGGACACAAGGTTTCGCCGCTCGAGGGGACATCGTCCGTGGTGGCGCGCGTGGAGGCGATTCTGAACGAAGACGGCTGGCTGCAGGGCGCGAGCGATGGAAGAGGCAACGGAAAAGCGGAAGGGTACTGACCAAGAATGGACCACGTTCTCTCGACGCACCTGCTGGTGAATCATCGCCTGAACACCGTCTGGCTGGACAAGATCTGGCAGGCTGGCGTTCCGGCGGTGGAGATTTTCTGCGCGCGCCAGCATCTGGATTACCGGGACAAGGCGCAAATCAACGAGCTGGGACACTGGTTCCGGGACTCGAAGTTGCAACTGCACTCGCTGCACTCGCCGATGTACAGCGACGATATGTGGGGACGGTCCGGTCCCAACTCGCACATCAACATCACGGAGCCTGTGAAATCGAAGCGGTTGGATATGCTGGACGAGATCAAGCGGGCCCTTGATATTTCCGAAGTGATCCCGTTTCGCTATCTGATCCAGCACATTGGCGTCTTCGAGGAGGAATACGACGAGCGCAAAGTGGAGGCTGCGTTTACTTCGCTGGAGGAGATCCATTTGTTCGCCAAGGCGCGCGGCGTGGAAGTGCTCCTGGAGAACACGCCCAACGAATTGTCGAGCTCCGAGCGCCTGATCCAATTTCTGGAGCAGACACATCTGAAGCTCAACTTCTGTCTGGACGTGGGGCACGCCAATATGAACGAAGGCGTGGCGTCGGCATTCGCTACTTTGAAGGACCGCATCCGGTCCACGCATTTGCATGACAACAATGGCCGCGAGGATAGCCACCTTTGGCCGTTCCACTCGCCGGGCGGCACCATCGATTGGAGCGCGACCATGGGGCTGCTGCGCTCGTTGCCGCAGCAGTATCCGCTGTTGCTAGAGCTACGAGATTATCCAGAGTTTCCGCTGCCGCAGTCGCTTGAGGTGGTCAAGCAGATTTTTGAGAAGCTCGAGACAGTTTGATTAGTAGAAGCCTGATGGAATATTCCCGTATTCGAATTGAAGACGCCGGGCAGCATACCGGGGAGCCGGTAGAAATCGCGGGCTGGCTGTACAATCTGCGAAAGTCGGGAAAGATCGTGTTCCCCCTGTTGCGTGACGGCACCGGCACCATGCAGGCCGTGGCGGTGAAAGCCAATCTGGACGAAGCAACGTTTGAATCGCTCAAGGGTCTGACGCAGGAATCGTCGTTGATCCTGCGAGGGAAAGTGCGTCCGGAGCAACGCGCACCGGGCGGTTTCGAGATGGATGTGGAGGGCGCCGAGATCGTGCAGCGCATCCCGGAGTCCGATCCGTATCCGATTACGCCGAAAGAACATGGCGTCGATTTCCTGATGGATCATCGGCATCTCTGGCTGCGCAGCAAGCGCCAGCATGCCGCCATCCGGGTGCGGCACGAGGTGATCAAAGCGGTGCGCGACTACTTTGACACGCACGGGTTCACGCTGGTGGATACGCCGATTTTCACGCCTGCGGCGTGCGAAGGCACATCGACGTTGTTTGAAGTGAACTACTTCGAAGATGAAAAAGCGTACCTGACGCAATCCGGCCAGCTTTATAACGAAGCGGATGCAATGGCCTTCGGCAAAGTGTACTGCTTTGGGCCGACGTTCCGCGCCGAGAAGTCCAAGACGCGACGCCATTTGACGGAGTTCTGGATGGTGGAACCGGAGATGGCGTACGCCACGCTGGACGACGTGAAGCGCGTGGGCGAGGAATTGGTGGTGTATGTAGTGGGGCGGGTCCTGGAAAATCGTCGCGCTGAGTTGGCCGAGCTGGAGCGGGACACCAGCAAGCTCGAAAGCGTGAGATCGCCATTTCCCCGCATGAGCTACGAAGACGCCGTGGTGGAGCTGCAGAAGAAAGGCAGCGAGATCCAATGGGGCGGCGATTTCGGCAACACCGATGAGACCCTGATCACCGAAGGTTTGGACCGGCCGCTGATCGTGGATCGGTTCCCCACCGAGATCAAGGCATTTTACTTCGAACCGGATCCGAATCGCCCCGAGTTGGCGCTCGGGGTGGATTTCATTGCGCCGGAAGGCTACGGCGAGATCATCGGGGGTGGGCAGCGCATCCACAATCTCGACCTGCTGTTGAAGCGTCTGGAAGAGCACAACCTTCCGCGCGAGGCGTTTGACTGGTACGTGGATCTGCGCAAGTTCGGCAGCGTACCGCACGCGGGCTTTGGGATGGGCATCGAGCGTTTTGTGGCGTGGATGTGCGGGCTGGAACATATTCGCGAAACGATCGCGTTTCCGCGCATGCTGTATCGCACGCGCCCTTAAGTAACCAGCAATGCGTCCGAAGCAAATCGCAATCATCGGCGCGCCACTCGACTTGGGCGCCGGACGGCGTGGCGTGGATATGGGACCATCGGCGGTTCGCGTAGCCAATCTCAATGGGCGGCTCACGGAACTTGGCTATGAAGTGGAGGACCTGGGCAACGTGCCGGTGATCCAGCGCGAGAGCCAGGGTGAGGTGCATTCGCGAGCGAAGTACCTGCCGCAGATCGCCGAAACCTGTACGCTGGTGGCGGAGATGGTGGGTGAAGCGTTAGCGTCGGGCAAGTTTCCGCTGGTACTGGGTGGGGATCATTCCATTGCGGTGGGCACTGTTTCGGGCGTGTCGCGGCATTTTCATCGGCGAGGCGAGAAACTTGGTTTGATTTGGATCGACGCGCATACGGACATGAACACACCGGAAAGCAGCCCGAGCGGCAACGTACACGGCATGCCGCTGGCGTGCTGCGTCGGCCAGGGTCCCCTGGAGCTGACGAACATTTTCGGTTATTCGCCGAAGGTGGACCCGGCGAACGTGGCGCTGGTGGGGATTCGTTCGGTGGATAGGCGGGAGCGCGACATTGTGCAGCGTTCCGGGGTTCATGCTTTCACCATGCGTGACATCGACGAGCGTGGAATGCGGTCGGTATTTGAGGAAGCGATCCGCATCGCCGGCAACGGAACAGCCGGTATTCACGTTTCTCTCGACATGGATGCAGTAGATCCGCGGGAGGCGCCGGGCGTGGGCACCCCCGTGGAGGGCGGCATCACTTATCGCGAAGCTCATCTGGCGATGGAAATGTTGGGTGACACGGGGCGAGTAACGTCGATGGAAGTGGTGGAGGTGAATCCGGTGATCGATGACGCGAACCGGACGGCGATTTTAGCCGTGCAACTGGTGATGTCGGCGATGGGGAAAAGGATTCTGTAACGGATGAAAACGAATGTGGCCGTTGTTTATGGGGGACGCACGGGCGAGCACGAAATTTCGCACCGATCTGCAAAATCCATCATCGAGGCGATAGACACCGAGAAGTACAAGGTGCTGCATTACGTGATTTCGAAGGAAGGGAAATGGAGCCCGCGGCCGATTGTTCCGGAGCCGGGTGGAAACCCGGGAGTAGATGTTGTTTTCCCGGTGCTGCATGGCACCTTTGGCGAAGACGGAACCGTGCAGGGGTTGCTGGAGCTGGCCGATTTACCTTACGTGGGCGCGGGCGTTCTGGCGTCGTCGATCTCGATGGACAAGGAGATGATGAAACGCGTGGCGAGGGAGCGCGGCCTTCCCGTTGTCGAGTACCAGGTCGTGTTGGGCTCCGGTGATGTGCTGTGCGGCGAACTCGGGTTCCCGGTTTTTGTAAAACCGGCGAATCTTGGATCATCAGTCGGCATCTCAAAGGCGCGAAATTGCGAAGAATTGAAGACAGCGGTTGAGTTAGCGCGCTCCTACGATCGCAAAGTCATCATTGAGCGCGGCATCACCGGGCGTGAGTTCGAATGCGCGGTGCTGGGCAATGACAATCCGATCGCGGCAGTTCCTTGCGAAGTTTTGCCCTCGCGCGATTTTTACGATTACGACGACAAGTATCTTTTGGACCAGGCACAGACCGTAATCCCAGCGAATCTGTCGCCCGAACAGACGGCAGAGATACAACGGCTGGCTGTGGATTGCTATCAGGCTGTGGAGTGCGAAGGCATGGCGCGGGTGGATTTTCTGCTCGAAACTTCGACCAATCGGCTTTACATCAACGAGATCAACACCATTCCCGGGTTCACCTCCATAAGCATGTACCCTAAGATGTGGGAGCATTCGGGATTGCCGATGCCGAAGCTGATCGACCGGTTGATCGAGCTGGCTTTGGAACGGCACGCCGCCAAGCAACGCCTGCGATACTCAAAATGACGTACACGAAGTAGAAGTCGATGCTTTTACCCGCTCTTTTCTTGTTCGCCACGCCGCCTTCCACCGAAGACCTGGACAGCGCGCTGAAGCGCTTCACGGAGTTGATCTCCATCGTGGAGACGCAAGCGGCCGACCCGGTAAATATGCAGCAGTCCATCTACCAGGGCGCGATTCCCGGCATGTTGCGCACGCTGGATCCACATTCCATCTTCTTCGATCCGGACCAGAACGAGCAGCTCAAGCAGATGGAGAATTCCGAGCGCAAAGGGTTCGGAACCGTGGTTTCGGTGCTGCCGGGGCGCGTGATTGTTCTGCAAGCGCTGCCGGGAACGCCGTCGTCCAAAGCGGGATTGGAACCGGGCGACGAGATCGTGGCAGTGAACAACGTGGAGCTGGCGCGGTTGGAGTTCGAGCAAATTGTCGGCTATCTGGGCGAGAGCCATCAGCATCGCGCGCAGCTTATTGTGCGGCGTCCGGGGAACGCGCGCCCACTCGAGTTCGTGTTGGATCCGGAGCTGCTGGATTCGCCGAGCGTGGATCGTGCGTTTCTGCTGCAACCCGGCATCGGATACATACGGGTGAACGGCTTCGATCCCCAAACGTCGCGTCAATTGAAGGACGCCATCGAAAAACTGGGCGGGGAGAAGTTGAAAGGCCTGGTGCTGGATTTGCGCGACAATCCGGGGGGTGTGGTCCAGGCTGCGTTAGAAGCCGCTTCGTATTTTCTGAAGCCCGGGCAGAAGATCCTCAGCGTGAAAGGGAGAAGCATCGCGGAGCAGACGGTGGAGGTTCCGAAGACCGCCGATCCTTATGTCTTCCCGCTGGCGGTTTTGGTAAACGCAAAGTCGGCCAGCGCCTCGGAGATTCTGACGGGAGCATTGCAGGATCACGATCGCGCCGTGGTTATCGGAGAGCCGAGCTTCGGCAAGGGGCTGGTGCAAAACGTATTTACGCTGACCGGCAACACCGCTCTGGCGCTCACCACGGCGTTCTACTACACACCCAGCGGACGGTCCATTCAGAAACCGCTGCCGAGCGGACACCTGGAGATCGAGAAGCAAGCGGAACAGTTTCGAACGGATTCAGGACGAAGCGTACTGGGTGGCGGCGGCATTCAACCCGACGTTGCGATTGGTCCGGAACCGCTTACGCGATTGCGGGTGGCTTTGGACGCCAGCGGCATCATGACGGCCTTCGCCACGGAGTTTATCCAGAAGAACAACGGAAAGGCGAATTTCCCCGGAGCCGGCTTCGAGGTAACACCGGCGTTGCTGGAAGACTTTGAAGTCTATGCTGGACAGCGCAGTATTCAGCCATCGGTGGCCGAATGGAGCCAGGAACGAGATTGGGTGCAGAGCCGATTGAAACAGGAGATTTTCAATCAGGCGCTTGGAGTGGCCAAAGGCGACGAGGTGGAAGCGCATCGCGATCCGGCGGTCCGAGCTGCGATTGAGCGCCTAGTCACCCGGTTGTAGGGCAGGCTTGCGCTGCGACATTCCCTTTACTGCGTGCATGATCACCGGCAGTAGGGAGACGAAAATAATCAACAGCACGAACTTCTCGAAGTTGCGCTGCACCAAAGGAATCTTGCCCAACAGAGACCCCAGCACGGTCATGGATACCACCCAACCGACAGCACCAAAAATATCGAAGGAAATGAAGGCGCGATAGCGCATATTGGCGACACCCGCGACGAAAGGGGCAAACGTGCGGATGACCGGCACGAACTTCGCGTAAATGATGGTTTTGCCACCGTGCTTGGCATAGAACGCATTGGTGCGGTGCAGGTGCTCCTGTTTGAAGAAGCGCGAATCGGGCCGGTTGAAGATGGCGGGACCGGCGCGCCGGCCGAGCAGGTAGCCACACCAATCGCCCGCCAGGCAGGCGGCAATCAATAGCGCGATCATGACACTGAGGTTCAATTGCCCGGCTCCCGCCACCACTCCGATGGTGAATAGCAGAGAATCGCCCGGGAGTACGAAGCCAACCAGCAGCCCAGTTTCAGCGAACACGATGGCAGTAAGCGTCGCGTAACCCAGCCAGCCGGAAAGCGCGGTCGACAGAAGATGAATCAACTGATCGGGCGTGGTGAGCGTCCGCAGAAAGTCCAGCAGAGCATGAATCATGCAAATGGGCGGTTTAGCTACGGTACTGGGCGACCAGCCGGTCGATCACGGCCTGGTGCTTCTTCACTTTGCCGCGCCGGATCAGATCGGTGAGAACGCTGTCCTGGAATAGGCTTTGTCGATCCGCAGCCTTTTTGCCCTTGAGCGCAGTGATGATGGTGTCGCGCTCTTGTGGAAACTTGGACATGTCCGCATCCTCGCGTCCGGAGATTTTCCCAACGACGGTTTGATTGCTGGCCTGCAATGGACCAAACACTGTGCCGACGGGTTTATTGAAGTAATCGGCAAAGGTGGCGCCGGATCCGAGACCTTCGGCCGCTCCCGAGGTGGTGAAGAAATCTGTGCTCTTTACTTCTCCGCCAACCGCCTTCGCCGCGGCATTGATGTCGCCGCCATTCTGTTTGAGCAGCCCGGCAACCTTAGCCATTTTTTCGGTGACGATGCGATTCGCCTCGTTCTGGAGGTAGTTTTGCCGCACCTGACTTTCTACTTCAGCCAGTTCGCCGGGATGGGAGGGCCGAACACTGGTGACCACCACGACGGCCAGTTTATTGCCGGCTTGCATCACGTCGCTGACCTCACCAGGTTTCATGGTTTGAATGGCGGCTCCGACCTGAGGATCGTTGCCGAGTTGTGCGATGGGGGTGCCCGGAGCGTAAGCCGGCACATTCACGAAATCCAGGTTCAATTGGCTGGCGATTTGCTGCGCGTTCTGCGGAGCCTTTAACAGGGCGGCATGCGCTTTGTCCACCAGTTCCTGCATCCGGTCGAAAACGGTCTGATTCTTCAGCGTGGCTAAGATCGCCGGCTTTACTTCATCCAGCGTTTGCAGGTGTGCCGGCTGCTTCTCCAGCACTTGAATGATATGAAAACCATACTCGGTGGTAACGACGTTGCTGATTTCGTTGGGCTTCAAGGTGAAGACTGCGTCTTCGAAATTCTTCACCATCTGGCCGCGCGAAACCCAGCCCAGATCTCCGCCTTTTTGAGCCGAACCGGGGTCCTGGGAGTTCTTCTTAGCGAGGTCGGCGAAATCGGCGCCGCCTTTGATCTGCTTGAGAAGCGCTTCGGCTTGCGCTTGAATCTTCGGAACCTCGTCTTTGGGCTTGTTGGCGATGCTCAGCAGAATGTGCCGCGCGTGTACACGCTCCGGCGTGCGGTACTCGTCTTTGTGGGCGTTGTAATAGTCCTGCACCTGCGCGTCTGGGATCTGGATGGTATCAGCCACTTTGGCTTGATCGGCCACGATGAGTTGCAGATTGCGCGTCTCAGGAACATTGAAGAAGCCTTTGTTCTTCGCGAAGTAAGCGTTGAGCCCTTCAGGAGTGGGTTTGATGTCGGCCATGACTTTGGCCGGAGAAAAGCCGACGTAATCGAGCTTGATCTTTTGGTTGCGCCTGCGATATTCCGCCTGCGCTTCGGCGGGGGTGATGATGGCGCCTTCGAGGACGATGTTTTGAATCTCGTCTTCATAGCTCTTCACGCGTACGTTGTCTTCGAAGGCCGGAACGGTGGTTCCGAATTGCTGCTCCACGTACTGCTGGTATTGGTCTGGAGGCAGGGTGGCAAACGGAAAGGAGCGCAGGGTATCGGCCAGATCACGATCTGAAATTCGAAAGCCGAGCTGTTCCGCTTCGTAGGCGACGGCGCGTTCGGCGATGGCCTGATCCACCAATTGAGGAATATAGGTGGACGCGAATTCGGGGGGCAGACTCCGATTCTGCAAGACATTCTTGAGCTGTTGCTGCACGTCGCCGACAGTGACAGCCGACTTGCCGATCTCAGCAACCACCTGGTCGGAGTTGGAATCCGCGGCGGTAATTCCCGTGCCGGGAATCAGATAAACCAGCATGGAGAGCGCAACAATGGCGAGCATCCCGCCCAACATAATGCGCACGACCTTGGCGCGGCTACGAAATAAATCAAACATGCGTGAAGCTCCTAATATAGACCGTTCGGCAATCGCTCCTACGGTCGCGGCTGGAAGCCGAAAGTCGGGATCTAAGTTCAGTATAGTATAGGCCAAACGCGATGGGGCTTGGAATTGGCTAGGCCCGCTGTTTTGTGTGGGTTACCGGGCTCACCACTAGTCGTAGCGCCACGGTAAAGCCGGCCAACTCCGGGAGATAAGCGCTGTAAGCCATGTGGAAGAAAAAGGCGCTTACGGCATAGACCAGAGTTCCTGCGAGCAGGCAACGGCTGAGCCCCGCTAGTTCGCGGTAAGCGGGCTGGTCGCGAGTCCGGCGATATAAGCGAAAGTTAGAGCGCAAGCAGATGCCGATCACCGCGACATAGAAGATCAAGGCCGGGATGCCGCATTCGCTGGAGACCTGAGTGTAGGTATTGTGGGTGCCGAGCCAGGGGATGTGCTGGCTGGAACGGGCGGCGTCCTGGCTGACGGCGGTGGCGAACTGATCGGGCCCAACTCCAAACAAGGGATGGCTCAGGGTGTATCGCAGGCTGGTTTTGAAAAGCTCTTCGCGCTGCTGCTGGGAAGCAATGCTCGACACATCTTCCGTGGTTTCAGCAGGCGAATCGGGATCGGTGATGAGCAGCGACAGCCGGTGCAGAGCGCTGGAGGGTCCGGCTGCCAGTGCGACTCCCAAAGTGGCGAGTCCAAGAGCGGCCACTTTCCATCTGTTCCGGCTCAGCGAGAAGATCAGGATTAGCATCGCGGACGCAGCAATCGCGCAGCCTCGCGATCCGGTGCGCAAAGCGTAGAAGGTGGAGAGCAGGATGCCTGCGACGCCTGCCAGCCGTGCAAGACGTCCTCGTCGATGAAACAGAAACAAGAAGGAACTGATTGCGAGCAATAGCGCGAGCGCCAGATCGTTGGAGTTGGCATAGAACAAGCTGTCCGGAATCCTGAAGCGGATCTCGCCCGGATCGCCCTCCATGTTTCCAAACACGAAGCAACTGAGCAACAGGGCAGCTCCGCTCGCGATCTGAACGTACATCCACTGGCGGCAGCGGTGGAGCGAGGTCACGAAAGAACAGGTGTAAAAGAACTCCAGATAGGCGCGGGGAACGTAGTTCCCGAGCAACGCCGCGCTACCGCCTGTCCATACGCTCAGGGGAGTGGCCAGGATCATCCATAACAGGAATGCCGCCCAACACACGCCGACGGCGGAGCGCAACCCTCGCAAGGCTTTACCCGAAAAGATCCACGCCAGCGGGAGCAGAACCAGGGTGATGGTGGAAAGGTAGGCCTTGAAGCCGAAAGCGCGCAGGGACCAATCGTTGGCGAAACCGGAGAGCACGTAAATGCAATACAGGACGAATCCGGCCGTCGCGATGGGGTCGGGTGAGGATGATTTCAATGTCTTGAGAGTAAGTGCTGTTTCGGCAGTGACATTTCTCGCAAGAATTTTCGACGCCTCGTCAAACGGAATAGAAAGATAGCTTTCGCCTCCATCGTTCACCCGCGCGTGGCGCTTAGCTGCGCGGGTGCGTGGGAGACTGAGGCGCAAAAGGAGCCGGGACGCATGTTGACTTGTCGAATCGCTCTGCTGGCGGCGTTCGGTGGCGCACTGTATGGCCAACTGACCCAACTGGATTTGCGGCTGCAAAGCCGCGATGTGGATTTTTCGGCGGCCAGTGCGACTAAGCCGTTCAAATCGGGCACGGGGCTGCCGTCCTCCTGCGGTCAGGGGGAGATGTACTACCGGTTGGATGCCAGCGCGGGGATGAACGTGTACGGCTGTACCGCGTCGAACTCCTGGACGCTGGAACAAGGGCCGCCGGCCGCATCTATGGCGAGCCAGTTGGGCGACTTTGCGGTCACGGCGACCAGCGCGACCACGCTCGCGATCGGAGCGGGCTGCACCACATCGACGCCTTGCACGGTACGGTTTGGTGCGCTGGTGTATTCGTTTGGCAGCGGCGCTACGGTGACGATATCGGCGGGCAGCGGGCTTGCATTCATTTACGTTTCGAGTGCCGGAGCGTTGACGGTGGGGCACAACGTGACCGCGAACTGCAGCGGCGGTTGCGTAGCGCAGAGCGGGGTGACCGCTTTCCCAGCAGATGCGATTCCGCTATTTACATGGTCAGCGACGAACGGATCGTGGAACTCAAACGGCGGCGCGGACCAGCGAGCATTTCTGAGTTCGAAGAGCGTAACGGCCGGCGTGGGGATCGCGAGCACGGAAATATCGGGCAAAACGCAATTGAGCGCGGATACGTCGGTGATCGGGCTGCGGACCACGGCTCCCGGGACATCCAGCACAGCATGCACGATGGGATCGTGGGCCACGGACGGGTCGTATTTCTATTTGTGCACGAGCTCGAATCTCTGGCGTCGGGCGGCGCTGTCGTCGTTTTGAATTATGCGACGTCTCACCTTGATGTTGATGTTCGCTGCGATTCCTTGCCTGGCGAATACGTCGATTGTGTCCATTGAACCGACGCAGATGCAGGCGAAGATCACGGTGCAAACCGACCAGGCGGCTTTTTGCACCTATCGGGCTTCGCGTGACGCGGCGTTCAGCTCGAACATTGCGGATCTGACCGATAACACGAATACGGATGCCCGCACCGGATCCATTGTCAACGGTAACCTACACGTCTTTGTGCTCGGAACGCGAACCGGCAACGATGCCCTGGCGGCGTCCGCCACTTACTGGGTGGGAGTTACTTGCGGGTCGGATGCGGAAGTTACGGCCACTTTTGCAACCCGGACCATCGCGTGGGGCAATACATCGCCCGATCCGGTTCCATTTAATGCCGGCAAGTTTGGGAACACGGATTATCCGGTGATCGATTGGACAAATCAACAGCGTTCCTATATCGATCCGGTTACTGGCGTTGAATTCTGGCGAGTGACCTCGCCCGGAACGATGAGTTCGGCGACATTGAATTTGGCCGCGCAGAATTCCGGCATTCTTGGCGTTCCGCTGGATGCCAGTGGAACAGGCAAGTGGGCGAACATCGCCAATATCAGCTCTAACGGCGGGAGCTTCTCGGTGGGCTCCGGTGGACCGTCGGACAAAGCATTCATTCCGCTCGCGAATTTCACTTGTCCCGCCGGAACTACGTTCGCGGGCTGGTATCCGAAGTGCACAGTGGACGATCTGTCCTTCGACGTATATTGTGGGAATGCGGCAGCGAGCGGAACAACCATTACGTTGCAGCTTTCGGCGGATGGCGGGCAAACGGTGTCGGGGAATCCGGTGACAACATCGGTTTGCCCAACCAGCACGCCGGTGAAACTCGGGACCTATCCGCAACTGGCGGTGAATCCACCGTTCTTGTCGTGGGGATTTGCACCGCAGCATCATCTGGTGGTCCCTCCGGCTGGGACGGTCAATGTTGCGGGAGAGGCAGTAACGCTGCAAAATCCGGCGGGGACACAGAACTACTTCGATACGGATTGGGTAAATGGCACACCGATCCTGATCAACGGGAGCTATTTCCATGTCGCGAGTATCAGTAACTCATCGGCATTGAACTTGCAGGAGAGCGCAGGGACATTGACCAGGGTGCCCTATGTTGCCGCAAACTTCGGCGTGGTAGCTACTAAATCAAACGGCGGATCGAATGTCAGCCTGAGCGTCGGTGTCAATTATGCTTACGCCACGATGCCGAGCGCGTGCTGCAACGGTGATACAGGAATGATGAGCCAGGCGCCAGTGTCCGTCACGAAGACCCCCGATGGCTCCGCCGTGCTCAGCCCGCCGTTGTCTGGATATCTGACCAATGTGGTGGATAGCGCGGGAGGTGAGGCTCTGCTGCTGTGGATTCCGTTCAATAGCGATGGATCGGTACGGGCGGAAACGCGGTTGCTGGCGATGGGATCGAAGACTGCCGGCAGCTCGCGACTGAATACGAACGGCGACAGCGTTCCCTACGGGCCAACCGGGCTCAGCGGTTATTTCTTCGACAATGAGGATGGGACATCGGCATACACCATTGACGTGAACAATCGCGTCTGGAAATTGACGTATAACGAGGGTTTCAGCGGGTGCGCTGGGTATGTCGCGTTTCACCCGTATCCCACTTACGGCGACTATAGCCCGAACACGGCGATCGCAGACGATTGTTTCGAGTGGACGAATCTGACGCCATCCAATATGGCCCATGACATCCGATCACAAATTGTGAGCGCATACCAAACAGGGCTGAACTATCTGGGCGCAATGGTGGGACCGGCCCACTCGGGTTTCGATCTCGGATGGATGAACAATCCAGTTGTTGCGGGCTTCGACGCTGGATACTTCTCGGCGAGCATGGGGAACGTGCAGAACCACATTGGCATCATGGCGTCGTTCGACAGCGCGAGCGGGGTGCTACGCAGCATACGAAATAGCTGGAGCGAAGGCGACTGCCGATGGTGCGGGCTGCACGATGCACCGGTTCTCACGATGGGGACATGGCGTATGGCCGTGATCGATCCGCACGAGGACACGGGCGCGACGAACCTGGTATTTCCCGATTCGTTTAAGATGAACGTCGCCGAAGTGAATCGCGCGGGTTCAGGCGGGAGCGCGCTGTGGGATTGCGGCGGATGCTCGGGCGGACCGCAGCAAAGCACGAACATTGGGGCGAGTGAAGCGTACACCTGCCCAGCTAGTCTGCTTGCGCCTTACGCGGCCTTCTCCGGAACGGCGAACTGCATTCAGGTGAAGGTGTCTTCGCCACCCTGCCAGCAGAATCCGAATCAGTCGTACACGTTTCCCGATAGCAATACAGAGCAGCAAGAGTTCCCTTGCAGTACGCCTGGTTTTGGAGCAGCGAATGCAAACTGGTCTAAGCTGCAGGACATGCAGCCGGGCGATTGGTTACTCACGAATGCCGGCAGCCAGAACGAGAACCTGGTCCTTCTTGCGGTGACTTACAATAGCGCGACGGATATTGATTTGTGGCTGCTGCGATGGGCGGCGCACAATTATCTGGCACCGCTCTTTCCCGGGAAGGACGATCTCAATGGAAGCGCGCATGCGAACCCGTGGTTGCTGTACATGGCGCCCACTTATGCGACAAACGCAGTTGGGCTGGACGCGTCGAGTCCAAACAACACATGGGTGAAGAGCAATCCACTGCGGTTCTCATCGCACGGTTCATCTGCTCCGGCCACGGGCGGCGGGGTCTACTCTTATCAACAGACTTGGTTTGGCGGAAGCTATATCGGCAGCGTCGACACATCGGTCCCGAATTTATTGTGGAGCCCACTCGATCCGTCGGCCTCCTCATGGCCGGCGTTTGCGGGAAGCAACAACGGGGCGAGCAACGCCCTGACGCAATCCTACAACAGCGGCACATACGCGCCGAACGCAGCCACGCCGCCGTTCTTTGTCGATTACCGGCACTTTAATCCTTCGGAAGGAGGCGGCATCGAGTCGAACGGAGGCGCGGCGCTGGGAACCATGTCGTTGACGCCGGTTGCCGGAACCAGCCAGACGTATCGGGTAGCCGGCGATTGCTGCGCTGCCGGGCCGAGCGATTACAAACGTCTGGGATTGGTGGGATTCGCAGGACGTTATCTGGCACGCGACGTCAGCAGTCCGGTAACGGACAACACCGGCGACCTACCAAGTTGGAGCCTCTGCCGCGCGTTTCAATCGAACGAATGCGTGCAAGGCTCATCGCCGGGGAATCTGTACATGAGCTTGCCCCAGGCTGACTTGGAATCGACGTGCGCGAGCTCGCAGTTCACGCAAGCGATCCCCTGTCTCTATCAGCCCGCGCCGTGGAGTGGGCAAAGCATCCAGTTTCGCATCGATCGCAGCGACTTCAACGGTCTCACGACGCGCAAGTTCGGATATGTCCACGGCCATGCCGGGACCACTTACGCATATAGCAATTGCAGGCCGACGGCGGACGCGCAGTTCCTATTCTGCCCCGGCTATTGGCTGGATGGCGTTCGTACCGAGTGGCTGGCCTATCGGATTCCATCCGCGTTTCCGGCGGATAGCGTGAATCGCACTACCTTCGTGCCGGTGACGGTCACTTACCAGGGCGTTTCGTTTTCCAGTAACATTCGTGCCCGCTTCGGGTATCTGGAGAATGGCGGCGATCTGTTGCGATGCACTGCTTATGCGCAGGATTGTTCCACCGAGATCCCGAGCGGCGCGTCCACTGATCCTTACAGCTTTACGAACGAAAGTGTGACACGTCAAAACTGCGCCAATGGAGCGTCGTGTACCGTCACCATCCCAAGCCTGCCGAATCGGCTGATGTATTACGTAATTGACCGGCTGGATGGAAGTGGCAACGTGGTAACAAGCAGCCCAATCCAGGTGGTGGCAGTACCTTAGTTCCATTTTGGCCACGGTCATCTCAAGAATCGGGACACTAGCGCCGATAGGAGGGGATGCAACCGCTGGTGAGGGGCGACCGCGACATTGGCGCAGTACTGCCAGTCTTTATTCCTTCATCGTTCGTCGAATCCGCTGGTGGCTGGCCCGGCCCTTGTGAAGTCTTGCAAGCAGCGAGCGTCGCACTGGCATGGGCCGTTCCGCTGCCCAACGATACCATCGCGTACATTCTTCACGAGACGCAGCGAGAATGGGAAGCTCAGGGTATCGACTGGAGGGCGCGCGCGCTGCAAAATCTCCGCGACCTTTCCCCGGAGCCGCTGGGCACTGGCGCGCTCTTTCGCGACCATGGCGAAACGTGGCTGATCTCTCTAATGTACGCCGATGGGCTGGGGCCTTCCCGATTGTTGCTATCCGATCAGCTGGAGCGCTTGTTTCCGAACGGCTACCGAGTGGCAATGCCTGAACGCAGCCGCGGATTCGCATTTGCCGCGGAGCTTGACGCGGAAGACGCGGATACGGTTGAGAGTCTCATCCGAAATAGCTTTTCGAAAGGTGACGACCCTTATCGTGCGGGATCTTCGAGCCGAGTGACCTGCTCAGCGCAATCCCGAGCAGCACGACGTAGAAGGCATCCAGCGGAAAACGATACCGATTGTTCTCGAAGCTGGATAGGAAGTTCGCTATGGCGGTTACGTAGGCGATGTTCACTAATAAGAACCCGATGAGAATCGCCGCCGGCCGGTGGAGCGTTTTGTGGCGCACTCCACTCACCAGATAGTAAAGGCTCCAGAGCCATAGCGCAGGCAGGCCAACCATTAGGAAGATGCCAGCATAAAGCACCAATGAGGCGCGCGCGCCGTGTTCGGCCAATCGCCGGAGTTCCTTGCGATCGCTCGCTTCTTTGAATTGGCCGAAGAATACAATGTTCCAGATGCGGTCGAGCTTGTGAATCTTGGGCTGATTGAGGTCGAAAAACGGAAAGTCTCCCGCAGGCAGAAAATAAGTGAACCAAGCTACTTCCACCGATCGCAGATAGACCACCGGATAGTTTCTCAGTAGGGCCAGCCCATCCTTCGTGTATAGCCGTTGGACCTGGAGGAAGGCCAGGCAATTGAAGTTGGTTGCACCGGTGGACGTGACGCAATCGTCCAGCACGGGGATGCCGGTAAGCGCGGGCATTTGAATATAAGGGCGATAGAGATTCAACGGCGAGCCAAGATCCCATAGCGAAACTCGAGAGATGACACCTCGGCTCACGAAATCTCGAGGTTCTTCGCTGGTCAACTGATGCGCCGTGATGACGTCCATATTCATGCCCATCCATGTGCTGCCGGAGAAGGTTCCGAACAGAATCTGGTTCTTCGCGTAGAGTCCTAGAATCGCGAGCATGGGCAGAGCGCCACAAATAAGAACCGTACGACGGCGCGAGGGGGAAAGAAACGCCAGCACAGCCAGAATAGCGATGAAATAGGCGAGATGGAAGATGTTCCTCACCAGTACCAGTCCGAACAACGCCGCAAAGAAGAGCATTGGCCAGCGAGCGCGAGCGTCCTGGAAAAAATGAACCAGCGCCACGGCGGCGCCTAGCAGCAAGAAGGCCACTAGATACTCATAAAGCATGTAGTTCTCAAAGAGCACGACACCCGGGCTTACGATGAACCAGATGGCTAAAGAAAAAGCCAACCAACCACTTACTTCGCAGCTCCGCATCAAGTAATAAATCGACCAACATATTCCAAGTCCCAAGAGTAAGTGGATGATGTGGAATACCGTGGCGTAAGATGCCGGGAAGAGCTTCAGAACCGCGCCCGTATACAGATTCCAGCCCGGCGGCTGAATGTGCAGATAGAACAGGCTCTCGAATAGCCGGTGCTTCAAGAGCTCCGGATCGATGAACTGATAATAGTGGAGGACCGGCCGAGCGTCAAAGCGGACGCCGAGCAGGTAGTAACCGAGCCGCGACACGACGAATGCCATCGCCAGTAACGCATAGAGCGTGCGCTCTTTCATTAGATACTTGAGGAACCAAGGAGCGAATCATGTTATTGCTATAGGCCGGCGTCTAGCCGCAGAGCGAGCAACTCCGGCAGGCCCGCTTCGAGGATCTTTCTTTGCGCGGCAGCTATATCGTATTCGGCGCGGCACAAAGTTACCAGGCGCGCGTCGGGATCATAGATGGCATAGCCCGCCCGGCGATCGCCATCGCGTGGTTGTCCAACCGAACCGGGATTGATGAGGTAGGTGACGTCGCTCTCCAACGCGATCTCGTCCTCGCTCGATTCCGGATCCGCGCCGATCAAGCGCTTAACTCCGTTTCGATGGCAAAGGAACGCCCCTTGCAAGTGCGTGTGACCGAAAAAAGAGACTGGACAGTCCAGATAGGGCGCTACTTGGGCCACATCCTGCTCAGAAGTAACATATTCGTCTTCATCGAGCGGAGATCCGTGCAGAATCTGGAATCCGTTGATCCGTTCGGGGCCCTGGGCCAAACTTCGCAGATACTCCGCGTGCTCAGGCTGAATGACGGCCTGAGTCCAAAGGGCCGAGAGGCGCGCCACGGGGTTGAACCACTCCAAGTCCTCCAAGCCAGCGCAGGCCTTGTCGTGATTGCCGCGCACTATGCCATTGACGTTTTCCCGAACCCAGCGGACCACCGCATCCGGATCGGCGCCATATCCCACCAGGTCGCCACAGCAGACGATCCGGTCATAGCGGGAAGCGGCGCAGGCCAGCACCGCGCCCAGCGCCTCCCAATTGGCGTGAATGTCGCTGAGGATTAAATAGCGCACAGGCGAAGAACCGAAACCTCAGGAGGCGCGCCAAGCCGGACCGGGACGCCAATGGTGCCCAGCCCGTTCGACACATAGACAGACGAATTTCCCCGCCGATAGAGGCCTTGTACAAAGGGAGTGAAGTAGCGTGCGACGTTCAAGTGCTGATGCAGGATTTCAACATCCACCTGACCGCCATGCGTATGGCCGGCAATAGTGAGACCGTAGCCCTGGGCGGCAGCCACGGGAAATACATCCGGGTTATGCGACAGCATGACGTTCAGGACGCCGGGGACGATCAACTGCTCGGTGCCTTTCAGATAATGCGAGTTCATTCGCTGATAGTCGACTCCAGCGAAATTGATCGCCGTATTCCCGAATCGAAGCTGCCGAGCCTGATGCCGCAAAAACTCAATTCCAATACGGCGGCCTTGTTCGGTGACATAGTTCTCTACGCGCGCATAAATCTCATGATTGCCGAGACAGCCGAGCACGCCAGCATCGGCACGAAGCCGAGCCAATTGGCGGAGGCATGCATCTAACGGATCGCCCGGGCGGGTAATCAGATCGCCAGTCACCAGGGCGATGTTTGCGCGTGTTTCGTTCGCCATGTCGATAGCCATTGCGAATTCACGTTCGCTCAGAAACGGACTGAGATGGATATCGGTGATTTGCACGATCCGCAATCCTTCCAGGTCCTTGGGCAGATGAGGGATCGGGATCGGCACTTCGGAGAGCCGGAACTGGTTCCGGTGCACAATCCCAAAAGCCGTGGCCGCCAGTGGCGCGACGCAAAGGCCCGCGCCCGCCGTCTGGAGGAGCTTCCGTCGCGCGGGATTGAACTGCGGGGCACTGCGCCAGAGCAGAAGGGCCACCGACAACCCCATCAACCATATGGTCTCAACCAGCGAGGCGCATTCGAGCCACGTCCACCACTGCACGGGGAAATATCGGAGGACGCGCTGGAACTCCAGTAAGTAGCCGGCCACGAGCAGAGCCGTGGAAGCAGCCGCGCCCAACCAGATTAAACGGCGCTGGCGGTAGGAATCCAGCAACCAGCGGATGACTGGAATCTGCAGGCCGAGGCCGACAAAAAGCAGGCAGAGCCCCGGAAAGAAGTGCACGCGCAAAAGCACTGCTACCATTCTACCGGGTTGCTTCCTTTCAGCGCCCGAATGCTACACTGGTGCTGTAATTCCCTCCCAGAGATCCCCGGTCGTCTAATGGTAGGACAGCGGCCTTTGGAGCCGTGAATCGTGGTTCGAGCCCATGCCGGGGAGCCACACCTTTCTTGTCAGTAGGTTAGAAGCATTTTTTCCTGTCGATGTACGGATTTTGTACCAAGCCTTCCTGCGCGTAAATAATTGCTGCAATTGCACATATACGACAGGGCATGGATTTCAAAATGGAATCCATGGAGCGAATAGGCTGCAATCTAGTCGGAGCCGGGAACGTCAGCGCGATAGCCTCATCCGCTACAACATGCCGGTTTATCCCGACGCTCTCCGGGTTCGCCGTAATTCAGGAGTTGACCGCCAGCGGAATGGCAGCACGGGTGACTTCTACGAGACTACACTGCCACTCCTTGTAAATCCGGAGTCAACGGATGCAGCGGGAATCGAGCGCGGGCTCTTGCGAAAACTGATATCCTCCGGCCATGAGTACACGCGTGATAGTGCTAGGGGCCGGATTCGGCGGCCTTGAGTTGACGACGATTCTTTCCGACGCCTTCGGCGATGGCATCGACATCATGCTCATCGACAAGAGCGATACCTTCGTCTTCGGCTTCTCCAAACTCGACGTGATGTTCGCACGCCGGATGCCGGCCGAGGTCCGTCATCGATATAGCGACATCGTCAAGCCGGGCGTGCGGTTTCTGCAGTCCACGGTGCGATCCATCGACCCGGCCGCCCGGCGCGTGGTGACCGACGATGGAACGTTCGACGCGGACGTGTTGGTGGTCGCACTTGGCGCCGACCTCGATCCGGCGGCCACTCCAGGGCTTGTGGAAGGGGGCAACGAGTTCTACACGGTTGCGGGAGCCTTCGCATTGCGCGACGTGCTCCCGCGCTTCGAACGGGGCCCGGCCATCATCGGCGTGACAGGGAAGTCGTTCAAGTGCCCGCCTGCCCCAAGCGAGGCGGCCTTGCTGCTGCACGATTACCTCACGGCTCGCGGGCGGCGTGAGGCGACCGAAATCTCCGTGGTGATGCCCTTCGGTACGCCCATCCCCCCTTCGCCCGAAACCTCGCAAGCGATCCTGGCCGCATTCGCAGCGCGCGGCATCAGGTTTGTGAAGGACAGCCTAGTGAAGGCGCTCGACCCGGGCAGGAAGGTGGCCGTGTTGAGCGACGGGACCGAGATGCCATACGAGTTGTTTCTCGGCGTGCCGGTGCATCGTGTGCCGCAGGTCGTCGTCGAGTCCGGGCTTGCCGCCGATCCCTATGGCTGGGTGCCGGTGAACAAGAAGACGCTGGAAACGAACTTTCCCGGTGTCTATGCCGTGGGCGACGTGAATGGCGTGGGCACTCCCAAGGCGGGTGTGTTCGCTGAAGGCGCGGCGCGCGTCGTCGCGGCGGCGATCATCGCGCAGCTCCGCGGAGGGCCGTCGCCGGAGGCTTACAAGGGGACTGGCTCTTGCTATGTGGAGTTCGGCCAAGGCCAGATAGGACGCGTTGACGTGGACTTTCTGAGCGGCCCCAAACCCACCGGCACCTTCCAGGAGCCATCCGAGGCGCTCGTCGCAGAGAAGGCCGATTTCGGATCCAGCCGGCTCCAGCGCTGGTTCGGGCGCCCGCCCGGCGCGGGCGCCTGAGCCGGCGTTATCGAGGCGGGTTGGACGTGGTATAGTCAGGCTGGCCGCGAAGGCACAATGGAAACCGTGGCTAATTTTACTCGCACAGCGAGAGGAGACAAGCCATGTTGCGCATAAACGACCAGGCGCCCAATTTCACCGCCGAAACATCGCAGGGCACGATCAACTTCCACGAATGGATCGGGAACGGCTGGGCCATTTTGTTTTCGCATCCCAAGGACTTTACACCGGTATGCACCACCGAACTAGGCTACATGGCCGGGCTGGAGCCGGAATTCGGAAAACGTAATTGCAAAATCATCGGGCTGAGCGTGGACCCGGTGAGCAGTCACAGCAAGTGGGCCGTGGACATCGAAGAGACGCAGGGTCATAAGGTGAAATATCCCATGATCGGGGACCCGGAACTCAAGGTGGCCAAGCTTTATGACATGCTGCCGGCGGACGCCGGCGATACTTCTGAGGGCCGCACCGCGGCCACGAACGCTACCGTGCGTACCGTGTTCGTGATCGGTCCCGACAAGAAGATCAAGCTGATGCTCGCCTACCCGATGAGCACCGGCCGCAACTTCGACGAGGTGCTGCGCGTGCTCGATTCGATACAACTCACGGCCAGCCACAAGGTGGCCACGCCGGTGAACTGGAAACAGGGCGAAGATGTAATCATTCTGCCGGCGGTTTCAGACGAAGAGGCCAAACAGAAGTATCCTGGCGGCTGGAAGGCGCCCCGGCCATACCTGCGGATCATTCCCCAGCCGACGCAGCCGTCCGCAAGGAAGGCTAGCGGAACGTGATCTTCAAGCAGTTCTATCTGCCGTGCCTGGCGCACGCTTCCTACATTATGGGAGACGAGGAGACAGGCACCGCGGCCGTCGTTGACCCGCAACGGGACACGGAGCAATACATTGCCTTTGCCGCCGAGCACGCGCTCGAGATCAAGCACGTATTCCTGACGCATCTCCACGCCGACTTTATCGCCGGGCATTTGGAGCTGCGCGACCGCGTGGGCGCAACCATCTATCTCGGCGCCGCGGCTAAAGCGGAGTACGCGTTTACTCCTCTTCACGATGGCGACCTTATCGAATTCGGAGACGTACGCCTGAAGGTGCTGGAAACACCGGGCCACACTCCGGAGTCGATCTGTATCGTCGTTTACGACTTGGACGCCAGCGCTACGCAACCGCATGCCGTACTTACCGGAGACACTTTGTTTATCGGCGACGTAGGGCGGCCCGACTTGCACGGGACGCTGGGCTGGTCGGCAAGCGATCTTGGCGGCCTGCTGTTCGATTCGCTGCACGGCAAGCTGCTGCCACTGCCGGATGCATGCCTGGTGTATCCGGCTCACGGCGCGGGCTCGCTCTGTGGGAGGTCGCTCAGTAAGGAAACCGTATCAACGATGGGGGAACAGCGGCGATTGAACTACGCGCTACAGCCCATGAGCAGGGAAGCCTTCATCCAGGTGGTGACGGCTGATCAACCGGAAGCTCCGGCCTACTTCATCTATGACGCTGTGCTGAACAGTCAAGAGCGGCCCACGCTGGACCAAGCGCTGGCACGCGAGCGGAATCCGCTGACGCTCGACCGCGTGCTGGAATTGCAAGCGGACGGCGGGCAGATTCTCGACACGCGCGATCCCAGCGACTTTGCGGCGGCGCACTTGGCCGGCAGCATCAACATCGGCCTCGACGGCCAGTACGCGACCTGGGCTGGAACGGTGCTGGATCGAAAGCATCCGATCGTGATCATCGCGGAGTCCGGCCGGGAGAACGAATCGGCCATCCGGCTCGGGCGCATAGGGTTCGATCACGTGGCCGGATATTTGAAGGATGGATTGCGCAGCCTGGAATTGCGGCCGGAACTGACAGTCACCACGGACCGCCTCAGCGCACAGTTCGCTGCGGAGCTCTTGTCATCGAGTCAGCCGCCGTTGGCCATCGACGTTCGGACGCCGCGGGAGCGCGAACAGAAGTACATCGCAGGAAGTTTGGATATTCCGCTCAATCATCTGACGGAAAATCTAGAGAAGCTGCCGAAGGATCGTCCCCTGCTGGTCTATTGCCGGGGTGGCTACCGGTCGTCCATCGCCGCGAGCTTGCTCCAAGGCCGTGGATTTCGCCGCATCAGTGAAATTGCCGGCGGCATCGCAGCATGGGAAGCCGCAAACCTGCCGGTCCACTCTGCCCAAGCTTTGTCGTAGCCCAGCCACTCTAACCTCCATAGTGCTGGGCAGTCGCTGCGCTTCGGACAGGTTTCTCTTGCACAATCGAGATGCCAGCGTCGCTACGCTCCGATGGTGTTCGGGATCATCCCGGAATGCCGTTCGGAATCATCCCGGATTCAGCGTTCGGCTTCGCCGGAATCCCCATCCGGTACGACGATAACGCCGTCCTTGCCGAAGGCGAAAGCGCTCCAGTCGCCCAGAACGGCTGGAGCGAAATTCACCGAAGTTGTTGATGTAGAAATTCGCTAGTCCGCCCGTTGGCGAGCGCTGCCGCCGTGGCATTGTAGTGCGTCCCATTATGCCGAGCGAAGGCGTGATGCTGCCCCGGATAGCTGTGGACCGTCGCGTTTGGTTTGCTGGCAAGTGCCGGCTTGATCTCAGCTTGCGCAGGCTTGGAAATGAACTCGTCCTCCTCGGCCAGATGCATCAGCAGCGGCGCATCAAGCCCGTTGACTTCGCCCAGATATTTCTCGGTGCCACCGCCGTGATAGACGACCGCAGCGTCGAGGGCGTAGATAGGCGCGAAAAAGACACACTCTGGCTTCGGTACGAAGTCGTCCGGACGCAAATCAAATAGTCGTTTAACGCGGGCGGCAATGCTCCTTTTGATTTCTTGGGAAAATTTTTGTACCGATTTTGTACCTGGACCCTGCTTTTGAGGCTTTTGGCGACTTCAGCGACTTTTTAGAATCAATAAGTTGTGAGACTTCAAAATCCTGTCAAGTTCGTGGTTCGAATCCATGCCGGGGAGCCAATGGTCTGGGACCCCAGGATTTCTAACTTGCAACCTGGCGATTCTCTGTTGAAAGCAAGCTCAGTCGATTCGTATCCACGGACCGCCGGGTTGCCAGCGAGCTTGGAAAGCCTTCTCGGCGGTGGCCGCTGCTAGAACCGGAAGTGCGAACTGGCGTATTTCAGCTACAAGCCGTTCCAGTTCACCAGACTCTTCAATGAAGCGGCTTCGACGAATGAATGCCCGCCACTGGATGGCCCTTGATGGATCGGCATAGAAGACATCCGTGAGCCCAATCGGTTTGGCTTCGATTTTCGTTTCTCGATGCCGGAAGGTCGCAACAATCGCCCCTATCAGATTCTCGCCTTCGAATGGGTACACGCGGGCTAGAAGGGCGATGTCATAGTAATCTTTCATCCGGCTGTTCAGGAGTCCGAGTTTGGTGACCGCTTCGAGCTTCTCGGCGATAACGGTCTCCCTCGGATAAGCTTGGAGTACGGGAGCGGGGAAATCGAGCAGCGTTGGATACTCAATCTTTGTTGGTCCTGGTACCACGACGTCTCCGAAGCCGATATCGATCTGCATCGGAACTCGCGCTTTCGCCAGCAGCGCTTGGAACTTGACTCGAACGCCCTCGTAGTCCGCGTCCTCCTTGATTCGGCTAACCTCGATCGAAGCGCGACTGAATTCCACGCCGTCCGGTTCAGTGACTACATCGCACACCGCGCCTATGAGCTCCCTGATGTGGTCCAACTCGTTACTTGTCTTGCCGGCAAGGTCGATGTCGATGGTCGGCCGGGACATGGGCGCCCGCCAAGCCGTGAGTAGAAGCGCGCCCTTGAGAATGAACCGATCCGCGAATGGAGACTGCGCCAGTCGATATAAGAACCGCTCCATGGCGAAGTACTGGAGTAGTTCCTGGAACGGACGCCCCTGCGCTCGAGCTTGATTGAGCAGCCGTTGCCGGACCGACGCTCCAATATCGCGACCACTCACAGAATGGACTCCAGGTATGGGCGCATGATCCTTTCGACCCGATTGATCTGAGCGAACTTCGTCAGTGCTTTATAGTCCGGCTTCCGTGTATGCTCTCGGTAGGCCCGCAGAGCTTCAATGGCGACGTCGAGCCCGATTTTATTCCGGTACTTAAAGCAGTCGGAGATGGTCTTCTCTGGCGAATAGATTCGCACCGGTACGTTATCGACCTTGACCACATCGACGCCAGCACTGAACGATGGTTCCGGATACCAGAACACATGGAGAGGGACGCCGTCTGTTTTCGGAATCTGAGCGTGGCTGGGCAGCGCAATATCGACCGAATGCGGAACCTGCGTGGTAAGGCCATGATGAGCGAGTGCTGAAATGAGACAGACGACCGCCCGTGGAATTCGAATCGCGATTGGAACGAGATCCGGACTGGAAAGTCGCGACGCGGTGGAAAGTCTGTATAGGCCGCGACCGACCCGTTCGATGTCGCCGGTATCCCGAAGTGCGTACAGAGTCCGCGGGTGGATTCCGAGCTGGAGAGCCTTGCTGGTGCGCAGCATGCCTCCGTGCTTCGAGAACACCTGGCGGGCTTTCGCGAGTCCCGTATGTATAGTCGGCATTGGATAGAACCAACGGATAGTATAGCTGGTATCCGAGGAATCTATCCAGCCCAGACCCACTCTAGAATTCTCAGCCTGGCCTCAGTTTGCCTCTTTGCCTTAGCCTTGAGAGGCCCTTTAGGGACAATAACTTGAAGCTCTCGCAGTTGGTTGCAAAAGCGCGTTCTTGGGGAGCCACAGACTTAAGAGTCAATAGCTTACAGATTGCACATTTTAGTTTGTACACGGAGCGGTATAAAACAGGGTGTAAGATTGCGGCATGCCGATCATGATCTAACGGCGTCATGCCAATGTAAGGTGCACAAGCTGAAGCTGACGACCCGCGCTAAGCGCTTTTATCAAGACTGCGGGTGCAAAATTTGGCTCACTGGTATGACCGATGAGAAATGGCCACGACGAACAACTGCGTAATGCACAAGACTCTGACGGGTCGGCTGATCGAAGACAGTCCCGACTACGCCGCGCTGGTGCAGTAGTGGCTTTTGCTCAGAATCGACGTCGCGTTTGTTTCTGCACTGGACCGATTCCCTCCAGGGAGCCTGAACTGCCCCTGCCCACCGTGCGAGTATCGCCCTTTCTCTTTTGTGCTCGCCTGCAACCTGAATGGCCTATACTGAACAGAATTCCCATGCCGGCGACGAAGAGGCGAGAGTGACCCCCAACACTTTTTGGCGTGCAGTTCTGATTGCCGTTGTTAGTGTGGCGTTAGCCGCTCCCACCCGTGCTGAAAGTCTTGATACCGCCGAAAAGCAGATCGTCACAGGAATCGTGGTGGTGTCGGCGGCGGTCGGGGTACTCGTAACCGTCCTGATCCTGCACTATAAGAACAAGAAAACGGCTATTACGGGCTGTGTCATTTCGGGACCAAACGGCCTAAGTCTAGCGGACGAAAAGGATAGGCGGACATATCTCGTGTCCGGCGACCCGGTGGGCATTAAGCTTGGTGAGCGAATGACGCTGGAGGGCCAACGAAAGCACTCGGACAAGACTCTTAGTTTCGAGGCGCGGAGTGTAACCAAGGACTTCGGTGTCTGTCAGCCGTAGCCAAACATCGAGCCGCAGTTCAAGGGTATCTAGTTGGAAGCAGAAAAATGAGTACCATCTCGCATTCGCCCGCTTCATTCGCGGGCCCGGGTGCCGCGCGAGGCGGTAAGTGGTGGTTAGCGCTGCCGCTGGTGGCGTGGGTTGTTTACTGGCTGCTTCTGCGAATAATCTTCTTCAGCGCCTCTCATAACGGGGGCGCGCTGACCATTCTTCCGATCATAGCCGCGATCGCTCTTCCGCTTGCGGGACTTGCCGTTGTCGTGAGGTCGCCCGCGGCCGGCTATCTCATGTTAGTTATGCCGCCTTTTACAGTGGCAGGCGCGGTCCTGCTAGGAATCGCAGCCGTAGGCGAATGCCGGTTCCGATGATTTAGCGATTTCTCGCTCGGCGCTAGCGTAATCGAAAACGTGGGGACGCCAGTTGCGGGACGCCGTGGAAGCAGACCTTCGCCAAGCAAGACAGCGAGGATGTTCGTACGTGGAGTTGGGGGGATGTGTGATCTCGGAGGCATTGCGCTGCACCATGGAAGCTCTCCGAATGGTTGCGACGGCTTACGCTTTCGCGCAGTTGTCTGGCGGAGCTTTGGGAATCAGTACGGCGAGTACGCAGCGCTGTTCGTCGGCCATCTTAAAACGGATCGGCGGACAACAACTGCAAGCACGCGGCGTTGAACTGCCCTCCTTTTACGATGCGCAGTACCAGTGCCAGATGGAGGTCCTGCGCTTCGATTCTTCCCAGCCGAACCCACGCTATCGGAAATGGATGGACGCCTGCCGCGCGGGCTTAAGAGAGGTTCCCATAATTTGCCGCGAGGCCGGAGTCTCCGGCATGGCAACAGGATGACATCGGCGTGGCAGTGGATCTCCATCAGCCTCCTGCTGGCGTGCCTGGCCAGCTTCGGATGGGGGATGCGAAGGTTCTTCGTCCAACCGGCTGGGCTAACGGCAGGCATGATGCTGATTAAGGCCTTGGGCATCGCGTTCGGGATCCTGCATTTAGCCGCAATTTTGGCGACGCCGAACGTTGCTCGCGTGCGAGGCGCGAACGGAGCGATCCTTTATTTAGGCGCACTGGGGCTGTTTTGGTGGGCGATCAGGACCAGCTTGCACAAGCCGCTCTCCGCAGCGTTCTCCCCGGATCTTCCCGCGCACTTGGTGGCGCATGGTCCTTATCGAATAATCCGGCATCCGCTATATTGCTCCTATTTGATGTGCTGGCTGGCGGGATGGGTGGTCACCAGCCGCCTGTGGCTGGCGCCAACCGTCGCCGTGATGCTCACTATTTACTTCGTCGCGGCTACCAAGGAAGAAAGAAAATTTATGCGAAGTTCCCTATGCGCAGCCTACCAGCAGTGTCGCGCCCAAACGGGTCTCTTCCTTCCCAATCCTGTGAAGTTATATTCGAGCGGGATGCGCTCAGCCGAGGCGAAAAGCGGCGGGTGGCTATCGCGCGAGAGTTGATCTCGGATGCCCGCGGCGAGCAGGCAGGCGATATACTGAAGCCACGTGGACTCATCTCGGCGAACATTCTTAGCTAGCACGCTGGGAGGTGTAGCGGGTCTGTCCCTGCTCCAGGGGCAAAGCACCCCTGGCACTATCGCGACCACCCCGCTGGCCGACAATCTCTACCTGCTGACGGGAGCGGGCGCCAACGTGGTGGCGCGAACCGGTTTGGACGGCGTCCTGTTGGTGGATGGAGGACTGGCCGAACGGTCCGCTAGTCTGGCTCAGGCGATAGCAACGCTGCCTGGAAGCAAGCCGGTACGTACCCTCTTTAATACTCATTGGCACCCCGAACAAACCGGTTCGAATTTGGCGCTAGGCCGGGCGGGCGCCACGATTATCGCCCACGAAAATACCCGCCTTTGGCTGACAACCGATATTACGCGGCCCGGGGAGAACCGGACGTTTCATCCTTTGCCGAAAGAGGCTCTTCCAAATAAGACCTTCTATGACAAGGATGCTCTTACGGTAGAAGGCGAGCGCATCGAGTACGGGTACATGCTACAGGCTCACACCGATGGCGACCTGTACGTTTTCTTCCCGAAATCGAACGTCTTGGTGATCGGCGACGTGATTTCTGGGAACGGATGGCCCTTTATTGATTGGTGGACCGGCGGTTGGATCAACGGAATCGTCGGCGGCCTGGATACGCTCCTCAAAGTGGCCAACGACCAGACTAAAGTGGTTGCCGGGCAGGGCCCGGTATTGACCAAGGCCGATCTGGAAAGCCAGCACAAGATGTTCGGTAACATTTCCCAGCATTTGCGAACCTTAATGTTCGGCGGCAAGAACGTGGAGGATGCGTTTGCCGCGCAACCGACCAAAGAGTATAACGATCGCATGGGCGACCCTAAACAATTCATTACATTAGCTTTTCAGAGCATGTGGGGACACTTTACACCCGATGCTTAAGAGCTCTGTCAGCCTTTATATAATGACAGCCGTTTGTGGCATGGCCGCGCCACCCACTGCCACTTTCGTCGCACAGTCGGATCAGCACTGGGGCATGCTGAAGACCTACTGCGCCCCTTGCCACAATGCCAAACTGAAAAACGGGGGCATCGCGTTCGACCAGTTGGATCCCGCCGGAGTTCCTGAGCACGCGCAGACCTGGGAGAAAGTAGTCCGCAAGCTGCGCGGAGGCATGATGCCGCCTCCCGGGATGCGCCGTCCCGATAAGGCGGAGTCGGCCGCCTTCGTGGCCTGGATGGAAGGCTATCTGGACGCGGCAGCAGCACTGAATCCCAACCCTGGCGATGTCGCGCTGCACCGTCTGAATCGAAAAGAGTATGCGAATGCGGTGAACGACCTGCTCGGTCTCAAAATAGATCCTTCTGAGCTGCTGCCTGCCGACGCTCAGAGCGATGGTTTCGACAACATCGCCGATGTGTTGCAGACATCGCCCGCATTCTTCAATCAATATGTTGCAGCGGCGCGATCGGTGGCCGTGCAGGCAGTGGGCAAGCCGGACCCGCGGCCGGGAAGCCGGACCTATAACAATCCCAACAAGGGCGCTCAGGCGTTCCATGTGGACGGCCTGCCGCTGGGCACCCGCGGCGGATTCGCGGTGGAACATTTCTTCCCTGCCGACGGCGAGTACGAGATGAACCTCCCGAGCCCGTTGCGTGGAATCTGGTTCATCGGCATCGAGCACCAATCCACGCTGATCGTGACGCTGGACGGCGTCAAGGTCTATCAGACCAGCATCGGCGGTCCGGAGGACGAACGGGCGCTCGACATCGATCAATCCCCGGCACAGGAAAAGATCATCGCGCGAGTCAAGAATATTCGATTCAAAGCCAAAGCCGGCCCCCACCAGGTGGCCGTGACGTTCCTGGCGCAGACACTGTCTGAGTCCGACGACCGGTTGATTAGCCAGGGCGACAGCATCGGGTTTGACCGCATGGCGCGCGTCTTCAGTTTTGAGATCCGCGGGCCCTTCAATCCCACCGGTCTGACCGCCACTCCCAGCCGGCAGCGCATCTTTACCTGCTACCCCAAAGCGGCCACGGAAGAGCGTGCTTGCGCTACCAAAATCATCACAACCATCGCGCATCGCGCTTTTCGACGTCCGATTTCCGACGAGGACATGCGCGAGTTATTCGCGTTTTATGACTCCGGCCGCAAGCGCGGCGACTTTGACGAGGGCATCCGCAGCGCGGTGACGCGCATCCTGGCGAGTCCTTATTTTCTTTATCGTGTTACTGCGACGGACCCCGCGAACAAAGTGGCGGAATCGACTTACCGGGTGGACGACCTCGATCTGGCATCGCGGCTGTCGTTCTTTCTGTGGTCCAGTGTGCCGGACGACGAGCTGTTGAAGGTGGCCGAAGCGGGCCGGTTGAAAGATCCCGCTGTGTTGGATCGTGAGGTCCGCCGCATGCTGGCCGACCCGCGAGCCGAGACGCTATCCACCAATTTCGCCTACCAGTGGCTACAGTTGGGAGATATCGACCAGATTGTCCCCGATCCGAAAGTGTTTCCCTCCGCCGATGTCCGCGATGAAATGATCCAGGAAGCAGAACTGTTCGTGGAGAGCATTTTCCGTGAGGATCGCGGCGTGGTGGATCTCATGACCGCCGACTACACCTATCTGAACGAGCGCCTGGCGACGCACTACGGCATTCGCGACGTGAAGGGCGACAACTTCCGGCGCGTCCATTTGGATAATCCAGTGCGGGATGGCCTGCTGGGTAAAGGCGCGGTGCTGATGGTTTCGTCTTATCCCGACCGGACTTCGCCGGTGCGCCGCGGTTCGTGGATCCTGGAGAACATTGTGGGCACGCCGCCCGCGCCGCCTCCACCGGATGTCAATGCGCTCCTGAAGGACAACAAAGTAGGCGACAAGGTGTTCAAGACCGTCCGCGAGCGCCTGGCCGAGCATCGGGACAAAGCGAGCTGCAACGCATGCCACGGCATTATGGATCCGATCGGATTTTCCTTGGAGAATTTCGATGCTGTGGGACGCTGGCGAACCGTGGAAATGTTTGCGGGAACTCCGATCGATCCCACCGGCAATCTGCCCGACGGCACGAAGCTAGCCAGTCCTAACGATCTGCGCGCCGCGCTGCTGCGGAACCCGGAGCAGTTTGTCCAGACATTTACCGAAAAGCTGATGACCTACGGCCTGGGCCGCCGATTGGAATACTACGACATGCCGACGGTGCGTAAGATTGTACGCTCGGCCGCCCCCGGCAACTATCGGTTTTCTTCGCTGGTGATGGGAATTGTTTCGAGCGACGCGTTCCGGCTCAAGAAAGTAATAGACGACAAACCAACCCAGCCCATTCAGACAGCGGAATTGAAATAGGCCCGCGCAAGCGGCAAGATCGTATTAGGGAAGAGGAAGCACATGTTCATCACGAAGAAGCATCTATCGCGCAGAGCCGTTTTACAAGGCCTGGGCGTGACCGTTGGACTGCCGTTCCTGGACGCGATGGTGCCGGCCGCCACAGCTCAGTCCAAGACCGCGGCCAATGCGGCCACTCGCATGGGCTTCATTTATGTTCCGCACGGCTCGGTACTGGACCGCTGGTCGCCGAAGACGGTGGGTACAGACTTCCAACTCCCGCAAATTCTCAAACCCCTGGAGCCGTACAAGAGCCATCTGACAATCGTGAGCGGTCTGCGCAATAAAGCGGCTGAAAGCCCTGCTCCGCACGCCATTACTTCCGGAACCTGGCTGGGGTGCGTCCACCCGGCCGCGCAGCAGAGCCCGCTGGCGGGTACGAGCACCGATCAGATCGCCGCGCAGCACATCGGACAGGATACGCCGTTCCCGTCGCTCGAGCTTTCCACCGAGACCGGGACTACTTGCGACCCGACCTTCGGTTGCGGCTATGGCCACACCATTTCGTTCCGTACCCCCACCCAGCCGTTGCCGATGGAATACAATCCGCGCAAGGTCTTCTATCAGCTTTTCGGGCAGGGCGACACCACGACTGAGCGCACTGCCATCGTTGGCGAGACCAAGAGCATTCTCGATTCGGTTCTGGGCGATGCCGCGTCTCTGCAGCGTCAGCTGGGCACACGCGATCGCGCGATGGTGAGCTCCTATCTGGATTCGCTGCGCGAGATCGAGCGCCGCATTCAGACCGTGGAGAAGAGCAACCTGTCGAGCATCAACGTGCCCGACGCGCCGGTTGGCGTGCCCAACGATTTCCACGAGCATGTCAGCCTGATGTTCGATCTGCTGGCCATCTCCTACCAAGCCAACCTGACGCGTATTTTCACTTTCATGATGGGTAAAGAAGTGAGCATGCGGACGTTCAACAACATTGGCGTTTCCGATGCGTTCCACCCCCTGTCGCACCACGGCAACAATCCGGCGAACCTGGATCGCTTGTCGAAGGTGTTCGCCTATCACACCGAGCTTTTATCGGCTTTCGTCAAAAAACTTGCTACCACGCCGGACGGCGACGGTTCTCTGCTGGATCATTCGATCATTCTGTACGGCAGCAACATGAGCAACAGCAACATGCACAATCACGATCCGCTGCCTTCGGCCGTGCTTGGCCATGGCTACGGCAAGATCAAGGGTGGCCAACATATCCAGTATCCGCAAGACACGCCGCTCGCGAATTTGATGCTCACGCTGCTAGACCGCGGTGGGATTCCGATCGACCATATCGGCGACAGCAATGGTTTGATGACCGAGGTCTAGTCCGCCATGATCCGAGCCTGGACCGCTGGCCTCTTGTTTGCGTGCGTGGCATCCGCCGCATCTGTCGGCGGCGACGATCTGATTCGTGCCGTAAAAGCGGGCGACGCCACGGCGGTGTCGTCGATGATCAAGCAGGGCGTCGACGTTAACGCACCGGAAGCCAATGGTACAACGCCGCTGCATTGGGCTGTCTATCAGCGGGACGCCGCGTTGGTGAAGCGTCTGATTGCAGCCGGCGCGAAGGTCTCGGTGGTCAACCAATTCGGCTCGACGCCGATGCAGGAAGCCGCCGTCACGGGCGACGCCGAAATCATCAAGATGCTGCTAGCCGCGGGGGCGGATGTGGAATCGGCCAATGCCCAGGGACAAACCGCGCTGATGGTTGTGGCGCGAACCGGCAAAGTGGATGCCGCCAAAGCGCTGCTTATCGCCGGCGCCAAGGTGAACGCCACGGAGAGCTTCGGGGGCCAAACGGCTCTGATGTGGGCCGCGGCGGAGAGCCAGCCGGCGATGATCCGGATGCTGCTGGAATATGGCGCGAAGGTAAATGCGCGGGGTACGGAGCGCGATCCGCAAACGCGTATCACGGCTGAGCCGCGTCCCAAGGACCGGCATATCGGGGGATTCACGCCGTTGCTCTATGTGGCGCGACAAGGCGACGTGGAGTGCGCAAAGGCGCTGATTGAAGGCGGCGCGGACATCAATATGTACACGCGGGACCGGGAGACACCCCTGGTGCTCGCATTGGAGAACCAGCATTTCGATCTTGCCAAGTATTTGATCTCGGCCGGAGCGGATAGCGATAAATGGGATCTATACGGGCGCTCGCCGCTTTATACCGCCGTGGATCTTTCGACCCTGCCCACCGGCGGTCGTCCCGATACGCCTTCCACCGACAAGACTACGGCCATGGAAGTGATCCAGATGCTGTTGGACAACGGCGCGAATCCGAATCTTCAGTTGAAGCTGCGGCCGCCCTACCGCAACGTCGTCTTCGATCGCGGAGGCGACCAAGTCCTGTCCACGGGCGCTACGCCGTTGCTGCGTGCATCGAAAGGGGGCGACAATCCGGCCGCGATGAAGCTGCTTTTGGAGCACGGTGCATTAGTCGACCTTCCGACGGCGGACGGCGTGACGCCGCTCATGATTGCCGCCGGGATGGGACATGGCAGCAATCCCACGCGCGGGCGATATCAAACCGACGACGATGCCGTGGAAGCGCTCAAGATCCTGCTGAAAGCCGGTGCCGATATCAATCGCCGGGCCGCCAATGGACAGACCGCCATGCATGCCGCGGCACTGAAAGGATGGAACGCCACCATTCGCTACCTGGCCGAGAACGGCGCGGCACTGGAGCCCAAAGATCGCGATGGCAAGACTCCGCTTGATTTCGCGAACGGCAACTACAAACCCGCGTTCGGGGGCGGCGTCAACGCACCCCCGTCCTCGTTTCCGGAAACAGCGAAGCTACTCAAGGAACTGATCGCCAAGCCGCCCGTCTCAGGGCCCTAACTCACGATGTGACTATGTCTCGAATGCTGACACTGTACTCACTTCCTCTTGCCGCAGTGCTGCTGACAGCCGCGGATCCAACTTGGGCAGCGGATCCAACTTGGAAAGACAAGCCCCTTCCGCAGTGGAACGTCGAAGACGCGAAACAGGTGCTTACCGATTCTCCATGGGTCAAAGTGGTGACGCCACAAAATGTGCGCGATTTGAGTCCCGACGAGCGGCGAGAAGGTGGGAACATGGAGGCCGGAATCGGCAAAGGAGTCGGTTTAGCGGGGCTTGGTATACTGGGGCCGCGTAGACAGGCCGCGGCCATCGCCCGCGCCCACTATAAACCTACGCCCAATGCGGTGGTGGTTCGATGGGAGAGCGCTGTGCCCGTCCGCACTGCCGAGCAGAAAGCCGGCGAGACCGATGTTCCCACCGTGGACAAGGATCATTACGCCATCGTGGTCTACGACATTCTTACTCCCAAACGATGGAATCTGGCGAGCGAGCTGAAGGGCATCGCCTATCTGAAGCGCGATGCGAAGAAAGACCTGAAGCCCTCGCATGTCGACATCCTGCGCAACGACGACGGAACGGCCACCATTGTCTATTTGTTCCGGCGTTCCGCGGAAATCACCAAGAAAGACGGTAGGCTCGAATTCGTAGCGCAGATCGGACGGCTTTTCGTCTCCCAGTTCTTCTACACCTGGGACATGCAACTCCAGGGCGAACTGGAGCTTTAGCGGACGGATCGCATCCGCGTATGATTTTGGTACATACTGCTCGCCACATACGATACACTGATGCCCATGGCTTCCGATTGCTTCCAGGCATCAGCGACTGACGCTCCGGGAGATCTCCGGGCATGATGCCCACACTTCTGAGTGTGCTGTTATCGATTGCCGCTTTCACCATTCACCCACTGCCCGAGGGCACACAACTTCATATCCGCTTAACGACCACGGTGGGCTCTTATGCGAGCGCGCCTGGATCGCCGGTCAGCGCGGTTCTGATTGCGCCTGTCATCGTGGACGGCGAAACAATATTGCAGGCAGGAAGCACTCTGGCGGGACGAGTGAAATCCGTCACGCGGGTTGGATTTGGAGTACGCCACGAGACGGCCGAGCTCGATTTGGAATTTAGCCAGATCACTCCGCCGGATGGGGCGGGCGTTCCCATTTCCGCGCAAGTATCGGAAGTGGACAACGGCCGGGAGCGCGTCACTCGGGATGGCCGCATTCAGGGAATACGCTCGACTGGCAGCCTCTGTTATAGAGTCAGTGGCTACATCCGAACGGCGCTTCAGTGGGAGATCCACGCCGAACTGGCCGAGTGGGCCATCCGGTCGCTTCTCATGGAACTTCCAGAACCGGAGATTTATTATCCCGCCGGTGTCGAATTAACTTTGACGCTAACCCAACCGCTATCCTTGGATGCGCCGGCGAAACTGGAGCAAGCCGGCGGCCAGCTCCCGGAGAACAAGCGCGAGGAGTTGGCGCGCCTGGTGGCAACGATGCCTCATAGAACTCGCGCTCCCATCTCCGGGCGTTCATCGGATCTTACGAATGTCCTGTTTATTGGCTCGCACGACCAGATCGTGACCGCCTTCAATGCCGCTGGCTGGACGCAGCCCGATCCAGCGTCGCTGCGCGGCCGCATCCACTGGATCCGGGCGGCTGCCGAACTACGGGGCGACGACGCCGCACCCATGTCCCTCTTGTTGTTGAATGGAGCCGGGCCCGATATGTCCTGGCAAAAGGGCCTGAACGATGTTTCCAAACGTCACCACATACGAATGTGGAGAGAAGCCGGGACGTGGCAGGGACGCGAGATCTGGGTGGGAGCCGCTACGCGGGACATCGACTTCGCGTACTTGCGGCGAGGGGGAAGGCTCTCACATAGAATTGGGGAGGACATCGACCAGGAGCGCGACAAAGTGGCTTATGATGTGGCCTTCTCGTCCTGCGGGAAAATTCTCGATTGGACGGACAGGGCTGATTTTCCCCGATTGGCCCGCAACGCCACGGGCGATCCCATTGTCACGGATGGACGCATGGTGGTGATTGAGCTGAATGACTGTGAAGCACCGCGACTGTCTACCGAGACCGCGGACACAACGACGCTTCCCGAACACGGCGACAAAATGCAGCGCTTTGCGAGGCGCGAAATCCTGAGTGCGCGCAATGAACTAATTCGTACTAATCCCTATTGGCGAGTGTTCGAGGCCAGCCGTTGGATGGTTTATTCCATTCGCCAGCGCAAGCACGAAACGCCCGATCCGGAATTATTGAGCGGCTCTCGCACGGCCTGGCTGAGTTACCGGCAGCCACCCAATTAAGCCACGCGCCACGCGGCGAGAGTGGCCAGCGCTTCATTGTGCGTCAGGTCCGGCTTGATTACCAACTCCACGGTAGACACGCCATCCAAATTCACTTCATAATCCTCGAGCTCGCTGGTGGATCCCGCGGGACTGAAAGTCCACTGCTGCCGCACGATCTCTTTGGGCTGGCCGCCATCCGCCGCCGACCATCGAACGGTGAACTCCTGCAGGCGGTCGCGGGTTGGCTCCACAAAGTGAAGTTGTATCCGATGTACTGCGACAGCCTGATCGAAGATGAGGCGGATTTGTTGCTCACCCTTTTGGGATGCTCGCCAGCCTGAACCGCCATTGGCGTCAAAGACGGATTCGATTGGAAAACCGGGATCCTCGGAAGTGACTTCAACGGTCGCGATTTCTCCGAGGTCCATCCAGCGCGGGCCGGGTCCGGGTTTAGCAACCGTCCGGTCCGAACCAACAATTCTCTTGCGCACGTTCCTATTCTCTCCGATTATGGCTCACTCCGCTCATCCAAGCGTTGGAGGAGCAACCGTAGCTCTTGCTGCTCCTTGTTCGCCAGCGGACTCATCATGGAAGCTACCAGACGCAGGTGATCGGGGAGCGCCGCCGTCGCCAACTTTCTCCCGCTTGCCGTCAGACGGATCACATTGGCGCGGCGCCCTTTTCGCGAAGGGACCCGTTTAACGAAACCGCGCCGGCTGAGGCGATTTACCAAACCAACCATGTTGCCCTTTGTGACGGCCAACTTCTTGGCCAGCTCCTGCTGATTCAGATCTTCCAGCCCTAAGAGCATCGCGAGCAAATCGAATTGGGCGAGCGTGAGTTTGTGCTTCTTGAGCGAATCCTCCACCTTGGACTGCAGCGTCCAAAAGGTGCGGATCATCTGCAGCCAGGTTTCTAACTCCAGCGGAAGAGACTTTCCAATTAGCGCGCCGTGCACGGCTCGGGATCCCAGCCGGAGGCGTCGGCGATTTTCTTGAAGTGGCTGGTGGTGACGAACGGAATCGCCAGGTATGTAGGGTCTTCCACCACCGTCATTACCATGAGCCAAGTATCGGCGTTCGGCTCGCTGAATACATCGTAATACTCTTTGAGAACGGCCTTGTCACTGTAAGGAACGCCGTTCTTGCGCAAGTAGCCAGGGCGTAATTGGGTGGTGGTCACTTCCAGGGACCGGGATCGCGAGCCAAGGCGGTTGGCCAGGCCCAAACCGAATACAACTGGCGGATTGACGGTCGGCAAAGCTCCTTCCCACTTTGCGGCTGAATATCCCTGCCACGATGGGGCGGCTACGCGGGGCGCGTCGCCCGAAAAATGGAGCAAGCGAGTCTGCTGGCCGGCGTCGGTCTCGATCTTCAGAGTTTTGTCGTCCTGCCAGGTGATATGCAGCCGGCCCGGAACGCGCATGATGGCTGGCGCACCATAGGCTTTGCATTGCAGGCCCGCGGCCTCGTCTTTGGCCGGGTCCCACGCATCGGTGACTTTGCGGCCTTCGGCATTGGTCGGAATACTAGCGGCGTCCCCCTTGAGCGGTGTCACCATGCGCCAGCGCCAGTCTTCGGTGATGTAAGCGACCCAGTAACCGGTGAAATCCACCGGTGCGCCCGCCTTTCCCGGCGCCGGTGGCGGCGGCCCAGGAGGACCGAATTGCGCGCAGAGTCCGCCCGTCATAACGAGCAGGAGGGCAAGCATGAGTAGAGACGATTGCATTTTCACCGTGAAGATCTCCCGGCCTCAGTGGAATGTGACAGGCTTTTGTAAACGGCCTCGACAAAACGGTCCGCCGTGACGAAGCTATTGCTGGTTACATACTCGGTGTCATAGTCGCGGGTGGGCTGGGCGGCTTTCACCTGATCGAGCGTCATGTTTTTCTGAATCATGTCACGGACGCGGTCGCGAACGATGACCACCATGTCGCGAAATTCGACGACGTCGGCGTCGTCGCAGATTCGGCCGTGGCCGGGCACGATGTACGTGCCGCCTTCCTGCGTCTTCGCGGGAACTGTCAGCTCCAAGATGTGGTTCAACGCAAGAATTTCTCCCTGCACGCTTCCACCGTGTTCGATATCGAGGAAGGGATATCCGTCGGGTGTGAAAATATCGCCGGTGCTGATCACGTCCGATCCTCGAAACAGAACCAAACTGTCGCCATCGGTGTGCGCGTTCGGCTCGTGATAGATGATGATGGCCTCCCCGTTGAAGTGCAGGTTCTTGGTAGGCGTTCCGTATTCATCGATGGGCAGGCCCTGTTCCGGAAAAGGTGGTTGGCCGGGAGCCGTCGCCGTCAAGCGGTTGAGAACGTTTTCCTGCGCGATGATCTTCAGCGGCAGGGCTGGATCGGAGCCGGCGAGTTTCGCAATGGCGGCATTTCCGCCCACATGATCCGGATGCATGTGGGTGTTGATGATGTAGCGGAGAGGACCCGGCGAGAGTTTGCGAATCTCGGCCATGAGTTTCGGCGCCAAAGGCGCAAACTGCGTGTCCACCATCAACACGCCCTCGTTGCCTACCTGCACCGTGGTATTGCCGCCGGCGCCCACCAACATGTAGATGTTGTGCTGCACCGGTTCCACGTGGATTTGCACGTTGTCAAAATTCTGTTGAGGTTGCCCGTTCGCCTGCGCGAGCCACAGGACCAAGAGAGCAACGAAGAGAATGGAGAGACGTTGTGGTCTGGTCATTTTCGGTTCACCGTTTGGGCGGAGCCGCCGTAGGACTCAGACAAACCAAGCCTTCAGCGCCACAGGAGCAGTACCGCTCGCAGCGATCCCGGGGGTGCTCCGGTTTGCCCATTTTCTTCCGGTACTCGGGATACAAAGTTTCCGCACCGCCCCGAGTGGCGTCGTAGGGCAGCCCGTACCAATCGGCGACTTCATGCAAGAACGGATTTGTTCCGGGCAGGTGGTTCGGCACGTAATCGGCAGCCTTCGGCGTTTCCGCCACCGTTTCGCAGATGTCTCTGGCGATCACTTGCGCGGGATCCAACACCCAGGTTTGAGTCCGCACCAGCGGTTCGGTCATGAAGACCGGATCCGTCACCACCGTGGCAACCGTCAGATAATTCCCGTGCCGCACCCAGTGTTCGGTGAAAGTAGCTTTGTCGCTACGCGGAACGCCATTACGCTTCAGGTAACTTTCCTTCAGATGCGTGGTGTATATGTCCAGCATATTGTCGTCCCAGGTGCCGGTCGAAAAACCTTGCCAGGTGTGCGCTGCATATTCGGAAGGATGAGGGCGGCCGTCCAGCCAAATGGTCCGCTCCATTTCTTGAAAGCCCATGCGCGTGTGAAACGCGATGACGCGCTGGGTGACGGGATCCCGAATCACATCCACGCGCATATTGGCGAGACCGCGCATCGAGTAGTCGGCTGAATGCGGCCGGCATTGATATTCAGGAACTACCGAGATCCGATCCGCATCGTAGCTGTCGGCCCGCAGACGGGCGGCATCGTTGAGGGGCAACCCCAGGTAATCGCCGAGTTCCGGACCAGGGATGCGATCCGGCAGATCCTCGTGGTAAAGAGGCGCCCAACTTCCCGAGAAATCTATCTGCGCGAAGGCGGGCGCGGATAGGAGCAAAGCGGCCGCAAGAAATCGAATCATAAGTTAGTGCGTTCCCTTCTCGCCGAGACTTGCGTACACGGCCTCGACGAACATGGCGGTGGTCCAGGAGCCGGCGGTTGCGCCCCAACGCGGATCATAGTCCCGCGTCGGTCTGGCCGCTTGCACCTGATCGAGCGTCATGCCTTTCTTCTTCATGTCGAAAATTCTGTCGCGAATAATGGTCACCATGTCGCGGTAATAAGCCACATCCGCGGCGTCACACAGGCGTCCGTGGCCTGGAATCACATACGTTCCCGCTTCTTCATTGCGCGCCGTGATTACCATCCCGAGAACCTGGTTCAAGGCGTCGAGTTCACCTTGGATGCTGCCGCCGTGAGCCAAGTCGATGACCGGATAACCCGTGGTGGTGAAAATATCGCCCGTGCTGATCACATCCGATCGCCGAAAGTAAACCATGCTGTCGCCATCGGTGTGCGCCGCTTTCGGATGCACGATGCGAATCCCTTCGTCATTGAAGTACAGGTCCTTCTTGGATCCAAAGTATGTGTCGGTAGGCAGCGTGGCAAAGGGCGACGGAGGCCGGCCGCCATCCGACGCCGTCATCCGGTTGAGAACATTTTGATGTGCGATTACCTTTGCGCCTTCTCGAGCGTCATCGGTCAGATTGGTAACGTCGCCGCCGGCGATGGTCTGGCCCAGTTTCGCGATCTTCTCATTTCCGCCGGTGTGGTCCGGATCGAGATGCGTGTCGAGAATATAGCGGACGGGCTTGTCGGAGATCTTCGCGAGCTCGGCCAGCACCTGATCGGTCATGGCGGCCAACCCTGTGTCGACGAGAAGCACTCCTTCGCTCCCTGCATCGATAGTAATGTTGCCGCCGGCTCCTGAAAGCATGAAGATGCTACCGCGCACGCGCTGCACATGGATGGCGGACTGCGGTTCCGTCTGAGCTGAGGATTGGGTTTCCGGCTCGGCCGCAGTGCTTGCAACCGTTCCCCGCATCGCCATTCGATATTCGGGATACATTGTTTCCGCGCCACCCCGAGTGGCTCGCTCGGGCAGGCCGTACTTCTGAGGAAATTCCGTAAGAAACTTGTTGGCGCCCGGCAAATGATGAGGCACTGAGCCGTCCGGCCGCTCCACTTCTTCGGCTACCTCGCAGGGATAAGGATCGATGGCTTGCTGGGGCGCGAGCACCCAGTTGGTGGTGCGGATGAACGGCTGGGTCAAATAGACCGGATCGTTAATGATGCTGACTAATGTCAGAAAGTCGCCATGGCGAATCCAGTGTTCCACCAGCGTGGCGCGGTCGCTGCGCGGAACGCCATTGCGCCGGACGTAGCCTTCCTTGAGATGCGTGGTGGTGACGGTGAGCTGATTGCCGTCCCATTTTCCGGTGGAGAATCCTTGCCAGGTGTGAGGATCGTCCGCGGAAGGATGCGGCCGGCCATCCATCCAAATGGTCCTCTCCTGGGCCTGCCACTGCACGTGCGTGTGATAGGCGATTACTTGCTGGGTCTGGGTATCGACGTCCTTCCAAATTCGCAGATCGGCGGGGCCGCGCGTTCCGTAGTCGGCCGGATGGGGACGGCACTGCCACTCGGGCAGCGTAGCGATGGATGCATCCCAACTGTCCGCACGAAGCCGGGCGGCATCCGTGATGGGCAGGCCGAGATAGTCGCCGAGCTCCGGTCCGGGGATCCGCTCGGCTTGATCCTCGTGATACCGAGCTCCCCACTCGCCAGTGAGATCGTACTGGGCAAACAGGGGAACGCTCATAAGCCCTATTGCGACCAGAAATCGAAATAGATTCATGGCTTCGGCGCGGCCCCGGCTGCTTTTTTCTCTTCGGCTCGCGCACCCGAAAGAATGTCCATCATCGCGTAATTCCCCTCATGGCACGCGTATTCGAATATCCGATCCGTTCGTTTTGCCATGGAAATCTCCACGGTCCAGGGTTTGGTGTAAACGGTGGGGTCGTCGACGGTGGCTTGGTAAATGATGGTCGCGGGATCGGTGCGCCGGAAGCGCTCCACCACGTGGAGATTCTGGTCCGTCATTCCATCCAGGTAACCCACTCCGAAGCGGCTCTGGTTGTTGAATTTGAAATTGGTGGTATCCACAACCAGCGTGTCCCCTTCCCAATGGCCGCGCGAGTCGCCGGTCCATTGGCGGATTTCGGACCCCAGGTGCGCGCTGCCGTCCAGGGGAATGATCCGGGTCTCATGGTTCATCTCCACTACGATCGCCACCGTTCCCCGGCTTTGCACAATCTCGTAGTTGTTGTTGTACGGCTCCGGCAGCATCGGCGGACCCGCGGCTCCAAATAAAATGCAGCGTTCGGTCAAGAGCCGGTCTTCGGGGCCGTCGGAGGGATGCCGCGCCAGTTCTGCGTGAAACGCGTCAAAGTTTTTCTGCGCTTCGGGAGTGAAGGGCGGAACTCTTCCGTCCGGCGGATCCATGACCAGGGAAGTCCGCATGGTCTTGGTGACGCGAGTTCCACGATCGGTCCAGAAATTGTTGTAGGCGCGCCGCGCCAAGTCGGATGCGCCGCGCTCCCCTTCGATGAGATCGGAGTTGCCCTGTTGAATGCGCTGCTTTTCGAATGCAGCGGCTTCCTCGGCGGTGAAAAATTGTTTCGAGCCCAGTTGAGAAGGCCGCTGGAGGGGTGTGACGGTGGCGTTTGTCCAGGTGCCCTGCAGATCCGGCTGGCCATCGGGCGTCCGCGGCACGGACCATTTTTTTGCAGGGGCTTGGGCCGGTGCTTTCGCCGCCCGTACCTGGGCCGCAAGGTTGGCGCACGCCAGCAATCCTAGCAATGCGCAGCTCAATGAGATCCAGCTTTTGATGCGCGGCGACGGCACGTGGTCCTCCAACGAGTGAGTTTAGATATAAACCAACCTCGAGAAGAAGTCAAGCGCCGTGAAAGGCTCGGTGGTGCGGTAGCGTTACGGTTGCGGCGAACGCCATGCAGCGCCGTTGGTCTCGCTGACCGGCCGGCGGGGTGCTTTCTTCTTTTGCGCCGCCAACACTCGCGCGGCCAGGGAATTACTGGCATGAAGACGCATCGCCTCTTCGGTAAAGGTGAGGGCGTTCCGCTCTTCCCCTTCCTCGCGGTGCTCCAGGATTGCGCGGCACATCAGCGGCAGCTCTTGAAGACGAATGCCGTAGGTGCGGCTTAAAGCAAGGTCGGCCCGCACGGTAAACGGCGTTCGAACCCGGTCCGCAGCGATCCCTTCAAATGCAAAGACGCGGAATTCCCTGTCTTGCGTGAATCCTGTGAGAATGAACTGCATCATGAGCCTCCTTCGGTCTTCTCAGACGGCATACGTCACCCTGGAGGGCGGCACTTTCTTGGCCCGGTCGGAAACCAATCGCAAACGCTCCACCAGTTTCTTGCCGAGGTTGAGCTCCGCGGGGTTGAACTTATAGCCGGGTATCTTAGGGTCGATGAATTCCCTGCGGAACAGTTGATCGGATGCCAGGGTGGTGAGCAATCCCAGTTCCTGTTCGGTGAATTTGACCGAAATCATTGCCATGCGATTAGCTTCTCCTTCGCTTTGCGGCGCTCATTTCCAATAACTGTTCCCATGAATGAGAAGCCGTCCATGACCGCGCCTCAACTCCAAGCGCCGGGAGAGCCTCCAAAACTGCAGCGGACCGCCCGGATTCTTCATTGGCCATCGCACCAGGGGCGCTCTTGGATGTGTCGCGACTGGGCGGAGACACGCACATACGGTAGTTTCAGAAACGACTTGGCCGTCACTTCCGTGATCTGTAGACTGTTGCATCTTTGAAATTTCACGCTCGCGACGATACGTTGCATCGCAGCGCGTAAAGCCCTCCGTTGATCAAATCCAAAAACGGTCGCCTGGATCTCGCCCGCGATAAGAAAGAAGATCCATCCCGCCCGGCTGATTTTTCGTTCGAACTCCGGACGATCGCCGCTTTGCACGGTTTGCCAGCCGTTCGAATCGGGCTCGCCTTCAAGCCGCATAGATGCGGGCATGGGCGTGCCTTCGGCTATCAAAACAATCCCTGGCTGGATCCCGTCGGTCGTCATGCAGGCCGTGGCGCTCGATCGTTTCAAGGCCGAAAACTCGCTATGTTCGACAACCGCGACTTCTCTTGCAGCGCCAGATTATCCTGCGCTTGCTTTCGGGCCCGTTCGGCTTCTTTTTCAGGAGCCCCCAGAGCTTCCAGCCGAACCGCTTCCACAATCGCCGGCTGCGCCAAAGCATCCAATTGTTTCGAGTAGAGGATCAGCGCAAAGCTCGACCGGTCGTCGGACTTGATCAGATTGTACGAATATTGTGAATCTTCCCAGCGAGCGAGTACGGGGGCAGTCTCGGCATAGTAAGAGTGATAAGCGATCTCCGCTGTAGGCTTGGCTGCTGTTCCATAGGCCGCCGAGAGTGCTTGAATCATGTCATCCGCGGTCATGCCATCCACTTTGTAGCGGTCATAGATCACTGCCATCCGAGCGAGTTCCCCATTGTAAAAAGTCAATGCGATCTGGGAGACCGGATCTTGTTTCGCGCTTGAGGAATGAAAAAGGTTGGGTTGGAAGTTCAGAACCTGGATGAGAGCCGGCTGCTGGTGAACGGTAGTGGCATCTGCGATCTTCATCCCCGCCTGTTCCGCCGTTTGTGAAATGTTCATTCCGAAACGGAATCCCCGGTAATTTGACAAGTCGGCTGCGGAAACGAGGGGTGTTGCCAGTGCAGCGCAAAGACTTGAAAGCGAGAGGGCAAAGGCAAGACGGCCACGAAACTGGAACACAGCAACCTCCTCGGTTGTCGGATGGCCTAAGAGAAAGAAATCATACCGCCTGACTTAGTTCAGGCGATTTGCGAGTGGGCGGGAATCGCTCAGACATTCACTATTATCGGTTAATTATGCTGCGTAGTCAAGGCCGGTGCTTCCAGTTTCGTCGATTAGTTCACTTGTAATGGTTAACCTCTAAGAGCCTAACCACCTTAGGCAGGAACCACCAGGCATTCCCTTTTGCCATGGGTCAGCACCATGTTCAACAAATCCGGAGCGTGGATTGGCTTGGAGAGATAGGCATCCATGCCTGCATCGAGACATCTGTCCCGATCGCCCTTCATGGCATGGGCCGTTAAGGCAATGATCGGAACATGCATCTTGGTAAGCCCCTCCATTTCACGGATGGCTCTCGTGGCTTCCAATCCGTCCATCTCGGGCATTTGAACATCCATCAGGACCAGGTCGAAGCTAGCTTTCTGAAGGGCCAGCAATGCTTCCCGGCCGTTCCCTACCACGACGACAGCGTGCCCTTCCCTCTCAAGAACGCGCTGCACCAGGCGCTGGTTCACCACATTGTCTTCGGCCAATAGAATCTGGGAACGGAAGACCGGGAGCGACTGGCGGGCGGAATTCGGGATTTGCCCGGCATCTCGGGAAACATTCTGGCCGCCCAACGCGGCTGCGATCACGTCCCTCAACTCTTCCCTGCGGACGGGCTTGAGCAAGTAGTTCGAGATACCGAGCCTGCGAGCTCGGTCCATGTCCCTGGGACGCTCTCCGGAGGTAAGCATGAGGATGGTTGCTCCCGCGCGACAGGGCGACTGTTCGATCCTTTCGGAAAGCTCAAACCCATCCATCTCCGGCATGTGGACATCGGTGATGATGAGTCCGAACGGATACCCAGCTTCAAAAGCTCGCCGGATTAAAGAAATCGCTTCCAAGCCGCTGGCTGCCGAGACCGGTTTCATGCCCCAACGACACAGGACATCAGTCAGGATTCTGCGATTGGTGGCATTGTCGTCCACTATCAAGACGGACAGTCCCGCTAGCGACGGTGGGGCTTCCACCGGCATGGAGTCTGGGGCGGCGCCGAACCGCGCGGTGAAATGGAATGAGCTTCCGAGGCCGGGCGTACTCTGCACCCAGATCCTGCCCCGCATGGCCTCCACCAATCGGGCGGAGATGCTGAGTCCAAGCCCCGTTCCGCCATACTTTCGTGTCATGGAACCATCGGCCTGGGAAAACGCATCGAAGATCAGCTTCTGCTTTTCAGGAGCAATCCCGATGCCTGTATCGCGAATGACGAAGTGCAGTTGCACCTGATCGGGAGTGCCGTCTTCTACCGCGTCACTTGATTCCAGTCCAACGATGATAGCTACTTCTCCGGCCTGGGTGAATTTGATAGCGTTACCGAGCAGATTCACGATGATCTGGCGGATCCGGACCTGATCGCCCACCACGTAGTCGGGAACGCCCGCCTTCCACTCGCACAACAATTCAAGACCCTTCTCGTGCGCCCCCACGGCCAGTGTGCGCACTGCGTCGTCGATCGTGGCGCGCAAATTGAAGCGAATGGGATCCAACTCCAACCGGCCGGCCTCGATCTTAGAAAAGTCTAAAATGTCGTTGATGATGGCCAGCAGCGAGTCCGCCGAGCTCCTGACCGTGTTTAGATAGTCCCTCTGCTCGGCCGTCAGGCTGGAGTCCAGCACCAGCTCGGTCATCCCGATGACTCCGTTCATGGGAGTGCGGATCTCGTGACTCATATTGGCCAGGAATTCGCTCTTGGCGCGGTTGCCCGCTTCGGCCTTTTCCTTGGCCGCCGATAACGCCGCGTTGGCGGCCACCAGCTCCACCGTGCGGGCGGTGACTTCCTGCTCCAGGCGGTCGCGATGTCCGAGCAACTTGCTGTCTCTTTCCTGAATTTCCGCGAGCATGCCATTGAAAGTATCCGTGAGTTGTCCGAGATCGTCGTCCGCTGTCTTTACGGCGCGGACACTGAAGTCCTTCTGCACCGAAACGGCTTGGGCCGTGCGCGCCAGGCGAGCGATGGGGTCCGAGATGACGGTTTGGAGCCGCGCGGAAAGGATAAATGCCAATAAGAGCGCCACCACCAGGGTGACCAGGACCAGCAGCGTGAACTCCCGAAGTTTGGAATTGACGTCGCCCAAGTCCGATTCCAGATAGATGCCGCCGATCAACTGGTGCTCCAGTAGGATTCCCTGGAATATGCGCAGCCGGTTTTGGTCGAACGACCAACGATCTTCCTTCATCTGGAAGGTGGGGGGGATATTCGCGCCCGGGTCGCGTCGATAGCTGGCGAAGATCCTGCCATCGGCGGCATAAAGGGCGGCAGTAGCGATGGACCGCTTCGCCCTCAACCCGGAGAGCAACTCTTCCGCATTTTTTCGATCGCCAAAGCTCAGCGCCGCGGTACTGTTGTCTCCCGTAATCTCAGCCAATACGGTCAGGTCTCGCCGCAGGGAATCGCGCTGCATGAAGTAGTAGGACGTAAGTATGGCTCCGCAGGCGATCGTCAGCGCGGCGCCCACCGTGAGCATCACGATCAGCCGCAGCTTGTGACGAATCGGCAGATCGCGATAGCGGGCCGACCAGGTCATCGGAGCTTCTCCGTTTTCACGATCTGCGCCAGGCTCAGGAGCTTGGAACTGATTTGAAGCTGCGCCTGCTCGGCTGCGCCCACATTGATTTCGAAATGAACGTGACCGCCATCGAGTTTGAAGTTGATCACGCCTCCGTTAGCGGCAAAACCCTGTGTCTCACCAACCGTCAACACTCCCGCCGGCTTTAGGTTCGGATAGAGGGCGCGAAAGTGTTTGCCTTCCGAGGAGCTGATGAAGAGAATCTGGCAGACGCTGGCCTCTTCCGCATCGGCTACCTGGCGCAAGGCAAAAGCCCTGCCTTCAATCGACTTTCCGCGGATCACCTCTTCCAAGGCGTTTCCAAACGGATTCTGCCCAAGCACGCAAACCACGATTGGATCCTGCGACGTCTTGAAAGCCTGGGCAGGCCATTCCACGAATTTGGCGAAGTTATACAGGAAGGCGGCTTTCACCTGGTATTCTTCGATTCCCTGCCCATGCGCGCGGGCCGCGAGCGAGAGCCCTAGAAACATGATCGTGACTAGTCGCAGCGTCATTTTATAGGGGTTCCCCGCTTAGAAGCGCCAAGTCACCTTTCCGAACACACTTCGCTCCACCAGTGTGTAGTTCGTAGGGTAAGTCCCGCCGGAAGATTCAGCGTGCCGCGGCGTCAAAAGATTCTGGCCCACGATACTGAATTCGACCGATTCGCCCACTCGCCAGCCTAAGCGGCTGTCCAGGCGAGCATACGCCGGAATATCGCCAGCCGCCAGCTTGCTGACGTATCCGACGGTGTTATCCCACTCGAGATGGTGTGGAAGGTCGAGAAGCGATCTCACCTGAAACTGGTGATTCGGAGACGCACCCGGCTGTGGATTGATATTGGCCGAGTCCCCTGCGAGATGCATAAGAAAGTAGGAATAGCCGGGACTGATCCGCCAGTGGTTCGTCACGGTCCAGTTTGCGAAGAACTCCCCGCCATAGGTGTGGGCGCGGCCGCCATTCACAAATAGCTCCGGCAGAACCAAGTAGGGAACGCCCTGTTGAGCGGTGAAGTACGGCGTTTGCGCGGCAAATGTCTCCAAATTCGGATACAGACTGGCAAAACCAGTCGCGTCCAAAGAGACACGCTTGTTTGCCAGGACACGGTAGCCAACCTCGAAATCACGGAGCTCCTCGGCTTTCATCTCAGGGTTTCCCAATATTCGGACTACGCCGAAAGTAGGACCGATTGGAAAGGTCGCCGCGTCGTCTTGAAGACCATCGTCAATGGGGCTCGGCTCTCGAATCGCGCGCGCGGCGGACGCCCACAACGTTTGCCTCTCGGTAGGACTCCAGACCAGTTGCACGCTAGGCTCGAATTCGAAACCCGTGAAGTCATTGTGCTCGAACTTCGAGCCCATCGTCAGGGAAAGCGAATTCGTGAGCTTCAATTCGTCTTGCAGAAAACCGCTAACGAGGCGGTCGAGCCGGTGATTCGGAACAATCGTAAAGTCGTATCCTTGGCCATAATCGCTCGCGATCACGCGCGCTCCCAGGCCCCACACGATGTCATTCCTCAATCCCAGTGCTAAGTGGTGTTGAAAGTCGAGATCCACCGTATTCTGAGCATCCAGGAATCCTTGCTCGAAATGCCGCGAGTAATCGTCGTACACTTGCAATGACATTTGGGATCCATTCGCGAGAGTGTGGGTCCAGCGTGCCAGGACATTGCCCGCGGTTGCCGTCACCGGGTCATTAAATGTTTCGGCTAGAGGAAGAGCGTTGGAGAGCAACGTCGTGATGGTCTGGCTCTCGTCGGTTTTGAGGAAATCTCCCTGGACTGTCAGCGTATCGCGTTGCGAGAGGTTCCAGTCCGAACGGAATCCAGCGTGGCCAGCGAGCCATCCATCGGCCGCCTGTTGGCCGCTGGGAAAAACCGAATTGCCTACGTCGAAGAACCTGCCGAAGACTCTATAGTCGCCATTCTGCCCAATCTGGCCTCCGTACTGAACCAAAGTATCCGCACGATCTTCGGATCCCGTGCCGGCGGAAATGAGACCACCCGGAGTAGCGCCCGCACTCTTGGTGATGATGTTGATGACACCATTTACTGCGTTTGCGCCCCACACCGTGCCTCCCGGCCCCCGGATTACCTCGATCCGCTCGATATCCTCCAATGGCACATCCACCATGTCCCAGAAGACCCCGGAGAATGATGGGCTATATACCGAGCGTCCGTCAATCAGCACCAGCACTTTGTTGGCATGCTGATCGCTGAAGCCGCGGATGCTGATGGCCCATCGATTCGCGTCGACACGCGCTACGTCCACGCCGGGCGCCAAACGCAGAAGATCGGGAATGTTGGTGGCGCCCGAGCGCCGGATATCTTCCTGCGTGATCACGAAAATAGCGGCGCCGGTCTTCGATAGCTTCTGCTCTTTCTTCGAGACGGAAGTCACTTGTATGTTCATGAGATCTTCGAGGCTGGCCTGGGACAGGTCCGTTGACGGGGTTTGCCCCAGCAAGGATTTGCTGAGAATGAGCACCGCTGCTGCCGTCCGCCCCGCCCTGGCCGTCCGACTCGGACAAGCTAGAATCGCCATGTAATCCTTCCAAAAAAGCTGCGCTCGATCTCGACTGGGTTCACGGGATAAACAGCGTGGAACTCGAGGTGTCGGGGTGTTAACAGATTCTGGCCCACGACACTGAATTCGGTGGACTCGCCCACGCGCCATCCCACTCGGGTGTCGAGCCTGGTGTAGCTCGGGGTGAAGCCATCTCCGGCATTCGGCAATTCTCCGACATAGCCGAGAGAACTATCCCATTGCAAGTGGCGGCTCACATCCAACAGGGAGCGAATCTGGAACTGATTCCTCGGCGAAGAAGCCGCAAGATCCGCCAGCGTCGTGTCCTGACTTCCCGGACTGAGCGCCGTGTTGGTATAGAGCAGGCTATAACCAGGGCTGAGCCTCCACCGGTGAGTTACGTTCCAGCTCCCGAAAACTTCCGCTCCATAGGTACGGCCGAAGCCCAGGTTGCCCTCCTGGATGGGGATCACCAGGTACGGCGCAGCCGGATCTGGGTTCAAATAAGGGATTCCCGCGTCTTGGGTGCGAAGACTGTAGTAGAAGTTGAGAAATGCCGTTGCATCAAAGGAAAAGCGGTCGTTGAGTTGGGCCCGGTATCCGATCTCGACATTGCGGACTTCCTCCGCTTTCAAATGCGTATTGCTGACGATTTTCAACAGCGCGAATCCCCCATCCGGCAGAGGTTCGATCCCGTAGTTGATATTGAGCGCGCCATCCAACCGCGCCGGCTGCCGAATTGCACGTCCTACCGATAACCACAGGCTTTGCCGCTCCGTGGCGCTCCAGACCAGCTGGGCGCTGGGCTCATATTCAAGTCCGGTATAGGTGTTGTGTTCGAGCTTCGACCCCACCGTCAAAGAGAAAGCATGACCAAGCGAGATCTCATCCTGGAAAAATATACTGAAAAGATTGTCGGTGGGATAGAGCGGCAGCAACGTAATCGCATATCCTGGCGTCGAGCTATCCTTGGTGAACCGGTATCCGCCGCCCCACACGATGTCGTGCCGCGCCCCTAACCTGAGATGATGCTGAACATCCAGATCAACCGTGTCTAGAATGTCGCGTATGCCCCACAGCGCCCGATCGTCCCGATCATAGTAGGACTGCACGGAAACATCGGAACCACCGGAGAAAGTATGGGTCCAGCGGCTTAAGACGTCCGCGCTGGCGACATCGGAGGGGCTGTCTAGAGTTTTTTCTCCCGATGCCAATGCGTTCGAGAAAAGTGTGGTGAGCGTTTCCGAGCCGGAGGTCTCCAACATGTCCCCTTGTACTGTCAGCGCGTCCCGCGGCGAGAGACTCCAATCGGCGCGGAAACCTCCGTGCGACATGTGCCAGCCGTCGCCCGCATCGCCACCATTCGCGAACTCATTACTTCCTGTGTTGGAATACTTTCCGAAAATCCGGTACGCGCCGTCCGCTCCCGCGCTGCCGCCATATTGAACCAGTCCGCTAGCCGATTCCTGAGTTCCGCCGCCCGCCGTGACCAGCCCACCCGGAGTGGCCTTCGCATTCTTCGTCGTGATGCTAATTACGCCGTTCACCGCGTTGGCTCCCCACACCGTGCCACCCGGTCCTCGGATGACCTCGATACGCTCGATGTCTTCGAGCGGCACGTCCTGCTCATCCCACTCCACGCCCCCAAAATCGGGTGAGTACACACTTCGGCCGTCAATCAGGACTAAAACTTTGTCGGCGTAACGATCGTTGAATCCCCGAATGCTGATGGCCCAATTGGATGCATCGATCTGAGCAACGTTCACGCCGGGTACCATGCGCAGAAGATCCGGAATGTTGGTTGCGCCCGAGCGGCGTATATCTTCCTGCGTGATCACAAAAATTGCCGCGCCGGTCTTTGACAACTTCTGCTCTTTCTTGGAAACAGAGGTGACCTGGATGTTCATCAGGTCTTCGAGACTCGACTGGGATAGATCGTAATTGTTAGGCTGTTGCGCCAAGCTCGACCAGCGCGTCAGAGCGGCCATTATGACCATGCGGCGGAGATACTTCCTACCAATATTCGGAAAGCGTTCATGTGTCTTGGGGACTTGAGCCAACATTGTGTGCAATGGCTTCCGGGCACGTGCGCAGCCATCCGATGGGCTTATCGACTATAAAAAGCAGCGAGTTGAACTATCTGGCTGTTGTGGCGTGAGTTATGCCGGGCACCTTAGTTTGCATGCGTATGCCAGAGATACGTTGAACACACTATGCGACTAGGGCTAAAACATGAGGCCGTCTTCTAGCTTGCTGGGGAGTATTGCGCAGGACAAACGGACCCTTGTGGTTAAATCACTCGCAAATTTAGTTTGAATGAGCTATTTCAGGAGTATTCGCCGAGCGGGCTTCGGCTGGAGGGGCCCCCGCGCTCGTAGGCTCCGCCACACGTAGCCCCCGTGTAGCCATTTCTTTCTGCAGTAGCACCGCTATTTCCGGAAATTCCTTTTTGGTATTCGAGACGAATACACCACCCGCAAGCATCAGCGGCGTCCAACCCAGGCGGGTTTTGGCGTCCACTTGCGCGCCATGATCGATCAGGTACTTCACGATCGTAATCTGCCCGGAAACCACCGCGCCGTGCAGCGCCGTAGCACCGGACCAGCGAACGTCGCCGAGCGCGTTCGGCGGCATGTTGTTGATGTTCAGCGGGTAATTGAGCAACAGATACTGGCCATCACCTTCCATGGGGTAGTCGCCGAAATCAGCGTGAGCGTTGATGTCGTTCCCGAGTTCGATCGCCACCTTGACAGCCTCCAGCCGCTCGCTCTCCGGACAACCCGCGTACGGCCCGGGGCTCTCGCCATCCCAATAGCCGATGCCCGCGGCAGCCATCAAAGGCGTGATGTTCTGGACCGTCGGCATTTTCGGATCGGCGCCACCGGCCGCGAGCACGCGCATATACTCTGGGTCGCCACTTTGTGCGGCTATGTAGAAGGGCGTCGCGCCTACATAGCTGATGTATTTGCGTCCAATCGGAATATCGGGAGGCAGTTTCACTTGTCCGAAGTCGCGGTTGTACTTGATCTCTCTCCACGCAATGCGGACATTCGGATTCGCGCCATGCGCCAGCAGCGCTTTGGCCAATTCCAAGCTGTCTACTTTGCCTTCAGGGACCGGCGGACCAATGGGCGGACCGCCCGCGCCCGCACTGGGACTGGATCCCGGCCGGCGCATCCAGGCGAGCGAATGCAGAACGGACCCGCGCGGATCGGGCGCATTCGGATTCGCGCCATGATCGAGCAGCACCACGGCTAACTCGTAGTAGGCGTTGATCACCGCCATGCCCAAAGCGCTGGTACCATCCGGCGCGACGTCATTCACGTTCGCGCCATGCGCGAGCAAAACCTTCGCGGCGTCTATATGCCCGTTACGGACGGCGAACAGGAACGGCGTGAAACCGCTGTTCGATTTCGCGTTGACCTCGGCGCCGAACTCGATCAGCATGCTGGCCGCGTCGGCATTACCTTCCGATACCGCCCACATCAGCGCGGTCTGGCCTTTCCAGGGCTCTTTCGCGTTGACATTGGCGCCGTGCACCAAGAGCAGCTTGACGGCATCCACTTTGCCGGTGAGCGACGCCGTCATCAGCGCGGTCTGGCCTTGTTCCGATGTTGCGTTAGCATCGCCGCCCGCCTTCAAAAAACGCTCGATCATGGCAGCGTCGCCGTTGGTGCAGGCCAGCGAAAGAGGCGTAATGTTATAGCGCGAGGCAGCTTTTACGTTCGCCCCAGCGTTGAGCAGTAACTCCGCGATTTCCAGGTTGTCGCGCTGCGCCGCCCAATGCAACGCCGTGAAACCATCGGCCTCGGTGGCATTGACGTCGGCGTGTTGTCGCAACAGCGACTGAACCGCCTTGGCGTCCGAGTTCTTCACTGTATTGATTAAGCGCAGGTCCGCAGCCCGCAGACCGGCTAGAGAGAGCGCCAGCAAGCTGAAAAGGCTCAGGTATCTGACCACGTTTTCAGTGTAATATATCAGATAGGTAGCGTTAGAGAGCGGTGGTCAAGACATTACTTGTTCTTTTCATGGGCTCGGTAGCCCTGACGTGCACAGCGGTTCCTGTTCCCTCCCCTCCGGCGGCAGTTTTCAATAAATATTGCGTTGTCTGCCATAACGCCAAGCTCAAAACCGGTGGATTTGTCCTGGAAACTGGTGAATTGGAGCATATCGGCGAGCATGCCGAAGTCTGGGAAAAGGTGGTCCACATGCTGCGCACGGAATCGATGCCACCGGCGCGCATGCCCCGGCCGGACGAAGCTACCTACAATTCCACCGCAACCTGGCTTGAGAACGGCCTTGACCGCGCCTCGGCCGAGCATATCGAACCGGGCAAAATGCCGTTGCTCCATCGTTTGAGCCGGACCGAGTACGAAAATTCCATTCGCGATCTGCTCGCCCTGGATGCGCTTCCCAAGGAGATGGATTACTCGCTGCTTCTGCCGCCCGACAACGCCAGCAGCGGTTTCGATAACATCGCCGACTTGCTGTTCGTGTCGCCAACCGCGATGGAAAGTTATCTCGAAGCGGCCCGAAAGATCAGCCGCCTGGCGATTGGCGATCCCTCCATGCCGGTGATGGTGAATACCTACCGGCTGTCGGGCGAGCATACGCAAGATATTCATGTGCAGGGGCTTCCATTTGGAACGCGGGGCGGCCTAGGGGTGCGGACCGACGTTCCCCTGGATGGCGGCTACGTCTTCAAGATCGAACTGGCTGGCCCGCCGCGTGAGCCGGATCAACTCGAAATCACGGTGGACGGGGCGCGGGCGCAGCTTGTGGATGTCGGCGAGAAAGCCGAACCCGGCGCTTCTCCCCGAGGTTTTCGCGGGGCCCCAAAGCCGCTGGAGATTCACGTACCGTTGAAGGCCGGCCCACGCATGATCGGCGTTACGTTTGTGCAGAAAACGGAAGCCCGCGACGAGGATACGGTCCGTCCACGCATGCGCGGCAGAGGAACCGAACTGGCCATCGAAATGGTGACCATCAGCGGTCCCTACAAGGGCGAAGCAGCTTCGGATACGCCCAGTCGGCATCGGATTTTCGTCTGTCATCCAACCAGTGCCGGCGAGGAAACCGCTTGCGCCAAGCAGATTCTTTCCACGCTCGAACGGAAGGCCTATCGCAGACCCGTGACGGATGCGGATTTGCAAGACTTGATGCCGTTCTATATCGCTGGCCACAGGGACGGAAGCTTCGACCGCGGCATTGAGCAGGCTTTGGAACGGCTGTTGGTGAGCCCACAATTTCTGTTCCGCATCGAACGCGATCCTCCAAACGCCGCGCCCGGGACTCCCTTTCGCGTGAGCGATCTGGAACTCGCGTCGCGCCTCTCGTTCTTTATCTGGAGCAGCATTCCGGATGACGAACTGCTCAATGTGGCTGCGCGAGGAAAGCTGAAAGATCCCGCCGTTTTGGAACATCAAGTCCAGCGTATGCTGGCGGATCCACGGGCCGAATCGCTGGTGACCAACTTCGCCGAACAATGGCTTTTCATTCGCGATATCGACGCTAAGAAGCCGGATGAACTGCTGTTCCCGGATTTCGACGAAACGCTGCGCGAATCTTTTCGAAGAGAAACCGACCTCTTTTTGGACAGCGTGTTGCTGCACGGCAATCACAGCGTGCTCGATCTCATGACCGCGAATTATTCCTTCGTCAACGAGCGGTTGGCCAAACACTATGGCATCTCGAACGTGGAAGGCACCTACTTCCGGCGCGTCACGTTTCCACCCGATAGCCCGCGCGGCGGCTTGTTGGGACAAGGCGGCATCCTGACGCTGACTTCTTATGCCACCCGCACTTCGCCGGTGTTGCGCGGAAAATGGATTTTGGAGAACATCCTGTCGAGTCCGCCGCCACCTCCGCCGCCGAATGTTCCGGCACTGAAGACGGAGGCAAACGACACCGGCAAGCCGCTCACCATGCGGCAAGCGATGGTGGCGCATCGGGCCAATCCAGTCTGCGCCAGTTGCCATGCCCGGATGGACCCCATCGGCTTTGCCATGGACAATTTCGACGCGGTGGGACGCTGGCGCGACAGCGAAGCCGGCCAGTCCATCGACGGTTCGGGCGTACTTCCCGACGGGACAAAGTTTAACGGCGTGGCGGAGTTGAAGAAAGCTTTACTCAAGCACCCGGAAGAATTTATCGACACGGTGGCTGAGAAACTGCTGATGTACGGGCTCAGCCGCAACGTCCAGTATTATGACCAGCCTGCCGCTCGCGCTATTGTGCGTCAAGCCGCGGCAAGTAACTACAGCTTTGCTTCGCTCGTCTTAGGCGTAGTGAAGAGCGCGCCGTTTCAGATGCGGAAATCGCAGGAGGAACTGCCGAAGGCGCCTTCCATCACAACGGCGGCCAGGCGTTAAGATCAAAAGAGGAGGTAGTAGACGATGTTTCTCACCAAAGTGGCGCTGCCCCGCCGGACGTTCCTGCGGGGGATAAGTGCTACCTTGGCGATCCCCTTCCTGGACGCAATGGCGCCCGCACTCAGTGCCAAATCGGTCAAGCCGACACCGCGCCTGGGATTCGTCTACACCCCCAATGGATTTATCCAAGATCAGTGGATTCCAAAGACAGTAGGCGCTGGATATGAGCTGACTCCAACTCTGAAGCCGCTGGCGCCGGTCAGGGAAAACCTTCTCGTTGTCAGCAACTTAGCTCACTTGCAAGCCAACACGTTCGGCGATGGCGTGGGCGATCATCCCCGCGCTTCGGCGGTCTGGCTCAGCGGTGTTCATGCCTGGGATCGCACTCAGCCCGGCATGGAGGTGAAGCTAGGCATCACGGCGGATCAACTTGCCGCGCGGGTGATCGGCCGGGACTCGCAAGTCCCCTCCATGGAACTGGTGCTGGAGAAGCCCACCGCCATCGCGTGCGATACCAGCGACTGTTTCTTCGTCAATACGATTTCGTGGCGTAATCCCACCACTCCCAATCCAGCCGAGGCGCATCCCCGGTTGGTGTTCGAGCGTTTGTTCGGCGATGGCGGCAGCACTGCCCAGCGTATGGCGCGGATGCAGCAGACCGGCAGCATCCTGGATTCGGTGCTGCAGGAAGTGAACCGGCTACAAGGTACGCTTGGACCGGGCGACCGCACCAAGCTGACCGAATACCTGGATTCGGTTCGCGAGATTGAGCAGCGCATCCAGAGCACGGAAAAGAAGGGCGCCTCGGAGCCGATGGCGTTGCCGGACCGCCCGGTGGATGTCCCGGATACGTTCGAAGAGCACGCCAAGCTGATGTACGATCTGATGGTGCTCGGTTATCGGGCTGACGTCACGCGCGTTTTCACCATGATCATGGCGCGTGAGCTCAGCTCCCGCACCTATCCCAACATCGGCGTGCCGGAGCAGCACCACGCGGTGTCGCATCACCGCAACGATCCTGCCCTGATTGCCAAGAAAGCCAAGATCGACACCTATCACGTATCGCTCTTTGGTTATTTCCTGGAGAAACTGCAGAACACTCCGGACGGCGATGGCTCGCTGCTGGATCATAGCCTGATCCTTTATGGCGGCGGCATCGGCAATGGTAACCTGCACGAACACACGAACCTGCCTTTGTTGATGGCGGGCAAGCTCGGCGGCCAGGTGAAGCCGGGGCGTCACGTCATGTATCCCGACAACACGCCGATGAGCAATATGCTCTTGACCGTTCTGGACAAGGCCGGCGTGCCAACCGAAAAACTCGGCGACAGCACCGGTCCCATCCAGCCCGACTACCTGACCGTTTAACCTGTGCGGCTCTGCAATCAGCGAATCTGCTTCTTATAGATCAAGGTGACGCTGAAGATTCCGTTGTAGTCCCGCAGGGCTTGAGCCGACCACTGGGGCGTGAATGTCCATACGGCTTGAATAGTCTCGGCGTTAGCGGTGTTCAATCCAGTTACATAAGTGAACGTGATGTTATTCGAAATCTGTTGTTGCAAGCTGAGCTGCGCTTCCGGGAGCTGCGACCCGGAAGTAAATGCCGGATTAATTTTGAGCTGAGTAACTCCGAAAACCCTTTGGAGCTGATTCGTTACGGGATCTGCGAGCGCGCGGCCAACAATCGCCGATTCCCCCATCTGCTGAAAGCTCTGAGCCGGAAGCTGGGGCGAATTTGCCAGCAGCGTGGGGTCGGACGTGGGCGTGCTGCCGGTGGCCAGCAGACTGACGATCTCCTGAAACTGAAGAGGAGGATCGGAGGTGTAGCTCAATTTCATGTTATCGATCGGCCCGGTCACTTTGAGCACGACGTCCACGCCCTGCGTCTTCGTTTCGAGACTCAGATCGAGTATCGGTTCAATGCGGACCGGATTATAGAACGCAATGGTCCCGCTATTCACCGTGTAAGTCGATCCGAAGAACACCAACTGGCCCTCCGTGATGAGCACTCGCCCCAGGACGCCCGGATGGGCCACCGATCCGCGGATACGAAGGTCGGCGGTGAGCTGCACGTTCTGCGCCAGGGAGGATTGCACGCCCAAAGCGTTCGAACTGCGCACGCGAAGGTCGAGCCGCATATTTTCGAATAGAGGTGAAGGAGCTGAAGGGGTTTGCACGGGTGGAGCGGCCAAGGTCAACAAGGAGCCGAGGTCGCTCTTTGTGGCATAAGAAACCTGATCAACCGTTACCGTGCCGGAAATTGAGCTGTTGCCGGTGGTGCCCGAAAGATTCATGTTGGCGGATGCCACCACGCCTACGCCTTGCTGCACCTGGACTCGCACTCGCGATGCTTTGGCCTGCAAGCCGAATCGGAGCCTGCCGTTCAGCGTCGCAGAACCTGTGACCACCACCTGCCCTCCGCCGGCTTCAGCCGTGAGATTGCGGATCACCGCGCTATTTCCATTGAGGGCGATGACGCCGTTGGCTTTCCACACCCCGGTCGATAGGCCGGTGTAATCGAAAGAGGCGTTGTGAAGCTCCACTTGACCGGACAAGCGGGGATTGAGCGGCGATCCGCGCACGCCCGCCGCCAGCACGATGCTCCCCGAAGATGTAATGGACTGATCGAATTGCTGGAGAATCGCGAGATCCACGTTCCCCTTGAGTGCGATGTCCATTGCTTGCCCGTTCAGAGGGACCGTACCAGTGGCCTGCAAGTCGGTCTGTGGCCCGGTGAGGTGAGCGCTCTGAATCTTGAGCGTTCCACGATCCAAACTTGCCGCGATGGGTCCTTGATTCTGTAACAACATCCTGTTCGGTTTGCCAAACGCAGAAGCGGCGCCGCTCACCTGGAGACGCGTCACTTGAACGGAACCGCGCAGTTGTTGCGTGTTGAAGAGTGGCCCGTTCACCGACACCTGCCCATCTCCCTCGGCCTGAAAGCCACGGCCTTCGCCCAGGTTGTATCCCAAAAGAGGCCCAACCCCGGCCCAGGTGATGTTCTTAAAAGTCACTTGAGCGTCCGTGGGGTAGTCATTAGCCAGTTGTACACTGCCGCGGCCTTCGATCATCGCTCCAGCAATGCCGGAATTGAGCGTGAAGTTCGTTCGGCCGCCCGCTGTCTTGACGCCAAGGGTGAACTCGCCGAGGCTTCTGCCGCTCACTGCAAGGCCGGTGGTCTTGAGATTGCCGCTCAGATCCCGGAGCAGGATTCGCGGATCGGTAGAACGAATCTCGGCGGCGCCGGATGCGTTGAGTTGCAATGTTCCGGCCAGCCCGGGCATTTTCTCGGTAAGTGTTTTGGCGCGCGCCAGATCGATGTTGGTATTATCCAAGCGAAATTGGAGCTTGCCCGGTTCTCGCTTGTTCGCTGGATGATCGTATTGCGCAGTAAAGTGAACGCGATCCACGGTGTCGTCGTAGATGCTCGCGTTCGTGAGAGTCAAGTCCGCACTGCCTTGCGGATTGTCGATGGTTCCGTTGAAGTTCGCGGTTCCAGAAAGCAGCCCTTTGATCGGGATATCGGTGTGATCGGCCACCGCGAGCATCCGTTGAACCGGCAGATTCCCGATGTTGGCGCGAGCCATGGTGGGGTATTCGCGCGTGAGTTGAGTGCTTCCGTCGATGTGTATGTTCGATCCTGCGAAGTTCGAAGTGAGGTTGTAATTCACGGACTGGCCGCTGGTGGTGGCGTTCACTGTGAGATCGCCGTAGTTCTGGCCCTCCGATTGAAGTCCACGCACGGACGCATTTCCGTTGATATTCGTGAGTTGAAACTCTCCCGACAGATTGCCAGCAATGCTCGCGTGGAGCTGGATTATGCCCGCGGTGTTCGGACGTTGCTTCTGCAGTTCATTGACTTGCGCCAAGTTGATCTGGTCGCTTTGAAGATCGGCCTCGAGTTGGCCCACGGTGAAGCTATCGCGCGGGTGCTGGAATCGCCCTGTGAGATTCAAACGCGCGGGGCCCAGTTGCACAAACGCACTCGGAATGGTGACTAACTGGTCCGTCAGGTTTACTTGCGCCTCCGCTCGATCGAACGGCTGACCCTGAACTATGCCATTGGTCACAATGAGCGAACCAGCGCCGCGAGGATTACCGAGTGTGCCGTTCACGCTGACATTGGCGCTGAGTTGTCCAGAATAATTGCCGCTTGGCTGACCGGCCAGCGCAAGCAGATCCGCCAAATCGCCATTCTGGATAGACGCATTGATCGCAAGCGGCGCGCTCGGGAGCGGCTTCCAATCTTGCAGACCCAGTGTTCCGGAGAAGCGAGCTTGCATCGTGTTCCTGGCAAGATTGCCATTCTCGATCGCGACATTCTGTTTCGTTGCGGAAGCATCGGCGTTGAAGCTGTCGAATTGGCGACCTGCCACGCTGAAGCGGTTGGCCGTCAAGTGCCCGGAAACATGCGGCGCCGTCAGGCTGCCTGTGACCTTGCCCGTGAAGCTTGCTTCGCCGCCGTGAAGCTGGACAGCAGGCCGGGAATCCTGCGGCACTGCGCCGAACAGATCGTCCAGATTGGTAGTGGTGATCGCGACATTCAATTGCCTCCCGATGGAACCATCCACGCTGAGCCTGGAATGCGGCAGCGTGAGAAGGGACTTTTGAATAGAGACGTCGTCCCTGGCGCCCGAATATTCCGCGGTCAGGTTCCCCGATAGCGGAATGCCATTCGAACTGGGCCGAATGGAAAGCCTGCCTTGCGCCGTCAAACTGCGGAGGCCGGCGCTCAGGTTTCCCGCGATGTCGATTGGCCCGGATAAGACGCCGTGGTAGGACAGAGCCTGCAAGTCGAAATCCTTCAAATTGCCGCGAACCCTATAAGAGTTTTGCGAATCCAGCGTAGCGGTCCCGCTTAAATTCGCAATGTCGTTGGGTAGAGACGGCTGATTCAGCAGACTTCCCAATTCACTCAATGCCAGACGGCTCTGGAAATTGAGCCCTCCGTTCAAGCGGCCCGAGGCTTCGACATTCGAACGCCCGAGTGACATGCGTAGTCTCGTGACTTCAATGGCGCCGTTAGCCATATTTGCGTTCGCATCCAAATCGATCGCCGGCGGAGATTTCGCCGCCTTTATCGACAGATCTGCGAGTGCGACATGTCCGGCGGCATGTGCCGACAATTTCGGATTCTTGAGGTCTTCAATCGACGCGTTCAGTGTGATAGCGGACGTGGACGAAGCGATGCTTGCATCGTGCACGTCGATTCGATCGCGTGCGAGGACCAGCGGCAGGTTCACCGTGAAATTCACCGGCGTATTTCGTCCTGCAACAACATAGATGGGCTGCAGCGAAACATTTCCCCGATACTCACGGCTGAGAATGTTGTAGGAAAACTGCGCGAGCAAGTTGTTAGCACGGACGTTCAGCTCGTGCTTTTGGGCTGCGAAAGTGATCACGCCATTCGTAAGGTCAAAACGCCCGATCGCCAGATCCACCACCGTTTCGAGCGGCGAGTTGTTCGATTTCCGGCGCGGCGATGGAATATTGGTATGGCCGTCGGGATAGACAATTACATTGGCCTGTAGCCGATCCAGGCCCAGGTAAGTGATGTCCCACAGATGATGAAGGCTGGTAAGAAGGCGGAGATTCAACTGAACTCGCGCCACGCGAACCATGGGGGCAGCACCGGCCGGCTCAGTGCCGTGAATCACGAAATCCGTCACAACCGCACTCAGTTGCCTCCACTCGAAGTGAAAAGTTCCGATCTCGGCTTTGCCACCTGTGCTGTCTTCGGTGGAAGTAACGATGGTCTGCTTGACATAGTTCTGGAACCACGAAGACTGCACGACCAAGACGCACGCGATTGCTAGCACTACCATCAGTGCGGCTAGCGCGATCGCGGTATTGCGAAGGATTCGGATGGGCCGGGTCATTGCACGCCTTTCTCGGCGAACGCTCCCTGCTTGAACTCCACCCGTTCACTCTTGCGAGCCTGGTCCAGCCATTCATTGAAACTTTGATTGATACGCTCGCCTTCCAGAGAGCTTCGGATCTTCGGCTCTAGCGCATCGAAGCTGCTGTCTTTGGGGTACTCGCGCTTGAGGTCGGCCGTGTGTTGATCGTAGTAGCTCCGGGCATCTTCGTCCGTCACCACGATGCCGCCCTGAAAGCGCTGGTTGATAAACTGCAACACGGTGATCTGCCACAACAGTTGCTCGCGCAGTTCGGCCTGCGTCAGCCGATAGCGCTCGAGGTCTTGACGAAGCCTTTCCTGCGAACCGCCGAAACGATCTCGAAGCAGTTGCGCTTCCAATTGAGCGGCTTCCGATTCGGGCGGCCGGCGATAGCCACCGCTTACGATTTCGTCGCGAATGATCTGCTGCGCGATCAGCCGCTCAGCGGATTCCCGTTTTGCGCTTGCATTGAAGTTGAGCTGCGCTCGATTGAGAAAGTCCGTGAGCCGGATGTCCCGATCGATGTCGCTGGCCTTGATCACATGGTTACCGGCAATCACTGCGATGCGATCCAGAACTACCGCGGCTGAAAGAAGCGCCGAAAAGCCGATCAGTGAGAGCAAGCCGCGCATGCTAGAAAGTCTGCCCGATCGAAAAGAAAAACTGGAAATGGCTGATGCTCTGGGGCGTGCTCGCGCAGTAGCTGGGCAACTGCGAAGAGGGAACATTCGGATTGCAATTCAAAATCTGAGCCGGCGTTCCCGAGAATCCCACGTAAGACGGCGGATTGATACTGTAGGCGAAATCCGCGCGGACCGGTCCCACTGGAGTGCGATAGCGAATTCCAAACCCCACAGCTTGCACCATATAGTTGAAATCCTGCGGGTTGTTTTGATGGAAACGAAACGACAGGGCGCTCAAGCTTTGATAGACGTTGCCCATGTCGTGGAAAAGTACACCCTGGATATTTGGACCGATGAACGGAAAGCGCAGCTCGATGTTATTGACGAACAGAGCGTTGCCGCCTAAGGGAAAGCCCGTGGCTTCGGACGTGGGACCGCCGGGCACCAGCGACGCGCCAATGTCGCGCGGACCGGCCTGGTTGAAGGGGAAGGCGCGCAACGAATCCGCACCCCCAGCATAGAAGCGCTCCGGAAGCGGGACGGATTCTTCAGCGTCGATGCCGGCCGGCGGGGCGAACGGCACAATTACTCCAAATTGTGTCTGCCGGGCGAGCACCCAATTCTTTCCGATCGGATAATACGTCGCGTTCCGCAAAAGCGCGCGGCCGAAGCTGCGTTGCGATCCGAAAAACCTGCCGCTCAATCCGAAGCTGGCCGTGTTGTACATGCCGTGATGCGGATTGGCGGGATTATCGCGCCGGTCCTGAACGAAATTGGCGGAGAGCATGCCGATGCGGACGGACTGCAAGAACTGCGATACCAGCAGAACAGGGATGACGATGTCGCTGACGCTGTCTCGCCGGAAAGAAGCCTGAAACATTCCCGTAAATGATTTCGAAAATTTCTTTGAGAACTGGACCGAGGCCTCTTCGCGCCGGGCGGCAAAAGTCCGAACGTTCAGCGTGTAGTCGTAAAGCAGCGAGTAGGTCAGGTTTTGTCCTTCGACGCCAAACAAGTTCGGTTGCATATAGGTAAATGAACCGCGCTTCTCGATGGAGGAGTACACGCCTTGCAGGCTCACGGTGTGACCCAATCCTAAGAAATTCAGGCGGCTCACGGTGACCGATCCTTCGGGACTGACACCGGTGGTTCCTCCCGGCGCGGCGAGACTGGTGGTGTTGGGCGTTCCAAATTGCGCCAGCTGCGCCCCAAACCCAAGAGAGAAAGTATAGCGATTAGCCTCGTCAAAGTGATACAGCACGTACTTGTGGTCCGTGTCGCCGTCCGGATTTTCAATCGCCGTATCCACGTTGGCGAAGACGCCCAGATCGTAGAGCGCCTTTTGGATGTTGGTTTGCGCGGTGGGCGACAGCGGATCGCCCGGCTTCAGCGTGATGGCGCGGTCCACCAGGCGTTGCCGCGTGGTCCTGATGCCGGATGTCAGCACGTCGCGAACATACTCGCGGTCGCCTTCCACAATGTTGTAAACCACGCCGACGTGCCCTGGCTCCAAGATGCGCCAGGAAGCGTTAAAGGTCACTTTAGGAAAGCCGCGAGTGTAGTAATAGGTGAGCACTGTTTCGCGATCGTTCGCGATATTTACTTCGGAGAAAGGCTGTCCGGTGGAAGAGGCAAGACTCGGGAGGTCTGCCGTTTTGAATTCAGTATTGCCGTGGATGGCCAGATCATCAACCACCCATTGCTGTCCTTCTTCCACATGCATCGTCACCCCGATGCTTCCCGGGTGGCCTCCCTCATCGCGGGTCACTTCGGAGGTAACCCTGGCATCGCGAAAACCATTCGACGTATATAGATTGGTGATGCTCAGCTCATCCCTGCGGCGGAAAGCTTCGCTATAGCGCCCGTGACGAAGAATCAGGAAGCCCGCCGGTTGCATGAACATCCGTTCACGGATGGAATCCTTGTCGAAATAGTGATTGCCGGAGATGGATACGCGTACCAGCTTGTAGCGCATACCCCGGGAAATGGCGTACTCCACGGACTGCTGGTCGTCGTGGACGGGTTGAACCTTGAAATCGACGCTCACGTCGTAAAAGCCCTGGCTCTGAAAATATTCCTGCAGATTACGCCTGCCGGTTTCCAGAAGATCGTCGTCCACGGCTCGTTCCTGAAACACCGGAACATACCTCTTCAGCACGCGGCGCGAAACCTTGGTTTCCACCGCCGTCACTTTCACTGTCGGACCGGCATCGATATCGAGATCGGGATGCACGCGGCGGCGATCCGCGTCGTAATCCAGCTTTTTCAACTCCACGCGCGCCATCAGGCGGTCCTTGTCGCCATATTTCTTCAAAACGCCTTGCACGCCGCTCCGGGTGTGCGAGCTGGTGACGTGCCTCCACCAATGGATGATTGGCAAGCGCCAGCCCGTGGCGCGCAAAATGGTGGCGTCCGGCAGTTTGGTCACCCCCGTAATCTCGGGCGTATCGTACTTGGCTCGCTTGCCTTCATGGATCCGAAAAGTGAGAAAGACTTGCTGCGCGTCATCGCCACGCTCCACCGTGGGTGTTACCTGCGCCTCATAGAATCCGTTGGCCTGCAGCAGGCGATGGATGCGATCCACGGCTTGGGTAACGTCGTCGTCCTGAAACGGAGCGCCCAGCGAAAGCTGCGCCGCACTGTCCACTTGGGCCCGGTTGGGCGACTCCATGACTTTACCTTCCACCGTGATGCCGCCCAGGAAGCGAGCGTTCTGAGTCACGAAGCGGACGATCACGCCCTCACCCGAAGACTCGGCTTCCACCACGATGTCGTCGAAACGTCCCGTGGCAAATAGTCCATCAATGGCGCGTGCTACATCGTCGGAGTGCAACGCCTGACCTTTTTTGAGCGGCTGAAGGCGTGCCAGGTCGGCGGGGTCCAGGGGCTGGCCATTGGGAAATTGAATATCAACGATGGGCCTTCCTTCGAAAGCCGAAGTCTGCGCCAATGCCTGGAAGGAAGACTGGAAACTGAACGTCAATGCCAGGACACACCAACCCCTCATGAATAGCCGCAGCAAACACCGCACCTATATTGGACCCCTACTTGTTGTTTTCGTTACGCGCGCAGTTACGATGGTCACACCGCTTCATTGTTGATCTTAGCCGGAGGAATTTTTGCGCGTGGCGGAGTGAGTGGTCCGCCGCTATGGGAACCGTAGCTGCGCGTGTACACTTTTGTGAATTCCGCCCCCAGAAAGAAAAGTTGCGCCGAATAATAGACCCACACCAGGAATATGACCACCGTCCCGGCCGCTCCATAAATGGATTCAAATCCCACCCGCCCCAGGTAGACGGCCAGCAGTTGCTTACCTATTGTGAATAGGAGTGACGTGACCGACGCCCCAATCACTACGTCGTTCCATCGCAAACGGACGTCGGGGAGCAGTTTGTAAATGGCTCCGAAAAGCAGCGTGATCACGACGAAGGACGCGGTAAACGCGGCCAGGTGCAACACCCATTCCGAGGTGGGCAACAGCGGCTGGAAGAATTTTCCGATGGTCGCGATGGAAGCGCTGACGAGCAGCGAGATCAGTAGCAGGCATCCGGCCGCGATCACCACCAACGCCGAATAGAATCGCTGTTTGATCAAGCTAAGAATATTCCCGAGCCAGGCGCCGGGGTCGGATTCAGCCACCCCCCAAATCAGGTTCAGTGCGTCGTGCAGCTCCACCACCACCGAAGATGCCCCAACGATGAGCGTGAGAATGCTCAGAACAGCTGCGGTGAGCCCAACAGCCGGTCGATGGGCGTCGCGAACCACTGCTTGAATGGCCTGCGCGGCGTCTCCTCCCACCAAGGTTTGAATTTCCCAGGCGAGCTGGCCTTGTACGGCTTGTTGCCCGAATACATGGTCGGCCACGGCAATCGAGATGACGAGCAGCGGAGCCGACGAGAGGATCGTGTAGTAGGCCAAGGACGCGGCCAGCCGTGGGATGTTGTCCCGCGACCAATGGCCGAATATCTCTTCAGTCAGAGCGGCGACGCGACGGTACAGTGAGGTTGGCTGCGCTGGGCGCGGCATGCTGTCTAGGTGACGCTCCTGGGGGCGTTTTCAGAACTTACCTTTATTATTTGCCGTCCACCGAGAATGCCAGCAGTACGTTCCCCGGTTTTCCTCCCACAAATCCGTAGCCGCAAGTTGTGATCACCATACCGTTGGCGATGGCCGGCCCGCCCCCATTGAACGATCCGCCTTGAGCCGGCACGTGGTTCACCGTTTCGAAATCGTGCATGGCATCGTAATCCCAGACAATCTCGCCGGTCTTTGTGGAGTACGCTCGCAGGTGACCTCCCCAGGATCCTGAAAAAGCGATGCCGGGCATGGCCGAGACTGCCGACAACTGCGCCTTATTGCCCGCTCCGTTGGGCGCTGGCGTGCTCCAAAGCTTTTCGCCAGTTTCGATCTTGATCGCATACATGCCTGGAGTGCCTTTTTCGCGCTGATTCACGTCCGATACCGCCGCGTAAATCGTGTGATCGTCCAACGCCGCGCCCCATTGAATGCCGCCTTGCGCGCCGCCCGCTCCAATGCGCGTCTTCCATAGGACCTTGCCGCGCTGATCCACGTCGATGCCGTAAACGACGCCCGACTTTTGGGTCGCGATCAAAATCTGTTTGCCGCCGCCCAGCGATCGCAGAATAGAGGAACTGCCGAAATCGGTATCTTCTCCCGGATTGTCCGGACAATTCACGCCTTTCGGGCAGCCAGGCACCCAGTCGTCGCCGGGCGTGGCTTGCGACGACCAAAGCAAACTTCCGCTTGCCAGATCAAACGCCAGAATCGAGTCGCTGGTCGGAATGGTTACGCCGGTGTAAGAATTGCCGGTACCCACGTAGACTCGTTTGCGCTTCTCATCGATGGTCGGCGAATTCCAGATGCCCGCGCCGGCAGGACCGTAGAGCTTGGTGCCCGCGGAGTTGGTCTTGTAGGACTTCGGCGGATCCGGAATCGAGTAGGTTTTCCAGATCCTCTGGCCGCTCGCGGCATCCAGCGCCGTCAAGCTGCCGCGAAATGTGCAGCATTCATATTGCGCCGAGCCGCCGTCCAATTCTTCCGACGAAGAAACGGGAACGTACAACCTATCCTTGTAATACGTAGGCGAGCCGGTGATGCGCGCCGCCGGATGTTCGTCGATCTTCACCTTCCACAGCGGCTGGCCGGTTTCGGCGTCCACAGCGTGCGCCGAAGCGTGATAGTCGCCAAAATAGGCGATCCAGCGGCCGGACTTGGGCGACCGGACAATACTGATGGCGGAGCGGACAATGCCACCTGCATCGTACGTCCAGTAGACGCAGCCCGTGGAAGCGTCGAGCGAGTACACCGTGCCGCCATTGCTTCCAACGAAGATGCGGCCACCCACGATCACCGGTTGTCCGGCTGCCTGGGTGTCATCGGGAAATCCAAAAGCCCATTTGAGCTTGAGCCGGGGCGCGTCTTCTGCTTTGAAGCCGGGTTTTGCTTGATAGCGCGCGTTGGAGATACCAGCGCCCCATCCATTCCAATCGCCAGTTCCTGGAGAAAAAGTCTTGGAATTGCCGGCGCAGCGGCCCGCGGCGGGATCCACGGCCACAGCCGAAAAGTCTTTGCCGGTAACAGAGACCGCGACGGCGCGAATTTCGCTGGTGGCGAGCACGGAGCCTTGGATCGTCATTTTGCCACGCAGCAATGCGGTCATCACTTGCTCCGGCGTCAGGCTGCGCAACTCGGTGCGAGTGGGTATCCGGGAGCCAGCCTCCGTCTGATGGCAAGTAGCGCAATGATTCTCAAAAATTGCAGCGCCGTCGGGACCCGCGGCGGATGCTGTGACGGCAAGAAAAATGAAGAAGCATAAGCGCATAGGATCTCGCGCAGTGTATCATAGCGGAAATGTTAGCCACCCGTGCCGCGGCGATGTTCGTGATTACGTCAGCGATCACCGGCATCTTCGCCCAAACGCCGGCCCCTCCCGGCGACGTCGTCGGCGTCGGAGGCTTCAGCCATATCGTCGAAAATGTCGAAAGGTCGGTGGCATTTTATCGCGACGTTCTGGGCCTCGAAATGCCCAACCCGCCGCGCGCCTTCGACAGCACTCCATGGATCATCGATATGGGCAATACGCCCGGCGCGCAATCCAGGCCAGCGATCCTGCATATTCCTGGATCGAAACTGGGCGTGGAGCTAATCGACTACAAAGACATTGACCGCAAGGCCGTGCATCCGCGTTTCCAGGACCCGGGCGCAGCCAGCTTGATCCTTACCGTGCGCGATATTGATCCGCTAATGGCCAGACTCAAAGAGGCGCACGCGCATATCAACAGCAAAGGCGGCGAGCCAGCGACCATCCAGGGTGCGAACGGCGGCCGGGGACGAGTGGTTTTCGTGCAGGATCCCGACGGCTTTTTCATCGAAATTTCACAGCGCGATCCGGCGCCTGCCTCCACGGCGCCCGCTTCGAGCAACATCATCGGCGGCGCATTTGAGATCATCGTTGCCGATTTGGATCAGACCCTGCACATCTATCGCGACGTCCTGGGATTTCAAACGCTGCCGCCCACGGCTTGGGATGGCGCCAAGCTGATGATGGACACGGCCGGCACTCCCGGCGCTCAGTTTCGCAGAAGCTCGGCGATGATTCCGGGCACCTCCGTCATGATGGCGTTCATGGAATTCAAGGATATCGATCGCAAGCCGCTGCACACGCATATTCAGGACCCAGGTACCGCGATCCTACAGGTAGGCGTGCGCGACATCGACGCCACGGTCAAAGCGCTGAAGGCGGTGGGGTTGGAAGTGATCTCGAAGAATGGGGAGCCGGTGTTGAACGGAACGTCGAAGTTTTGCATGCTGCGCGATCGGAATAATCTGTATCTGGAGCTGTTTCAGCGGGGACCGCGACCGCAGTAGATGCGCAAACTGGTCGTTTGAAGTAAGGCTTGCCACGTGGTTGCCTACGGAAACATGGTGGGCCGTACCGCGCGTACAAGGCTCCTCATGGCAAAGTGACGAAGTCGGGCAACGCGACCCGCATATAAAATCTTCCGAACGCCTGCGAGAAATGCTCAAGAAAAGGGGATCTGAGCCGGTAACGCCCTCCACAATCGTGGGCGTGTCCTTCAACATATCCGCGTGGGAGGCTTATGATTTCACGGAAGTCAACAATTAACGCCTTATTGTAATCGTGGGCCGCATTGTACGGGGCCAACATGTGAAGACCTTCGTGACGACCCTTCTTCACCTCTTTCCAACGCTTGGCCATCGCAGGTTGCTGCTTCTCAAGTGCTTCAACCGTCTCCACCGGGCAGAGAGCAACGAAACGGATCTTCTCTTGAACAAGATCGCACGTGTGGCTCACGACGATGACATCCTTTACTTGTATTTCGGTTGGCCGTTCAGCTTCCGCGCCAATTTCTGGTTGGCCTTGCAGAAACGGGGTTTGAAACATGGGGACCTGAATATTTGGCAGAAAATCGCCCTGATTCAGCTCTGAGCCGAGGACCTCGGACCAGCAGATTTCCGGCATGCGGCTTAGTGGTTAATCATCGAGGTGAAACTCAAGGGATGGCATCTGACCTGAGAACCGGTAGCGAGGCGTAATCTCAAAGGTACGCTTTGGAAGGAAAGGAGAGTAGTGTGACACGACACTAAAGGCCGAGGAATGAAGCAGCATCAAGTGATCATAGGCCTGGTACATTCGTCCAGTGAGAAGTCCGGATGTGTCGCTTTGGCCTCGAGTGACCTCATAGATGACCATCATTGCCGAAGCAAGCGGGCCAGATGACGATCTTTGTTGGACTGTTGCCATTAAATCTCCTTAGGAAATCAGGTCTCTCACGCGGTCAGTAATGCACGCCTCAAAAATCTCGTTCTTTCGCCGGCGGAATTGGTTCAACCTCTCCCATATTACATTATTGACGGGGAACTCTCGTGATTCATCAAATATGTCAATGTCGAGCACGAACGCGACTGTGCTATCTCCGGCGCCCAACAAAGCTTCAGTTAGAAGCACCGTGCAATCTATGTCCTTTTGGGGAAGCTGAAGTTGCATGAATGCTCCAGAGAGCTCTTGGGACATTTTGGGAGAAATGAGCGGGGCTGTCCGAAAGTACTCCCCAAGATCTGTCACTGGCAATGGGATTTCGATGCGGTTTACGAACCGAGTTGCGACACGAATAACCTTCTCAGGACTTATTTTGGCAACGTACAAATCCCACATCCGTCGAACGGCTGGGCAAAACACTTCCCAACTGTCATAGGGCGGCAGTTGGCTGAAGGAGAATTTATCAGGCGATGCGGTTATGACCTGCCTGAACTCCTCACTCCGCAGAACATAGCCAATGGCACTCTGCGTCGCGTGCGCTCCAACATGCTGACCACCCATGAACTCAGCGTGCATCATCCTAAGTTCCTTTGCGTCAGTGAATTGACTCCGGACGCTGTCAAAGGCAGTTCTACACTCCAGAATGTCCACGTCACGTGACGGCTTGACACGAAGCTCTATGATCGCCTCTGTTATTGGGGCGTGTGGGTATTTTCTGCCGATCCTTTCAGGCACTTCGCTTTTGGTCTCGGTATCCATCGTTACAGACAGCATACGACTTTGGGCAACAAAAAGGCGTGTGCCCATTCCGCGCGGTTGGAGCTACTTCGACAGAGCCGTCTTACGGCAGAAGCCAATCAACATCGACTTTCTTTGTGACAAGTGGTGATTGTCATGTTGCAGCTGACAGCGCGCCTAATACACCCTCGATAGCGTCGTGCCGTTTACCGACCGTTTCCGGCTCTTTGAGTCGTCGCTCGTGTCCCTAGTCTGTCATAGTTAGCTTGCAGATCTCGGAGAGTGCTAAGCCCCCTTCAACAAGCTGTGACTTGCTTCCAAGTCGCTGTCACTGGCGACGCCACACCATCCGAATCGCTGGAAACGCCTCTTATTGCGCGAAAACAAAACGTTTCGGGGGCTCGCAAATCCCGCTGAGGCGTTCGTCCTCCTGGAAAAAGAACCCTGAGCAGCCTATTGCGTCCCACTGAATCCGATACCGCCGCGATCACACATATTTCCCCGAATCGAATCTTCCATTTCCCCCTCGCACCACCCCGATTCCCTTGACACCCCGCATACACTGGAAACGAATGCCTCCTACCGCCGCTACTGCCACCTTCGCCATAAAAGCGCCGAATTTCCTGAGAAAATGCACCACCGCGCACAAAAAATACCCCCTGATGCGTCCCCGGATGAACGACTTAGCAGTGGCCATCCGCTCAGACCACTCCGCCGTCGCGACCCCGTAAGGGATGGCGGTAAGCTAGGGAGAGAACAAAAATGATCGCAAGCCAACCTTCTGTAGAAACGGTCTCGTTTTACATCAACGGCCAGTGGGAGAGCGCCGGAAGCCGCAAGCTCATGCCCGTCACGAATCCGGCAACAGGCGCTGAAATCGCGCAAGTGGCCTACGCCACGGTGGAGGACGTGGATCGCACGGTGAAGGCAGCGCATGCCGCGTATCTGAAGTGGCGCGACGTACCGGTGGTCGATCGGATGCAGCCCCTCTATCGCTACAAGATGCTGCTCGAAAAACACCACAACGAGCTGGCGTCCACCCTCACCACCGAAAACGGAAAGACCATCGACGATTCGCGCGCCGAAGTTCGCCGCTCCATCCAGATGGTGGAAGTGGCGTGCGGCATGCCCAGCCTGATGATGGGCGATTCGCTGAACGACATATCCAGCGGCATCGATAGCCACACCATCCGGCAGCCCCTGGGCGTCTGCGCCGGGATCACTCCGTTCAATTTTCCGTCCATGGTGCCCATGTGGATGTGGCCCTTCGCCATTGCCGCGGGCAACGCGTTCATCTTGAAGCCGTCTGAAAAAGTGCCGATGACACCCACCCTGGCGGCCAAGTTGCTGCACGAAGCTGGATTGCCCGCCGGTGTTTTCAATTTGATCCATGGCGATAAAGTGGCGGTGGACGCGCTGCTGCAGCATCCGCTGGTGCGCGCGATTTCATTCGTCGGATCCACGCCCGTGGCCAAGTACATTTACAAGACCGCCGCCGCCGAAGGAAAGCGCGTGCAGGCGCTGGGCGGCGCGAAAAATCATCTGGTGGTGATGCCCGATGCGAATCTGCCCAAGACCGTGGAAAACATCATCAGCTCGGCGTTTGGCGCCGCGGGCGAACGCTGCCTGGCTGGTAGCGTGCTGGTTCCGGTGGGTGATGTTGCGGAGCCTCTGCTAAAGCTTCTGGTGGAAAAAGTGAATGCGATGCGCGTGGGCGATGGCATCGAAGAAGGCGTCGGCATGGGGCCGCTTGTCACCAAGGAACACAAAGAACGTGTGTCCGGCTACATAGAGAAGGGTGTGGCGGAAGGAGCGAAGCCGCTACTGGATGGCCGTGCTTCGGCTCCCAAAGGCGACGGCTTTTTCCTGGGGCCAACCATCTTTGACGGCGTCAAGCCGGAAATGACCATCGCAAAGGACGAAATCTTCGGACCAGTGCTTTCCGTGATTCGCGTGAAGACTCTCGAAGAAGCCATAGAACTGGTCAACCGTTCGCCTTTTGGAAACGCGACTTCGATTTTTACCGGCAACGGAAAAGCGGCGCGCGATTATTCGGCGCGCGTGGAAGCCGGCATGGTGGGGATCAACGTCGGCGTGGCCGCACCCATGGCTTTCTTCCCGTTCGCGGGCTGGAAGAATTCGTTCTTTGGCGATTTGCACGCCCACGGCAAAGACGCAATCATGTTTTACACCGAGCAAAAAGTGCTCATGACCCGGTGGTTCTAAACTCATCGGATCGCCAGCCAATTCACGTTGTCTATGGCGGCGCGCAGCTCTTCAAAGCCGAGACGCCTGCGCGATTGGGAACGCTCGCGTTAGACCTCATTCGTAACTACACTCCGGACGCGTCTTCATTCGCTCAATGCCTGGGTTTGCCGGGCGAACTTGCCCATTCAGTCTTCGAACGCACCGTCGCCAAGCTGGAACGTGAGCCGGTGGAAGACTTTCGAATCGATTTCGAAGACGGCTATGGCTATCGGTCCGAGGCGGAGGAAGACGGGCACGCGGTTTCAACCGCACAGTTGGTGGCACGTGGGGCAGGGAACCCGGGCTTTCCGCCGTTCATCGGAATTCGCATTAAGCCGTTCACCGAAGCGCTGCGCGCGCGCTCAGCCCGGACGCTGGATCTTTTTTTGAACGCACTTCTTGAAGAGTCCGGCCGGCTTCCCGATAATTTCGCGGTCACGCTCCCGAAGATCACGGTGCCGGAGCAGGTGAGTGATCTTGTCAGCCTGCTCGAAAAGGCGGAGGCCCGCCACGGTCTCAAATCAGATGTCATCAGGATCGAGTTGATGATCGAAACGCCGCAGGCCATTATCGATTCCTCCGGATCGTTTGGCATTCCAAGGCTGCTCGAAGCCGCGCGGGGGCGCTGCCGAGGGCTGCATTTCGGGCCGTATGATTACTCGGCCAGTTGCAACATCGCGGCGGCCGAACAGCGCTTGGACCACCCGGCGTGCGACTTTGCGCGTCACGTCATGCAGGTCAGCGCCGCCGATCGCGGCGTGTTTCTTTCCGATGGTCCAAGCACGATCCTGCCGATTCCCCGGCACCGAACCCCCGCGAACGAGCGACAGCAGGCCGAAAATCGCGCCATCGTCCATCGGGCCATGCGTCATCATTTCGATTTGGTGCAGCGCTCGCTTGCGCATGGTTACTATCAGGGCTGGGATCTGCATCCCGGCCAGCTTCCAACGCGCTATGCTGCGGTCTATGCATTTTTCTTGAAGAGCCTGGAACCGGCGGCGACTCGTCTGAGAAATTTTGTCGACAAGGCGGCCCAAGCCACTCTGGTGGGCGATGTCTTTGACGATGCAGCTACCGGCCAGGGCTTGCTCAACTTCTTGCTGCGTGGCGTCAATTGCGGCGCATTCACCGAACAGGAAGCCGCGGCATCCGGGCTCACCATCGACGAACTGCGCGGGCGATCGTTCCAGAGAATCATGGAAGCCCGCCGCGAGACATAATATAGGGAGTGTAATCTCACCAGGAGGCGAAATGAGCAAGATCTCACGCCGGGAATTCGTGGAGACCACGGGCGCTGGGCTGGTGGTGGCCACCAGTGTGCCCCTCGCAGTTCAAGAGCTGTCCGCGCAAGAAGCTGCTCCTGCGACACCGCGCACTTCCATTAAGCTGGTGGTCAACGGAATAGAACATCGCACTGAAGTGGAGGACCGCTGGACGCTGGTGGAAGTGTTGCGCGATCATTTGGGCCTCACCGGCACCAAGATCGGTTGCGATCGCGGTGAATGCGGCGCTTGTACCGTGCTGCTGGATGGCAAGCCCGTTTACTCGTGCAGCCAGCTCGCGGTCTGGGCTAATGGCCGCACGGTGCAGACCGTGGAAGGCCTGGCGCACAATGAGCACCTGCATCCGCTGCAGGAAGCTTTTATCGAGCACGATGGACCCCAGTGTGGTTATTGCACGTCCGGGCAGTTGATGAGCGCCAAAGCGCTGCTCGATCACAATCCGCATCCGACGGCCGACGAGGTTCGCGCCGCGATGACTGGTAACATCTGCCGCTGCTCGAACTACAATCGCTACGTGGAATCCGTGCTGGCGGCGTCTTCCGCCTCGGCGCCATCCGCTTCTGGGCCTGGGAGGACAGCATGAACGCGCTGAAGACGGTGGGCCATCCTGCGTCGCGCGTGGATGCGCTGCAACGCGTCACCGGCAAAGCGACTTACACCGGCGATCTCCATCTGCCTGATATGCTCTACGCACGTGTTCTCCGCAGCCCGCATCCACACGCGCGCATCCGTCGCATTGATGCATCGAAAGCGCTGGCGCTGCCCGGTGTGAAGGCCGTGTTGACGCACGAGAATTGCGATGTGATCTGGGGCAGCGGCGACACCAAGAATAAACGCTATCTATTCAATAATCCTGTTCGCTTCGCGGGCGATGCCGTGGCGGCGGTTGCCGCGGTTGACCGGCATGTGGCCGAAGACGCGATCCGATTGATCGACGTCGATTACGAAACGCTTCCGTTCGTCCTTGATCCGGAAGAAGCGTTGAAACCGGGCGCGGTCGAGATTCAGCCCGGCGGCAATCTTTCGCAGAACAACAAGGGCGAGCATCAGCCGGAAGCTTACAGCCATGGCAACGTTGAGAAGGGTTTGAGCGAAGCCGATCAGGTCTTTGAAGACCACTACACTTCGGTTCATCTCAACAATGCACAGCTTGAAATTCGCGTCAGCCTTGCCCAATGGGAAGGCGACAAGCTGACGGTCTATGCGTCTACACAGGGAATTTCGAATTGCCGCATCGAGATCGCACACGATTTGAAGCTGCCGCTCGAAAACGTGCGGGTAGTTTGCAAATATATGGGCGGCGGCTTCGGCAACAAGAACCAGTGCCACGATTTCGACCTCATGGCCGCGATGCTGGCAAAGAAAGCCGGCGCGCCGGTGAAGCTGGAGTTCACGCGCAAGGAAGACTACGTGGCGGTGCACGGCCGCTGGCCGACCAAGCAGTATTACAAGGTTGGTGTGAAGCGCGACGGGACGCTGACCGCCATCCAGTTCCGTGGTTATAGCGGCATGGGGCCGTATCGCAAAAGCTCCGGCGACATTGCAGGCGTGGAGCTGTATCAATGCCCGAACGTCGAGAAGCTGGTCTATCCGGTCCTGACCAACATGGCCGTGTCGGCGAATTTCCGCGGCCCGGCTTATCCGCAAGGCATCTTCGGCATCGAATCGCTGATGGATCACATCGCTTACGAGCTCAAGATGGATCCAATCGATTTCCGCGTGAAAAACATGACGCGGAAATATCACGACCAGCTGCCGTACACCAGTTTCGGCTTGGAAGATTGCGTTCTGCGCGGCGCGGAAGCCTTCGAATGGAAGAAGCGCTGGCATGCGCCAGGCGCGGGCGATGGTCCCGTAAAACGTGGCGTGGGCATGGCGATGGGCGCATTCGGAGCGGCGGTAGGCCGCAGTAGCGCCGTCATTCATCTGAATGCCAAGGACCAATACGAATTGCATGTGGGTGTTACCGATATTGGCACTGCGGCGAAAACCACCATGGCGCTGATTGCCGCCGAAGAATTGGGTGTGCCGCTCGAAAAGGTTGCCGTGGTGAGTGGCGACACGGAGGTCTGCCCCTATTCGGTTGGCGAATCGGGCAGCCGGACTACCACTCATACCGGTTACGCGGTGATCCAGGCGGTGAAGGATCTCAAGCAACAGATCGCCGATAAGGGCTTGCCGCAAGGCGACGAGATCCGCACCGGCAGCGCGACGCCCGATCCGGCGCAACCCAAGGACTCTGCACGCTACGCCTTCGCGGCCCATTTCGCGGAAGTGGAAGTGGACACCGAGCTCGGACACGCTCGCGTGGTGAAATATTTGGCCGCGCACGATAGCGGACGCATCATCAATCCGTTGACTTGCACCAGCCAGGTGAAGGGCGGCTCCACAATGGGCATCGGAATGGCGCTGTACGAAGAGCTGCTGTACGATCCCACGCACGGCGTTCCGCTGAACACCGGTTACTATGGTGCGCGCGTGATGACGCATCTCGACACGCCCGAAATCGACGTTCTGTTCGTCGAGACGGAAGATCAGTATGGGCCGTTTGGCGCCAAGTCAATCGGCGAATCGAGCATTATTCCATCGGTGGCGGCCGTTGCGAACGCCATCTTCAATGCGACCGGGAAGCGCATCAAAGATCTTCCCATTACTCGCGAGAAGCTTCTGGGGGTGCTGGCATGAGAGCCTTTAGCAACGCGAATCCGAAGGACATCCGCGAAGCCGTTTCACTGCTCAGCCAAACGCACCAGCAAGGACGCGCCGCATCCATCGTGGGCGGAGGAAGCGATCTGCTCGGTATGGTGAAGGAGCATCTGGTGGCGCCGGATGTATTGGTGAATCTCAAAGCAATCCGAGGGATGGATCAGATTGAGAGCCAGCGAGGCGGTGGCGGCAAGAAGATCGGCGGGTTGATCACCCTGGACGCCTTGAGCCACGATCAACAGATTCGCAAAGAGTACACCGTGCTGGCGGAAGCCGCCGAGAAGGTGGGAACGCCCCAGATTCGCAACGCCGGAACGCTGGCGGGAAATGTTTGCCAGCGGCCGTGGTGCTGGTATTTCCGCAACGGCTTTCCCTGTTTGAAGAATGGCGGGAACATTTGTTTTTCCGCCTCGGGCGAGAATCAATTGCACGCTATTTTCGGCGGAGGACCAAGTTACATCGTGCATCCGTCCGATACTGCTCCGGCCCTCGTAGCTCTGGACGCGCAATTTCACATCGCGGGTCCATCGGGCGAACGTGTGGTGCCCGCATCGGAATTTTTCCAACTGCCGCGCGTCGAGGCTTCGCGCGAAAACGTTCTGGGCAAGGACGAGATACTGGCTGCGATTCAACTACCCGCTCCTCGGCCTGGCGTGCGCAGCACGTATCACAAGGTGCTGGATCGCGAGGCCTGGACGCACGCGGTGGTGAGCGCTGCGATCGTGCTTGAAATGGATCAGCACATTTGCCGCAGCGCCCGTATCGTGCTGGGCGGCGTCGCTCCCATCCCGTGGCGGCTCCAGAAAGTGGAGGCGATGCTGGTGGGCCAGCGCATTACTCCGGAACTGGCGGCGAAGGCCGGAGAAGCGTCGGTGGAGGGCGCGCATCCGCTTGCCAAGAACAAATACAAGGTGCCGCTGACGAAAGCCGTAGTGAAACGGACTCTGTTGTCACTCAATGCCTAGGGCCTGGAGCAAGAACGCGTAGTCGAACGCCGTTTCCTTGATTCCTTCATAGCGGCCCGATGGTCCGAAGTGTCCGCTGCCCATGTCGGTCTTGAGCAGCAACACATTTGGGTCTTTTTTCAAAGCCCGCAATTTCGCCACCCACTTCGCGGGTTCCCAATACGAGACGCGCGGATCGTTGAGACCGGCCGTCACCAACAGGGTCGGATACTCGCGCGCGGCCACGTTATCGTACGGCGAATACGACCGGATGTAATCGTAATATCGCTTTTCTTCCGGATTGCCCCATTCCTCGTATTCGGACATCGTGAGCGGCAGCGTGGGATCGAGCATGGTGTTCAGCGTATCAACGAACGGCACTTTTGCGATCGCGGCGTGGAACAGCTCCGGCCGCATATTGAGAACGGCGCCCATCAAAAGCCCACCGGCGCTGCCGCCCATGATGGCAAGGCGTTCGCTCGAAGTGTAGCGCGTCGAGATCAGATGTTCCACGCAGGCAATGAAATCGCTAAAGGTGTTCCTCTTCTCCAGCAGCTTACCGTGATCGTGCCATTCTTCTCCCAGGTCGGCGCCGCCTCGGATATGGGCGATGGCGAAAACAAGGCCGCGATCGAGAAGACTGAGGCGATCCGACGAAAAGCGCGGATCGATACTGTGGCCGTAACTGCCGTAGCCATACAGCAGCAGCGGACTGGCTCCGTCCCGTTCAAAGCCCTTGCGGTAGACCAGCGAAATGGGCACTTCCACGCCATCCGGCGCCTTCGCGAAGATCCGCTCAGATTGATATTGCGACGCATCGTAGCCGCCGCGAACTTCGTATTGCTTCTTCAATTCACGCTCGCGCGTGCGGATGTTGTAATCGAACACAGACGTCGGCGTTACCAGAGAGGTGTAGCTGAAACGCAATAGATTGGTCTTGTATTCGGCGTTACCGGTCGCGCTCACGGTGTAGACGGGTTCCGGAAATTCAATGTAGTGCGAAAAAGCACCTTCGCCGTCGCGGATGCAAATCTTCTCGAGTTCCCGCTCGCGCTCGTACACCGCCAGATGGTCTTCGAATGAATCCACGCCTTCGATCGTTACATCGGCACGCGCTGGGATTACTTCGTGCCATGGTTCACTCGACGGACGGGCCACATCCACTCGCATCAAGCGAAAGTTCTTCGCTCCATCGTTGGTCCGGATGTAGAAGTACTCGCCGTGATGCGACGCATCGTACTCGACGCCTTGCCGCCGAGGTAACAGCACACGAAATTCTCCCAATGGTTCGGCGGCTTCCAGGTAGCGCAGTTCGGACGTAAGCGGACTCGAAAGTTCGATGAACAGGAACCGCCGGCTGCGCGTCTTCGCTAGGCCCAGCGCGAAACGGCCGTCGTCCTCTTGATAAACCAGCGTGTCCGATACCGCACCGAGTTCGTGCCGGAATGCGCGATAGGGACGCTTGGTCGCGTCCAGAACCGTGTAGAAAAACGTCCGATTATCGTTGGCCCATTCCAATGAGTAGTAAGTGTTCGCGATCCGGTCGGGCAAAAGGTCGCCAGTTGCGAGATTCTTCACCTGAATCGTGTAGGATTCATCGCCTTCCAGATCGGTCGAATACGCCAGCAGCCGATGATCGGGACTCACGGCGAAGTTTCCCAAGCGGAAATACCTTTGTCCTTCGGCTAAGACGTTGGCATCGAGCAAGACCTCTTCGATCGCATCCAAGCTCCCGTGCTTTCGGCATTGAATCGAATATGCTTGGCCTTCCTCAGTGCGCGTGTAATAAAAATAGTCGTCGCGCTTCACCGGCACCGATACGTCCGTCTCCTGAATGCGGCCGAGAATCTCGTGATACAGGCGCTCCTGAAGGGGTTTGGTGGGCGCCATCATTTCTTCGGTATAGCGATTCTCGGCTTCCAGATAGGGAATCACATCCGGATCGGACCGGTCACGCAGCCAAAAGTAGTTATCGACACGCCGGTCGTCATGGTGCGCGATTTTCTTCGGGATGGTTTTGGCGCGCGGTGGATTTATTGGCTTTCCTCTTTCCCCAAGTACAATTCGCTGACCAGCTCGCGATGATTTTCCAGAACGCGATTTCGCCGGACTTTCATGGTAGGCGTGAGCTCTCCGGTTTCGATAGAGAAGTCGCGTTCGATGATGCGGAACTTGCGAATTTGTTCGAAGGGCGCGAGCTTGCGGTTCACGCGCGCGACAGCGTTTTTCACTTCGGTCTCAGCAGACGTTGCCACTTCGGCGGTATTGATGGTGACCAGAGCCGTGACGTACGGCAACCGATCGCCAATCAGCACCACTTGATTGATGAGGGGCTCCGTCTTGAAAAGCAGCTCAATGCGCGCGGGATAAATCTTCTTGCCGTTGGATGACACGATCAGCTCTTTTTTGCGGCCAGTGATGTACACGTATCCGTCGGAATCGATTTCAGCGATGTCACCGGTGTAGAGCCAGCCATCACGGAGTACAGACGCGGTCGCCTCAGAATCATGAGGGTAACCGGAGAACAGAGCCGGACTCTTGACCAGGAGTTCGCCGTCCTCGGCCAGCCGGAGTTCCACGCCCGGCAGCTTTACTCCGATGCTTCCGGATTTCGGGCGATCGATTGGGTTCAAGCAAACGACGCCGCCTTCGGTGAGTCCATAGCCTTCAATGAGAGGCATACCAATCGCCGCGTAAAATCGCGCCAGATCCTTGCCTAGTGGAGCCGCACCGGAAGCAGCCACCTTGATGCGGCCGCCCAAGCGCGCTCGGATTTTGGAAAACACCAAGCGGTCGGCGATCTTGAGCACCGCCAGCATTGTTTTCGGAACGGGCTTGCCCTCTTCACGAAGACGGCTTACTTCGGCGCCCAATCCAACCGCGCCGTGAAAAATCTTTTTTGCGACTGCGCTCTTCTTTTTGACCTCGGTATTGATACTGGCGAAGATGCGCTCCCAAACGCGCGGCGGAGCTAACAGGAAAGTCGGCCGGATGGTTTTCATTTCGTGCGGCAGCTTGGCCAGGCTCTCCGAAAACCAGACCGCCACACCCATGCGGATGGGAAGCATCTCGATGACGACGCGTTGCGCGATGTGCGCGGAGGGAAGAAAGGCAATGGTGGAGTCGGCCGGCGTGAGCGGCAGAATCAGCGGCCCCATGTCGATGTTGGTGGTTAGCGCGGCGTGGCTTACCAAACCCATTTTCGGTTCGCCGGTGGCGCCGGAGGTGAGATACAAAATCGCGGGATCGTCTGCGTGCACCTCTTTGCGGATTTTCTCGAATACGTGTGGATCTGCTTTCAGTGCGGCGCGGCCCTTGGCTCGCAATTGCTCCAGCGTGAGGGCGCCCTCGGATTCACCGGTCAGCAAAATCCAATGCAAACCCTGCAGTGGCTCGCGGGCCTCCGCGATGAGCGACCGCATGCTCTTCGGATCTTCTATGAACACCGCTTTGGCCCGGCTGGCTTGCACGTTACGCGCCTGTTCTGTGAGCGGATAGGTAGTATAGAGCGCTGCCGCGATGGAACCATTTGCGAGTACACCCAGGTCTGCGAGATAGAATTCAGCGCGTGTCTCAGAGTGAAGCGCCACCGTGTCACCCTTTTGGATGCCTAACTGGCGCAGACCGCAAGCAATTTCCTCTGCTGCACGCTGGTACTCGAGCCAATTGTATGTCTGATAATTGCCCTTGCCGGTGGGCTGATGCAGAGCCGGCGCGTTGCCGAAAGTCCGGGCGGTTTCTTCCAGGACCGCGTACATGGTGCGAGCGCCCATTCGCCTATTGTAGACGTGCTACGGTGTGGAATTGTGGTGAAGGTCCAAGATGGTGAACAGTTGGGCTAGAGAGCTGGAAGTTGCAACGGAAGCGGCGAAGAAAGCGGCAGAACTGGCTCTGCGGTACCAGCCGAACATCGCCGTCGAAACCAAGCCCGACAGGTCTCCGGTGACGCAAGCGGATCGCGAATGCGAGCGGATGATCGCACGCATGTTGAGTGACGCGTTTCCCGACGATGGCGTGCTGGGCGAAGAGGGATCGCGGGCGGAATCCCGCAGCGGACGGCGCTGGATCATCGATCCTATTGACGGCACTCGAGACTACGTGCGAGGCAATCCACTATGGGCGAATCTCATCGCGCTGGAAGCAGGCGACGACGTGGTGGTTGGCGTGGTGAATCTGCCGGTGCTCGGCAAGCTCTACGCCGCGAGCCGCGGAGCGGGGGCCTATTGCAATGCGGGCCGTATGCAAGCCTCGGCCAAAACAACGATCGATGAATCCGTTCTTTGCCTGAACGGGTACGACAAGCTGGCAAAGACAACTTTTCGCGAACGTTTGCTGGATTGGATGGCGCGCTTTTGGGCGGTGCGCGGTCTGGGCGGTGCGGCGGACGCGATGATGGTGGCATCGGGCCAAGCCGAAGTTTGGATGGAGCCTAGCGCGTCCCCTTGGGATTTCGCGCCGCTGAAAGTCATTCTCGAAGAAGCCGGGGCGCGCTATCTCAACGCCGATGGCGGCTCAAGCATCTATGCGGGCAACGGCGTCGGCTGTACGCCCGGGCTGGAACAAGAAGTCCGGCGATTTCTTCAAAGCTAGACTCGTCATGTGAGCGGATTTTAACCGACTCCAGCGAGAGTCTGACGCCCGAGTTGCGTTTATAGGCTTAGGAGAACAGTTATGAAGAGCATGATTCTAGCACTTGCGGTAACCGGGATGATGATCGGCACCAGCTCTTTCGTGCAGGCTCAGGAGATACAGCAACGCAAAGAGAATCAGCAGGATCGGATTGCGAATGGGGTGGCCAATGGTTCACTCACGCCGCACGAGACCGCCAATCTGGAGCACAAGGAAGCGGGGCTGAATCGAGAGATCCGGCAGGACCGCAGGCAGAACGGCGGAAATTTGACGAACAAAGAGAAAGCGCAAGTCAATCGCCAGCAGAATAAGCTGAGCCGGAACATCTATCGCGACAAGCATAACGCGGCGCATCAAGCGAACTAAGAGCGGCGAGTTAGGAGGAGGAGCAGAGGCGCTGGCGCGCTATCACCGCAGAAACAGGGCGAGGCGCGCCATGGCTTCTTCCAGAATGGGACGATCGGCGGCGTAGCAAATTCGTACCGATCCTTCGCCGCCCGCGCCGAATGCAACTCCCGGCGCCAATCCTACCCGTGTTTCGAGCAATAAGCGCTTGCAGAAATCGAACGAGTCGCCGGCGCTCGCGATCTTAGGAAACAAATAGAACGCTCCGTCCGGCTTAGGAACAGTTACGCCCGGCATCTTCGCCAACGCAGCCAGGCAAAAGTCCCGATTCTCGCGCAACCGCACCAGCATTTCAGACAGGGCGTTCTCGCCCCACAACAGCGCCGTTTCTCCCGCGCGCTGCGTGAAACTAGGCGCGTGCGACACCACGAACTCATTCAACTGCGTGGCTCTCTCTACGAGATCGCGCCGCGCCACAAGCCATCCTAAGCGCCATCCCGTCATGCAATATGCTTTGGAAAACGACTGTATGACAATCACAGCGTCGTCGCAAGTGGCGAGCCTTAAAATAGTTGGCGCAGGCGTGCTCGCCTTCGGTCCGGTGTAATTCAGACGCTCGTATACTTCGTCAGCCATGACCCACAATCCGTGCCGGCGCGCAAATTCCAACAGTTGACGTTGCTCGTCAACAGTAGCCACCCAGCCCAAAGGATTCGAAGGGGACGTGTAGAGCAGCATCCGTGTGCGCGGAGTGACGGCGGCTTCCAAAGCCGAAAAATCGATTTGATAACGGTCGTCCACCAGGGGCTGCGCAATCTCAACGGGCACTGCGTTCGCCATAGCGACGTTGGCCGCGCCGTTGGGCCACGCGGGCGTCAGGACCAGCGCCTCATCGCCCGGATCGAGGACACAACGAATGGCGAGGTGCAGCGCCTGAACTCCTGACGCCGTTACAACCATCTCGCTCGCTCCGTCGATTTCCACGCCATGCAGTTCCTGGTAGTAGCGCGTGAGAGCCTTGCGCAACGAAGGCAGGCCGGCATTCTCCGTGTAGAACGTGTAGCCATCCGCCATGGCTTTTTGAGCTGCGCGCTTGATGAACTCGGGCGTCGGCAGGTTCGACTCGCCGAAGTAAAGCTTGAGCACACCGTCCATGGACATGGCGATTTCGGCCAGCTCGCGAATACGCGAGTGCGGAACGGCGAGCGCCGAGGCGGCGACAGCGGGAGCGATTTTGGCCTGGGGGCTAGACACCCTCGAAGATCGCCGAAGTGGAGATGCTGAAGCCGGGGAGCACAGCGGCGTCGACAAGCGGCTGAGCATGCTCAAACCTTTTCGCGCCGCCACTCGCGTCGAAAACGCGCACCACCCGCTTGTTGGGATAGACCACCCAAACGGACCTGCTTCCGTAGGAGAGATAGAGCTCGATCTTGTCTTCGAGACGCGCCGCGGATTCCGAGGAGACTACTTCAATCGCAAGTTCAGGGGCGCGCGGAATCCATCCGGTACTTCCCGGTGCGATGCGTCCAGGAAATAGGACACTGAGGTCCGGCGACAGAGCGTTATGCTCGTCAATCCGGTACATCGACTCGACGAACAATTCAGCCGCAGAATTCTGTGCCAGCCAAAGCACCAGAATCTTAATGAGGTTCTTCTTTACCACCTCATGCGGAGCGTAACCAGATGCCATGCTGATAACCTCGCCATGGATAAGTTCCATGTGCTGGCCTTCGGACTCAGGCCATTCCATGAACTCTTGGACGGTTACCAGCGTAGTGCTTGCACCCATGCTTTGATTGTACTCTTCGACCGGCTCGTTCTATTAGCGGCGGCTTCTGGCGGCGACTAATTCTTCGATCTGCACAAGTTCGGTGGGATAGTTACCGGTGTAGCAGGCGTAACAATATTCGTCTTTGGTGTCGGATACCGCTTTTCGTAGCGAGTCCAGCGAGAGATACGCCAGCGAATCGGCTTCGACAAATTTGCGAATCTCCTCGATCGAATTATTGGCGGCAATCAGCTCACTCTCGCACGGTGTATCCACGCCGTAGAAGCAGGGTGAAATGGTGGGAGGGCACGAGATGCGCAGATGCACTTCACGCGCGCCCGCGTTGCGCACCATGCGAACGATTTTGCGGCTGGTGGTGCCACGCACCAGGGAATCGTCCACCAGGATTACGCGCCTACCTTCTAACTGATGGCGTACTGGGTTGAGCTTCAGCTTTACGCCGAAGTCGCGAATGGCTTGCGAAGGTTCGATGAAAGTACGGCCCACGTAGTGATTGCGAATCAGAGCTTGACGGAACGGAATATTGGATTCGGACGCAAACCCAATGGCCGCCGCCACGCCCGAGTCCGGCACTGGAACCACGACGTCGGCAGACACCGCCGATTCGCGGGCCAGCAATCGGCCCAGATTCTCCCGAGACTGTCCCACCGAGCGGCCGAACACGATGGAATCGGGCCGGGAGAAATACACGTGCTCGAAGACGCAATGAGCTTGCGGCGCGGCGGGGGCCCAGCGCTCGCGCGTCAAGCCTTCCGGACCGACGCACACCATTTCGCCTGGCTCCACGTCGTTTACATAGTCGGCATTGATCAGGTCGAACGCGCAAGTTTCCGACGCGAAAACGTAGGCCGTGCCGCCTTCGGTTGAAGGCATGCGTCCAAACGCCAGTGGTCGGAAGCCGTGCGGATCGCGTGCAACGATCACGCGGTCCTTGGCCAGAAAGACGAGCGAAAAGGCGCCTTCGAGCTGCAGCAGGGCTTCGCGTAACGCGCCCGCGAGCGTTCGTTCGCGCGATCGTGCTACCAAATGCAAGATGACTTCGGTATCGCTGGTGGCCTGAAAAATCGAACCCTCACGCTCCAAGTCGCGCCTTAGCTCCCCGGCATTGGTGATGTTGCCGTTGTGCGCCACCGCGATCTGACCCTTGTTGCACGCCACTAGGAACGGCTGCGCATTGAGCAACACCGTGTCGCCGGCGGTGGAATAACGCGTGTGGCCAATCGCCATATCGCCCGGCAAGCAGGCGATCTGCTCCGGCGTGAAAATATCGGCCACGTGCCCCATCGATTTCGAACAGCGGATCTCGCGATGATCGCTGGTGGCAATACCCGCGCTCTCTTGGCCACGATGTTGCAAGGCGTAGAGCCCGAGATAAGCCAGGTTGGCAGCTTCGGGATGGCCATGGATAGCGAACACGCCACACTCCTCGTGCAGCTTGTCACTTTTGATTTCTGCTACTGCTGGTGCAGCAGGCGTTCGAGTGAAGTTTCCCAAGGTTGCCTCAACTCCGTCAGGTCGCAATCCAGCAAGGTTTCCGAACCGCAATCGATTCGTAACCGCTCTTTCATCGTAACACCGATATGCAGCGCTTCAACCGAATTCTTGCGCGCGATTTCCACAACGTTTTCCGGCTGGGATGTTGCAACTATAATTCGCGAAGGGCCTTCATGAAACAGCAGGAACTCCGGACGCATGCCGGCTGGAATCTCGACCCGAGCGCCCATCCTCGCAGGCCCAAAAGAGCTTTCGCACAAGGCGATTGCGAGGCCTCCATCGCTTACATCGTGCGCCGCATCCGCCAGCTTAGCCAGGACAATATCCCGGATGGCTTGATGGACGCGCTTTTCATACGCCATGTCCAAACTAGGAGGCCGACCCCAAAAATTCTCAAGAATCACCTTAGCGTACTGGGTCCCGCCGAAGTGCGTTTCATCGCAGCTTCCGAAACCGCCCAACAAAATCAGATCCAGCCCCGCCGCGGAAAAGTGAATCGGCGTCGGCTGCGTGGTCTTCATCAACCCGACGATGCCCATGACGGGTGTCGGGAAAATCGCCTCGCCCAGGGTCTCGTTGTAGAGGCTGACATTGCCGCCCGTAATCGGCGTCTCGAAAAACTCGCACGCTTCCGCCATGCCTTCGATCGATTCCACGAGTTGCGCCATGATCTCCGGCCGCTCCGGATTGCCGAAATTCAAATTATTGGTTGCGGCCACGGGAAGCGCGCCCGCAGTGGAAACATTGCGGCAGCATTCGGCGACCATGAGCTTGGTGCCTTCGCGCGGATCGAGAGCGCAATAGCGGCCATTGCCATCGAGCGACATCGCGATCGACGTTCCGGTCTCCTTCACGCGGACGATCGCGGCATCCGCCGTGGGTCCGGCGAGTGTGCTGCTACGAACCAGATAGTCATACTGCTCCCAGATCCAGCGTTTGGAGCACAGATCGCCCGAACTTAGCAGCGCGATGAGATCGGCGCGAAGTACTGCCCGTGCAGAACGGTTCGGAATTGGCGGGGCCTGGAGCGGAGCGAGCCGCGCCGGCTTGGTATGAGGCCGATCGTAAACCGGAGCTTCATCGGCCAGTGCGCGGTTGGGAATTTCGGCGACTACTTTGCCGTGATCCTTGACTCGCAGGATGCCATCGGGAGTAACTTGTCCCACCGTTACCGCATCCAATCCCCATTTGTGAAAGACGGCGAATACTTCGGCTTCGCGTCCCTTGTCCGCCACCAGCAGCATGCGCTCCTGCGATTCGGAGAGCATAATTTCGTACGGCGTCATGCCCGTCTCGCGCTGCGGGACGTACTGCAGGTCGATTTCGACGCCCGTGCCTGCGCGGCTCCCCATTTCGCAAGTGGAACACGTGAGACCGGCGGCGCCCATGTCTTGAATGCCGACAATGGCACCGGTCTTCATCGCTTCCAGACAGGCTTCGAGCAAAAGCTTTTCGAGAAATGGATCGCCCACCTGCACATTCGGACGCTTCTGCTTGGATTCCTCGGTGAACTCGGCGGAAGCCATCGACGCGCCGTGGATTCCATCGCGACCCGTTTTCGCGCCAACGTAAATTACCGGGTTGCCGACGCCGGTGGCCTTGCCGTAGAAAACTTCGTCTTTGCGGAAGACACCCAGGGCGAACGCGTTCACCAGCGGATTGCCGTTGTAGCAATCCTCAAACACGCACTCGCCGCCCACGGTGGGAACACCGAAGCAGTTCCCATAGTGCGCGATGCCCGAAACCACACCTTCGAGAATGCGCCGATTACGTGGGATATCGAGCGGTCCGAAGCGTATCGCGTCCATCACCGCGATGGGCCGCGCACCCATGGTGAAAATATCGCGTAAGATGCCACCCACGCCCGTGGCCGCGCCCTGAAATGGCTCGATGAAGCTGGGATGATTGTGGGATTCGATTTTGAACGCGATGGCGTAACCGTCGCCAATGTCGATGATTCCGGCGTTCTCGCCCGGCCCTTGCAGCACCAGTTTGCTGCGCGTCGGCAGCTTCTTCAAGTGAATGCGCGAGCTTTTGTACGAACAATGCTCGCTCCACATCACGCTGAAGATTCCGAGCTCGGTGTAGGTGGGCTCGCGGCCCAGCAGCGAGACAATCTTGTCGAATTCCGGCCCGGTGAGTTGGTGGGCTTCAATGACTTGCTGAGAAATGACTTGTGGGGTCATTACCGCGCTGCGACCAATGCCGCGACCATGGATTGAAAGATGACGATTCCGTCGCTCGATCCCATCAGAGGCTCGGTGGCGTCTTCCGGATGCGGCATCAGCCCCATCACGTTGCGGCCTTCATTCAAAATGCCCGCGATGTCGCGCATTGAGCCGTTGGGATTTTCGAGATACCGCAGCGTGACACGATCTTCCGCTTCCAGTTGATCGAGCGTGCGCTCGTCCGCGATATAACAACCTTCCCCATGTGCAATCGGAACGACCAGGCGCTGGCCTTTTTGCGCCTCCGAAGTGAACGGAGAATTGGTGGTCTCAACCCGCAGCGGCACGTGCTTGCAGACGAATTTCAAGCCGCGATTGCGTACCAAGGCGCCCGGCAACAACCCGCTTTCCACGAGAATCTGAAAGCCGTTGCAAATGCCCAACACCAGCCCTCCGCCGGCCGCGAACTTTCGAATACTCTGCATCACGGGCGAAAACTTGGCGATGGCTCCGCAGCGTAAATAGTCGCCGTAGGAAAAACCGCCGGGAAGGATCAGCGCGTCCACATTGCCGACGTTCGTGGCGTCGTGCCAGATGATTTCGCAATCTTGTCCGAGAATCTTCGAGATTGCGTACCAAGCGTCGTGATCTCGATTGCTGCCAGGAAACACGACGACGCCAAACTTCATCGGGATGTCTTCATTATAACAGGCTTCGAGATTGTGTCAGGCCACCGGATTGTGTTCGACTTACTCGCCGGTCACCGGCTCGTACGCCTCGTCCGGCTTCGGCCGGAGATTGGGATTGCGCATCAAAATGCGCGCACAAGTGTTCCAGCGCAAGATGGCGTCGTCATTGCCCGACGGCCGCAGCGGGATCGCCTTTTCATAACACGCCATCGCCTGGATAAATCTGTCGTAAGCACTGAAGGACGCGTTGGGCGCGCCCTTGCGGAGTTGCGCGTGAGCGGATCGTTCCCAAATCATGCCGGCGTAGTAGCGCTGTTCGTATTCGCCCTTGAGCCGCGGGAGCAACTCGCGAGCTTTGGCCATCGCGGCGCCGTGGCCGAACTGATCGGTGATCGCCAGCAGCAACGTCACCAGCGCGCGCTGATTCTCCGGTTCCACGTCAAGAACGTCCAGACAAATGCTCTCGGCAAGCGAGGGCTCATTCAGTAGCCGGTACCGTTCCGCCCGTTCCACTGCCTCGGAGACGCCCGCGCTCGAAATCGGCTTGAGCTCAAACTGCATGCTTTCGAATGAAAGTGTATCGCAAGTCTGGCCTCAGCGATTCTAACTCGGGCGGGCCCGGATCACCAGGTCGAGGCTGGCTGCCTCGGCGAACGCGCGGAAGTCCCGGTCTCGCGTAAGAAGCGGAATCCCCCGATCGATGCAACTTTGGGCGATCAGGGCGTCACCCAGACGCGCCTTGCGGCGTTTCGCCAATACCTTAGCCCGCAGCGCGCCGGCCCGCTCCCAATAGCCTGTTTTGAGCTCAATGAGCGGCACTTCCAGAAGCGTTTCGGCGACGGCTGAAGGAAGCTTGGGATCGCTTAGGATTTCTGTCAGGACAGCGGGCGCCATCAGCACCTGCTGGTCCTGCAGGGCCTTATCCAGCAGTTGTAAATCCTCACCGCTGTCACCTCCGAGGAAGGCGACCCAAGTGCTGGTGTCGACCGCGATCATCGGTCGTCTTTGAGTTCAGCTACGGTAAGCGAGAAGCGAACCTTGCCCCGCATTTCGCGAAGCTTGGCATAAGCCTGCGATGCCGCAACTAGCTGCAAGCCCATACGGACCGTCTGGGTGACACCCGAACCGGTAGCTTCCTGTGCCTTTTCCAGAAGCTGCTCAGGAATCTCGATGGTGATCTTTCGTGCTGGTCCCATGACAGGCTTAGAATACCATAGTGGATACCAGGGTGCAATATGGTATTCCGGGCTGCTACTTCGCGCCGAACGCGCGGAACAGCTTGCCTAGCGGATCGAAGAAGCGATCCACAACCCGTTCCTTCAAAGGAATAATCGCATTATCAGTGATAGTGATGTTCTCCGGGCACACCTTGGTGCAGCACTTGGTGATGTTGCAATAGCCGATGCCGTGCTGTTTACGCAGATCGGGTACGCGATCCTCCGTATCGATCGGGTTCATCTCCAGTTGCGCGGTGTAAATCAAGAAGCGCGGTCCGATGAATTCGTCGAATAGTTGATGATCGCGCAGCACATGGCAAACGTCCTGGCACAAGAAGCACTCGATGCACTTGCGGAACTCCTGCGGACGGTCGACGTCGGCTTGGTCCATGCGCCAGCTTCCGTCGGCTGCGTCCGGCTTGCGCGGCTTCAGCTTCTTAATGCCCATCTTGACCCGGTAGTTCCAGGACACGTCGGTGACCAGGTCCTTGATCAGCGGAAAGGTCTGCATGGGTTGAATGGTGACAGGCTGATCGAGCGGCAGCGTGTTCAGACGCGTCATGCACATCAATTTCGGCATGCCGTTGATCTCGGCGGAACAGGAGCCGCATTTTCCCGCCTTGCAGTTCCATCGCACCGCCATATCGTTGGCGTGTTCCGCCTGGATATGATGAACGGCGTCCAAGACCACCATGCCTTCGGAGATTTCGGTGCTGTAATCGCGGAACTGGCCGCCCGACTTGTCGCCCCGCCAAATTCTGAAGGTCGCAGAACTCATTTCATCTCGTCTCCCTTACTTCATTTCCTCGATAATCTGCTTCTGCTCTTCGGTCATCGGGGGCAGCGGATCGCGATCGATCCGCATCGCCCCATCGGTTCCCTTGCTGATCACGTAATTGAAAGTACCGTACGCCGGATCCTTCTCCGGATAGTCGTCGCGGAAATGGGCGCCGCGGCTTTCCTTGCGCTGCAAGGCTGCCAGCGCGATGGCTTCCGAGACCGTGAGCAGATTGTTCAAATCGAGCGCGGTATGCCAGCCGGGATTATATTCGCGATTGCCGCTAATGCTCACTTTCTCCGCGCGCTGTTTGAGTTTCGCGATACCTTCCAGCGCACGCTCGATCTCATCCTCGCGGCGTACGATGCCCACCAGATCCTGCATCAAATCTTGCAAGTCGTGCTGAACCTGATAGGGGCTTTCCCCTTGCCGTTCGAAGGCTTCGAGCGACTTGCGCGCCACTTCATCCACCTGTGCCATGTCCACGGAACCGGCGGTGTGATCTTTCGCGAACTTCGCGGCGAACTCGCCCGCGCGCTTGCCGAAGACGATCAGATCTGACAACGAATTCCCGCCCAGGCGGTTCGCGCCGTGCAATCCCGCGCCGCATTCTCCGGCGGCGAACAGGCCCTCGACGTCCGACATCTGCGTATCGGGATCCACGCGCACGCCGCCCATCATATAGTGCGTCGTCGGACCAATTTCCATCGGGTCCTTGGTGATGTCGATGTCGCCAAGCTGCTTGAACTGGTGGTACATGCTGGGCAGCTTCTTCTTGATATGCTCGGCCGCGTTCGGCAGCTTCTCCTTGATCCAGGCGATATCCAGATACACGCCGCCGTGCGGACTGCCGCGGCCTTCGCGCACTTCGCGCACGATACAGCGCGCCACGTGGTCGCGCGTCAGAAGCTCGGGCGGACGCCGTGCGCTCTTGTCGCCCACCGTGTAGCGCCAGCCTTCTTCGGGAGTGTCGGCGGTCTGGTTCTTGTAGTTGGCCGGAATATCGTCGAACATGAAGCGCTTGCCCTGGTTATTCAGCAGAACGCCGCCTTCGCCTCGCACGCCTTCGGTGACCAGAAGGCCGCGCACGCTGGGCGGCCAGATCATTCCGGTGGGGTGGAACTGCACGAACTCCATGCCTTGGAGCGTAGCGCCGGCTTCATAGGCGAGCGAGTGGCCGTCGCCGGTGTATTCCCAACTGTTGCTCGTAATCCTATAGGCTCGCCCGATGCCGCCGGTGGCGAGCACGACGGCTTTCGCATGAAACAGCTTGTAGCGGCCGCGCTCTCGGTCGTAGCAAAACGCGCCCACCACGCGGCTGGCGTTCACCAGCAGCGTAATGACCGTACACTCCATATGAAAATCGATGCCCTGGTGGATGCCGTGATCTTGCAGGGTGCGGATCATCTCCAAGCCCGTGCGGTCGCCCACGTGCGCTAGGCGCGCGTAACGGTGTCCGCCGAAGTTGCGCTGTAGAATCTTGCCGTCCTTGGTGCGATCGAAGAGCGCGCCCCAGGCTTCCAGCTCGCGCACGCGCGAGGGAGCTTCCTTGGCGTGCAGCTCGGCCATGCGGGGATGGTTCAGATATTGCCCGCCACGCATGGTGTCTGAGAAATGGACGCGCCAATTGTCGCGGTCGTCTACGTTGCCCATGGCGGCCGCCACTCCGCCTTCCGCCATCACTGTGTGGGCTTTGCCGAGCAGCGATTTGCTCACCACCCCGACCTTGACGCCCCCGGCCGACGCTTCAACGGCGGCGCGCAGCCCGGCGCCACCCGCCCCGATCACCAACACATCATGTTCGAATGTTTGATACTCGGCTGCCATTAGAGGATTCTCCAATCCGTCCAGATGCCCATGGAGCACATCCTGACGTAGAGATCGGAGAAGGCGACCCAAAAGAGGCTCATCCATGCAAACAGCATGTGGCGGCGATTCATGCAACTCACGCAATCGTACATTTTCTTGCGGATTGGCCGGCGCGAGAGCACGTCGAAAATTCCGCCCGTCAGGTGGCGAAGCGAATGACAGCCCAGCGTGTAGCTGCCCAGCAGAATGACATTCACGAGCAGCACCAGCGTACCCACGCCGATTCCGAACTTGCCGTCGAACCACAGAGCCTTCCACACGTCGTGCGCCAGAAACACCAGAAACAGGAGCGCGGCGTAAAGGAAGTAGCGGTGGATGTTTTGAATGATCAGCGGGAAGTAGCGCTCGCCAAGATATTTCTTGCGAGGCTCACCCACGGTGCAGTTCGGCGGATCGGCCCAAAAGGCCTTGTAATAAGCCCCCCGATAGTAGTAACAAGTGATGCGGAAACCACCCGGGAACACCAGAATCAGCATCGCAACTGTGACGAAGCTGGGGAAAATGGCAGGCATGGAGCCGAACCAGGAATCTTCGCCCGGATGGCCAAAAATCAGCGGCGAATACATCGGTGAAAGGTAAGGGCCGTAGGTGTAATGGTTGCCCTGGAAAGCCGCCCAATTGGCGTAGACCAGGAAGGCGCCCAACCCGAGAAAAGTGAGGAGTGGATAGACCCACCATGCATCGCGGCGGGCCGTCTTTCCGAAACGGCCACGCTCTAAAGGAACGTCGATAGAGGACATGTGGAATCGTCAGGCTATCGAAGTGGGAGCAGCGAAGTCAAGCGCATGCAAGGGTATACGATGGTAAGATACGGTGGCGCCGTGGCCAAAAAGAAGCCGAAGAAATACGATGTTACTACCGAGATCCGGCGTCTGGCGCGCGAGCGCGTGGGGGCAGTGCCGTCGCCTAAGCTCATCGTGCCGAAGACGCAGCGCAAGAAACCCAAACACAAGCGGCCGCCGGGAGCCGAGGCCGCCGGGGAAGAACACGAATGATTCTCAGCCGCCGGCGTTTCCTTGAAACATCGACTGTACGATGCGCAGAAAGAGCGGGATCAGCCAAGCCGGCGTGATGGCCGCGAATGCCTTCCCTTTCGTCGACTTGGCCAAGTACGCGAGGCCAAACGTCAACACGATCAGATACCAGATTTGAAAGATCGAGAAATAGTTCAGAATCGCAAGCAGCGCCCCATGAACATTTTGAAAGAAGATGTCGAAGCCGAAAGGAGGCGTGAGCTGTTCCTGCGATGTAATCTCGTCGCCTTTGACATGCACCACGATGTAGGTCGCAATATACTGAAGCGCTGGAATCAGCGAGCATGCCGCCATCAGTGAGAACACATCGCGAAATTTCATCCGCATTCCCACCATCGAGCCCACCAAGCCCACTAGCCAGGCGAATAAAGCCAGCAGCCCGATCAAGAATAGCGGGGTAGCTGGAATCGTGAATTGCGTGATGATGTGGGCGATGTTCTTGGCGCGCTCCATCTGCTCGGGTGTCATATTCGCCTGTGCCATCCGCGCGTCCGCCAGCGTGAGAGCAAAAGGTATCATGAGATAGCCGAAGACGACATAAATAATGCTCAGCGCGATCACCGGCCAGAGCCAGGACAGCGGCGCGGGAACACGCTTCGCGGTCGCTTTGGGGTCGACAAAGGCGTTCAGCATTCCGATAAAGCCGTCACCGACACTCAGCTTCTGTTCTTGGATGCCCAGCTTCTGGTCTTCCACGTTCACCTCCGTCACGACCTGAGTTTCAGAAGATTATACCTTTGTTGTATGCTGTGAGTTCCCTGAGAATTGGTAAAAATGAAGACCTTTTATATCACAGCCGGCGTACTGGCACTGGCATCCCTGGGCTTGGCGCAATCCGCCGCTCCCACGGACGGCCGGGTATCGAATAGCCATATTCACTTGTTTACCAAGGACCTGGAGGTCCAGCGACACTTCTGGGTGGACATAATGGGCGCTACCGCGGGAAAGATGGGTCCGGATCGCGACAGCTACACGCTGCCGAAAGTTCTGGTCATCGTCGACAAGGGCAACCCGACGGCCGGCACCGAGGGCTCTATCGTCAACCACGTGGGCTTCAAGGTCCGGGACATGAAAGGCACCTTGGATAAGGTGACGGCCCAGCATTTCACCATTCAGACCCAGAATCCCAACCAGGCGTTTATTCTTGGTCCCGACGACATCCGGGTCGAGCTGTTGACCGACAAAAATCTGGCGACAGTGTCAGAAAACCATCAAGTCCATTTCTTCACCCCGGACATCGATGCGATGCAGAAGTGGTACGTCGCTAATTTTGGCGCTGCGCCATCGGCATTCGGGAAGGTGAAGGTCGCTACCCTGCCGGGCGTAACCTTGCTCTTCAGCCCCACCGATACGCCTGTCGCGGGGACCAAGGGCCGGGCGCTGGATCACATCGGCTTCGAGGTGAAGGATCTGGAAGGTTTCTCGAAGACCTTGGAGTCCAATGGCGTGAAGCTGGATACGCCCTATCGGAAGATCCCGCAAATGGGTTTTGCCGTGGCCTTTCTCACCGATCCCTGGGGAACGCGGATCGAGCTGACCGAACGGTCTGCGCCATCCCCTTCGGCGCAAAGCCAGAAGCCCGCGCAGCAATAACCAAGTGTCCTTCGATCGTGAGCCCGATGAATCGGTTCCCGGGCCGGTCCCCGGACCCCAACGAGGACGAAAGTTCTATATAGCGCTCGCCTGCTACGGCGCGATTGCGCTGCTGGCAACGGTCACCCTGGACGGAAAGTTTCTCTGGGTGGTTTGGATCTTCTTAGGCGGCCTGGCGCTAAAGACCTATATAGCTACCTTGAAACAGCCCTAGCGGAGCGGCCTTAGCGAAACAGTCCTAGCCATCCCTTAACAACAGTACTGAAGATAACCCGAAACCGGCCGATAAGAATTGCAGAGGCTGGAGTCCCTCCAGTTTCATTTTGGAACGCGTGTACCGTTTCGGCATTAGCCGATAGGTCGTACGTTCCAGAACGAAATTGAGACGGACCATGAGGCCCTTAGTACACGCGATTCATCTCGCTCGGATGGACCGTCTGAGTGAGATCGCATGTCATTGAGTCTCGGGACTTAGACGGTACGGGAGTACAGACGACTCCTCTACGAATCGCGGCAATTTTCCCTTAGTCCTCTAATGGCGACAGGCTTGCACCTAGAGAAGCGTCAGCCATGACCACACAGACTCCAAAAACTAAGGCAAAGGGACCCCTGATGAAGACGGCAATGATGAAGAGCTCCATGATCAAGACCACCACGCTGATCAGAACCACACCAGTGATGAAGACCACCACCGTGATGAAGACCGTTCCGGTGATGAAAACCACGCCGGTGATTCGGACAAAGACCACGCCGATCAGCCCCGCGACAAAGATTGCCCGCCGCGACCGTATTGTCCTGGAGCACCTGCCACTCGTCAAAGCCATCGCGGTCCGGGTACATGAAAACTTGCCGGTTCACGTGGATCTGGACGATCTGGTTCACGCGGGCGTTCTCGGGCTGTTCGATGCCGCCAGCAAATTCAATCCCGAAAAACAGGTGGCCTTTTCCAGTTACGCCAAGCACCGCATCAAGGGCGCCATCCTGGACAGCCTGCGCCAACTGGATTGGGCATCTCGCGATCTGCGACGCCGCCACAAACAGGTAGAAGCCGCTACGCGCGAGCTGGCTGCCACCCTACAGCGCACACCCACGGAATCTGAAATCGCGCAGAAGCTGGGTGTGGATGTGGAGCGCTGGCGTCAGATGATGGTGGATCTTCGTAGCGTCGGCCTGATCTCGGCCTCTTCACGCACCGCCGAGCATGACGACCTGCCGGCTCCCGACTTTCCCAGCAAGCCCGAAACTCAGCCCGATAACATGTGCTCCCGCGAGCAGATGCGCTCAGTCCTGGGCGTTGCCATGAAGACCCTTCCGGAACGGTACCAGAAGGTAGTGTTCTTGTACTACACGAACGAAATGACGATGAAGGAAATCGGCGGCATCTTAGGCATCAACGAAAGCCGCGTGTCGCAGATCCACAAATCGGCGCTCGAAAAAATGCAGGTGGTGCTGCAGGCCAACGGCATCGATTCCGTCCACGCCTTCTGAGCTGGCGTGAACAGGCGGATCACGAATCTAACCGCGGATTGCTTGATAATCATGTTCGGGAGTTGGGCCTGTCAGCTGATTGGTGCTCCGGTCCCAGCCGTGGACGGCCCGTTCTACGCCTATGTCGAGTTTCTTGACGATACTGACTTTCTGAATCTCAACAAGGAAGAGCTTTTGGCGCCAGTGCCCCACGGCTACAAGCACACATTCTTCTTTGTTGTAGACGGTGTCGCGATGAGTCATCCCGACTTTCCAATTCTGGTGGTCGACTTGGATTCCGATCGGGGCCGCAGTTTCCGTGCGGTTCCAGTGCAAATCCAATCCATCGAAAACAATTTATCCATCGCGAACATGCGTTTCCAGGAGTTCGCAGATTCCGTCGACCACGACGGAATATTCCGAGGCTTTCCCACGCCTTGATTCTCGGCCCCTCAACGCCGCTTGGCTTTGATCCGGATCGGCGTTCCTTCAAATCCGAAGCGCTTCCGCAGCTGATTGATCAGGAATCGCTCGGTGGAAAAGTGCAGGTCTTTCGCCTTATCGGTGAACACCACGAAGGTCGGCGGCCGCACCGAGCCCTGCGTCATATAGTAAATCTTGATATCGCGATCGAAGGACAACATCTCAACGAAGCGGTTCAATTCGCCCGTACTCACGCGTTTCGACGCCGATTCATAGGCTGCGCTAATCATCCCGAAGAGACGGTCAACGCCCGCGCCCGTTTTCGCCGAAACAAACGCAATCGGCGCGTACTCTAAGAATTTCAGCTCATCGCGAACTTCTTCAGTAAACTTCCGCTTGCCCTTGTCGCCCGCCGCATCCCACTTATTGACGCAGAGAATCAGAGCCCGGCCTTCTTCATGCGCGTAGCCCGCGATGGTGGCATCCAAAGCGGCGATTTTTTCGGTGGCGTCCAGCACCAGCAAGACGACATTGGCCATGCGGATGTGCCGCCGCGCCATCACCACGCTCAACTTTTCGGCCATCAGCTTGGTCTTGCCCTTGCGCCGGATGCCCGCGGTATCGACAAAGACATATTCCACGCCCTCGTGAACCAGTTTTTGGTCCACTGCATCGCGCGTGGTGCCGGCCACTGAGGACACAATCGAGCGCTCCTCACCCACCAGCGTATTCAAGAGCGTGGATTTCCCGACGTTCGGCCTGCCGATAATCGCCACCTTGATGGGGCGCTTTTCCGGCTGCGGCTCTTCGGGGCCTTCGTCGCTCGGGAAATCTTTTGTGACATGCTCCAAAAGCTCGTCGAAACCGATCCGATGTTCGGAAGAAATAGGGAACAGATCCTTAAAGCCCAGCGAATGAAATTCGTGCGCCAGGCCTTCCCGTACCGTGGCATCGATCTTGTTCACCGCCAGGGTCACCGGTTTGCCGAGCTTCCGCAGCACCTTCGCGAGGTCACGATCGGTACCCGTGATCTCGGTCCGCCCGTCGATCAAAAAGATGATCTGCGCCGCCGACTCTAGTGCTACCCGCGCCTGCTTCAAAATCTCGGTTGGGATCATTTCGGCGTCGTTGGGAATGATTCCGCCGGTGTCGATCAGCTCGAATCGGCGGCCCAGGTACGTCGCCTGGCCCATGATCCGGTCCCTGGTGATGCCCGGCTCGTCTCCCACGATGGACCGCCGTTGGCCGATTATCGCGTTGAAAAGAGTAGACTTACCTACATTTGGACGGCCGACGATCACCACCACCGGCAGCGCGGGTTCGGTCAAATTATCCTGCCGTGCGACCATATAAGTATCGAATGCAACCTGAAGTCCTGAGTCACCCTACCGATCATAGCGAAGCGCAGCAACATAATCGCCTCACGCGCAATATTGCCATCATTGCGCATGTCGACCACGGCAAGACCACGCTGGTGGACGCCATGCTGAACCAGAGCGGACTTTTTCGCGAAAACGAGCACCATGTCGAGCGCATGATGGATTCCAACGAGCTGGAACGCGAGCGCGGCATCACCATTCTGGCTAAAACCACCGGCGTCCGCTATCACGGCATCAAAATCAATATCGTCGACACGCCCGGTCACAGCGACTTTGGCGGCGAAGTAGAACGCGCATTGAAGATCGTCGATGGCGTGATGCTGCTGGTGGATGCGAGCGAAGGCCCGCTGCCGCAGACCCGCTACGTTCTCATGAAGGCGCTCGAAGCCAAGCTGCCTCCGATTGTCGTAATCAACAAGATCGACCGGCCGGACGCCCGCATTCAGGAAGTGCTGAACGAAGTCTACGACCTGTTCATCGATCTGGATGCCGTGGAGGATCAACTCGACTTCCCGGTCATTTACACCAATGCGAAAGCCGGGATCGCAAAGTTGTCCATGGAGGATGAATCGAATGATCTGCGTCCTCTGTTCGAGACCATTCTGAAGAACATCCCGCCGCCGGCCGGCGATCCCGATGCATCGCTCCAGCTGCTGGTGGCCAATCTCGACTACAGCGAATACCTCGGCCGCCTGGCGATCGGGCGAGTGTTTTCCGGAATCCTGAGATATGGCGATGAAGTGGCGATCGCCAAGCTGGATGGTTCGCTACAAAAGACGCGCATCACCAAGCTGTACTCCTTCGAAGGCCTGAAGCGCGTGGACGAGACCATTGGATACCCGGGAGACGTTCTCGCGATTGCCGGCGTGGAGGGCATCACGATCGGCGAGACGGTCACCAGCGTCGAGAATCCGCAGCCGCTGCCGCACATCCAGATCGACGAGCCTACCATTGCGATGACGTTCACCATCAATACGTCGCCGTTCTCAGGCCGCGAGGGACACTTCGTTACGTCGCGCAATCTGCGGGACCGGCTGGATAAAGAGCTGCTGACCAACGTTTCGATTCGTGTGGAAGAGGCCGGCGGTCCCGACGCTTATAAGGTCATGGGGCGCGGAGAGCTGCAGCTCGCCATCATTATTGAGATGATGCGGCGCGAGGGTTTCGAAATGATGGTGGGTAAGCCCGAGATCCTGACCAAGACCATCAAGGACAAAGTGCATGAGCCGCTCGAACTGCTGGTGATCGACTGCCCGGAGACCTATATCGGCGTGGTCATCGAAAAGCTGGGTCAGCGCAAAGGCAAGATGATCAAGATGGTGAATCACGGCTCAGGCCGTGTGCGCCTGGAGTTTCACGTGCCCTCGCGCGGATTGATCGGGCTGCGTAGCGAGATGATGACCGACACCCGCGGCACGGCCATCTTGAACACGCTGTTCCACAGCTACATCGAATGGCAGGGCGACATTCCGTCGCGGCCCACCGGGTCGCTGGTGGCTGACCGTTCCGGTAAGACAACCGGCAATGCGATTTTCAATCTGCAGGAGCGCGGCGAGATTTTCGTTAGCCCCGGCACCGAGGTTTACGAGGGCATGATCGTCGGCGAAAACGCGCGCGACGCCGACTTGAACGTGAACATCGTCAAGGAAAAGAAGCTGACCAACATGCGCGCCTCCACCGCCGACGAAGCCATTCGCCTGGTTCCGCCGCGTCTTCTGAACCTGGAGCAAGCGATCGAGTTCATCCGCGACGACGAGTTCGTGGAAGTGACGCCGCAATCGATCCGGCTGCGGAAGAAGGTTCTGAAAGCGAACCAGCGGTAGTGATCTAAGGGCTATGAAATGGGCTGATCTCAAGACTTGGCGACGAGTATTGTTGATCAATATTTCGCTCTTAATCGGATTTGCCGTCTCGGCATTTATCGTGCCACCGAACACTCCCGTGCGGTTGTGGGCGTCCATCTGTCTAACTAATGGCCCTTCTGGTATTTAATTACTTCTTCCTTCGACGTCGGCCGAAAGTTGACGATCACTCTAGGCTGCCGCAGATCATCATGTGTCTCGGATCGCTCATTCTTCTGCTGGACTTGATCTACCATCGCTGGCTAGCTCACTGACGGCGGGCCGAATATGGTACTAAAATAGGTACTATGCGCGCCTCGGATGTTAAACCTATCACCTACATGAAAACGCACTCCGCAGAACTCGTCGCGGATGTGAACAAGAGGCGCAGCCCGGTCGTGATCACGCAGAACGGCGAGCCTCGGGCAGTCGTCGTGGATATCGAAACTTATGAACGAACCCAGGATGCCCTCATGTTGTTAAAGCTGATTGCCCAATCCGAGGAAGACCTGAGAAAAGGGAAATGGCTTTCGCAATCGCAAATGGAAGCGGAACTACGAAAGAGGCTGGGTGATTGAAGCGTCTGCCGGTTCGATGGGCCCAGGCCGCGTCGCTGGACGTCATCGAGATCGTTGATTTCATCAAGCAGGATCGGCCCGAGGCCGCCCGCAAGCTTGGCAGAAGCTTTCTAACCGAAGCTTCCCGTCTTCGCCGCAATCCGCGCCAAGGGAAAGCCGTACCGGAGCTTCTGGAAAAGGGCATCGCCGACTACAGGCAGGTGGTTGTATCTGCGTATCGTCTGATCTATGCGATTCGAACTGAGTTCATTGACGTTGTGGCTGTGATCGATAGCAGGCGCGATGTACAAGCTTTGATCTTTCAGCGTCTCATTCGTTAGAAAGCTCTCCCAGCTTCGCCTTCAGCAGCTCATTCACCGCCGCCGGGTTCGCTTGCCCTTTGCTCAGCTTCATCACTTGGCCCACCAGATAGCCGATCACGCCGGTCTTTCCTGATTTGTACTGCTCCACTTGTTTGGGACTCGCGGCGATTACTTCGTCCACGATCTTTTCCAGCGCGCCCGTATCGCTGATCTGGCGCAGCCCTTCGCGATCGATAATCGCCGCGGCCGATTCGCCGGTATCGAACATCTTGGCGAAAATCTCCTTGGCCATTTTGCCGCTGATCTCGCCCTTCGCGATGAATGCCACCAGTTCGCCCAATTGCTCGGGCGACACCGGTGACTCCGTGATCTCGCGGCCTTTTAGCGCGCCCAGCAAATCGCCCGTCACCCAATTGGCCGCCATGCGTGGATCGCCCGACGCTTTCGCGGCCTTCTCGAAGTATTCACCGATCTCGCGCGACGCGGTGAGCACCTGGGCGTCGTACTCGCGCAATCCGTAGCTTTCAATGAACCGGTGGCGTTTTTCCGCGGGCAATTCCGGCACCGTAGCCCGGACTTGCTCCAGCCAAGCCGCGCTCACGCGCAACGGAACCAGATCCGGCTCGGGAAAATATCGATAATCGTGCGCGTGCTCCTTGCTGCGCATACTCGCGGTCTCACCGGTCGCGGCATTATAGAGCCGCGATTCCTGCTCTACCCGGCCGCCTCCTTCGAGCACCCCCACTTGGCGCGCGATCTCATAATCCAACGCCATCTTGGCGAACCGGAATGAATTGAGGTTCTTCACCTCGGCCTTGGTGCCGAGCGTCTCTACGCCCTTCAGGCGCACGGAAACGTTCGCATCGCAGCGCAGTTGGCCCTTTTCCATATCGCACTCCGACACGGCCACGTATTGCAGAATCTGTTTCAGCTCGGTCAGGAACGCATACGCTTCATCGGACGACCGGATGTCCGGATCGGTGACGATCTCAATCAGCGGCGTGCCGCTGCGATTCAAATCGACGTAGGTATAACGGTCGGAATCCTTGAATCCGTCGTGGATGCTCTTGCCCGCGTCGTCTTCCAGATGAATGCGGGTGATGCCAACGCGCTTCTTCGCTCCGTCCACGGCCGCATCCACCCAGCCGTGCGCTGCCAGTGGCTGATCGTATTGCGAGATCTGATAGCCCTTGGGCAGATCGGGATAGAAATAATTCTTGCGCGCGAATCGCGAGAACGGATTCACCTTGCAGTGCGTCGCGAGCGCAGCTTGAACCGCCATTTCCACCACGCGGCGGTTCAGCACCGGCAAGGCGCCCGGCAGTCCCAGGCACACCGGACACACGTTCGTATTCGGCGGCGCGCCAAAGCCCGTTGGGCAGCCGCAGAAAATCTTGGTGCGCGTATTGAGCTGAACGTGCACCTCCAACCCGATGACGGGCTCGTACTTGCCGATCTCTTCCGGCGTTGCGATAGCCGGAGCGCTGGAGGACATGTTTCATTATAAGAAAGGGCCACGGTACAAAAGCACTACTGCTTCTGGCTGGAAAGCGACGCGGTGCCGAGCAATCCGCCCAGGCCCATGGTCTCCACGGCGCTGGAAGGAACAATCACCATCGAACCCTTTTCCGTAATCGCTTCGTACAGCATATTCATGGCGCGCAAGTGCAGCGCCACGGGATTATTGATGTAGACTTTTGAGGCTTCGGCGAATTTCGCGGAAATGTCCGTCTCGGCGGTGCCCAGGATGATGCGGGCCTGCCGTTCCCGCTCGGCCTGTGCCTGCCGCGACATCGCATCTTCCAAGGCCTGTGGGATGTGGACGTCGCGGATCTCCACCGATTGCACGGTGATGCCCCACGGGTTGGTCTTTTCGTCCAGGATGCGCTGCAACTCGCGGCCCAGCGTCTCACGTTCGGTGATCATTTGCGACAGATCGTGCCGTCCGATGGATTCGCGCAGCGCCGTTTGCGCGCTCATCATGATGGCGTCGCTGAAATTGACCACCTCCAGGATCGATTTCTCGGCGTTCCACACCATCCAGAACACAATGGCGTCTACATTCACCGGCACGGTGTCGCGGGTGAGAGCAGATTCGGCCTTCACCTCCACCACGCGAACGCGCTGGTCCACATAGAGGCTGATTCTGTCGATCACGGGAACGATGATGAAGATTCCCGGACCGCGCAGCCCGATATAGCGGCCCAATCGGAGCACCGCCGCACGCTCCCACTGCTCGGCCACGCGGATGGCGAACAGGAAATAGAGGCCGACTACCAGACCGGCCACCGTAGGCGCTGGAGTGCTGTAGCGCGCGCTGAAAGCCAGGCCCAGGGCCAGGCAAACCAGGAACACGGCCGTACCCACGGCGCTTATTTGGAGCCTCGACGGCGAGGCTGAGGAACGGAACGGGCGAACGAGTGTTAACGGCAGCATGGTTCAGGTTCTCCTCTCGGATTGCAGGTCGTTCAAATAGCTGACTATGTCGGCTAACTCGATACCTTCAGCGCCGGCCCGAGCCAGGAGTTCGCCACAGAGCTGGCCGACGCGCCGCTGGCGTTCCAACCCGTCCGCAGCTGGCTTCTTGTCGGTTAGGAACGTACCCGTGCCTTGCTGCGTAGAGAGCACCTCGCGGATTTCGAGCTCCCGATACGCGCGGACCACGGTATTCGGATTGATTGCCAAGTCGACGGCCAGTTGGCGCACGGTAGGGAGCTGATCGCCGGGGCGCAGCGTACCGGCCGAGATGCCTCCCAACACTTGATCGATGATTTGGCGGTAGGCGGGAACGCCAGTGCGTTGATCCAGGTTGAACTGGATGCGTCGATCGGATTTACGGGCCGCAGGCAACTCATAGTGTATTAGTTATATAGTACACTGTCAATAGGTAAGTGTACTTTCGTCGTAAACTTCTGAGCCGGAATGACGTTTAATGGTTTGTAGGCTCATGAAAATTAGCAGTACCTTTCTGGCCCCCACCCTTTGCGGTCTCCTTCTGGTCCTTCCTTCCTTCGCCAAACCCAAGAAACCGAAACCGGCAAACGATGAGAAGCTGTTCCGAAAGAAGCTCTCCAAAGACGATCAGATCATCCACGCGCTGGATCGCCTGACGTTTGGGCCCCGTCCTGGCGACGTCGACCGCGTGAAGAAAATCGGTCTCAAGAAATGGCTGGACCAGCAGCTTCATCCCGACCGCATGAACGAGAATCCGGTGCTGGAAGCGCGGCTCCAGGCACTGGAGTCGCTGCGCATGACGCCTCTCCAAGCGGTGCAGCACTATCCGCCGCCGCAAATGATCAGGGCTATCGCGCAAGGCAAGCAGCCGTTGCCCGACGATCTGCTGCTGCGCGCCAGCGTGGAGCGGATGTTGGTGCGCTATAAAACTAGAATCGCGCAGGCATCGAACGCGCCCCTACCGCCCGACGCCAAGGAAGACCTGAAACCGATGCGTCCTCTGGAGGAGGTACTCACTCCGGCGGAACTGGAAACCGTGCGCGGCAACAATGGCGAGAAAAAGCGCGAGCTGCTGGAATCCATGCCGCAGGACAGAATCGAGGAAATGCTGATCGCGATGACACAGCGGCAGCGCCTGCAAGTCTTCGGTCCCGCTTCTAGTACCGTCCGCCGCGAGATATTTCTGCTCAACGGTCCGCAGCAGGTGGTGAATTACGATCTGGTCGATTCCAAGATGCTGCGCGCCATCGAGAGCACGCGCCAGCTGGCCGAAGAGCTGGACGACTTCTGGTTTAACCACTTCAATGTGTTCTACGACAAGGGCGCCGATCGCTTCCTGATCCCGCAGTACGAACGCGAGGCGATTCGGCCGCATGTGCTCGGCCAGTTCCGCGATCTGCTGGAAGCCACCGCGAAAAGTCCAGCGATGCTCTTCTTTCTGGACAATTCCGAATCCGTGCGGCCGGACCTGGACGCCAACGACAAGAAGCGGAAGATAAAGCGCGGCTTGAACGAGAACTACGGCCGCGAGCTGATGGAACTGCACACCCTGGGCGTGAACGGCGGCTATACGCAAAAAGATGTCACCGAAGTGGCGCGCTGCTTCACCGGTTGGGGCATCCAGGAGCCGCGCAAAGGCGGCGGCTTCTTTTATAACGACAAGCTCCACGACAAGGGCGAGAAAATGGTCCTGGGCCACGTGATCGCAGCCGGTGGAGGCATGGAAGACGGCGAGCAGGTACTGGATATTCTGGCGCGGCATCCTTCCACAGCTCATTTCATTTCCCAAGAACTGGCCCAGCGCTTCGTGGCCGACAATCCGCCGGAGTCGCTGGTGAACAAAATGGCGCAGACCTTCCTCTCCACCAGCGGCAGCATTCGCGAAGTGATGAAGACCATGCTGAATTCGAAGGAATTCTGGTCCGAAGGCGCCTATCGAGCCAAAGTGAAATCGCCGTTCGAGATGGTGGCCAGTTCGGCGCGTGCATTGAACGCGAATGTGATTGATGGATGGGCGCTTGCGAACCAAGTGGGCACGCTCGGTGAGCCTCTCTATCGCAAGTTGGAGCCCACGGGTTATTCGAACTTAAACTCAGAGTGGATCAATTCCGCCTCGTTGCTGGGGCGCATGAACTTCGCGCTGCAACTGGCGCAAAACCACGTGGAGAGCGTAAAAGTGGATGTGTCGCGCTTTGGTGACGACCCCGGCGAGGTGGCAAAGGCGCTCATGTTTCGCGCGATGTCGCCGCAGACTCGCGAGGCCATCGATAAAGCTTTGGAAGACAAGCAGAAGAATGCGGCGCTGGTTGCCGCGCTCGTAATCGGATCGCCGGATTTCCAAAAGAGGTAGTGCATGATGCCGTCTAGACGTGTTTTTTTGAAAGGCTCCGCGCTTGCGATGTTCGGCGTGGGCTCCATGCCGGTGTGGCTGTCCCGTTCGCTCTATGCGTCCGATGCCGCCGAAGGCCGTAAGAAGATCCTGGTGGCGATCTTCCAGCGTGGGGCGGTGGACGGCTTGAACATGGTGGTTCCGTTTGGAGAGCAGCGCTATTACGATCTGCGGCCATTGATCGCGATTCCGAAGCCGGACGGCACGCCGAATTCGGCTGTCGATCTGGATGGATTCTTCGGACTTCACCCCGCTCTCGCGCCTCTCAAGCCGATGTTCGACGCCCGGCATCTGGCGATTGTCGACGCCGTCGGCTCTCCCGACCCCACGCGTTCGCATTTCGACGCGCAGGATTATATGGAATCCGGGACGCCTGGCTATAAAGGCGCCACCGACGGCTGGTTGAATCGAGCGCTTCCGCTGCTTACGGGCCCTGCGTCTCCCTTACGTGCGGTCAGCCTGGGCGATACCTTGGCACGCAGCTTGCGCGGGCACAACGACGCCGTTGCAGTGCGCAACTTGAACGATTTTCAGGTGCACGACACACGCGGCGCGGCATCGTTTGAAAGCATGTATGAAAACTCGCTGGACACGATGCTGCATGGCACCGGCAAAGAGACGTTCAACGCCGTCAAGATCATGCAGTCGATCCAGAAGCAGACCTATGTGCCGGCCAGCGGCGCGAACTATGGCAACGGCGGCTTCGGCAAGAGCTTGCAGCAGATCGCGCAATTGATCAAGGCCAACGTGGGTGTGGAAGTAGCATTTGCCGACATCGGCGGCTGGGATACGCACGTCAACGAAACAGGCGGCCAGCCTACCAACGGCCAACTCGCCAACAATCTGGCGCAGTTCGGCCAGGCCCTCGCTGCCTTTTACCAGGACCTGGGCGATCGCATGCAGGACGTCACGCTGGTCACTATGTCGGAGTTCGGCCGCACCGTCAAAGAGAATGGCGATCGTGGTACCGACCACGGCCACGCGAATGTCATGTTCGTGCTGGGCGGCGACGTGCGCGGCGGCAAGGTTTATGGCGATTGGCCGGGACTTCAGGAAGAACAGCTCTACGACGGCCGTGACTTGGCGCTTACCACCGATTTTCGCGACGTCCTGAGTGAACTGGTATCCCGGCACCTAGGCAACTCCAACTTAAAATCCGTCTTCCCTGGTTATGAAAGCCCGAAATTCCGCGGCTTGTTAGGCTAACGTCTCTTCAGGCAATCTTCAGCAGTTTCCACTAGGCTGAAGCACGAGAAGCCTCGTGAAATGCCTGACCTCGATCCTGCTGCTGGCGTTTGCCTCGAACGCGCTGGCGCAAACGGCTACACTGCGCGGTCAGGTGACCGACCAAGCCGGAGCCTTAGTTCCGGGCGCCAAAATCACCGTGACTGGACCAGGCGATCATGTTCAATCCACCACGGCAGACGGCAACGCAGCTTATTCCTTTACCGGCCTTGCACCGGGCGACTATACGGTATCGGGTTCAGCGCCCGATCTCATCACTCCGCGGAGCACCGCCATTTCGCTCCGATCGGGCGTCCAAACGCTGAATCTTCAGTTGGACGTGGTTACAACCACGCAGCATGTCGTCGTTCAAGACAATACGGGGCCAACGGTCACCGTTGATCCCTCCAACAACGCGGGCGCTCTGGTGCTGCGCGGCGACGATCTACAGGCGCTTTCCGACGACCCGGACGATCTTGCGTCGGACCTGCAAGCCCTGGCTGGCCCTTCCGCGGGGCCCGGCGGCGGAGTGATTTATGTCGATGGTTTCAGCGGTGGTGAAATCCCGCCCAAAGATTCTATTCGCGAGATTCGCATCAATCAGAATCCTTTTGCGCCCGAGTACGACCGGCTTGGTTATGGCCGCATTGAAATTTTCACCAAGCCCGGCGCCGATCGTTACCGCGGCACGCTGGATTACAATTACGCGAACGATATTTGGAACTCCCGCAATCCGTACTCGGCGCAGAAAGCTCCGCTGTTGCTCAACGAATTCGAAGGCAACGCTGGCGGCCCCATCAACCAACGCGCGTCTTTTACCTTCGACGGCCAACGGAACATGGTGGATAACGGCGCTATCGTCAACGCCGTCACGCTGAATCCTCAGACGCTGGCCATCCAACCTTACTTCAGCATCTACACAGTCCCGCAAGTTCTTACTCGCGCCAGCCCTCGCATCGACTATCGATTGAACGATAACAACACGCTGCAAACCCGCTATTCGATCACTCAATCCGACATCGATGGCGCCGGTATCGGTACTTTCGACTTGCCCTCGCGTGGCTATGACTATGGCTATTTGAATCAAACCGTCCAGATCACCGAAACCGCCGTTCTCGGCAGCAGCATCAATGAGACGCGCTTCCAATATTTCCGCAGCGCAAGCCATCGGCTGGCGAAAAGCGATGCTCCAGAGATTGAAGTGATCGGATCGTTCAACGACGGTGGCTCCCAACTCGGCCGGTCGTACGACACGCAGAATACTTTCGAGCTTCAGAACTATACGACGACGGTGAAGGGCGCGCACATCTGGAAATACGGCGTGCGCTTGCGCGGCTATCTGGAAAACAACGTCTCGCCCAACGACTTCAACGGGACGTTCATCTTCAGTTCGATTGAGAGCTATCGTCAAACTCTGCTCGGCGTCCCCGGCAGCGGTCCCGCCCAGTTCACCTTGAACGCGGGCCAGCCCAGACTGACGGTTCATCAAGCGGATCTGGGAGCGTTCGTTGGTGACGACTGGCGGGTGAGACCCAATATCACTCTCAGTCTTGGCCTGCGTTATGAAACGCAGACGAATATTCATGACTGGCGCGACTTCGCTCCCCGGCTGGCTGTCGCGTGGGCGCCTGGAGGCAACGCCAAGAACCCGCGTCCCAAAACCGTATTACGCGCCGGCTTCGGAATCTTCTATGATCGCTTTGCGCTGACGAATATCATTACTGCTCGCCGGTACAACGGGTTGCTGCAACAGCAGTACGTCATTACTGCTCCCGATTTCTTCCCTACCATACCGTCGCTGGAGGGACTGCAAGCCGCGCCGCAAGCGATTGAAGAGTTGAGCTCTAGTTTGCGCGCACCCTACATTGTCCAATCGTCGGCGACAGTGGAGCGCCAATTGCCCTGGAACACGACGCTCGCGGTCACCTACACGAACTCCCATGGCTTGCATCAGTTGCTCACGAACGATATTAATGCGCCACTGCCAGGCAGCGAAGCGTTCCCGCTCGGCCAGCCAGACCCGGTGTTCTTGATGGAGTCGGCAGGCCTTTACAATCAGAACCAGTTCGTGGTGAACGTAAATGCCCGCGTGAATCCCGCGTTCTCATTGTTCGGCTTCTACGTGCTCAATCGCGCGATGAGCAATACGGACGGCCTCGGCACGTCGCCGCCGAATCCTTACAACTTCACCGGCCAGTATGGTCCTGCAGCGACGGATGTGCGCAATCGTGCCACTATCGGCGGATCCATCAACAGCCGTTGGAATATCCGGCTGAACCCCTTCGTTGTTATCCAGTCCGGTGTCCCGTTCGATATCACCACTGGAACGGATCTCTACGGCACAACGTTGTTCAATGCCCGCCCCGGCTTCGCTACCGACCCCAATAAGCCGGGCGTGATCCTGACGTCTTATGGCCTGCTCGATCCCAATCCCACACCCGATGAGAAACTCGTGCCGAGGAACTACGGCCGAGGTCCGGGGCAGATTTCCGTGAATCTGCGCATCTCCAAAACATTCGGTTTTGGCGGGGAGCGCGGTGGATCGCAGAAGGCATCCGGCGGTCAGCAAATTCAAACGGGAGGAGCGGCAAATCCAAACCTAGCGACCGGCCGAGGTTTGGGATCGATCATTGCCGCGCCCTCCACCAGCCATCGCTACAACTTCAGTATTTCGATGGCTGCGCGCAATGTCTTGAACCACACCAATCCAGGACCCATCGTTGGCGATATCACCTCGCCTTTGTTCGGACAGGCGAATCAAACGGCCGGGACGCTCAATGGAGAAGGCTTTTCCGAGAATGGCGACAACCGGCGTCTGGAACTGCAACTCCGCTTTACATTCTGACCAACTGACCAATGACACACGACACGTTACACTGGGGCCAGGAGGATTCCTGGTGCTGATCGTCATGCGTGCGCAGGCCACCGAGCAGGACATCACTCAGGTTTGCGCCAGAATTCAGAGCCTCGGCTTCCGCGCCCACGTCATGCCCGGCGCCGAGCGAACCGCTGTCGGCATCACGGGCAACCACGGCCCCGTTCCCGCAGAGGAGTTCGAAAGCCTGGCGGGAGTGGCCGAAGCCATTCCAGTTTCAAAGCCCTACAAACTGGTGAGCCGCGAAGTGAAGCCCGACAATACGGTTGTCGATGTCGCTGGGGTGCTGGTTGGAGGGCCGGAACTAGCGATGTGCGCGGGGCCTTGTTCGGTGGAGAGCCGGGAGCAGATCCTGGAAGCGGCACGCGCCGTGAAAGCCGCGGGCGCCCAGCTCTTGCGCGGTGGCGCTTACAAACCGCGAACGTCGCCTTATGCTTTCCAGGGACTGGGTGAAGAAGGTCTTCGATATTTGGCCGACGCCCGCGCGGAGACCGGGCTCGGCATCGTGACCGAAGCCATTGATGTGGAAACGTTCGATCTGGTGGAAGAGTATGCCGATTGCCTCCAGATCGGTGCGCGCAACATGCAGAACTTTTCGCTGCTGCGCCGCGCCGGCCGTGCGCGCAAACCCGTGCTGCTCAAGCGCGGCATGTCGTCCACGCTCGAAGAATTCCTGATGGCCGCTGAGTACATACTGTCTGAAGGCAATTATCAGGTAATCCTGTGCGAGCGCGGCGTTCGAACTTTTGCCGATCACACCCGCAACACGCTGGACCTGAGCGTTGTTCCGGCGGTTCAGCGCTTGAGCCACTTGCCCATCATCGTCGATCCGAGCCACGGCACCGGCAAGCGCGACAAGGTTCATCCCATGGCTCTGGCCGCGGTGGCCGCGGGTGCTTCCGGGCTGATTGTCGAAGTGCACCCGAACCCCGACCGCGCGCTGTCGGATGGCGCCCAGTCGCTATTCCCGGATCAATTCCGCGAGCTTGCCGAGGAATCTCGCGCCATCGCGGATCTTTTGAAGCAGCGGAGAGCGTTGGCGGAAGCCCGGCTGGCTACGGCCCGGCTGGCTCCCGTACTTTCCTAAGGATCATCATGAGTGCCGTCAAAATCATACGCGCGCACGAGCTGGATACTAATACGCCGCAGACTTCGGGCATGACACGGGCCGCGGCCATCGATCACGCCCGCACGGGTGCCACGAAGATTTGGGCCGGGACGGTGTCCATCCAGCCCGATGCCAAGACCGGCGCGCATCATCACGGCGATTTGGAGACGGTCCTCTATATCATCAAGGGTCGCGCGCGATTCCGCTGGGGCGAACATCTGGAATTCGCCGATGAAGCGGGGCCGGGCGATTTCGTATTCGTCCCCCCGTACCTTCCGCATCAGGAAATCAACGCCGATCCAAACAATCCGGTGGAAGCTGTGGTTGTTCGCAGCGGGCAGGATCCGATTGTGGTGAATCTCGATATCCAGAGTCCGGAACCGCCATCAGCCTCGCGATGGATCGATCCGGTGCACAAGAGCTAACAGCAGAGCTTAGTCGTTTTTGGAACTGCTGCTCGACGCCGGCTTGGAGTCGCTCTTACTTTCGGGCTTGGTACCCGTATCGCCTGAGCTCTTGCCCGACGACTCCGTTTTACTGGAACCGTCCGATTTGCCCGACTCGGACTTCCAGGACTCAGACTTCTCGCCCTTGGATTCGGACTTCCCTGAGTCTTCCTTATGGGAGTCCGGCTTGGCTGGCCCGCTACCGCTGCCCTTGGCGTAGTCCGTCACATACCAGCCCGAGCCTTTGAACTGGAAAGAGGGCGCGGACATGAGACGATGCACGTGTCCACCGCACTTTTCGTGAACGGTCACCGGCTCGTCGGCAAACTTCTGGATCACCTCGAAGGTTTCGCCGCAGCCTTCGCATTTGTATTCGTAAATGGGCAACTGTCGAACTCTATTGCGGAGGTGCGTTCGATGGCGTGGGAACGTTCAGCGGCGTCAGGATCGGAAGATGGTCCTGCGACTTGGCATCGCCCTGGCCATTGGAAACCACATCGCTCTTCCCCTTGGTGACCACTTCCACCGCCTTCTTGAGCAAAATGTCTTCGCCAGAGGGCTGTTGCGGGGGTTCTACTGCCTGCGGGTTGCCGTCATCGTCCACGGTCACTGGCTCAGTCTCCTGCACCGGAACCGAAGGCGTGACACCCGTATCCTGGATAGCTTTGCCGGACGGCGAATAATACTTCGCCACCGAGAGAATCACGGCCGATCCGTCATCCATCGTGATCGGCTTGCGGATGGAGGCGTCGCCATACGTCCGCTCGCCTACCACCTCGGCGCGCTTGTCGTCCATCAAGGCCGCCGCCGCGATCTCAGCTCCATCGGCTGTGCCGCGGTCCACGATTACCGCCAACGGAAGGTGGGTGCGATCGTTGGCCGGGTCCGCATTCACGTCGTGGCGTTCCACTTTCTGGCCTTCGCTGTAAGTGATGAGTCCCTTGTCCAGAAACACGTTCGCAAGCTGCTCGCCCGCTTCAGGACCACCGGTGGAGCAATGGCGCAGGTCCAGAATCAATTCCTTGGCGCCCTGTTTCTGCAGGTCTTCCACTTGCGTGGCAATGTCTTTCACGCGGTTGCCGTCCAGACTCGCAGCCTGGATCAAGCCCACCTGATCGGGAAGCATTTTCGCGGTCACCGCCGGATATTCGATCATGGCGCGCGTCAGAGTCAGCTTCTGCGGCTCGGGCTTACGGAAACGGAGCACGCCCAACTCGACGGTACTGCCCGGATCGCCTTCCAGCAATAGCTGCGCGAACGCCAGCGGCATGTCGCGCGTTGCGACGCCATTGATGGTTTCGAGAACATCGGTTGTGGTGAGCCCGGCTTTGGCGGCGGGCGATCCCGGAATCGAATCCACGATACCCACATATCCGAACTTCTTCGAAAGGATCAGGCCGACAGCGGCCTTATGCTGATCCTTGCTCTTGAGCCATTGTTTATACTGATCGGCGTTCAAGTAGCTGGCGTACGGGTCGATCGACTCGAGCAGCCCATTCAGCGCGCCCAGCGTGACGCTCTTCATGTCGGGCTCTTCCACGTAATCGCTCTTGATTCGCGAGAGCACTTCGGTATAAACGGCAAGGTGCCGATAAGTATCTTCGGGGGAAGCGCTCTTGCCGCGCATGGCGCCAAACAACAGCACAAAAACGAGGCAAGTGGAGGTGGATGCAACAAAAAACTTTATACGCCTAGTCATAAATAAGGGCCCAAGGACCGTCTGTATTCAGTATAGCTTGGCTTTGGCGGTACCGGCGGAACGAAGCATTGTAAAGGCCGCGTAGATCACAACCAGCACCACTAGCCATCGCACGGCGGTAACCGGGAGGTTCTTGAAGATCAAGGCGGCAATCAAGACGCCGGGAAGCCCCCCTAATCCCAAGCCGAGGGCGACTCTTGGACTATAGCTACCCGCCTGGATAAATCGGGCGCTCGCCACCGGCATCAGAAAGGCGCACGATCCCATCATGATCGGAAAGGCGGCCTTGGGGTCCATTCCGAGCAGGCTCACCAGGATCATGCACGGCGCGTAGAGCCCGATGCCCAAGGTCATCAGAGCGCCTAGCATCAGACTGCCAATCACCCCCGCCCACAACCGCCAGTGGTCAAGGATCAACGCATTTCCACCCGCCGGGAACAGATTCAGGTTCTGCATCAAAAAGAAGCATGCCGCCGCCACCAGCGCGATACCCATTCCGATCTGCACCCAGCGGCGAGGCCAGCTTGCTACGATCCCCGCGCCGAACCAAGCTCCGCAGACAGCGGCCGCCATTAACAGGACCAACGTCAGGGTGTCGACATTCACGATGGCGATGAACAGAAATGCCTCCAGCAGCGTGGGCAGCGCATGGCCGACATTGAGCGTGCCAGGGATCTTTTCATCCGGCACCATGTGACGGAATTTGAAAATGCTGGTGGTGGGCGCGAACGAGCCGATCCCGAGCGTATCAAAAAAATTGGTGATCATCCCGAGGAAAAGCTCGAAGATGGATGGAATGCCGGGCGCGCGCTGTTTGCTTCGGAACCAAACCCAGCCCAGGAAGACCGTGAACGCGCCCAAAGCTACAAACAGCCAGCCACGCGCGTTGAGCATTAGCTTAGCTAGCCTTTACGGTCGACCTTGGCTGCGCCATAGGTGCATGCAGTGCGCTTTGAACGCGACAAATCTCAGCACCGATCTGATCCTCGGCCACGACCGACTCAATAATCACCGGGGTGGACGGCGGAATCAGGTGGGTTACTTCCTGGAATCCCAGGATGCTAACGAAAGAGAGCCGGTCGTGCTTGTTCTGTGTGTTCACTTCGCTAATATGAACTTGGCGAAGGCGGGAACCGAAGCGTTTAAGCATTTGGTACGCCTCGGTCATAGACGTATCCACCTGACGGGCATGACCGATGTCGAAGCAGAACGACGCCTGAGGGAACTCGCTAAACAGATACTCTAACTCCCGAACGGTTCGGCCAATTGGCTTGCGTTTGTCCATGTTCTCAACGCATAGCAGGTCACCTAGCAGCCTCCAAAGCGAAAAGTCGTGTAGAGTATCCGGATGAACAATGATAGGCCACGCACGATGTCGAGCCTCATAGAGCTCTTGAAAGATCCATGCCTCATCCTGGGGCGAGAACTCGCTCGGGGCATGAATGGAGACGTAGCTGAACCTGGAAAGATCGAGATCGTCTAGCGCCTCTAGCAGCGGGAGGAGTTCATGCTTACGAATCGCCGAAAGCTCAACTACGTTAACAGGCTGATCCCGGAGCATAAACAAAGCTTGCCTGAAATCTGAGAGAGCTAGCGCTCCAGTCGAAAAGCCAAGTGGCTGCATCAGACAACTCCATAAAGACGCGTCAGCAAACCTAGTTCTGACTGTTCATCGAAGAGCATCTCAAGAATTGAATCCCTGAAACGGTGGCTCATTGTTCGAGCCTGTCGATAAAGAGGATCGTGATCGCCGGAGCCCTCGGCAAGGGTTTCCAAATGTTTCCGAAGGCCATCGTCCCTCAAAATGCCAAGGAACTCATCATAGGCACCGAAGAGCTGTGACAGCGTGGCGTACAAATGTGTGTGCTCGATTCCGAACGTCGCGATGATATCAAGGGGCTTATCGGAAAAGATTGCATCAACAACGTTAACGACTTCGAGGCGCAAGTCTTCGTCACCAAAAACGGACTCGCGTCCTTCCTCTGGGAAGATCAGATGACAGCGAAAGCATGCCACAAGTCCCGAGATGTAGAGGAGCTTGCGTGACATTCGCAGCTTAATATTTCTTATGGCCCACCCCTGACCGGATCGAGTACGGAGCTTGTAGGCAAAGTCGACGGTCATAGTGCGCCAGAATCGGGCTATGTCGTTTAGTAAGAAGTGTGGAATGTGATGGCTGTGGACAGTTGTGCCTCGCCAGAAGCTTAGATCCTCGAGAAGATACCTCTTCAGTATGTTTTTGACGACACGTCCAAAAGCAGGAGCAATCTACGTGTGAGGTTCCTGTTAGTATCATCCTCCCCACCTATTCTGTGGATCAGGTCGTGACTAGAAACAAACGCGTCGAACGTACCCTCCCGTCCCACGCTCTTCGTTGCCACTTCCTTAATCTTCTTCTGTGCGTCGAGAAATAGTGCGTGATGATTCGGATCAGCAATTCCATCCACTAACAGGTTCCAGTCAATGTCACTACCAGACGTGAATTCTTCTCGGCCTAGTGAACCCAAAACGACAACACTCGTATCGTCCGAGTCCGAGTCCGCAAGCGCGCGCTTCAAAAGGGCAAGCGTTTCACGAGAAAACTTACGGGCCGCTTCGATATTGGGCCATTGCACTCCAATGCGCCGGCTGAGTTCCAGCGTTGGATAGGACGGCTCTCCCATGAGTCTACCTATAATCGCACTTCTTGGCGCCAGTGCTAGTGCGTGACCAGCTCTTCCCGCGCGCCAATCTGGCGCAGGCAGCGATCAATCCACTGCTTGGTCACCTTTTCCTGCACGCCATTCTGCGAGAGTCGCGTGCGAAGGCTGGCGAAGTCGACGTGATCCATCTGCTGGTCCTGATTGAAGCAGGAGAACACCACGGTCTCTTCGCCAGTGATCGGATCCTTATGCTGCTGCAAGCACTGCGCGCAGATTTCCTTCATCATGCACTGCATCGGAGAATTAATACTCGCGATGGCTTTGTGGCCGTGTTTAAGATAGGGCGCCAACACGGCATAGCGCGCCCTCTGTACCGCGTGCATCATCGCATCGGAGCCGATGACAACCAGGCGGTCCACCGAACTCAGCGGAATCTCCGGCTCGGCATTCATCGGAGTATCGAGCGGAATTTCCGGCTCCGCAAGATCGCCTCGGGCGTAAGCTGCCATGGCATCCACGATGTTTCCGACGAACGCCTTGTCCTGCACTCGATCGGGCGTGAACCCGGGCGCCTCGTCGCAGCACCACACCACGACGTCGGCGGCCTTTTCGATCTCTTCCACCTTGTAACGGTCGATCATTTTCTTGTAGCCGGCGAAATAAATGGTGCGCGATCCGCTGGCGCGCAGTTGCTGGCCGATGGAGAACAATACGGCATTACCCAGGCCGCCGCCCACCAGCAACACGGTCTCGCGCGAGGGCGTTTCGGTGGGCGTACCGGTCGGCCCCATCAGGATCACCGGTTCACCGGGCTTGAGCAAAGCACACAAATCCGAAGATCCGCCGACCTCGAGAACGATGGTTGAGAGCAAGCCTTTTTCCCGGTCGACGGAAGCGCCCGTCAGCGCCAGTCCCTCCATCGCCAGAGCGGTTCCGTTCACGCGCGTCGCCAGAGTCTCGTAGTTTTGCAGCCGGTAGAACATTCCCGGCTCAAAAGCTCGAGCGGCCATCGGCGCTTGCACCACCACTTCCACGATGTTCGGAGTCAGCCGAATCACGTCCTTCACCACTGCGCGCAACTCGGCATTCAAACGCGCCACCAGCGCCTCGGGCTTAGGTTCTTCGGGCGATCGCCTCGACAGCAGGTGCGTCACCACGGGGAAGCCTTGCTTCGCGCTGGCCATGGCCTTCACCACGTTGCCCGCATAGGAGGGATGCAGGTCGCCGAAGAAGCTGACGCCTCGGCCGTCCGGGCGAATGGATGTAAGCACGCGCGACGCCTTCGGCTTGGCCACACGCTCCGGTTTCACCGGCTGTCCTTCCTCGTCCACGGCCTGGAACCACTTGCCGTCCAGGAAGACGTTGTCAGGATCTTCGCGGCCGAGAACCGTATTGGGCTGCGTGCCCGCCGCAACCAGGATCGATTTCGCAGGCAGCCGCACTGGCTCGCCCGTCGCGCTCATCTTGCCGGTGGCGGGATCGAATGTATGCCTCATCACATGCAGGGCAGCCGCGTGACCAAAGCTATCCACCTCAACCGATTCGGGCGTCAGGCATTCGGCGAACCGGATACCCTCTTCCAGCGCCTTCCACACTTCTTCGTGATTCAACGTGTAGCTGGGTGAATCGATCATCCGGCGGCGATAGGCAATCGTCACGCCGCCCCAGGAGTTGAGCAAGCCAATCAGGTTCGGTTTGCGGCCTTGCTTGGCGGCAGCCGCCCTCTCCACCCGAATCGCGCGCGCATGCGACAGGAATTCGTCGGCGGTTTGAGTTTCCTCCACGCTCCATCCGGCGCGAACTTCGGTTTCGCCCTTCTCCGCAACCAGAGTTTCGTAGCGCTTCAGGAATTTCTCCACTTGCACCACGTAGTAGGCGAGCGATTCGGTGGCCGTGTCCACAGCCGTCAGCCCGCCGCCGATCACCGCCAACGGCATGCGGATCTGCAGATTCGCGACCGAATTGGTTTTGGCAGCGCCGGTGAGCTGCAGCGCCATCAGGAAATCGGATGCCTGACGCACACCTCGCGCCAGCCCGTTCTTCATCGGAATCACAGTCGGGCGGCCCGCACCGGCGCAGAGCGCCACGTGATCGAAGCCCATCTCAAACGCGCTGTCGATGGTCAAGGCTCCGCCAAAGCGTACGCCGCCGAACATCGCGAACTCTCGCCTCCGCTCCAGCAGCAGGCGGATAATCTTCAGGAAATTTTTGTCCCAGCGAACGGTGATCCCGTATTCGGCCACGCCGCCGAACCCGGCCATGACGCGGTCGTCCAGCGATTCATAGAGATCGCGAATATCGCGGATCGGCCGGAATTGCGAGCGCTTTCCCAAAGCATTCACGCCCACGATCTCCTCGGGCAGAGGCTCGATTTTCAAACCATCGATCCCAACCACGGTGTGGCCATCGTTCATCAGGTAATGCGACAGCGTGAATCCGGCGGGACCAAGCCCCACCACCAGCACCTTGTACCCGCTCGGCGCGAGCGGCAGCGGGCGAACGAAGTTCAACGGGTTCCAGCGCGTCAGCAGGCTATAGATTTCAAAGCCCCATGGCAGTTCCAGCACATCCTTGAGCGACCGGGTCTCCACTTGCGGAATGTCCACCGGATCCTGCTTCTGGAAAATGCAGGCTTTCATGCAGTCATTGCAGATGCGATGCCCGGTTCCGGCCGCCATCGGGTTGTCGATGGTGACAATCGCCAGAGCTCCCACGGTGTAGCCTTGCTGCTTCACCATGTTCATCTCGGAGATCTTTTCGTCCAGCGGGCAGCCCGCCAACGTGACGCCGAACACGGTCTTCTTGAACTCGCCGGTTTTTTCCTTGAGACCCGTGGAGCAGCTATCTTTGCCCTGGTTGTGGCACTTGATGCAGTAATTGGCTTGATCCAGCGCGCCTGCCAGCGCCATCCCAGGATCGGTCAGATGGAATCCTTCGCGAACGCGCCATTCTTCCTCGGGAAGGCGCAATCTGGCGATGCCGCTCTCCGCCGACGTTTCCACTGGCACCAGATGCAGTGGATCCAGCTTGTGCGCCACTTTGAACAGAACGTCGCGGTGGTGCTTCTTTCTTCCTGCGTCAGACAAAGCTGCCCACGCAGCGTAACGCGCGGCGATTTGTATCGGCTCCAGGTAATCCGCCTCGGACTCCAGCCAGCCGGAAACGCGCGTGAAAAAGCTTCCCTCGGTGACGGGCTCGCCGAAAATAGCTTCCAATTCGCGACCCAACCCCGGGCCGTCGATGGCTTCCGCCTGCTCCTTGGAAACGCCACTAATAGCCCGCTTTTGGATGAACTTACGCTTGAAAGCAAAGAACGGGGCGAGTGCGTTGTGCCGCGCTTGCAGCGCCTCTATTTCTTTAGCAATGCCAAACAGGTCGCCCAGAAAATCCTCGACGTGCGGCGCCAAAGCGATAACCAGCTCAGACTGCTCCTTGGCGGTCCTGGCCCCAGGATTGGAACGCGCATCGAGAAGCTGGACATGCAGCCCGATGTCGGACCCTGAGAGCTGACCAAGAAAGGCGGCATCCAGACGCAGGAGCCCATCGCGGGAATACAGGTCCTCAAAATGGAGGCCAAAGCCGAGCTCACATTGGTCGGAAGTAGCTGACATTTCTATAGTTATTAGACCGGTGGCCGCGCGGCAGAACTTAAGATGAGGGGCCCGCGGAACAGGAGCTTATAAGAGCATTGTAACAGGCGGTTCGATGCCGAGCGAATAGCTAAACAGAGGCATTAGCCCGGACCGAGGCATTGTATCCAACCGCGCATTGTCAAAAAGGAATTCATCCCGGATGCCTGCGCCGCCATTCAAAGAGCACGACGCCCGCGGCTACCGACACGTTGAGCGATCCGATGGCACCCGCCATGGGAATGCGGACCAACACGTCGCAATGCTTTTTCACCAGCTCATGTAAACCGTGGCCCTCGCCACCCAGAACGAAGACCGTGGGCTGGGAGTATTCAATCTCGGAATAGAGCTGGCCGCCGCGTTCATCTAAACCGTAAATCCAGAAGTTGCGCTTCTTTAGATCCTCAAGCGTCTGGTTGACGTTTCCCACGCGAACGACAGGCAAATGTTCCAGCGCTCCAGCGGCTGCCTTGGCCACGGTCTCCGTCAACCCGGCGGCTCGACGATCAGGCACGATCACCGCGCTTGCTCCTGCCGCTTGCGCGGTGCGAATGATGGCGCCGAGGTTATGCGGGTCCTCCACGCCGTCCAAGACAATCAGCAACCGTGCCTGGGGCAGCACCTGATCCAGTTCCGTATAACGATGCGCGGCGCCAAACGCCACAACCCCTTGATGCGTCGCGCCGTTGGAGGCCCGATCCAATGCTTCTCGCGGCTCAAACCGCAGCGTGACGGAGCGCTCGCGCGCCAGATCGATGATTTCCTGCAGCCTGGGACCGCCGGCGCCTCGCGCGATCAACACGCGATCGAACTGGCGGCCCGCGCGCAGGGCTTCGCGAACGGGATGCACTCCCGCGATCACGTGGCTGGCGGCTGGCCGCCGGTCATGGTCTCTCTCGGCGCCCGTTGTCGCGCTCTTCGCCGGATTGAGCCTCGGCGCTCGATTCCTGGTTGGATGTTTCGTAGTATTCAGTGTAAAAAAAAGATCGTGAAATCCTCAATGGGTTTGCTAGAATGTCTCAAGCATGCCCGAGCCGCTCGCCGGCGAACTTCGTCCTGAAATTCCGGATAAGCTCTATTTCCGCATTGGCGAGGTCAGTCGTCTGGCTGGGATCAAACCGTACGTTCTCCGCTTTTGGGAGACTGAATTCTCTTCATTAGGACCCAAGAAGTCCGGTAAAGGGCATCGTTTGTACCGGCGCAAGGACGTGGAGCTGGTGCTCGAAATCAAGCGCCTGCTGTACGATAAGCGCTACACCATCGAAGGCGCTCGAAAGTACCTGGATTCGCGATCGCGGGAAATAGGAGCGAAGTCTTCTGCTTTGGGTGGTGGAAAGCCCGCACGCTCGCAATCGGCGCTGTTCGGCGATGCTGGTCCGGCGCTGGACGCAATCCGCAAAGAACTCACCGAGATTCTGCAGCTTCTTAGCTAAACCGCACGCTCCCGCTTCCTCCGCTCATACATCTCCCCGGTTCGCCGATAAGCAAATTTATAGACGCACCAGGCGGGACGCCGCTTGGTGCCGCTGTTTATGGGAAGGATTGCATGATCCGGCTGACGCGCATCAATCGGGTTCCGTTGGTTCTGAACTCGGACCTGATTGAGCACGTGGAGGCAACGCCGGATACGGTGATCGCGTTAACCACGGGTCAAAAACTCGTCGTCCTGGAGTCCTCCGAGCAAGTAGTCGAAAAGGTGATTGAATTTCGCCGCTTGATTGCAAACCGACCAGAGCTCACGGCCGTGCATGAGGACTAAAGGCCCAGCACGAAGACCGAGTTTGAGAAGCCGAGTCTAATTATGGCGGATCAAGGCAAGCCACTGACTGCGACGCCCAGATCACGCCCCGTTCCTCGCAGGTCCAGCCGCACCCGCCCGGATGTCGCCACCTTTCTGGGGCTTATTCTCGCCTTCGGTGGAATTGTCGGCGGCCTGATCATGGAAGGCGGGCGACTCAAGGACATCTCGCAGATTACCGCGGCCATCATTGTTCTGGGCGGCACTTGCGGCGCCGTCATGGTGAGCACCCCTATGAATGTGCTCATCGGCGCGGCCCGCCGCCTGATCCATGTATTCCTGGACAAGATCGAAACCCCAGACGCGGTGATCGAAGAACTGATCGGCTATGCCGCCTCGGCACGGCGGAGCGGGCTGGTGGCGCTCGAGGACGAGGCCATGCAGGTCCAGGACCCGTTCCTCCGCAAGGCCCTCAATCTTGCCGTGGATGGTACCGATCTTCAGGAGATACGGAACATGATGCAGCTGGAAATCGAACTGAGCGAAAATCAGGGGCTCGCCGAGGCCCACGTGTTCGAATGTGCGGGCGGCTACTCCCCCACCATTGGAATCATCGGCGCGGTAATGGGTTTGATCCAGGTGATGAAGAACCTCGCCAACATCGAGGAAGTGGGTCATGGAATTGCTATCGCCTTTGTTGCTACGGTGTACGGCGTTGGCTTGGCGAATGTCGTGCTGCTGCCCGTCTCCACCAAAATCAAAGCTCGCATTGAAAGCGAAACCTCGCTGAAAGAACTAAAGCTCGAAGGCGTAGTCGGAATAGTTGAAGGAATGAACCCCAAGCTAATCCGCCACAAGCTGGAGGCTTACCAGCGTCAATCCAACAAGGCGGAGGACGCGGGGGGCCGTGGTCGCAGAGAGGCGGCGGCATAGCGGGCCGTCGCCCCAGGCGGCTAACGGGCAAAGCATATGGCGCGAAAAAAGCAGCAGTCCCATCCCAATCACGAGCGCTGGCTGGTATCCTACGCGGACTTCATCACGCTCCTCTTCGCATTCTTCGTTGTCATGTTCGCCACCGCGCAAACCGACAACGCCAAAACTCGGGCTGTCTCTGAATCGATTAAGAAGGCCTTGGAAGGGGATTCATTCAAAAGTGCGTTTTCGATGCTGCTGGGCGGATCGGGCGACGTGAAGGGCCAGGGGATAGCCCAGCGGCCGGGCTCGGGAGGCGACAAATTGAACGCCGGCGATCGCGCCGGATTGACGCTGGCGGACCTGCTGCCGATTTTGTCCCAAGCGTTGCAGCAAGAGATCCAGAGCGGCCGGTTGTCGCTCCACATGACCTCGCGCGGCCTCACCATCAGCTTCACTCAGGCCGCCCTGTTCCCTTCGGGCGAAGATGAGATCTCCCGCGACTCTTATCCCACCATTCAAAAGATCGCCGACGCCATGAACAAGGTGCGCAATCCCGCGCGCGCCGAAGGCCATACCGACTCCGTTCCTATCCATAACTCGCGCTTTCGCAGCAATTGGGAGCTTTCAGCCGCGCGCAGTATCGCGTTGCTGGAACTGTTCACCACCTTCGGCATCGCGCGCGATCGGCTTTCCATGGCCGGTTACGCAGACACCGACCCGATCGACAACAATGACACCGAGGAGGGGCGGCAAAAAAACCGTCGCGTCGACATGGTTATCTTGAACGAAAATGGAGCCAAAGGCGAACCCGACAGGCTGCTGGATCATCCCACCGGCAAGCATTAAGAACGGGCTAGGGTGCGGATTCGGCCAGTTGCCGCAGTATTTCCTGCGCGGCTTTCTGACCGGCGCTTTTCTTCGACAGGCCTTCGGCCCGGCTCACCCAGTCCCGCCCCACGCGCACTTCCACCAGAAAGGTCTTGGCGTGCTCGGGCCCGCGTTCCTCCACGATGGCGTAGCGCGGCTGCGGCAGCTTCCTGGATTGCGCCACTTCCTGAAGGGCGCTCTTGTAGTCGGTGGCCAGCGCGGCTTCGTTCGATGGTTCGGCTTCTCCAATAACATGCTGCAGGATAAAGCGCCGCGCAGGCTCCATCCCGCCATCCAAATAGAGAGCTGCGATCAGTGCCTCCACTGCGTTGGCCAACAGCGCCTTCTTCTCCCGGCCGCCGCTCATCTCTTCGCCACGTCCCAGCAGTAAATAGTCGCCCAATCGCAACCGAGCGGCCACTTTGTGCAGGTGCGACGCGCTCACCAGTTGGGCTTTGAATTTAGACAGGCGGCCTTCCGGATACTCAGGATTGGCCGCCACCAAAGCGTCGCTCACTACAAATCCGAGGATCGAGTCGCCCAGAAACTCCAGTTGTTCGTTGTCGCTGGCCGCGGCGCTGGAAGTCTTCTCATAGACACTGGACCGGTGCGTGAACGCACGAGCCAATAATTCCCGGTTTTCGAATTGATAACCGAGTGCCTCTTCCAGTGCTTCCGGCTCCCGTTCCACTGCCTGACCTACACTCAATGCCGGGGCGCTCCGGTTAAGGCTGTTTGTTCTCGGCCGGCGGCGCGGTATTGGCTGGAGGAGCGCCGGCTGCTGGAGCGGCGGCAGGAGCCGCGGGCTTGCGTTTCGCGATGTCATTCTTCATGGACTCGGCAATGGATTTCACTTGGGGCGGAGCGTTCGGAGAATTGATGGCCTTGTCCAAAGTGAATGTTGCGTTGTCCAACTTGCCGGTAGTCATGTAGACCTGGGCCAAGCGAACCAGCGTCGCCGGATTCGGCGTCGTGCCAGTGGCAAGAGCCTCTTTATAGTTGTTCGCCGCGCCATCGTAGTTTTTCCGCACCACATCCGCCATTCCCATCGCCTCAAAGGCTTGGGCTTCCATGTCTTTCTTGAATCCCTCCCAGTCCGCGTCGGGAACATCGGCGCGTATTTTCGGCATTACCTTGGCCGCTTCGATGGCATCCTTGGCCCATTTGTCAACCTTGGCGAGCTGTTCGTCTTTATCCAGATCGTTTTCGCGCGTGTGCCGAGCGGTTTCAGACGCCAGCGTCACCAGAGCGAAAGCGTTCTTGGGATCGACCTTCAGCAGCCGGTCCGCATAAAACACGATCTGGGTATAGTCGTTCTTTTGTTGTTCGGACTGGACCGCCATCTGGAGCAGCGGCACTTTGAATTCGGTGTCCGCGTAGTTCGTCAAAACGTTTTCGATGGCCTGAATTCGCTCGTCCGGGGTCTTGGCCACCTGGACCGCCAGGATGGCTTGCTGTTCCTTTTGCGATTTGGGCTTCTGCGCCCACAGCGGCGAATAGCCGATAGCCAAGGCGGCCCAAGTCAGTGCCGCGATATTTCGGAATGCTCTTTTCATCATTGCTCCTAGTTCTGGATTCTGGTTTTGAATTTCCTGGTTTGAATTCCGCGCCGCGCAGGAACGCGACGCGCCATCTAGCGTTGAAACGGCTGCGCGAGTCCTTTCTCGGCGGCAACTTTCACCTGCTCGGGCACTCCCTGGACTGCCAGCGCCGCGTGGTAGTGCTTCTCAGCCTGCTCGCGCTCGCCGGCCGCATCCGACAGCCGGCCCAGGTACAAATGGGCCCACGACTTAGTTTCGTCGTCCGGGGACATCTCCAACGTTTTTTGGAACAGCTTCTCGGCCAGCTCCGGATCGTGATCCAAGGCTGCAATCCGTGCCAATCCATAATATGCCCTGGCGTGCACCGGATTCTCGGCGGGTAGCTGCAACACTTTCTGGTAACCTTCCCGTGCGGCGATGAGATTTCGGCTGGCGTAAGAATCCTCGGCTTCAGCCAGGCTTTTCGCCGATGCGCTCAACACGGGTGCGGGGGGAAGCGGAGCGGCCTTGGCTTTGTGAACGGTTGCCTCTTTGGCGAAATCCACTTTTTGCAAGCGCCTGTCCTCGCGCCCCAAGTCGATTTGGCCCAGCAGATCCGGGAAATAGTTGCGCAGCGATTCGGGCTGGTTCTCATAGGCCGCCAAGCCATCGGCCAGCGCCGGCGTGATCACGAAACCCTGGCTCAACGCTTGACTGACTAACTCCTGCTTCTTGGCGCCGCGCGCCATCCGGCTTTCCACCGCTTTGATCACACACTCGGTGGCCAGCAGCATGAAGTCGTTCTTGTAAGCCTCATCCAAGGCAGGCGCGGACTGCGCATAGTCGGCCAAGCCCTTATCGCGGCCCCATTGTTCGAAATATCGCAGCGACAGCGGATCTAACAGGAAGTGCAAGTAGGCGTGCCGTATCTGATCGATTTGCGGCTCTGGCGACGGCGTCACCACAACATAATAATTGTTTTTGTAACTGCGGGTCTGAATCTGATTCGGCGCTCCCAGCAAATCTACATAGACCTGGAAGCGGCTTCCCCGCAAACCACTGGTGGGGTTACGCAGGTAAGCATTGGCCTCCAGCAGCGCCTGGGCGACACCGCCGTGATAGGCGGCGATCACACGATCCAAATCGGGGCGGGATTGTTTCCACAGATCGTCGATACCCGCTTCCTTGTAGAAATTGGCGATCAGTTCGTTGAGCCCGTCCAGCTTGCGGACGTCCGGCGGGATCTCCTGGGTCGGCATCCAAAATTGGAAATCGGGAGGGCCCTGGACGGAGAGCGCGAAAGAAACGTATTGGCTGAATTCGGCCTCCGGGTCTTCCTGGTGATGGTCCACCAGAAACTTCCGGAGCGCTTCCACCGAATCCAGATGCTTTCGAGCGATGGCGTCCCGAACCTGCTTGCGGACCGGCGAATTGGCATTCGAATCGAGGTTGGCGTCGTATCCGGCTGCGTTGATCGCGGCCAGCACAGTGAACACCGTCTGGCTGCCATCCAATTGGCCCTCTTGCTGTTGCTGCTGTGCCTGCAACAGCGCGGGAGCAACAAGCGCGGCGAGGAAGGCGGTGAGTGCAAGCAGGCGAACCAAAGCTAGTCCCATTGTAAACACTACTGGGACTCTATTTGCCAATGCAAAATGTCGAAAATATCCGGTTCAGGATGTCATCGGCGGTAGTAGCGCCAGTAATAGCATCCAGCGGCCGCAGCGCGGCGTAAAGATCCAGCAGCAGCATTTCGTGCGGGATGCCGAACTCGGCCGCCTTTCTAGCCTGCGCCAGCGCTTCGGTGGCCTCGCGCAGCAGTTGCTCGTGCCGGATGCTGGTGATGAACCCGGAGTCTTGCTCGTGCGAGGCCAGAGGGGCGATTTCGTCGCGCAAACGCCCGATCCCTTCCCCCGTGAGCGCCGAGACCGCGATGCAGTCGCCCGGCGGATCGGCCACCCGGAGCAAATCCGCCTTATTTCCCACTAGAATCCAGCGCCCTTGCCCTTTCGCGCGATCAATGAGCGCGAGATCGTCAGCGTGCAGGGGAGCGGCCAGATCCAACACCACCAGTGTCACGTCGGCGTCGGCCATGGCCTGATAACTGCGCTCAATACCCAGCGTCTCCACCAAATCCTGGCCGGAGCGGATGCCGGCCGTGTCCATGAATTTGACCGGGATTCCATGGATCGCCGCAACTTCCGACACCAAGTCGCGCGTGGTTCCGGGGATGTCGGTGACGATCGCCCGGTCCTGCTCCAAAAGCCGGTTGAACAGGCTGCTCTTCCCCACATTGGGTCGTCCTACGATGGCGAGACTGATTCCCGAATGGACCAGCTTGCCGTAGTCGAACGTCGACGCCAGCGAGGCCAGCGCCTGCTCGATCGGGTTCAGACGCCGCAGAATCTCCTCTACGGGCGCGACACTGATATCGTCTTCCGCAAAGTCGATGCCGGCTTCGAGCAGCGCAATCAATTCCACTAGCTGCTCTTTCATCGGATGGAGGCGCTTTGAAACCGAGCCTTCCACCTGTTGCGCGGCCACGCGCGCCTGGTAGAGCGTAGTGGCTTCAATCAAATCCCGGACCGCCTCAGCCTGCGGAAGATCGATCCTTCCGTTTAGATAAGCCCGTAGAGTAAACTCGCCCGGTTCCGCCAAACGCGCACCCGCCGCGCAAGCGCGCTCGACGCAGAAGCGCAAGATTACGGGCGATCCGTGGCAGGAGATCTCGACCAGGTCTTCGGCGGTGTAGGATCGCGGCGCGGCGAAATAAGCCACCACCACTTGATCGACCGCAGCGCCGGAATCGTCGATCAATTCGGCAAGCGTTACGGTCCAGGCGTTCCACTCGTGCCCGGCGCGAAATCGCAGGATGCTCTCAGCGATCCTGCGCGAGTGGGATCCGGAAAAGCGCACCACGCCCACGCCCGACCGTCCGGGAGGAGTGGAAATCGCAACAATCGTGTCTTGAAGTCGCAGCTTGATTTTTTGCTAGGGCCGCCGGAAGCCGCCACGGCGTGGAGGTCCAGACCGGCGATCCCGGTCGCGAGGGCCGCCGCGTGGAGGTGGGCTCGGCCTGGGTGGACGAATCGGCTCAGGCAGCGGCATGTCGATGGGAAGAACCACCACTTGGCGAAAAGGCCCGCTACCCGTGCTTTCGCTCCGAATATCGGTCTCGTTGCGCAAGCTCAAGTGAATGATGCGCCGTTCGCGGCTGCTCATTGGATTGAAGTGGAACGGCCGGCGCGTTTTCTTCACGCTTTCGGCAGCCGTCATGGCGCTCAGCCTCAACTCTTCGATCCGAAGGGTCCGATAGTCGTTCGAATCGAAACAGAGCAGCGAGTGATGCTCAGCCGGCATTCGAAGAGCTTCCATGGTCAGAAACTCCAACGCGAGCAGCACCTCTGCCTTGTTAGCCAGCAACAAATCGACGTCCGGTCCTGAAAACTTAACCAAGATATCGGGATCTTCTAGATCGGGGTGGAGGTGCTGGCCCTCCAAGAGCTCAAAGGAGAGTTCCACTCCCATGTCTCCAATGACCATGTCGAGAAACTCGCTGATTCTGTATCCGCTGGTTGCTACGGTATATTTCTTCTCGTCCACCTGGTTCTCGTCCACGTGTTACTTGCCCTTCTTCTTCAATGCAGCCGGAGGCGGAGGTGGCGGTAGCGCGGGCATCATCCGGTTCACGGCCCATTGTTGTCCGATTCCCACTAAATTACTGGTTAGCCAGTATAACACCAGGCCGGCGGAAAAATTATAGAACATCACTCCAAACACAAGCGGCATGAACTTCATCATTTTGGCTTGCGAAGGATCCATGCCGGGACTGGGAGTCATCTGTTGCATCATGAACTGCGAGGCGATCATGATGAGCGGCAAAACATGGATGGGCAGTTGCTCCGGCTGGGATAGATCCGAAATCCATAGCCAATGCGCGCCGCGCATCTCAATGGTGACGGCCAGAACCTTGTAAAAAGCGTAAATCAGCGGGAGCTGGATCACCATGGGAAGGCAGCCGCCCATGGGATTGACGCCTTCCTTCTTGTAAAACTCCATCACTTCCTGGTTCTGTTCCGCCTTCTTGGGGTCGCGCATGCTGAGACCCTTGTATTTGGCGTTGATGGCGGCCAGTTTCGGCTGCAGCGACTGCATTTTGCGCTGGCTCTTCATGCTCTTGAGCCGAAGCGGCAGCACTACGATGTTGATCACAATCGTGATCAAGACGATGGACCACCCGTAGTTGTGGACGAATTTGTCGTTCACCCAATGCATGGCCAGGAAAAGAGGCTTGGCGATTACGCCGTACCAACCCCAGTCGATCATCTGCTGGAGCTTGGGATCCACGCGGCGCATGAGATCGACGTCCTTGGGCCCGACAAACAGTGGGAAGCGATTTACCGAATCGCCACCCACTTCCACGCCCACGCGCATTTCTTCCTTGCCTGCGGGCGAGGGCGGCACATCGTCCTTGATGGTCTCCACCTTGATTTGCGTATTGTCTTTGGGGAGAAATACGGCGGCAAAGAAGCGGTCGTCCAAACCGGCAAAGGAATAATCGCCGGTTGTGATCACCGGACCGTCTTTCACAGACTTGGCGTCCTTGTTGTAGAGCTTGCCCTGGCTGAGGCCCATCATGCTGGCCTCTTTCGGGTCGAAATAGACGGCGTGTTCTTCGCCTGTGCGGTTCAGAACCGTGGCATCGCCAAAGCCGCCCCGCCACTGGATCAAGTGGTCGGTGGCCACACCGTTGACGGTGACGTCCGTAGAGATCTGCGAAAGGTAGCCGGCCTTTGAAAACTGGAACGTTTTCTTGGCGTAATTCTTCCCATCCGAGAACTCGTATTCGATGCCGAGGCCGTCCGCAGAGGGCTTTGGCACGTACAGACCGTAGTTCAACGCATCGGCGGCTTTATCATCCCGCAGCACGATGGAAAGCGGCGGCGCCACTTTGGCGTAGCTCGCGGCATTAATCAATTCCAACGGCTTGCCCAGTTTGTCGCGGTATTTCTTGAGGATCCAACTCCGGACCGTTCCGCCACGATTGGACAGCGTTACCTGGTAGATGTCGGTGTCGATGACAAGCTGCTGCTCGGCGGTGGCCTGGATTTGTCCGGGGACTGGTTCCGAGATGGCGGGCTGCGAACTGGCGGGTTGCGGGATCGCTGGAGCTACGGCCGCCGATTTCGTACCCGTCGACGCATTCTGGTCGCTGCTCTTTATTCCCGTCTTGGGCGGAGGGGGCGGCGCTTTGTAGAAGTACGGCGTGAGGAACAGCACCAATCCCATCAACACAAACGCCAGCAGGAGCCGTTGCTCCATGGTGAGTTCTTTTCTTCCGGGCTTGTTGAGTTGGTTATCGGCCATTGAGGTTGAAAATCTCTAGCGGACCGGATCAAATCCGCCCACATGAAAAGGATGGCAGCGCAACAGACGCCGCAAACCCATCCCGACGCCCCGCAGGACGCCATACCGATCCACCGCTTCCATCATGTATTCCGAACAGGTGGGAGAAAAACGGCAGGCCGACGGCAACATCGGCGACACGAAGCGTTTGTAAAGACGCAAGGTAGCGATTACTGCTTTCTGCATTGCGTCACCAACCGATCCACTTCCCGTCGAAGCTCCTCCACCGGCGCCGCGATCGCGGGACGGCGCGGGTTGATCACAATATCCCACTCCTGCGCTACATCGGGCAAGCGCACCCGCAGCGCCTCCCGTAGCCTGCGTTTCACCCGATTCCGTAGCACGGCCTTACCAAATGCCCGGGGTACGGTGAAACCCAATCGGGGACCTTCGCTTCCGGCTCTGGCCACTCGCAGACAAAAAGCCGCAAAATACCGGCCAGTAAAGCGAGTTCCTTGATTGTAGGCCTTGCGGAAATCGGCGGCTCTCAGAATCCGAGCGGTGGTCGGGAAGCCGACGCTAGTCGGCGTACCGAACGGCTCTCTCGTCGCTAACGGTGAGTTTGTGTCGGCCCTTGGCCCGGCGGCGTGAAAGCACGGCGCGGCCATTTTTCGTGGACATGCGTACCCGGAATCCATGTGTCTTTGCCCGTTTGCGATTGTTTGGCTGAAAGGTGCGTTTTGGCATTTATTTCCTCGGCCCGGGCAGAGCACCCGAAACGTAGAAGACTAGCAACTTTCAGTATAAGAGGCGGGTACTGGGGTGTCAAACTTCGAGGTTCATCTGAAATCGGACAGCTTGAAGATGCTCGCCAGCTCCAGGCCGAACTCGCTGCGCAAGAGTTCGCTGGCGCCGGCTTCCCGATCAATGAGGCAAACGGCGCCAAGTATCTCCATGCCAACCGATTTCGCGTTCTGGATTGCCACGGCCGTCGAGCCGCCTTTGGTACAAACGTCGTCGATAATGACGACCTTCCGTCCCTGGGTCTCCGTGAGCCCTTCCACCAGCTTTTGCATACCGTGCGGCTTGCGGTCCTTCCGGACGATGAAGGAATCAATAGGCGGCTGGCGATCCAAGCTTTCTCTCGCAATAGCAAAAGCAATCGGGTCCGCTCCCAACGTCAGGCCTCCAACCGCCTCGGGGAACCATTTCTTTTCGTCCATTTTTTGCAGGCAGAGACGCCCGATCAGCGGCATCGCCCGCGGATCGCAAGTGGTGGGCTTGCAATCGACGTAAACATCGCTGGTCTGCCCAGAAACCAGGGTAAATGTGCCGAACTGAACAGACTTCTTTTTGAGGATCTCACGAAGCTCATCTAATTGGGTTTGTGTTGCGGTAGAAGTCATCGCAGGGAGACCCATTGTACCAACACCGAACTCAGCCTTCCCGAACCACTCGCTTGCTCTCAAACTGCCACGCCGTGGCAACAATGTCCTTTATCTCCGTAAACTTGGGCTTCCAACCCAACGCCCGCTTTAGTTTGTCGGAATTGGCCACCAGGACCGCCGGGTCGCCTTCCCGCCGCGGTCCAATCTCATGTGGCACCTTGCGCCCAGTCACTTGCTCTACCGCCTGCATCACCTCCAGAACCGATTGCCCGGCGCCGGTTCCCACGTTGAACACGTCCGATGTTCCGCCCGCCAGTAGTTTCTCGATCGCCGCTAAGTGAGCTTCCGCGAGATCGGCCACGTGAACATAGTCACGGATACAAGTGCCATCGGGCGTTGCGTAATTATTGCCGAAAATCGTCATCGGCGCGCCAGAGACCACCGCACGGATCAGCAACGGGATCAGGTGCGTCTCCGGCTCATGCTCCTCGCCCAGCCCCGATTCGGGATCGGCCCCGCACGCGTTGAAATATCGCAAGGCGATGCTCCGCAGCCCGCTGCAGCTATCCATCCACCGCAGCATCTTCTCCACCAGCACTTTCGACTCGCCATATGGATTCACGGGATCGAAAGGAAGATCCTCGGGAATCGGAACGATCTTCGGCGTCCCGTAAACCGCCGCCGTCGACGAGAACACAAGCCGCTTGACGCCCGCCTGAATCATGGCGCTCAACAACGACGCGCTGCCGCCGTCGTTATTCAGGAAGTAGCTTTCCGGCTTCCGGGTGGACTCGCCCACCATGGAGTGAGCTGCAAAGTGAATCACCGCGTCCACGCCCTCGCGGCTCAGCAAATCGCCCAGCGCGGCCGTCTCCAAAAGGTTCAGCTTGTGAAACGGGAACCCCCGGACGTTATGTTCGTGTCCGCGCGACAAGTCGTCCACAACCACCACGCCGTACCCCCGCCGTTTTAGAAGATGAGCCGTCACCGAACCGATGTAGCCCGCCCCACCCGTCACCAGAACCTTCGGCATAAGGTCTTAGTGTAAAGCGCGGCTGCGCAGCCGTGCTGTATACTCGTTTTTCACCGCGTTTACGGTGACCACGGAGGCACTCATGCGTGCAATTGACGAACACACCATTACAGAAGCTGCTCTGGAGCAGATGGCATCCACGCCCAATCCGCGTTTGAAGGAAATCATGGCCGTGCTCACGCGCCATCTGCATGATTTCGCGCGCGAGGTGGACCTCACGCCGGACGAGTGGCTGGAAGGCATCAAGTTTCTGACCGCGGTGGGCCAGAAGTGCACAGCGTACCGGCAGGAGTTCATCCTGCTTTCCGACACGCTGGGTCTCAGCAGCCTGGTGAACGCGCTGCATGATCGGCGGGCCACCGAAGCGGGTACCAAATCGAGTCTGGTGGGCCCGTTCTATCGCCAGGATTCGCCACACTTGAAACTGGGCGACACCATCGTGACCAAGCCCACGAATGGCCAGGAAGTTTGTCTTTATGGCCGTGTGTACAACTCCGCCGGGAAAGGCGTTCCCAACGCCACAGTGCAAGTCTGGCAGCCGGACGAAACGGGCAACTACGATCTGCAAAAGCACGATCCTTCCGAAATGGATCTGCGCGGCACCTTCAAAACGGACGCCGATGGCCGCTTTTATCTGCGCACCATCGCGCCGCTCGGCTACATGATTCCGATGGATGGCCCGGTGGGCGACATGATTCGCGCGCAAAAGCGCCACGGCTACCGGCCCGCGCACATTCACTTCATCATCGGCGCGGAAGGCTATCGCGAAGTGGTGACGGCGCTCTATTTGCAAGGTGACGAGCATATCGATTCGGACACAGTGTTCGGCGTGACGGCATCGCTGGTCACTGGGGTCAACGGTAAAGATCCCGCATCGCCGATTCCGAATCTGCCTACCATCAAGTTCGACTTCCAACTCCCTGCCGCCGCAGCCTATGGCTCGGGACGCGTAGGCGCGGATCCTTCGCAGATCGTGAAGAAGGCCGCAAGTTAAACGGATCGGGGAGGTCTTGCCGCCGGAGGCAAATGCCGGGCGGCTAGCACCGCGCATGAATCATTGGGAGCGATGGCTGCGGCGGCCACAAAGCCTTTGGCTACGCAAGGCTGTCTTCCAAATTCACCTTTGGACTGGTATCGCGCTCGGGCTGTACGTGTTCGTTGTCAGCATCAGCGGCAGCGCCATCGTCTTCCGCAATGAGCTGTACAATGCGCTCTGGCCAGGACCACGCATCGTAGCGATCGGCAGTCACAAGTTCACGCACGACGAACTTCGCGACGCCGCCCGCCGCGCTTATCCGCAATACAAAGTGAGTTGGATCTGGGACTCGAAGCAAGCCAATCAGGCCACCGAAATCTGGCTCGACCGCAAAGGTCACAAAAAGCAGCGCCTCTTCGATCCCTACACCGGCCAGGACCTGGGCGAATCGCGACCTTACTCGATTCAGATGATGGCGTGGCTGGTGGACCTGCATGTGAATCTGTTATCCGGTAAGGTAGGGCGTCTGATCAATGGCGTGGGCGCGGTGTTCGTCCTTGGGTTATCACTGACGGGAGCCGTGCTGTGGTGGCCCGGCATCCAACGTTGGCGCCGCGGCTTATCCATTCAAGCCACGTCGAATTGGAAGCTCTTCAACTGGGAACTGCACAGCGTAATTGGCCTATGGATGCTTCCGTTCGTATTCATGTTCGGGTTGGTCGGCGTGTACGCGGGCTTTCCCGGTCCGTTTCAAACGCTCGTGAATAAGATCGCGCCACTGGATGTGTATCGGCCGATTCCGGAAGCCTCGCTGCGCAATGACGCCGTAAACTTCATCCCGGTAGCCGAACCAACGGTAACGCCACGGCCCGGCTTTTTTCGTCCGAAATTCAGCACGGGCGATAAGATTATCCGCTGGTTCAGCTATCTGCATTTCGGCAACTTCGGCGGCTGGCCGAGCAAGGTGGTGTGGGTGATCATCGGGCTCGCGCCGGCATTTCTGTTCGTTACTGGCGTTCTGATGTGGTGGAACCGCGTGCTCTCGCCCAGCGCGCGACGTGTTCGCAACGCTGGTCGCGCCCAGACGGCCGGTATATAATCCACCCATGGCCTTCCAAAAGAACGTCTTGCTCGCCGCCGCGGGACTAGCAGCGGCCGCGCTGGTGTTCGCCGCCGGACGCATCGATCCCAACAATCCCACGGGCACGCACGGATTGATCGTGATCGACAAAATCGGCAGGCATATCCGTTTCTTCGATCCGTCCAACTTCAAGGAAATATCCAACCTGGAAGTGGGCGTCGCGCCGCACGACGTGGCCATATCGCCCGATCACAAAACCGCCTACGTTCCCGTTTATGGCGACGGCGTCTATGGAAGAAATCCGCACCCGGGCCACACCATCGCCATCATCGACCTGGCATCTCGGCAGGTTTCGGGGACCATCGACGTTTCGCCGTATCAAGCCCCGCATGGGATTCAGATCGACAATGCGGGCAAGATTTACGTCACTTGTGATCTGAGCCGCAAGCTTTTGGTGATTGACCCCCAAAAACCCGATCCGAAATCGCCCGCCATCGAAGCCGCCCTCGATACGGAAGGTACCGGCCATTGGGTGGCCGTCCTGCCGGACGCGAGCAAAGCCTATGTCGTGAATAAGAACGACAAGTTGTTCATCACCGTCATCGATCTGAAGAAGCGCACCATCATCGCGCGGATTCCGGCGCCCAATGGTACGGAGGGCATTACCGCTTCGCCGGATGGCAAGTTCGTAGTTGCCGTGGATCACTCCGAACCCAAACTTCTTGTCATCGACCCAGCCACCGATACAGTGGAAGTAACCATCCCACTCGAGGGAAACACGAAGGCTTCCTTCAAGCCCCGTTTTTCGCCCGACGGGACGAAACTCCTGGTCTGCAACCTGGCGGAGCGGCTGGTCAACATCATCGATGTCGCGGATGCGCACGGCAAACAGCAGGTGCTCACCGTTGGAAAGGACCCTATGGGATTCGCGTTCGCGCCGATGGCAAAACCGTGCTCGTAGCCAACCACGGCGACGGTACTGTCTCGGTGATCGATCTTTCGCAAAACCGCGTCGTTTCCAGCTTCAACGGCGGCGCTGGCGTGGAATCGCTATCTTATTATTGAAACTAGCTGCGTCCGCGCGCAGCGGCCACATAAACGCCCAAGCCGATCATTGCAGCCCCAGACGCCGCGCGCTGCCTGCCGCGGAACTTGGCATTGCGTTTCATTCTTGATCCCACCGGACCCGCGAAACACGCGACAAGAAGATCGGCGCAGGTGTTCAGCGTCACCGATATCGCGCCTAGCATCAGAAACTGCGCTGCAACGTGTCCTTGCTGCACGGAAACGAATTGCGGGATGAACGAGAGAAAAAACAGCGCGGTCTTCGGGTTGAGCATTTCCGTCGTTACGCCTTGGGCCAGGGTGTTGCGGCCGGCGCTCGCTTCCAGCCCGCCGTCGCTCATTCCTTCATTCCGGCTGCGGATCATCCGGTATCCCAAGTAAATCAAGTACGCGGCGCCCGCATACCTGATGGTCTCAAAGGCTAATGCCGAGGCCGCCAAAATGGCCGACAGTCCGAACGCGGCCGCGGCGACATGCACCAAGCCGCCCAAGAACGTACCAGCCGCCGATAACACGCCTTCCCTGCGTCCACCGCGCAAGCTGCGGGCCAGCACATAGAAGATGCCCGGGCCTGGAGTAATCGCCAGTATCAGCGCTGCGCCGAGGAAGATCGGGAAGCGCGATGGTATGACCACATCTCAGACGATACAATCAAAGTCAAAGCGCCGCAACAATCCCATTCACAATGGAAAAGCTGCATTCACAGCCTGCCTGGCAACAAATTCAACAGCAATTTTTCTCAAGCGGCCACGCTGCCCCGGTACTAGCCGGACTCTCGGCCCTTATCGAACAAATGACCGTCCAGGCGTTTCAAGGCTCGCTCGGAACGGTGGCTGATCCCAGCGTCGCCATGCTTGCGGTAGGTGGTTTCGGACGCCGCGAGCTATTCCCGTTTTCCGACGTAGACGTGCTGATCTTGATGGAGCGCGAGTCCCAAGCCGCCGGCATCAAGAACGCGCTTTCGGAATTCGTTCGCCTGCTTTGGGACGCCGGTCTGCGCTTGAGCCATTCGGTGCGCACCGTTGCCGAATGCGCGGAGATCCACGAGGGCAATATCGAGCTGAGCATCAGCCTGCTGGATCGCCGCATGCTGGCTGGTTCAGAGGATGTTTATGCCAAGCTTGAAAACAAGCTGCCGGGATTCCTCCAGCGTCAGGGCCGCGTGCTCACTCGCCAGTTGTGCCAGCTCGCGCGCGAGCGCCACGAGAAGTTTCAGGGCACGTTCTATCACCTGGAACCTAATGTCAAGGAGACGCCCGGCGGACTGCGCGACCTGCACTTGATCGATTGGCTGGGAAAATTGCGCAAGCCGGATGAGGAAGTGGCCAGCCGACTTATGGCGCCCACCAGCTTCATTCACTCACTGCGCTGCTTTCTGCATTACAAAACGCGGCGCGATCAGAACCTGCTGACCTTCGAAGAGCAAGAGGAGCTGACCATTCAGCCTTACGTGGCCTTTCCGGAACCGGCCGATCTGATGCGCGAGTACTTCCGCAACGCGCGCGTGATTTATAGCGAGGCCCGCCGCGCGCTGGATTTGAACGAGAGAAGCGAAAGCTCGCTCGTGACTCAATTCCGCGATTGGCGTTCGCGGCTCTCCAACTCCGAATTCACGGTTTCGAACGAACGCATCTATCTCCGATCGCCCGCGCAGTTGACCGTGGATCCGGCCATCTTCCTCCGCCTGCTGGAATTTGTCGCGCGGCATGGCATCCCCTTGGCGGCGGAAACCGAGCGCCGCGTGGAGCAAGCCTGTGAGACTTTCGCCGCCTATTGCGAGCGCGAGCAGCCTTTGTGGCCTCCCCTCCACAGCATCCTGTCGCTTCCGCACGCGGCTGCCGCGCTCCGCGCGATGCACGATACCGGACTCCTACAGGCCATGTTCCCGGAGTGGCGGAACATCTTTTGCCTGGTTGTTCCGGACTTCTACCACCGCTATACGGTGGACGAGCATACTCTCGTCACCATCGAAAAGCTGGCGGAATTGGCGGCCAGCAAAGATCCCGCGCAACGCCGCCTGGCCGAAATTTTCTCTGAAGTGGAGGACCTCGCGCTACTGCGTTTCGCCCTGCTGTTTCATGACTCGGGCAAAGGCGCTCATAGCGGCGATCACGCGCGTTTGTCCGTGGAGTTGGCGCGGGCGGCGATGCAGCGCATCCAAATGCGCCCCGACGAGCAAGGCGCCGTCGAGTTCCTGATCGAGCATCACCTGGATCTGTCGGCGATCATGAGTTCCCGCGATCTCTACGATCCGCTCACGGCTCGCATGCTGGCCGGCCGCATCGGCACACTGGAACGGCTGAAGCTTCTGACACTTTTGACCTATGCGGACATCTCGGCCGTGAATCCCGGCGCGATGACTCCCTGGCGGCTGGAGCAGCTTTGGGAGACCTACCGCGTTACCCATCAACAGCTGCTCAAGGAGCTTGAAACCGAACGCATCGGCGATGTTCCGGCCGGTCTCCGAGCTACTCTTGTCGCCGGGCCAGCCGATTTTATCCGCGGCTTTCCATCGCGCTATCTCCGTACTCACACTCCCAATGACTTCCGCGTACACGCCGAGTTGTTCGAAATGAGTAAGTCGACCGGAGTGGCCGTGCAGATTGAGCCTCAGACCGGCGGAATTTATCGCGCCACCATCGTCGCGAATGACCGGCCCGCGCTGTTCGCCGCGCTGACGGGCGCTGTATCGAGCTTCGGAATGGATATCGTCAAGGCAGAAGCTTTCTCTAACACGCAGGGGGTGATTCTCGACACGTTTGTATTCGCCGATCCTAGGCGCAACCTGGAGTTGAATCCTACAGAAAACGACCGCTTGCGGCAAACGCTCGAGGATGTCGCGCTAGGGCGCCTGGATACGGAGCAGCTTCTTCGCGGGCGCGCGGCCTACAGTCGTCTCGGGAAGCGCAGTGTTCAACCGCGCGTGCATTTCGATCCGAGCGCCTGCGACACCGCCACTTTGATCGAAATTATCGCAGAGGACCGCCCTGGGTTGCTCTACGATTTGTCTTCGGCCATTTCCGCAGCAGGTTGTAACATTGATGTTGTGCTCATCGATACGGAAGGCCGCAAAGCGATTGATGTATTTTATGTTGCGACCAACGGCAACAAGCTTTCATCCAATATCCAGGATGCGCTAAGTGACAGATTATTAACCCTTTGCTAAGTTTAATGTGAAGGGAAGTAACCTTTCATCGCCATCTGACGTTGTTACTAGTGTGGCCTGTATGCAAGAAGACAACCACACTCCCCGTAGAGCTGTACCACACGCATTCAATCTAAGGAGCTAAAAGCTAAATGAAGATGAACAAACTGATGCTAGGAGCTTGTGTCTTTTCGCTCGGCATTGCCACTGCCGCGTCCACCTACCACGTCAAGATCGCTGATCCTACGTGGGTTGGCACGTCCGAACTGAAGCCTGGGGAGTACGAAGTCCGGGTGGATGGCGATAAGGTTACATTCAAGCAAGGCAAGAACGTGATAGCGGTCTCCGCGAAGGTTGAGACCAATGCCTCAAAATTTTCCGACACCCAGATGGATGTCAAAATCGAGAACGGTCAAGCTAAGTTGCGAGAACTCGACTTAGGCGGGACGAAATCGAAGATCATGCTCAACGATGCATCAACCGTCGAAGCAGGCGGAACCCGCTAAGTAACTTACTAACTCCGCCGGAGCAGAAGTCTAAGGCAGCGCAAATACCACTAAGGCTTCTGCTCCCGGCGTTGCATCATCCAACGTTCCATTCCCACCGGCCACGATCGCCACATACTGCTTTCCATCTTTACCTGCGTAGGTAATCGGGACTGCGTGCGCGCTCGCGTCTAATCGAACTGACCACAACTCTCTTCCGTTCTTGGAATCAAACGCTCGAAAGCGCCGGTCGTTGGTAGCGCCGATAAACACCAGCCCTCCCGCTGTCGCGATTGGTCCGCCCAGATTCAGCCGTCCCGTATTCCTTTTGGCTGGCGGCAATTCGTCTGTCACGCCGAGTGGAACCTGCCAAGCGAAGTCTCCCGTGTGCGCATCCACCGCCACCAATCGTCCCCATGGTGGCTTCTGACACGGCCAGCCATGTTCGCCCGCATGAGGAATGTTGCCGACCCGCGGATCGCCTTCGCTCCATTGGAAGCGCGACATCGGACCTACAATGCTGTTGCGGTCAAACAACACTCGCGATCCTTCCGGTTTCTTCTCGATCCATCCCAGGCTGGCTTCGTCGTTCGAGTTGACGAACAAATATCCCAAGCCGGGGTCGGCCGCCGCGCCTCCCCAATTCACGCCGCCGATCGCGCCCGGAAAAATGATAGTTGAGGCCGGTTTCGCACCCGCCTCGCGATAGAGGTAAGGCGTGAACGGACCCTGGTTGTAGAATCCTCCGCTGCGGGCCTCCAGTCCTCGGCAGAATGTCGCATGCTCCGCATTTGTATCGCCGGCGGTTACGATGTCTTCGGGACCGTAACTCATCCGCGATAGCGGCGGCGGCTTCACCGGCACGGGCTGCGTGGGCGAACTCTGCTCGCCGGGGACTTTGCTCGGCAACACTGGCTTCTCGTCGATGCCGAACACCGGCTTGCCGGTTACGCGATTCAGAATGTACATGTAACCGGTTTTCGCCGTCTGCGCGAGGATTGGAATCTTCCGGCCCTTCACCGTCACATCCATCAATGTCGGGGGAGCGGGCAGATCGAAATCCCACAGGTCATGATGGACCACCTGGAAATACCATTTCATTTTTCCGGTCTCGGCGTCGATGGCGACCACGGAGTTTGCAAAAAGATCGTTACCCTTGCGGTCACCGCCCCAGAAATTCGTATTCGGCCCGCCAAACACGGTGTAGACGATGCCGCGCTCGGCGTCCACGGTCAGTGAGAAACCCCAGTTGTTCACGCCGGATCGATTCTTCGCGCTGTCGCCTTCCCAGCTTTCATGGCCGAGTTCGCCGGGCCGCGGCACGGAATGAAAATCCCAGAGCTTCTTTCCCGTCCGCGCGTCATAGGCGCGAGTGTCCCCGGCGGGTCCAGTGGCCGGAGCCTCAGGCGTGTTCGCACCCACAATCAGCAGATTCCTGAAGATCACCGGCGCCGAGTTGTAGGGCACGGTCATCTCCACCGCGCCTTCGTTCCCGAATCCCGGATCGATTTTCCCGGTGTTTGCGTTGAGCGCGATCATCTTGCTGCCGCTAGTGAAGATGACCCGGGGCGGGTTACTCTTGTCGCCCGGCCAATAAGCCACGCCGCGTTTCGAGGGCGCACCTTCCTTCAGCTCGTACCGCCAAATTTCTTTGCCGGTCTCGGAATCGAGCGCGGTCACGTAGTGAAACGCTGCCAGGTACAGGACGCCATTTACGACGATGGGCGTAAATTCGGAGCCCGCCTCGTTGCCCGTGGCTTTGCCCAAGTTATAGGACCACGCCAGCTTCAAGGCGCCGACGTTCGAGGTGTCGATTTGGTGCAATGGTGAGAAGCGCGTACCCCCGAGGTCGCGATTGTACATCGGCCAGTCGAACGCGCCCGCTGGTGTCTGCCGGGTTTGCGCAGGGGTGAGCGGTGACAAAAGGGCGGCCAAAAAGCATCCCGCGGCCACGCGAAAACACGTTAAGATTAACCTCGCCATGCGATTGTAACCTCTAGCCTTAACAGCAACGTCGTTCAATTGACATATCATAATAGCTCGTAGATATCCTAGGAGGGTTTCAGGTAGATGTCCATCTTGAGCATGTGCCAATGGCTGCAGGACACCAACATCGGCACATCTATCCGCGAGTCCATCTGGGTATTCCCCATCATTGAAACGATCCACGTCCTGGGCCTCTCCATCTCCGTCGGCTTGCTATTAGTTTCTGATCTGCGCCTCATGGGTTACATTATGAAGAGCCGCCCGGTCTCGGAAGTCTACGAACAAATCAAGCCTTGGATGTTCATTGGCTTCACCATCATGACCATCACCGGAATCTTTCTGTTCTGGTGCCAGGCCGTCAAGGCATATAACAGCTACTTCTTTCGAGCGAAAGTCGTCCTGCTCGTCCTGGCGGCTATCAATGCGCTGGCGTTCGAGCGGGGCATCTATCGCAAGGTGGATATGTGGGACAACGCTCTCGTCCCGCCCACGGAAGCTCGTCTGGCTGGTTGGCTTTCGTTGATCTTCTGGATCGCGATCATCACTTGCGGACGCACCATGGCGTACACTTTCTAGGCAACCAAGTCGAGACCTTCTATCCATGTCAGCTCTCATCCCTTTCTTTCAATGGTGCGACAACACAATAATCGCCCAGGCAATTCGTAATTCTCGAGTGGCGTTTCCGATCATCGAGAATTTCCATCTCTTCGCGCTCACCGTGCTGCTCGGCTCCCTGGTGCTCCTGGTGCTGCGCCAGTTTGGTCTGGTTTACAAAAGCCAGCCCATCTCCGAAGTTGCCAATGCGCTTCGTCCCTGGAACCGTTGGAGTCTCGCGGTGATGCTGACTTCCGGCATCTTGCTCTTCTTGTCCGAAGCGATGAAATGCTATGGCAACACCTCGTTTCGCATAAAGATGCTCTTCCTCTTCTTCGCGCTTCTGTTCCAGTTCACCATCTACAATCGGACGGTGGCCTCAGAAGGTAAGTCCGCTCCTGCCGGTGGAAAGATCGCCGCCGCAGTGGCGCTGTGCCTATGGTTTGGCGTCGGGTTGGCCGGCCGCGCTATCGGTTTTCTCGGTTAGAACCGGTCGGGTTCGCCGATCTCCATGGAGTGGCCAGGACGCCCCCTTCCGGGCTGTCGCCAAAAGCGCGCCGTCGAGGGCGATGGGTACTTTCAGAAGTCCACTAGATCCCGATACCCTCTGTCACCCCACTCAATGAGGCGAGGTGCATCTTCGGACCACCAGACGAGAATGCGCCCGGCCAACGATCGGTTTTCAGCAAGCTGCACAACGGCGTCCGAAACTTGGTCCGTGGTGATTAGTCGCGCAGGCACGCTGCGTGCAGCACGTTCCGCCGGAGTGAGAGATTCCCAATATTGCCGTACTTCGTTCGTCGCGATCCACCCCGGAGCGAGACAATTGACGCGGATACCGTCGGTTTCCGCCAACGATGCGAGCCTCGTAGTCATGCGGATCATTCCCGCTTTTGCAACGTCGTAGCCCGGTATGCCTCCTGGCGTCTTTCGACCATGCCACAGCGCCGAAATGGACGCTATATTCACGATTGCGCCGCCTTGGCCACGCCGCATAGCCTCAATTGCCCAGCGAGTGGTGTAGAGTGCTCCCAGCAGATCTGTCTCCACAGCATCCATCCAGCTCTCGATGCCCGCGTCACCACGCGGCGCTGAAGCGTTGTTGACCAATACACTCAAACCACCAAAGGTCGTTTCCGCGAACGACACTAGTTGCTTTACCTGGGACTCCTTGCGCACATCGGCTCGGAAAAATGCTGCACGACCGCCGTTGCGCTCGATCCCGCGAACCGTATCTTGACCGCCGGCTTCATCGATGTCGGAAACAACAATCGCAGCGCCGTTCATGGCGAAACGTGCCGAGATGGAGCGTCCGCATCCGCACCCGCCTGCTCCGGTAACGACTACCACCCGATCCTCGTGCGGCATGTGTTAAAGAGTACGACTCTTCGGTAGAGTAACTCATGGCGCGGCGAATGGCCATCTTTCTTTGTTTTGCGATGCCCACTCTTAGAGGCAAGAAGAGCTCGCTCTTGCCCGGAAGCGCCGACCGCCCAAGCAAAGCTATTCCATGTTCCTGGATTACGCACCATCCGGGAAGTTGAGGGGCTACGCCGCGTGGCCTGAGGTTGCGAACTGAGAACTCCACTTCCCGTAAGCTGCCTGGCCCGCCTGCTGCAGGTGACATAAACGCCGTCTCACAGGCCCAATTCCGGATTGCCGGCCATCCAGGGCCTGGATTAATCGACCCAAATCACTTTCCCACCGGGACCTTCTGCCGCAGGTAGTCGAAGAAGTTCTGGAACAGCACCACTTCATGCTCCGCCTTGGCCGCGTCGGGCGAATCCACTGGCGCCAGCACCAGCAGACGCTTTCCATCGGGAGAAAGATCCCAGGCCGTTCCTCCCACCTTAGCCACCCATACGCGAGGCTTTTCCGGGGCGAACGTGCCACCTTTCGCCGAGTAGCTTACGGCCATCATCTGGTCTCCCGCCTGACAGAGCAGCTCATGTCTGGTGGGCAGATCGAAGCGTAGCGAGATCGGTAAACAGGCCCTAGTGGTACTGACCTACGCATCCACCGACTAACATCGCCTTTGCAGGCTCCAAAGCTATAATCTGGTCATGAAGTTCTTACAAGCTCGGATTCCCGCAATGCTGCTTTCGGTTGCCGCGCTGGTGGCGCCGCACGTGCCTGGCGCCGAGCCCGATCCAAAGGCAGTTCATTACACACTTCCCGATAATATCCAGTGGAAGAAGGGTCCGATTACCGACTCGGTCATGCTGCAGGGCGACATGTCAAAGCCTGGACTCTATATTCAGCTCATGCGCTGGCATCCGAACAACATGAGCCGACCTCACACCCACGACGCGCCGCGCTACATCATGGTGATGTCGGGTACCTGGTGGATCGGGACGGGCGCGAAATTCGACCCCGACAGCACGAAGCCGATGCCCGCGGGCAGCTACGTGGTCGACCAGCCGAACGAACTGCACTACGACGGCGCAAAAGACGAAGAGTGCGTCCTGATGATTATGGGCATGGGACCAACAACCACGTCCGCTCCGGGCAAGTTCGAGGTAGGTCCGATAAAGAAATAGGCCGACCAGAAATTCGCCTCAACCAGCGCTGAACGTTCGCTAGTACATTGTACAGTTACTTCTCTTTATAATCTGCCTTGGCGCAGGGGAGTCTGCTTCAGACCATGCGCTGCCAGTTCCTCGTAGCTTCGCTAAATCGCGCGCCGTGCACACATCCACGGGGAAGCCCGCGCCGCATCAGCACGCTCTACAACACTGTCGATATCCTTTCGTGGTTCGCGCACCGTCCGGCTCACTCACGAAAATCCTGATGGTGACACATAACAGGCTGCCTCCAACAACGCTGTTTGTGGCCAACTTCCGAGTTGAAAACCATCCGGAGGGAACCGACCGGGCACCTTGGCCGACACGCTTGTCCGATTACCAATGCGGAGCCCACGCCGTGAGCGCTCTGGCACCCCGCGACGCCGAATGCGGGCATTTCAGTGTAGTCGGCGAAGAAAGTCTGGCGCATGTCCGAACACGCGACGCCAAATAATCGGGGCCACGGCCGCAACCCACAACAGCACGATACTCCCCCGCACCCACGCGGCGCCGACTGCCGAGAAACTGAAACCCGTCGCGACCGCCAGCCAGGCCGCGAGGCATAACGGGCATTTCGGTAAGAATACCAGGACCGCGGCAGGCAGGATCGAAGCTGTGACCCTGGAGAGCCGGCGCGCAAGGCGCTGTGACGCCGGGCCGGCCACGCAACACTGCCCAGTCATCACGCACCTTCCTTTTGCCCGCAGCACCCGGCTAATTCGTGCGGCTTCTCGTACTCGTCGTGGCGGCGCCACCAGACGCCCGTCTCGTTACGCCCCTTGGGCGCGCGGTCGAGCCACTGGTACATGCCCCAGAGGCTGTCCACTCCGCGCGCATACGTGGAATAGGTGTGGTAGACGACGCCGTGATCGAGCACGAACGTACTCACGCCCGGCCTCTCGCGCGAGTACGTGGGTGCGTCGGTTCCGGTCATGGCCGCTTGCTGCGCGACAGGCTCTGGGACCCTTGTCGCGTCCATCGCGTGGCCGCCGCGCCGGTAGTTGTATTCGACGCCCCCCTCGCGCTGTTGCTCCTCTGTGAACGAGACGTTGAAGTCGATGTTGAAGTCGCTGGCGAACGAGGACGCCCAGGGAAATGTCCAGCCCATCCGCCGCTTGTACGCCTGCAGCTTCGCGAGCGGCGCCCGCGACACCGCCGAGAGCGTGACGTCGTGGTTGGCCATATGGACGACGATCCCGTTGAAGCCGTCTGCGATCGACGAGCAGGACGGACACCCCGCCGTGTAGTCGGGCCCGAACATGAAGTGGTAGACCAGGAGCTGCGAGCGGCCGCGGAAGAGGTCCGCCAGCGAGGCGCTCCCTTCGTCGGTCTCGAATCGATACTCCTTGTCCATCCGAACCCACGGCAGTTCCTGCCGCCGATGCGCCACCTCGTCGCTGCGCCGCGTTAACTCCCTCTCCGCCTTGAGCAGCTCTAGCCGCGCTCGGAGCCACTCTTCCCGTGTCCCGGTCATGTGTTTTGTCATTGCTCTTGTCTCCTTTTTCCTTTCTGTCTTCTATGCGAACGCGTCGGGCTGAGGTTTCCCCGTGGCGATCAGCTGGCGCAGATTGCCGTTTACGAGCGTGCCCCAGGCGTTCGAGCAGCTACTGAAGCATTCGTATTGGGGCACGAGACCGGCGTGTGTAAAACGGACTTCCGTTTTACCCTCTTTTTCAGAGATCTCGAAAATAATGTCCGTACCGGTCCACTCGCTTTTGTCTTTGACAAAGCTGAGCTCGCTGTCTACAACATGCCAGGCCACTTTCTTGCCAGGAATGAATTCCGTTATCTTTTGTTTGGAACGGTGCACATCTTTGTAACGATAGGTGAACTCGGCGCCGGGTTTGCCGGTGTCGCCCTCGATTTCTCCTGACCACCATGCGCGAACATTATTGATGGCGTGGAAGGCTTGTTCCGGAGTCTGGTCTACCGAAAAAGTAGTAGTGAAACTGTGATACTGCATGGCTTGCTGTCCTTTCTTCGAGTGGCCATTCGTTTCTCGTGCGATTCAGTGGTTGCTGGCCACGAGATAAACTTAACGCCAGATCTCGAAACGATGGGAGTGACAAGTGTGGCGGGATTTCAATGGACTCGCTGATCACCGCCGCGGCACGTGCGCTCGCGGCGGGTGATCCCCTCGGCGCGTTGAAACGAGTCGCGCTACGCGACGATGCGCATGCGCTCGCGCTTCGAGGTATCGCGATGGCGCAGCTCGGCGATCTCGCCCGAGCGAAGACGCTTCTGCGAAGTGCCGCGCGCGCCTTCGGCCCGAAAGAAGCCCTGGCCCGCGCCAGGTGCGTCGTCGCCGAGGCCGAGATCGCGCTCGTCTCGCGTGACCTGGGCTGGCCTGCAAAAGCGCTCGACGCGGCGGCGACGCTCGAAGAGCATGGCGACCGGTTGAACGCCGCGCATGCGCGGTATCTCGAGGTCCGGCGCCTTCTCCTGATCGGGCGTCTGGACGAGGCGGAGCGTATGCTCGCTAAGCTCGACCCGGCTCCGTTCCCGCCCGCCTGGAGGACCGCCCACGAGCTGGTGGTTGCGGGGATCGCGATGCGGCGCCTCCGGACGAAAGCCGCGCGCGCTGCACTGGCTCGGGCCCAGATCGCCGCGCGCCACGCAGGTATCCCCGCGTTGATGGCGGAGGTTGAAAGCGCATCCTTGGTCCTAGACACACCGGCGGCGCGCCTGATTGCCGGTGGTGACGAGCGACTCCTCCTGCTCGAAGACGTCGAAGCGTTGCTGGCGTCGAAAGCGCTCGTCGTGGACGCGTGCCGTTATGTCGTGCGTCACGCCGGCACGGTGATCTCGCTCGCGACGCGTCCGGTGTTGTTCGCGCTGGCACGGGCGCTGGGCGAAGCGTGGCCCGGAGACGTACCCAGAGATCTACTCCTGGCGCGGGCATTCGGAGCGAAGCTCGTCGATGAATCGCATCGCGCGCGGTTGCGAGTCGAGATCGGGCGGCTTCGCAGGATGCTTCGGACGCTGGCCGGCGTTAGCGCGACAAAACGAGGATTCGCACTTGTGCCGCGCCGCGCACGCGAGGTTGTGGTGCTGGCGCGCCCCGTCGACGAAGAGCATGCAGCGGTGCTTGCCTTCCTTTCCGACGGTGAATCCTGGTCGAGTTCGGCACTGGCGCTCGCGCTTGCAACCAGCCAGCGCACCGTGCAGCGAGCTCTTGACTCGCTCGCGGCGGCAGGCAAGGTGCAGTCATTCGGGCGCGCCCGAGCTCGTCGTTGGATGACTCCGCCCGTGCCAGGATTCACGACAACCTTGTTACTCCCCACTCCGCTGCCGTTTGACTAAGGTAGAAATATGAATAAGTCACCGGCCGAGATCGTCCGTGAGTATGGACCGTTTCCGGGTATCGACAGAGTGAATGGCGTCACGTATGACGGCGAGAAGGTCTGGTTTGCGGCTGGAGACAAGCTGAACGCCTTCGATCCTGCGAGCGGGAAGACGCTGCGCTCCATCGATGTCGCCGCGCATGCAGGAACTGCCTTCGACGGCCAGCACCTGTTTCAGCTCGCCGAGGACCGCATCCAGAAGATCGATCCGAATACGGGCCGCGTGCTCGCCACGATTCCGGCGCCCGGCGGCGGGGGTGACTCGGGGCTCGCGTGGGCGGAAGGGACACTCTGGGTCGGGCAGTATCGGAACCGGAAGATCCATCAAGTCGATCCCCAAACGGGGACGATTCTTCGCACGATCGAATCCAACCACTTCGTCACCGGGGTCACCTGGGTCGACGGAGAGCTCTGGCACGGCACCTGGGAGGGTGACGATAGCGATGTGAGGCGAGTCGATCCCCGAACGGGAGAGGTCCTGGAGAGGCTCGATATGCCGCCTGGCGTGGGCGTCTCGGGGCTCGAGTCCGATGGCGGCGATCGCTTCTTCTGCGGAGGAGGAAAGAGCGGGAAGGTGAGGGCCGTTCGCCGGCCTAGGCGAAGCTCCGCGATCCCCGTCGCCTCCACGAGCAAGTAATCGAAGCGGCCGCCGGTCGTGATGAACTTGCCCGCGAGCGTTGCCGGCAGCGAATTTTAAGATCATTTCGATCGCCTATTGCGTGTAAACGACCACCACGTTCGACGTAGCGGGGCCGAAGGTGCCATAAGGAGGAAGGACGAGCATCACCTCGAGCAACGGGTTCGGAACCCCCGCCGGCAACTGAACAGCCACCTGATCCAGACCGTTAATCAGCGTGGGTGCGGTTCCGGCATACAGAAGGGAAAGAGGGTAGAAACTGCCCTGCAACGTTACTTCGACCTGACCCGAGAAAAAGGAATTTGCCGATACAGAGACCTGGCCGTTTTGCGCCGTGGGGGAGGGCGCACCCAAGCCAGTAATATACAGCGATACGATCGATCCCTGCGGACCCGGGTTGGCGGCGCTGTTGACCGTCCCATCCTGGTTCACCACTCCAAAGATGCCGAGGGATCCGTTTTCCTGTAATTGCAATGCAGGCAGGGGTCCGTTCGGTGTCATGACGGTGACGGTATTGGTGCTAAGGATGTTGAATGGCACCTGAAGATTAATTTGTCCGGGCGCCGCGTAAAGGAGCGGCGCAGGCACGCTCGGCAGACCGCCGCCGCCGAAGGTAACCGTGACGCCGCCGAGTTGCGTCGGGTACAGCCCATTCTGGTCCGGTTCTCCGGCAATCGGGGTCGAAGGCCCAAGGCCGACTCCGTAGAGCGTCACAAGCTCTCCGGACCCGACGCCAACGGCCTCCCGCGCCACTGCGGAGTTGGTCACAGCCAGAACTGCGGGAGACGAGAGAGCCGTCGAAGGGTTCAGACGAAGCAGGTTTCCCGCCGATGCAAGAAGCAGCAAATTTCCGTTGGAATCGAAGGCAGGCGATTGAGTGACCGTCGCAGGCACGAAATCGAATATTTGCTGAATCGCTGTCGCGTTGGCATTGAGTTCCAACGCGAAATCGACGCCGCTCGAAGGTACAATCGATAAACCTGGAAAGTTTGAGGAGTTGGTGTTTCCGGAAATCCAGACATTGCCCGCGCCATCCAGCGTTAGTCCGCTCAGAGTTGCGCCAGTGGAACCACCGAGGTTAGTGGCAAAAAGAACCTGGGTCGCATCGGAACTGAGCTTCATGGTGAACCCGTTTTGTTGGTTAACTTGGGAGCCGAGCAGAATCGTCGGCTGCAATGCATTCGGGGTCGTCGTAATAGGGGCTGGCGCAATCCCAGCGATGTACACGCTGTCGGCGGTGTCGACGGCAATCGACTTGATTGAACTGTAGACGAAATATGGGCCTGGACCCGCCGAGCTCCCGATCTCCGTGGACCAGATCAGTTGCGACCCATCCGCCGAAATACGGCTGACGAAGGCTCCGCCAGGCGTCGTATACACATTAGCGGTTACAGGAAAGTTCGTTGCGTTGGTCGATCCCCCAACGGTGATGGCGCCATTGCCGGCCACTGCGATCGCGGAAGGAACGGTATCGGCCGAAGATCCGATGCACGCACTGCCGCCCATGCAGGAACTGCCGTCTCCGCCGAGCAGGCGGCTGAAAAGCAACGCTCCGCCGTCCGGCGATATTTTGGAAACAAAGGTATAAATCACCACGCTTGCCGGGTTGTTCGACGATCCCGGACTTCCCAGGATGGGTCCCGTTGTCGGGAAACCGGCAGATACGGTGCTCCCTGTTATGTACGCGTTTCCCGAACTGTCAACAGCGAGCCAGATGGGGCTGGATGCACCGGGAGCGCCGAAGAAGGTCGAAAACAGTATGTTCAGGCCGGGATCGAGCTTCGCCACGAACCCGATTGCCTGGTAATCGGGTTTTTGCGAAAATAGCGGCTGGACGAGTGGGAAATTGTCGGAGTCCGTCTGGCCGGCGATCCAGATATTTCCGCTCGCATCGGTAGCAGAGGCTGAGATGCTGGAATTTCCGCCTCCCAGCGCCGATGTTGCCAGCGCCGACAGTAGATTACCGGAACTGTCGAGAACGGCCAGCAGCGGTGTCGTCGTTTGATTGCAGCTTCCATTCAGTCCGGCCGTGCATCCCGGGGCCACCATGGCGCCAAACACGGCGACTTTTCCGCCGGACAGTGGCAGAACGCCCTGCGCCGCGATATTTCCGCCGGGAACGAACTGAAGTGAAGAGGAAGCTGCGCTGGCGGCCACCGGCAGCAATAGGAATACAAGAACCGGGGTTTTCACAACCTCCACTCTGCACTTTGTGTGCCGCCGTCCAGATATAGAAAATGAGTAGTGACGATCGCCCCCAGGTGTGTCAGCATGACCCGACCCGTGCGCCCCACCGCAAATAGAGTATGGGCACTATACAGATCGGCGGAGTCCGTGAAGGTGTGCAAATTGCCTCTGCTGCGTTACGTGGCGGAGTGAGAATCAACCTGGTAGCTGACAGCTGGCCTTAGGAACGACAGCCAAGCACATGCGCTAATTACTGCTCCCCGTGAAATCCGCAGAGACCATGTGAGCGAGAATTTGCTAGCCCGCCCGTGTGCCGCGAGTGATGCCCAAACGGTCCTTTGGGAATCAGCCCGACGCATCCGCTATAGCACCCCTCCCAACTACGGCGTGCTCGCGCGGGACCAAGATCCATCTCTTATGCGCGCCTCCAAAGGTGTATAATTCTCACGGCTGCGCTGCCAACTCCACCTGTAAAGGAGCCCTCCAGGAGTATCCAAATGAACATGGATCGACGTTCGTTTCTGAATCGCACCACGCTCGCCGCCGGTGCCCTCACGCTGGCCAAAACCTGGGCCGCGCCCGCCACTGGCGATTCGTCCGGCCCGGTCGTCGAAACCACCGCGGGCAAAATTCGCGGTGCGATGGAGGACAAGGTCAATGTCTTCCGGGGCGTTCCCTATGGCGCTTCCACAGGTGGCTCCAATCGCTTCATGCCTCCGGAAAAACCGCAGCCTTGGACCGGCGTCAAGGACACGTTGGAGCTCGGCCATCGCTCGCCGCAAGGTCCTTCGACGCTCATCCCTGAAGTGGCCGCCGTTGACGTGGGCGAGCCCGCCGGTGAGGATTGCCTAGTATTAAACGTCTGGACTCCGAGCGCGGCAGCCACCACGCACAAGCGCCCGGTGATGGTTTGGCTGCATGGCGGGGGATTCACTTCCGGTTCCGGCGGTTTCAAGATTTACGACGGCGTCAATCTGGCGGGCAAGCACGACGTGGTGGTCGTTACGATCAATCATCGCCTGAACGCCTTCGGTTATCTTTACCTGGCCGATTTGGGCGGCGCCAAATATGCCAACTCCTCCAACGTCGGCATGCTGGACATCGTGGCCGCTCTGCAATGGGTGCGCGACAATATTTCAAATTTCGGCGGCGATCCCGCGAATGTCACCATCTTCGGCCAATCGGGCGGCGGTGCAAAGGTCAGCACATTGCTGGCGATGCCGGCGGCGAAAGGGCTGTTCCATCGCGCCGTGATCGAGAGCGGAGCATCGCTACGAGGAATTCCTCGCGACGCGGCCAATAAATCCACGGAAGCATTCCTCGCCAAAGTTGGCCTGAAGCCGAGCCAGATCGACGAACTGCAGAACCTGCCGGTGGATGGCCTGGTGCAGGGCCTGGTGGGAGGCCGCTTCGGCGCCGTGGTGGATGGCAAGACGCTCCCGGCCAATCCCTTCGATCCCACCGCTCCCGAGATTTCCGCTAACGTTCCGCTGCTCATCGGTACGGTGCAGACCGAAGTTACCTTCTTCGCGGGGCAGCAATTGGATCCCATCGACGAGGCCGCGATGCGCGCACGCGTCAAACAAACCTTCCATTCGAGCGATGCCGATACCGACAAAATCATCGCAGTCTACAAGCAGGTGGACCCCGCCATCAGCAACATCGACGTGGCGCTTGAATCCGCTTCGGATTCCTTTGCCTGGACAAACGCCCTGACTGCCGCCGAACGCAAAGCCGCGCTAGGGAAGGCTCCCGCGTACATGTATTACTTCAAGTGGCGATCGCCCGTGCGCGACGGCAAGCTGAAAGCCATGCACTGCATGGAAATCCCCTTCGTGTTCGACATTCCGGATGCGGGCAAGCCGATGACCGGTTCGGGTGAAGATCGCTATGCGCTCGCGGCAAAAATTAGCGGCGCGTGGGTGGCATTCGCACGCACCGGCAATCCCAGCCAGAAAGGGCTCGCTTGGCCAGCCTACAATACAGCCAAGCGCGCCACCATGATTCTGGATGACAAATGCGAAGTGGTGGACGATCCTCGCAAGGAAGTGCGCCTGGCGCTAGCGTCCCTGCCGGCATGATTTCCGCCGCCCGCCCGGAATTCTATCAACGCATTGCCAAGCTCAACGCGGCGCCGCTCTGGGAAGTATTGAGCGAAATTGTTGGGGCGCAACCGCATTCGGCATCCGTACCGGCGCTTTGGCGCTATGAAGAATTGCGGCCGTTCCTGATGGAATCGGGCCAATTGATTACCGCGCGTGAGGCCGAGCGCCGCGTACTGATGCTCGAAAATCCCGGGTTTCGAGGCGCGTCACGCATCACGCAAAGCGTTTATGCCGGATTGCAATTGGTGTTGCCCGGCGAATTCACCAACAGTCATCGTCACGTGGCGTGCGCGCTGCGCTTCATCATCGAGGGCGAAGGCGCGTACACGGCCGTAGATGGCGAGCGCGTTGACATGCATCCGCGCGACCTGATCCTCACACCGTCGTGGACTTTTCACGATCACGGCAATCCCGGCTCTACGCCCGTCATTTGGCTCGACGGCTTGGACATTCCGATTGTGAACTTTTTCGACAGTAGTTTCGCCGAACATCTTCCCGATGAGGCTACCCAGGATGCCGTTGCCGCTGCCTCCTCGGCTTTTGCGTTCCCCTACGCACCGGCGCGCGAAGCTCTTAGCGGGAACAAGCTGCTGCATCCTTGTCACGGCGTGAAGATCGAGTACGTTAACGGTAACGGTGCTTCGGTCACCCGTACCCTCGGCGCGAGCTTGCAACTTTTGCCCGCCGGATTCCACGGCCTACCGTATCGCTCCACCGATTCCACCGTCTATTGCGTCGCCGAAGGCAGAGGATCCAGCCGCATCGGAGATCGCTCGTTCCAATGGTCGGAGCGCGACATCTTCGTCGTGCCGTCCTGGTATACCGTCTCGCACCGATCCGCAGAAGAATCCGTGCTATTCAGCTTCTCCGACCGTCCCGTGCAGAAGGCCCTTGGCCTGTGGCGCGAGCAAGCTCCGGCGTCAGCAGAACTTCACCCTCAGTAAGGCTCTGTCTCCACAACTCGCGCAGCGAATATCCTCCCGCGAGGAATACCAACCGATGCTCCATCCACACCAGCAGCGTAGTAGCCATCAGGAAACAGCGATGCCCAGCGTGCGTCAGCGCGCGAAGTATTGCCGCCCGGCGCGATCCCCATTTTCCAAACGTGAACGCTTGAAAGCGCAGATGCTCTGCCTCCTCCGTCAGGATGCGGCAACAAATGGAGCGCAGCAAGGGCGACCCGGTGGCATTCCGCAGAGCCGTGTAATAGGGAATCGCCAGCACCTCGGCTGTTGCCAGCACGCGCATGCGCAACTCCAAGCCCGCCAAAGCACGCAATCGCCGAAACACCGCGTGCACCCAATGCCGTCGCAGGCAGCGCGCGCCCTGAATCGCAAGAAACCGGCCGAGCAGTTCACTGTGACGCTGCTCTTCCTTGATGAATAGTTGCAGCGCCTGGAGATAATCTGCATCCTCCGCCCTGGCCCGCTCCAGCAAGCGCCGGCCCTGCGCGTTCTCGCCGAGCTGAAATTGCTGGATGGACTGGATCACCACGGCCCGTTCGGCGCCGCTCAATCGATAGCCATCATCCCAAGGCAAGGACGGTTCCACTGCGTTCGCGCGGAAGTAACGGACCCAATCGCTTTCGGTCATACGTTCAGACTATCATAGAGTGCTTTATAGTGTAAAGTATAATGCTTAAGACAGCTCGAATGCCCGCGCGAGCAGCTCATACGACCGCTTCCGGGCCGCGTGCTCGTGCAGGATGTTGACGATGAAAACTTCCTCCACCCCGTAGTCGGCCGCAACTTCTTCGATCATGGATCGAACCTTCGGTGGCGTTCCCACAATGATCCGGCGCCCCACCGGCAACGTCTCGGCCGCTACGCCTTCGTTCGCCAGGAACGCCAGCGCCTTTTCTACCGACGGCACAGGGATCAATTGCCCGCGATACAACATCAGCATCAGCATTCGCATGCTGGATGCCAGCCGCTGCGCTTCTTCATCGGTGTCCGCGCAAATCGCCCAAGTAGCCACTGCCATGCGGGGCTGCTGCAATCGAGCCGACGGCTCAAAGTGCTCGCGATAATACTCCGCGATCGCTTCGCCATTTGGATTGATGAAATCGGCGAACACGTATGGCAGCCCTAACTCCGCTGCCCAGATTCCGCTTTGCGCCGACGATCCCAGCAGCCACGGTTCCGGGCTCTCAAAGTGCAGCGCCCCCAATTGACGGAAGGGTCCCGTGGATGGCCGGCGATTCTCCAGGTACCCTAACAGCTCTTGCAATTGTTCGTGAAAATCGTCCGGCGCGGGCTGCCGGCGATCGCGCTGCAACGCATAAGCGATGCCCGAACTGGTACCCGCTGCGCGCCCCAACCCCAAATCGATGCGCCCGGGATATAAAGCGCTGAGCATGCTGAATGTTTCGGCTACTTTCAGGGGACTATAGTGCGGTAGCATCACGCCGCCCGTGCCCACATGCATGCGCGATGTCGCGGCCGCCACCGGCCCCACCATCACCTCCGGACTTGCGTCCGCCAGTCCCGGAGTCCCGTGATGTTCGGCCAGCCAATAGCGCTGATAACCGAGCTGTTCGGCCCAGCGCGCCAGATCGATGGTGTTGCGCAGTGCATCTCCGGCCGTGGATCCCTCCGCGATCGGCGATTGATCCAGTACACTCAGCCGCACTTATTTCGAACCATCCGGAAGCGCGAACACTATTACGGTAGATCCATTGCGCCAAATTTGATCTGGAAACAAGGCTTGAGTCGCAGCGCCGATGTTCGTCACCGGCCATCCCGTCGGCGTCGCGATGTACTGCCTCCCGTTCACAGAGTAGCTGATGGACGATCCGCGATGCCCCGCGCCCGTTTGGAAGCTCCACAGCTTTGCACCCGTGCGCGCATCCAGCGCGAAGAACTCGCCCTCCGGATTGCCTGTGAACACCAGATCGCCGGCCGTCGATAGCATCGACGCGAGCAGCACGTACTTGTACGGATAACTCCACACCCGCTTGCGCGTCACCGGGTCCCATGCATCCACGTGGCTGTACGTCTCGCGGTTCGGCGGCAGCTTCAAATCCCAGCTCCCGCTCATAAAGAAGCGACCTTCGTCCGCCTGCTGGTGCTCGGCCGCAATGTCCACACATATTTCGAGCGTCGGCGTGTAGATCAATCCGGTGCGCGGCGAGTACGCCATCTCGTTCCAACTCTTTGCGCCCGCCGGCGTAGGGCAGAAGTTCATCGTCTTGCCGACCTCGGGTTCGCGCCGCCCCACCAGCTTTCCATCTTCGGTAACGCCTGAGATCCAGGTCTGAACTTCCGGAACGCTGAACACTCCGACAAATTCCCCCGTCACGCGATCTAGTACAAAGGTCACGCCGCTCTTGTTCATGTGAACCAGCAGCTTTCGCATGCGGCCGTTCACCGTGCGATCCATCAGAATGCATTCGTAGGCCGAATCAAAATCCCAAACGTCGTTCGGGATCTCTTGAAAATGCCAGCGTAGCTTACCGGTGTCCGGATCGAGCGCCACCACACTCGCGGTGTACAGGTTGACGTCCTTTGTCTCGCCAGAATTACGATCGCCCGCGTAGAAATCCCCCGCGGCGTTGCCCGTTCCCCAATACAACAGATTCAGCTCCGGATCGAACGAGCCAGTCAGCCACGGCGATCCGCCGCCTGTTTTCCAACTCTCGCCCTTCCACGTCTCGTGCCCCTTTTCACCGGGCCCTGGAATCACGTACCAGCGCCATGCCAGCCGCCCGGTCTTGGCGTAAAATGCCGTCAAATAGCCGCGATGCGCGTTGTCGCCTCCGGATCCACCGACGACGATTTTGTCCTTCACCACCAGCGGCGCCGACGTGATGCTGCACCCGCATTGATTCGAATCGTCCACGTTCACGCGCCACAATTCGCGACCGGTCTTTTGATCGATCGCCACCAGCAAGTTGTCGGGGGTCCCCAGAAACACTTTGCCATCACTCACCGCAAGGCCTCGACTGATGCGAAACGCCTCGCCTCCCGATCGGCCCACGCTCGCCGACAGCGGGTATTTGTAGCGCCAGATCGCCCGACCCGTGGCGGCATCCAATGCGAACACCTGCGCGTACGAGGTGGAAACGTACATCACGCCGTCGACCACGATGGGTGTCGACTGCAAACTATCGCCATAGTCGCCGGTCTGGAAGGCCCACGCCACCCCTAGTTTTTTCACGTTGGTGGTGTTGATCTGATCGAGCGCGCTGTAGCGCCAGGCAAATTGCGATCCGCCGTGAGTCGGCCAATCCGCCCGCGCAGGTCCGGCGTCCTGCCCGTGCGCTCCTGTTACTAAAGCGGCGGCCAGTAAGCCCAACAAAAATCGCATTGGTAGATTTTAGCGCGGTACCGGTTTACACCGGCCCGTTTCTAAGAACCCCTTTCAAACCGTGCGTGCAGTTTTCCTGCACACGGCTTAACGATGATCTGACTGATGTGGCTTTCGCC